>JAABUT010000158.1_pt1 | contig 123675 bp, 109 predicted proteins | sample 5559281 | NCBI WGS metagenome assembly JAABUT01 (sample SAMN10711880, study PRJNA513359) | rock metagenome | isolation source: Antarctica rocks | place: Antarctica: Victoria Land, Ricker Hills nord | collected 2016-01-04 | reverse complement strand
CCGGGCGTCGCCAAGACCCTCGCCGTCGAAACCCTCGCGCACACCGTCAGCGGCAGCTTCGCCCGCCTGCAGTTCACTCCTGACCTGGTTCCGTCCGACATCGTCGGCACCCGGATCTACCGTCCGGGAGCCGAGCACTTCGACACCGAGCTCGGCCCGGTCTTCGCCAACTTCGTCCTCGCCGACGAGATCAACCGGGCGCCCGCGAAGGTGCAGTCCGCGCTGCTGGAGGTGATGGCGGAGCGGCAGGTGTCCCTGGGCGGCAAGCGCTACCCGCTGCCCAACCCGTTCCTCGTGCTGGCGACGCAGAACCCGATCGAGAGCGAGGGTGTGTACCCGCTGCCCGAGGCCCAGCGCGACCGGTTCCTGATGAAGATCACCGTCGACTATCCGTCGGCTGCCGAGGAGCGCGAGATCGTCTACCGGATGGGCATCGACCCGCCGGTCGCCCAGCCGGTCATCACGACCGACGAGCTGATCTCGCTGCAGCAGCGCGCCGGCCGGGTGTTCGTCCACCACGCCGTCGTCGACTACGTCGTGCGCCTCGTCATCGCCACCCGGCAGCCCGCCGAGTTCGGGATGGCCGATGTGGCCAACTGGATCTCCTACGGTGCCAGCCCCCGCGCCAGCCTCGGCCTGATCGCCGCCGGGCGGGCCCTGGCGCTGCTGCGCGGCCGGGACTACGTGCTGCCACAGGACGTGCTGGACGTGGCCATCGACGTGCTGCCGCACCGGATGGTGCTGTCCTACGACGCCATCGCCGACGGGATCTCGGCCAACCAGGCGGTGTCGCGGGTGCTGCAGACCGTCTCGCTGCCGCAGGTGGCGCCCCGGCAGCGGGCGACCGGCGGGTTCATTCCCGCGGCCAGCGCGCCGGCGCCGCAGTCGAGCACCGCCACGTACACCAACGGCGCGCACGCGGCGCCCACCGCTCAGCAGGGCGGTGGCCAGCTGGGTGGTCAGGGCCAGCAGTCCGGTAACTGGGCGCCGCCGGCGTGACAGAACCCGGGTTCCCGTCGTCGCGGGCGTCGGCCACCGAGCTGGTCAGCTCGCAGACCGAGGCTGTCCTCCGGCGGCTCGAGAACGCCGTGCGCAACAAGCTCGACGGGCTGCTGCTCGGCAGTTACCTGGGGCTGGTCCCGGGACCCGGTAGCGACCCCGGCGAGTCGCGCCAGTATTACCCCGGTGATGACGTCCGGCGGATGGACTGGCCGGTCACCGCGCGGACGATGACGCCGCACGTCCGGCAGACCACCGCCGACCGTGAGCTCGAGACGTGGCTGGTGATCGACCTGTCCCCGAGCCTGGACTTCGGCACTGTGAACACCGAGAAGCGGGAGCTGGTGCTGGCCGCCGCGACCGCGATCACCCACCTGACCGCCAAGGCCGGCAACCGAATCGGCGCGATCGTCACCACCGGCGAGGACAGCTATCGGATCCCGGCGGTCGCCGGTACCAACCACGCCCGGTACCTGATGCGCAAGCTGGCGGCCACGCCGCGCGCCTCGAGCGGCCGGCGCGGCGACCTCGCGCAGGCTCTGGAACAGGTCCGGCGCCCACTGCGGCGCCGGGGCATGGTGGTGGTCGTGTCCGACTTCCTCGGGGAGCCGGACTGGGAGCGGCCGCTGCGTGGTCTCGGAGACCGCCACGAGCTGCTCGGCATCGAGGTCCTGGACCCCCGGGAGCTCGAACTGCCGGCCGCCGGTCTGATGACGTTCGCCGATCCCGAAACCGGTGAGCAGGTCGAGGTGCAGACCTCGGACCCGAAGCTCCGCGCCCGCTACGCCGAGGCCGCGCAGCTGCAACGGACCGGCATCGCCACCATGCTGCGCCGGGCCGGTGCCGACCACCTGCAGCTGCGCACCGACTCGGACTGGCTGTCGGACATGGTGAAATTCGTGGTGGCCCGGCGCAGAGGTGTTGCCGTGCGCCCACCTTCCCGGGCCGGAATGATCGGAGTGCACTGATGCATTTCAGGTCCCCGTACTGGCTCTTTCTGCTGCTCGGCGCCGCTGCGATCGCGCTGGTGTACCTGCTCCTGCAGCTGCGCAAGCGGACGTTCGTGGCCAGGTTCAGCAACACCCAGCTGCTGGCGTCGGTGGTGCCTCGCCGTCCCGGCTGGCGGCGTCACCTGACGTTCTCGCTGCTGCTGGTGTCGCTCGTCGTGCTGTCGCTGGGCGTGGCCGGGCCGACCGCCGCCGTCCGGGTGCCGCGCGAGAAGGCGACCGTCATGCTCGCCATCGACGTGTCGCTGTCGATGGAGGCCACCGACGTGGTGCCGACCCGGTTGCAGGCGGCTCAGCAGGCCGCGGCGAACTTCGCCGACATCCTGCCGAAGCAGATCAACCTGGGCCTGGTGAAGTTCGGGCGCTCCGGCGACGTGCTGGTGCCCCCGACGCTGGACCGCAACGCGGTCAAGCATGCCATCGCCGGGCTGCAGCTGGAGGAGTACACCGCGATCGGCGAGGGCGTGTTCGCCTGCCTCGACGCCCTCACCACCTTCAGCAAGACCAGCACCACCAGCAACGACAAGCCGGCCCCGGCGCGGGTGGTGCTGCTCAGTGACGGCTACAACACCGTCGGCCGGACGGTGTCGGAAGCGGCGGCGGCCGCCAAGAAGGCGGACACCCCCGTCTCGACGATCGCGTTCGGGACCGACAACGGCACCGTGGACGTCCAGGGAACCGTCCAGTCGGTTCCCTCGGACAAGGTCACCCTGCGCGGTCTCGCCCAGTCGACCAGCGGCTCGTTCCACACCGCCACCTCGGTCGAGGAGCTCAAGTCCGTCTACAAGGACATCGGGTCCCAGATCGGTTACACCACGGAGCAGCGCGACATCAGCTGGCGGTTCATGCTGGCCGGGCTGCTGCTCGCCCTGGGCGCGGGCGCGACCTCGTTGCTGTGGTCCGGCCGGCTCGCGTAAGCACCTGCGGTTCGGGGCGGCTGCTCACAGGGAGGCGGCTACTCAAGGGTAGGCAGAGCGCCAAGGCTGATCGGCTAGCGTGGCCCGGGTGAATAAGACTGTTCTAGTGACTGGTGGAAATCGCGGCATCGGGCTGTCCATCGCGCAGGCGTTCCAGACTGCCGGTGACCGGGTGGCGGTGACGCACCGTGGCAGCGAGGTCGCCGACGGCCTGCTCGGCGTTCGCTGCGACGTGACGGACGAGGCGTCGGTGGACGCCGCGTTCAGCGCGGTGGAGGCGGAGTTCGGCCGCGTCGAGGTGCTGGTATCCAACGCCGGCATCACCGACGACACGCTGCTGATGCGGATGGGGGAGGACTCCTTCAACCGGGTGCTCGACGCCAACCTCACCGGGGCGTACCGGGTCGCCAAGCGCGCCACCCCCGGCATGCTGAAGGCCCGCAGCGGGCGGATGGTGTTCATCTCGTCCGTGGTCGCGATGATGGGCGCGCCGGGGCAGGCCAACTACGGCGCGAGCAAGGCCGGTCTGATCGGCCTGGCCCGCTCGATCGCCCGCGAGCTGGGCGGCCGCAACATCACCGCGAACGTGGTCGCGCCCGGCTTCATCGACACGGACATGACCGCGGAGATGACCGACGAGCGCCGGGCCACCATCCTGGCCGGCGTTCCGCTGAAGCGCTACGGGGCGGTGGAGGAGGTGGCCGAGGTGGTCCGCTTCCTCGCCTCCGACGCGGCCGCCTACGTCACCGGCGCGGTGCTTCCGGTCGACGGCGGCCTGAGCATGGGAATCTGAAGCTCCACACGAGAAGAGGACTGCGCGGTATGGGAATTCTGGACGGCAAGCGACTGCTCATCACCGGCGTGATCACCGATGCGTCGATCGCGTACTCCGTGGCGAAGGTCGCCCAGGAGCAGGGCGCCGAGGTGGTCCTGACAGGGTTCGGGCGGATGTCGCTGGTGGAACGGGTGGCCCGGAAGCTGCCCGAACCCGCGCCCGTGGTGGAGCTCGACGTCACCTCCACCGACGACCTCGCCGCGCTGCCGGACCGGGTCCGCGAGCACGTCGACGGCCTGGACGGCGTACTGCACTCGATCGGCTTCGCCCCGGCATCCTGCCTCGGTGAGGCCTTTCTCGACGCGCCGTTCGCCGACGTGGCCACCGCGATGGAGGTGTCGGCGTTCAGCCTGAAGTCCCTCGCCGTGGCGACACTGCCGCTGTTCGGTGAGGCCGGCGGCTCGATCCTGGGCCTGGACTTCGACGCCCGGGTGGCGTGGCCCGCCTACAACTGGATGGGGGTCGCCAAGGCGGCGCTGGAATCGACGTCGCGCTACCTCGCCCGTGAGCTCGGCCCCCGCAACATCAGGGTGAACGTGATCGCGGCCGGCCCGGTGCGGACCATGGCCGCGCGCAGCATCCCCGGCTTCGACCAGTTCGAGGAGGCCTGGGGGCCGCGGTCCCCGCTCGGCTGGGACATCGACGACGCCACCCCGGTCGCGATGAGCTGCGCGGCCATGCTGTCGGACTGGTTCCCGGCCACGACCGGTGAGATGGTGCACGTCGACGGCGGCTTCCACGCGATGGGCGTCTGATGCCGGTGTGGCGGCAGGTACTTTCAGAGGTGTGATCAAGCCCGACTTCGACTCGTTCCTGCTGCTGTCCTTCGGAGGTCCGCAGGGGCCGGACGAGGTGATGCCGTTCCTGCGCCGCGTGACGGCCGGTCGCGGCGTGCCGGACGAGCGGCTGACCGAGGTGGCCCAGCACTACCTGCACTACGACGGGATCTCGCCGATCACCGCGCAGAACGAGGCACTGCTGGCCGCGCTGCAGGCGGAGTTCGACCGCCGGGGCATCAACCTGCCGCTGTACTTCGGCAACCGGAACTGGCATCCCTTCGTGACCGACACCGCCCGGAAGATGCAGGCTGACGGACGCCGGCACGCGCTGGTGCTCGCGACCAGCGCCACCGGGTCCTACTCCGGCTGCCGGCAGTACCGCGAGGACCTGGCCCACGCGGCGGCGGAACTGGACGGGGCGGCGCCGGGCTTCACCAAGCTCCGGCACTACTTCGACCACCCGGGCTTGATCACGGCCAACGCCGCCGCGGTCCGCCGCGCCCTGGCCGGCATCCGGCCCGAGCTGCGCGACGAGGCCCGGCTGGTCTTCACCGCCCACTCCATCCCCGTCAGCATGAACGACTCGGCCGGTCCGGACGGCGGCCTGTACGTCGCCGAGCAGAGCACCACGGCACGGCTGGTCGCGGAGGCGGTGCGCGGACCGGGTGCCGAGTTCGATCTGGTCTGGCAGTCCCGTTCCGGTCCGCCCCAGGTGCCGTGGCTGGAACCCGACATCAACGATCACCTGCGCGAGCTTGCCGCGACCGGGACGCGTGCGGTCGTCGTCGCTCCGACCGGCTTCGTCTCCGACCACCTCGAGGTGATCTGGGACCTGGACGAGGAGGCCCGCGAGACCGCCGCCGAGCTGGGGCTGGACTACGTGCGGGCCGCCACCGCCGGGACCGACACCGCGTTCGTGTCCGGGCTGGTGGACCTGGTGGAGGAGCAGCTCGACGGCAAGCCGGCCGAGTTCCTGGGCAGCCTCGGCCTGTGCGGTGTCGACTGCCCCGACAGCTGCTGTCCCGCGCCGGTTCGTCGCTCCGCCTGAGCCGGCGGCTAGTCGGCCGATACCTCGGCTCGCCCTAGTTTGCCGATATCTCGGCGGCAGCGTTGTAGCCGGCCAGCAGCGCGCGCCGGACCGCCAGCCGTAGCGGCGCCAACGCCGCGGTCCGTTCCGCGGCCGCGGCGACCGTGAGCTGAGCGGTGTCGTCGGCGTCCACCACGGTCAGCACGGCCGACAGCCGCTCGCCCTGCGCGAGAAGCCGCACAGCCCGGGGCGGGTGGCTGGGCGGCAGGTGCAGGCGCTCACCGGCCCGCCGGGCGTTCGACAACGCCGGGGCGATATCTGTCAGCCAGCTGGTGACACCCTGGCGCGCGAAGAACGACGCGGTCTCGCGGATGCTCTCGGTCAGGTCGTGCTCGGCGTCGGCGATGCTGATCGGGTCCGGCGGCAGCTCACTCACCTCGCCGCGGTGCCAGCTGTATTCGCGTCCGGCGCTGCTGGGGGTGTCCCGGCCCGGCAGCACGGTCACGCCGAACTCGCGTCCGTACACCGCCTCGCCGGCCCGCAGCGCGGCGTCGCGGAACTCGCTCGGACCGGCCAGTCCCCGCACGTCGCCGGGAACGGGTAGGGCAAGACGCAGGACGGACGTGCCGGCTCGCTTCCATTCGCTCAGCGCGGCGCCGACGGGGTGGACATCGCCCGGGCTGAAACCGGGCCCGCCCGCCTGGCGGCCGCGGCTGGCCACGGCGTCGAGCACGTCATCGAAGGCAGCGGCGCCGGCCAGCCAGGCAGAGCCCCAGGCAGCCAGCTGCGCGCATCGGCGATGGTCGGACATAGGTTCTCACGGTACCGAACGATCCGTGGCTGTCAGTGCTGCGCGCGCCGTTCCAGGAACTCAGCGTCCGCGTCCTTAAAGTGGTCGGGTGTATTCCGACGATGTCCTTGCCGACCGCTTACCCCGGCGCCGGAAGGTGGTTCGCGAGGTTCCGGCCGACCTGGACCTGGTGGTCGAGACCTCCGACGGCCGGTTCTGCGGTGCCGTGGTGGCCGTCGGTAAGACGGTGGTCGCGGGGGAGCAGCGCGACACCGTGACCCTGGCGGACCGGCTGGACCGCGAGCGGGTGTTCCCGATGCTGCCGGCCAGCTTCCTGCTGGAAGGCGAGGTGGTCACGCTGGTCCGGCCGGCGGCGACACCGGCCGCGCCGGTCAAGCCCGGACGGACCGCGTCCGGTTCGGTGGCGGTCGCCGGGGTTCGCGCGCAGGTCGCCAGGTCGAGCCGGATCTGGGTCGAGGGCGTGCACGACGCGGCACTGGTGGAGCGGATCTGGGGCGAGGACCTGCGCATCGAGGGCATCGTGGTGGAGCCCCTCGGCGGCATCGACGACCTCGCCGCCCAGGTGCGGGAGTTCCGACCCGACCCGGCCCGGCGACTGGGCGTGCTGGTGGACCACCTCGTGCCCAACTCGAAAGAGAGCCGGATCGCGGCGACCGTGACCTCGCCGCACGTGCTGATCAACGGTCACCCCTACGTCGACGTCTGGCAGGCCGTGAAGCCCACCGCACTGGGCATCGACCGGTGGCCGGTGATCCCGCGCGACATCGAATGGAAGGTCGGCATCGCCACCGCATTGAGAGTGTCGGACAGCCGTGAGATGTGGCGGCGGGTGCTCGGCTCGGTCAACAGCTTCGCCGATGTCGAGGTGCCGCTGCTGCGGTCGGTGGAGGAGCTGATCGACTTCGTGACCGTCGGGCAGTCGGCCTGAGGTGACGTGTCAGAGCCAGCTCACCCGTCCGTGCAGGGCCGCGTAGCCGACAAAGCTGACGGTATCGAGGATGCTGTGGGCGATGATCAGCGGCAGCACCCGCTTGGTCCGGGTGAACCACCAGCCGAAGATCGCCCCCATGACGAAGTTCCCGACGAACCCGCCCAGCCCCTGGTAGGTGTGGTAGCTGCCCCGGATCGCGGCACTCAGCACGATGGCCTTCCACGGCGTCCAGTCCAGCTGCCGCAACCGGCTGAGCAGGAAGCCGATCATGACGATCTCTTCGAGCACGCCGTTCTGGATCGCGTCGAGCACCAGCACCGGATAGCGGTACCAGATGTCGGCCAGTCCCGATGCGCTGATCTCGGCGTTCAGGCCGAGCTGCCGGGCCACGATCACCAGGCCGAGCCCCGGCAACCCGATCAGCGCGGCGAACCCCAGCCCCACCCGGAGGTCGGCCTTCAGCCGCCGGGTGTCGAGCCCGATCCCGAAACCGGCGAGGCCGGGCGCCCGGCTCAGCAGGTACAGCGCCAGCAGGGCGGGCACCACGCCGTTGACGACGTCCAGCAGCTGGTATGAGAGATCGACCCAGGCCCGTGGATTCTGCGCGGTGTTCAGGGTCGCTACCGCACCCCGGAAGCCGCCCCTGGTCTGGATGTCGGCGAAGTTGATCAGGGAGTCGATCGCGGAGACGCCGAGCGAGACGCCCAGCACCAGCAGGATCTCGATTCCCCACCGGTCCCGGGCGTGGGGTTCGGCGGTCGCTGCCGGCGAAGGATTGGCCGCGGTGCTCACGTTCAGCCGACCCGGGCCATCAGTGGCCCCGCGCGATCCACTCGTCGAGGTGCGGGCGCTCGCCGCCGATGGTCGTGGACGCGCCGTGACCGGTGTGCACGACGGTGTCCGGCGCCAGCGTGAACAGTTGGGACCGGATGGAGTCGATGATGGTGTCGAAGCTCGAGTACGAGCGTCCGGTCGCGCCCGGACCCCCCTGGAACAGGGTGTCGCCGGTGAACACCGTCGCGAGCTCGGGAGCGTAGAAGCAGACCGCACCGGGAGCGTGGCCCGGGGTGTGCCGGACCTGCAGCTCGACCCCCGCGACGGCGATCGACTCCTGCGAACCGAGCGGTTCGTAGTCGAAGTCGGGATGGCTCTGCCGCCACAGCACCTCATCGGCCGGGTGCAGCCGCACCGGTGCGCCGGTGGCCTCGCTCAGCTCCCGGGCGACGCTGACATGGTCGTCGTGGCCGTGGGTGCACAGCACCGAAAGCACAGTGCGGCCACCGATCAGGTCCACGATCGGCGCCAGCTCGTGTGGCGCGTCGATGACCACGCACTCGCTCTCGTTGCCCAGTACCCACACGTTGTTCTCGACGTCCCAGGTCCCGCCGTCCAGGCTGAACGTCCCCGATGTGGTCGCATGCGCGATCCGCGCGGTCATCAGAACACCACCACCGAGCGCAGCACGTCGCCGTGCCGCATCTTCTCGAACGCCGGCTCGATATCGGTGATGCCGATCGTCTCGCTGACGAACTTGTCCAGTGGCAACCGGCCTTGCAGATACAGGTCGATCAGCATCGGGAAGTCACGCGACGGCAGGCAGTCGCCGTACCAGGAGGACTTCAGCGAGCCGCCGCGGCCGAAGACGTCCAGCATCGGCAGCTCGATCTTCATCTCGGGGGTGGGGACGCCGACCAGCACGACCGTGCCGGCGAGGTCGCGGCCGTAGAAGGCCTGCCGGTACGTCTCGGGGCGCCCGACCGCATCCACCACGACATCGGCGCCGAAGCCGCCCGTGGCCGCCTGGATGGCCTCGACCGCGTCGGTCGCCGTGGAGTTGACGAGCTCGGTCGCGCCGAACTCGCGGGCGGCCGCCAGCTTGCGGTCATCGACGTCGACGGCGATGATCTTCGCCGCCCCGGCCAGTCGCGCCCCGGCGATCGCGGCCATTCCCACGCCACCGCAGCCGATCACCGCGATCGAATCACCCCGGCCGACCGCGCCCGTGTTGATCGCGGCGCCCATCCCCGCCATCACACCGCAGCCCAGCAACCCGGCGACGGTGGCCGGCGCCCGGGCGTCCACCTTGGTGCACTGACCGGCCGCGACGAGGGTCTTGTCGGCGAAGGCGCCGATCCCTAGCGCGGCGCTCAGCTCCGTGCCGTCCTCGAGGGTCATCTTCTGCTTGGCGTTATGGGTGTTGAAGCAGTATTGCGGGCGGCCGCGCGTGCAGGCCCGGCACTGCCCGCACACCGCGCGCCAGTTGAGGATGACGAAGTCCCCGGGTGCCACCTCGGTGACGCCGTCCCCGACGCTCTCGACGATGCCCGCCGCCTCGTGCCCGAGCAGGAACGGGAACTCGTCGTTGATGCCACCCTCGCGGTAGTGCAGGTCCGTGTGGCACACCCCGCACGCCTGGATTCCGACGACGGCCTCGCCCGGCCCCGGATCGGGCACGTTGATCGTCACCAGTTCGACCGGCTTGCCTACGCTGCGCGCGATAACTCCGCGAACCTGTTGGGTCATGCGTATCTGTTTACATGATGCGCGGCGACAGGCGCATCCCGGTCAGCCGCTGTCAGCTTCGGTCGGACACCGGCACGTACGAGCGGCTGTCCGGGCCGGTGTAGAGCTGGCGCGGGCGGCCGATCTTCGTCTGCGGGTCGTTGATCATCTCGTGCCACTGGGCGATCCAGCCGGGCAGCCGGCCGATCGCGAACAGCACGGTGAACATCTTGGTGGGAAAGCCCATCGCCCGGTAGAGCAGGCCGGTGTAGAAGTCCACGTTCGGGTAGAGCTTGCGGCTGACGAAGTAGTCGTCCGACAGTGCGTAGCCCTCGAGCTCCAGGGCGATGTCGAGCAGGTCGTCGCGCTTGCCCATCGCCGAGAGCACCTCGTCGGCGGCCTTCTTGATGATGGCCGCGCGCGGGTCGTAGTTCTTGTAGACGCGGTGACCGAAGCCCATCAGCCGGACACCGGCCTCTTTGTTCTTCACCCGCTCGACGAAGGACTTCACGTCGCCGCCGTCGGCGCGGATGCTCTCGAGCATGTCGAGCACCGCACTGTTCGCCCCGCCGTGCAGTGGCCCGAACAGGGCGTTGATACCTGCCGAGATGGAGGCGAAGAGGTTGGCGTTGGACGAGCCGACGAGCCGCACAGTGGACGTCGAGCAGTTCTGCTCGTGGTCGGCGTGCAGCATGAACAGCAGATCCAGCGCGCGGACCACCGCGGGATCGGCCTGGTACGGCTCAGCCGGCAGGCCGAACGTCATGCGCAGGAAGTTCTCGACCAGGTCGAGGGAATTGTCGGGGTACAGGAACGGCTGGCCCACCGACTTCTTGTACGCGTAGGCCGCGATGGTCGGTACCTTCGCGAGCAGCCGGATGGTCGACAGGTCGACCTGCTCGGCATTGAAGGGGTCCAGCGAATCCTGGTAGAAGGTCGACAGGGCGGACACCGCCGAGGACAGCACCGGCATCGGATGCGCGTCGCGGGGAAAGCCGTCGAAGAACCGCTTGAGGTCCTCGTGCAGCAGGGTGTGCCGGCTGATTCGCGAGGTGAACGCGGTCAATTCGTCGGCGGTCGGGAGCTGGCCGTAGATCAGCAGGTAGGAGACCTCGGCGAAGTTGGACCTGGCGGCGAGCTCTTCGATCGGATAGCCGCGGTACCGCAGAATTCCGGCGTCGCCGTCGATGTAGGTGATCTGGGACGAGCAGGACGCGGTGTTCGAGAATCCCGGATCGTAGGTCACCAGGCCGGTCTTGGCGAGCAGCTTGCTGACATCGGCTCCCATCGCGCCCTCGGTCGTAGGCACGATCGGCAGCGTCAGATCATCACCCCTGACGGGGCGAAACAGGGCTGTGTCAGCGCTTGTCGCGGTCTCCGACATCTTCAAGACTCCTTTGTCCATGGTCTGGGGCAAACCCTACTTCGCGAACCAGGGTGCTCCTCGCCAGGCCCGAATAGGATGTGTCAGATGGCACCGGTGCGAACAGACATCACCCTCCCGGCGACGCCCCGGCAGGCCTGGGAGCTGGTCACCGACTGGACGTCGCACAGCCGCTGGATTCCCCTCACCACGGTCACCATCGACCCGGACAGCCCTGCTGGTTCCGGCCTGGGCACGAGGTTCACCGGCCGCACCCACCTCGGCCGCACCGGATCGGGCGGCAGCGGGTTGAGCCGGCTGGGCTTCGACGACCCGATGGTGGTCACCCAGTGGCAGCCGCCGGACGTGCATGGCACCGGCTGTTGCCGGGTCGTCAAGCAGGGACCGTGGCTGACCGGCTGGGCCGAGGTCCAGGTCGCGGCGACCACCGGCGGTGCGCGGGTGACCTGGCTGGAAGAGGTCCGGACGCGCTGGGTTCCCCGGTTCGCCGACCCGGTGGTCAGCGCTGTCGGCTCTGCGCTCTTCGGACACGTGCTGCGCAAGATGGCAGCCGAACTCGCATCATCGCGCCCGGAGTGATGTAGTGAAGCCATGAGCGAAACCGATGACACTGCCTTCGGCGACGAGGTGTACGCCGCTGGAGACGACGACGCCGAGTACCTGGACCAGGCCGAGACACTGACCGGCGACGGCGTCGAACTGGACGAGCCGCTGGACACGAGTTACTCACCGCCCGACAACAGCCCGGTGGCCACCCGGTTCGGCAACACCGCCGCCGAGCAGGCGGAGGGTGAGAGCCTGGACCAGCGGCTGGCCCAGGAGGTACCCGACATCACGCCGGACACCGTCACCGCGGATGAGGCCGATCCGCGGGCGGGTCGCCTGATCGCACCGGACGAGGGCGCGCACGAGGACGACGAGGCCGCCCCGGTGGCCTTCGACGCAGGCAAGGCCGGCAGCGCGGCGACCGCCGAAGAGGCGGCGATGCACGTGGTGGACGAGGGCGACCTCAACCAGCAGGCCACCAACGAGGAGGACCTGAGCGCCGAGCCGCTGGACGACTTCCGCTGAGCTGAGCGGCCGGCCCCCTTCTCCTCCGGCTCCTCCGGCGGTGGCCCGCAGCGGTCAGCCGACGAGCGAGCGCAGCAGGTGTTCGAGCTGCCGGGCCGGGTCCGCGGTCATTCCACCGTGGACCGGCCCCGGCTGCACGACGGTGCTCTTGGGAGCGGCCAGCCAGCCGAAGCGCTGGCCCAGGCCGGTGCGGCCGGCGGCACCAGCCGCGCCGTCGCCACAGCACAGTTGCCGCACCGCGTCCAGAGCCGCGGCCACCGCGGCGAGGTCCAGCTCCGGTGCCAGTGCCCGGATCGCCCCGGTACGGATTCTGCTTGCCGAGCAAAGGTAATCCGCGGCCTGGCTGTACACCACGACGCCGACATTGAGGAACTCCTCGCGGTCGACCCGAGGAACGCACCGCAGCACCACGTACTGGAACCCGGCCAGCTCCACCGACTGCCCCGGAGCCGTCATGACGCCACCGCGACGGGCAGCCAGCGCTTGCAGCCGTGCAGCCGCGCGAGCAGGTACGTCACGTACGCGCGCCGCACCGCCGCCGGTGTCCGGTGGTTGGGCGTCGGCTCCAGCCACTCGTCCGGGACCTGGGCCACGACCTCGGTCAGCAGATCCTCGTCGATCCTGCCGGCCAGCTCCGCGTCGGCGTCCGGCACGCCCGCGAGGTACCCGATGAGCACGTGGTCGCCGGCGTCGTAGGGCTGGGCGGCGAATTTCTGCGGGCCGGCCGTCGGCGAGCCCCAGCCGTAGTGGAAGTACAGCGCGGCGCCGTGGTCGATCAACCACAGCCGGCGGTGCCAGACCAGCAGGTTCGGATTGCGCCAGCTGCGGTCGACGTTGGCGGTGAAGGCGTCCAGCCAGAGGATGCGGGCAGCCTCCGCCGGGTCGGGGGAGTAGCTGGAGTCCCAGCCGAACGCGCCGGGCAGGAAGTCGACCGCCAGGTTCAGCCCGACACTGGCGGTGAGCAGATCCTGCACCTCTTCATCGGCCTCGTACTTGCCGATCGTGGCGTCGAGCTGGAGCGCACGGAGCTCGGGAACCCGCAGTCCCAGCCGCCGCGCGAGCTCCCCGACGATCACCTCCGCCACCAGCACCTTCAAGCCCTGACCCGCGCCGCGGAACTTGGCGACGTAGGTTCCCAGGTCGCTTGCCTCGACGATGCCGGGCAGCGAACCCCCCTCGCGCAGCGGGGTCACATAGCGAAGGGCCTGCACGGTCGGGATCACACCGGCCAGCCTAGGTGATCGGGGCGGCCGCCCGACCGGTCCGAATCAGCTCGGCGTACGTCTGCCCGCTGAGCTTCAAGGTGCGCCGCTGCGTCCGGAAATCGACGTAGGCCAGGCCGAAGCGTGGCCAGTACCCGTAGGCCCACTCGAAGTTGTCCAGCAGCGACCAGGCGAAGTACCCCTTCACCGGGGCGCCCTGGGCGGCGGCGCTGTTCATCGCGGCCAGGTGGCTCAGCAGGTAGTCCGTCCGCTCGGTGTCGGCCACGTAGCCGTCCGCGTCGGGCTCGTCGGTCCAGGCCGAGCCGTTCTCGGTGACGTACAGCGCCGAGGCGTCGTAGTCCTTCGTCAGCCGCAGCAGCAGCTCTTCCAGTCCCTGCGGATGCACCTCCCAGTCGAGGGCGGTGGTCACCGCGCCGGCCACCGGAACCTGGCGGTATCCCAGCGTGGCCACCGTGGGGTCTGCCCGCACCACCATGCGCATGTAGTAGTTCAGGCCGAGGAAGTCCAGCGGCGCGGCGACGGTCTGCAGGTCGCCGGTCCGTTCGGGCAGCTCGATGCCGTACAGCTCCACCATGTCGGCCGGAAACCCTTTGCCGTGCAGGGGATCCAGCCACCACCGGTTGGTGTGCCCGTCCGCCCGGGTCGCCGCGACGATGTCCTCGGTGCTGTCACCGGCCGGCTCGCACGGGCTCAGGTTGAGAACGATTCCGACCGAGGGGGTGCTGGCGGCGGCGTGGCGGATGGCGTCCGTCGCCAGGCCGTGACCGAGCAGCAGGTGGTACGAGGCGTGCACCGCGCTGTGCAGGTCGCGAATGCCGGGCGCCATCCGACCCTCGAGGTGGCCGATCCACGCCGAGCACAGCGGCTCGTTCAGGGTGACCCAGTCGGTGACCCGGTCGCCCAGGCGCCCGGCGACGATCCCGGCGTACTCGGCGAAGCGGTAGGCGGTGTCGCGGGCGACCCAGCCACCCCGGCGCTGCAGTGCGGACGGCAGGTCCCAGTGGTACAGCGTCGTGAACGGCGTGATGCCGGCGGCCAGCAGATCGTCGACCAGCCGGTCGTAGTAGTCCAGACCTGCGGCGTTGACCGCGCCGCTGCCGGTCGGCTGGACCCGGGGCCAGGCGACCGAGAACCGGTACGAGTTCGCCCCGACGCTCGTGAGCAGTTCGAGGTCCTCCGGCCAGCGCCGGTAGGAATCGCAGGCGACCTCACCGGTGTCGCCACCGTCGATGGCCTCCGGGGTGCGGCAGAAGTCGTCCCAGATCGAGGAGCCCCTGCCGTCGGCGCGTACCGAGCCCTCGATCTGATAGGCCGAGGTCGCCACGCCCCAGACGAAGTCCGCGGGCAGGGAGCTGAGGTCAGTCATGAACTCTCCGGATGTTGCAGTGCGATGCGTGGTGCGGTGTGCGGGTCATTTCACGGCGCCGGCCGTCATACCGGCCACCAGGAACCGCTGTAGCAGCAGGAAGCCGATCACGATGGGGATGCTGACGGTGAGCGAGGCGGCCATGATCTGGTTCCAGTAGATGTTGTTCTGAGTGGCATAGCCCTGCAGCCCCACCGCCAGGGTTCGGGTGGAGTCGTCGGTCATCACCGACGCGAACAGGACCTCGCCCCACGCCGTCATGAACGCATAGATCGCGACCGCCACGATGCCGGGTACCGCGGCCGGAACGACCACCCGGAACAGCGCGCCGAGCGGGCCGTTGCCGTCGACCTTCGCCGCCTCGTCCAGTTCACGCGGGATGGAATCGAGGTAGCCGACGAGCATCCAGATCGAGAACGGCAGCGTGAACGTCAGGTAGGTGATGATCAGCCCGGTCCGGCTGCCGTACAGCTCGACGCCGGTGGCCTGGCCGAGATTGACGAAGATGACGAACAGCGGCAGCAGGAACAGGATGCCGGGAAACATCTGGGTGGACAGCACGACCACCGAGAACGTCTGCCTGCCCCGGAAGCGGTAGCGGCTGAGCGCGTACGCGGCGAGCAGCGCGATCGCCACCGACGCCACCGACGAGGTGGTCGAGACCAGAACGCTGTTGACGAAGTACCGGGCCAGCGGGATCGTCTGCCACATGTCGTGGAAGGGCTGCAGGGTCAGGTGGGTCGGCAGCCACGAGAAGTCGCCCTGCACGTCGCTCAGTGGCTTCAGCGCCGAGGTCACCATGATGTAGATGGGCAGCAGGGTGAACAGCGACAGCAGCGTCAATCCGACGCGCCGGGTCCAGGTGAACCAGGTGGGCTCACGCATGCTCGGTCCTCCGGTTCACCGCGACGAGATAGCTACCGGTCACCACGAGCAGGAACAGCAGCAGCAGCACCGACATCGCCGACCCGGTGCCGAAGTTCCAGGTGACGAACGAGTTCTGGTAGATGTGCATGGAGATCAGGTCCGCCTGGCGCGGTGCCGACTTGCCGAACAGCGTGTACGGCGTCGTGAACTCGTTGAACGTCCAGAGGAACAGCACCAGGATCAGCACCCGGTTCACCGGTGCCAGCAGTGGCAGGGTGACCCGCCGCAGCTGGCCCCCGATGCCGGCCCCGTCGAGCGCGGCAGCCTCGTACAGCTCACCGGGAATGCTCTGCAGGCCGGCCGTGAGGCAGAGGAAGGCGAAGGGCCAACTGCGCCAGATCGTGACGATCACCAACGAATAGAAGCTGTTCTGCCCGATCAGCCAGAACGGCCGGTGGTCGACCACCTGCAGCTGGTCGACCAGCACATGGTTCACCACTCCGGTGTCGCGCTGGAGCATGAAGCTCCAGGTGATCACCGAGGCGAACACGGGCATGGCGTAGGGGATCAGGAACAACGTGCGGAGGATGCCGCGGCCGGCGAACGTCCGCTGGGTGAGCACCGCGGCGGCCATGCCGAGCAGCCACGAGAACCCCAGCACCAGAATGGTGAACGCCAGTGTCACCGCGAAGGAGTGCAGCAGCGCCTTTCCGGCGGGCTGGTTGATGTTCACCGCAAGCTTGTAGTTGTCGCCGCCCGCGAACGGCGCCGCCTTCCAGTTGCGCAGGTAGAACTGGGTCAGCTTGAGAAAGCTGATCGCCACGCCCACCAGCATCGGGACGATGTGGATGAGCAGTTCCAGCAGGATCGCCGGCGTGAGCAGCAGATAGGGCAGCAGCTCGCGCCGGGGACGGCGGGCCTTACGCGGTGGTTCGGCCGGCCGGTCGGCCGGCCGAACCTGCTCGACCGTGTCTAGCACGTGCTCATCAACCGCCGATCTGCTGCTGGGCGGCCGCGAGCTGGCTCTTGATGGTGTCCTCGGTGACCGTCTTTCCGCTGGCCGCGTCGGCGAACATGTTCTTGATGGCGGTGCCGACCAGGGTCTCGAACTGGCTCTCCTGGGCGACGGCCGGAAGCGGCGCCGCGCTCTTGCTCAGGATGTCCTTGAAGGTCTGCACGGCCGGCGTTCCGAACGCCGGGTCGCTGTAGGCGTCGCTGACCGAGGGCAGCGAGCCGTAGGTCTTGTTCAGTTGCTCCTGCTCCGGGGTGCTCGTCATGAACTTGACGAACTTCAACGCCGCGTCCTTGTGCTTGGTGTTGTCGAACACCGCGAGGTTGATCCCGGCGACCATGCTGGTTACCTTCTTGCCGCCGGCCGGAGTGGTGGCGGGCAGTGGCAGCGGGGCGACGCCGATATCGGCGGCCTTCATTCCCAGCTGCGCCAGCGATCCGGAGGCCGCCTGCCAGAGCACCATCGAGGTCTTGCCGGTCGCGAAGTCCTTGAGCGCCTCGGTGCCGTTGGAGTACTCGGCATCACTCGGGCTGACGATCTTGTCGGTCTGCATCAGGTCGACGTACTGCTTGATCGCGGCGATGTTCTGCGGAGTGTCGAACGTCGGCTTGCCGGAGCCGTCGAAGAAGCTGCCGCCGTGCTGCTGGCTGAGCGTGAATGCGTTGTGGATGTTCTCGGTGCCACTGCCCGCTTCCAGCGACAGGGCGAAGTGCTGAGCGGTGGTGAGCTTCTTGCCGTCGGCCACCAGCTCGTCCCAGGTCGCCGGGGGCTTGCTGATGCCGGCCGCCGCGAATTGCTTCTTGTTGTAGTACAGGCCGTAGGCGAGGCTGTAGAGCGGCACGGCCGTGGGAGCCTTGCCCTCGGCGCCGGTCGCCGACAGGCTGCCGGCCAGGAAGCGGTCCTTGCCACCGACCTGCTGCATGGTGGCGTCGTCGAACTGCGTCAGGGCACCGGTGGCCTGCAGCGAGGCGGACCAGGTATTGCCGATGTTGAGCACGTCCGGGCCCTTGCCGGACGTGGTCGCCGCCAGGATCCGGTTCAGCAGGTCCGACCACGGGACGACCTCGACGTTGACCTTGATGCCGGTCTGGCTGGTGAACTTGGCCAGCTCGGGTGTCAGGATCTGCTTGTCGTTGGCCAGGCTGGTGCCCTGGTTGCTCGCCCAGTACGTCAGGGTCGTGTTCGCGTCGGCGTTCTTGCTGTCGCCACTGGTGCCGCTGGCGCCCTTGGCACTGCCGCCGCTGCCACAGGCGGCAAGCGGGACGGCGAGCAGCACGGTGGTGATGGCCGCGGTGGCGGTCCTGGTCAGTCGCACGGTGAGTCCTTCCATTCGGTGCGGGAGTTGCCCCGCCGCTCAGAGACGGTCGACGAGGGGCCCGCACACTCCTGCAAGGCTTCCTCTAAGTCGTGAATCATGTGGCGAGGCCGGGCCGGAGTCAACCTCCGCCCCGGCTCCGACTCCGATTTGTTATCCGGAGGTCGCGCGGCGTCAAGGGGCAGTTACGCGCGCGCGTTGCCGCCGCTCTTACACGACGTGAAGTATGGTCGGCGATAGCTGCACCACACCGCTATGTCGTACACGTCTCGCAGGGGAGCGCCGATGCCCGGGACGAGGACGACGACCGTCCGGGATCTTCGCAAGAGCAACCGGGCGCGCGCGCTGTGGGAGCTGTACATGAACGGCCCGCTGACCCGGCAGGAGGTGGGCGCGGCTGCCGGAGTGAGCCCGGCCACCGTCAGCAACCTCGTCGGGGAGCTGCTCGAGCAGGGCGTGGTGATCGAGGTCGGGCTCGAGGACTCCAACGGCGGACGGCCTCGCGGCCTGCTGCAGGTCAACCCGGAGTACGGCTTCGTGGTCGGCGTCGACGTCGGCGAGACGGCGTTACTGGTCGAGCTGTTCGACCTGTCGATGAAGGTCCGCGCCTCGCACGTGTCGACCACCGAGCTGGCCCGGCTCGATCCCCAGGACGTGGTCGACCGGGTGCACGAGGGCATCGAGGCGGTGATCGCGCAGGCCGGCGTCCGGTCCGAGCAGATCCTCGGCGTCGGCGTCGGCGTACCGGGGCTGGTCGAGCACGGGAACGACGCCGTGGTGCACGGTCAGAGCGTCGGCTGGGACGCGGTGCCGCTGGGGGCGATGCTGCGCGACGGCATGGACCTGCCGCTGCTGATCGACAACGGCGCCAAGACCCTGGGGCAGGCGGAGAAGTGGTTCGGCGCCGCCAGAGGCTCGGACAACGCGGTCATCGTGCTGCTCGGGATCGGCGTCGGCACCAGCATCATCAGCAATGGCGAGCTGTACCGCGGCTCGACCAGCAGCGCGGGCGAGTGGGGCCACACCACCGTGATGGTCGAGGGCCGTCAGTGCCGTTGCGGAGCGGTGGGCTGCCTGGAGGCCTACGTCGGGGCGGAGGCCATCGTGGCGCGCTACGACGAGCTCAAGCGGCGCCGGGTCGAGATCAAGCCACGGGAGCTCGAGGAGCGGGTCGCCGCGATCGTGACCGCGGCGCCGTCCGACAAGGCGGCCGCCAAGGTCCTCGACGAGACGGCGACCTACCTCGGTGCGGGGATCGCCGACCTGGTGAACCTGTTCAACCCGGAGCGGGTGGTGGTCGGCGGCTGGCTCGGCCAGTTGCTGGGCGACACCCTGCTGCCCCGGGTTCGCGAGGTCGCCGCACGGCACGCGCTGCGGCTGCCCTTCAGCCACGTATCGATCCTCAAGGCGCAACTGGGCAAGGACGCCGTCGCGCTCGGCGCCGCCACGCTGCCCATCGCGAGCGTGCTGTCCTCCGGTGCCGTGCTGCCCTCGACCACCGTCCGGTCGCGGCTGCTCGACTCCAGCCGCGCCACCGGCTGACGCTCGCCGGAAACCTTTTGGCAATGTCCGGTATTCCCTCTTGTCAAGATATATTACAAGCTGTGTAGGATGTGCGTCACAGTCCTCTGCTACAGCAACGGCGAGGACCGGCGCGCGGAACAGCTCATGGTCACCGGCGCCTGGCTCGACCCGCCCACCCCCTCCGTCCCCCCCGATAGGTAGGCCGATGAGACCAACCCCCGCATCCCCGCACGGTGCCGAACTGGCCCGCGCCGATTCCCGACGCCCGTACCGGCGTGCTCGCGTTCTGCTCGCCGGCCTGGCCGTCGCCATGGTCGCCAGCGTCGTCGGCGTGGTGCACACCGCGGCCCCCGCGGCCGCTGCCGGCACCCTGCTCTCGCAGGGCAAGGTCGCGACCGCGTCCTCGACCGAGAACGCCGGCGTCCCGGCCTCGGCAGCGGTCGACGGCGACACCACGACCACCCGCTGGTCGAGCACCTTCGCCGACCCGCAGTGGCTCCAGGTGGACCTCGGCGCGTCCGCGACGATCAGCCAGGTGACGCTGACGTGGGAGGCGGCCTACGGCAAGTCCTTCGAGATCCAGACCTCGGCCGACGCCAGCACCTGGACGTCGATCTACTCGACCACCACCGGAACCGGCGGCGTGCAGAACCTGACCGTGTCGGGCACCGGGCGCTACGTACGAATGTACGGCACCGCCCGCGGCACCACCTACGGGTACTCGCTGTGGGAATTCCAGGTCTATGGCACCACCGGCACCACCGGCGGTACCTGTGGCACCACCAACGCGGCGCTCGGGCACCCCGCCACCGCCTCGTCCACCGAGGACGGTTCGGCGGCCTCCGCGGCCGGCAACGCCGTCGATGGCAACACCACCACGCGATGGTCCAGCACCTTCGCCGATCCGCAGTGGCTGCAGGTCGATCTCGGCTCGTCGCAATCGATCTGCGGCGTGTCGCTGAACTGGGAGGCCGCCTACGGCAAGTCCTTCCAGATCCAGACCTCGGCCGACGGCACCACCTGGACGTCGATCTACTCGACCACCACCGGAACCGGCGGCGTGCAGAACCTGACCGTCTCGGGCACCGGGCGCTACGTGCGCATGTACGGCACCGTGCGGGCCACCACCTACGGGTACTCCCTCTACGAATTCAGCGTGTTCACGACCGGCGGCGGTACCACGACGCCGCCTACGACGGGAGCGTGCCCGACCCAGTCGGACAATCCCAACTTCGGCTCGAACGTCCACATCTTCGACCCGTCGATGTCGAGCGCGACGATCCAGGCACAGCTGGACGCCGACTTCAACGCGCAGAAGGACACCAACACCGCGCAGTTCGCCAGCGGCCGGGTCGCCGAGCTGTTCAAGCCGGGCACCTACAGCGTCGCGGACAACGTGGGCTTCTACACCTCGGTCGCGGGCCTGGGTCAGAACCCTGATGACGTCACCATCAACGGCGACGTCACGGTCGATGCGTTCAACAGCTCCGACGCCGGCAACGCCACCCAGAACTTCTGGCGCTCGGTGGAGAACCTGGCGATCAACCCGTCCTCGGGCACCGATCGCTGGGCAGTGGCTCAGGCCGCGCCGTTCCGCCGGATCGACGTGCACGGCAACCTGAACCTGTACCCGGCCAGCTACGGCTGGGCGAGCGGCGGCTACATCGCCGACACCAAGGTCTCCGGCCAGGTCGCCTCGGCCTCGCAGCAGCAGTGGTACAGCCGTGACAGCAACTTCGGTAGCTGGAGCGGATCGAACTGGAACATGGTCTTCTCAGGGGTCAACGGCGCTCCGGCGCAGAGCTTCCCGAACCCGCCGATGACCACCCTGGCCACCACTCCGGTGTCCCGCGACGTGCCGTACCTGTACCTCGACTCGACCGGCAAGTACCGGGTCTTCCTCCCGTCCCTGCGCACCAACGCCTCGGGCCCGAGCTGGGCGAACGGCTCCACGCCGGGCACCTCGCTGCCGATGAGCCAGTTCTACGTGGTGAAGTCCGGCGACACCGCGACGACGATCAACCAGGCTCTGTCCAATGGTTGCAACCTGTTCTTCACCCCCGGCGTCTACCACGTGAGCCAGACGCTGAACGTGACGAAGGCCAACACCGTCGTCCTGGGCATCGGCATGCCGACGATCATCCCCGACAACGGCGTGAACGCCATGTCGGTCGCGGACGTCGACGGTGTCCGGCTCAAGGGCCTGCTCTTCGACGCCGGCACGACGAACTCGAACGCGCTGCTCACCGTGGGTGCCGCCGGGTCCAGCGCATCGCACGCGGCCAACCCGACCACGATCCAGGACGTGTTCTTCCGGATCGGTGGCGCTGGTGCCGGCAAGGCCACGAACAGCCTGATCGTGAACAGCAATGACAGCATCATCGATCACATCTGGGCATGGCGCGCCGACCACGGCGCGGGCGTGGGCTGGACGACCAACACCGCGGACAACGGCCTGACCGTCAACGGCAACAACGTCCTCGCCACCGGCCTGTTCGTCGAGCACTACCAGAAGTACGAGGTCCAATGGAACGGCCAGAACGGCAAGACCATCTTCTTCCAGAACGAGATGCCCTACGACGTGCCGAACCAGGCCGCCTGGATGAGCACTCCGACGACGAACGGTTACGCCGCCTACAAGGTCGCCGACACGGTGACCACGCACGAGGCCTGGGGCGTGGGTAGCTACTGCTACTTCAACGTCAACACCTCGGTGAACGCCTACCACGCGTTCGAGGTCCCCAACACGGCCGGCGTGAAGCTGCACGACCTGCTGACCGTGTCCCTCGGCGGCAACGGCACGATCACCCACGTCATCAACGACACGGGTGCCACGGCACAGGGCAGCGCCACCGTTCCGGTGGATGTGGTGAGCTACCCGTAAGCCAGTACCCGTGGGGAGGCCTGAATACCCCTCGGGATCATCTGAATACCTGAGCGCCGGCCGGACAGCAGCAGCTGCCCGGCCGGCGTTCTGCTTCTTCCGCGATTCTGCTTCTTCCGGCGGTGCGGACTTCGGATCGTCAGGGGTCGCGTTTACAGTGGTGGCCGTGGAGAACGCCCCGGTGCTGCTCGCCATCGACGGCAATTCCCTGGTGCACCGCAGCTTCCATGCCCAGGCCGGGTCGGGCCTGCGCTCGTCCGACGGCCGGCCGCTGTGGGCCATCCGGGGGCTGCTCACCCAGCTGGTCGCGGCCGCCGAGCGGATCGCCCCGGCCGCCATCGTGGTCGGCTTCGACGACGCGGCGGCGAGCCTGCGGCGGGAGCGATGGCCGCAGTACAAGGCCACCCGGACGGTCAAGCTGGAGACCCTGGTGTCCCAGCTCGACGGCGCGGCACAGGTGCTGCGCGAGATGGGCGTCGCCGTCGTCGTCCCGGACGGGCTCGAGGCCGATGACGTGCTGGCATCGGCGGCCCGGTTCGCGCCTACTGTCGGCGCTACCACGGTGATCATGACGTCGGACCGGGACTCCTTCGCACTGATCGATGAGCACACCAGGGTGCTCCGGATCATCAACGGCGGGGTCGACGCCTCGCCCATGCTCACCCCGGAACGGCTCGTCACCCTGCTGGGCGTGCGGCCGCACCAGTACCGCGACTTCGCCGCCCTGCGCGGTGACCCGTCGGACAACCTTCCCGGCGTGCGGGGCATCGGTCCGAAGACCGCCGCGAAGCTGCTGACGGCGCTCGGCTCCGCGGCCGCGGCGTTCGAGGACCTGGCCGTCGGCGGCGCCCGGGTGGTGGCCGCGGTCGGCCAGGCCGTTGCCGACAAGCTAGCCGAACCCGCCGCTCGTGAGGCGTGGGCGCTGAACTGCCAGGTCATGCGGATGCACGCCAATCTCGACCTGGGGGTCCGGCTGGCCGGCGACGGCCAGCTGCCCCTGCAGCCGGATGCGGTGAGCCAGGCGTTCTCGGCGCACCAGCTCACCTGGACGGCGCCCAGTGCTCTGCAGGCGCTCTGCCACCAGGAGGCCCCGGAGCGACCGGTCCGGACGGCCTCGTGGACCGAGCGGGAGTTCAGCGGGGCCGCCCCGAGTCTCGGACACCGGCCCGGTCGACGGCACCCGCCGCTGCCTCCGCGCCAGACCGAGCGGCAGAAGGCCGCCGCCAAACGGCTGGCAGTGGCGAGCGCGCAACTGTCGCTCTTCGACTAGCCGGACCGGAGCAGTGGGGGCAGCGCGAGCTGGGTCGGCGCCGCTCGATGAGCGGCTCGATATCGGCCGCCGCGGCGCTCTGCGTCAGCGGCGCCGCCGGAGCGCGGCCAGCACGAGCGCCACGACGACCGCACCCAGTGCCACCGGGGCCAACCGCTTCGCCACGGCGCGTCCGGCCGAGCCGAGCAGGTCGATCGGTTCAACCTCGTCCATGGTCCGGCGGTGCTGCCCTCCCGATGCCGGCGCTGGCAGCACCGCACTGTCGGACGGCGCAGGCACAGCACTGTCGGTCGGTGGCGGGCTCTCCACCCGGGGAGTGATCGGCGGCGCGGTCTCGCCGGACGCGGCTCCGATCGGGACCTCCTCGACCGGCGCGTCCACGACGGACATTTCGGCGGTCGGCAGGTCGTACACCGACGTCTCGGAGTCCGCGCCAACCGGGGCCGCCGATTGCTCCTGGGCGAAACTGGCGATGGCGACGTAGGACTCCGGATCGTCGGTGACCTCGTCCGAGGGGCCACCCAGGGCATCACCGGTCACGCCCGCACCGGTCACGCCCGCACCGGTCACCGCTGCATTGGATGAAGCGGCACCGGTCACGTCACCGCCGGCCAGCTTTCCGGCTAGGCAGTCGGCGAACTGACCGATCAGCTTGTTGCCGACGTCCACCATCACGCCGCGGCCGAACTGCGCCGGCTTGCCCGTGATGTTGAGGTCGGTCAGCACGGTGACCGCGGTGCCGGCACCGTCCGGTACCAGCGTCGCGGTGATGGTCGCCGTTGCCGTTCCGTTGCCGCGGGCGTCCTTGCCGCGGGCGTCGATGACCGTCCGGTGCGCCACCGCGTCCTTCTCGATGAAGGTGGCTTTGCCTTTGTAGGTAAGCCCGATCGGTCCCAGTCGAACCTTCACCGTCCCGGTGAAGTCGTCCCCGTCCACGCTGTCGATCGCGGCACCGGGCAGGCATGGCGCGATCCGCTCGATGTCGAGCAGCACCTGCCAGGCCTGCTCGACACCGGCGGGCACGGTGAAGGTGTGTTCCAGCTGCACGAGTTCTCCGATCAGATCCCGGCCGCGGCGAGCACCGCTCGCCCGGTCAGCACGGTGGCCAGGTGATTACGGTAGTCGGCTTTGCCCGACAGGTCACTGGGTGCCGCGGTGCCGTCGGCGGCAACGGCGGCGGCGTCGGTCACCGCGCCGGCCACGGCATCCGCGCCGGTCAGCGCCTGCTCGGTGGCCCGCGCCCGCAGCGGTGTCGGGCCCATGTTCGTCAGCCCGATCCTGGCCTCGGTGATGGTGCCGTCGGAGCGGTGCACCGCCGCCGCCACGGCCACGATCGACCAGGCCTGGGCGACCCGGTTCAACTTCTCGTAGTGGGTCGACCAGCCGTCCCCGAGCTTGGGAATCCGGATCGCGGTCAGGATCTCGCCCGGTTCGAGCGCCGTCGTCAGGTAGTCGAGGAAGAAGTCCTGAGCCGCGATCGTCCGGGCGCCGTTCGGGCCCTGCGTCAGCAGTTGGGCGTCCAGGGTCAACGCCACCGCGGGCAGGTCACCGGCCGGGTCGGCGTGGGCCAGCGATCCGCCGAAGGTGCCGCGGTGGCGCACCTGCCGGTCGGCCACCGTCTCGGTGGCCTGCACCAGCAGCGGCGCGTGCCGCCTGACCAGCGGGTTGCCCAGTACGTCTGAGTGAGTGGTCATGGCACCGATCAGGATGGCGTCGCCCTCGTCGGTGACGCCGGTGAGCTCGGTGATGCCGCCGAGGTCGATCACCAGCTCCGGATAGGCCAGCCGTAGCCGCAGGATCGGCAGCAACGACTGCCCACCGGCCAGGATCTTGCCGTCCTCGCCGGCCGCGGTGTAGGCCTGGACCGCCTCGGCGATCGTGGCCGGCCGGACGTAGTCGAAGGGCGCGGGGATCACAGCTGACCTCCTGCCGATGCGCCGTTGCCGTCCGCGGCGCTGCTGCCGTCAGACGTGGACGTGCTGGGACCGCCGTAGGCGACGGTGCCGCCGGGGGAGCGGTCGTCCCTGGCGGAAGCACCCGTTTCGGCTCCGTTGATGGCCCGCCACACCCGCTCCGGGGTGCACGGCATCTGGATGTCGGTGATGCCCCACGGCCGCAGCGCGTCGATCACGCCGTTCACGATGGACGGGGTCGATGCAATCGTGCCCGCTTCACCGACGCCCTTCACTCCCAGCGGATTGGTGGTGGACCTGCTCACCGTCCGGTCGGTGGTGAACGTCGGCAGGTCGGTCGCCGAGGGCACCAGGTAGTCGACGAAGGTCCCGGTGGTGAGGTTGCCGTCGTCGTCATACACCGCCTCTTCGTACAGGGCCTGGGCAATGCCCTGGGCGAGGCCGCCGTGCACCTGGCCGTCGACGATCAGGGGGTTGATCACCTCGCCGATGTCGTCCACGCAGACGTACGTGCGGATGGTGGCGACGCCGGTCTCGGTATCGACCTCCATCGCGCACAGATGGGTGCCGTGCGGAAAGGAGAAGTTCTCCGGGTCGAAGGTGGCGTCGGCGTCCAGGCTCGGCTCCATGCCCTCTGGCAGGTCGTGCGCGGCGAAGGTGGCGAAGGCGATCTCCTGGATGCTCTTGCCGGTGCCGGGCGCGCCCTTGACGCTGAACGAGCCGCCGGAGAACTCCAGGTCGTCCTCGCTGGCTTCGAGCATGTGCGCGGCGATCCGGCGGGCCTTGGCGACCACCTTGTCGGCGGCCCGCACCACCGCGATGCCGCCGACGACGAGCGAGCGGGATCCGTAGGTGTCCATCCCCTTCGGCGAGGACTGAGTGTCGCCGTGGATCACCTCGACGTCCTCGAACGGCACGCCGAGCTGGTCGGCCACGATCTGGCTCCACGCCGTCTCATGGCCCTGCCCGTGCGCGCTGACGCCGGTGACGACCTCGACCTTGCCGGTGGCCAGCACCCGGATGGAGGCGTTCTCCCAGCCGCCGGCGGCGTAATCGAGTGAGCCCAGGACGCGGGACGGGGCCAGGCCGCACATCTCGGTGAACGTGGAGATGCCCAGGCCCAGCTGGACCGGGTTCTTCTCGGCCCGGCGCCGTGCCTGTTCGGCGACCAGGTCGTCCCAGCCGATCAGCTCCAGCGCGCGATCGGTCGCCGCCTCGTAGTTGCCGCTGTCATAGGTCAGTCCGCAGACCGTGGTGAACGGGAACTCCTCGTGCCGAATCCAGTTCTTGCGGCGCAGCTCGAGGCGGTCCATGCCCAGCTCGGTTGCCAGCTCGTCCATGATCCGCTCGATGGCGAAGGTCGCCTCGGGACGGCCGGCGCCGCGGTAGGCATCGGTCGGCGTCTTGTTCGTGAACACGCCCTCGCAGGTGAACCGGTAGGCGTCGAACTTGTAGATGCTGTTGAACATGAACGCGCCGAGCACCGGCACGCCGGGCGTGATCAGCCGCAGGTAGGCGCCCATGTCGGCGTACAGGTGCACGTCCAGGCCGGTCACCGTGCCGTCCCGCTTGGCGGTAATGGTGATGTCCTGGATCTGGTCACGGCCGTGGTGCCCGCTCATCAGCGACTCCGACCGCGACTCGGTGTACTTCGCGGGCTTGCCGAGCTTGCGGGCGACGAGAGCGGTGATCACCTCTTCCGGGGTGACCTGGAGCTTGCCGCCGAACCCGCCGCCGACATCGGGCGCGATGACCCGGATCTTGTGCTCGCCGATGCCGAGGGTGAGCGCCAGCATGGTGCGCAGGATGTGTGGAACCTGGGTGGCCGACCACATCACGAAGCCCTCGCCGTTGGGCTGGACGACGGTCGACCGGGGCTCCATGAATGCCGGGATCAGGCGCTGCTGAATAAACCGGCGGCTCAGCGTGACCTCGGCCTGGCTCACCACCTCGTCGATCGCCGCTCCGGTGCCGGCCGTGCCCGAGTCGAAGACCCAGGTGAACGAGCGGTTGGACTGGGTGTTGTCGTGCACCAGCTGTGCGTCCGGGGCCAGTGCGGCCTCCATGTCCAGCACCACGGACAGCTGCTCGTAGTCGACGTCGATGGCCTCGAGGGCGTCCTGCGCCGCGGTCTTGTCGCGGGCGACCACCACGGCCACCGCCTCGCCGACGTAGTTCACCTGCTCGACCGCCAGGCTCGGGCTGCCGGGGTTGACCATGTCCGGGCTCACCGGCCACGCGCAGGGGATATTGCCCTGGGCCTCGGCGAAGTCGCGCCCGGTGTAGGCGGCGATCACGCCGGGACGGGTGAGTGCCTCGGACACGTCGATTGCGGTGATCCGGGCGTGTGCCATCGGGCTGCGCAGGATGGCCAGGTGCAGCATGCCCGGCAGCGTCATGTTGTCGGTCCAGGTGGTGCGACCGGTGATCAGGTGGGCGTCCTCCTTGCGGCGCCGGGACTTGCCGACTTCGAGCGCGGGGACGTCCTCGGCCGCGGGACGGTCTTCGATGGCGGTCACGCTGAGGCCTCCACTGCATTCGGGGCGGGGATGAGCGCGGCCGGCGGGTCGCCGGCTGAGGCCTGGGCATCAGTTGCTGTCTGAGCCGACATAGCGGCGCCGGCGGCCTGCACGGCGGCGACGATGTTCTGGTAGCCGGTGCACCGGCACAGGTTGCCCTCGATACCCTCCCGAACCTCCTCGTCGCTGGGGTTCGGGTTCTCGCGGAGCAGGTCGCACGCCCCGAGCATCATGCCCGGGGTGCAGAAGCCGCACTGCAGGGCGTGCTTGTCGTGGAAGGCCTGCTGGATGGGATGCAGCGTGCCGTCGGCCGCGGCCAGCCCCTCGACCGTGGTCACCGCCGCGCCCTCGGCCTGCACGGTGAGTACCGAGCAGCTCTTGACGCTCTTGCCATCCATCAGGACGGTGCACGAGCCGCAGTTGCTGGTGTCGCAGCCGATCACCGTGCCGATCTTGCCCAGCCGCTCGCGCAGATACTGCACCAGCAGCAACCTCGGCTCCACGTCGTCGGAATACGCGACCCCATCCACCGTCACGCTGACCCGTGTCATGAAACCTCCAGCAGAACTCGTTGTAATGAGGATCACAGACAAGCCTCAAACGGCTGTGGGCGCAAGCGGCAATTTCGTCGCAGGCGTTTCAGCCCACGCTCAGCGGACCTGGATGGTCGACGTGGATGGGGCCGGCGGTGACGCGGAGTGGTTCACCGGTGCCGCCCCACCGCGCCGCGATGATCTCCGCGGCGATCGAGACCGCTGTCTCTTCAGGGGTGCGGGCGCCGATGTCCACGCCGATCGGGGCGTGCAGGCGAGCGAGTTCGTCCTCGCTGAAACCCAGCTCGCGCAGCCGGCTGAGCCGGTCGTCGTTCGTGCGGCGGGAGCCCATCGCACCGACGTAGGCCAGCGGCATCCGCAACGCCAGTTCGAGCAGCGGCACGTCGAACTTCGGGTCGTGGGTGAGCAGGCAGATCACGGTCCGCTCGTCCACCTCGGTACCGGCCAGGTACCGGTGCGGCCACTCGACGGCGACCTCGTCGGCGTCCGGGAACCGCTTGCGGGTGGCGAAGATCGGCCGGGCGTCGCATACGGTGACCCGGTAGCCGAGGAAACTGCCGATCCGGGCAACTGCCGAGGCGAAGTCGATGGCGCCGAACACGATCAGCCGCGGCCGGGGCGCGTACGCGGCCACGAAGACGCCGATGTCATCGAGCCGGCGCTCACCGTGCGGGCCGTACCGGATCACGCCGGTCCGGCCCTGGGCCAGCAGGCCGAGGGCGTCGTCGCGGACGGCGTCGTCCAGCCGCTCCGAGCCGAGAGTGCCGGACGCACCGGCGGGACGGACCACCAGCCGCCGGCCGCGCTGGCCCTCGGGAGCGTCCACCACCGTGGCCACCGCAACCGGCCGGCCGGCCTGGATATCGGTTGCGATGTCACCCAGCTCCGGATAGCTCTGGGGCCCGATCCGCTCCACGAAGATGTCGATGATCCCGCCGCAGGTCAGGCCGACCGCGAAGGCATCGTCATCGCTCACGCCGTAGCGCTGCAGTACCGGTACGCCACCAGCGCGCACCTCGGTGGCCAGCTCGTACACCGCGCCCTCGACGCAGCCGCCGGACACGCTGCCCGCGGCGGTGCCGTCCGGACCCACCAGCATCGACGCGCCGGGCTGGCGTGGCGCCGAACTCCAGGTGGACACCACGGTGCCGATCCCGACCTCCGCCCCGGACTCCCACCAGCGCAGCAGATCGACGAGCACGTCACGCATCGGCAATCACCTCGACCAGTTCTTCCAGCGCCGCGAAGCTGTGCCCGGCGACGAGGACGTCGATGTGGGGCAGTGCGGCGACCATACCGCCGGTGCTTGGCGCGAAGCCGTCCTTGCCCTTGTGCGGGTTCACCCAGATGACCGCGTGCGCCAGCCTGGCCAGCCGCGCCAGCTGGCTTCCCAGCTCCGCCGGATCGCCGCGCTCCCAGCCGTCCGAGCACAGCACCGCCACCGCGCCCCGGGCCACCCCGCGCTGGCCCCAGCGGTCCAGGAACGCCTTCAGCGCGTCGCCCAGCCTCGTCCCACCGCTCCAGTCCGGCACCGCCCGCCCTGCCGCGGCGAGCGCCCGGTCGGGGTCGCGCGCCCGCAGCTCCCGGGTGATCCGGGTCAGCCGGGTACCGACGGTGAAGACCTCGGTGTTCAGGGGCGCGGACCGTACCGCCGCGTGGGCGAAGCGCAGCAGTGAATCGGCGTACGGAGCCATCGAACCGCTGACGTCGAGAAGCAGCACCAGCCGACGGGGTTTCGTGCGCCGGCGCCGGCGGAGCAGCTCGCTCGCCTCACCGCCCTGACGCAGCATCTGCCGGACGGTGCGGTCGGAGTCCACCCGGCCCCGGTGGGCGCGGGTGTACCGGGGCGACCGGCGCCCGGCCAGCCGCGGGGCGAGCAGCGCGAACAGCCGCCGCAATTGCTCCCGCTCCGGCTCGGTGAGGGTGGCCACGTCCTTGTGGCGCAGTACCTCGTGCCGGCTGGCCTGGACCGCGAACGTGGGCGACTCCTCGTCGGAATCCGCGCCCTGGGCCGCGGTATCGACCTCGAACGGCGCGGCCTGCAGCACGGACGGCGGCGTCTGGGTGGTCCGGCCGCCGCGCTCGTCCGTGCCGCCGAAGTAGAGCGCGAAGGCGGAGTCATACCTCGGTAGGTCGTCCGGGTCGGCGCACAGCGTCAACCGACCGGCCCAGTACACCTGCGCGGGATCGAGGACGTCCAGATGTGCCACCGCGCCGAGCATCGCCTGTACCCGCTGGGGGCTGGCGGGCACCCCCGCGTGACGCAACGTTCGGGCGAATCCCGTGATCGTGTCGATGAAATCCCGATCCGAGCCGGCAGCTCTCGCGGTGGCCGGCATCACCGGACCGCTGATCCGGCCAGCTCCGCCAGTACCGTGTCCCGGATTCGGACGGAGTCCTCCTGGTACTTGAGCACCGCGCCGAGGGTGGCGGCCGCCCGCTCCGGATCGAGGCTGCGCGCGCCCAGCAGGTGCAGCGCCTGTGCCCAGTCGATCGTCTCCGCGACCCCGGGTGGCTTGAGCAGGTCGGCCTCGCGCATCCGGCGGGCCGCCCCGGCGACCTCGCGTGCCAGCCGCTCGGTGATGTCGGGCAGCCGGCCGCGCAGGATCGCGACTTCGCGGTCGAAGGACGGGTGCGCCACCCAGTGGTAGAGGCAGCGCCGCTTCAGCGCGTCGTGTACCTCGCGGGTCCGGTTCGAGGTGAGGACGACCAGCGGCGGTGTCTCGGCGCGGATCGTCCCGATCTCGGGGATCGTCACGGAGTTGTCGGACAGGACCTCGAGCAGGAAGGCCTCGAACTCGTCGTCGGCGCGGTCGATCTCGTCGATGAGCAGCACGGACGGGGAGTGCTCGATCGCCCTGAGGATCGGCCGCGCGATCAGAAAGCGGCGGTCATAGAGCGCGTGCTCCAGTTGCGCGGCGTCGGTCGCGATGGCAGCCGATTCGGCGGCGCGCAGGTGCAGCAGTTGGCGCGGGAAGTCCCAGTCGTACAGCGCCTGCGAGGCGTCGATGCCCTCATAGCACTGCAACCTGACCAGCTCGGCCCCGGTGACCTGGGCGAGTGCCTGCGCGAGGCTCGTCTTGCCGACCCCGGCGTCACCCTCCAGAAACAGCGGCCGGCCCATCTTCAGCGCCAGGTACGCGGCGGTGGCCAGGCCCTCGTCGGGCAGGTATCCGGTGCGTTGCAGTGCGGCGGCCAGCGCGGACGGGTCGGCTGGGTCTGCCCGGTGGGCTGGGCCGCTGCCAGGTGATGCGGTGTCCGGTGATGCGGTGTCCGGTGATGCGGTGTCCGGTGATGCGCTGTCAGGTAATGCCATGCCAACAGCATGGACTGCCGCCCGTCCGCACGCCATGGAGGCGGCTGTGTCATGGGCCGCCGAACTCAGGCGGCTGTGTCATGGGCCGCCGAAACCCAGGCGGCTACGGTATCGGGATGGAGCCCGTCTACTCGTCCGTCATCACCATCGCCCGCGGTGTGTTCGCGCTGCAGGGGCTCAAGTTCACGCTCAGCGGCGCCGAGAACGTTCCCCGCACCGGCGGCGCCGTGATGGCGATCAACCACACCGGCTATATGGACTTCACCTACGCCGGGCTCGCGGCGCAGCCGTCCGGGCGGTTGGTCCGCTTCATGGCCAAGGATCAGGTGTTCACCCACAAGATCAGCGGCCCGTTGATGCGCGGCATGCGCCACATCCCGGTGGACCGGGACGCAGGCGCCGCCTCGTTCCGTGCTGCCGTCCAGGCGCTCAAGAGGGGGGAGATCGTCGGCGTCTTTCCCGAGGCCACCATCTCGCGGTCCTTCGAGCTCAAGGAATTCAAGAGCGGCACCGTCCGGATGGCGGTGTCGGCCGCCGTGCCGATCCTGCCGACGGTGATCTGGGGCTCGCAGCGAGTCTGGACCAAGGATCATCCCAAGCGGCTCGGCCGTACCGGCGTGCCGATCTTCCTGAGCGTGGGTGCGCCGATCACGGCCACCCGCAAGGACGATCCGGAGGAGGTCACCAACCGGCTGCGGCACGCGATGACCGAGCTGCTGCACGCGGCGCAGGCCGGCTACCCGCCGCTGACCGGCGACGATCTGACCTTCCTGCCGGCCCGGCTCGGCGGTACGGCCCCCACGCCCGAGCGAGCGCAGCAGCTGGATGAGGAAGAGGCCGTCGCGCGCGCCGCCCGACGGGCCGCCAAGGCCGGGCACTGACGGCGGTTGGGCGCTAAACTCAGCGGGTCAGATTGGATTGACCCATCACACGCATAACCACACGCGCCACCGTTCGGGTGCTGCTCTTAATTTGCCTTATCCTCGCCCCGCTCGGCGCCGGATTCAGCGCGATCGTCGTCGCGCCGCCCGCGAAGCTCACCGATATCGGTCTGGACGGCCTCAGCGCCCAGATCGATCTGCGAATCGGCGACAATACCGTCCAGGTCGACTCGGGATTGCTCGGTGGCCTTCGCAAGGCCGGTCCGACGGTGCTCGGCAAGCCGGTCGGACTCGAAATCAAGCCGAATGACCTGGACCTGGCGCTCTTCCAGTCCAATGGCTCACTCGATCCCGCGACCATCGACGTCGCCGGTCACCTGTTCGCTGATCCGCAAGCCCGCCGAGCAGAGATCGACAAGGTCGCCGCCGCGGTGGTCCGGCACTACGGCGGTATCGGTTTCGGTGCGATGTACCTGGTCGCGATGCTCGAAATCTTCGGCTACGTCTACGTCAAATATCGCCGCCGGACGCTGGCCGCGGTGACTCCGGAGGTCCGGGCCCAGCTGTGGGCCGACCGCCGGCTGGAACGGGGCGTGGCGACAACGGTGGCGGTGCTGGCGTTGGTGGCGGTGCTCGTCCCGGCCGGCTACGGCCTGTCGCCGCTGTCCAACCGCGACGTGTCGATCAGGCCGGACGCCGAACTGAATCGGACGTTCCTCTCGGGTTGGCAGCTCACCGGGCCGTTCAAGTCCCTGTTCACACAGGCAGTGAACAGCGTCGACTCGCTGAGCAAGTCCGAGCAGGCCTTCTACGACAAGGTGGCCGCGAACCGCGACCAGGAATACCTGGCGCACTACGGCGCGGACACGCTGGAAAAGAATCCGGACGTGGTCCGGCTCATGGTGCTCGATGACCTGCAGGGCACCAGCGGCATGGCCCGGACGGTCGCCGAGTCGGCGCAGCGGGTGAGCGCCGACGCCATCGTGAACCTCGGCGACCTCACCGCCACCGGCACCCAGCAAGAGGCGTACCTCTCGTACCTGAAGAGCTACACCGTCGAGGTGCTCGCGCGTTACGCCGGCGACATCCCGGTGTACAGCTCGCTGGGGCGCCACGACACCCCGGCAGTCGCGGCGTACGCCAAGAAGGTGCACATCACCGTCGCGGACGGCGGCAAGCAGAAGATTGCGGGCGCCGAGTTCGTCGGTGCCAACAGCCCGTACATCGTCAACTTCGGCGAGGCCGCGCAGCTTCTCGATCCCGACGTCACCACGGACACGGTGGCGGCCAAACTGCGCGACACGGCCTGCGCGGACAAACCGCTGGCGGTGTTCACCCACGACAAGGAACTGCTGGACCCGGTCACCACCAGCGGCTGCGTGCCGATCGTGATAGGCGGCCACGATTACACCGGCATGCCGAGCCAGAACGTGACGACACCGGACGGCATCACCCGCAAGATCATCCTCGGCAGCACCGGCGGGCACGGTGACGGCGACGGTCTCGGCGGGTTGTCGACGCCCCGCAACAACGCGCCGTTCGTGCTGCTCAGTATCGACAAGAAAACCGGCTCGGTGACCGTGGACACGACGACCGTGCACCCGGATGCCTCGGTCACCATGCAGACCACGACGCTGGCGCCGCTGCCCGCCGGCGACCTGTTCCGGCTGAGCTGACTCATAACGGCGGGGCTGACCTATACGGCGTCCCGCTGCTCGTTCGTCCCGGCTCCCGGTGCCTGTCGCGAGGCGCCCGGTTCCGCGATGGAGGCCAGCCAGCGGTTGTAGTCCCGCAACCGCAGCTCGTCCTCGTCGAAATCGCGGTCGGGGTCCTGGCCGGGCGGCGTGTACGAGGCGCCGGTGTGCTCGCTGAACACCCCCTGGCGGGCCTGCTCCAGCCAGCCGCCGCGGTCCCGCTGGCGCAGTTCGGGGCGCCCCAGCCACTCAAGTGCCATCAGCACCATCACCGCGGCCATCAACCCGTCCCCGCCGACCCACATGATGGCGCCACCGGTACGGGTGTCGGACAGCGTGTTCACCGCCAGGCCGGGAACGCTGGTCATGGTGATCGGCCGGGCCGACATAAGCAGGATCACGCCGGTGAACGTGTCCACCGCCATCGACACCGCGACGAGCAGCCAGCGTGCCGGCGTGCCCAGCTGCCACCGGATGGGTTCGTTGCCGAGGACGACGGTGAAGAACTGCATCCCGATCACCACGTACACCAGGTGCTCGACCTGGCCGATCCACGGCGACACCATGATCTTGTCCATCAGACCGGTCAGGTGACTGCCGACGATGACGGCCGTGTAGCAGGCCAGCGCGATCGGCGGCGCGGTCATCAGCGACACCACCGGCCCGGTCAGCAACCGGCTGATCCGCTCGCGCCGCCGGCCCTGGCTGGTTTCGACGAGCAGCGTCAGCGGACGGCCGTACGCGAGCAGCGCCGGCGCCAGCATGACCAGCATCAGGTGCCCGATCATGTGCGCGGTGAACAGCGCCATGTCGTAGACGGCGATGCTGGAGTTGGTGGCCAGCACGCAGACTCCGATACCGGCCAGGAACGACACCGTGCGGGACACCGGCCAGCTCGATTCCGGGTCGCGCCGGCGTAGCGCGGTAACGCCGCCGACGTACAGCACGGTCGGCACGGCCAGTACGGCGAGCGCGATCGCGTCCAGGTGCCACTGGGTGAACAGCGCCCGCCCGAGCAGCGGCGGCAGGCTGGTCGACGCTCCGGTGCGGCACCACGAGAGGGGCAGCACCGGCAGTTGCGGCGAGGTCAGGTGGCGGACGACGGCATAGCCGAGCACCGCTATGACCGCCAGCGCGGTTACCACGGAGAACACCGTGAGCCCCCGGAATCCGGTCGCCGGCCGGCGCTGCTCCGACGTACCCGTACTCATCTGCCCACCCCGTCATCCATGCCTGTACCAGCCCTCATGTGCCCAGCAGAGTCTCGCCGACCCAGCCGCCCTGAGTGGCGCCCGGAGGGATCGCGAACACGGCCGACGCCTCGTGCCGGATGAACCCGCGCAGCGCGTCAGAGCCGGCCAGCCGCCGCTGAATCGGCGTGAACGCCTGTTCAGGATCCACCTGGAACGCCTGGAAGAACAAACCCGCGTCGGGCTGGCCGTCGGCGCGGAACCCGTCGTCGAAGGAGTACCCCCGCCGCAGCATCGTCGCACCGGCATTGTTGGCCGGATGGGCCAGCCGGACGTGCGCGTCGGTCGCGATGGCGAGCGCTCCGCTGCGATCGCGGGCCGTGAACTCGGGGGCGGTGTGCTCGTCGCCGCCGCTCAGCGGCGCGCCAGTGCTCAGGCTGCGGCCGATGACGTGTTCCTTGAACGCGGTTGGCTGCTCTTGCCAGCTGTCGAGCAGCATCCGGATCCGGCGGGTCACCAGGTACGTGCCGTCGGCCATCCAACCGGGGGAGGCGCCCTGGGAGGGCAACCACACCGCGATCTCGAGCCGGGAACCGGTGGGATTGTCGGTGCCGTCGAGCTGGCCCATCAGGTTGCGTGGGGTGGCACCGGCGTCCCGCGAGGCGGCGGCACTGGGCAGGAAGCCGTTCTGGGACCAGCGCAGTCGCAACGGCCCGCGGGCCAGGACCACCAGGGCGCGGGCTACCGACGAGACCACCTGCGGGTCCCCGGAACACACCTGGATCGCGAGGTCACCATCGCCGCGGGCCGGATCGAGGGCCTCTCCAGGAAGGGCTGGCAGTGGGTTGAGCGCCGCCGGAACCGGCTTGCCGGCCGCGCGCAGCAGGCCCGCTCCGAACCCGAAGGTGATTGTCAGCCCGGCCGGCGCCAGGTTCTCTGTCACGGCGCCCTGCTCGGGTAGCCAGTGACCTGCCATCATGGCCGCCGCCGCACCGCTCAGCCGCGTCATCACCTTCGCGAGCGCGCCGCCACGGCGACCGGCGTCCGTGAGGTCGAAGGTCAGGAAGCGGAGCTGTGCCGGCGCGCGGTCCGTCACCCCGGGCTGGTGTCGGCCGTAGAACTCGATCGGGTCACTGGCGGTCGAGGCCTCGGCCGCGCCACCCAGCGGGTTGGAGTTTCGTGCGGCCGAGCCGGGTGCGCTCGGATCGGCGACCGCGCGCTCAGCCAGTGTTCCGGCCACCCCGCCCACGGCGACGCCGCCGGTGACCAGGCCTGCTCGGCGCAGAAAGGCGCGACGGTCGAGTCCTCGGCGCTCGTCAGGTGGTTGATTCGAGCCCCGCTGATTCGACGCCATGTCAGGCCTTGTTCTCGGCGAGCAGCGCCAGGTCGTGGGCGTAGTCCGCGGCCGGAGTGCCCTCGACATAGGCGTACCGGGCCGTGCCGTCCAGGCCGAAGGCGAGGACCTGGGCGCCGTGCTCGACCTCGTACGTCCCGTCGGGCTCTGCGCGGGGAGCCTTCAGCGGCACCCCGACCTGCTCGGCGGCCGCGTAGATGGCTGCCTGGTCGCCGGTCAGCCCGACGAAGGAAGGGGTGAAGTGCGACAGCCAGCGCTTGATCACCGCGGGGTTGTCGCGGGTGGGGTCGGAGGTGACGAACACGACCGCGACCTTGGCACGCGTCGCGGCGGGAAGGGAGCGGACGGCGAGTGCGAGGTCGGCCATGGTCGTGGGGCAGACGTCCGGGCAGAAGGTGTAGCCGAAGTAGAGCAAGGTGACCCGGCCCGCCGTTCTCGCGCGCAGGTCGTAGCTCTTCGACGCGGTGTCGGTGAGCACCAGCTCCGGCTTGGCGATCGGGCCTGCGAGCCGGACGGCGCGCACGCCGGTCGCCGCCGCGGCGAGTACAGCGGAGTTGCCGGTGCTCTGCCCGCACCCGGTCAACCCGAGGGTGGCCATGGCCAGTACCGCTGCGGAGACGAGCAGCCTGACAATGCTCATCCGGAGCGACTCCTCTCGATGGGTGCCCGGCCGCCTGGGCCGAATTCGGTAACTGGGTGGTGCGAGTGCTCTGTGCCCATCGTATTGAGCGGTGCCGACAACTCTGTGCCGGCCGAGCGCTCGCCGGCGTCTGTTACCGTTTTTTTGTGAGCTATGACGGGTCTCCGGACTTGGAGACACCTGTGGTGCCGAGCACGCCCAGCTCCTCCCCCGCCGGACGGGTTCGCAACACCCGACAGGCCGGTGCTGTCGAGGCCGTGCTCCGTGCCGCGGACGGCTTTCGCACCGCGCAGGAACTGTTCGCGGAGTTGCGCCGGCGCGGCGACCGGATCGGGCTCACGACGGTCTACCGGCATCTGAGCACGCTGGCCGAGCAGGGCGCCGTCGATGTGGTGCACAACGGCGAGGGTGAGTCGCAGTACCGGCTGTGCGGCGTGAGTCAGGGGTCCGCCGATCAGCCGGATGCTCACCACCATCACGTCGTGTGCCGGCAGTGCGGGCGCAGCGTCGAGGTCAGCGGGCCGGAGGTCGAGGCGTGGGCCGCGCGGGTGGCGGCTGCCGCCGGTTTCACCGAGGTGACCCATACCCTCGAGGTGTTCGGGCTGTGCCCGGAACACTCGGCCTGACTTCGTCCGCTCGGTAGCTGTCGCAAGTTTGACCGACCAACGCTGCTGGTCGTCAACCCTCAGCTGGAAGTGCGGCGACGAACCGCGACCGGAACCGCTCACGCCGGCGGCGCCCGACCGTGACGAGGGCAGCGAGGGCGTACTCCGCGGTGGCGCACGCCATGATGGTGAAGCTCGGTGGCAGCCGAGGCGCGGCGTAGGCGAGCCCCAGGCCCACCCACATGGCCAGCACCGCGAGGGCGCCGGCAAGCACCAGGGCACGCCACGGGCGGTCGGTCAGCCGCTGCGCCGCGGCGGCCGGTGCGGCGAGTAGCCCGAAGAGCAGGAGCGCACCGACCGCCTGGCTGGCCTCCGCGGCGGTGGCTCCGACGATGCCGAGGAACAGCGGGCCGAGCAGCCGGGCCGGGACGCCGGCCGCCGCTGCCACCGCCGGGTCGAGGCTGGCGAACAGCAGCGGACGCGCGATGACCAGCAGCGCCGCGATCAGGACACCGGCGACCACCGCGGCGACGACGGCCGACCCGGAGCTGATGCCGAAGATCGAACCGAAGAGCACGTTCACGTTCGCTGTGCCGTTGCCGGTGCTGGAATGCGTGGTGTACAGCGCGAGAAAGAAGACCCCGAGCCCGAGCACCCAGGCGAACGTGGTGCCGATGACGACGTCGTCCGCGGCTCCCCGGCCGCCCAGCAGTCCGAGAACCACTCCGACGGCGATGGTCGAGGCGAACAGGCCGAAGCGCAGGTCCACCCCCGCCGCCAGGGCCGCCAGCGCTCCGGCGTACGCGACATGGGACAGCGCATCGCCGGCGAACACCTGGCCGCGCAGCACCACGAAGTAGCCGACCAGGCCCGAGAGCAGGGCGATCGCGGTGCCGGCCAGCAGCGCGTGCTGCAGGAACGGCTGCGAGAGCATGTTGGCGAGCCCGGTGACCGGGTTGCTCGCCAGCAGAACCGTCATCGCGGCTCTCCGGCAGCGACCGCGTCAGATATCCCACTACCGCCGAGCGTCCCCGAGTCGGTGCCCAGCTGCCCCGGCTCGGAGAGGTGACGCCGGCCGAACCCGCCCCGTCGATCCGCCAGGGACCGGTACCCGGTGGCGAGCAGGAACGCGGCGAACGCCAGGCTGGTCACCCAGAATCCGATCGGGTGCGGCGAGAAGAAGGCGATGCCCTCACCGAGCCAGGTGACCGCCACCGCTATCAGCACCGAGCAGGCGAGCCCGGCGGCCGGGCGCGCGGTGAGCCGGCTCGCGGTCGCGGCCGGTGCCACCAGCAGCGCGAATACCAGCAGGCTGCCGGTCACCTGGCTCGTCCCGGCGGCGGCGACGCCCAGCAGGACGAGGAACGCGGCATTCACCAGCCGCACCGGCACGCCCCGGGCGCGGGCGATGTCCGGGTCGACACTCGCGAACAGCAGCGGACGGCCGAGCAGCACCAGCGCCAGCAGGCAGCCTGCGGCCGCCACCAGCAGCACCAGCACCTGGTTGTCCGAGATACCAGTGATCGAGCCGAACAGCAGGTTGTTGAGGCCGCTGAGAAAGCCGTTGTACAGGCTGACGAACAGAAAGCCGCAGGCCAGCGCGAAGGCCTGCACCGTGCCGATGACCGCCGACTCCTCGCCGTAGCCCCCGAGCCCGGACGTGGACCGGCCAGAGGTCGGCAGCGCGGCGATGACCAGGGCGGCCGCCACGCAGAAGCCGAAGTAGCCGAACTGGGTGCTCACCCCCAGCCAGGTCGCGCCGGCCGCGCCGGGAAAGCCGATGATCGCCAGGCTGTGCCCGGCGAAGCTCTGCCGGCGCAGCACCATGAAGTAGCCGATCGCGCCGGCCACCACGGCGACGATGGTGCCGGCCCGCAGCGCGTTGAGCATGAAGTGATAGCTGAGCAGCTGGTAGACGTCGTCCACCAGGTTCCAGCTGGACCCCGTCATGGCCGGTGATCCGGACGGCTGTCGGGCTGGCCGACCACGACGAGCCGGCCGGCCCGGTCCCGCAGCACCTCGATCGGCGTGCCGTACAGCATGGTCAGGGTCTCGGCGGTGATCACGTCCTCGGGAGTTCCCATCACCGCGCCGCCCCGCGCCAGGTAGATCACCTGGTCCAGGTAGGGCAGGATCGGGTTCACATCATGGGCAACCAGCAGCACCGCCACGCCCTGGCTCCGGCAGACAGACTGGATCAGCGCGCTCACCGACGCCTGGTTGGTGACGTCGAGGCTGTCCAGCGGCTCGTCCAGGATCAGCAGCTCCGGACGGCGGATCAGCGCCTGGGCGATCAGCAGGCGCTGCTGCTCACCACCGGAGCACTGGCCGATCGGCCGGTCGGCGTAGCTTTCGGCGCCGACGAGCCGGATCACCTCGCGGGCCCGGTCGCGGGCGTTGCGGCCGCGAGCGCCGCTGAGCCGATCCGGTAGCGGGGTGCCCCAACGGTCGCCGTCCCAACCGAGCCGGACGATGTCGGCGCCCCGTATCCGGGTGCTGGGGTCGAACGCCCGCCGCTGCGGAAGGTAGCCGATCCGGGAGTTGTGCTGGCCGGGACGACCGCCGAGGACGCGGATCCGGCCGGAGGTGACGGGGCTCAGTCCGAGCAGAGCCTTGAGCAGGGTCGACTTGCCGACCCCGTTCGGTCCCAGCACGGCCACGAACTCACCCGCCCGTACCCGCAGGCTGACCTCGGACCAGATGGCGCGGCCGCCCACGGAGCCGGCGACCCGGTCCAGGAACAGCACTTCGGGCGGCTCACCCGGCCGGGTGACCGCGTCCGAGGTGGCGCTCACCGCCCGGTCGCCTGTCGCAGTGCCGATTCCAGGGACCGCAGCTGTGCCGACTGCCAGTCCTGAAAGCGCGCGCCGACCGGCGTCAGCGTCTCGGTCACGGTGGTCACGGCTATCCCGGCCTTCTTCGCGGCAGCCACCTGGGCCGTCACGTCCGGGGTGGAATTCTGGCTGTTGAAGACGTACACCTTGATCTTCTTTCCGGTGAGCTGCGCGTCCACCGCCGCCTTGTCGGCAGCCGACGGGTCGGTGCCCTCGCTGATCGCCTTCAGGAAGCTGGGCGGCGTGACGAGCTTGAGACCGAGCGCCTCGGCCAGCGGGGCCAGGATGCTCTCGCTCGCGCCGATCGGGGTGCCCGCGTACCGGCTCTTGATCTCAGCGATCAGGCGGTGGTACTCGGCGAGACCGGTCCGGTCGAAGTCGGTACGCCGGCGGTCGAAGTACGCTGCATCCTCGGGATCGGTGTTCTTCAGCGCCGAGGTGATGGCATCGGCGACCTTCTCGACATCGCCGGGGGAGTACCACCGATGGGGATTGCCGCCCTCGGGCACTCCCACCACGGTTCCCACGTCCACCACCGTGCGCGCAGGCTCGGGATTGGCAGCCACCGACTTGGCAGCCCAGCTGTCGTACCCGACGCCGTTCTCGACGAATACCCGGGACTCCGCGATGGTCCGGCTGTCCGCGGGCGTCGGCTGGTAGTCGTGCGGGTCGGTGGCCGGGCTGGCGATGATCGAGGCGGCGGAAACGTGCGCGCCGCCCAGCTGCGCGAGAATGCTGCCCCAGGCATTGATGCTGGCGGCGACCGGCACGACCTTGCCGACACCGTTACTCGTTCTTATCGGCTGCGGCGAGGTGGCGCAGCCGGCGCAGACGGCGATCGCCATCCCGGCCAGCAGCACGGGCGCCACCTGGTGGTGTGGACGCAGGCGCATCTGCTCTCCTCGGGTCGAAGCGACTAGGTCCGCTCCATAATGACATTGATTTCCAATATCGTTTGACCCGGGGTGCGCCGTGCCGAGCTACCGGGAGTCGCCCTCGGCCAGATAGGAGAGCCGGCGCAGTGATTCGCGGTTGCGGGCGGCCAGCGCCCGGTGCCGGATCGCCGTGGGAATCGCCTTGCCAGGACCCGACACGAAGTCCTCGCGCATCCGGATCTCGGTGCCGCGGTCGTCATCGAGCTCCACGAGCTCGAGTTCCACCAGGGACTCACCGAACGGACGGGTGCGCGCCATCAGCCGCAGCAACCGCTCGGGCTCGGACTGCTCGACCTTGGTCTCGTCGTCGAGAAGGACCGGCCAGCTGCCGACGGAGTGATGGATCTTCGCCTCGACATTCGGCCACGGGCCTTCGACGGCTCGGATGCGGGACGCTCCGACGACCCAGCTGGCGTACAGCCAGCCGTCGGCGAGCACGGCCCAGACCTGGTGTCGCGGGGCTCTGGTCTGCCACGTTATTTCGATCACCCGTCCCACCCTAATGATCGCGGGCCCAGATGGGGACTATTGCCGGCTTGCCATCCGCACTCGCCATCCGCAGCAGTAGTTCGACAGCCGGCTGACGGCATGCAGACGGCGCTCGATCCCGCTTCCCGCGCCCACAGGTTAGGGTCGGAGAGGTTGAGTAACCAGCTTTCCCGGCGAATCGCCGGCCGAACGGGTGCAGGTATGGAGATCGAGCCTCGATGAGCAGCTCAGCGGACGGTGCGTCGCAGCAGGCACCCATCGGCGATTACGACTTCGTCGTCGTGGCGAATCGGCTACCCCTGGACCGGGTCGAAGAGCCCAACGGCGAGGTCAGCTGGCGGCGCAGTCCCGGGGGCCTGGTCAGCGCGCTGGAGCCGGTGATGCGCGGCACCAGCGGCGCGTGGGTCGGCTGGACCGGTTCCGCCGACGAAGCGCCCGAGCCACTGGACGAGGCCGACATGCATCTCGTGCCGGTCGCGCTGTCCGAGGACGAGGTCCGGAACTACTACGAGGGCTTCTCCAACGCCACGCTGTGGCCGCTGTACCACGATGTCATCGCTACACCGGAGTTCCACCGCGCCTGGTGGGAGGCGTACGTGGCGGTGAACCGGCGCTTCGCCGAAGCCGCCGCACAGCAGGCCGCGACCGGCGCGTCGGTGTGGGTGCAGGACTACCAGCTGCAACTGGTACCGGGCATGCTCCGGGAGCGCCGTCCTGATCTGCGCATCGGCTTCTTCAACCACATCCCGTTTCCTGGCTACGAGATCTTCGCCCAGCTGCCCTGGCGCCGTCAGATCGTCCAGGGACTGCTCGGCGCCGACCTGCTCGGCTTTCAGCGCCAGGGCGACGCGACGAACTTCCTGCGGGCCTGCCGGCGGGCGGCCGGCCTGACTACCAAGGGCTCGCTGGTCCGGGTTCCCCGCGGCAAACCGGGCGAGCCCGATCCGTTCGACAGCCCCATCCGCGGTGGCCGCTCCGGCCGCTCGGGATCGGGCGAGAACCCCGAGGCGGCGGACGACCGGCTGGTTCGGGCAGCGGCGTTTCCGATCTCGATCGACTCGGCGGCCTTCGAGGAGATCGCCCGCCGCCCCGGGGTCAAGGAGCGGGCGGCCGAGATCCGCGCGGCGCTGGGCCAGCCGGAGGTGGTGCTGCTCGGAGTCGATCGGCTCGATTACACCAAGGGAATCCTGCACCGGCTGAAGGCCTACGGCGAGGTGCTGGCCGACGGCCGGCTGTCCTCCCCGGAGGCGGTGCTGGTGCTCGTGGCCAGTCCCAGCCGGGAGCGGGTCGCGCAGTACCAGCTGCTCCGCGACGAGGTCGAGGTCACGGTCGGCCGCATCAACGGTGACTACGGCGAGGTCGGCAGCGCGCCGGTGCACTACCTGCACCAGTCCTACCCGCCGGAAGAGATGGCCGCGCTGTACCTGGCTGCCGACGTCATGCTGGTCACCTCGCTGCGGGACGGCATGAACCTGGTGGCCAAGGAGTACGTGGCGTGCCGCTACGAAGAGACCGGGGCGCTGGTGCTGAGCGAATTCACCGGCGCCGCCGACGAGCTCGGCAGCGCGTTCGTGGTGAATCCGCATGACATCGACGGCCTGAAGGATGCGATCACCCGAGCGGCGAAGATCGCCCCGGCGGAGGCTCGCCGCAGAATGCGCTCGATGCGACGGCGGGTGCGCGAGTACGACGTCGCTCGCTGGGCCGGCACCTTCCTGGACGCGCTGGGCAGGGAGCCGAACGCCGGCCAGCTTGTCGAGCAGACTTCACAGCACAGTTCTCAACCCACCAGAGACGCTGAGCCGACAGCCGTCCATCCCTCTCAGTGACACTCAGCAGAAGGAGTACCGCTCAAGCCGTGGCTGGCGATCAGCAAGGCCGCGGTCTCGGTCTTCGCCGGAGAGACCGGCTGAGGGCGCACCAAGAAACCGACTGGAGCCGGATCAGCAGGTCCCGTTGTCCACCCAGACGGCCTGGGAGTTGTTGCCGGGGATGTCGCCCTGGGTCCACCACTTGGCCGTCCACTTGTGGCCGCTGTACGAGACGACCGATCCACCGACGTAGGCGGTGGAACTCGACCACGCGCCGGCGCAGCCGGTCGGCGGGGTGGTGGGCGGGGGAGTGACGACCCCGCCGCCCGGCGTGAACGGGGCGAAGAGGTGGGTGAATGCCCACTGCGCCTGGCTGAGTCCGCTGCAGGACGGTGAGGCGTAGGTCTGGCCGGGGCAGCTGCCGTTGTCGCGGCCGGCGGACCAGAACGACAACTCGGTGATGCCGTGGGCGTTGGCGAAGGACAGCACCGTCTGCGCGTCGTTCAGGCTGAAGATCTCACCCTGGCTGTCGTTCTGCCCGATCATCGGCGTGATGCCGACCATCGCCCACAGCTGAGCGGACGTCCTGCCGGTGAAGATGCTTCCGAGCTGGGACACCAGAGCTGTCGCGGCCGACGTCGCGGCGCCCCCCATGTTCGAGTTCGCCGAGCCGTAGTCCATGGTCATCATGTTGACCACGTCCACCCGAGCATTGTTGCTGACCGCGTTGCGCAGCAGATCGATCCCGGGCTGGGTCAACGCGCTCGGCAGCACCGGCAGTGTGTAGGTGACCTTGAGACTGGGATTGGCCGCCTCGAGGCCGGCGATGGCCTTGTTCCGGCGGTCGACCGAGGCGGTGTCGCTGAGCGCGCCGCCCTCGACGTCGAAGTCCAGATGACTGATCTTGTAGTTGTCGATGCTGCGCTGGTATTGCGCCTGCAGGCTGCTGGCGGTGGTGCAGGACTGAGCGGGCTCCGAGCCGTTGGCTCCGCCGACCGAGATGGCGACGTCGCCGCCGGCCGCGCGCAGGCTGGCAATGTCGGACTGCAGAAAGCCGGTGTCCAGGGCGGTGTAGCTGCTCCAGCCGGCGTTACAGGTACCACCGGTGTTCAGGATGAAGCCCAGCGTGAAGAACTTGTTACCGGACTGCTGGGCGGCTTGGGTCAGGTTGAACGTCGGGTACAGGCTGATGTCGACGTAGGGGGCGGAGTAGTGGGCCGGCCAGGTCACGGCGGCGTCGGCTGTTCCGGAGTGCGCGAGCACGCCGGCTGTCGCCGCTGCCGCGCTTGCCAGGACCGCCACGATTGTCTTGCGAATACGCATGATTCTCCTCCGGGGGTCAGGCGGGAGCACTCTCGCGGTCGGCTGGAGCCAGCCCGTGAGTTGAGGGTGACACCGGACAGGGATGACCGTGGGGACGGAGAATGCCGCGCCTGCTGGAAAATGGTATAGACGAATGTGCAGAGTATTGGTCTAAACCATTCGAGTGTCAAGGGTTTGCGGTGAAACGTCGGGCGATCTGGCTGGGACGGCTGCCAGGTCTTGCCGACGTCGTCGGTGCTCAGCAGGACCGAAGACTCCGAGCAGTTCCGCTGTACGCGAAGTCCAGCGCCCCGACAACCTTGGGGTCATCCAGGTTCGGTGAGCCATCGAGGTTCACCAGGTCCGCGTCGTCGGGCTTGCCGAAGCCCTGCGTATGTCGGCGGCGGGCTACCGTGCGGGTCATGCCCGCAGACCGTCAGCAGCCAGCGCACCGCAGCCCGTGCGAACACTGCGGCGTTGAGATCCTCTGGCTTCCGATGGCCGACGGCAGCGGCTGGTCGGCGTTCGACCCGGCCAGCGTGCCGACGGCTCTGGTACAGCCTGCGGAGACCTATGCCCTGACCCGGCGCGGGGTGGTGCCGCTGGCGGGCCGGCTGCACCCTCCGGAGCAGTGCATCTGCCCGCACCCGTGCCAGGTGCTGGCGGGGGACCCGCTCAGGGCACAGCCGCAGTCTCGGGGCGGGACGTGAGCAGCTGCGTCAGCTCCGTCCAGGAGTCGACCACCGTGGCCACTCCCGCCGCCATGAGGTCACGGACTCGCTGGTCCCGTTCGTCCGCCGGCACGAATTCCACGATGCCGATCGTGACAATGCCGGCGGCGACAGCGGACTGGGCACCGGTGACCGAGTCCTCGATGGCGATGGCCTGGCCGGGGGTGGCGCCGACGGCGCGCAAAGCGAACTCGTACACCGCCGGGTGCGGCTTGCTGGTCGGGGTGGGCAGGCTGTCCTCGGCGCTGAAGCGAGTCTCGGGTGCGATGAACTGATCCAGGTCGCTGGCAGTGAAACAGGCCGCCAGCCGGCTGAGCGCACTCGAACTGACGGCGGCAAGCCGGTAGTGCTTCGACACCTCCGCCAGGCCCGACACGACATCGACGACGGGGGACAGCGCGGTACCGAGGTAGTCGCTGACCTCGGCCTTCTCACGCCGCACCCAGGTCTCCAGCTCATCAGGATCGGCCCGCACCCCGACGGCGGCCAGCAGTTCGCCGGCGGTGGTGCGGAAGTTCTTCCCGGTGGTGGTGAGCCGCAGGTGCTCCGGCGAGAAGTCACCCCGCAGCCCGTACCGATCGGCGAAGTCCTGGGTCACGGTGGCCGACGCGACGAAGGCCGGCTCCTCCGATGGGAACAGCGTTCCGTCCGCGTCGCAGAGGACGGTGGTCACCTGGCTCAGGTCCAGCTTGTCGGAGGTGCTCATCCGCGATCGGTTCTCCTGTCTGAGCGGGCAGCTCCGGCGGGCCGCCGATGCGAGCTGATCATTCCGAGTGCAGCACGGAGTTCATGGTGCCCTGCACGCCCTGATCATCGATCATCGCCATCAGCCGCTGCACCTCGGCCGCAAACTCCTCGTTCCCGGACAGGTCGTCGAAGATGTCGGTCAGAGCCAGCAGGAGGCGCGGGTCGCCCTCGCTGTCCTCGGCCAGGGCGCGCAATTCGTCGCCTCGGGCATCTTTGAACTCGAAGCGTTCGCCGGCCAGGTCGACGCCCCGGACGTAACGCAGCCAGCCCGCTACGACGAGCGTCAGCAGGCCCGACGGACTGCCCTTGGCGCGGGCGTCGAACAGCGAGGGCAGCACGTAGTCGGGCATCTTGGTCGTGCCACGGCCGGCCAACCGGGACAGCTGGTCGCCGATGGCGGCGTGGGCTAATCGCGCCAGCAGCGAGGTGCAGTACTCCTCGAGTTCCATGCCCGGCACGTCGGGCGGCAGTGGGGCGACCTCGTCGCTGCGCTCGTACCCGGCGAGCGAGCCGAGATAGCCGAGCGCGCAGTGGCTGCCGTTCAGCAGCCGACTCTTGATCAACTTGTACGGGGCCACATCGTCGACGAAGCGGACGCCGACCTGGTCCAGCGGCGGCCGGCCGTTGCAGAACCGGTCCTCGATCACCCACTGCGCGAAGGGCTCGGTGATCACGGGCCACTGGTCGGCGACGTGAAACTCCTGCTCGATGCGGCCGCGCTCCTCGGGGCTGGTGGACGGCGTGATCCGGTCGACCATGCCGCCCGGAAAGGCAACCTCGGCCTCGATCCAGCTGGTCAGCTCGGGGTCACTGGAGCCCGCGCACCCGAGCACCGCTTGCCGTGCCGCCTCGCCGCTGTCGGGCAGATTGTCGCAGGACAGCACCGTGAACGGTGCGACACCGGCCTTGCGGCGCTCGTCCAGGGCCTCGACCAGCACCGGAAAGATCGAGTCCTCGGCGCTGTCGGGCACGGTGTAGCCGTCACCGGTGATGGTGAGGGTCACCAGCCGGGTCCGCGGGTCGCGCAGCCGCTCGCTGACGGCGTCGCGCTGCTCGCTCAGCAGCAGGTAGTCCACCATCGCCCCGACGACACGGGCGCTGCTCTGTTCGGTGCCGCGTTCCACGACGGTGAACAGGTTGTCTTGAACGCCGAGCACTTCGCCCAGCTCGCGGCGGTGCATGCCGATGCCGACGACGCCCCAGTCGGTGATGCCGCGACGGGCCAGCTCATCGAGGTAGACGGCTTGATGAGCGCGGTGAAAGCCGCCCACCCCGACGTGCACCACGGCAGGGGCGACGGCGGATCGGTCATATGCCGGGACCAGCACGGTTTCCGGGTGCTGATGCAGCGTCTCTTCGGTCAGCGGTAACGGCGTCAGGACAGCACTATTCGGCGACTCGGTCATGAAGATCCTTCACAGGGGCGGGCGCACCGCACATCGGTGGGGGCGCCCGGTCGAGCCGGGGCTCTCGCCCACCTAGCTCTTCGTGCGCTGCACGCTCAGCACTGAGCACAGCATACCGAGTTCTCAGAGAGCGTTCGCCCGAGTGAGGTCGTCCTCGAAGTCGACCTCGACCACTCCGAAGGACGAGATGTCCACCGCGCGCACTCTCAGCCCGGCGTCGAGGATGGCGTTCTCGATCCCCCTTTCGAAGTAGTCGGAATCCTCGACCGCCGCAAGATGGGAGACCAGCACCGGACGGTCCGCCGCCGACACGAAGTTGATTCCTACGGCTTCGCCGAGGCCGCCGACGACAGCCTTCGACAGCTCGTTGATGTGGCCCGAGTCGTCCAGGGTGTACTTCACCTCTTCATCGGCCACCCGGTCGGTGTTCACGGCGACGAACGTGCCGCCCTGGACGTGGGTGAGCAGATGATCGAGCAGGCCGGTCACGAATACGACGTCGCCGTTCATCCACAGCACGCCGCCGGGAGCGGCGAGCTGCAGGGCTCGAAGCAGGCTGCGTGCCGTGTTGGTCTCGTCGAAGCGTTCGTTGTAGACGAAGGTGGCCTCACAGCCTGCCGCGTCCATGATCATTTCTTTGCCGAAGCCGACGACCACCGACACCCGCGGCCGGTCGGCGGCCGATTCGGCGAAAGCGGCCCGGATGTGATCCAGCTGCTGGCGCAGGATGGTCCGGCCGTCGCGCAGCACCGTGAGCGGCTTGGGGTGCGAGCGCCCCAGCCGCGTTCCCTTTCCGGCGGCGAGGATCACCACCGCGCCGGTAACACCGGCCCCATGCCCGCCTTCCTGCTGCTCGGTGGGCAGGCCACTCAGATCGACGCCCGAGCGCCCTGGTCGCCAGCTCATGACTGTCCCTCCGATTTGCCTCATAGTCGTTGCAGCACCCGAGCGCCTGCGGAACCATCCTCCAGCGAGCAGAACCGCTCCTGGAATCCCTGGTACTTAGCCGCGTAACGACGCCGTACGCCGGGCAGGTCCAGCAGCGCCTCGCCGAGCTCCTCCTGGGTGCGCACCAGCGGCCCCGGGGCGATCTCTTCCAGGTCGAAGTAGAAGCCCCGCACCTCGTCGCGGAACGACTCCAGGTCATAGGCGAAGAACAACAATGGCTTACCGGTGATTGCGAAGTCAAACATGGTGGACGAGTAGTCGGTGACCATGGCGTCTGCGGCCAGGTACAGGCTGGCGATATCGGGATAATAAGAGACATCGCGCACCTGTGGGCCGGTCACCGCCTGCAGCCGATCCGTCATCAGGTAATGCACTCTGACCAGCAGGCAGAAGTCCTCCCCGAGCTGCTTCATCAGCTGCTCGATCCGCAGCGACAGCTCGATGTCGGGAAGACCTTCGGCGAACACGGCATTGTCGCGCCACGTCGGGGTGTAGAGCACCACCGTGGTGTCGTCGGCGAGGTCGAGGTCGGCTCGCACCCGCCGGCGCAGTGCATCGCGCTCGGGCGAGTTCAACACGTCGTTGCGGGGATAACCGGTTTCGAGAACCTCGCCGGAGAAGTCGAAGGCGCGGCGAAGCGTGTCAGTGCTGGCGTGGTTGGGGGACAGCAGGATGTCCCACCGGTTGACGTCGTGTGCCAGTCGCGCCAGCCGCCCGGCCGGCGCCCAGAGCACGTCGTTGTGGATGCGCTTGAGCGGCGTGCCGTGCCAGGTCTGCAGGTACGTGGCGCCGGAGCGCTTGTTCCACTCCATATCGGTGTGGGTGTTGGCAATGAGTAGATCCGCTGCCTCGAGAGCGGCGACGCACTCGGGCCCGGTAGCCGGGACAGTCTCGACGCCGGCCGGAAAGCCGGCCAGATGTGCTGGGTCGGCCAACCAGGTGTGGACGTCACCCGGCCGTTCGCGCACCCAGGCCTCGTACAGAGCTCGCGGGCTGTCGGAGTAGCGGCCCTCGAAGCTCTGGTACGCGATTCTCATTGCGGCATCGTTGCCGCGTCAATGCCTGAGGCACTAGATGTCGGTGTCATGGCCCCGACGGTACCGGCAGGCCTCCGCAACCGATCCGCTGGCTCAACCGGAATCGATCCGCTGGCTCAGACGGAGGTGAGCATGACCGCCCGGATGTTGGCGATCAGCGCGTCCGGCATCGCGTCGTCGGTCAGGCCGTGCGCATGTTGGGCATGTACGGTGCAGATCGCCAGCATCTCCTCCTCGGTGTCGGCCGTGAAACGCGCGCCGCAGCCCGGCACCACATCTCCACACGAATACTCCTTCATTGCAAGCTCCTTCGCTTATTTTCCGTACTCGGCCCTATCGGGATATTTCGATCTCGCCTCGGCCAGCCGGAGCATGAGGCGCTCCGGTCGTACGACGCCCAGGTAGTGGCCGTACGCGTCACCGCACACCACCGGGTCGAACCGGGTTTCGGACGGTCGGGTCATTGCCCGCGTCGCGACATCGACGACCTCGGCAGTGGCCGATACCCGCAGGCTCACCGGAAGCGCGCGGGGTTCGTCGCCCCCGCGGCCCTCACCGGTCGGGCGGCGGAGCAGGCAGACCGGCCGGTTGTGCCGGTCCACCACGGCCGCGACCTCGAGACCACGGTCGGCCAGGAACAGCGACCGGACGGCGCCCAGATCGTCGTCCCGGACCACGGGGGTCCGCTCGATCAGGCTGGTGATGCGCTCGGTGTGACGGGTGTCCTCGGCCAGCGACCGGATGAGGTCGGCCTGCTCGGCCCCGAGCTGTGCCCAGGCCGCCTGGCCCCTGCCGAACAGCCAGCCCTGGCCGAGCGGAACACCCAGCCTGATCAGGGCCGCCAACTCTTCGGGACGCTCGATTCCCTCGCCGAGAATGACGGCGTCCAGGCGACCGGCGTAGGCGCCGAGCAGTTCCGCCACGGCAAGCTTGGCCTCGTCGCGGTCGGCATAGTCCACGAAAGCCCGGTCGAGTTTGACGATATTGGGACGGACCAAGGCCAGTTGCTGCAATCCCGAGTACCCGGACCCGGCGTCGTCGAGGGCGACCGCCGCGCCTGCCGTTCGAAGCTCGTTGAGCAGCGCCAGCAACTGGGCATGATCATCGACCAGGACGTGCTCGGTGAGCTCCAGGACAACCCTGCTCAGGTCCCCGATGTCGGCGAACGCCTGCAGCAGTTCGGGCTCGGCGAGCAGGTGCGGGCTGACGTTGACAGTGACGAAGCAGTCGGCCGGCAGGCTGTCGCGGACTGCGCCGACGGCGTGGACCACCTGTGCCTCCAGCGCGGCTCCCAGCCCCAGTCGATCAGCGGCCTGGAACCACGCGTCCGGGCCGAGGTCCGGGCGCTCATCGAAGCGCGCCAGCGCCTCGTAGCCCGACACCACGCCGCGCCGCAGATCGACGATGGGTTGGTAGACGACTCGCGGCCGGCTGGGGTCGGCGCGGACCTTGCCGATGGCGGTAGCCCAGTCATGGTGTGCGGCCGGGTCGGACGCTTTCGCGGCGCGCGGCACCACGCGATGGCTGACCGCTCTCATCGGAGCATCACCCGGCGACCCCCGTCCGTTGATGATCGTGCGCCGGCACCGGGAACACGTGGGCGTGCCGCAGTGACGGTTTGTCCTCCATCCCATCGACAAGCTCGGCCGATACTTGAGAAGGAATTCCAGTATTCGTCGAAGGTGGCGCAGGACGTGATCGGAGTGCGCCGAGTGGGTAGGCTCGGAGCATTGCCAGCCGCCCGCTGAAGGTGCAGCGACGTCGCGGTGGCGGCGCAGCTTGTACAGGGAGACAAATCGTGCGGATTCCGGCCGATATTTTCGACCCCGCGGGTATGCCCGGGCCCTTTGCGACGGCGTACCTGGACAGTGACCGGGCGAACGAGAACGGCGCGAAAGATGTGGAGCTTCGCTGGCAGTCGCTTCGCGAGGACCTGAGCTCGGCGGGGGGCGGACGAAGACACGCTCGCCGCCATGGACGAGGTCGCCGGAGGTCACCTTGACCTTCCCGGGTCCCACGGGCAGCTGATAGTGGGCACTCAGGGCACGGTGGTGCTGGACCGGATACTGGCACGACCGCCGCTCCGGACGACGGCGCGGTGGTCGCCGCTGCCGCACGTCATGCCGTTCTTCGCCCAGGGCGGTCCGCAGATCGCCCACGTTCTGGTCGTGGCCGACCGAACTGGCGCCGACCTGTCCACAGTGGGGCTCAACGACGCGTTCGCCGCGGTTCCCGGACAGAAACTGACGGCGACCGGCACGAGCAGCACCCGCTCCACAAAGTGGGCCGTGACCAGTGGAACGAGCGCCAGTTCCAGAACCGGGTGGACAACGCGTGGGCCGCCAACGCCCATGACGTCAGCGCCGAGGTGCTCAAGCAGGTCAACAACGCGCGCGCCCGGCTGGTGATCGTGGCAGGGGGGGAACGGGCCCGCGCTGCTACGCCAGAGCCTGCCCGAGGTGCTGAGCCCCCTGCAACTCGGCGAAACGGAGGATGAGCTACGCGCCTGGGTGTTGCCGACCCGCAACGCGACCGCCTCGACGCGGCCATCGTCCGGGCCCTGGCCGGAAGCGCCGCCCAGATCCTGGTGACCCCGGACGCGCACGACTACCTGCCGGACGGCCTCGGCGCCGTGCTGCGCTACACCGACGCCAGCACGCCGGCCTGACCGGCGCGCCGGCGGGCGATCACCACCGGTTCGGCTCAGGCCTGGGCGGCCCAGGTCATCACGAACTGGGTATGAGTGGCGATGAAGTCCCGGCCCATCTCCGCCGCCTCGTCGGCCGAGACGAGCTGGCCCCCGTCCTCGACGAGCATCGCATCGATGACGTCGATGGATTCGGGTTCGTCGACATAGCCCAGTTCGGACGCGGCCACCCGCCCGGTGTGCAGCTCGGACTCGAGCAGCGCCAGATTGCCGGTCGCCCGGACAGCGCCTGAGTAGGTCCAGCGGGGCAGCTCTGTCATCGTTCTCCTTGAGGTCGGGTGCTGGCGGCTGTCACCCTAGCGGGTGTCGATAGGCGTTTCGCGCCGTGAGTGCTGTCGGTGGGTATGGTGATCCGCGGCTGGGACGGCAGCCATTTCTCGCCACGAGAACGGGAACTCCATGCTCGGCAACTCAGCTCTGCGCTATCTGATGTGCCCGCCGACCTTCTTCGATGTTCAGTACGCGATCAATCCGTGGATGCGGGTGGGCGACGAGGTCGACCTGGCCGGTGCGCAGGCGCAGTGGAGCACCCTGAAGGCAACCCTCGAAGGCCTCGGGCACCGCGTGCACGAGATGATGCCGCAGCCGGGGCTGCCCGACCTGGTGTTCGCGGCCAACGGCGGCATCGTCATCGGGGCCAAAGCCATGGCGCCGGCGTTCCGCTATCCCGAGCGAGCGGCCGAAACGCCCGTCTACGCCGATGCGCTCAGGCAGTGGGGGTACGAGCATGTGGCGACTCCGCAGGCTCTGAACGAGGGGGAGGGGGATTTCCTGCTGGTCGGCTCGACGATCCTGGCCGGCAGCGGCTTCCGCTCCGATGAGCTGGCCGCGCATGAGGTAGGCGCGTACTTCGAGCTTCCGGTGGTGTCGCTGACGCTGGTCGACCCGCGCTTCTACCATCTCGACACCGCGCTGTCGGTGCTCGATGCGGAGACGATCGCCTACCTGCCCAGCGCCTTCGACGCCGTCAGCCGGGCCACGCTGGCCGAGCTCTTTCCGGACGCGATCCTCGCTGAGGAGGACGACGCGCGCAAGCTCGGACTGAACCTGGTCAGCGACGGCCGCAACGTGGTGATGAGCGCCGAGGCTCCCACGCTGGCGCGGTCCTTCGCCGAGCGCGGATACCAGGTGCATCCCATCGAATTTGATGAGTTCCGCAAGGCCGGCGGCGGGATCAAGTGCTGCGTGCTCAGCCTGCACGACGCCCCCGCCGGCGAGGCCGCATCCTGGGCACATCCGGCCGTGACCGCCTGCTGAGGCGCTGTTTCGCCTTATCCGCGCTGGACGAACGGGCGCGGCGGCTGCGGCGGCTCGCCGGTGATGGTCTCGATCAGCTCGGCGGCGATGTCATGCAGCTTTCGGTTGCGGTGCTGCGATGCCTCCCGAAGCACGCTGAAGGCCTCGGCTGCACCGCATCCCCGCTGGCCCATGACGATGCCCAGCGCCTGATCGATCACCGCACGGGTCGCCAGCGCCTCGCGCAGCTGATCCTCCAACTTCACCTGGTCGGCATGCCGGAGCACTATGGCCAGTCCGGTGGCAGCCTGCTTGGCGAAGGCCGTGGCGTGGCCGATCTCGCCTGCGGTGAAGTCATGCTGATTACTGGTGTAGATGTTGAGCGCGCCCACGGTGGCGCCCTGCGCGGTAAGGGGCAGGGACAGCGAGCTGCGGACACCCTGGGTCAGCGCGTGGCTACGGTAGTCCGGCCACCGCTCATCGCTGGCCAGGTCGGGAACGCTGACGACCATACCGGTGTGCAGCACCTCCAGGCACGGGCCTTGCCCGCGGCCGTACTGGATCTCGTCCGCCCGGTTGGCGAGCTCTCCGCTGTGCGCGACGGTACTTATCTCGTGGTCCCGGCGCAGGGTGACACCGCACGCCGCCGGTGGAGTAACGATCGAGGCCGCCAGAGTGACCACCTGCTGCATGAAGGTGGTGACGTCCGGGCCGTCCAGCAGCAGGTTCTGCAACTCCCCATAGGCGGCGGACAGTTCGACGGCTTGCTCGGAGGCGCGTGAGTCTGCGGACATGGCGGCTATTCGCTTTCGGTAGGTGATCGTCGTGCGCCAAGGCCGCACCACCTCTGCAGGAAGCACTCGAGAAACCCTCGGTGCGCCCAGCGTACGGGAGGCGGTGCACAGGTTGGTGCTCCGCGGAGTGGGAGCTATGCTCTTTGCGGGTTTGGATATGAGCCTCGCGGCGTCAAGCGCCTTACGCCGCATCCCGCTCCGTACGACGGAGACCGTCCACATGGCCGATCGCATTTTTCAGCCGCTGTCGGCGCGCGATACCGCTGCCTGCCGTCCGTTACAGGTTGTCAGCACCGTACTTTCTGAACTCGCGCGGAGCACCGATCCCGCGGTCGTGTTCGCGTCGCTGGTGACTGCCTATTCCGCTGCCGCCTCGGTGTTCTGCGCTGTGGAATTGATTACCGGCAACAGCCGATCGCTGATCAAGGGCTCCGCCGCTCCGGCCGGGGAAGCGAGTCACAGTGCCGACAGTGCTCACGGTGCCGAGGATGAGCAGTTGTTCGCATTCTCCCGGCGGTTGATGAGCGGGGATGGTCAGCCGCTGATCGACGGTGACTGGGTGGCTGTCCCGATCGGAGCGGCCGCGCCTTCGGCCGCCGGCAGGCTGCCAGCCGCCGGAACCGTCGGCGCCTTCGTGTGCAAGGCGCCCGACCCCTCGGCGAGCGAGGACCACGCCGAGATCGCCAGGGTGCTGGTGGCAGCGGCAACTGAGGCGATTTCCTGGGAACAGCGCGCGGTCAAGGCAGAGCAGGATGTCGAAAACCTGCAGATAGCGCTGCGGAGCAACCGCGACATCGGCACCGCCATGGGCATCCTGATGAGCGTTCAGCTGATCACGCAGGACGAGGCCTTCGATGTGCTGCGCCGGGCCAGCCAGCACGGCCATCGCAAGCTCCGCGACGTCGCGGTTGACGTCATCTTCACCGGAGCCCTCGAGATGCTGCCGCCGCGGCAGGCGCCGGGCGGAACGGCGGTACCGCGGCCGCGCTCAGCCTCGTACTGACAGCGTCTCCCACCTCAGGTCGCGGTCGTCGCCGTGGCACTCCAGTAGCTGACCGGGTACGCCTGTCCCTCGTCCAGAAAGTGTTCGTTCATCGCCTGGGCGATGACGTCATGGGAGTGTTCGTCGGGATTGAGCATGCCGAGGACGTAGGCCTCGACCTCCAACTGTCCGGCGGTGCCACCGACCGATACCTGCAGCAGCCAGAGATCTTCAAAGGTCAGCCGGGACAGTGCCATCCCCTCGGCCAGACCCAGTCCTGATGGAAGCGTCACGATGCGTGTCCTCCTGTCGGACCAGCGGTAGCGCGCAAGATCGAGCAGGCGTCGCTGCGGTAGGCGGCGCACACCATTGTTGCGCACTGTCGCACGTGCGGCGCGCCGAAACTGGTGCTATTCGGTTCGACCCCGTTTACTTGTCACGGCAAATCGGTCTGCGTACAGTCCGAAGGGCTGGGAATGCAGCAGAAACCTTTCCCGCCCGCAGCGGGGTGAAGCGGCATGATGCCATGTTCTCCAATCCAGAGATCCCAGGAACCCGTACCGCGCTGCCGTCCGTCGACCGGCGCGCTCACCTGCGGCCGCGGGACCGCTGCTGGTGGACGGGCCACCACTGGACCTATCGCAGAAGCACCGAGCGGGTGATCATCGAGTTCCGTCAATGCAATCGTTGCAACGAGGTCGAAGTCGCGGTACGCCGTGGCTTGTGATCGGCCGCCATAGCCCTAGACTGAAGCACGCGCGCTGGGCATGCAGCGTTCCCGATTCGCCCCTGATCGAGATCCTTTCCGCCATACGGGCTCCGCACAGGCGTTGCCATTCGAACGGGCGCAGACCGCCACCGGAGTGTTGATGACCGACCTCGATGAGCTGACCACCCTGGAGCCCAGGCCGATCCTGACCAGGCAGTACCCGGCTCAGCCGCCCTCGCGTGGCTCGCTGTTCCTGGCGCTGCTGCGCACGACGGACCACAAGGTCATCGGCCGGATGTATATGGTCACGTCGTTCGGTTACTTCATGATCGGCGGTCTTCTCGCGCTGCTCATGCGCGCGGAGTTGGCGAGACCCGGCATGCAATTCCTGTCGCCGGAGCAGTACAACCAGCTGTTCACGATGCACGGCACAATCATGCTGCTGCTCTTCGCGACGCCGCTGGTGTTCGCGTTCGCGAACCTGGTGCTGCCGCTGCAGATCGGCGCTCCGGACGTCGCCTTTCCCCGGCTGAACGCCTTCTCGTACTGGTTGTACCTGTTCGGCGCCGCCGTCGTCATGAGCAGCTTCCTGACGCCGCAGGGCGCCCCGGACTTCGGTTGGACCGCCTACACGCCACTGAGCAACCAGTTGCACACCCCGTCACCAGGCGCCGACCTATGGATCATCGGACTGGCGATCTCCGGCCTGGGAACGATCCTCGGTGGCGTCAACATGATTACCACCGTGCTGTGCATGCGCGCGCCGGGAATGACCATGTTCCGGATGCCGATCTTCACCTGGAACATCCTCGGGACCTCGCTGCTGATCCTGCTCGCCTTCCCCATCCTCACCGCGGCGCTGCTGGTGCTGTGGGTCGACCGGAATCTGCACGCCCAGGTCTACGAGGCATCCAACGGCGGCCCGGTGCTCTGGCAGCACCTGTTCTGGTTCTTCGGGCACCCCGAGGTCTACATCGTCGCACTGCCGTTCTTCGGCATCGTCACCGAGGTGATTCCGGTGTTCAGCCGCAAGCCGCTGTTCGGCTACAAGGGCATGGTGTTCGCGACGTTCACCATCACCGGCCTGTCGCTGACGGTGTGGGCTCACCACATGTTCGCCACCGGCTCGGTGCTGTTGCCCTTCTTCTCGGTGATGACCTATCTGATCGCGGTGCCCACCGGGCTGAAGTTCTTCAACTGGATCGGCACCATGTGGCGCGGCAGCATCACCTTCGAGACTTCGATGCTGTTCTCGCTGGGCTTTCTCGTGACCTTCCTGCTCGGTGGGCTCACCGGCGTCATCCTCGCGTCGCCGCCACTGGACTTTCACGTCACCGACAGCTACTACGTGGTCGCGCACTTCCACTATGTGCTCTTCGGCACCATCGTCTTCGCCGCCTTCTCCGGGATCTACTTCTGGTTCCCGAAGTTCACCGGTCGATACCTCGACGAGCGGCTGGGCAAGCTGCACTTCTGGCTGACGTTCATCGGTTTCCACGCGACCTTTCTCATCCAGCACTGGCTTGGTGCCAAGGGGATGCCTCGCCGATACGCCGACTACCTGCCCAGCGACGGCTTCACCACTCTCAACACGATCTCCACGATCGGCTCGTTCATCCTCGGCGCGTCGATGCTGCCGTTCCTGTACAACGTCTACAAGTCCTACCGGTTCGGCGAGATCGCCACCCAGGACGACCCCTGGGGCCACGGCAACTCCCTGGAGTGGGCGACGTCCTGCCCGCCGCCGCGGCACAACTTCACCTCGATGCCCCGGATCCGCTCGGAGCGTCCCGCGTTCGAGGCGCACTACCCGCACCTGATCCCGCGGCTGGAACGCGAGGCGCACGCCGACAAGCGGGCTCACGCCGTGCATGGTCTGGCCAACGCGGCCGTCGGCGGGGAGGGCGAGCGACGGAGCAGCCGGGACACCGATCCCGGCGAGTGAGCCGGCCGGCGCGTTCTGTCATAGCGAGCGAACAACAGTCCTCGGACTTGCCGTGACGCAACCAGCTCAACCGACCCGTGCCGAGTTGCCCTTGGCCGCGTGAGAGCGCGCTAGCTTGAGAGGCAGTGCGCGCCGAGCAGCGGAGATGCGGACTGACGTTCTTCCAGCCTCGAAGGAATCCCTTGAAGCTCAACGCCATTCTTCGTGCCGCGGTGATTCCATGTGCGGTGTCCCTCAGCCTGGTGCTGGCCGGTTGCCAGGTATCGCGGCAGGCCGGCCAGGGATCCGACGCGCAATGGGGTTCGGCCACCGGGCCAAGCTCGGCTTCGGGCTCCTCGTCCACGGACCAGGCTTCGGATGCGGTCATTCCTGTCGTCAACGACAGCCACTCCGACTTCGACCGCTTGGTCAAGAACGCCATCGCCGACGTACAGGCGTTCTGGCGTACGACCTATCCGGAGGTGTCGGGCGGCAAGCCCTATCCGGAACTGAGCGGGGGCATCTACTCCGTCGACGGCACGCACCTCACCGCGGCCGTCCAGCGCAACGCGTGCCTGCGCCAGGACCCGTCCGGCGCGTCCAACAACGCGTTCTACTGCCAGGCCGACGATTCCATCGTCTACGACCGCAATCCCCAGCACCTGGTGGCGCAGTTGGGGGCCAAGTACGGGGACTTCATGATTGCCGCGGTGATCGCACACGAGTGGGGGCACGCGATCCAGCAGCGTCTCGGCGTGTTCGAGTCCTCGCCGAACCGGGCGACCATCTACACCGAGACGCAGGCGGACTGCGCGTCCGGGGCGTTCATCGCCACCGCACAGAAACACCGGGCGCCGCACTTTGCGATCACCAACCAGCAGTTGGAGAACACCTTGCTGGGTTACCTGCAGGTACGTGACCCACCGCCACTCAGCGTGCAGCAGATCTCGCACGGCAATGGCTTCGACAGGTTGTCCGCGATGGCCGACGGCATCAGCAACGGTGCCAGCTTCTGCTACGCCGAGAAGTTCTTCTCGCGCAGTTTCACCGAGCGACCCTTCACCTCCGACGTCGACTATCAGCAGCGCGGCAACCTGCCGTACGCCGAGATGATCGACCCGACGCCCACCACACCGGACGGCAGCAGCCTGCAGATCCAACTCAACTCGTTCTGGAGCGCCGCGGCGCAGTCGATCAAGAAGCCCTGGCAGAGCGTCAGCACCAGGGAAACCGATCACCCGCGGTGCGATTCCACCAACACCACCGAGTTCAACTACTGCCCGTCCGGCAATTACGTGTACTTCAGCGATCAGGAAGCGCGCCAAGCCTACAACAGCCTGCCGGACAAGCAGCAGAATCCGCAGACAGGACAGTTGATCCTGATCGACAATGCCCCGGCCGACTACTCGCTCGGCATGCTGTTCGTGTACGGCTGGGCGATGGCCGTGCGATCGCAGCTCTTCCACGCCAGCACCCAGGACCGCGACGCGATCCTGGCGGCAAGCTGCTACGGCGGGGCGTTCACGGCCTCGATCAACACCGACGATCCGAGCCAGGGCTTCGCGCTGTCACCGCCGGACATGGACGAGGCCACCGCCGCGGTGATCCGGGTGGTTCCGGAGCCCCAGGCATACGGAGCTCACGGAACCACCGCCCTCGACCGAATCCAGTCGTTCACGAAGGGGTACTTCGGCGGTCTGCCATCTTGCTGATGTCTTTGCCAAGACAGCCTGACGCTCTTTACGAGGCAGGCTGTGCTTTACACCGGGCGTGTGCCGTCCGAACGGTGCTGACCCGGACGTAGTCGAAGGTGCTGGTGAATCCGGTTCCACCCATCGAGATCAGGCCGATCCTGGTGTGGTTGGTCGCGGCCTGGGTCCAGGTCCCGCCCTTGTCCCAGCGCTGGCCGTCCAGGCTGGTGAACGCGGTGTAGCGCTGTCCGTGCCGGACGACCCGCAGGTAGGTGCTGTTCCCGACCGGGCCGACGACGGCGTTGCCGTAGCTGGGGTAACCGGCCGGAACGGGTTGGACGTTCTTGCCCCACTCGGTCTGGCGGGTGTTCCAGATCGACACCGACGCCAGCTTCAGGTAGTTGCCGTCGTCGTTGTAGATCACCAGACCGCCCTGGACGTAGTTGTGGCAGCAACCCTCGGCGGGAACGCTGACGCTGACCCTGGTCTCTACGACGTAGTCCCCGGTCGGCGCCGGCTCGGTGAGCACCGAGGCGAGGTCGGTCGCCGGCGGGTGCAGGTCACCGGACTGGGTGTTCCAGCGAAGCTTGCCTCCGCTCACCGAGTACGTGCCGGCGGCGGGCCGGCGGACCCAGGACCACCGCGAGGACAGCGTCGTGCCGCTGAAGGTGTCCGACAGGCTCCGGTACGTCCGGGCCGGCCGCGGGTAGGACAGGAAGTGCGGGCGGTAGGCGGTGCGCTCGCCGGGCTGTGCGGCCGGGCCGGGCTGCGGGGTGTCCGACGGGCCGCGGCCACCGCGCACCGTGGGCCAGCCGTGCTCCCAGTCCAGCGGGTCGATCAGCACCGGCCGCTTGGTGTAGCCGATGTCGCCGGCGTAGTACGGGTCGGTGCGGTCGACGGCGTGGTAGACGATCCAGTCCTGGCCGGCGAAGTCGGTGATGACCGTGTCGTGACCGGCACCGACCCAGCGGTTGCCGTTCTGGGTGAGCACCGGAGTGCCGCCGACCCGGCCGGCGAGCAGCGAAACCCCGTCCCGGTCGACGAACGGGCCCAGCGGGCTGCGGGACCGGCCGGCGAACACGGAGTACCCGGTCAGCGGGCCGGCACAGCAGTTCGTGGCCGAGGCGAGCAGGTAGTACCAGCCGCCGTGCCGAACGATGTCGGTGCCCTCGTACCGGTTGTCGATGGTGATCTGGGTCTGGCTCGCCGCGTCGGAGGACAGCCCGTCAGCCGACAGCGTGCGGGCGGCGATGCCACCGAAGTAGCTGCCGAAGTAGAGGTAGGTACGGCCACCGGCCGTGATCACCTCGGGGTCGAACTCCCAGCGGCGGCTGCCCGCGGGTCCCTGCGGCTCGACGACCGGCTTTCCGGTGTCCGTCCAGGGGCCGGTGGGGCTGGCACTGGTCGCGACACCGACGGCCGAGCCACCACCCGGCAGCGAGGTGTCCGACGCGGCGTAATACATCAGGTAGTGGCCGTTGCGGTACACCACGTCGGGCGCCCACAGGTTGCCGGTCGCGGCAATCCAGGACGGCTTCGTCGGAAAGGCGTCGCCCCGGTACGTCCAGTGCGTGAGGTCCAGCGAGCTGAACGTCGGCAGGTTGTGGATCAGCGGCTTGCCGTCCGGGCCGAGTTCGGTGGCCGTCAGCGCATCGGACGTGCAGTACAGGTACCAGTGCCGGTCACCACGGGTGGCACCGTGGGTGACGAACGGATCGGCGCAGCTCTCGGCGCTCTGGCCGGAGGGAAGCTTCAGGGACAAGGGATTGGTGTAGCTACCGGCGACCCGCTGATGACCGGAGCCGTTCGCCGTACGGGGTGCGCTCGCCTGTGAGGGGCTTGCGGTCACCACCGTGGCGGTGGCTGTCATCAGCGCGAGCGCCGGTAGCAGGAACCTTCTGGACCAATGCACGGCAACCTCCGGACACGTCGGAACTGGGGGGACCAAGACATCCTGGGGCCTGTTTCCAACGTTGTAAAGAGCCGTGCCGATATGCATATTTGTACGAAGAGCGTTAGTCAGCCTCTCCCATGACCAGGCCCTCGATGGTGTGCTTCTGGGTGATCGGGGTGAGCGCCTCGACGATGGGACAGCGCAGGTGATCCCGTACCGCCTGCGGCAGCGACTCCCAGTAGCCCTCGGTCACCGCCAGGTCGTGGTGCTCGGCATTGCCGGCGCCCGGCGCGTCCACGCCCAGCACCAGCACCGGCCGCGGCTTCGGAGAGTGATTCTTGGTGCCGCGGTGGATGGTCAGCGCCGACCGGATCGAGATGTCGCCCATCTTGGGGTACTTGCGCTGGGCCCGCTCCTCGTAGCGTGGGTAGTCGAACTTCGCCGGGAACATCTCTTGCTCGAACGTGTCCCCGAGGTCGAACTGGGTGCCCGGCGCGATCTCGAACGGCCCCATGTCCTCTTCGGTGTCCACCGTGGTGACATTGACGGCCAGCGAGGTCAGTCGGTGGTTGTCCCGGGTCTCGGCCGGCATCGGGAAGTCGCGGTGCCACGGCTGGTTGACCGCGCCGGCCAGCGGAACGTCGAAGCCCACCTCGACGATCTCGTACTCGGGCCCGAGCACGGAGTTGCAGACCGCGGTGATCCACGGGTGGTTCGCCAGGTCGACGAAGCCGCGGAGCTGTTCGGGATGGATCTCGACGTAGTAGCGGTGCGGGCCGCGCCCGACAGCGCCGTTCGGCCGGCTCCGCGCCTCGCGGAACGCGACGTCGACGTCCTCGGCGAGCGCGCCTACCCACTTCCGGTCGAAGGCCCCGGGAAGGCCGATGATGCCGTCGCTGTACAACCGCTGAACCAGTTCCTCGGTTCGCCCCTGATCCAGCGCGCCGGGGCCGGTAGGGGCGGTCGTGTTGCTCATGTGACTCTCCTCGGTTGCTGCTCGATAACGGCTCGCACCGCCGTCGCCAAGGCTATGCTTCCGCGCCGCCCACCGTCTCGGGGCATAGACCCACCCGGCCGCTCGTCGGGCGAAGATGTGGCGTACCAGCTTTACTAGTGCAATCCGGGCGAAGTATGTTTCCCGGAACCACTTCTAAGGAGCACCGATGCTGTTGCCCGTCCGTTTTCTGCCGCCACTGGCGGCGCTCGCCTCGATCGGCCTGGCCGCTCCGTTCACGAGCCCGTTTGCTCCGGCCGCCGCCGCCGCGCTCAGCCCGGCGGCGGTGAATTCCGGCAGCGCGAGCGCGGTGTTCAACAGCATGACCGAGGCGCAGCGGGTCGGGCAGCTGTTCATGATCGGTACCCCCGCCGGCAGTGTCAGCAGCCAGGCGGTGACCGACATCCAGACCTACCACGCCGGCAATGTGATCCTCACCGGCCGCAGCTCGGCCGGGGTTGCGGCCACCGCGTCGGTGAGCGCCTCGCTGCAGGGCAAGGCCACTCTGGCCGCGACGGCCGGCGTGCCGCTGTTCGTCTCGACCGACCAGGAGGGTGGCCAGGTGCAGGTGCTGTCGGGTACCGGCTTCTCCAGCATCCCCACCGCGCTCGTTCAGGGCGGCTACGCGACGACCACCCTGCGCGCGGACGCCAAGACCTGGGGCGCCCAGCTCGCGGCGGCCGGGGTGAACGTCGACCTGGCCCCGGTGCTGGACACGGTTCCGAGCGCGGCCTTCGCGCCGAAGAACCCGCCGATCGGGTACTACGACCGCGAGTTCGGCTATGACCCCACCACGGTGGGCACCAAGGGCACCGCGTTCGCCCAGGGCCTGGCCGACGCCGGGGTCGACGCCTCGATCAAGCACTTTCCGGGCCTGGGACGGGTGACCGCCAACACCGACACCAGCTCCGGCGTCACCGATTCGCAGACCACCCGCACCGACTCCTACCTCACCCCGTACGCGACGGCCGTCAACGCCGGCGCGCCGTTCCTGATGATGTCCAGCGCGTACTACAGCGCCATCGACGCCGCCAACCCGGCGGTGTTCTCTTCGACCGTGGTCACCGGCATGGTGCGCGGTGACCTCGGCTTTCCCGGCGTCATCATCAGCGACGACCTCGGCAATGCCACCCAGGTGCAGAGCTGGACGCCCGGCGACCGGGCGGTCAAGTTCCTGCAGGCCGGCGGCGACATGGTGCTGACCGTGGACCCGTCCGTGCTGCCGGCGATGTACAACGCCGTGCTGGCCAAAGCCAATTCTGACTCCGCCTTCAAATCCAAGGTGGACGCCTCCGCCATGCGGGTCCTGACGTCGAAGCAGAAGCGTGGCCTGCTGCTGCAGGGCATGGACGTCTCCAGCGCCCAGGGCACCGTCGACTGGACCGGCGCGTTCAACCACGGCGCCCGGTTCGCCTACGTCAAGGCCACCGAGGGCAGCACGTACGTCAACCCGTCGTTCGGCTCGCAGTACAACGGCGCCTACAACATCGGCATGACGCGGGGCGCATACCACTTCGCACACCCGGACGCCTCCACCGGCGCCGCCCAGGCCGACTACTTTCTCAGCCACGGTGGTGGTTGGTCCGGTGACGGCCGGACGATGCCACCGACCCTGGACCTGCAGCCCAACCCCGGTGGCGCGACCTGTTACGGGCTGACCCCGGCGGCCATGGTCAGCTGGATCTCGTCGTTCTCGGCCCAGGTGCACGCCAAGACCACCAAGTACCCGATGTTGCTGACCAGTTACGACTGGTGGAACACCTGCACCGGCAACTCCAGTGCCTTCGCCGCGACGAACCCGTTCTGGCTGTCCAGCTACGGCACCGCCACGCCGAGCTCCGTCCCGGCCGGCACCGGCACCTGGACGTTGTGGCAGAGCGCGACGTCGGGCACCTTCCCCGGCGGTCAGGACAACTTCAACGGCAACTACTCGCAGTTGGCGGCGCTGGCCACCAACCACGACTGAGGCTGGTCCGCACGGCCGGGCTCCCTCGCCGGAACGGATAACGGGGGAGTTCGCCGCGCCAGGTCATTCCCTGGGTCTCGGGACCGCGTCTCGGTCCCAGCTCAGGCCGCCTCGAGCACGACCGCGAGGCCCTGCCCGACGCCGATGCAGATTGCGGCCAGCCCGTACCGGGGCCGGTCGGCCGCGGGCAGGGCGTGCAGCGCGTGTGCCAGGTGGCCGAGGATGCGCGCCCCGGAGCTGCCCAGTGGGTGGCCGATGGCGATGGCGCCGCCGTGCACGTTGACGATCGCCAGGTCCAGCTCCGGCCACTCGGCGAGGCAGGCCAGCGACTGCGCGGCGAACGCCTCGTTGAGCTCCACCAGGGCCAGGTCGCCCCAGCCGATGCCGGCACGCCGCAACGCCTGCTCGGCAGCCCGCACCGGGCCGATGCCGAAGAACTGCGGCTCAACGGCGGCCACGCCCCGGGAGACGATGCGCGCCAGCGGCGTCCGGCCGGAGCGGTGGGATGCCCTCCTCGTTCCCCAGGAGCAGGGCGGTGGCGCCGTCGTTCAGCGGCGAGGCGTTGCCCGCGGTGACGGTGCCGTCCGCGCGGAAGGCCGGCTTGAGCAGGGCCAGCTTCTCGACGGTCGAGTCCGGGCGGATGCTCTCGTCACGCGCCAGGTCCACCCCCTCGATGGCGACGACCTCGGCGTCGTACGCCCCGGCCTGCCACGCCGCGGCGGCCTTCTGGTGGCTCGCGGCCGCGAACTCGTCCTGCGCCGCACGTTCGATGCCGTACTTCGCGGCCAGCAACTCGGTGCCCTCGCCGAGGGAGCTCGTCCACTCGGCGGGCATCAGGGGGTTCACCATCCGCCAGCCGAGGGTGGTGGAGTGCAGCGTCTCGGCACCGGCGGGGTAACCCTTGGCCGGCTTGAGCAGCACCCACGGTGCCCGGCTCATCGACTCCACGCCACCGGCGATCGTCAGGTTGGCATCGCCCCCCGCCACCGCGCGGTTGGCCGCGATCGAGGCCTCCATGCCGGAGCCGCACAGCCGGTTCAGCGTCACGCCCGGCACCGAGGTGGGCAGGCCGGCCAGCAGCGAGGCCATCCTGGCGACGTCGCGGTTGTCCTCGCCGGCGCCGTTGGCGTCACCGAAGAACACATCGTCGATCTCGGCAGGATCCAGCCCGGGGGACCGTTCGACGAGCGCGCGGATGGTGTGCGCGGCCAGGTCGTCGGGCCGCACGCCGGCCAGGGCGCCGCCGTACTTGCCGACCGGCGTGCGCACCGCGTCCAGGAGAAAGGTCTCGGTCATCGTCAACACCATTCGGGTTCGTAGGGCAGGCCCGGGCAGTTCTCGGCCGGCGAGGTGGCCATCGCTGTCCAGCTCAGAATTCCCGGGCCTTGCGCATCCGGCGTGGGCGCCCGTCCGGGTCGTACACGGTGCGGTACAGCGGGGTCGCCCAGGCCAGCGTCGACCGGGACAGGTCCGGGGTCGGATAGGGCCGCAGCCGGCCCGGCGGCCGCGCTCCGGACCGTCCCGAGTCGTGCCAGTGCTGCAGGGCCCGGGCAGTCGCGACGAAGGCGTCGAAGGCGGCCTTGGGATCGCACAGGTCATCCACCGCGTCCTCGGCGAGGTCGAGATGCTCGGCGGCCAGCCGCAGCCGGAGTTCCCGGGCGAATCGCCGGGCCCCGGCTCCCAGGCCGTCGATGACCCGGGGCTCGCGGGGATCGGCCACCTCGTCGAGCACCGCGCAGGCCAGCTCGGAGTCGTGCGTCCACGAGCGCCGGTTGATGTTGTCCGAACCGACCGAGGCCCAGACGTCGTCGACGATGCCGACCTTGGCGTGCACATAGACCGGCACGCCCGCATGGTTCTCGACTCCGAAGACGGCCACCCGCGAACCGCCGGCCTCGGTGACCAGCTCGATCGCCTCTTGCCGGCCGACCAGGTTCGGCGGCTCGGAGAAGCGGCCGTCCTGGTCGGGGTGCATCGGCAGCACCACGATCAGCCGCAGGTCGGGCTTGCTGGCGAGCGCGTCGGCGAAGCCCCGGACGATGTCGGCGTTCCAGAAATACTGGTCCTCGATGTACACCAGGCTCTCGGCCTGGCTGATGACCTTCTCATAGCCCCGGGCCACACTGCGCTCGCCGTCCGGCGCGAACGGAAACGGCGGCCGCTTGTTGGGATAGGTCCGCAACAACTGCACGTGCAGCTCGCCACGCGGCTCCGGAGGCGGCAGCTGGCGCGGCAGCCGTCCCGCCGACACGTCCTCGCCACGCAGGCGGTCCACCAGGGTGTCCAGCGGATTGCGGTTGAGCGGCGTCGGGTCCTCCCAGCGCTCCCGGAATACCGTCTCGACATCGCGGACGGCGGGGCCGCGCACCGCCAGCTGAATGTCGTGCCAGGGCGGCCGGGGTCCGTACACGGCAGCCATCGGCTGGCGCTGCGGATCGCCGTCGTGGGCATGGTCGTCGTGCCTGCTGTGGCAGAGGTCGATGCCGCCGACGAAGGCGACGTCCAGTTCCGGCCGGCCGGGGTGCCTAAGCACCACGAACTTCTGGTGATGCGAGCCGCCGGGGCGCACGCGCATGTCGCGCAGGCACTCCCCGCCGGCCGCGTTGATCTCCTCGCCGAGGTGCCGGTTCTCCTGCTCGCTGAACGAGAACCGGTCCAGGTGCGAGCGCCAGACCAGGCCCTTCACGATCACGCCCCGGGTCGCGGCCTCGCACAGCACCCGCTCGACCTCGGTGTCCTCACCGCCCATCAACTGGTCGGGGTCACCACGCCAGTCGGTGAACATCAGCAGGTCCCCGGCGCGTAACTCGCGGATGCAGCGGAGCAGCTCCGGAAGGTACCGGGCGCCGTGCACCAGCGCCGTCACTTCGTTGCCCGAACTCCACGCCTGGCCGACCGGACGGTCCCGGTCCAGCCTGGTCCAGTCGTTGCCCCGCTCGTCCGCGCTCAGGAACCACTGCTCGATGCCCATGGCCGCCATTTAACCCGCAGCTCAACCGCCAGTGGCCTGGCGGCCCGGTAAAGATCCACGGGCGCCCCGTTACCGCGGCGAGGGCACCGGGTCATCGCCGCCGGTTGCGCCCGGGCGGCAGCGGAGCAGCCGGCGCGCGGACAGCCAGAGCCCCCGCCGCAGCCCGTGGTCCCGCAACGCCTGGGCCGCGTAGTGGGAGCACGTCGGGCTGAAGCGGCAGCATGCCCGGCGCTTCGGGCTGATGTCGCGCTGGTACACCGCGATCGCGGCCAGCACGAACCGCAGCAGCCACGCCCGTACCCCGCGTCCGGCGGCCGGCTCGGAGTCCGTTGCCGCGGCCGTGACCGAGCGTCGGATCAGGGACGGCCCCACCAGCGCCAGTTGCGGCCCGCAGCCCATCAGGTCGGCCAGGCAGCAGCCACTCTCGACGAGGCACATGTCGCGCATGCACGAACTGCCGCCGCCTCCGTAGCCGCGCCGGTAGCCGGGCGGTGGCCCGTACCCCATCGGGCCGCCGTAGCCGGGGCCGTACGCCCCGAAGCCGCGCCGGCGTGGACGCCAACCTCCGATGAACACCATCGTTAGAACCTACCGACCGGCTGCTGGTGGCGCGACAACAGTCTGCTGGTGGGGGCGAGGACCGGCGCGTCCGTGCCTCGTCCGGCAGCGTGTCGATTTCGGCCGTCGCCGTTCGACGTACAGGTGCGGGGTAGTTTGCGCCGGAGTCGTCCCGCCACTGAGTTCCGGCAGACCAGAGAGTTCCGGCAGACCGGAGAAGTTCGCCAGACCTGACAAGAAGGAGAACCACATCATGCGAGTTCTGATGTACACCCTCGGTGACGAGTCGACCCCGATGGCGCCGCCGACGCCGGAGATGATGACCCAGATGGACCAACTGGTCTCCGACGCCACGAAGGCCGGCGCGATGCTGGCCACCGGCGGCCTCGCGCCGACCGCGCAGGGCACCAAGGTCAGCTACTCCCAGGGCGAGTTCAGTGTGGTGGACGGTCCGTTCACCGAGACCAAGGAGCTTGTCGGCGGCTGGGCGCTGATGGAGGTCCGGGACAGGGAAGAGGCCATCGAGTGGGCCAAGCGCTTCCTCGCCGTCGCCGGGGACGGGGAGTCCACCATCCGGCAGGTCTTCGGACCGGACGACCTGCCGCCGGGCTTCGACCCCACCGCCCTCTAGCTGTCGCTGGACCGTACGGCGGCGCCGCTTTCCGGCGGCGCCGCCGTACGCGTGATCTGATCGACGCGTGACCTCGCAACCCGCCCATGCCGCCGTCGAGTCGGTGGTGCGGATGGAGTCCGCCCGCCTCATCGCCGGACTGGCCCGGATGACCGGTGATGTCGGCCTGGCCGAGGAGCTGGCGCAGGACGCGGTGGTGGCCGCGCTGGAGCAGTGGCCGACGGCCGGGGTACCGCGCAATGCGGGGGCCTGGCTGATGACCGTCGCCAAGCGCCGGGCGGTGGACCTGTTCCGGCGCACCGAGCTGCTGCGGTCGAAGTACGCGATGATCGGACGGGAACTCCAGGCTGCGGGTGAGGGCGTCGAGGTGGACTTCGACGGCGCGTTCTCCGAGGACATCGACGACGACCTGCTGCGGCTGGTGTTCATCACCTGCCACCCGGTGCTGAGCCCGCCGGCGCGGGTGGCGTTGACGCTGCGGATGTTGGGCGGCCTCAGCACGGCCGAGATCGCCCGGGCGTACCTGGTGCCCGAGCCCACCATCGCCCAGCGCATCGTCCGGGCCAAGAAGACCCTGGCGCAGGCCGACGTCGGCTTCGCCGCACCCGGTCCCGAGGAGCGGGCGGACCGGTTGTCAGCCGTGCTCGAGGTCCTATACCTGATCTTCAACGAGGGCTACTCCGCCACGGCGGGGTCGGACTGGATGCGTCCCGAGCTGTGCGCCGACGCGGTACGGCTCGCCCGGATGCTGGCTGGGCTGATGCCGGTGGAGGCGGAGGTGTACGGCCTGCTGGCGTTGCTGGAGCTGCAGAGTTCCCGCGCCGCGGCCAGGGTAAGGCCGTCGGGGGAGCCGATCCTGCTGCTGGAGCAGAACCGCGCCCGATGGGACCGGTTGCTGATCAACCGGGGCCTCGCCGCGCTGGCCCGGTCCGTCGAGCTGGACGGCGCGGAGGGGTTTTATTCGCTGCAGGCAGCGATCGCGGCCTGCCACGCCCGCGCCGTGCGTGCCGAGGACACCGACTGGGCCCGGATCGCCCGGCTGTACGAGGTGCTCGCGCGAGTGCGGCCCTCGCCGGTCATCGAGCTCAACCGCGCCGTGGCGGTGTCGATGGCCGCGGGGCCGCAGGCCGGCCTGGAGCTGGTGGATGCCCTCGCCGCCGACCCGGCGCTGCGCCGATATCACCTGCTACCTGCCGTCCAGGGGGATCTGCTGACCAAGCTCGGCCGCTTTTCCGAAGCGGGGGCGGCATTCCGGCGGGCTGCCGAGCTCACCGCCAACGCGCGTGAGCGGGAACTGTCGCTGGCGCGCGCCGAGCAGGCTCTCGCCGAGCAGGCTGTCGCCGAGCAGGTCACCACGCAGACCCTCGGCAGGCAGGCTCAGGCTGGACCGGGCGCCGGTTAGACCCCCGCTCGGGGAGTCTCAGTCGACGTCATCGGCGGAGGCTTTGGCGGCCTCGACGTCAGTGGTCGTGCCGTCCGCCTCACGCTCGAACACGTCGCTGTACTTGAGGTCACTGGACGTCTGGCCCGCGACCTGCTTCACCATCTCTTCGTCGGTGAGGCCTTCGCCGGCGGCCTTGGTGTTCTTCTCGTCGGTCATCTCGGCTGCTTTCACTAGAGGGGCGCCGCCCGGACGGACGGCCTGTCCCGAGACTAGCCAGCGGGTCGCTCCGGCGGGTGCGGGGAGTCCTGCGGCAGCCTGAGTCCTACCGTGCTTGGTCGGCTTGTCGGGCTTGGCCGCGGAGCAGCGGTACGAGCAGCCCGAGCGCGATGAGCTGGGCGGCCGCCACGAAGCCGGCGGCGGCCGCCGTCCCGTGCTCGTAGAGATAACCGATCGCCGCCGCGCCGACCAGCCAGGCAATGCCATACAGGGCAGTGAAGGTTCCGTACCCGGCGCCTCGCCGATGCGCCGGCACGAAGTCGGCTACCGCCGCGCGCATGGTCGAGTCGTGCACCCCCATTCCCGCGCCCCACACCACCGCTCCGGCCACGAACGCGACCGGAGCGTCGGAGAACGACAGGAACGGCACCAGCGCGGCCAGCGGAGGCAGCACCACCAGCCCTCGTAACCCCACCCGGTCATAGATCCGGCCGAACCCCACGGCGGCGATCGAGGCCGCGGCCATCGCCAGCGCGTACAGCACCGGAACCACCGGCGAGGGCACCAGGTGCCGGCTGGTCAGGTGGAAGGCCAGCACCGCCCAGGTCGAAAACCCCAGCATGGTGGCGGTCGAGAAGGCCGCGTACTGCCAGAAGGCCCGGGGCAGCCCAGCTTCCAGTCGTAGCCGCTTGTTCTCCGAGACCCGTGCCGCCGGCTCCCAGTCCGCCGGGTCGGGTGCCGCGGACCGGAGCCGGGTGAGCATCAGCAGCGCGAGCGCGCCCGGCACCGCCAGCAGCGCGAAGGACAGCCGGTAGTGCCCGCCCAGGGCCAGAGTGGCAGCGATCAGCAGCGGTCCAGCCATGGCCCCGAGCTGGTCCAGTGCCTCGTGCAGCCCGAAGGCGTAGCCGCGCCCCAGCTCGGCGGAGGCGTGGGCAAGCATGGAGTCCCGGGCGGGCGTACGCACCGCCTTGCCGACGCGCTCGCCGTTGTAGAGCAACCCCGCCGCGGCGAGGCTGCCGGTCAGGGCGAGCAGCGGCACGCAGATGGCGGTCAGGGCATAGCCGGCGATCGCCTGCGGCCAGGGCCGTCCGGTGCGGTCGGTGAGCCGGCCGGTGAACAGCCGCAGCACCAGAGCGGCCGCCTCGCCTGCCCCGGTGATCAGGCCGACCGTCGCGGCGCTCGCCCCCAAAGAGCCGAGGTACGGCCCGATAACCGACCGGGCGCCCTCGTACACCACGTCGGCGAGTGCTGACACGATCCCGAATCCGACGATGAAGCGGACCGGGCTGATCTTGTTCAGTGTGGCGGGCACAGCGATAGCGTCCTCCAGCCGGCGCGCCTAGCCTGAAGCGGGTGACGCCACGGTGGATGAGCGCGGCCTCCGGCGTGCTTTTCTGCTCCGTCGCGGCGCTGGCGGTGCTGGTACGGACGCACTGGTCACCCCTGCGGGATCTCGATGTCGGCACGGTCCGCCGGCTGAACGAGCACATCGCGCACCGGCCCACCGAGATCTGGCTGTGGAAGGCCGTCAGCGTGGCCGGCGGCCCGACCGAGCTGCGGATCGCGGCGGCCGTGGCCACGCTCGTGTTCTGGCGCCGGCAGTGCCGACGGAAAGCTGTCCTGGTGGGCGTGACCATGGCCGGGGCGGCGGTGCTGTCCGGTGGAGTCAAGCTCCTCGTACATCGTGCGCGGCCGTCCGTCGGCGTGCCGGTCGCCAGCGCCAATGGTTACGCCTTTCCGAGCGGGCACGCGCTGACCTCGATCGTGGCGGCCGGACTGGTGCTGCTGCTGGCCTGGCCGGCTCTCGGCCGGCGCTCGCGCGCGCTGGTGGTCGCGGCCCTGACCGTCGCCGTCGCCGCGGTGGGGTTCAGCCGGCTCACTCTTGGAGTGCACTACCTGAGCGACGTGCTCGGTGGATGGCTGCTCGGGGGAGCGTGGCTGCTTGCCGTCCGGGCCGCTCTTCGGGGATTCCCACCTACTGCTGGCGGATCCCGGCGGACGGGTCCGGCACGGCCGGGCTCGGAGTCACGCCGGGTGTGAGTGCGGCTCCTCGCCGGCCAGCAGCCGGGCGTGCAGCTCAGTGGTCAGCTGGTGGATCTGCCGGGTCAGGTCGGTGTTGGTGTGCAGCTCCTGCTCGCTCTCGACGAAGTCGTGATCGGCCTTGGCCTGCTGAAACGTGGCCTGCCGGTTCTGCCCGATCATCACGAACGTCGACAGGAAAATCGCCTCCAGCGACACGATCAGGGTGAGCGTCGGCCAGGGGCTCTTCTCGAACACCAGCATCCAGACCGCGAAGACCACCGCGTGCAGGTAGACGAAAGGCATCGAGCCCGCGAAGGCGGTGATGGCGTCAGCCACCCGCAGTTGGGCGTTGGCCGACCTGCGTTGGGCAGCGGCAGCCAGCGCGGGATGGCGGCCTTGGGAAGTTCGGCGGCGCTTTGGTGGTACCAGCTCACTCGGGTTCATGTCAGGTTCTCGTCTCGTCGGCATGTGTTTGGCGCCGCAGCGTCTCACGGCCTACCACCGGACCCGTCGAGCGCGGCCTCGGTACTGTCGAAGGACGGCCTGCCCGCTTCCCCGATCCTGACGCCGCGACCCCGAGCCGCGACCCCGAAAGCCGCCCCCCTCGAAACAGGAGCGTGAAGATGCCCCCACCCGTCGTGGCATCACCGGCGCGTCCAGCGGGGTCGGCGTGTCCACCGCCCTCGCGTTCGCCGAGCGCGGTTATGCCGTGGTGCTCACGTCCCGCAGCGAGAAGCGGCTGCGGACGGTGGCGTCCCAGTGTCGCGCCGCGGGAGCTGCCAGCGCGCTGCCGGTGGTCACCGACGTCCGGGACGAGGCGGCGGTTCAGGCGCTGTTCATCCAGGCGGCGTCGGTACACGGATCGGTGGACGTGGTCGTGCACACCGCGACCGTGATGGCGTACGGCAAGCTCGAGAAGTTGCCACCGGAGCTGTTCAGCGGTGCCGTGAACACCGCCATCCTGGGGACCTTCCACGTGGCCCGGTCGGCGCTGGCGGAGTTCCGGCACCAGGGCCGCGGAACGCTGGTGGTCGTCAACTCGCTGCTCGGCCAGGTCGCCGTTCCCGAGATGGGGGCTACGTCACAGGCAAGTGGGGGCAGGCGGGTCTTCTCAGGGTGCTGCAGCAGGAGACCCGCGACGAGCCCGCGATCAAGGTCTGCTCGGTCGTTCCCGGAGGCGTGAACACCCCGATCTATTCGCTGGCGGCCAACGTCACCGGACGCTCACCGAGACCGCCGATTCCGGTGGACCCGCCCGAGCGGATCGCCGCCGCCGTCCTGCGCTGTGTCGACAAGCCCAGGCCCCGGGTTTCCGTCGGGATCGCCAACCCGGTGATCATTCTCGGGTTCCGGCTGTTTCCCAGGCTGTACGACGTGCTCGTCTCGCCGCTGCTGCACTTCGGCGGCCTCACCAGCAAGCCGACCGAACCGAGCCCCGGCAATGTCGTCGAGCCGACACCCGAGGGCGAGGCCGAGCACGGTCCCTGGAGCCGCCGGCTGATCCCCTGAGCTGGCTGGGCTACGAGCTGGGCTGGGTAGCGGTCTTCTTCGCGCGGCGGTGCCGGAGAAACAGGAACGCCCCGATGGCCACCAGCAGCCCGAGGCCGATGTAGTTCGCGTAGTGCTCGATCTGCTTGTACTGGCTGCCGGCCAAATAGCCGAGGATGACGAACGCGGTAGCCCACACCGCACCGCCCAGGACGTTCCACGCCAGGAAGCGGCCGTAGCGGATGTGGCTCATGCCGGCCATGCCGGGCACCAGCGCCCGCAGCGCGGCGGTGAACCGGCCGATGAAGACCGCCTTGCCACCGAATTGTCGGATGGACTCCTCGGACCGCTTGATGTGCTCTGGCTTGAGAATGCGGTTCGGGATCTTGGACAGGATGGTCTCGCCGTAGCGCTTGCCGACCCAGTAGCCGATCGAGTCACCGATGACCGCGCCCAGGATACCGGCGACGAGCACGGCGGCCAGCGGGAGCTTGTGCTGGTTGGCCAGCACGCCGCCCAGGATGACGCCGATCTCGCCCGGCAGGATCACGCCCACGAAGGCCGATGCCTCCAAGGCCGGTAGCAGGAACACGAGCGCCAGCGCGATCCATGGCGGTAATCGGAGGATGCCTTCCAGCAGATGACCCATCCCACCAAGCTACCTATGCCAACCAACCCCGGCGTTCACCTGTCCACCCATGCCTTCCTGCCGACTCAGCCTTCCTGCCGACTCAGCCGAGCGCCGCGGCCAATCCGGGCAGCGAGGTCGCGGAATGGTCCGGTGGCCGGAAGTGCGTCGGGTACCGTCTGCCGCCGCGGTTCAGCCATCCGGTTCGCAGGCCGGCCCGCGCGGCCCCATCGATATCCCACGGGTGGACCGCGATCAGCAGCACAGCTGAGCGTGGCAGCCCCAGCGCCTGCGTGCCGTAGGCGTAGGCCGCCGGATGCGGCTTCCAGGCCGGGGCGTCGGACACCGACAACACCTGCTCGAAGTCTTCGCGAAGACCCGCGCGGCTGAGCAGGTCCTCGGCCACGCTGAGGGCTCCATTGCTGAGGGTGTTCAGGCGCAGGCCGCGCAGCCGCAGTTCGCGCACACCCGCCGGCACATCGGAATGCACCGGCAGCTCCGAGAAACCCTGCATGACGGTGTCGACCGCGCGGTCCGAGGCTGCGTCGGTGTCGGCGTGGGTATCGAGTTCCCCGAGCATCGTGCGTAGGACGCCGGCCGCAACCTCGGAAAACGCCGGATTGACCCCGGTCGCAGTCAGCGCGAAGCCGTCCCGGAGCACGCTGGCGAACCACAGCCGCGACCACTCTTCGGGAGCGCCGATCTTGGTGAACCGTTGCGCCATGGACGACAGGTCGGACAGGGTCTCGTTGACGTCGAACAGCACCGCCTCGATGCCGTCCGGATGCGACTGTGCGGTCACGTTTGTCCTCACTGTTGGGCGGGTCGGCTCTCGGGTCGGTCGGCTGTTGCGGTCGGTCAGCTGTTGGCTCGAAGTTGCGACGTCAGCCAGGGAGTCAGCCACCCGACAGCGTCCGGGGTCAGGTGTACACCGTCGCTGCGGACGGTGATTCCGTCGACGTTCCAGGTGAAGTGGCCGTCGGGGCAGAGCTGACGGCCGAAGTCGATCAGGTCCGTGCCGTGCCGGCGTCGCACTGCCTGGGTGAGCAGGTTGTTCCAGGCGGTGACTCGCTCGGGATGATCCTCGGGGTACAGGCTGCCGTCCGGTTGCTCACCACGGCGGTTGTACGGCTCGGTCGCCGCGACCACCCGGGCGCCCGTGGAGCCGAGCACGGCGAGCGCGCTGTCGAGTTGGCCGGACAGGTAGTCGTCGAACCCTGACTCGCCGATGTGGGTCCACTGTCCGTCGTGCACCCGGTCCATCGTCTCCCAGCGTCCGACCAGCAGCAGCGCCTCGTCCGGACGGTCCGTGGCCAACTGCTGTGCCCAGGTGCTCTGCCAGTTTTCGCACTGCGGGTGCTGATCGGCGACTGCGCCGAAGTATCGGTACGGGCCGCCCTCGACGATGCCGCAACCGACGACGGTGCGGTCGATGAACCGGATGCCGGGCGTCGGTGGCAGGTAGCGCATCAACGTCCACGCGATGGAATCACCGAATACGTCTATGGTCAGCGGCCGGTTGGCCGGCTTGGGTGCGGTTGCCACCGAACTGCGCTTCGCGCCGGACGTGTGTTGCTGACTAAACACCGACTTCTGCTTCGCGCCGGACGAGCCGGGCGGCCTACCGGTGGTCGGTTGGACGTTGAGCGACCCGACAATCCCCGCCACCGGGTCCCCAGCCACCGCACGGCTCTGTCCGATCGGGTTCGGCACGGTGGCTACCACCAGAACGGCAGCTCCGACAACCGCGGCGCCGAGGGCGAGGGTGCGAGTCCGCCGGGGAGCCGTGGCCGCGGGCGTGGATACCGGCGTGGTCGCGGGCCGCGCGGAACTCCACCTGCTGACCGGGCGCTCCACCAGGAACCAGGAGGCGGTCGCCAGCGCGAGCGTGACCGCCACCCGCGCCGTCAGCAACGGCAGTCCGGTCAGTCCGGTCCGCTCGCCGTCCACCGCGAGGAACGTGGGCCAGTGCCACAGGTAGACGCCGTACGAGATCCGGCCCAGTCCCCGCAAGGGCGGCATGGCCAGCAGCTGGGCCAGCGGTGACCGCTGCGCCAGCATCACTCCGACGACCAGGGCCACCGAGGCGAGCGCGGCCGCGGTGAGCAGTGCGCGCCGGAAGTCGGCCGGCGCTCCGGAAGCAGTGTGCGCGAGTACGACCAGCGCGGCAAGGCCGGCCATGGCAGCCGCAGCCGCAGCGAGCTGCCCGCGCTTCCGTGTGCCGGCAGGCCGGCTGGGACCGTCGCTGAGTGGCCAGCGGCGCGCGAACACGGCCGCCGCGGCGGCACCGGCCAGCAGCGCCTGCGCACGGGTGTCGCTGCCGAAGTAAACCCGGCCCGGAGCGGCGTTGCCGCTCAGCCACACCGCCTCGGCCGCCGAGGCGATCGCGCCCACGGTGGCAAGCACGCCCACCGTGGCAAGCGTCGCCAGCCGCCGCACGCTCGCGCGGAAACGATGGGCCAGCAGCACGGTGACCGCGGTCAGCACCAGCGGCCACACCAGGTAGTACTGCTCCTCGACACCGAGGGACCAGGTGTGCTGCAGCGGGGACGCGGCACCTCCCTGGGCGAAGTAGTCCGTCTTCGCCGCGGCGAAGCGCCAGTTCGCGACCCAGCCGAGTGCCGAGAGGGCGTCGTAGCGCAGGCCGCCGACCGAGTCCGGCGCGAAGAGGCGCCGCTCGAGTGCCACCGCGGCGACCAGGACCGTCAGCGCAGGCAGCAACCGGCGAGCGCGCCGCGCCCAGAACGCCCCCAGGTCCACCCGGCCCGTACGCCGATGCTCGTCCAACAACAGCGAGGTGATGAGGAAGCCGCTCAGTACGAAGAAGACGTCCACGCCGACGAACCCGCCGGACAGGCCTGGCACTCCAGCGTGGTCGGCCAGGACGGCAAGCACCGCGAGGGCGCGCACGCCGTCGAGCGCGGGAATCCCGCGGCCACCAGTCCCCGCTGGACGAGCGGTTACGGACAGTGCGGCCGGGCGTCGCATCACGGGCGGCTCCCACAGTGTCTCGTCGCGGGGGCGACCCGTCACCCACGCGAGCGGTGTCGCTGCTTTCCAGCAGAGGCCACGGTACCGGCAGCGGCCAAAGTTGCCACTGCACTGTTGCGCGCAAAGCTGCCGCGCGCGCCGTATAGTCGCTACTCGAACCCTGCTGGCGCGCCCCAATACGCCCCACGGTTCAACCACATCCAGGCGTGAAACCCGCTGCGCCGATGATGGCCGCGTCCCTCGATGGTGGATGCCGCTGCGATTTTGAGGCTGAGGAAGAGTGCTGAACGTGATTGACGTGCATGAGCTGGCCGGCGAGCTGGGCGTGTCCACAGACGTGATCCGCCAGACCGCCCTGGAGCTGACCGGAACCGCGGCCACCGGGCGCGAGCTGCCTCGCGAGCTCGCCGACCGGGTGCGCAGCCGGCTCAGGTCGCCCGGGCAAGGCTATTCCGGGGCGGGTGGCAGCCCGATGTTCTCGGCGGGAACGGCCCGCTCGACGGCCGCTCCGCTGGGCAACCGGGTGGTCGCGCCGGCGTTCGCGGTCGGGACCGGCGCGCCACGTGGTCCCCAGCAGGCACCGGTCCAGGAGCCGCCTGCCCGAGGCGCTTCCGGTGATGAGCAGCCGGATTCGCTGGCTGACCAGCTGGCGGCTCAGACCGCCGTTGCCGCGGAGGCCGAGCAGTGGCGCGCGGCCGGTCTCGGAGCGCATGACACGCACCTGATCGCGCAGTGCCAACGGCACGGCATCACCCCGGACGACCTGCGCCGCCGAGTGGACGGCCGCACGATCGCCAGCAGGCTGAAGAACGGCGAGTCGTTCTCGTCCGTTCGCTCGCGCATCAACTGAGACCCCTCTCGTCAACCGGACCATCCGAGCGGGACAGCCCAGATCGGGGGTTCGCTCGGCGTGGCGGGCTTGCGGTCGGAGGACGGCAGCTCGGACCGCGTACGCAGGCAGGCAGGGAGGCGGCGCGGTGACCAACGAGGAGCAGCGCTATCGCGACGAGATACCGGCCGCTCGGATCAACCTGGAGAACCCGCGGCGGGGAGAGGTCGTCGGTGGGTAGGCAACGCATGCCACCCAACACGAACCGCCGCCACCATTACTAAGGATCAGGTGGCGCTGGCGACTGCCCACCGGGTGAATTCCAGCGCTCGGGCGGTCGGTTTCGGTAAGCACGGCCTTGAGGGCTCGTCCAGGTTGTAATACCGGTTTCCGGGTCGCGGTGGGCTTTCCAGCCATGGTGCGTCTTGGCGTTGTGATGCCTGCGGTGCAGTGGTTGCAAGTTCGCGGCGTCGGTGGGGCCGCCGGGGTAAGGGTGAATGTGGTCGAGGTCTGACGTGCTCGCTTGGTGGCTGCAGTGCGGAAAGGCGCATTCGCCGTCGCGGGTCATCACGTGTTCGACCAGTCGTGGTGGCGGTCGGTAGCGGGTGGTGCCGTAGTCCAGAATCTGGCCGCTGACCGGGTCGGTGACCAGTCTGCGCCAGGTACCGGTCGGATCGTGGGCGATCCGGCGGGCGTGCCCGGCCGTGATCGGACCGTGGCCGTCGAGCCAACCGGGCTGTTCGTCGTCCTCGACGAGAACCGACAGCGGCACGACCACGCTCACCGCTGGGCGCCGCCCGGGCGTGGCGACGTGCGTAGTCTGCGGCTCGTCGCGGGCGTCGGTCAGGATTGTGGCGATCAATGTGTCGGCACGAAGCTGGTCCAGGGTTCGGTGCTCTGCCGCAACGGTCTTGGTGGTGTGGGCAGTCGTGTCCAAGCGGGCGTAGACCGCGCGGGCGTCCTCGGCTGGCAGCAGTGACATCAGCCAGGCCATGCCGTGCTCGGCAGGCGCGATCCGGACGTGCCGCTCGGCGCGGGCACGGTGGTGGCGCTGCTCGGCGGTGCCGGGATCGAGGGCGATCACCGCGCGACGGACGGCCTGCTTGGTCTGGGCGAGGGATTGCTCAGGCGCTCGGGCCAGTACCCGCTCCACATAGGCAGGTAGGGCAGCGTCGGGCAACTGGAAGGACGCCTCGGCGATCGCGGTGGCCTGCGCAGGCGCGATCTGGCCGTCGGTGAGCGCATCGAGGACGGCGGGGAGCCGCTCGCACAACTGCTCGGCATTCTTCAACCGGGTTCGGGCCGTGCCGCCGGGCAGCCGCAACGCCGCGCCGACCTCCTCCACACACCAGCGCTCCAGGGACATGTCGCCGGACGAGATCAAGCCCAGGAGCCGGTGACGCAGCGCCTCCAGCCACGAGGCCTGGCGCTCGATCGCCAGCAGAGCATCGACCCGCTCCACGTCCCCGAGCGCCGCCAGGTCAGCTGAGCCGAGCCGAGCCAGCTCGACCAGTCCCGGCTCCACCGATCCGAACCCGGCCTCGAGGAAACCACCTAACTCGGCTGCGGCTGCCCCGGGCGCCGCGAACGACAGCCCGGACCCGAGAGTGACCCCTGAGACGAAGTCACGCTCCGGCGGTGGCTTGTCCGGCACGGAGTCGAAGTCGAACGGTGGAACGTCGGCAGGCAGCCAAGAATCCGACTCGTCGCCGCCCTCGAACTCCCCGAACTCCATGAACGGAAACCTAAACCCACCCACCGACACTTTCCGGTGGACGGCCAACGGCGGCGCCCCGGGTGAACGGCACCGCCGCCGTGGCAGCAGAGTAAATCAGGCAGTGGCCGACAAGGTGGGGTAGTCGACATAGCCCTCAGCGTCGCCGCCGTAGAAGGTCGCCGAGTTCGGCTCGTTCAGAGCCGCACCGGCCTTCCAGCGCTCGACCAGGTCGGGATTGGCCAGCACCGGTCGTCCGACGGCGACGAGGTCTGCGAGGTCCTCGTCCAGAATCGCCTGAGCTGATTCGAGAGTCGTGACCGAGCCGAAGCCGTCGTTGCCGATCACCGGCCCGCCGAAGCGGGCGCGTAGATCACGGGTCAGTTCGGCGCGGGGATCGGCAAGGTAGGACAGGTACGCGATCCGCAGACCGGCGATCCCGTCGACCAGCGCCCGGTACGTCGCGGCGACGTCGGCGGCGTCCTCCTCGACAACGCCCTGGATGTTGTGCGAGGGCGAGATCCGGATGCCGACCCGCTCAGCGCCGATGGCCTCGGACACCGCGGTGACGACCTCGATCACCAGCCGCGCACGGTTCTCCGGGGTGCCGCCGTAGGCGTCGGTGCGCTGGTTGGACGACGGCGCGAGGAACTGGTGCACCAGGTAACCGTTGGCGGCGTGAATCTCCACACCGTCCAGCCCGGCGTCCACCGCACTGCGCGCGGCATGCACGAAGTCGGCGATGATGCCGGGAATCTCGTCTGTCTCCAGCGCCCGCGGAGTCGGGTAGTCCTGCAGGCCGGTGGGGGTGACAATCTGGCCCGGCGCGGCGATGGCGCTCGGCGCCACGATCTCCCGAACCGGCTTGTTGTCGGGGTGGGCGATGCGGCCCACGTGCATGAATTGCACGAAGATGTGGCCGTCCCGGTCATGGACGGCATCGGCGACCGTGCGCCAGCCCTCGATCTGCTCCTCGTTGTGTAGGCCGGGCGTGTCCAGGTAACCCTGGCCGACGGCGCTCGGCTGAGTGCCCTCGGTGATGATCAGCCCGACGCTGGCGCGCTGCCCGTAGTACTGCGCGGCGATGTCGCGCGGCACCTGTCCGGCGCCTGCGCGGTTGCGGGTCAGCGGAGCCATCACGATCCGGTTGGGAAGGGTCATCTTGCCGACCTCGATCGGCTCGAACAGTCCAGTCATTCAGTGCACCTCATGTGTTAGAGCGTTCAACCTTATCGTCAGGGTCAAGGTGCTTTCGGGCGCGCTGCTTCCCCGATGTGACTCTCGCCGCAACCCGCTCGGGACAGCTGGGACGCGAGGAAGCTCAGTTGCCCGGGGCGCAGGCCGAGGTCGTTCCCGAATGCCGAGCTGTCTGTCACCCTGTTCCGATCGCGATGTTCCCGACACGAACGGCACAGTCGGTTCTAAGCTGGGCTACGCCGCCGAAAAGTCGGACGAGCTTTCCAGAACATCGAGAACATCGAGAACATCGAGAACATCGAAGAGGCATCGGCCATGACCGAGTCCGGCTCCGAGAGCTGCCCCGAAGAGCTGGTCACCGGCATGGGCACGGGCAGTGACGCCGGCGCGCCGGGGGACCAGCTGCCGGCGCCACCGCTGACCGAGGACGACAAGGCCGTGCTGTTCGGACTCGAGACCACCGATGGCGCCGACGTGGTGCGGCCCGTCGAGGATTCACCCGAGTCGGAATGGGCGGCCGAGGACGACGGGCCGCTGCCGGTCACCCCGCCGGTGGGCGACGACGACGATCCGGACACCCCCCGCTTCAGCGCCGGCGCGAACCGCTAGCGAGCGTGCGGCCGCCAACCGGTCGCGGCGGCCCAATCGCGTACCGAGAGTTGCAGATCCAGGATGTTCTTGGCGGCCATGCGGGGGATCGTGGTGCTGCCGATGTGGTCGGCGTGGACCACCCTCGCACCCAGGGGGTGAAGTCTGCCAGCAGCGCTTACGCCGGTCCGGCCAGTCCGAGCTGTACGGAACGATGACGGGCCGGCTCACGAGGCCAAGCTACCCGGGCCGCGGAACTCAGTCGTCGGGATCGGTGCCGAACCGGGCCAGCGCATCCACGGACGGAACCACGTAGTACGCGCCGGTGAGCGGGGTGACGTAGCGGGTCAGGGCGTCCCGGATGCCGTCGGTGATCCCGGCCATCCGGCGCAGCATCTCGTCCAGGCGCCACTGGTCCTGGCTGAATCCGATGAACACGGTGCCGTGGTCGGTGATTCCACCATAGGCGACATTGCGCCGGAAGATGTCGAGCTCGGTGCCCTCCGCTTCCAGCGTGGTGCGGCTGACGTGCGAGTCGGCGGGCATGTCCTCGGCCGACAGCTCGATGCTGTCCGGCTTGGTCCGTCCCATGGCCTTTTCCTGGGCGGCCATGGGCTGGTTCTCCCAGCGGGTGGTGTCGTGACGCCACAGTTGATGCAGCACCACGCTGCTGCCCGCGCCCGGGGTATCCGCCGGAGTGGCGACCACCTCGGGCGCCTCGAGCAGCGACGGGTTCTCGGTGCCGTCGATGAAGCCGGTCAGGTCACGGTCGTGGCGGTACAGCCAGCCGATGGTCTCACAGCCGAGCGCGGCCACCTGGCGCAGCCGGTCGATGGCCAGCCGTCCGCTGTCGAAGATGGCTGTCCGGTCACCGCCGGAGACCCACAGCCACAGGTCGTGCTGGGTGGCGGGCATCGTGAAGCCGTCCGGTCCGACGAGGTCCTCCTGCCAGTCGTGCGCGCCGCGGGGCAGCTCGGCCGGGTCGGCGACGGCCTGCCACAGCGAGGGCCGGACGCCGACGACCACGTTCACTCCGGCAGTGGTGGACAGCTTGCCGACCACATCGGCCGCGGCGGCGATCAGCACGACGGCCTCACCCTGCGTTGTCACGTCGAACTCGAGGTAGCAGTGGTCGGTGGTTCCCAGGGCGAAGATGCCCGGCTGCGTGTTCACACAACCACTCAACCAGCCAGCAGGCTGAGTTGAAAGCTGTACCTGCTGGCCGCGTAGATGTGGTTGCCGTACTCGATGACCGCACCCGAGTCGTCATACGTGGTGCGCTGCATGGTGAGCACCGCGGCGCCCCGGGTCTCGCCGAGCAGCCGGGCCTCGGCCGCGGACGCGACCCGGGCGCCGATCACCTGGGTCGCCGAGTGCAGGCGGATGCCCGAACTCCGGATCACCTCGTACAGGCCTTGCCGTTCCAGGTTCGTGGCCGTCAGGTCGATGAGGTCGAGCGGCAGGTGGTTGGTCATCTTCGCGATCGGCTGGTCCATCGCCGACCGGAGCCGGACGATCTCGACGACCTGGGCTCCCGCAGGCAGCCCGAGTGCCAGTGCCACCTTCGCCATCGCGGGTACCTCGCTGAGCGAGAGCAGTTTGGTGCCCGGCCGCTGGCCGTCGCGGGTGAGGTCGTCGTGCAGGCTGGTCAGCTCCAGCGACCGGCGGACGGTGGGGGAGACGACCCTGGTTCCGATGCCGCGCCGGCGCACCAACAGCCCCTTGTCGACCAGGTGCTGCATGGCCCGGCGCATCGTCGGCCGCGACAGCCCCAACCGGCCCGCGAGCTGGATCTCGTTCTCGAACCGACTGCCCGGGCTGAGGGCGCCGGACTCGATGGCCCGCTCCAGATACTGGGCGACCTGGTAGTACAACGGGACGGGGCTGGCCCGGTCCAGGACGATGCCGTCCAGCGGTGACACCAGCTCTCCCGAGGTTGTCATGCTGGCGAGTATGTCAGGACCAACGGACATAGTCACGAGTAACTTTGTCCTGACAATCTCTTGACAGGGTGTGTGTCGGCGATGTTTCCTGATCGGACAACGCAGCGGTCGGAACAATGCCACTCGCGACCGCGGACGTGGTGCTGCGGGCGGACCCTTTTCCCAGTGGAGGTCAGTACATGGCAGCATCGACGGCGATCATCGAGCACTGGGTCGGCGGCAAGCGCACGTCCGAGCCGGACTGCCGAACCTCGCCGGTGTTCGATCCCGCGACCGGTGCCGAGCGCGGGCGGGTGAGCCTGGCCTCCGCTGCCGAGGTGGCCGCGGCGGTACGCACGGCGGATCTGGCCTTCGAGACGTGGTCCCAGGCATCGCTCAGCACACGATCGAAGACCCTGTTCGCCTTTCGCGAACTGGTGAACAGCCATCTCGACGAGCTCGCCGAGCTGATCACCGACCAGCACGGCAAGGTGCTCAGTGACGCCCGCGGCGAGGTGCAGCGCGGCTTGGAGGTCGTGGAGTTCGCCTGCGGTATCCCGCATCTGCTCAAGGGCGACTACTCCGACCAGGTGTCCACCGGCATCGACAGCTTCTCGTTCCGGGAGCCGTTGGGCGTGGTCGCCGGCATCACCCCGTTCAACTTTCCGGTGATGGTTCCGATGTGGATGCACCCGGTCGCCATCGCGTGCGGAAACACCTTCGTGCTCAAGCCCAGCGAGCGCGACCCCTCGGCTTCCATGCTGGTCGCCGAGCTGTGGCAGCGCGCGGGCCTGCCCGACGGCGTCTTCAACGTGGTGCACGGCGACAAGGAGGCGGTGGACGCGCTGCTGGAATCCCCTGATGTCGCGGCGGTGTCCTTCGTCGGCTCGACGCCGGTCGCCCGCTACATCCACGAGCGTGCCACGGCCACCGGCAAGCGGGTGCAGGCTCTCGGCGGTGCCAAGAACCACGCCATCGTGCTGCCCGACACCGACCTCGACTTCGCCTCGGACCACCTGGTCGCGGCCGCCTTCGGCTCGGCGGGCGAGCGCTGCATGGCCATCTCGGCGACCATAGCGGTCGGCGCGGCCGGGGATGCCCTGGTGCGGGCAGTCACGGACAAGGCCCAGGCCGTCAAGGTCGGGCCCGGACGCGACGCCGCCAGCGAGATGGGGCCGGTCATCACCCAGGCGTCCATGGACCGGATCGAGTCGCTCATCGGCAGCGGTGCCGAGCAGGGCGCCCGGCTGGCGGTGGACGGCCGCGGCCTGCGGGTCGAAGGCCACCCGGACGGCTTCTTCGTCGGTCCGACGGTGCTGGACGAGGTCACCGTCGACATGGACGTCTACCGCGAAGAGATCTTCGGCCCGGTGCTGTCGGTGCTGCGGGTGGACACCGTCGAGGACGCCATAGCCATGGTGAACGCCAACCCGTACGGCAACGGCACGGCGATCTTCACGTCCAGCGGCGACGCGGCCCGCCGGTTCCAGCGAGGTGTCAAGGTCGGCATGATAGGTATCAACGTGCCCATCCCGGTGCCGATGGCTTACTACTCCTTCGGTGGCTGGAAGGACTCGCTGTTCGGCGACAAGCACGTGCACGGTCCCGAGGGAATCTCCTTCTACACTCGTGCCAAAGTCGTCACCTCCCGCTGGCCGGAGCGTTCCGGCGGATCCGATGCCAGCTATCACTTCCCGACCGCCAAGTAGGCGGACACTGCGACGAGGGGAACTCCATGACCGCAGCAAGAGCGAGGTGGCTGCTCGCCGCCGTACTCGTCCCAGTGCTCGCGACGTCGGCCTGCAGCGACAGCAACGCCGTGAACCGGGTGTCCAGCAAGGCCGGCGGTGGCAGCGGTGGCTACGGCTACAAGATCGCGGTGGTCACCCACGGCGGTGCCGGTGACGCCTTCTGGAGCATCGTCAAGGCCGGTGCGGTCCAGGGCGGCAAGGACATGGGAGATTCCGTCAGCTACGAGAGCGAAGGCGATCCCACCGCCCAGGCCAGGCTGATCGACAACGCGGTGAACCAGAAGCCGGACGGCCTGGTCGTCTCCATGGCCAACCCGCAGGCGCTGAAGGCCGCGGTCCAGCGGGCGGTGGCGGCCGGCATTCCGGTCATCACCATCAACGCCGGTGGTGCGGAGTCCAAGTCCTACGGTGCGCTGGAGCACATCGGCTCCGACGAGCAGGTGGCCGGCGAGGCGGTCGGCGGCAAGCTCAAGGCCGAGGGCGTCAAGAACGTGGTGTGCGTGATCCAGGAGGCGGGCAATGTCTCGCTGGAGACCCGCTGTGCCGGGGTGAAGGCGGCCCTCGGCGGAACGGTCACCAACTTGCAGGTCGACAACAACAACCTGCCCGCGGCCCAGGCCACTCTGGAGGCCAAGCTGCAACAGGACAAGTCCATCCAGGGCATCGTGACCCTGGGAGCGCAGGTCGCATCGACGGCCGAGGCCGCTATCAGTGGCACGCACTCCTCGGCGAAGCTGGCGACCTTCGACCTCAACGCCGATGTCGCGAAGGCCGTGGTGGACGGCAAGATCGATTTCGCGGTCGACCAGCAGCCCTACCTGCAGGGTTACCTGGCTGTGCAGATGCTCACGCTGTACAAGTCGAACCTGAACGTCCTCGGCGGCGGGCTGCCGGTACTGACCGGACCGAACCTGGTCACCAAGGACAACGCGGCCGCCGTTCTCAAGCTCGCGGCGGCAGGGACCCGATGACCACCGCCGTCCTCGCCCCGGACGAGCGGGTCGCCAGGGTCGGTTTGCTCCGCCAGCTGCTGGTGAAACCGGAGTTCGGCTCGCTCATCGGCGCCATCGTCGTCTTCGTGTTCTTCGCGCTGCAGTCCGACGTCTTCCGCTCGACCAACGGCATCGCGAACTGGCTGGACACGGCCTCGACCGTGGGGCTGATGGCGGTTCCGGTGGCGCTGCTGATGATCGGCGGTCACTTCGACCTGTCCGCCGGCGTGCAGACCGGTACCTCGGGGCTCGCCACCGGCATCATGACCACCTACTGGGGCCTGAACGTCTACGCGTCGCTGTTCGCATCGCTGCTGCTGATGCTCGGGATCGGTTTCGTCAACGGCTATCTGGTGACCCGGACGGGCCTGCCCAGTTTCATCATCACCCTCGGCACGTTCCTGGGGCTGCAGGGGATCAACCTCGGTGTGACCAAGCAGGTGACCAACACCGTGCAGGTATCGAACCTCGATCTGGTGCCGGGATACCGCGGCCTCAAGGACGTGCTGGGCAGCACGGTGACCATCCACGGCAGCAACTTCCAGATCGCGATCCTGTGGTGGCTGTTGTTGACCGCGTTCGGGTCCTACCTGCTGCTCAAGACGCGCTTCGGCAACTGGATCTTCGCCACCGGCGGCGACACCAATGCCAGCAAGAACGTCGGCGTGCCGACCGGGCGGACCACGATCGCGCTGTTCATGCTGACCTCGGCGTTCGCGTGGTTCGTAGGCAACACCCAGATCGTCCGGTTCGGCACCATCCAGGCTCAGGTCGGCATCGGGCAGGAGCTGATCTTCATCGTGGCGGCGGTGATCGGAGGCTGTCTGCTGACCGGCGGGTACGGGTCCGTCATCGGCGCCGCCGTCGGTGCGCTGATCTTCGGCATGACGCAGCAGGGGATTGTCTACGCAGGATGGAACTCCGACTGGTTCAAGCTGTTCGTGGGCGCGATGCTGCTGCTGGCCGTGCTGTCCAATCAAGTCGTCCGGCGCTACGCCGAGCAGAGCAGAAGGTGACGCGCTATGAGTGAGATCCACTTCGAGGACCACGACTCCGGACTGCAACCGGCGAGCACACAGCCCGGCACAGCTGCTCCGTTGCTGGAGATCCGCAATGTCACCAAGACGTTCGGCAACGTGATCTCGCTGTCCGACATCTCGACCACGGTCGGCGCGGGGCAGGTGACCTGCGTGCTCGGTGACAACGGTGCCGGCAAGTCGACGTTCATCAAGATGCTGGCAGGCGTCCACCAACCCGACAGCGGCGAGCTGCTGATGGACGGCCAGCCGGTCAGCCTCGGCTCGCCGCGGGATGCTCTCGACGCGGGTATCGCCACGGTGTACCAGGACCTGGCGATGGTTCCGTTGATGGCGATCTGGCGCAACTTCTTCCTCGGCTCCGAGCCGACCCGTGGCTGGGGCCCGTTCAAGCGCTTCGACGCCGAGAAGGCGAAAGCCACCACCCGCAAAGAGCTTTCCGACATGGGCATCGACATTCGCGATCCGGACCAGCCGGTGGGAACCCTGTCCGGCGGCGAGCGGCAGTCGGTGGCGATCGCGCGCGCCGTCTACTTCGGCGCCCGACTGCTGATCCTGGACGAGCCGACGTCGGCGCTCGGGGTGAAGCAGGCGGGTGTGGTGTTGAAGTACATCGTGCAGGCACGCGACCGTGGCCTGGGCGTCATCTTCATCACCCACAACCCCCATCACGCCTATCCGGTCGGCGACCGTTTCCTGTTGCTGAAGCGGGGTAAAAGCCTGGGCGACTTCGCCAAATCCGAGATCAGCCTGGCCGAGCTCACCGGGCTGATGGCCGGTGGCGCCGAGCTGCAGCAGCTGGCCCATGAGCTACAGCGCCCAGACGGCTCTCACGGCTCTGAGGGCTCTGACGGAGACCGGATGTCCGGCGTCGGTTCAGCCATGCTGGCCGACAGCCGGTCGGCCGTCCCCGGGGCGCCCGAGTGAAGGGGTCGCGTTCATGACGGTGCGCGCGGCAGTGATCGGAACGGGGATCATGGGCGCCGAGCATGCGCGGTTGCTGGAGCGCCAGGTGTCCGGAGTCGTGGTCACCGGTGCGTTCGATGTCGATACCGAGCGATGCCGGCAGGCCGTCGCAGGCATGCCCTCGGCCCGGGTTTTTTCTGACCCGATCGAGCTGATCTTCGATCCCGGCATCGACGCGGTCGTGATCGCCTCGGCCGACTTGACCCATGAGCGCTTTGCGCTGGCCGCGATCGCCGCCGGAAAGCCGGTGCTCTGCGAGAAGCCGCTCGCGCCGGACATCGCCGGTTGCGAGCGCATTCTCGCCGCCGAGGTGGCAGCGGGGCGGCGGCTGGTCAGCGTCGGCTTCATGCGCCGGTTCGATCCGGGTCACCGGCAACTCAAGCAGGTACTGGCCGGTGGCGACATCGGGACCGCGCTGTTGATGCACTGCGTGCACCGCAACCGCTCGGCGCCGGCCGGTCAACCGACCGCGTCGCTGATCACGGGCTCGGCCGTGCACGAGTTCGACGCGGCCCGCTGGCTGCTGGATGACGAGCTCGCCACAGTCACCGTGCACCGCCCGCGGTCCTCCCGCCGGTCCTCGCCGACGGCGGACCCGCTGTTCCTGGTGGTGGAGTCCAGCGCCGGGGCGCTCGTGGACATCGAGGTGTTCCTCAACTGCGGCTACGGCTACGAGGTTCGCTGCGAGGTGGTGGGCGAGGACGGAACCGTCTTCCTGGACGCGCCGGCCGCCACCGCGACCCGCGGTGCCGCGGGAATCTCGCGCAGCCTTGCCGAGGACTGGCGGCCCCGCTTCGCGGAGGCCTACCGCTGCGAGCTGCAGGAGTGGATCGACTCCGTTGCCGCCGGTGCGGTGTCCTGCCTTGCCAGCACCTGGGACGGTTACGCCGCCACGGCCGCCGCACAGGCCGGCGTGGCGGCGCTCGACAGCGGGCGTGCCGAGCCGGTCCGGCTACCGCCGCGCCCGGAGCTGTACGGCGCAGAGCTGTACGGCGCCGAGGTGCACGGCGCCGAGGTGCACGGCGCGGTGCAGGCGTGACCACGCCGCCGGGCGCCGGTACCGCGATCGAGCTGCTGACCGTCGGCAGGGTCGGTGTCGACCTGTATCCGCAGCAATCCGGCGTGCCGCTGGAGCAGGTGAGCACGTTTGCCAAGTCGCTCGGCGGGACCGCGACGAATGTGGCCGTCGGCGCCGCGCGCCTGGGGCGATGCAGCGCGGTGCTGACCAAGGTCGGACCGGACGGGTTCGGGAACTATGTGCGCTCGGCGCTGACCGGATTCGGCGTCGACAACAGCTTTGTCGGCACCGCGCCCGAACTGCTCACCCCAGTTGTGTTCTGCGCCCTCGATCCGCCGGAGGACCCACCGCTGCTCTTCTACCGGCTGCCCACGGCGCCGGACCTGACGCTGACCGGCGCAGATGTGCCCTGGGACCTGGTCGCGGCGGTGCCGCTGCTATGGGTCACCGGCACCGGAGTGTCGGCCGAGCCGGCCCGCGGCACCCAGCTGGCCATGCTGGAACACCGCGGCCGGCCGGACGCCGGTTCCGGGCGGTGGACCGTGGTCGACCTCGACTGGCGGCCGATGTTCTGGAAGTCCCCGGCCGAGGCACGGCAGCAGTACGAGCGGATGTTCGAGTTCGCCACGGTCGCCGTCGGCAACCGGGAGGAGGTCGAGGTTGCGGTGGGCACCCGGGACCCGGAGCAGGCCGCACGCCGGCTGCTGGACCTCGGCGTCGAGCTTGTCATGGTCAAGAAGGGCGCGGAGGGTGTGCTGGTGGCGACGGCCGAGTCCATGGTCACGGTCGCCCCGCAGCGTGTCGAGGTGGTCTGCGGCCTGGGCGCCGGTGACGCCTTCGGGGCCGCGCTGGCACACGGCCTGCTGTCCGGCTGGGCCCCGACGACGATTGCCGAATACGCCAACGCCGCCGGGGCGATCGTGGCCTCGCGGCTTGCCTGCGCCGACGCCATGCCCGGTGTCGATGAGCTTCACGCGCTGGTCGAGCGCCGGCCGGTCCCCGAGCAGGTGGGCTGATGGCCGCCGAGCTGACCGAGGACCAGTGGCGCGCGCTGCTGGTTACCAGGACGCGGCATCCCGAGGCCATCGCGCAGGCCTACGCCGCCCGCAAGCGACCGCACCGGCTGTTGAACGACCGCGGTTCGATCTTTCTCGTCGCGGCGGACCATCCGGCCCGGGGCGCGCTCGGCACCGGCGGCGATCCGCTGGCGATGGGCAACCGACGTTCGCTGCTGGAACGGCTCGCCACCGCGCTGGCCCACCCGGACGTCGACGGCGTGCTCGGCTCACCCGACGTCGTGGAGGAGCTGCTGCTGCTCGGCGCGCTCGAGGGCAAGGTGGTGATCGGCTCGATGAATCGCGGTGGCCTGGACGGCGCGATCTGGACGATGGATGACCGGTTCACCGGTTACGACGCGGCCAGCATCGCTTCGTGCAACCTGGAAGGCGGCAAGATGCTGCTGCGCATCGACGATCAGGACGAACGGACCTCGGCCACGATCCAATCGTGCGCGCGAGCGGTGACCGAACTGGCCGCCCACCGGGTGATGGCGATGATCGAGCCGTTGCCGTACCGGCGCGACGAGCACGGCGTGCTTCAGCTGAGGACGGACGCGCAGTCACTGTCGCGGGCGGTGACGGTGGCGTCCGCCCTCGGAACCACCAGCGCGTACTCGTGGCTGAAGCTGCCCGCGTGCGAGGACCCCGCCATCGTGTACGGCTCCACCACCCTGCCGTGTGTGGTCCTCGGCGGGGTGGCGGCGGCGGACCGCGCGGCCCAGGTCGCCTCGTGGGAGCACACGCTGCGTCAGCCCGCGGTGCGCGGCCTGGTGGTCGGGCGCACGGTGCTCTACCCACCGGACGGGGACGTGGCCGGCACCGTCGACGCGGCAGCGCAGGTGCTGCGTGCGGCTCGCGGCGATCAGCCGGCCGATGGGGGACCGATGTGAGTGTCCTGCACCGTCCGGCCGGAACAGCGACGGCACCGGGAATGCTGGTGGAACTCACGCCACAACAAGCCGGTTGGGACCGCACCGGGCTGCGGATCATCCCGTTGGAGCCATCCGACCCGGTAACCCTGCGGACCGGTGACGCCGAGGTGTTCGTCCTGCCACTGTCCGGGGGGCTCACGGTGGAGATCGCCGACTCCGAGGGCCGTGTCGAGGACCGGTTCACGCTGACCGGCCGGCCCTCGGTGTTCACCGCCGTCAGCGATTTCGCCTATGCCGGCCGCGACAGTGTCCTGACTCTGAGCTGTGCCGAGCCGGCGACGGTGGCGGTTCCGTCGGCTCGCTGCGAGCGCCGACTCGGCCCCGCGTACGGCGCTGCCGCCGACGTGCCGGTCGAGGTGCGCGGTGCCGGGCCGGCCTCGCGCCAGGTGACCAACTTCGGGGTGCCGGGGGTGTGGGAGCATGCCGACCGACTGATGTGCTGCGAGCTGGTGACACCGCCGGGCAACTGGTCGAGTTACCCGCCGCACAAGCACGATGCGAGCGACCCGTGCCAGGTGGGAAACGAGGAGCTCTACTACTACCGGATCGCCGGGCCGGACCAGGTGACCCCGAGCAGGCAGGGTTTCGGCGTGCATCACACTTACACCGGGCCCGAGCACGAGCGGGCCGGCCTGGCGGCGCTCGACGAGCGGCTGGTGGTGCGCGACGGCGATGTGGTGCTGGTGCCGCACGGCTACCACGGCCCGTGCGTGGCCGCTCCCGGCTACCCGATGTACTACCTCAACGTCCTGGCCGGCCCGGGCACCGGGCGGTCGATGGCGTTCTGCGACGATCCGGCGCACGGCTGGGTCCGCGACAGCTGGGCCGGCCAGCCGGTGGACCCGCGTTGCCCGGCCACGTCCGCGAACGGACTGCTGCGGCAACCGATTCCGACCCAGGGAGCTCACGAATGACGTCCGAGGCCGCGCCGACCGTACGGCTCACGACCGCCCAGGCGCTGGTGCGCTGGATGATCGCCCAGCGCTCGGAACTGCTCGACGGTTCCGAAGTGCCGCTGTTCGGTGGGGTGTTTGCGATTTTCGGGCACGGCAACGTCCTGGGCCTCGGCACGGCGCTGCGGGAGGTCCGCGACGAGTTGCCCACCTGGCGTGGCCAGACCGAGCAGGGGATGGCGCTGGCCGCGGTGGCCTTCGCGCGGGCCACCTCCCGGCGCCAGGTGATGGCGGCGACCTCGTCCATCGGGCCAGGGGCGTTGAACATGGTGACCGCAGCCGGCGTCGCGCACGCCAACCGGCTACCGGTGCTGCTGTTGCCGGGGGACACCTTCGTCGGGCGTGCCCCCGATCCGGTGCTGCAGCAGGTCGAGCACTACGGCGACCCGACCAGCACGGTGAACGACGCGTTCCACCCCGTCGCCCGCTACTTCGATCGGATCACCCGCCCCGAGCAGCTGCTGGCGACCTTGCCGCAGGTCGCCAGGGTGCTGACCGACCCGGCCGATGCCGGGCCGGTGGTGCTGGCGCTGCCGCAGGATGTCCAGGCTGAGGAGTTCGACTTTCCGGCGGCCATGTTCGCGCCCCGGCTGCACCGAGTTCCACGTCCCCGTCCGGACGTCGAGGACCTGGCCGCGGCCGCACGGCTGCTACGAGCGGCCGAGCGCCCACTGCTGGTCGCCGGCGGCGGCGTCCGGTACTCGGGAGCGGCGGCGCAACTGCTGGCCTTCGCCGAGCACCACGGCGTTCCGGTGGCCGAGACCGCGGCGGGCCGCACCATGATGCCCGACCCGCACCCGCTCAACGCCGGTAGCCTCGGCACCATCGGCTCGGCGTCGGCGAACGCGCTCGCCGCCGACGCCGACGTGGTACTGGCGGTCGGAACCAGGCTGCAGGACTTCACCACCTCATCGTGGAGCGTTTTCTCCGCAAGCGTCAGGCTGATCTCGATCAACGCGGCTCGCTTCGACGCGGTGAAACACGCGGCGCACGCGGTGGTGGGCGACGCCGCGGTAACCTTGCGCGAGCTGGATCACGAACTGGCCGGCTGGGCTGCGGCGCCCGAGTGGACGGCACGCGCGGCGACCGTCCGGGCCGCCTGGGACGCCCACATCGACACCCTGCGTGCAGGCACGGCGCCAGGCCAGCTGACGTACGCGCAGGTGGTGGGTGTGGTCAACGATGCCAGCACCGCGGCGGACTACGTGCTCGGCTCCTCCGGCGGCATCCCCGGCGAGCTCAACGGCGGCTGGCGTGCGACCGGCGTGGCCACCATGGATCTCGAATATGGCTTCTCTTGCATGGGATACGAGATCGCCGGACCGTGGGGTGCCGCGATCGCGCGTTCGCACAGTGATCCACAGGGGATCGTCACGGCGCTGCTCGGTGACGGCTCGTACCTGATGCTGAACTCGGAGCTGTACTCAGCGGCGTTCGCCGGGCACCGTTTCGTGGCCGTGGTGTGCGACAACGGCGGGTACGCCGTGATCCACCGGTTGCAGACCGGCCAGGGTGCGGAAGGGTTCAACAACCTGCTCACCGACTGCGCCGGGCCGGGCTCCGGTCCGGACGGCGTCCGGGTCGACTTCGCCGCGCATGCCGCCGCGCTGGGCTGCGCGGTCGTCGATGTTCCGGCGGGGTCCGGGGTGGCCGAGTTGCGCGCCGGCTATGCCCGGGCCAGGGAGCTGGCCACAACCGAGGAGCGCCCGGCCGTGCTCGTCTGCCGCACGAGTCCGTCCGAGTGGACGGAGTCGGGCGCGTGGTGGGAGGTCGGGGTTCCCGCCGGGCTGGCCGGCTACCCGGCCATGCGGGAGTCCAAGACTGCCCAGCTCCGGTGGAGTTCGTGAGAGTGCCTAGCGGGCGCCTTCGGTGACCAGCAGGGCCAGGCCCTCGCGCTCGTACTGCTCGGCCAGCTCGCGGGCCAGATCCTCCCGGCCCTCGTCGAGCAGCAGGTTCACCCGGTAGCTGTAATCATCGCTGAGCTGGCTGAGCGCATCGGTTCTGCGCAGTGGGGACGACACGTTCTCCTTGGAATCGCGGGCCATTCATCGGCCGTCAGTCGTTCCAACACCAGGAGCGGAGCCGGTGTTTCGGTGCGGGCCGGTGGGCTGTCTCACGCCGGCAGGGCGCTGTCTCACGCCGGTCCGGCGGTGCCGCGGCCGATCGAGGGGGTGTCCGTCACGGCCTCCCACTGGCCGGTGTGCTGCGAGCGGACCATCGCCTCCAGCGCGAGAGCACTCTGCACCGCATCCTCGATCGTGGCGCGCGAGGACCGCGATTCCGACGTCCCGCCGCCACCGGGCGCTACACCGGAGTCAGCGATTGCCCGCAAGAAGCCGGCCGCTTCGATAACCTTCAGGTCGTCGTAGCCCATTGCCACGCCGGCTCCGGGTTGGAAGGCCCCGAAGTCGCCGTGCGCCGGACCGACGTACAGCGTGGACGACGGCTGGTTGGCGTAGTTTCCACCGACGCACACGGCTAGTTCGCCCATTCGCCGGAAGTCCCAGGACACGCTGCCGCGGGTGCCGTGGATCTCGAAGCCGTAATTGTTCTGCTCACCGACGGCGACCCGGCTGGCGCGCAGGCTGGCCCGCGCCCCGCCGCGCAACCGCAGCAGGCAGCTCAGGTAGTCCTCGTTCTCGACCGGCCCCAGCACGCCGGACTCGGCGACGGCGAAGTGACTGGCGAGCCCGTCCGGGCGTGGCCGCTCGGCAATGAAGGTCGCGGTGTCGGCGACCAGGGTGTCGATGTCGCCGAGCAGGTGCCGCACCAGGTCGACCCCGTGGGAGACGAGGTCACCGAGCACGCCGGCTCCGCCCTGGGCGCGTTCGAACCGCCAGGACAGCGCGCCGAGTGGGTGCGCCGCGTAGTCGCTGAGCAGCCGGAACGCCGCATCGGTGACCTCACCGAGCTGACCGGTCGCGATCAGCTCGCGCGCGTGTGCGACGGCCGGTGCGTTGCGGTAGTTGAAGCCGACCGAGGCCTGCACGCGGTTTCTCCGGACCGCCTCGGCCACCGCCTGGGCGTCCTCGGCGCTGAGGCCCACCGGCTTCTCGATCCACAGGTGCTTGCCGGTCGCCGCGACCGCCACCGCGATCTCGCGGTGCAGGAAGTTCGGCGCGGTCACGCTCACCGCCTCGACCCGGTCATCGGCCAGCACCTGCCGCCAGTCGGGCGTCCAGTCGGCGAAGCCGTAACGCTGGCGGGCATCCTCACCACGCCCGCTGTCCGGCTCGGCGACCAGCACCAGGCGCGGGGTCAGCCCCAGGTCCGGAAAGTGCTGGCGCACCCGGGCGTACGCGCGGCTGTGCGCGTGCCCCATCCAGCCGAAACCGAGAACGGCGACGCCGAACGGCCGGCTGCTCATGGACCGGCCGCTGATACGCCCGGCGCTTTGCCCGCTACGGACAGCAAGAACTCGACGCTGCGCCGCACGTCCGAGATGGGTCCCGTGCCGTCAGCGGGCTCGCGGTCGAACGCGGTGTCCTGTTCCATGACGTACCAGCCCTGGTAGCCCGCTGCCTCCAACGCGGCGACGATGCCCGCGATGTCGACGTCCCCGTCGCCCAGCGGCGCGTACAGACCCGCCCGCACAGCGTCCTGGTAGGCGGTGTTTCCCGCGGCGACCATCCCGGCCACGCCGGCCCGAACGTCCTTGAGGTGGACGTGCGACACCCGGTCGGTGAATCGCTCGACGAGGTCGAGGGGTTCGGTGCCGCCGATCAGCAAGTGGCCGGTGTCCAGGCACAGCTGGACGTCACTGTCCTGGAGCAGGCGCAGCACCGACGCGCGGCTCTCGATGGCGGTGCCGACATGCGGATGCAGCGTGGTGGTCAATCCGAAGTCGGCCGCGATCGCGCGGAGCCGGTCCAGGTTGGCCAACAGGATCGGCCATTGCCGGTCGGTCACCGGCACCTTGTGGTCGTAGCTACCGTCCGGCGACCGGGCCGCCAGCACCACCACTTCGGCGCCGGCCGCGGCGAGGATGGCGATGGCGTCGGTTGCCTCGGACAGGTCCACCGCCTCGTCCACGTGCAAGGGGACGGGCACGAATCCGCCGACGAGCCGCTGGTCGTGCTCGGCCAGCCGGGCTCGCACCGCGGCCGGTGTGCTGCCGAGATAGCCGGCCGGGCCGAGTTCGGTGGCCCGCAGGCCGACCGAGGCCATCTCCGACAGCACTCGGGAGGCGGGCATCTCGTGGCCCCAACCGGGGGCTTCGCAGACGCCCCACGAGATCGGGGCACCGGCGATCCGGGTCCGCACGGGCAGCTTCGGCATGGGGGCTCGCTCCTTCTCAGCGGTAACCAGCAACGGCGCCGATGTAGTAGAAACGGCACTAGAGCGCTCTAATACATCGTCCCAGTATCATGGCCGGTGCCCACAGCTGTCAACGAAACGGATGCCGTGACGAGCGAGCACAGCGAACCCGCCGTTCCCGCGAGCCGGCCGCCCACCCTGCAGGACGTCGCCGACCGGGCAGGCTTCTCGCGAGCCCTGGTATCCATCGTCATTCGCGGCGTGCCCGGTGCCAGCGAGACCACCCGGCAGCGGGTGCTCGAGGTCGCCGACCAGCTCGGCTACCGCCCGGACGGCCGCGCGCGGCTCCTCGCCGCCGGGCGCAGCAAGCTGATCGGTGTCACCCTGGGGCTGGACAACCCGTTTCACTCCGACGTGGCCGAGGGCATCTACCAGGCGGCGGAAGCCAGCGGTTACCAGGTCGTGCTCAGCGCCGTGACCGCCAGCCGTACGGCGCAGCAGGCGGTCGAGACCCTGCTCGACTACCGGTGCGAGGCCGCGGTGCTGGTCGGGCCGCTGGTACCGGTCGCCTCGCTGCTGGCGCTGACCGAACGGCTGCCGGTGGTCGTGGTGGGGCAGTCCGCGCGTGCGCGCGCCGCCGACGTCGTCCGGGTGCCTGCCGCGGTCGGGCTCGGCCTTGCCGTGGATCACCTGGTGAGCCTCGGGCACCGGCGGATCACCCATGTCGACGGTGGCCGGGCGCCCGGTGCCGTCGAGCGGCGCACCAGCTTCACCTCGGCTATGCGGCGGCACGGCCTGGCCGGCACCGCGACCATCGTGCGGGGCGGCGGGGACGAGGAGGCCGGTGCGGCGGCCGCGCGCGAGCTGGTCGACGGCGGCCTGCCGACAGCGGTCATCACCTACAACGACGCCTGCGCGGTCGGGCTGCTGGACATGTTCGTCCGGCTCGGGGTCACCGTGCCGGGCGACGTCTCGGTGGTGGGCTACGACGACAGCAAGGTAGCCCGGCTGTCCTACCTGCGGCTGACGACGGTGAGCCAGGACGGCCGGCGGCTGGCCGCGGTGGCGGTCGAGCGGCTGATCGAACGGCTGGACCGGCAGCCGGACGGTCGGCGGCCAACTTCTGAGCTGAAGCGTGAGGTGCTGGTGCCGCCCCGACTGGTCGTCCGCGCCACCACAGCGGCGGTGCGGCACCCCGGTTAGGCGCTGATGTCAACCCGTGCCCCGTCCACCCACTCGTCGACCTTGGTCCACTGCTCCTCCAGCCACCGCAGAGCCGAGTCCTCCGCGCGCGGCACCTCGGCCGCCGGGTACAGCCACGGTGCGATCCGCATCGGACGGCCGCCCAGCGGCAGCGCCCGCCAGATGTCGGACGGGCTGACCAGGGTGTCCAGCCCGCAGTGCGCGATGACCAGGACATCGGCGTCGGGGCACGCGGCCAGGCACGCCAGCGCGCCGCCGGGCCGGGGCGGCAGCACGTGGCTCAGCTCACGCGCCCTGCGGGCCCGGTGGTAGTGCCCGGCCCGCATCAGCCGGATCACGGCGCGGCGGTGCCGGCGCGGCGTCCAGTTGCCGCCCTCGGGAAAGATCAGCAGCGCCTCGTCCGCGGTGAGCCCCCGCGCCAGCTCGGCGACCGCCGCCGTCCGGTCGTCGCCCGCACCCGTGGGCGAGGGCAGGAAGTAGCAGGCCAGCCGGGTCAGCACCAGATCCAGTCCCGGGTCCCACTGCAACGCCTTCTTGAGCACCACCTTCGGCCTGCGCCGGTACGCCGCCACCAGCAGCTGCACGAGCGTGAACGAGTCGCCGGGGCCGGCGTGGCGGGCAAGCACGATCAGCGGGGCATCGCCGGGCGCCACGACTTCCTCGACGGGGTGCACCTCGTACCCCAGAAAGAGCCTGGCCAGGGTGAGCAGCAGCCGTAGCGCCCACCCCAGCAGCGCCGCGTGCCGCCGGCGCCAGCGGTCCTCGTCGCGGTGGGGCGTCGGCTGGCGGAGCCACAGCGTCCAACATCCCGCCACCAAGACCAGGTCGATCCACAGATAGCAGATGGCGAGCGCGCTGAGCCTGAGCACCCTTCGACGCGAGGACAGCGGCGCCACCAGCAGCGCGAGCAGCAGCACGGCTCCGAACAGGGCGGTGCAGGCCAGGACAATCACCGGCCAGAGCGGGTCGATCACCGCCCGCCGGATCAGCCGCGGCGGTACCGGCGCGTTCACCGGTGCTGCTCGACGCCATCGAGGTAGTTCCCGCTGGCCTGGTGGGCGCGTTCGATCCGCCCGAGAACCCGGCTGGTGTTGCGGTAGCGGACCGAGACCCCGGGCGTGTCCGGGGCGCCGCTCGGCAGCAGGTGCACCCGGATGCCGTCCGGCACACTCGCGAGATCCTCGACGAAGCGGTGCCGGCGGGCGATCTCGAAGGCGACGAGTCCCACCTGCCACGGCCAGCGCGGCGGAGTGAGTGGCTGCTCGATCCGCCCGACGTGCAGCACGTACACCTCGCGCATGCCCATCGCCACCGCCCGGCCGACGGGGATCGAGTCGACGAGGCCGCCGTCCAGAAAGTGCTCGTCGCCGACCGCGGCAGGCGGCAGCAGGCCGGGCACGGCGCAGGAGGCCAGCACCGCGTCCGTGATCGGGCCGGCGGTGAACCAGTGCGCCGAGGCCCGCTCGATGCTGGCGGCCACCGTCTGGAAGGCCACCGGCAGCTCCTCGATCAGGCGTACCGGAAGCTGCTGGTCCAGCAGCGCGCGCAACGGCTCGGCCGAGTGCAGGTGCGTGCGGTGCCTGGCCAGCCGTGCCGCCTGCGAGAACACCGAGCTGGAGAAGACGCCGGACTCCGACAGCGAGGTCCACACCGTGCTGAGCCGGTGGACCGCGGCCAGCGACGGCTCCGCGGCGATCAGGGCTCCGTTGAGAGCGCCGACGCTGGTACCGACGATCAGATCCGGACGGATGCCTCGCTCGATCAGCGCCCGCAGCATGCCGACCTGGGTGGAGCCCAGGACGCCGCCGCCGCCGAGGACAAAAGCGACACCGGCCTGCTCGCTCATGTTCGGGTACCGATCTTGGGCGCTCGGATACCGATCATGCGAGGAGGCTAGCGGTCACGCCTCGGCGCCGCCGCCCACCGGCACCGGCGTGCGCGGTCGGCGGAGCTGCCCCGGCCTCGGTAGGGTCGCTCATGGACCAGTAGGACGTTGCCGGATCGAGGGGGTTGTCAGTGAGCACTCCCGACGCTGTTATCGCGGGGCGCTACCGGCTGGTCGGCCGCGTCGCCGCGGGCGGCATGGGGACGGTCTGGGAAGGCTGGGACGAGCGCTTGCGGCGGCCGGTCGCCATCAAGCAGTTGCACCCGCAACCCGGCCTGAGCGACGCCGCCGCGGAGATGGTCAACAACCGGGCCATGCGCGAGGCCCGGATCACCGCGCGGCTGCACCATCCGCACGCCATCACCGTCTACGACGTGGTGGAACACCACGGCCAGCCCTGCCTGATCATGCAGTACCTGCCGTCGACGAGCCTGCAGGCGACCCTCAACGACCGCGGCGTGCTGCCACCGATCGAGGTGGCACGGATCGGTGCCGAGATCGCCTCGGCCCTGGCCGCGGCTCACCGGGCGGGAATCGTGCACCGTGACGTCAAGCCCGGGAACGTGCTGATCGCCGAGGACGGTGCGGCCAACATCACCGACTTCGGCATCTCGCACGCGCTCGGCGATGTCGCGCTCACCTCGACCGGAATGGTGACCGGAACGCCGGCCTACCTGTCGCCTGAGGTCGCCCGGGGCAGCGAGTCCACCTTCGCCGCCGACGTCTTCTCGCTGGGCGCGACCTTGTACGCGGCCGTCGAGGGCGCCCCGCCGTTCGGCACGGACGAGAATCCGATGGCGACGCTGCACAAGGTCGCCTCCGGGCAGGTGATCCCGCCGCACCGCGCCGGTCCGCTGGGGCCGTTGCTGACGCGGATGCTCGCCGCCGATCCGGGAGTCAGGCCCGCGATGATCGACGTCGCCCGGACGCTGGCCGCCCTGCACGCCGACGCCAGCGCGCCGCACACGATCGCAATGACGCAGACGCTGGCCTCCCCGCCCGCCAGCGGCCGCCCGGCCGCCCCGAACCCGCCGCTGCCGGTGGCGCTGGGATCCGGCAACGACGCGGCGGACGCGCGAACCCGGCGGGTCGCTCCGGCGGCTGCCGCGGGTGCGGGGCTGGCCGCTCTGGGCCTTGCTGGTTCTGCGGCTGGGTCTGGTTCCGGTGCCACCCGTGAACCGGCTGCGGCCGCTGGGGGAGTACCGCCACGGTTCGGTGGGCCGGGTGCCGGCCGCGCCCCGGTGCCCGGTCCCGGTGGTAATCCGGGGGTCGGCACCGGCGGCAGTCCGGCGATCGACTCCGACACCGGCTCGGGCCACCGCGGCGTCCTTGCCGCCGCGATCGCCGTGGTGGCGGTGCTGCTACTCGTCGGCCTTGCCTTCGCCACCGGCCTGATCGGCGGCGGCTCCGGTTCCGGCCGGAACAACACGCCATCGGCCGCTGGGCTGGGCGGAACAGCGACGTCGCGCACGTCGAGCTCAGCCGGAGCCAGCTCGGGCAAGTCCAGCAGTCTCCGGTCGAGCACGGTTCCGTCGAGCAGCGCGCCGTCCAGCACCGTTCCGTCCAGCACCGCCCCATCCAGCGGTATCAAGTCCAGCACCGCCCCATCCAGTACCGCCCCATCGAGCACCGCTCCGTCCAGCACCGCTCCGTCCAGCACCGCTCCGTCCAACGCCGGCAGCGGGACCCCGAGCGCCGCTCAGCTGGCGGCCGCGATCAGCGGTTACTACGCGTTGCTGCCCGGCAACACCGACGGCGGCTGGTCCCGGTTGACGTCGCGGTACCAGACCGATCACGCGCGCGGCCGCGCGAACTACAACAGCTTCTGGGATGCCGTCGAGCGGGTGTCCGTCAGCAATGTCGTGGGGCTGCCGCCGAGCGCCGCGGAGGCCGACATCACCTACGTCGCCAAGGACGGCCGCGTCACCCGGGAGCGAACCAGCTTCGGTCTGGTGTCCGAGGGCGGCGTCCTCAAGATCGACACGTCGACGGTGCTGAGCAGCCAGAGCGGCTGACCGCGCGCTGTCGGTCCGGCAAATTAAGACGGCACGCTGTCGGGCCGGCAAATTAAGTCGTGTCATTGGATGTTTTTCGGAAGAAGCCTGTCGCCGATCTGCTCGCCCAGGACAGCGCAAGGGGCCCCGGACTGCGGAAGCGGCTTGGCCCGGTCGACCTGATGGGCTTCGGCGTCGGCGTGGTCATCGGAACCGGTATCTTCACCCTGACCGGGGTGGAGGCGAAGAATCACGCCGGCCCGGCCGTGGTGATCTCGTTCCTGATCGCCGGCGTGGTCAACCTGCTGGCCTCTGCTACGCCGAACTCGCCTCGGAAATGCCCACCGCAGGCAGTGCCTACAGCTACGCCTATGTCAGCATCGGCGAGATCGCGGCGTGGATCATCGGCTGGGACCTGGTGCTGGAGTTCGCGCTGGGAGCGTCGGTGGTGGCCCGCGTTGGTCGGGGTATCTGCAGAACCTGTTCGACCTGCCGACCTCGATCTTCGGTGAGAGCTCGACGGTGAATGTGGGCGCCATGGCGATCACCGCCGTGCTCGGCACGGTCGCGGCGCTCGGCATCAAGGAGTCCGCCCGGGTCACCGACGCCCTGGTGATCGTGAAGGTCGCCATCTGCCTGTTCATCATCGTGGCGGGTGCCTTCTTCGTGAAGCTCAGCAACTGGAGCCCGTTCATCCCCAAGTCAGCCGGCCCCGTCGGCACTGCGCACGGCACGGAGCGCACCCTGATCCAGGCGGTGTTCGGCCTGCCGCCGGCGGCGTTCGGCGTCGGCGGCATCCTGAGCGCGGCCGCCGTGGTGTTCTTCGCCTACAGCGGCTTCGAGGCGGTCGCGAACCTGAGCGAGGAGACCCGCAAACCGGCGCGCGACCTGCCGCTGGGCATCTTCGGCACGCTGGCGATCGCGACCGCCCTCTACATCGGCGTCGGGTTCATCGTCACCGGCATGGTCAGCTACAGCGACCTCAACGAGGGCTCGCCGCTGGCGTCGGCCTTCGACTCCGTCGGGGCCAGTTGGGCAGGCACCCTGGTGTCGATCGCGGCGGTCTGCGGGCTGACCTCGGTCATCCTGGTGGAAATCGTCACCATGGGCCGCATCGGGTTCGCGATGGCACGCGACGGCCTGCTGCCGAAGAAGGTGGCCGCGATCCACCCCCGGTTCGGCACGCCGGTGCGGATCACGGTGGCGGTCACCGTCGTGGTGATCGCCGTGAGCGGGTTCGTCTCGCTGCACACGCTGGCGGATCTGGTCAGCATCGGCACCCTGTTCGCGTTCGTCCTGGTGTCGGCGGCCATCCCGATCCTGCGGCGCACCGAGGCGGACGTCCGGCGGCCCTTCCGGGTGCCGTGGTCGCCGGTGATCCCGGTCGTATCCGTGCTGGCATGTCTCTACCTGATGTTGAACCTGACTGTGGCTACCTGGATTCGGTTCGCCGTCTGGATGGTCATCGGGCTCGTCGTGTATCTGACGTACGGGCAGCGCAATGCCCGGCTCGCCCGTACCGGCGGCGCGAAGCCTGTGAGCACCATGGGGAGCCGGTGAGCACCATTGACAGTGTCGACGTGGAACGCTACAAAAGTTGAGCAGACAACAGGGATCAGCACGTATGGTTGGTTTTTGCAGTGACCTGAGAGCGCTCTCGCAGCGTTGCCCCTCCAGAACGAAAGGCGATGCCCCGTGCCATCCCGCCCACCTGGACACCTCCCCTCGCAACCCGCGGGGTCACTCTTCGCGCCTCGACCGCCCGGCGCGCGGCTGCGGCGACGCGCGCTCCTCCTGAGCGTGGCGACTGCCACCGCAGTCTTGGTGACCGGCGTGACCAACGCCGCCACGTCGAACGCCGTAAGCCCGAAGTCCGCCGCGGCAGCTGCCCACAAGCCGGCTCAGAAATCGGCTCAGCCCGGCCAACCGGACTTCGGTCCCAACGTCACCATCTTCGATCCGAGCACACCGGCCGGCGACGTCCAGGCCACCATGGATCGGACGAACGCCCAGATGCAGAACAACGAGTTCGGTACTGAGCGCTACGCGTTCCTGTTCAAGCCCGGCGCATACCGCGTCAACGCCCAGCTCGGTTACTACACCACTGTGGCGGGCCTGGGGCAGAACCCTGACGACGTCACCATCAACGGCGGCATGACGGTCTGGGCGCAGAACCGGTTCTCCGACAACCGCTCCTCACTGACCAACTTCTGGCGCTCCGCCGAGAACCTGGCGATCGTGCCGGACGGCGGCACGGACTGGTGGGCGGTCTCCCAGGCGGCTCCCCTGCGCCGGGTGGACATCAAGGGCCAGCTGGGCCTGTTCGACTACCTGGGCGGGTACGCCAGCGGCGGCTTCATCGCCGACTCCCACGTCGACAGCACGGTGATCAACGCTCCGCAGCAGCAGTGGCTGACCCGCGACAGCAGCATCGGCAGCTGGTCCAACGGAGTCTGGAACCAGGTCTTCGCCGGCGTCCAGGGAGCACCCCCGCAGTCCTTCCCCAACCCGCCGTACACCACGCTGCCGACCGACCCGGTCTCGCGTGAGAAGCCATACCTCTACATCGACGCGCAGGGCAAGTACAACGTCTTCGTCCCGACCGCTCGCAGGAACAGCGCGGGTACCAGCTGGGCCAACGGTTCGACCCCGGGCCAGTCGCTGCCGATCGGCGACTTCTTCATCGCCAAGCCGAGCGACAGTGTCTCGGCGATCAACTCCGCCCTGTCCCGGGGCAAGAACCTGATCCTGACGCCGGGCGTCTACCACGTCGGTCAGAGCATCAAGGTGAAGCGGGCGAACACCATCGTCCTGGGCATGGGAATGGCCACCGTCGAGCCCGACAACGGTGTGGTGCCGATGACGGTGGCAGACGTCGCGGGTGTCGACATCTCGGGGCTGATCTTCGACGCCGGACCGGTGAACTCCCCGGCGCTGCTGCAGTTCGGTACCCAGCACGGCAACAGCACCGCACGCGCGCACAACCACTGGAGCGACCCGGCTGACCCGAGTGGCATCCAGGACGTCTTCTTCCGGATCGGCGGCGCGCATCTGGGCAAGGCCACCAACAGCCTGGTCGTCAACAGCAGCGACGTCGTCCTGGACGACATCTGGGCCTGGCGTGCCGACCACGGAGTTGGCGTCGGCTGGAGGAGCAACACCGCTGACACCGGCGTGCTGGTCAACGGCGACAACGTCACCGCGACCGGCTTGTTCGTGGAGCACTTCCAAAAGTACGACGTGATCTGGAACGGCGAGAACGGCCGCACCGTGATGTTCCAGAACGAGATGCCCTACGACCCGCCGAACCAGGCCGCCTGGCAGCACGACGGCGTCCTGGGCTACGCGGCGTACAAGGTCGGCGACAACGTCAAGACCCACGAGGGCTGGGGGATGGGCAGCTACTGCTTCTTCAACGTCAATCCCTCGATCCACGCCTCGCACGCCTTCGAGGTTCCGGTCACGCCCGGTGTCAAGCTGCACGACATCTTGACGGTGTCGCTCAACAACGCCGGCACCATCGACCATGTGGTCAACGACTACGGGGCGCCGACCGACGCGAACACCTCGCCGAGCGACGTGGTGGAGTACCCGGCGCCGTAATATTCGCCTGCGAAAACCGGTGGGCCGCAGCCGCATGGTTCCGGCCCACCGCCGTGTGCGCTCTGGCAGGTGCCGTAGCGGTAACCATCGCTATTCGGCGAACCGGTAGCCGATACCCGGTTCGGTGATCAGATGCCGTGGCCGGGCCGGGTCGGCCTCCAGCTTGCGACGCAGCTGACCGAAGTGAAAGCGCAGGTAACCGGACTCGTCGGCGAACGCCGGTCCCCACACCTCCGTCAACAGCTGCCGCTGGGTGACCAGCTGCCCCGGATGGTGCACCAGCCGCTCCAGGAGCTGCCACTCGGTCTTGGTCAGCCGGATCCTTCCGTCCTCGCCGGTGACGGTGTGCGCGGCCAGATCGACCAGGTGGTTGCCGATGCGCACCGAGGCACGGGTCGCGGGAATGTCGGCACCGGCTCGCCGGGTCACCGCTCGAATCCGTGCCATCAGTTCGTCCATGCCGAACGGCTTGGTCACGTAGTCGTCGGCTCCGGCATCCAGGGCATCGACCTTGTCAGCGCCGCCGGCGCGTCCGGACAGCACGATGATCGGGGCGGTGGTCCAGCCGCGCAGGCCCACGATGACGTCCACGCCCTCCATGTCGGGTAGTCCCAGATCCAGCAGGACCAGGTCCGGCGGATTCTTCGCGGCCACGGCCAGCGCGGCCGCGCCCGAGGCCGCGGAATACAGGTCGTAGCGACGTGCCCGGAGGTTGATCGTCAGCGCCCGGACGATCTGCGGCTCGTCGTCCACGACCAGCACCCGCATCAGGCCACCTCGCCGGGAAGTGACTCGCCGGGAATCGACTCGTCGGGAACTGAGTACGCGGCCGCGCGCCGAAGCGCGATCACCATGGTGAGCCCGCCACCCGGAGTGTCCTCGGGGGTCAGGGTGCCACCCATCGCCTCGGTCAGGCCGCGCGCCAAGGCCAGTCCGAGGCCGACCCCGGTGGTGTTCGAGGTGTCCCCGAGCCGCTGGAACGCCACAAACGCCCGCTGCTTCGCCTCATCCGTCAGGCCGGGGCCGCCGTCGACGATCCGCAGTTCCACCCGCTGATCATGCGCGCTGGCGGTGAGCAGGGGCGCTCGGCTGGGCGGCGACACCCGGAGCGCGTTCTCCAGCAGGTTGCCGATCACCCTTTCCAGCAGGCCGGGGTCCGCAGTCACGGCCGGCAGATCCACCGGCATCGAGACCGACACCCGATCACCGTCCGGTCCGAGCGAATCCAGTGCCCGCGCCACCACGTCCTCGGCCGCGACCGCCTGGCTGTGGACGGCCATCGCTCCCGCCTGCAACCGGCTCATGTCCAGCAGGTTCGCGACGAGCCGGGCGAGCCGGTCCAGCGACTCATCAGCCGTGGCCAGCAGCTCGGCCTTGTCCTGGGCCGAGAACGCCACCGAGCTGTCGCGCAGGCTGCTCACCGCCGCCTTGGCGCCCGCCAGCGGGGTACGCAGATCGTGGCTGACGGCCGCCAGCAGCGCCGTTCGAGTCCGGTCCACCTCGCGCAGCGGCCGGGAGAGCTCGGCCTCGGCCGCCAGCCGCTCGGTGCGTAGCGCGGCCGCGGCCTGGATGGCGACCGCCCGCAGCACCCGCTGGTCGTCCGCCCCGAGCAACCGGCCGCTGAGCAGCAACGTCACCCGGTCATCGGCCGGTGCCACCACGTCGGCCTGGTGCGGAGTGGCCGGCGGCTCGTCCCCGGCGGTGGCGATGACCTGCCAGCGGTCGGCGGCCGGCTCCCACGGCTCGCCGCGCTCGATCACCGCGACCGCGCGCATCGCGAAGATCTCCCGCAGTTGCTCCAGCAGGCTGGTCAAGGCGCCCTCGCCGCGGAGCACGCTGTGGGCCACGGTCGCCAGCGTCTCGGCCTCGGCGGAGGCCCGCGCCGCCTCTCTGCGCCTGCGCTCGGCGCGGTCCAGCAGCACCGAGACGACGACGGCGACCAGCACGAACACCACCAGGGCAAGGGCGTTGTTGCTCTCGCTGATCGTGAATCGGTGCACCGGCGGCGTGAAGAAGTAGTTGAGCAGCAAAGTGGCGGCGATCGCGGTGAGGGTCGCGACCGCCAGGCCGGCCGCCAGGGCGACCAGCACGGTAGCGAGCAGGTACACCAGGACGGCGCTCAGCAGGTTGAGGTGGCCGCCGGCCGCGACCAGCACGACCGTCATCGCGCTGAGCAGCGCGGCGGACAGCGCCGCACCGAGCCAGGCCCTGCGCCGGGACGGCCACAGCACGCTGGCCCGCCTGCGCGATGCGGCGCCGACAGCGGGACGGGTATGGACAGCGGGACGGGACTGGACATCGGGAGAGGCCGGATGGCCCACGATATGGACGCCGATGTCACCGGATAGCCGCGCCACCCCGGCCGCGAGGCCGAGACCACCTAGCCGGCTGGAGAGCCAGTTCGTGCGACGGCCGCCCAGGACCAGCTGGGTGGCGTTCACGCCGTGGGCGAAGTCGACCAGGGCGCCGGCCCGATCAGCGCCCCGCACGACGTGGTAACTGCCGCCCAGGGAGTCGAGCAGCGCACGTTGGGTGGCCAGTTCCGCCGAGTCCGAGCTGTCCCGAGGGGCGGTGGCGACGTGTACGCCGTGTAGTTCGGCGCCCGTGCTACCGGCGAGCCGCGCTGCCCGACGGATCAGGGCAGCGCCGTCGGCTCTGCCGCTGAGCGCCACCGTGACCCGTTCCCGCGTTTCCCAGGTGTCACCGATCGCGTGGTCGGCCCGGTAGCGGTGCAGACCCTCGGCCACTCGGTCGGCGACCCACAGCAACGCCAGCTCGCGCAGCGCAGCAAGGTTGCCCGGCCGGAAATAGGCGGCCAGGGCAGCGTCGATCCGCTCGGGAGGATAGATGTTGCCGTGCGCCATCCGCCGACGCAGCGCCTGCGGTGTCTCGTCGACGAGCTGGATCTCATCCGCCCGGCGTGCCATGGCGTCCGGCACCGTCTGTTCCGGCCGCACTCCGGTCACCCGCTCGACGATGTCGGTCAGGCTCGCCAGCTCGTCGATGTTGAGGGTCGAGACCACGTCGATGCCGGCGTCCAGCAGGCACTCGATGTCCTCATAGCGCTGCCCGGTGGCAGAGCCGGGAGGGCTGCAGTGGGCGAACTCGTCGACCAGCACCACCGCCGGGCTACGAGCCAGCACGGCGGCCAGGTCGAGCTCGCCGGACCGGGCCGGCACCGCCTCCAGCGCTCGCCGCAGCTCCTCGGTGGAGGCGCGGCCGTGCGTATCGACCACCCCGATCACCACGTCGGTACCCCGGCCGGCGCGGCGGATGCCCTCGGTGAGCATCGCGAAGGTCTTTCCGGTGCCGGGAGCGGCGCCGAGGTAGAGACGCAGGGTGCCGCGGTGCATGACACCAGTGTCGCGCACGATGTCGTGCACCAGCGTCGCCACGGCCGGTCACTCGGCGAGGAGCTCATAGCGCGGGTTGGCCAGCGCCAGGTGGCCCTTGTACTCGCCGATCCGGCCGCTGGCGCGCAGCCGGGCACCGGGCACGATGCCGGCGATCGCCGTCCGGCCGAAGAACAGCAGCCTGATGCCGCCGGTGTCGTCGAAGACCTGCGCTTCCAGTGACTTTCCCGCCACGGTGCCGACCTGCACCACCTTGACCCAGCCCTCGATGGTGACCTGCTGCTTCCACCCCACGGTGTTGATGGCAGCCGTGCCGTCGGGTGCGGTCCGGGTGGGCGCGATCGTGGTTGCGCGTCCCCGCTGTGCGATCCCCGGTGCCGCAGGCGGCAGCTCGCGGGTACCGGACGACGTCCGGTCATCGGTCATCGCCAGCGCCGGCGTGCTCGCGTCCGCGGCCTGCCGGCGCTCCAGCCGTTCCTCGACGTCCGGAGCGAGTGTGGTGTCGAAGGGCACGATGGTCGCCGACACGTGCGGGAGCCGGCCGACCGCGGCCGCGATCCGGTCGGCGGTCCGGTCGTGCAGGATGCGCTGGGAGAAGCTGCGGAAAGTCCGCCGGGGCAACAACACGGTGACCTCGGCGCGCTCGGACAGCACGGCCCGCAACGCCACCTGGCTCACCCCGCGCGCCAACCTGCGATCCGGGCAGTCCACGAGTTCGAGCGGCACCCGGTCACCGAGCCCGCGGGAGATCCAGTCGCGCTGCAGCGCCGCGGCGGCCTGCGGGTCCAGAACCAGGTGCACGGCGCGCAGTTCGGTGGGATGCAGGCTGCCCGCGTACCGCAGCGCCCGGATCACGGCGATGTCCAGGCGGTCGACCAGCACCAGGATGGCATGCCGCGGATAGTGCTGCGTCTTCGTGACGGCGTCCGGGCCGCCGGCAGTGACGAGATCGAGCGCGCGGGCCTCCGACCGGTACTGGGTGTTCAGCCGTACCAGGCCGAACCACATCACCGGGAACAGCACCACGATCAACCACGCGCCCGCGGTGAACTTCACCACCGCGAAGATGACCACCACCAGCGCTGCCACGAACCCGCACGCCATGCTGACGACGAAGTTGCGGCGCCAGCCGGGCTCCGGGTGCCTCTGGTAGTAACGGGCCATGCCGAAGCCCGCCATGGTGAAGCCGGTGAACACCCCGATGGCATAGAAGGGAACCAACTTGTCGACATGGGCTCCGACGCCCAGCAGCAGGGCCAGCGCCGCGCCGGTGAGCACCAGGATGCCGTTGCTGTGGGCGAGCCGGTGCCCGCGCCGGGTCATCTGGCGGGGTAGAAAGGAATCCTCGGCGATGAAGCTCGCCAGGAACGGAAAGCCGGTGAACGGGGTGTTGGCCCCGGTGTAGAGGATCAGGGCGGTAGCCACCTGCACCAGCACGAAACCGAGATGGCCGATCGCCCCGCCGCCGAACGCCGCCCTGGCCACCTGGCTGATCACCGTGGGGCTGCCGCTGCCGTACGGCGTCGCGTGGGTTTGCCAGGCGAGGTAGGAGATTCCGAGCACCAGCGAACCGAGCAGAACGCTGAGGATCGAGAGGTTGGAACGGGCATTACGGCCCTCCGGAGGCCGGAATGCGCTGACGCTGTTGGAGATGGCTTCCAGGCCGGTCAGCGACGAACCACCGTTGGCGAAGGCCTTCAGCAGCACGAAGACCGCCAGGCCGGAGAAGATGGCGTGGTGCTTGTCGGTGACGTCGATCATGCCGGCTACGTGCTGGTAGCGCGGCAGGTCCCCGAACAGCTCGCGCAGCAGGCCGACGGCGACCACCAGGCCGGCCATGCCGACGAAGAAGTAGGTCGGGAAGGCGAAGGCCTTGGCGGCTTCGCGCACCCCGCGCAGGTTGCCGTAGGCGAGCAGCAGCACCACGCCGACGGTGATCTCCGTGGTGTAGCCGCTGAGGGCGGGTACCAGTGAGGTGATCGCTGCCGTACCCGCCGCGGTCTGCACGGCGACGGTCACGATGTAGTCGATGAGCAGCGCCACCGACGCCACCTGGGCCACCTTGGGCCCGAAGTTCTCCCTTGCCACCACGTACGAGCCACCCGCCTTGGTGTAGACCATGACAACCTCGCGGTAGAGCAGCGTCATCAGCGCCAGGACGACCAGCACCACGGCGGTGAGCGGCATCAGGATGCGGAATCCGGCCAGGCCGAAGACCCCGAGCAGGACGATGAGCATCTCTTCGCTGCCGTAGGCCGAGGACGAGATGCAGTCACTGGACAGCACGCCCAGGGCGGCCTTGCGGGACAGCTTCTCTTCGCGCAGTTGGGCGGTCCCCAACGATGGGCCGAGCAGCAGCCGCTTCATCCGGTAGCCGGGTCGTTCCGGCAGGTCGATTCCGTCACTCGGTTTGCGCAGGGTCTCCGTCACCGCTTCAGTACAGGCTCCCCGGTACCTTGGTCTCCCTGATCCTCACGGGTCGCTCATGCCGGCCGCCGTAAAGCATTCGCCGCTCACGCGGGGTATGCGCTGAGCTAACTGAGCTAACTGAGCTAACCGAGCGGCGGCAGGGTCTGGTGCGCGTCGAGCAGCGGACGGAACAGGTCGCCCTTCTCGGCCAGTCGCCGGGGCACCGTCCGCAGCGCGAACCCGTCCGGGCGCAGCGACGGGTCGTCCAGCTCCTCCCAGCCGATCGGCATCGACACCGGAGCACCGGGCCGGGGCCGGGCGCTGTACGGGGCGACGAGCGTCTTGTTGATCGCGTTCTGGGTGTAGTCCAGCCGGGCCTTGCCGCCGCGGGCGCGCACCTCCCACTTCCAGCTGAGCAGTTCGGGTACCACCGCGCCGACGGTTCTGGACAGCTGCTCCACCCACTGCCTGGTCTCGTCGAAGCTCGGTCCGCGCTCGATCGGCACCCAGACCTGGATGCCGCGCTGCCCGGTCACCTTGGGCAGCGCCAGGACCCGCAGGTGCTCGAAGGCAGTGCGGTGCAGCCGGGCCAGCACCAGGATGTCCTCCCAGGACGTCGAGTCGCCGGGGTCGATGTCGATCAGCGCGTACGTCGGCTGCCGTGGCTGGTCGGTCCGCGACGTCCAGGCGTGCCACTCCAGCGCCCCGAAGTTGGCCGCCCACACCAGCGCGGCCGGCTCGTTGACGACCAGGTAGGTGCGGCTCTCGCCCGGGTCCGCGTCCGGGTTCTCCCACTGCGGCAGCCAGTTCGGCGCGTGGGTCGGCAGCTCCTTGTGCCAGAACCCCTTGGTGCCGGCGCCATTCGGGTAGCGGTTCATGTTCAGCGGCCGGTCCGCCAGATAGGGCAGCGCGACCGGCGCGATCTGCGCGGTGTAGCGAAGGAAGTCGCGTTTCGTCACCGGCGCCTCGTCCTCGCGCCCGGGGAACAGCACCTTGTCGAGGTTGGTGACCTTCAGCTCCCGGCCGAAAATGTGCCAGACGCCGGACGCCGGCAGAGCATCTAATCCCGCCAGCTCGTCCTCGGAAGGGCCGCCGCCCGGCTGGGTAACGTCGGAAGGCTGTGCTCGGTCCGAGAGCTGTGCCCCGTCGGCGGGCTGGGTGGCCTCAGCCGGCTCCGCTCGCAGCGCGATGGACGCCTGTGCCGCGGGCAGATCCGAGCGCCACAACCGGTCCGGGTCCGCCTTCACCTCGTCGTTGGTGCGGCCACTGAGCACCGACCGCGGATGGTCCTCGGGATCCCAGCCGCCCACGGCGAAGTCGTCGTGCTTGTGCAGCAGCAGCCAGGTCTCCTTGCCGGCGGCGTCCTGGCCGGTGCGGACGAGCACGAACCGGCCGCGCAGCTTCTCGCCGTGCAGCTCGGCGTGCAGCCCGCCCTCGGCCACCGCGGCGGCGACGTCCGGACCGGCGTTGTGCGGTTCCCAGGTGCCGGCGTCCCACACGATCACGTCGCCACCGCCGTACTCGCCGGTCGGGATCACCCCTTCGAAGTCGATGTATTCGATCGGGTGGTCCTCGACGTGAAAGGCCGCGTGCCGGACGTCGGGGTTCAGTGTCGGTCCCTTGGGCACCGCCCAGCTGACCAGCACGCCGCCGATCTCGAACCGCAGGTCGTAGTGCAGCCGGGTGGCACGGTGACGCTGCACCACGAACCGCCGGGGAGCATCCCCGGTTACGGCGTGCTCATCCGGCTCTGCCTCGCCGGACGCTGAGCCTGCCGGCTCGTCCGATCCTGAGCCTGCCGGCTCGTCCGATCCTGAGCCTGCCGGCTCGTCCGATCCTGAGCCTGCCGGCTCGGCTGTACGGGTGAAGTCCCGCTTGCGGCGGTAGGTCGTCAGCTTCTCGGTGGGCGATGCGGCCGCGGCTGTGGCATCAGTGGCTCGGCGGGGCGGCGTCGGCGGCATGATGCCAAGTCAAGTACGCCGACGGCTCGACGGCAAACCCGTCAGCCGGACCGGCTCGTCGATGCCGACGAGCTCATCGAATCCGCCAGCCCCAGTTCGTCGTTCTGGCGCACCGCGAAGTGCCGGTCGACAACGGCAGGATCGACGCCGGCCAGGGTGGCCGGGTTCCAGCGGGGCCGGCGGTCCTTATCGATGACCTGGGCCCGGATACCCTCCGCGAAATCCGGATCGGCCAGTCGCTGGCAGACGATCCGGTACTCCTGATCGAGCGCGTGCCGCAGTGACGGCAGTTCCGCGGCGCTGCGTAGCGCCCGCAGCGTCACCACCAGCGCGGTCGGACTCCTGGTGGCGATCACCGCCGCGGCCGCGGCAGCCTGCGGAGCGCCGCAGGCGGTGAGCCGGTCCATGATCCCGGGCACCGTGTCGGCCGAGTAGCAGGACCGCACCCACGACCAATCGCTGACCGGCCCCGAGCGGTCCTGCTGCCGGGCGTGGTCGAGAAGAGCGAGAGCCGACGCGGAATCCGGTGCCTGCCGCAGAGCGGCCAACTGGTCGCTGTCGACGTAGACGTCGGCCAGCCCGCAGTAGATGGCGTCCGCAGGGCCGAGCATGGCGCCGGTCAGCGCCAGATGGGTGCCGAGCTCGGCCGGAGCGTGTCCGAGCAGCCAGGTGCCGCCGATATCCGGAACCATGCCGATTCCGGTTTCCGGCATGCCGATCCGGGAGTTGCCGGTGACCACCCGTAGCGACGCATGCGCGCTGATCCCGACGCCGCCGCCGAGCACCAGGCCGTGCATCAGCGCGAGCACCGGCTTGGGATAGCCGTCGATGCGGGCGTTCATCCGGTACTCGGTACGCCACAGCGACCGGGCCAGGGTCCCGTCGCCACGCGCGGAGTCGTACATCGCCTTGATGTCACCGCCGGCACACAGGCCCCGCTCGCCCTCGCCGTCGATGACCACCAGGGCTATCCCCGGATCACCCGACCACTCGGCAAGCGCCGCGTCGATGGCTGCGATCATGCCCGCGCTGAGGGCGTTGATGGCGGCCGGCCGGGTCAGCGTGATGCGCCCGAGATCGGCGTGCCGCTCGACCCTGACCCAGTGCTCGGCAGTATCCGGATTCACCTGGTGTACTCGTAGAAACCGCGACCGCTCTTGCGTCCGAGCAGGCCGGCCTCCACCATCCGCAGCAGGAAGGGGGGAGCGGAGTACAGCGGCTCCTTGAACTCCTCGTACATCGCCTCGGCGATCGCCTTGATGGTGTCCAGGCCGATCAGGTCGGCGAGCTGCAGCGGGCCCAGCGGGTGCGCGCAGCCCAGCATCATGCCGTTGTCGATGTCCTCGGCGGAGGCGAACCCCGAGTCCAGCATCCGTACGGCCGCCAGGATGTAGGGAATCAGCAGCGAGTTGACGATGAAACCGGCCTTGTCCTTCGACCGGACAACCGTCTTGCCGAGCTGGTCGACGGCGAAGGACCGCGCCCGGTCCTCGGTCTCGGCCGCCGTCATCAGCGACGGAACCAGTTCCACGAGCTTGAGGACCGGCACCGGGTTGAAGAAGTGGATGCCGAGCACGTGCTCCGGCCGGGCGGTCGCCATCGCGATCTTCATGATCGGGATGGAGGAGGTGTTGCTGGCCAGCACGGCGTCGGGCGAGGTCACGATCTTGTCCAGCCGTCCGAACACCTCGATCTTGGCAGCCTCCTGCTCGACGATCGCCTCGACGGTCAGTTCGCGGTCGGCGAAGGAGTCCAGGTCGGTCGTGAACAGCACCCGGCCGAGCGCCGCATCGGCCTCGGCCCGGGTGAGCTTCTCGCTCTTGACGGCCCGGTCGAGCGAGCGTTGCACCCGCCCACGGCCGGTGTCCAGCGCGGACTGGGTGGGTTCGAAGCTGATCACGTCCAGGCCGCGGCGTGCACACACCTCCACGATCCCGGAGCCCATCAGGCCGCACCCGATGACGCCGACCCTGCTGATGGTGCTGGTAGTCATGCGGCCTACAACTTTCCTTTGTATGTTCGAGGTTCACTGACGAAGAGAACGGTACGGCTCAAACGTTGCGGCGGTACTGGCCGCCGACCTCGAAGAACGCCTCGGTCACCTGCTCCAGCGAGCACACCCGGGCGGCGTCCATCAGCACCTCGAAGACGTTCTGGTCCGGGGTCGCCGCGACCTCCCGCAACCGGGCCAGCGCTTGGGCGGATTCGTTGCGGTGCTGGGAGTGAAACTCCTCCAGCCGGCGAAGCTGCGAGCGCTTCTCCTCCTCCGTGCCACGGGCCAGTTCCAGCTCCGGCGGCGGGTTGTCGGACTCCGGGGCGCGGAAGGTGTTGACGCCGACGATCGGCAGGCTGCCGTCATGCTTGCGGTGCTCATACAGCATCGACTCATCCTGGATGCGGCCGCGCTGGTAGCCGGTTTCCATCGCGCCCAGCACGCCACCGCGCTCGGTGATCCGATCAAACTCGAGCAGCACAGCCGCCTCTACCAGGTCGGTGAGCTCCTCGACGATGTAGGAGCCCTGCAGGGGGTTCTCGTTCGCCGACAGGCCCCACTCCTTGTTGATGACGAGCTGGATGGCCAGCGCCCGCCGGACGGACTCCGCCGACGGGGTGGTGACCGCCTCGTCGTAGGCGTTGGTGTGCAGGCTGTTGGCGTTGTCGTACAGGGCATTGAGCGCCTGCAGCGTCGTCCGGATGTCGTTGAACGCCATCTCTTGCGCGTGCAGCGAGCGTCCGGACGTCTGGACGTGGTACTTCAGCTTCTGCGAGCGCTCATTGGCACCGTAGCGCTCACGCATTGCGATCGCCCAGATCCGCCGAGCAACCCGGCCCAGGACGGTGTATTCGGCGTCCATGCCGTTGGAGAAGAAGAACGACAGGTTCGGCGCGAAGTCGTCGATGTCCATGCCCCGCGCGAGGTAGGACTCGACGTAGGTGAAGCCGTTGGACAGCGTGAACGCCAGCTGGCTGATCGGGTTCGCCCCGGCCTCGGCGATGTGATAGCCCGAGATGGACACCGAATAGAAGTTGCGGACCTGGTTGGTGATGAACCATTCCTGGATATCGGCCATCATCCGCAGCGAGAAGTCGGTCGAGAAGATGCAGGTGTTCTGCCCCTGGTCCTCTTTCAGAATGTCGGCCTGGACGGTGCCTCGCACGCTGGCCAGCGCCTGCGCCCGGATGCCGGCGGCTTCCTCCGGCGACGGCGGGCGGCCCTGGGTTTCGGTGAACTTCCGCACCTGCTGATCGATGGCGGTGTTCAGGAAGAACGCCAGGATGGTCGGGGCTGGCCCATTGATGGTCATCGACACCGAGGTGCTCGGCGAGCACAGGTCGAAACCGGAGTACAGCACCTTCATGTCCTCGACGGTGGCGATGGATACCCCTGAGGTGCCGACCTTGCCGTAGATGTCGGGGCGTTCGCCGGGATCGCGGCCGTACAGGGTCACCGAGTCGAAGGCGGTCGAGAGCCGGGTCGCCGGTTGTCCCTCGGACACCAGGTGAAAGCGCCGGTTCGTGCGGAAGGCGTCGCCCTCGCCGGCGAACATCCGGGCCGGGTCCTCACCGTCCCGCTTGAACGGGAACACCCCGGCCGTATAAGGAAAGTGGCCCGGCAGGTTCTCGGTGCGCAGGAACTTCAGCAGCTCACCGTGGTCGTCGTACTTGGGCAGCGCGACGCGGCGGACCTCGTTGCCCGACAGGGTGGTCCGGGTGAGTGGGGTGTGCAGTTCCTTGCCCCGGACCGTGACGACGAGCTCGTCGCCGGAGTACTCCTGCTGGGTCCGCGGCCACTCGCGCAGCGCCTGAACGGTCTCGGGCGTGAGCGCCTTGTCGATCCGCTCCGCGGCCGGCTCCAGGCCGGTGACGCCGTCGGCGATCTCGCGGACGGTATCGATCGCCTGGCGCTGGCGCACCAGCCGGACCTGCTCGGCGGTGCCCTGGTGGTAGCGGCGGATGGTGTCGGCGATCTCGGCGAGGTAGCGAACGCGATGCGAGGGGACGGGGCTGGACAGGCCCGTCGAGGCCTTCACCGCGACCGGCGGCAGGGTCGTGTCGGTCACCGGGAGGCCATGGGTGATCAGCAGGTCGCGCAGGTGCTGATAGAGCGCGGTGACGCCGTCGTCGTTGAAGCTGGCGGCGCTGGTGCCGAAGACCGGCATGTCCTCCCAGCTCTTGCCGAAGGCCTCACGGTTGCGCACGAGCTGGCGGGCGACATCGCGGCGGGCGTCCTCGGAACCGCGGCGCTCGTACTTGTTGATCGCCACCACGTCGGCGAAGTCCAGCATGTCGATCTTCTCGAGCTGCGAGGCGGCACCGAACTCGGCGGTCATCACGTACAGCGACGCATCGACCAGGTTGACGATCGCGGAGTCGCCCTGACCGATGCCGGGCGTCTCGACGATGATCAGGTCAAAGCCCGCTGCCTTGCACGCGGCGATCGCGTCCGGCAGCGCCGGCGGCACCTCTGACCCGCTGCCCCTGGTGGCTAGCGACCGGAAATACACCTGATCCTCGCCGAGGCTGTTCATCCGGATCCGGTCACCGAGCAGCGCGCCGCCGCCCTTGCGCCGGGTCGGGTCGACCGCGAGCACCGCGACCCGCAGCTTGTCCTGCAAATCCAGCCGGAACCGGCGGATGAGCTCGTCGGTGAGCGAAGACTTGCCCGAGCCGCCGGTGCCGGTGATGCCGAGCACCACCGCGGAGCGGCCGTTCGCGCGCAGCTGCTCGATGGAGTCGGCCGGCAGCTGCCCCTGCTCCAGCAGCGAGATCGTGCGGGCCAGCGCGGCCGTCTCGCCACCTCGCAGCCGGTCGAAGAGGTCCGTGGCAGGGGCGGGCAACGGGCGGTCGCTCTGCTCGATGATGGTGTTGACCATCCTGGCCAGCCCCAGCCGCTGGCCGTCCTCGGGTGAGAACAGCCGCGCCACGCCCACCGAGTGCAGGTACTCGATCTCGGCCGGCACGATGGTGCCACCACCACCGCCGAACACCTTGACCTCGGGCGCCCCGCCCGCGGCCAGCAGCTTCACCAGATATTCGAAGAATTCGACGTGCCCGCCCTGGTACGAGCTGATAGCGACGGCCTGGACGTCCTCCTGGATGGCGGCCGTGACGATCTCGGTGACCGAGCGGTTGTGCCCCAGGTGGATCACCTCGGCGCCCTGGGACTGCAGGATGCGCCGCATGATGTTGACCGCCGCGTCGTGGCCGTCGAACAGTGCCGCCGCGGTCAGTACCCGGACGGGGTGCTGCGGGACGTGGATGTCGTCGCTCACGAGAAACTCCTGCACTGTGCTCGCTGCCGGCCCGCGCGCGCTGCTGTCTTGCGGGTGCCGGCTCGCGAGACTCCGGCGCGTGTACTAGGACGTCCTAGTAAAGCACTTACTCGGACGTCCTAGCGAATCTCGGCGAGCCGGCTGAGCAGTTCTGCCCGGGCGGTCTCCAGGGAGGGGCCGTACCACGTGAGTTCCCGGCCTCGGACGAGTGCCGTCGGAACACCGTCGAAAGCCTCGGGCCCGTCGTCGGCGGTGAAGACGTAGGGCTCGTCGGGAAGGATCACCAGGTCGGGCGAGGCAGCGATGATGTCGGCGACCTCGACGTGCGGATAGCGCTCGGGACTGGCTCCCGAAGCGCCGGCCAAGCCGCTGCCCTCCGGAGTACTGCCGAACACATTGTCGTAGCCGAGTCGGTCGAGCAGGTCGCCAGTGAACGTGCCCGGTCCGACCACCATCCACGGATCACGCCAGATCGGGACCACCGCGCGCCGCCGCGGCCCGGTCGCGGGCTCGGCCCAGACGGCCTCGACCGCATCGAGCCAGGCTGGTCGCGGCGTGCCCAGCGCGACGGTGAACAGCCGGTCCAGAGAGGTGAAGGCCTGGTCGAGGGTCTCGATTCTGGTGACCCACACCGCGATTCCGGCGGCCCGCAGCCGCCGTACGTCCAGCTCGCGGTTCTCCTCCTGGTTGCACACCACCAGGTCCGGCGCGAGGGCCTCGATGGCGCGCAGGTCCGGGTTCTTGGTGCCACGCACCCGGGTCACCTGCAGTCCGGCGGGATGGGAGCACCAGTCCGTCGCTCCGACCAGCAGCTGCGGTGCCGAGACCGCGATGGCCTCCGTCAGTGAGGGGACGAGGGACACCACCCGGCGCGGCGGTGCCGCCGGGGAGTACCCGAAGCCGAGGTCATCAATCAGCGCAGGCGTCGGAGGGACGGCATCGGCAGGGGAGGGCATGTCGAGAACCTAGCCCGCCGGGGCGAGACGGCTAAGCTTCGGCTCCTGCTCGAGGAGGGAACAACCGTGGCCGAGCTGTACCCGCTGGTGCAACCGTATGACTCGGGCATGCTCGACGTCGGCGACCAGAATCTGGTGTATTGGGAAGCCTCGGGCAACCCGGACGGCAAGCCCGTGGTCATGCTGCACGGCGGTCCGGGGCAGGGCTGCTCGCCGAACATGCGCCGGGGCTTCGATCCCGAGCGCTACCGAGCCATCCTGGTCGACCAGCGCGGCTGTGGCCGCAGCACCCCCCATGCCAGCGATCCGGCGGCGGACATGAGTGTCAACACGCTCTGGCATCTGGTGGCCGATCTGGAGTTGCTCCGTGAGCACCTGGGCATCGAGCGCTGGATGCTGACCGGTGGCTCGTGGGGATCGACGTTGGCCCTTGCCTACGCGCAGCGCTATCCGGGGCGGGTCACCGCAATCGTGCTGTCGGCGATCACCAGTGGACGCCGGTCGGAGGCGGAGTGGCTCTATTCCGGCGCCTGCAAGTTCTTTCCGGGCGAGTGGGAGCGGTTCCGCTCCGGCGTGCCCCAAGCTGAGCGCGATGGAAACCTGATCGAGGCCTACGCGGAGCTGATGGAGCATCCGGATCAGGCTGTCCGCGAGCAGGCCGCGCGCGACTGGTGTACCTGGGAGGACGTGGTGCTGTCGCTGGAGCCCACCGCCAAGCCGGCGGGGCTGTACAGCGGCAAGGACATCGCCGCCATGGTGGCGATGGTCCGGATCTGCGCCTACTACCAGGCCAACGGCTGCTGGCTGGAGGAGGGGCAACTGATCCGCGAGGTAGGACGCCTGGTGGGCATACCGGGCGTCCTGATCCACGGCCGGCTGGATCTGAGCTGCCCGCTGGACACGGCGTGGGAGCTGGCGCGCGGCTGGCCGGGCGCGGAGCTGGTGGCCCTCGCCGACTCCGGGCACCTGGGCAGCCTGTCCCGCCGGGAGGCCCAGCTCGCAGCCTTGGATCGATTCGCAGGCGGCTGACGCACCACGTTGAACTGGGCGCCGGCTACTCGTCGCCGGTCCAGCAGCCGAGGACGTCGGAGGCGATCTGGTTGGACAGGTCGGTTCGCTTCTGGTCCTCGGGACCGAAGACGGCGGGCAGCCGGGTGGTGTCGACCTTGAGCGTCATGTTGTCCTTGACGACAACCGCGATCCCGGTCGTAGTGCGGTAGGCGCCCTCACCGAGGCCGACCAGGGATTCGGTGGGGCCGAGCGTGGAGCGCAGGCTGGTGAAGTACGCCTTCGCGGCGGCATTGCTGCCGGACTGCTTCACCGAGAGAACCATCGGCCCCATCGGCAGCGCATAGGTGCAGGTGTAGAGCTGGTCGGCCCAGGTCGTGGTGGTCACCGGCTTCTTCGTCAGCTTGAGCACCTGGACCACCTTGCCCATGATGTCGTCGCCACACACCATCTTGGCGGTAGCGGTGGGAACTGCCGCTGCGGCCATCGTCTGTCCCGCCGGCATCGGCTGTCCCGCTGACATCGAGCTGGCGGCGGTCGAACCCGCTCTAGCGGCACTGTCGGCACTCTTGGAGGCGCTGGAACAGCCCACCAGCAGCAGCGGTACGGCGAGCAGGCTCAGCCGCCGGGTCGAGAAGGTCATGGTCAATGCTCCGATCGGGTTCGCGGCGGTCGGCTGCGAAGGTGGCTCAGGCGGTGTGCGCTCAGGCTGGGTGGCTGGCGGCGAGTGTGGCGTAGGCGACGATGTTGCTGAGGTAGTTGTGGGAGCTGAAGTCGAATTTGCCGCCGCAGGTGATCAGCCGCAGCTCGGCCTTGTCGGTGTTGCCGTAGACCTCGAGCGTCGGGAACTGGTTCTTCGGGTAGGACACCACGCGGTCGATGCGGAACACCGCCACAGTGGAATCAGCCCGGGTCACCGAGACCGTGTCGCCCTGACGGAGCGCTCCGAGCTTGAAGAAGATACCGGGGCCGTACTCCTTGGAGTCGACGTGGCCCAGCAGTACCGACGGCCCGAGCTGGCCCGGGGTGGGGGAGTAGCGGTACCAGCCGGCGCGGGAGTCCTTGCTCAACGGCGGTACTTGCACGGTGCGGTCGGGATTCAGGCCCAATTGCAAGAGATCGGAACTCACGCCGATGGCGGGAATGTCAACGCGAGTCGGCTGCGACTTGGGAAGGATCGGGCCGGTGGGTCGGACCGGCTTCGGCTTGGCTCTCCCGGTGGCTGCCGCACCGGTGCTGGCACGACCAGTGGTGAGCGGACCGGACGGTGCGGCGGCCGCGGTGGTGTGGGCGATGCCGGCGGAGGCGGGTGGTTGCGGGGCGTGCTGCTGCGCACCGGCGGCGCGGACCAGCACGATCGTGCCGACGAGCACGAGCAGCACGGCCAACGCGACGAGCGGAATGCGCATGCGGCGGCCGTGCTGCTCGGTGGTGCTCATGGAAACTTCTTTCTGCTTCCCCGACCTGAGCTGATGACACAGCTCAGGCCGGGGAAACCAGCTGATCTGCTGGGGTTGGTGGGGTGTTGTGTTGGTCAGGTGTTGGTGGTGCGGCGGCGGTAGCTGAAGGCTCCGGCGAGTGCGCCGGCGGCGATGAGGGATCCGCCGATGCCGATCAGGGTCTGGTCCTGTAGGCCGGTGGTGGCGCCGCCGCCGGTGGAGGCAGCGCCGCCGGGCATGGCCGACATCTGGGAGGCGGTGAGTGCGCCGCACAGGGTGGGTGAGGTCGCGGCCAGGGGCAGGGCGGGGGCGAGGTCGCTCTTCTCGCCCTGGGCCTTGGTGGACAGGGTGGCGGGGTCCAGGCCGTGGACGACGATGACGGCGGTGCCGGCCTTGACCGAGGCCAGGGTCTTGGAGTCCAGGCTGATGGTGCGGGAGTAGTCGAAGCCGGCACCGGAGGGGGCGGTGGTCAGGGTCAGCCCGGCGGCGGCGCTGCTGTCACCGGAGGTCGACAGGGTGGTGCCGATGGCGCCGTAGCTGGGTTGGCCTTCGGTGGTGCTGATCACACCGTCGTTGTTGGTGTCGGCGGCGGTGGTGGGGCAGTCGCCCTTGGCGCCGATGTGGATGTGCTGCACGTGCGGGTAGGGCTTGCCACCGAAGGTCGCGGCCAGTCCGCTGACGTGCTCGGTGATGGTGGCCTGGGAGCCGTTGAGCTGCAGCATGAACGAACCCGAGCCCGAGGAATGGTTCAGGGCGCCCAGCTGGGCCTGATAGGAGCTGCCATCAGCTGCGGAGGCGACACCGGGCATGGCCAGGGCCATCGCGCCGATCGCCAACGCCGGTGCGGCCAAGAGCAGAGACTTCTTCATGCTTTTCCTCCAAGACAGTGCCGGCACATCCACCGGCGGCGGGTGAAACACACCCGTCATTCGCCACCACCCACCCAACGGATTGGACACAC
>JAABUT010000157.1_pt1 | contig 124411 bp, 117 predicted proteins | sample 5559281 | NCBI WGS metagenome assembly JAABUT01 (sample SAMN10711880, study PRJNA513359) | rock metagenome | isolation source: Antarctica rocks | place: Antarctica: Victoria Land, Ricker Hills nord | collected 2016-01-04 | reverse complement strand
TCGCTCGGACGAGCTCCACGGCCTGCTCCCGGAACTCCGGGCTGTACTTGCTGGGACGGCCCATCAGGACCCCTTCCTCGGGCGAAGTGCCCAAGATCAGGGTGTCCACCGAAGCGGGTCAACTCCATTGCACTCCTACGCGCACTTCGCCAGCGATGACCTGCTCCAGCAGGTGGTGCTGGAGCGGATGCTCGCCGGCGTCGCGACCCGGCGGCACGCTCGGATTGCCGAGCCGGTCGGCACGGCACGTCAGCGATCGTTCACGCTCGACCGGCCGGTCGGCGGTGTCGCGGCAGTTCGTGAAGCAGACCGAGACGGCGCTGGCCGAGCTGCTCACCCGGGACTTGACCGGCCAGGACATCAAGGTGCTGATGCTGGACGGGGAGCACTTGGCCGACACCTGCGTAGTGGTCGCGCTGGCGATCACCGCCGACGGCCGCAAGCTCCCGGTCGGGCTGTGGGACGGCGCGAGTGAGAACAAGACAGTCGTCCGAGCGCTGCTCGCCGATCTGGTGTCCCGCGGGCTGTCCGCCGACGACGGGCTGCTCGTCGTCATCGACGGGGCGAAGGCCCTCGCCGCGGCCGTCAAGGAGGTCTTCGGCACCAAGGCGGCCGTGCAGCGCTGCACGCTGCACAAGCGCCGGAACGTGGCAGATCACCTACCGGAGGCGGAGAAGGCGTGGGTCGACGCGAAACTCGTCAAGGCCTTTGACCATCCCGACCCCGAGCTCGGGCTGCGCAACGCCAAGCACCTCGCCGGGCTGCTCGATAAGACCTACCCGGGCGCCGCCAACAGCCTGCGGGAGGGGCTGGCGGAGATGTTCACCGTCAGTCGCCTGGGCATCGACGGTCGCCTGGCGAAGACGCTGATCACCTCGAACCCCGTCGAGTCGATGATCAGCATCGCCCGCACGACGAACCGCAACGTGACTCGCTGGCGCGACGGGCACATGGTGCTGCGCTGGACAGCCGCCGGGATGCTCAACGCCGAGCGGTCCTTCCGCAGGATCAAGGCTATCAGCAGATGCCCCAGCTCGTCGCCGCGCTGCACCGCCACGCGCACCCTGAGACGACAGCCACGAACGCCGAAACTGTCGGAGTCGCCGCGTAGTGTTCACCCCGGATCGCCACCGAAGTTCCACGAGACTCGGGACATCCTCGACCGTAGCCGTCACACTCCTCTTGTGTCCCGCGAGCCCGTGCATCCTGACGCAATCAAGATTGCTCTAGACCGGACCGGCGGATGGCAGTTCGAAGCGTTCGCGCAAGAGTTCTTCGCGAAGCTTCTGGGAACCCAGTTTGTGCCGCTCGGTGGTGTGAAGGACGGTGGCGCGGACGGATTCATTGGCGACGGACTCCACAAAGAACCGGGCGCCGAAACCTACTTCCAAGCAAGTATCGAAGTGGATTACCGCAGTAAGATTAGGCGAACCGTCGCCCGCCTAAGAGAGTTCGGACGTCAGCCCTCCGAATTGATCTACGCGACTAACCGGACCGTGAAGTACACAGACACGGAAGAGCGTTCGCTTTCGCGGAATCTCGGATGCACCGTTCGAATCAGGGACGGCGGTTATATCGCGACCCATGTGAATGACGGGCCGGGGTTGCAGGCGACCTACGAGCAGAATCTCGCCCATCTGACGGATTTCCTGAAGTCCATCGGTTCTTCCTCCTTGGTCGCGACGTCCGCTCACGTCAAGTCGCCGGCGGTGTACGTATTCCTCGAGCAAGAGTTAGCGCAACGGTCAGGCGACACGAGACTGGTTGACGCTGTTACCGACAGCTTGATCCTTTGGGCCCTTGAAGGTACTGATCCCGACGCCCGCCTGTTCATGTCGGCGGGCGACGTACTGGAGCGTGTGAGCCGGGAGATTCCCGCGACGCGCCAGGTGGTTGAGCCGCGGCTGCAGCGGCGCCTTGAGGTCCTATCGAACAAGCATGGTCCGCAGGGTAGGCAGGTTCGCTGGCACAAAAAGGAAGATGTCTTTGTTCTGCCTTTCGAGACGCGACAGCGCATCCAGGTGGAAAATCGCAACGACGAGTCGCTCCGCTTGGACGTCCTGAGCAGCTTCTATGCGCGTCTGTTGGTCTTGGCGCCCGATGAAACACCCGAGCCCGACCTAAGACTGTGCGCGGAACTAGTTCTGCGGGCGCTGCAGCGCACGTTCGAGCAGGAAGGCCTTGAGTTCGCGCACTTCCTCGAAGATGAGGTCCAGGGCGAATACGCAACCGTAACCGACAGCATCCGCGACGTTCTTATTGAACGAGGTGTCGCTGGGGCCAGAGGCATAGCGCTAGGCGAACTTGTTTACCAGGTCGTGCGCAAGGTCTTCTATGATTCGGTGGAGGTCGAACGTGAGTACCTTGGCAAATTGTCCCGTACCTACACCTTGCTGTTCACGCTGAACACAGAGCCGCGACTCATTGAGTACTTTCAAGACCTGACCGGTCACCTCAACCTATTCGTGGGCACCGACCTCATTGTTCGGGCGCTCAGCGAGCGCTACCTGCCGGAAGCTGATCAGATGACTCGTCAGACTCTGCGCATGGCTAGCCAAGTCGGCGCCAAGTTAGTCCTCACGGATCCAGTTCTGGAGGAGGTCCTCGGCAATTTGAGGGCCGCCGACTATGAGTTCCGGAATTGGTTCCAAGCCATTGAGGCGCACGTGAACGACCTGATGGCGCGTAATGCGGACAAGATTATGATCAGGTCCTACTTCTACGCCCGCTTGAATGAGGATCTGGGGCCCCGACGGCCGACAAGCTGGCCAGCCTTCATCAACCAGTTCTGCCGCTATGAAGATCTCCATCGATCCGCAGCGGTTGACCAGTTGCGCCGCTACCTGCAGTTGACGTTTGCCCTCGAGTACGACACGGAAGAAGAACTCGCAGCGGCCGTCGACGCCGAGCAGCTGCAGTCCCTCACGGAGAGCCTGTTGGGCAGCAAGCCCAACGCCAAACTCGCGCGCAATGATGCGCTGCTAGCGCTGGCGGTCTACGCTAGACGGCGAAGTCGGAGGGAAGACAGCAGCACGTCGGAGTTTGGGTACGAGACGTGGTGGCTGACGAGCGAATCCACGATCTTGCGCCATACGAGAGAACTGGTCCGGGCACATGCCGGGGCTAGGTACATGATGCGCCCTGATTTCCTGCTAAATTTCATCACACTGGCACCTAACGCACATGAGGCTCGGCAGACGCTAGGACACGTATTCCCGAGTCTCTTGGGTATAAAATTGTCTCGTCGTGTCAAAGACACGACTTTCCATGAGATCATGGGCAAGGTAAAAGAGGCCTCCCAGCTCGAACCCGCTCGACGCGCTGCGGCTATCGCCGACGCCAGCAACCGGCTGAAGGGGGACTTCTGGAAGCAGTACAGGGTGCAATTGCAGGAGCAAACTGGACGCAGTACGGGTTCCATGCTGGTGGCTACATCCGAAACTGCTTCAGGGGACGGTGAGGCGGACGAGTGAGCGCAGCCTGTGTCCCCCCCATCGCCAAGTGTTCGCGCTTGACCGCGCGCAGGAGAGCGCGCGCGTGGACTAGTTGCGCGCCAGAAGGCACAAGAGCATTGGCCGTGCGCCAGAAACCACGCCTTGCGGAAGGCATTTGGAAACTGAGATGGGCCTGCGTTTAGGGTCCGCACATCGGCAGTTGCGGACGTCCGCGTATCAAGCATGAGCGGACGAGGTTGCCCGGGCGGGTCTGCTGCATGCATTGGTAACAGTTGACTGGATGATCAACGGGCACTCAGGAGCTCGACCGTTTCATCGTCGAGGGACTCGTCCGGGTCGAGCAGTTGGATCTCGTGGCGCAGCCTCGCTGTCAGCCGCTCGAGCTCCTCAACATCGCCTGCGGCCAGCGCGGCCCTCATGGCGTCCCGGAACAACATCTCCGAGCACGGCTCGGCGAGCAGCCCCTTCGCCACGGCTTGCCGCGCACGAAGGTTGTCGCCAGCCTGGAGGTGGGCCTCCGCGAGTACGTGCGCCACATCACCGACGGCGCTGATCATGTCTTGCGCGTCGGCCTCTGCCCAGCTGTAGTTGGCGGGGTCGACCCCAAGGAAGGGCCTGCCACGGACGAGGTCGAGCGCCGCCGAGAGGGCGGTCAGTCCTTGCGGTCCGCTGTCGAGGCCGAGCTGCGCGAAGCGGACGAAGTCGTGCCAGTCACAGGTGACCTCCCCGCGCAGCCGATACGAGCCGCCTTCGGCGACGAGCGGCAGGTACGGCTGGCCGTCACTCCCCCGCCCCAGCCACTGGCGCGCCCGCGAGATGAACGGATTGCGCGACGTCTTCTCGATCCGCTTGCCTGGCCACAGGGCCTCGTCGAGCTCGGGACCGGTCGCTCCCGGGTGGAGCATCAGGAAGGCAACGAGTTCGGTCGCTCGCCGTCGACGACTCGGTGCTGCGGCATCGTTCGCGTTCTCCACCTCGACCCGGCCGAGGACCCGCAATCGCGGCGGTGCATCGACGGCGTCACGGAGGTCCAACGTGGCGACAGGGACGTCGGGCAGCGCCTCCGACACAGCGCTGACGTCGGTTTCCTGTTCCGCAGAAACAGGCTCAGCCGCACCCTCCGAAGCGGTCGCGAGCAGCGACGTCAGGTGCTCCAACCCCTCGAGGGGGAGCACGTTGGGTGCGAAAGCGATGCCGAGTGGGACAAGCTCCGCCGTGCCGTCGCCGTTGACGACAAGGTTGACGCCTTCCAGCCGCTCAGCGCGAAGGCTAAGAAGGCAAGCTCCACTCCACGCTGGAGCCTGTGACGCGGTTGCCTCCTCTTCTAGGACGTAGATCTCAGGGAGAAGGCCCTCCCCTGGCACGCCGGAGGCCCTGGCCTGGCGCAGGTTGCCAGTGTTGCCAAGGAGCTCCTGCACCGAGGCCAGTCGTGAGCTGAGCTCCCGGTCCAGCTGACCGGGATCCCGGACGCTCCGGAATCCCTCGGGCGCAGACGACGCGAACAGGCTGAACTGGGTGGCCTCCGTGACAGTGCTCGACTGGAGGAACGGACCGAGTCGCAGCTCGGCCATCGCTGCGCGCCATACGTCGCCGATCGGGTCGACGACGCTCAGGGTTCCCACGCTCTCGAGGTTGACGAGCAGCATCTCGTCACCGTCCACGCCGAGGCTCAGCAGTGCCGGGAAGGGGTCGGACGCGTCGCAGTGGGTGGGGCTTTCCTCGAGACGCCACATCCTGTTCCCGTCGACGACGAAGGGCCGTACCGCGTCGGGTTCCTCACCGTGCAGCTGCAGGCGGACCAAGTCCTTGGAGACCCGAACGGCGAGAACGTCGGGTAGTGCGCGTTCCAGACGACGGCACTCCTGGGCCATCGCCCGCAACGCGTTCAGGGTCAGTTCCACCGTCACGGGCTCGGCGAGCAGGGTGGCGCTGCGTTCCATGGCTGCCGGCCCGGCCGCAGGCATGGGGATCCGCGTACCCGGACGACGGAAGCGCTGTTGTTGTCGCCGGCGGCGACGGAGTTCGAGCGCCAGACCGGTTGCGGCGAGAACACCGAGGCCGAACTCCGCGAACTGACGGGTGTCGATATCGTCGCCGGTCGAGGTGGCACCCGGCGTCCGGGCGTCACGGCTTGCGGGCGCCTCTGGCCCGACAAGGCTTTGCGCGCCCGACTCCCCGGTCGGACTCGGAAGGTCGAGCTGCGGTCGTGTCTCGACCCGCGACGGTTCGGGGGTCTCCGTGGCGACTTCCGGAGGCACCTCCGCGCGGGGATGGTCCTCCGTCGGCAACGTCAGGTGCCATCCCGGCTGCAGGAGATCGGCATCGACCAAGGCGCCACGGTGCTGCTGAGGTCTCCCCTCGTTGAGGGAGAAGAGTTCCTGAGTGCGCGCAGCATTCCCGAGCTCATGCTGGGCGATCTCCGACAGCGAGTCGCCGGGTTTCACGACGTACTCGTTGCCAGGGGAGTTGCCAACGCGGTCGGCATCGGCGGGCAGTCGAAGTTGCCAACCCGGGTAGATCGACTGAGCATCGATCAAGGAGCGGCCATCGGCTTGCACCACTCCCCGGTTGAGCCGGACGATCTCCCGGAAGCGTTCCCCGGATCCGAGGTGGCGCTCGGCGAGCGACCAGAGCGTGTCGTGCCGCTGGACAGTGACAGCAGGGCCCAATGACCCCGGCGGTTTCGCGACCGGCGCGCGCTCGGCATCGACCCTGGCCATCAATGCCGGAGACGAGGCAGCCATGGCCACCAGCGGGCGGGCCGTCGGGGCATGGACGCTGGTGGCCGGCGAGCTCAGGAGCAGCGTGACTCCCGCGACGAGGCTGGCTGCCCCGCGTTGCACGCCCCCGAGTCCAGCCACCCGAGGGGTGGGGAGCCCCCGCATCACGGCGACGATCTCGAGGACGACCGAGACGGTGAACGTGGCCCAGGCCAGCCAGGCCACGGTCAGGACTACGAGCAGGAACAGGCTTCCGTCGTCCGGGCTCGTCAACCGATGCGGCAGCGAGCCGAACGCCACCGGGCCGACGACACCGGCACCGAGCCTCAGAAGCGCCACCGGGAGGCCCACGGTAAGAGCCCCCAGCAGCATGGAGGCCAAGAATCCGACCAGCCTGTCTCGCTTCATCGGCCCGCTCCCGTCAGGCCGCGCACCAAGCTCACGGTTGCTGTCCCGCTCACGGTCAGGGAGTCCACTCCGACCAGGCCAAGGAATACAGTCGGGCTGACGCTGATCACCTCCACAGTGAGCGCCCGTCCGCCATCCCCGACGGTCGCGGTTCCCGTCACACCCGCGCTCTTTAGGTACGTCTGCGCGGCCTTCCGAGCCCCTGTAGCGTCCAGGACCGGCTGAGATCCGTTGATCGCTGCGCGAACATCGATGGCCTGCCCTCCGGAACGGGCAGCCTCGGCGGCGATGCGGTCCGCTTGCTGGAGGGCGCGCACTTTCACGCCGCCGTCGACAACGAGCCCCAGCATTGCGAGCAGCCCGACGGAGGCGACACAGGCAAACAGCGTGACACTGCCTTCGTCCCCGGGTCGCTGGCCGTTCATCGCGCACGGTAGGTATCGAGGGGACTGGTGATCCGCGCCTGCAACTGCCGGCTTCCCGGCATGCCGGGTACGGCGAGGTCGCTAAGGGGCACGGTGCAGGTCAGATCGACAGTCACCGAAGCTGGTACTCCAGCAGCCGCACGGAAGCCGGAGGTGCCGACACTGATCCGCAGGGTTGTGCAGGTGACGCCTTGCTGCTGGAGGCTGTCCTTGGCCTGACGGGTTGCTGCAGCAGATGCCAAGGTTCCCGTCCGGGCCAGGGATGCCTCGCGGGCGGAGGATGCCGTGGCCTGCTCGACGGCGCCCTTGGCAATCTCGATGCGGCCCCCGGCGATGAGCAGTCCCAGGAGGAGGAGGAGGACCGGAGAAAGGATGGCGAGTTCGAGCGTGGCGCTGCCGGTGTCGTCCACGTGCCTCACCCCGTACCCGTGGTGAAGCGCTCGACGGGCGCCTCGGCCGATTGGCTCACGTCGATGCCGGGAAAACCGGGAAGCACAAACAAGGAACGGCCCTTCACCTCGATGCGGATCGTCGTGGCGGAGCTGCCGGCGGAACTCACAGTGGTGCCTTGCAGGCTGTCCTGCGCAGAACGTTGCAGGAAGGCGTTGGCCCGGTTGACTCCGACCGACGCCGAGGCCCCGCGCGCACGACCCGCCGCTGCGCCCTCCTGCGCGGCAGCCAGGGCAAGGCTCCTCGCGTAGAACCAGAGGGCTCCTTGCACGATGGCGAAGATGAGCAGGAGCAGCGCGGGGCCAAGGATGGCGATCTCCAGCGACGCCGATCCCCTGTCGGGCCCAGATCTGCGGCTAGCGCTCCGGCTCACGACGGCTACTTGATCTTGTTGGTCCGGTTAGTCACCGCGACGGTCAGCGCGGCGACGAGCAAGCCGGCGACGGTCATCAGGCCGAGGGCGATGATGACCATCTCGAGCGTGCTGACCCCAGCGTCGTCCGCAGCTCTCCGGCTTCGGACAGCCGTGCGTAGCTGCGTCGCGTGAGCTCGGAGGAGCAAGAAGAGCGATGTGAACAGGTCGTCCATGGCGATGTTCCCCTCTAGTGACCGAACAGGATGCGTGCGAAGCCGGGGTAGCCCAACAGGGCCATGAACGCGATGCCGAGGAAGGCGACGGGAACGATCATGTGCTCCGACGCCGTGTTGGCCTGGGCTGCGGTATCGGTCAGCACCGCTCCCCGCAACGAGGTAGAGCGAGCGCGCAGGGTGCTGTAGACGGCGGCGCCGTCCTCACCGGCCACGCGCATGATGTCCGCGACGTCCCCAAGTTCCGGCACGCCGATCTCATCTGACAGCTCCGTGAGTCCCTGCCATGCGGGGATGCCGGCGAGCCGCGCCCGAAGGAGCGCGTCGCGCAGCAGGGAGAAGGCCCGTCCGTCTCCGATGTCGGCAGCGCGGTTCAGGGCCTCGGTGGTGCCTGCGTCAGCGGCGCGTTCGAGGGCGACGAGTTCGAGGAAGATGCAGATGGCTCGGCGCATCTCGCGGCGCGCCTCGAGCGCTCGCTTGCGTACGTCGAGATCGGGAGCGAACAGCAGGGCCGCTCCGAGGGCGAGCGAGGCGAAGCCCGGGATGACCACCGGGAGGGTGAGCCCGATGACGCCCATCACGGCGGCGAGGACCGGCGGGAAGGCCAGACCGAGAAGGGCGAAGGACAGCTTTCGGACTGCGAGTTGCTTAGGAGTCTGTCCCAGGAGGCGGAGCTCAGCGGTGAGCTTGTCTGCTCGGAGCTGGCCGACCAACTGCCGAAGGATCTGTTCGCGCAGGCTGCCGGTACTGCCCCGGACCTCGGTGCCGGGTGAGCCGTTCAGACGGGCCAGAGCGGAGGCGAGGTCAGGAGTCGTGCGGAGAGATCCGGCAAGCGCGAGGGCCAAGCCAGCGCCGACAGCACCGCCGGCGATCATGACCGCGGCGCCGATCATGACGACTCCAGGGAGCGACGGAGCAGTCTCGGCTGCTCCTCGCTCACCGTGAGCGCGCGCATCCAGAGGAGCGATCCCGTGAAGAGAGCGGTCACGGCAAGCAGGACGAGCTGCCCGACTGCGGTGCCGTACGGGCTCAGGTAGGTGCGGTTCAGGGCTCCTAGGGCGACCACCCCCAGGGTGATCAGCGTGACCGCGCGAGCGGTGGCCCGCGGCTTGGCACGGTCGGCCTCCACGGCGCGCCGCATGGCAACCTCTTGGCCCACGGACTCCGCCAGCGCGGCGAGGGCTCGCGCCAACCCAGGACCGCGCCGGCGGTGGCCGAGAATCAGGGCCGCGACCACGAAGTCGCCGGTGGCGTCGTTGAGGTCGTCAGCGAACTCGCGTAGTGCCTCTTCGGTGGCTCGACGTGCGCCGAGCTTGGCGGCCAGCGTGGTCACCTCGGGGCGGATCGGCTCGGGCACGGATCGAACGCTGGTCGCTATCGCCTGCTCGAGGCCGACCCCGACGACGAGGATGTCGCTCAGTCGACGGGTCCACTCCTCGACGGCCTCGATGCGCTCAATGTTCAGCGCGGCGTCATGGGCTGTGGAGAGCAGCGCGGGAAGACCCAGCGTGGTCAGCGTGACGATGATCCCGGCGACAGGCCAAGACGAAAGGATCCAGGCCAACATCCCTAGCACGATTGCCAGCGCATGCCTGGGGCCTAGCCGGGTTGTCAGCCGAGGCTGCCGCCTCGCAGGTACGTCCCGCCCGGAGGACACCTCCACAGGGCGCAGTCCCGCGATCATCAACAGGATCCCCACTCCGACGCCAAGACCCGCGAGACCGCCCAGCACAACCTGCGGTGTCATGCCCGACCCCCGACGAGGTGCAGGGGCGCGGACCACGTCCCAGTCGGGGAGTCGAGGTACCGCGCGTCGAAGCCCCGGCGCACCAGCTCACTCAGGCAATTCGGCGCGTACGCCGGTACGGCGCGTCCATCCGGGCCCGGTACAAAGACCGCGGTCGTGGACGGGCGTGCGCCCTCGCCGACGCCGTCGATCTCCACCACCTCGCTGACATAGCGGTGCCGCGTTCCACCGATCGCGGTCTCGTCGTGGAGGGCGATGTGTACGACGAAGTCGATGGCACCCGCCGCAAGTCGGTAGGCGAAGGTGTCGGTCATACCGATCCCCGCTGACAGGCACAGGGTGACGATGCGATCGAGTGCCCGGGTCGCCGAGCGTGCGTGAAGGGTGCAGAGCGAGCCGTCTCCGGTGCTCATCGCCTCGAGCATCGGGATGACCTCACTGCCCCGCACCTCACCGACGATGATCCGTCGCAGGTTCATGCGGAGCGCGTCCACGACGAGATCGTTGAGCGATACGACTCCGGCTTGCCGTCCGGAGGCGTCACGTTCGGCGCTGCCTTCTCGAGCCTCCATGGCAACGACCCGCGGGTGACGTTCCCGGAGCTCGTGGAGGTGGAGCTCGTACTCCCGCTCGATCGTGGCAAAGCGCTCCATCGGCGGAAATTCGTTGGCAAGGGTTCGGACGAGGGTCGTCTTGCCGGCGTTCTGCAGGCCCGTGACGACGATGTTCTTGCCAGCGAGGACGGCCGCGCGCAGGAACGACGCGAGGGCCGAGTCAAGTGTTCCCAGCCGAACCAGGTCGGTGAGGTCGACGTCCCGGACCCGGTGCTTGCGTATGACGATCTGGGGTCGGGGTGTCGTCCAGGCGACGGCGGCTAGGCGGCTCCCGTCATCCAGCCGGAGGTGCAGTCGCGGGTTCGCCGTCGTGAAGGTGCGTTCGGCTTCCCCGATGTGGCTAGCGACTTGTTGCAGTGACTCGATGAGCTCCAGGTCGGAGTCGGCCACGGCTGGGCCACGTTCCTCGCGCCCGTCGGCATAGGAAAGCCACACCTCGTCGTACCCGTTGACCTCGATGTTCTCGACGTCCGGGTCGTCGATGAGCCGTTGCAGGCGCCCGAGGCCGAACAGGGCAGCCATCACCGCGTCGGCGAGGACGAACTCCTGCTCGACGCTGTCCTGGTGTCGCCCCTGCCGCGCGTCCGTCAGACTCCGGCCGGCCAGGATGTCGGCGAGCAGCGCCCGGGCGAGCTCGCGGCGGGCATGGTGGTCCGGGATCTGCTCAGTCCGCAGCCGTGCCGCCAGGGCATCCGCGAGCTCGCTTCTGATCTCACGGACGAGGGAGGGTTCGGGTGCGGGCGTGGCCGATGGCCCCGGAGCGGGCTCGCGGTAGCCGGACCAGGTCGCGTCGCCCGGCCCGTCGAAGGCGCGTGAGCTAGACATCAGCAAGCTCCACAGCAAGGGGTACGTCGGCAACGAGCCGCTCGGCGAGCAGACGGGCACTGCGCAGGAGCGGCGAGCGAGCGCTCCGCCACCCGGCCGATGCGCCACCCGAGAACACGGCTGCGCCCGCAGGATCGTGTGGGAGCGTTCCCAGGAGCGGCAGAGCGAGGGCCGTCGCGATCTCCTTGGCGGCGTAGGGCTGGCCCTCCCCCACCACCACGCAGCCGAGCTCACGGCCAGCCCGCCCAGAGCGGAGTTCGCGGGCAGCCGCCTCATCAGCGGCCACAGCAGCCAGCGAGGACCGCGTCACGAGGATCAGCCGGTCGAGCGCCCCCCACATCTGACGGGGTTCGTGCTGGGTGTGCAGTCGACCCAGGTCGACGAGCACGTCTAGCAGCGGGTCCTGTTCGGCGAGCTCGGGGATCGCCGTACGCAAGATCGAGGAAGCCTTCTCAAGACTCGATCCCTGGCTAGGGTCGGTGATCCCGGGGAGCAGCAGTTGGCGGCCCTCGGGATCGAGCGCGAGCAGTTGCTCCCAGACCGCCGCGACGCAGTCAGGGGTACGGCGGACGGCCAGCGCGACGACGCCCCGGTCGGCGTCGAGGGTGCCGCGGAGGTAGCCGCGGACGATGTCACCGCCAACGGGATCGCACTCGGCAATCAGGACGCGGCGCTGCCCGGGAAGGTCCAGCCACGCATGGCTGAGGGCAAGCGCTGCCGTCGTACAGCCTGGTGATCCCTTGGCGGAGACGAAGCCGACGGCGACCACGGCTAACGGCCTCGCGGCTGGAGGACGAGGGCGATCCGGCCAGTGGCAGAGCGGGCTGCCAGGGCGGGACCGTTCGCGGCGGCGACGGTCACGTCGATCACGATGGTGCCGCTGTCGTCCGGGGCCCCGATGCGTACGACGGTCGCTGCAGTTGTCGCGGGCGGCAGCTGCGGCGGGTTGTCGCCGGGCGCGGGCGTGTCCACAACCAGGACGTGATCGCCGGCGTGCAGGCCGCTCGCGGGGAGCCGGGACGGCGGGAGCGCCAGGGCCACGAGGACCTGACCGACACCGGGAGGCGCCGCGTCCGTGACCTGGTCTGCAGTCAGCAGGCTGCCCGGGAGCAGGTCGGTGGCGGCGGCGCGACCGATGACGTCGTCGAGGTGTGCGGCGGCGATGCCGGAGACGCCGGAGTCTGTGGAGATGTGCGCGATGGTCAGGTCGGCCGAGTTCAGGACACCGCCGTACGGCACCTCGTGAGCGACCACGAGAACGGCCTCCCGTTGACCCGAGGTGTTGACGATCCAGGCGCCAGCCAGGATGCCGACGGCCGCGAGGCAGACACCCAGCGCCAGGAGGGCCGGGCGTCGGCGCACCTTGAGGGACGGCGCGGTCGGAGGCGGGGCGAGCGTTCTGGTGGGGGCGTCCGCAGCGACGCGCGGAGGCACCGTCTGCCGGGCACCGATCCCGTCTGTCAGCGTCACGTCCAACCTCCTCAGGAAACCAGCACCTGTAGTTCGCCGATCTGCACTTGCACCGTTGACGACCGGGTCTGCGTCGTCTGCCCCGAGCTCGCCCCGCCTCGCCAGGAGATCGCCCACGTCGTGGTCGCCCTGACTCTGTACGCGTGGCCAGGTTGGGCCGCCGAGGACGTCCGGTAGGAGTAGCCGCAGGTCGGCGAGATCGTGCTGCTCGAGCGCTGCGAGTACGGCGTGCCCGGACCGTTGCAGGTGATCGCCTGGCCGTCACCCATGTCCCACACGATCTTCTCGGCATGGGCGTTCGCCGTGACGGCAACGCCTGGCAGGCTCGCCGTCGCACTGACCGGGCCCCAGGTCCCGGCCCGGACGCGTGTCCACATCCACACCGGCAGCCCGACAAGTCCGACGTTGCCCGGGGCCGGTGCGAACCCAATGTCGGGTCCGCTCAGTGCGAGCCGGGCGATGGCTTCAGCGGCGAGCTGCGCCGTCGTTCCTGCGCCCCCGCCGTACCCGGGCGGGCTGGTCGGGCGCCACACCCAGCCGCCTCCGGTCCCTCCCACTCCGGGGCAGGTGCTCTGGTAGATCGCGCCGTCTGGAAAGTGGCCCGCCCACGACGGGTCCGTCGCGGGCGGGGGCGGGTTGAGCCTCAGGTAGTAGCAGCCGTCGACGTTGCTCCACCATCCGAACGTCGCATCGCTGCAGGGCACCGTCTGCATCGATCCCTGCAGGTGGCACGTGGGAGCGTTTGCTGGCTGTCCCGAGACGGGTTGGGTGCCGGTCGTGCCAGGGGTGTCGACCACGACGTAACAGACCGTTCCACCGGGAGGGCAAATCACGGTCTGCCCCGAGGCCGATGCGGGCGGCGCGACGACAAGGAAGCCGGCGAGGAGCAACGGCGTCACGAGCTTGTGCACGGCCGGCTCCTATCGGTCGTCAGCTGTTGGATGAGCCAACCGTCGCCGTAGGGCCTTGCCACAGCGGTTGCCAAGACGCGCGACGGCTGTCCGGGAGCGGCCGCGGACTTCCCCGTCGCCTTATAGACCGGTTGCCAACCGCTGACGTCCAGGCAGTCGGTGATGGTGACAACCGGCGAGGACCCCAGGTCGACGTTCGTGATCTTGGGGCTGAGGATCGGCGCCCCCTTGACGACGATCCCCGCCTGCGCGAGCTGGAGTAGGTTCGCGCGCTCCTGAGCCAGCGCGGCGTCGCCGGCGTACTTCGCCAGCTCGGGGCTGTGGGCGTTGCCAACCGCCTCGGCGGCGACCTGCGCGTGCCGGAAGCCTCGGTACGCCGCCATCGAGCCGGCGGTTGCCAACGCGGTCGAGTCGGGCGTGGGCGTCGGGGTGAGGCTGGCAATCGGCGTGAGCTTGGTGCTCGGCTCGACCTTGCCACTGCAGCCGGTGAGAGCGCCGAGCAGGAGCAGCGCGACAGCGACTCTGCACCTCAGCCGGCGGCGACCGTCCATCTCAGCACCTTCTTCAGGCGTGCTCCCGAGATGCGGACAATTCGCCCGTGCCGGGTGTCGGGGAGTCTGCACGGCTCGGGACGCCGTTGGCAACCCCCCTTTGGCAACCTGTGGACAACCGTCTCCGAGCGGCGTGATTGCCAGGGGTTCACGCAACGTTGGTCATGTCATGAGCCGCCTCGCACGTTGCCCGGCGGGCTGCGAGCAAGGGCGGCGGCAGGTGGTAGCTCGACGTCGACTTCACCGCAGCCACGACGATGGGATCCGCCAGCACCTGCGCACCGCTCTTGCGCATCAGGTGCACGACGCCGGGCCACTCGGGACCACCGAGCAGGAGTACCGCGACGCGGCGCACCTGCCAGGGAGGCAGGCTCAAGTCGTCGGCAATCGAGCGCCAGCCCTGGATGCCGGCCGTCGTGGTCGTCCGTCGGGTGGCCGTCGCGGACACCGCTTCGACGACGGCGTGCGCCACCCTCGGCTCCCAGCCGGCGCGCACGAGGGCCCTTACAACGTGCATGAGCCGTTCCCCCAGCTGGAGCCGCACCGGGCTGCCCGCCGACCTCTCCCAGCCGAGATCCATTAACCGCTCGAGGCTTATCGTGGGGGTGTCGATCTCCGTCCCGGAGTCACGGCGGTACTGGCGCGTGCGCCAGGCCTCCCGCTCGCCCGCCAGATAGACGGCGCTCAGCACCTCGCCCTGGATGGCCCGGCGTACGGCGACCCAGACCCAGCCCCACGGGGAGTCGAGCTCGCGCACGCGCGGGCGGTTGAGGATCTCCCAGGCGACCTCCCAGCCCGTCGCCTCGGCCTGTGCCGCGGCCGGGCCGGCGAGGCCGGAGGCGATGACCTGGGTGCGAACGACGTGGTTCAGGACGTACGCGAGCAGGCGCCGTCCGCGCTCGCCGTTCCATCCTTCGGATTCGATCTCGGCGAGCTCGGCGAGCAGGCCGTCGCGGGTGCTCAGCGATGGGTCGTGGTCGGTGACGGTCATGAGGGCCCCTCGGGCTCGGCAGTGGCTGACTCGGCCACGTTCGAGGGAGCGGGTTGTCGCGGGGCTTGCTGCGGGCGGCGTCAGCGATTGCCAAGAACGATGAGCCCCGGTGCCAGGGTCGCTGGCACGCGGCTTGGCAAGGATTCGACCGGGCTCCCATGCAGCCGCGCCGCTGACCAGAACTGCCGTATCGCAAAGGCGATACACCTGTGTGGCCCACTCCGCTGAACACCTGCCTCGACGAACTCAGCGAGCAGCAAGCTCGTCGCCGCTGGTGCCCTCGACGACCACGCTGTTGGGCCTGGTCAGACACGCGGCCTTCGTTGCGAAAGTCTGGTTCGACGAGGCCGTCTAACTTACAGTCCGCCGATGACTACGGCCAGCGCCCCGGACAACCCCACCCCTTGGACGGACGAGGAGCTGCGCGCCTCCGCCGTCGCGTACGCGGGCCTGCTCGGCCAGAAGCGGGCCGGCATGCCGGTCAACCTTGCGGCAGCCGTCGCTGCCCTCCGCGCAGGCCCCCTCGTTGCCCGCTCCGACAGTTCCGTGCACCAGCGCTTCGGCAACATCGGGGCGCTGCTGCGGCGCCGCGACATGCCCTCCCTGGACGGCGCAGTCCGCGAGAATGTCGGGACAGGCGTCGCAGAGCGCCTCTGGGTAAGCCTGCGTGAGCACCCGGTCATCGTCGAGGCTCTGGGCGAGCCAACAGAGGATGACGGCGAGCTTCGGTTACGAGCGGACGACCTGCTCGCCACTGGTTCCTTGCCAGAGCCCCCTGGCCAGCAGGAGCCAGGAGCGACGACCGCAAGCGGTCAGCGATGGAAGCGGGACCCGAAGGTGCAGGCATGGGTGCGTCAGACCGCAGCCGGCGTCTGTGAGGCCTGCAAGCAGACGGCTCCCTTCCTCGACGCAAGCGGCCGCCCGTTCCTAGAGGTCCACCACGTCCTGCCCCTCAGCCGGGGCGGGAGCGACCGGACGACCAACGCCGCAGCGCTCTGCCCCAACTGTCACCGCCGCTGCCATCTCGCGGGTGACGCAGCGGCGTACGTGGAACTGCTCTACTCCGGCCTGACGCGTCTGCGGCGCGAGGCCCCCACTGTCGCAGCGCCGCTGGCGCAGCATCTTCCGGACTAGGTGACGTACATGGCGACGGTGGGCACGGCGGGCAGTGCGGTCAGCCAGTTCCAGCCGGAAGAGTCGGCCTGGTTGATGGCGTACGCACGGCGGGTGCCCGGGGAGGTGGCATGCTCGAGCAGGTCAGCCAGGACGCCTACGAGCGGCTGCAAGTCGCCGGGGACGTCGACGGCGTCCAGCTGGCGCATCTGGCGCTGTAAGTCCTCCAAGAAGATGAAGCCCCGTCTCGCGCTGCGCTTCAGTGCAGTCCAACATAGGGAAGAAGTTCACGAGCTTTGCAGCAGCTGCCAAGGACGCCAGAGGCAGTGGCCGGCCGTCTCCACGTTCACTGCCTCGGTCGTGTCCGCGCGGGACGGGTTGGTGGTGGCCAGGCCGGCTGCGGCGAGCCGCTGGCGACGGCGACGGCCACGGCGACGGCGAGCATCCGTTGCCAGGCGTGCTCCCAGGGCCACGCTTCGGACACGTCGCCCGAACTTGGCAAGCCGCGGGGATGGTGATGAGCTGAGCGCAAGCGGCGAGCAACTCCTTGTCGGGCTTCGGCAGCTTCAGTTGCACGGGCTCGCGAGGGCCTTCCACGCAGGGTGTGCCATGCCGACGGTGAAGCGGTCGCAAGCGACAAGCGGTTGGAGGTGGTCCGGCGTGTCGCACAAGCGACAAGCGGGACGCCACGTGCTCGGTGACAGGACGTGCACGATGGTTGGCTGCTGCCGCTGTCCTGGGACGACGTGCTCCTGTTCCTCCATGTCGTCGCGGCGTGTGCCTAGTGGGGGGTCATCTGGTCCTGGTCGCGTTGGTCCCGGTCTTGCGCACCTCTTGCTCGCGTTCTCGGGACCTACAACACGGGGGCAGACGAGGCCGCAGAGCTCGCGCGCACGCATCGCGTGGAGGTCCGCCAGGTCGACCTGAGTGACAGAGGTCGCTGCGTCGACTCCTCGCGCCAGATCAGGCACGAGTTCCCATTCACCGGCTTGGTCAACCAAGCCGGAATCATCGAGTTCGAGACGTTTGACCAGTTCAGCCTCGAAGGCTGGTATCGCACGCTCGAAGTCAACTTGACGGCTGCTCTTATTCTGGCGCGCGAGCTCGGCAACGGCATGCCGGCGGGTAGCTCCATCGTCAACATCGCCAGCACCGACGCGCATGTGAGCTCCTACAGCAGCATCGCCTACAGCGCGAGCAAGGCCGCCCTACTCTCGATCACCCGCAGCCTTGCGAACGTGCTAGTGCTGCGGTAGCGAAGTAGATGGGCGTTTGGCTCTGGCGAGGATGGTGTCGGCGTCTTTGGTCCAGATGAAGGGCCGGCAGCGGTCGTTCCAACCGTCGATGTAGTTGCGGAGGGCGCGCTTGAGGTCTTGGACGGAGTCGAAGGTGCCTCGTCGGATCGCCTGCTTGGTGATGATCCCGAAGAAGATTTCGACCATGTTCAGCCAGGAGCCGGAGGTCGGCGTGAAGTGCAGCTGTACCCGGGGGTGCTTGGCCAGCCAGACCTGAACGTTCGGGTGCTTGTGCGTGGCGTAGTTGTCGCAGACCACGTGCAGCTGCCGGCGCGGGTAGGTCCGAGCGATGAGCTTGAGAAAGTCCAGGAACTCGACGTTGGTGTGCCGGTCGTAGCAGCGGTCGGTGACCTTGCCGGTGGCGACCTCAAGCGCCGCGAACAAGCTCGTGGTGCCGTTGCGCTTGTAGTCATGGGTCTGCTTGGCCGGCAGTCGAGGGCGCAGCGGCAGCAGCGGGGCGGTCCGGTCCAGCGCCTGGATCTGGGTTTTCTCATCCACACAGAACACGATCGCCCTTTCGGGCGGGTTCAGGTACAGCCCGACGACGTTACGCACCTTCGCGTCGAGTTCGGGGTCGGTGGAGAACTTGAAGGTCTGCAACCGCCACGGCTGCAGGTTCCACTTCTTCCACACCTTGATGATCGTCACGTGGGACAAGCCAAGTTCGAGTGCGAGTAGCCGGCTCGACCAGTGCGTGACGCCGAGGCGCTCCGGCGGCGCCTCCAGCGTCCGGATCACGATCTTCGCCTCATCGATCACCGGCGGCCGACCCGGCTTGCGCCGATCTTCCAACCCGCCCACACCCTCAGCGCGATACCTGTTCTTCCAGCTGATCACCGTCTGCTTGCTCGTCCCGACCTGCGACGCGATCTGCCCCGTCCTCGCCCCATCGGCGACCAGCAGCACAATCCGCGCCCGCTGCGCCAACCCGGCCCGGATCGACGGCGACCGCAGCCACCCCTCCAGCACCTCACGATCGCGCGGCGGGACCTCCACAGCAGCAGTCAACGGCATAAGCAATCATCCCAGAAACCGACCTGCTATTCAAGTTACATCACTACCGCGACACTAGGCGGGCGAGGCGTGCGTGTAAACGCCGTACCCCGGGATGGATCGACACAGGAATGTCCACCGACGAATCCTACGAGGCCGTACAACTCACCCCGCTGGGCCGCAATGGCCAACCCGAGGAGGTGGGGCGAATGGTGGAGTTCCTCCTTAGCGACAACGCCGCCTTCGTCACCGGTGCTTCCTTCGTGATCGACGGTGGATACACGGGAGTCGACTACATCATGAAGAAGGAGAATGACAGCCTTGGCTAACCTGGCCGGCCCGCTTCCCGAAGGGAGAACGGACCGCAGCCTGGGCGACAGGGGATCGGCGTCGCCGAGTGGACGCCTGCGGAGCGGGAGTTGGCGCTCGAGATCCTGCGGCGAGGAAGCGTGACCGTCTGGGCGGCGGACGGCTCGGAGAACGACTACAGCATCCAGCTATGGAGCGAGGGGGCCCGCCGGGTCTATGGCCACACCCGCGACGCCGCTCTCGGTGCGTCATACATAGACGTGTTCGTCAACCCCAAGGAGAAGACACAAGCTGTTGCGGATCACCAGCGGATGGTCCAGACCGGCGAGGTCTACGAGTGGGGCTAGGCAGCGGACGACATCGCCGCTGACGGTCGCGTATGGACGATGCTCACCGACTGTTTCCGAGTCTCGGACAGCACGCGATCCAAGTGGCTCCTCGCCGAACCCGGGATCGACATCTCGCAGCTGGATCGGGCCTCGCAAGAGCTGCGCCGCGTGCAGGAGGCCGCGCTGATCAGGGACTCTGTCAGCAAGCGCCTGCTCGCTCAGGTCGGCCAGCGACATCGGCGAGGCGGTCGCCGCCCTCGGTAACGACGGGACGCTGGCATCGGTCGCGGAGACCATCTTCAACGGACTACGCCGTCTCAGTTCGGGTGAACCGACCGCCCACCTGTGGGTGTGGTCAACGGCGGCAGCATCACCGAGTACCGCGACAAGGGCGATGCGGCGCTGCCATTTGACGGCCCAGCCGCGCTGCGCCTCCTCCAGTCGCAGATGCAGCCGCTGTTCTACGACCCCGATCGGCAAGATGAAGCCGTCGCCCGCGTAGCACGACGCGGCAGGCGCAGCCGCGCCCGCAGCTTCGCGCTGCTCCCGCTGGTGGACGTGCGCAACGCACACACGCTGGCGGGGATGCTCGCCCTCTGCTTCAACGACAACAGGAAGATTGCCCAAGATGACACGGAGGCTCTCGGCCTCTTCGCCACTCAGGTCGGCTACCTGCTGACCATCGCGACCGAGTTGCAACGCAACCGACGTGAGGCAGCGCAACGCCTCGAAGCGGAGACCAAGAATCGAGTAAAGCGCGTTCAGGAAGAGACCAAGGAAACAGTAATCCGGTCCGTGTTGCACACCGTCGGCAACACCGCTTGGACGTTCCAAGGACGGGCCGGCGAGCTTATGGAGGAAGCCGATCGGCTCGGGCTGGACCCCACCTTCCGCGACAAGCTGGCGCTGGTTGAAGGCGCGTCCGCACAGTTGGGACGCTCCATGGAGGAGCTTCAGGAGCAGCTCACGCGCTCTGAAACAGCGGAGGCGCTCCCTCTTCGCGAGACGGTTGCAGACGTCGTGGCCACGGCCCGGCTCGACGGCCTCGGCAAGGCGGTCCTGCGCCCGCTGGCCTGGCAGCACCACCTGCTCGAGCAGGCTGCGGCGCTCGACCCGCCGATCACTGTGGAGGACAAGAAGGCGCAGCGGGTGGCCTCCGTCGGCCTCACCCACGCCGGCCGGCATGCTGCCGCTGCCGACCAAGTCGTCGACGCGGCCCGCACCGTGCACCAGGGCGTCGGGCTGCACAGCGAGCCCGACACCGACCCGAACGGCGTCACCGGCGTCCTGGGCTACCGCACCTCGACCGTGCACCCCAAGGTCGACGAGCGGCCGGTGCGCCTGGCCCTGCAGCACCTGGCCGACCGGGCTGCGTCCGCCCGCCAGGAGCAGGCGCCCGAGCAGGACCAGCCCGCAAGCCGCTCCCAGGCGGCTGGCGGTAGCCAGGGCGGGCAGCCGACCGTGCACCTGGAGACGGACCTGGGCGACGCGGCCTGACGCACACACCGGACGCGCCCCTCGCTCGGTGAGGGGCGTGTCCGCGTTCGTGCGCACACCCGCACGCGCCGTACCAGGTGCTGCAGACTCGCGGCAGGTCCAGCAGCAGTGGGGCCGAGCGCCCACCGCACGCGGTCGCGACACAGGCGGCCCCAGCCCAAGTGGGCGCAGGGAGCCGTGGTGGACTACCCGTCCATACGAGGGAGGGCGCAGTGAGTGACGGCCCCGTCGCCGCGCAGCACCGCGAGAAGGTGAACGCCGAGCCGACGAAGAACTTCTTCGTCGAGATGCTCGTGCGCGACGTCGACCTCCTCGACGCCGTCGTGGACCTCGTCGACAACAGCGTCGACGGCGCACGGCGCATGCGGACCACCAGCTACAACGGACTTCGGGTTGCCGTCGAGTTCGACGGCACGCACTTCAGCGTCTCCGACAACTGCGGCGGGATCCCGCTGGTGATCGCCCGGGAGTACGCCTTCCGCTTCGGCCGGGACGAGGACGACCCGCGAGGTGGTGCCGACGCCGGCAGCATCGGCCAGTTCGGCGTCGGCATGAAGAGGACGCTGTTCAAGCTTGGCTGGTACTTCGAGGTCGAGTCGAGGACGGAGACCGAGGCCTTCGTGCTCGAGCAGGACGTGCGCGAGTGGCGCCGCGCGCCGGGCTGGGAGTTCGAGATGCTTGCCGACACCGAGACGCGGCGCGAGTCGGACGACACCGGCACCACCATCACCGTGACGCAGCTGCGAGTGGCCGCCGCCGAGGACCTCGGCAACAGTGTCTGGGAAGCGCGGCTGCGCGCCGACGTCCGCACCAAGCACCGCCGGGCCCTCGATCGGGGCATGCAGATCACCGTGAACGGCGTGGAGCTCGAGCCAGTGCCGATGGGGCTGCACGAGAGCGACGACCTCAAGCCGATTGCCCGGGACCTCGTTCTGGACGACGGTCGGGTCCGCGTCCGCCTCCTCGCGGGGGTCAGCTCGTACAAGCCGGTCGATGCTGGCTGGTACGTCTTCCTCAACGACCGCCTCGTAGTAGGGCCGGACAGGACCGCGCTGACCGTCTGGGAAGGCCGCGGCAGCGGCGTGCGAGGCGGGGGCGTCGCCTACCACGATCAATTCGCCCGGTTCCGCGGTTTCGCGCTGCTCGACGCAGACATCTCCGACCTTCTGCCGTGGACCTCAACCAAGACCGGCATCGACGTCGACAGCCCAACCTGGCGCCGCACCCGGCAGCTGATGCGCGACATGACCCGGCCTGTGATCGACTTCCTCAATCAGCTCGACAGGGAGAAGACCTACCTCGCGGGCGACGCGCGCGCCGGGCAGGAGGGCGTCGACCCCGACTCCGAGCTGGCCGGCCAGGTCATCGCCGAGCAGATCGACAAGCTTGCCTCCGTGGACCTCAGCGAGGTCACCGGCGCCCCCGAGTTCGTCCACCCAGAGGTGACCCTGGCCCGCCTCCCGCCGCAGCAAACCTGGATCCGGTACCGCGTGCCGACGCCGGACCTGCTTCAGGCGTCTGAGCTGGCGGAGAGCATCGGCGGGCTGGAGGCCCCCAGGGCCGGCGACGTCGGGCTGTACGCGTTCGAGTACTTCCTGCGCTACGCAGAGGACGAGTGAGCAGCCCCAGCTGGCGCAAGGTGCCGTACGGCACGCGCACCGCCAAGCACGTGGAGCGGAAGATGCTCGCCGAGGCGATGGCCCGCCTGGACGCGCTGTGGCCACTCGAAGAGTGGCGCTACGTCGGGCTGGGCTCGCTGTGGTTCACCGACTTCGCGCTGTTTCACCGCCGCCTGGGCATGCGGCTGCTGCACAGCATCGAGGACGAGCAGGACGAGGGCCTGCAGGAACGATTTCGTGGCAACGCCCCCTTCGCGACCCGGATGCACTTTGGAAGGACGACCTCGGAGCTGCCGAAGATGCCCTGGGACCAGCCAGCGGTGGTCTGGCTCGACTACGACGACAAGTTTCGCAGCTGGATGTTCGAGGACGTCGACCATGTCGTCTCGGCATGCCAGGACCCGACGCTGCTCCTGTTCACCCTCAACGTGAGCCCCGGCTCGGATCCGGGGGACGGCCGTCGGGCCGAGTTCGCCGAGCGCCTAGGCAGCGAGGATCGCCTCCCCCGGTGGGCGAGGCGCGACTCCGATCTCGGCGCCGAGATCAAGAACCGCGGGATGGCGAACGCGGTCCGGGAGGTCATGACCGACCAGATCGAGGCAGCCCTGGTTGACCGGGGCGACCCGGCGCTGCGCTACGAGCAGGTCTTCCACTTCCGCTACTCCGACGGTGCGCCGATGGCGACGTTCGGGGGGCTGCTGTCCTCGGCCGGCGGCGGCGACTGCCACTTCGACAACCTGCCGTTCTACAAGCCGGCCGGAACACCGTTCGTGATCCAGCCACCCGTGGTGACGCTGCGCGAAGGGCTGGCGCTCGAGGCGCTGCTCCCCGACACCCCCGTGGACCCCGCGCGTCTTCCGAGACTGACCAAGCCCGAGGTCAAGGCCTTCCGGGAGCTGTACCGCTACATGCCGTCCTTCGTGGACGCGGAGATCTGATCGCCTGCTCGCCGGCAGAGGGGCTCCGAGTCAGTCCTCGGGCGGGCGGCTGTCGGCCCACCAGGTTCGTGCCAGGTCCTCGAGCCTGCCGTCTGCCCGCTCGAGCATCCGGTCCAGCTCGTCCCGGAGCGCCGCGAACTCGGCCGCGTAGACCTCCCGGGCCAGCGGCTGCTGCACCGCTAGAAGGTGCTCGAGCGCCTCGCGGTGCTGCTCGCGCAGCTGGTCGTCCCGCGCAGCCCAGCGTGAAGCCAAGTGGGCCCGCCAGTCCGCGTACTGCCTGTTGTCGGCTGCGCACGACGGGATGGTCAGGTCCAGGGTGTAGCCCGTCCACATGCGGTCCAGCACGAGCGGCGGAAAGTGGTCGCGGTCGGGGCGAGACTGGACGAGGCCGCACCAGGCACAGCGGTCGGCGAAGGACTCCCGCACGTAGTCGCGGAGGCCGGCCAGCTCTCGCCGCGCGGCCGACCGTCCCGCCGGCGGCAGGGCCTTTCGCCGCTCGTCACGGTAACGCGCAGCGCAGACGCTCGCGATCTCGCGCACCAGGGTCGTCTTCCTGCCGATCATGCGTCCCACGGCCGGACTTAGGCCTGTCGTCGCTCGAGGACGGTCGAAGCGACCTCTCGGGCCGCCGCCGCGAGGTCTTCGTGCTCCCACAGGCGCAGGGGCAGCCACCCCGCCTCGCGCAGTCGTTCGTCCGTGTCGGCGTCCCGCTCTCGGTTGCGGCGCACCTTGCCTGTCCAGTAGCCCGGGTTGGTGTGCGGTGTCCGGATGCCGTGCTCGGGGCAGCCGTGCCAGACGCAGCCGTCGACGAACACTGCGACCTTGGCTGGGCCGAAGACCAGGTCTGCCCGCCGGCGCAGGCCGGGGAGGGGAGGGGCGTCGACGCGGTAGCGGAGGCCGGCGGCGTGCAGCGCCCGACGCAGCTGCATCTCCGGCGCGGTGTCGCGGGTCGGTTGGCGCTGCATGCGTCGGCTCACCTCCGGCGTGCTGGCGCAGGACTCGCCGCCGAGGTCGGGCCGCGGGGTGCGTACAGCTCGAGAGGGACGGCGGGAGCTGGCAACGAGCACCGCCCCTACCTCGGCTGGGGCACTGGGATGCCGAGCTGCCCGGCGTCCCGGTGCAGCTGGGTCATGCGCACCAGGCGGGGGGCCCCGCCGCGCAAACTCAGGAACGCCTCCCCGACGCCGAGCGTGCGGATCTGCTCGGCGAGCCGGGTGTTGTCCTGGTCCAGGCGTCGCGCGGCCATGCTCGCCACGGTGGCGTCCGGCAGCCCGAAGCAGATCTTCGTCTGCGCGTTCGCGGCGACGACCGGGTCCAGGTCGAGCGGCTGCTGGGTGGCCAGCAGCACCGCCAGGCCCTTGGACCGGCCTTCCCGGATCATGGTCTTGATCGCCTGGAACGACGCCACCCGGTGGGCCTCGTCGACGACCGCCACGTACCGGACGGTGTTGGGCACGGGCGGCAGGTTCTGCACCCGGATCAGCAGCGACGACAGGATAAAGGCTGCGGCCAGCACCGTCGTCTGGCCGTTGCCGGGGATCCTGGACAGCCCGAACACCACGTTGAGGTCGATGACGTCGCCGAGTGGGACGCCCGCCCCGAACAGGTTGTGCCGGGTCAGGTCCCCCATCACGCCTGACAAGTCGGCGTCGAGCTGGTCGTCCAGGGTGCGAAGCGTGGGCCAGCGGTCCTCGGCGCGGCCGGCCGCGTAGGCGTCCCGCAGGGCCTTTTCGAGCTTGGCGCGCTGGCGCACGCCGATGCGGGTGAAGCTCCTAGTGGCCTCCTCGATGGTGTCCCGGAGCTCGATGACAGCGGTGTCGATGGCGCGGTCGCTGTCGTCGTCGAGTGCTAGCGGGTTGTAGGGGGCTCCGGTGTTCCATAGGTCGAGGAACTCGGCGCCGGCCTGGCTGGGGAAGCCGGTGTCGTCGCTGTAGTCGTTCTTGAAGTCGGCGATGCCGAACCGGGTGCCGCTGTGGCGCGCCAGCTGGGCTAGCAGGCTCATCGCGAACTGCGTCTTGCCCATCCCGGATGAGCCCCAGATCTCCGTGTGGCCGTTCTGCAGGAGGTCCTGGCCGGGGCCGGCCGGGTGCCAGCGCACCTCCTCGCCGGTGGCGGCGTCCCACCCGAGCAGTGGCGCAACGAACTCCTTGGGCGTGGGGGCGGCCGCCGGCTGGGGGGCTGCGGCAGCTGAGTCACGCGCCGGCTGCTGTTGTTCCACGGCGGCGGCCTCGGCAGCCGGTGACGGCTCGGGCGGCTGCGCCGGACCGGGGGCGGCCTCGGCTGGGGGGGGTGGCTGTTCTGCGGGGGCAGGCCCCGGGCCCGGACCGGCGCCGTTCTTCTCGGGCCGCCGGCGCAGGCGGCCGCCGGGCAGCGGCGGGGCGTCGGCCTCGACCGTCCGCAGCTCGGTGAGCCGGACCTGAGTGGCGGTGCGCAGCAGCGGCTCGGTGAGCCGGACGGTGTGCAGGGCGACGGGCACGATGTCGCCCGCGACCTCGTGCGGGTAGTGGTGGTGCTTCTCCTCTACGTTCGGTCCGAACACCAACCCGACGCCGGCCCACTCCAGGGTGCCGGTGCCGGTGCGGAAGGCCTCCAAGGCAGCCAGCTCCGCGGCGTCAAGCTTGAACTGCGACTCCCTAGCGACGGAGTAGGCGGCCTCGGTGATGCGGTTCAGCCACAGACGGCTGTAGACGGAGCCGGGGACGGGGTACGCGGCCCACCTGGTGGCGGCGAGGGTCTGGCTGAGCTGGTCGAGGGCGCCGCTGGTGGCGTTGGCCTCGTCGCTGCGCCGGGCCTTGACTTCGATCGCGGCGATGTGGACGCCGCCCTCGGCCGGGTCCAGCGCGATCGCCAGCAGGTCAGCGCGCTTGCCCGGGAACCAGTGCCGGTACTCGTCCAGACTGACCAGCAGCACCCTGCAGTTCGGGGGCAGCGGCCAGGGGGTGGTGGTCGTGGCGAGCAGGCTGAACGCGACGACGTGTCCGACGAGTTCGTTGATGCCGGCGCCACTGGTGGCGGCCTGCAGCGCGAGGATGCCGTAGCCCTGGCTGGCGACGCGGCGGATGTCGGTGCCAATGCTCAGCGCGAGGTCGGGGTCGGCGACGATGCCTGCTGCCCGCAGGCTCCTGCCTATTGCCCTGTCGGCCGGGCCGCCGGACTTTTGGGACAGCACGAGCGACAGCGGGCTGTCGCCGCCGAGCCGGCGCTCCTGGTGCAGGATCGCGACTTTCTCGGCGCCGAGGGCCTGTTCGAGGCTGTCCCGGGTGGCGTAGCGGTCCAGGGTGGCCACCCACAGGGCCAGCTCGTGGACCTGCTGCAGTTGCCCGGCGATGTCGAGGGTACCGGTGCGGGCCTCGGGGACCCGGATGGTCTGTCCTGGCTCGGGCCAGTCGTCCTCGACGGCGTTCTGCAGCCGCAGCCAGGCCTGCCCGGCTGGGGTGGCGGCGGGCGGCATCAGCAGGGTTCGGCCGGCCTGCTTGGGGCGCTGCCAGGTGCGGGGCGCGAACAGGACCTCGTCACCGGCGTCTGGCGGGGCGACGTCGGTCGGGTACACCTGCAGCCGCTGGCCGCCCTCGGTGAGCCCGGTCACCAGTGCGAGGTGGACGGCGGGGGCGCCGCCGGCGGGCCGCAGCACGCGCAGGGCGTGCTCGAGGCTGTCGAGGTAGCGCAGCTCCAGGACGTCCCCCTCGCCGCGCAGCTCGTGGTCGGCTCGGGCCAGGGTCTGCCGGCTGGGGCGGTCCTCGGGGGTCTTGCCGATGCAGAAGATCTCGACCTTGCTGACGATGGCGCCGCCTGTCTTGCGGCCGATGACGGACACGGCCTGCGCGGCGAGCAGGTCTGCCGCGCCCGGCCCCCAGGCCAGGCAGCGCAGGTGGCCGGCCGCTTCGGGCTGCAGCGTCAGGAGCCTGGCCAGTACGCCGGTGAGCGCGTCGCCGGCGTAGCCGCTCTCGTCGCGGGTGCTCCGCCCGCCGTACAGGCTCCATACCCTGCCCTCGCTGGTCGGCACCAGCGCCCGGTCCTGGGTGGACAGCCGCAGGTGGGCCGGGTGCTGCGAGGCGGTTGTCCGCGCGACGGCGGCGGCGGCGGCCGCGACAGGCTCGGTCTCGGTGTCGGGCTTCTCCGCCCGCTCCAGCAGGTCCCACAGGGCGGCGAGGTACTGCCCGAGCCATTCGGCCTTGAGCGGCGCCAGCCCGGTGAGGGCGGCCGCGCGGTCTCCCCCGGTGACCGCGCCGGCGAGTGCGAGCGCCTCGGCGTGGGTCCGGTCGCCCGCGGCCTCGTGCTGCTGGCAGGCATGGGTCCACGCCTGCGCCCAGGACGCGAGCAGCGTCGGTTCCAGGCCGCGGCTCAGCGCGGCGCGAGCCAGGGCGGCGAGTTGCTCGGCGACGGGCAGGAGCGCTTTGGGCACGGGTACCTGGGCGGGGCTGTCGGCCGCGCAGAACCCGCGCAGGGTCGGCTCCTGCCGCAGGGACAGGGTCAGTGTCGGGTGCTCGGCGAATAGCAGGGCGGCGCGCAGCAGGGCTGCATCGTCCAGGTCGGGCTTCCAGTCCACCTGGACGGTGCTGACGCTGCCGGCGGCTTCCCCGAAGCTGTGCAGCTTGAGCTGCAGCGGCGGCAGGTCTTCTGGGCCGGCGAGGTCGGCGTCGGCGAACGCGCCGGGCACGTCGCCGTCGGCGGCGTCCTGCAGCAGCAGGCCGTCGATCTCGCCGCCCGCGGACTGCCAGGCGCGCATCAGGCCGCCGAGACGCAGCCGCGCGCAGGCCATCGTCAGGACCCGGGCGGCGCCGCTGCGGTTGCGGGCCCGCCCGGGCGGCGGGATCGGCCCCAGTACCTCGACGCGGTCGATGGTGCCGCCGAGCTGTTGGGCGGCCCGCACGAGCGCCGCTTCTGGGCAGGAAGGGCTGCTGCCGCTGACGGCCTTGTCGCGCAGCAGCCGCTCGAGCTTGACCCGCAGCGGCCTGGCGCAGAGCCGTCGCTGCTGGGCGTCGTCGAGGTCGAGCAGTTCCTGGGCGGCGGGGCGCTGTTCGGTGCCCCGCCGCAGGGCCTGTGCCCGTCGTTCGTAGGCGTCCCAGGGCAGGGCGGCCGCCTGGCCTTCCGGCGGCAGTCCGCGGCGGTAGTCCGACAGTGCGGTGGTGACCAGGGCGACGAGGTCCTGCGACTTCTGCTCGAGGATCTCGCGCGCTTCGTCGTACTGCAGCCGGCTGAGCAGTCCGTCGCTGCCGGACTGCAGCAGCGTCATGACCTCCTCGGCAGCGGCCGCCGCGGCTTGGGGGTCGTCGCGCAGGCCGGGGCGGCGGCGCAGGACGGTCTCGGCCCGCCGGCGCAGGTCCGCGTAGTCCCGCGGGCTGAGCAGGTCCTCGCTGGTGCGGCGGGCTGCGAGTTGGAGGTTGTCGCCGATGCGCGAGCTCTCCACTCGTAGGCCGGCGGCGTGGTCGGCGAACGCCCCGAGCGCCGGCAGCGCGCGCAGCGGGTCTTCGCCGGCCGCGAGGCGGTCCAGGTAGGCGGCGACCGCCGCGGCGCTGGGGCGGCTCGCGGCGCCTGCCTGGGTGATCGCCTCGCGGACCGACCTGGCGGGGCCGTCCAGCTGCACCGCGGGCGCCTGCGAGGCGAGCAGCGCGACTCCCGCCGCGTCGTCCAGCAGCTGGCTGGGAGACACCGATTCGAACAGGTTGAGCGACTGCCGGTCGGCGACCTGCTGTCCCTCGCACAGCACGAGCACGATGCCCCGGGCCTGGCCCGCCTCCCGCTGGTTGCGCATGGCGGTGCCCGACGCTCCCACCAGCGCATGCGCGCCGAAGCGCCCAGCCTGGTCCGACACCACCCGCAGCGGCGGCAGTTCGTCGGTCCAGCCGGCCACCATGCCCTCGGCGAGTTCGGTTGGGACGCCCTCGACGAGCACGAAGCGAGCCTGGCCGGGCATCCGGGCGATGTAGGAGGCGAGGGCCGCCCCGAGCCGCCGGTTCACGGTTGGCTCCTGCGGGCTCGCTCGCCGACAACGGTGGTGCGGTCCGACAGGCCCAGGGCGAGCCCGGCTTGGCTCATCAGCTGCTCGGCGCGGCGCGCGTTGCGCTCCAGCCCCGCCCCGTCCACCTGCCCGGGCAGTGTGGTCCCGGCAGCGGACTCCTGGTTGATCACAAATCCCCACTCCCGGCGCACCGCGCCGAAGAACTCGTGGCTCGGCATCGGCATCTGCGCTGAGAGCGCGCCGACGAGCGCCGCGAGCAGGTCGGTGGTGGCGGTCAGGTACGGGTAGCGGGTGCCGCCGAGAAGCCCTACCGACTGCAGTAGCACCCGGAAGCCGGCCTCGGCGCGGCTGTAGTTGGCGTTCTCCACGGCCGCCCGCGCCAGCTTGAGGTACTCCTCCTCCGCGCATCCTGCGACCAGGGCGCTGAGCCGGCTGCTCACGGTGTCGGCGTCGGCGCCCGCGAGCCCGCTCCGCGGCTCGAACTCGCTCTCCCAGTCGACGACCCGGGCCTCCTTGAGCTGCCGCATCTGCTGCGCCAGCGTGCGCACGGTCGCCTCGCCCAGCCGGATCCGCGCCCGCCGGTAGGACTCCTCCGACCGCTGCCGGACCGGGTCCTGCGCGCGGGTGGCGCCGCCGAAGCTGAGCAGCAGGTAGCGCTCGGACTGCGGTGTGCCGGTGGCCTCCCAGGCGGTGCGCAGCGTGTGTGACGCCAGGTCCAGCGCCAGCACCGTGCGCAGCTGCCACAGCCGGGCCGGGCCGCTGGCGCCGCCCTGCAGCATCACGCCCTCGACGTGCCGGCACAGCCGCCCTGCGAGGTCCTGCAGCTGGTCCTTGCCGCCCTGGTCCCAGGCCTGCTGCTCGTCGTCCTCGATCGCGGGGGTCTTGACGTAGTCGTCGACTCCAGAAAGCGCGGACTCCAGCCGCGTGCTGATGGTCGCCAGCGGGCTGGGGCCGGTGAGCGCCTGCTCGATGGCGTGCACGGCCCGCTTGCCCAGCGCAGCGGCCGCCGGGTCCCGGGGGTCGACGAGCAGGCGGGCCAGTGTGATGCCGCTCCCGCGCATGTAGACCTTGCGCACGGTGTAGTCGGGGCGGCGCGGGTTGGGCTTGCGGGCGTCGTACCACAGCAGCGACTCGTGGAAGGGCCGCAGCAGCCAAGCCCCCTTCTGGCCGCGTTGGGTGTCAGGGTCGACCAGTCCGTCCAGGGCAGCCCGCGCCAGGCTGAGGTGCGCCGAGCCCCGGATCTGCTCGCCGGCGGCCAACAGCCCGCCGTAGCGGGCGGGCGTTGTCTCATCGTCGCCGGCGCGACCGGTGTCCTGCCCGCCGAGGAAGTTCTCCTCGAGCGCGAGGCTCCGCAACGCGAACCGTCGCCGCTTGGGACTTTTCAGCGGACGGTCAGCCGCAGGCGCCCGGTAGCCGTTCTGCGCCAGCGTCAGCAAGGTCTCCGCGCACAGCTGCGGAGCGCGCTCGTCGCGGTCGGGGTCGAGCGCGAACAGCGTCTCGGCGATGCTGCCGGGCGAGAGCCGGCGGGGCCGGGCCATCAGCCGCCGCCCGGGGCGGTGAAGTACGGCAGGCCGATCCTGACCAGGTTGGGCGGGGAGCTGTCCGGGTCGGCGACCCGCAGGTCCTCCTCGGAGGCGGGTGCGGCGGCGAGGCGACCGTAGAAGCCGCGCAGGTCGTTCATCTCAGCGACGCCCTGCCCGACGGGCCCCTGGAACTCGGCCGCTTCCCGGATGGCCTCGTACATGCGAGGGCGAATGCGCAGCGAAAGTGACGGGTCGCCGTCGACGACCAGCTCGACGTCGACGTGGTCGACGTCGAGGACCTGCTCGACCAGGCCCCGGTCGGGCACGGCCAGCGACAGCCGGGCGACGGCTACCTGGCTGTGGACCAGGGACGGCCGGGCGGGACGAAAAGCGCCGGGGTCCCGCGCGAACAGGCATGCAGGGTCCGGGATGACCAGGCCCTCGTGCGGACTGGCGAACCCGGTGACCAGGAAATTCAGGCCCCGGACGAGCGCCGTCCGCTCCAGTACCGTGTCGCCGCCGCCGGCGGCCTTGGTTGCCAGGCCCACCAGGTCCGGCAAGTATCGGTAGTCCAACAGGCGGCGCGCGGCCGAGGCCTCCCCGCCGAGTTCGGCGGCTGCCTCGAAGTACAGCCGCTGGCGCCACAGGGACTGCCCGGGCGCGTTCTCGCGCTCGTCGCCGTTGACCATCGCGTCCAGCCCGTCTTCGACGCGGATCGGGTCCTCGTCGGTGCTCACCATCTCGCCCAGTGCATGGAAGGTCATCACGCCCTGCTTCGTGCGGACCCGGTCCAGCGGAGAACTGCTCCCGGCCAGACCCGGCTGGCGGCCGCCGGAGCGGGAGCCGCCAGGCAGCATGGCAGGGTCGCCGGGCAGCACGGCAGGGTCGCCGGCCAGCATCCGCACCGCGTGGGGCGCGCCGGAGGTGTCCCGAAGCCAACCGTCGGCCTCCAGGTCACTGACGTCGCCCAGCCCGGCACGGCGCATCCCGGACAGCAGCGGGGACCGCTCGACGGCCTCGGCCGCGAGCCCGCCGCCGACCACCCGCGTGTAGTAGCCGCTGCTGGCCGTGAAGGCGTCCTTGTCCCTGTCCCGCACGTCCGTTTTTACGGTGGCGCAGCTGTTCGGGCCGACGATCGCCCAAGCCAAAATGGACAGCACTTCGCGCAGCGTCGGGACCGCCTCCCCGGTGCCGAGCCGGACCAGGCTGCGGAGCTGTTCGCGGACGTCGGGGCGCCGCAGCGCCGCGGCGTTGCTCCTCATCGGGCATCCGCCCGTGTCGAAGGGGCACTGGTCGCATCCACCCCACAGCTCTTCGCGCGTGACGTAGTCCAGCAGCTGAGTCCACAGGCGCTGCGCAGTTGGCCGCTGCCGGTTGACGTTGACGACCGTCACTCCCGCGGCCTGCGCCGCCCCGTGCCGCAGGGCGGTTTCCAGCGCCGCGCTGACCTCAGGGGCGTCCATAGCCTCGAGCGCGTCGCGCATGACTCCCTCGTTGGCACAGACCATCGCCTGGCCGCCGTCCCGCGCCGCGGCCAGGACAGCCTGCAGCGCCGCGAGCCGGGCGGCCGCGTCGGGCAGGCCGGACAAGTCCTTGACCACCCAGCGCGCAGGTGCGACTTCGACGGCCGCGTCCTCGGCGGGCAGCTGTGCGTGCAGCGCGCGGCAGTACGCCTCGGCGACAGCGGTCTTGCCGGTGCCGGCGTTGCCCGTAAGCACCACGGCGCCTGCCTCGCCGCCCCGGGCCCATGTAGTGACATGGCGCGCCAGCCGGGTCTCGGCGTCGTCGCCCAGGACGCCGGCGAGTTCGGCGAAGTGCTCCCGGTAGGCGCCGCTCTGGTCCGCCGTGAACACCGACAGTGCCCGCAAGGCCGCGACTACGGGCAAGTCGGCAGGGGTGGCGGGCGCTCCTCCGCCCGTCACCCTGCCGCCTGCTCGGCCGCGCGGGCCAACGACCTGGCCGGGCGGACGGACTGCCGCCGCGCCGCGGCCAGCTCCCGGCCCGTACGGGGCCGGACCCCCGCAGCCTCCAGCGTGTCGGCGAGGGCACCCACGATCAGGTTCGCAGCGGGCGGCGGGACCGCGTTCCCCACCTGGCGCCGCACCCTCGGGTAGGCGGAGCGGGCCTCCCGCGCCCCGGTGCCGCAGCCGTGCTCGAAGACGAAGTCGTCCGGAAAGCCCTGCAGGCGGGCCTTTTCCCGGTTGCTCAGGCGGCGCGGCTCCACGTGGTGGTAGCCGTGCGTCCCGCCCCCCCCGCCCGCGATCATCGTGTACGCGGGCCGGTCGGGGTCCAGGCGCCGGTAGACGTGGCTGATCAGGCCCTTCACCGCCAGCGGGTGGCCGTCAGGAATCACTTCGTAGTTGCTTCCCGGCGGGATCATCTTGAGCCGCTCAACGACGTCGTGGCTGTCGAGGCCCCGCTCGTGGTTCGGCGCCTTGTCGCTGAGGGGGTGCTTGTCCAGTGCCTCCCACACGGTGCGCGGCTGGCCTGCGAACGGCGTCGGGATCACCGGTGGCCGTACGCCCAGGTCGCGCCGGACCCCCACGACGATCAGCCGCTCGCGGTGCTGGGGCACACCGAGGTCCGCCATGTCGACCACCTGCGCGCTGAGGTCGTAGCGCACGCCCGGGCCCTCGCCCCGCCCCGACGCGAAGCTGGAGGGGGCGCGCAGCGAGTGCCGGACCAGAGTCCACGCAGTTCCCCGGTTGGCCGACAACAGCCCTGGCACGTTCTCCAGGACGAAGGCCGCAGGCCGCAACTCGTCCAGGAACCGAGCCACCTGGCGGAACAGGTTCCCCCGCGCCGTTTTCAGGCCGTCGTGGTTCCACAAGGTGGAGTAGTCCTGGCAGGGCGGCCCTGCGAGGAGGATGTCGCAAGCAACGTCGGGGACCTCGACCCCCGTGACGTCTGCCTCGACGATGTGCGGGCCCAGGTTGCGCCGGTACGTCTCAACCGCCCAACGCTCGCTGTCGACCGCCCAGACCACACCGACCCGCCCGGTCTGCTCCGCGCCGAGGTCCATCCCCCCGCAGCCAGAGAACAGCGACACAGCCGCGTACTTCTGCGCCGCACGTGGCATCAGACCACCCGCTGCTCGGAGATGACGACCGTGACATCGCAGCCCAGCTCGGCAGCGGCCCGTTGGAGCGCGGCCAGGCTCAGTCGCTGCCGCCCGGCCTCCAGCCGCGCGACCGCCGACTGAGTGGTCCCGAGGCGCCGCGCGAGTTCGAACTGGGTCATGCCGGCGCCACGGCGTAGCGCGCGCAGTCTGACGCCCACCGATGTGGCGTCACAGGAGGTGGGGGCACCCGGCATGGGCGAGGTTAGGGCTGCAGCGGACATGCGCGGCACGCTATACGCGAACGCCGACATTTTCGGCGGAGCCCCGCCGACACGATCTCAGGTCACAACGGTCTGGTCCCGGATCCGTTGGTGCATCCGAGCCTGCACCGGGCCGCAGCCACCCCGCCTGCGTCGCTTAGTCGAGCGCCCTGCTCCACTAGATGTTTGATTTCAAGCCTGGTCATGGTCATAGGTGTCGTCGACGACCGCCTCGCGGTAGCGCTCGGGGGCGCATCCGCCGGTACAGCTCGAAGCAGCTCGATTAGGTGCGGGACCCCGATGGTCTGGCTCGCCGTGGCACGCACGGACCCGAGGGCGATGTGGCCCCCCTGGGCTACTGAAATGGTCAGCGTCGACTTGGCGCTGGCGCGAGCTTCGTAGCCCTGGTTACCGTCCGTGGCGACGATCTCGCCGTTGCCAGCCTTCAGTCGGAACGCGAACTTGCCATCGCTGCGGGCGTACGTCTCACCGGTTCCCGCCATGTTGTACCTCCACGTCGGTCGGCGTCGTGCGCCGCAATGAGTGCTCGCGTCGGACCCTATGCTCCCCCTCCGACACGGCGTTGCGCGTCGATTCGGCCCCTCAATGGGGCCGATCCGAGGCCCAACCCCGCCTCTCGCGCACCACCGAGCGTTCCCCACGACCGGCCCAGCCCAGGAAATCCTGCGGTCGTATTGCGGTCACAGCGGAGAGCGATCAGGGCCATGATCGATGATCAAGGCCCTGACCTGCACTTTCGGGTGGAGCTGAGGGGACTCGAACCCCTGACCCCCACACTGCCAGTGTGGTGCGCTACCAGCTGCGCCACAGCCCCGCGTCGTGCGACTGCAGACACTACAGGCTGCGGGGGTCGGGCCGACTGCCGAGGTCGTGCCCCCCGACGGGTCGGCCGACGGGTGTCCCGACCTCCGCGCCGTGCCGTTCGAGCCGCCACCCGCGGTCGGCCTCGACGAGGACCGACCAGCAGCAGTTGCCGAGCGCAGCGAGCCGCCACGCCTGCTCCGAAGGCAGCTCGAGCAGGATTGCGACGGCCGCGCGGGCGGTGCCGCCGTGGGTCACGGCCACCAGCGTGCGGCCCGGGGGCAGGTCGACCGAGAGCACGCACGCGGCCGCCCGTGCACCCGCCTCGGCGTACGTCTCTCCGCCTCCACGCCGGACGTCGACCCCGGCCCGCCACGCGGCGTGCTCGTCGGCGAACAGCTCGCGTGCCTGCTCGGAGGTCAACCCCTGCCACTGACCGAGGTCCAGCTCGCGCAGCCGCACGTCGAGCGCGAGCGGCACGTCCGCCGCGTCGGCCACCAGCTGCGCGGTGTCGCGGGCACGGAGCAGATCGCTGGAGATGACGACGTACGGCGCCGTGCGGGCCAGCACGTCGGCCACCGCCGCCGCCTGCGCGCGTCCGGTGTCATCGAGCGGCACGTCGAGCTGGCCCTGGATGATCCCGTCCGCGTTGTGCGCGGTGCGTCCGTGCCGGAGCAGGACGAGGCGGCGTGGGCTCAGGACCGCCGCCCGGCGGCCCGCTCCACGTCGGCGTCGACGAACGGGATGACCGGGCAGTCCTTCCACAACCGCTCGAGCGCGTAGAAGACGCGCTCCTCTTGATGCTGGACGTGCACGACGATCTCGGCGAAGTCCAGCAGGACCCAGCGCGCCTCGGCAGCACCTTCACGGCGGACCGGCTTGGCGTCGAGGTCCCGTAGCTGCGCCTCGATCTCATCGACCACGGCCATCACCTGGCGGTCGCTGGGCGCGGAGGCGAGCAGGAACACGTCGGTGATGACCAGCTGCTCGCTGACGTCGAGCAGCAGGATGTCGCTGGCAAGCTTGTCGGCAGCGGCCTGGGCAGCCGCCAGGCCGAGCTCGACGGCGCGCTCGGAGGCAGGCACTCGGTCTCGTCTCTTCGGGAGTTCGAAGCCGCAACCCTCTCACGCCCGAGGGTGGCTCACGATCACCACGACGGCCGCTACCAGTTGCCGCGCATCACGTTGCGACGAACGCCGATCGACGCGGACGGGCCAGCAGCTCGCCCTAGATCGGGCAGTGCCTTCGGCGTGCTGATCCTCCCGCCGCGTCGTAGCAGCAGAGCGGTGACGACCAGAGCCACCAGCAGCAGCACTGCCAGAGCTGCCAGCACAGCGCGTCGGCGCTGACGCCGTCGACGGCGGCGCAGCTCAGCCCTCGCCCCCATGCCCGGCCCCGGTGCAACAGCACTCATCTGTACAGCCGACGCTTCTCGATGTACTGCACCACCCCGTCCGGCACGAGGTACCAGACGGGGTGACCGGCGGCGACCCGCTCTCGACAGTCGCTCGAGGAGATGGCGAGGGCCGGCACCTGCACGGTGGTCACGGCGCCGTCCGGGAAGCCCGACAGGTCGACGGCGTCGTAACCGGGACGGGAGACACCGACGAAGTGGGAGAGCGCGAACAGCTGGTCGGCCTTGACCCAGCCGAGGATCTGCGCAAGCGCGTCCGCACCGGTGATGAAGAACAGCTCGGCGTCGGGATGCTGCGCGTGCAAGTCGCGCAGGGTGTCGATCGTGTACGTCGGTCCGGGGCGGTCGATGTCCGTGCGGCTGACCGAGAAACGCGGGTTGGAGGCGGTCGCCACTACCGTCATGAGGTAGCGGTCCTCCCCCGTGCTGACCTCGCGATGGATTTTCTGCCAAGGGTTTCCGGTCGGGACGAACACGACCTCGTCGAGGGCGTAGCGCACCGCCACCTCATTGGCCGCTGACAGGTGACCGTGGTGCACGGGGTCGAAGGTGCCGCCCATGACCCCGATCCGCCTGACCACGCGATCAGGCTAGTGGCCGCTGTGCTTAGAGGGCGGCCCGGCGCGCGAAGCGCCAGCCCAGCCGGCCGAGCACCAGCAGGACCCCGAGGAACAGCACCACGACGAGGGTTCGGCCGCTGCGCGCGATGATCGCCTCGATCCCGCTGGTGAACCCGTTGACCGCGTCGTGCCACGCCTTGGACAAGCCGCTGCGTGGCGTGACGGCGATGTCGTTGCTGCCGGCCTCGCTGACAGTGACGGTCAGCGTCGCGAAGTCGCTCTGGTCGGCCAGGACGCGGCGTTGTCCTTGCAGCCGGTCGATCTGGCTCTGCACGTCATCGACCCGCTGCTGGACCGCGAGCGTCTCGCCGATCGTCTTGGCCTGGCCGAGGATGACCAGGAAGCGGTTGCGCGCGGCGGTCAGCGAGCCGATCTGCGCGGCCACGTCGGCGTAGGTAGCCGTCACGTCGTTGCCACTCGAGCTGACGCTCACAACCTGTGCCCCGATCGCGCGCACCTGCCGCACCACCGCCTCGTACGACGGCGCCGGCACCCTCAGCGTCATCGTCCCTGTCGGGCTGCTCCCGGCCTCTTCGCTGCTGCTGGACGCCAGGTACCCACGCGCCGTCGTGACGACCCGCGTCACCTCACCGAGTACGGCGCTGACCTTCCCGTTGGGCGCCACCAGCACGACGGTTCCGGTCTTGATGATCCGCGCACCGTCCGCCGGCCCCGGCGCAGCACCCGCTGCGGGGGCAGCCGGCCCGCCTCCGGTGGTGGAGCGCAGCTCGGTCGTGGCCGGCGCACCGAGCGGGGGCGGCACCGAACCCGCTGTGCCGGGTGATTGTGCACCGTTCTGCCGGCTGCCGGTGGCCCGGCCGGAGCCCGCGGAGCTCTGCCCGGCGGTGGACGTGGCAACGGTGCCGCCGGCCGTGCTGGCGCGGTCGTAGGACGATGAGCCGCCACCGCCGTTCCTGACCACCGCGAAGCCGAGCAGGAGCACGGTGATCACCGCGGTCAGCTGCAACACCCGACGGTGGGCGACGAGGCTGCGCTTCGGGGGAGGTCCGACCGCGGCCAGCACCTCGTCGGCACCGACGGCCGGCACCTCGTAGGCCTGCCCGGCGCGGGACAGGAGCTTGGTCAGGTGGTCGTCGGACAGGAGCGGGCTCATGGGAAGACCTCCGCGGTGGGGACGGCCCAGCCGGACAGCCGGGGGTCGAGGGCGAGCCGCTGCCTCGCGTCGTGCAAGCGGCTCCGGACGGCTGATGGGCGACGGTCGATAGCGACGGCGATCTCGGTGTCCGACAAGCCGGCCCAGAACTGCAGGACGAGCGGGACCCGCAAGCCCACCGGCAGGCCGGCGAGGGCCGCGATGACATCGGCGGACACCCCGGCCGGGCCCGCGAGGCGGCTGGGGTCGGCGTCCAGCCGCTCGTGTCCCTGCGGCCTGTCGCCCGCGGCCTGCTCAGCGTGCACTCGCGAGCTGCACGCGTTGACGACGGCGCGGTACAGCCACGGCCTGCGTGCATCACCGGCCGGGACGGCGTCGCGGAACCGCCACAACCGCAGGAACGCCTCGTGCACCGCGTCCCGCGCAGCCACCGGGTCGCACAGCACCAGGCATGCCGTCCGGTAGGCCGTGGGGTAGTCCCGACTCAGCCAGTCCTGCCCGTCCCTGTCACTCATGGCAGTGAGACGCAGCCGGCGGCCGTTCGGTTCGATCAGGCTTCGGCCACGCCCGACCAGCCTAGGTGGCGGAAGCCGAGCCGCTCGTACACCCGCGCCACGTCAGCGGAGTCCGCGGACAGCCAGACCAGCCGGACGCCCCGCCGTACGGCATCGCCGGCGAGCACCGCGGTCACTGCAGCGCCGAGTCCCCGGCGCCGGAACGCCGGCAGCGTCGCCACCCCCGTCACCTCGCTCAGCACGCCCTCCATCGTGTGGCCGCCCCGGGACACCAGTCGGCCGTCGACGAACGCCGCGGCGACGGCAGGGCGACCGACGGTCAGCCGCTGCCGCTGCAGCCGCACCTGCTCCGGCTCCGGACGGGCGGCGTCGACCGCCTCCAGCCCGGCCCCTCCGACGGCGGTGCCGGGGTTCGCGAAACCGAGGTCCGCCACGGCAGCGGCGGCACCCACATCGTCATCGGGGCCGAGCATCCGGACGTCGGCCATGACCGGTCCGGCCGAACGCAGCTCGTCCGGTCGGCCCACCAGCAACGGGTAGCGGTGCACCCGAAGTCCGGCGGCCTCGCACAGCACGTCCAGCCCGTCGGGCCGGCCGCCGACCCACTCGACCGCCAGCGGGAGACCGAGAGCACGCTGCCGTTCCAGCACGACGCGCAGGTGGGCGGGGCCGACCTGCCCGGCGCCCGACGGGCGGGCGTACCAGGCGTGGCCGCCGCTCGGGACGAACAGGCGCAACGGCCCGTGCTCCTCGACGACGGCCAACGGACGGGGCACGGCGTCGCAGTAGCGGTCGACCTGCTCGAGCTCGTCCACCTACTGCGGGAGCAGCCGTTGCACGAAGTCTTCCAGCTGGACGGCGTTGCGCACCTCGACCATCTCGAGCAGGTCCTCATAGGCACCGGTCGCGCTGTCACCGCTCCCCCAGTACGCCGATGGCTCCGGGTTGAGCCAGTACGCGTGTCGAGCCTTGTGCACCAGGTGCTTGAGGGTCGGCGAGCCGGTAGCGCGGTAGTTGTTGCGGGCGTCGCCGAGGATCAGCAGCGAGGTGCGCGGTCCGACGGCATCGGGGTACTTCTCGGCGAAGGCCTCGATCGAGTGGCCGTAGTCGCTGTGCCCGTCGAACCACACCAGCTGCGCCTCACTCGACATCCGGGCCAGCGCATCCGCCACGTCACCACCGGGGAGGAAGAAGCGCGTCACCTCATCGCAGGTGTCGATGAAGGCGAACGCCCGCACCTTGGTGAACTGCTCCCGCAGCGCGTAGGTCAGCATCAGCGTGAAGTGCGCGAAACCGGCCACCGACCCGGAGACGTCGCACAGCACGACGAGCTCGGGCTTGTGCGGCTTGTGCGGCCTGTGGTGCGTCACCAGCGGCACCCCACCGGTGCCGAGCGAGGCGCGGACGGTCCGGCGGAAGTCGAGCTTTCCCTTGCGTCCCAGGCGTCGTCGTGCCGTCAGCCGGGTCGCGAGCCGACGGGCCAATGGGAACACCTGGCGCTTGAGCTCGGCCATGTCGCTGCGGCTGGCCCGCAGGAAGTCGACCTGCTCGGCGAGTGGCTGCACCGCGGTCTTGCTGATCTGCTCGGCCCCGCGGTCCTCCGCGAGCCGGCGCCGCACCTCGGCCTCCACCATCTCCTGAAACGCCTTGATCCGCTCAGCGATCGTCTGCCGCGCCACCTTCTCCGCCAGGCCACCGCGGTCCTGGCCCTGGAGCAGCGCGTCGAGCAGCGACACCATCAGCGTCTCCGGACTGAGCTGCCGCAGCACCCGGTAGGAGAACCACGACTGTCGGCCGGGCTGGCTGTCGGCCTTGCCGAGGTCCTGGACCACCCGGCGGGCGAAGCGGCGCATCGCCTCCGTGTCGCCCTCGATCAGCAGGTCCCGCAGCGCGTTGCGATGGGCCTCCGAGTCGACCGGGCCGTCGGCCTCCGGCAGATCGCGGTCGTCCTCTGCCCGGGTGGGCTCGCCTGTCACCGCAGGGAACCAGAGGTCGAACATCATGTCGAACGTCGTTCGGTGCGCCGGTCGCTTCAGCACACAGGCGGCAAAGGCCTCCCGCAGTGATTCCCTGTCGAGCAGGTCGATGGCACCCATGGCGCGGGTCGCGTCGAGGACCTCGGCCAGGCTGACCGTCACGCCGGCGCCGCGAAGGGCGTCCAGGAAGGCGATCTCGCGCCCGAGCAGCCCTCCTTCCACCGCCACGGTCAGTTCAGCTTCAGCTGCGTCGCCGCGCGCTCGTGGTCGCTGGCGTGCTTCAGCACCACGCCGAGGGTGCTGCTGACCGCCTCCTCGTCGAGGGTGTCCAGACCCAAGGCGACCAAGGTGCGGGCCCAGTCGATCGACTCCGCGATCGACGGGTTCTTCTTGAGATCCAGCGAGCGCAAGGCCCGGACGGTACGCACCAGCTGGTCCGCCAGCTGCTCGGCCACCTCCGGCACGCGGGACAGCACGATGGCCTTCTCGCGCGCCGCGTCGGGGTAGTCCAGGTGCAAGTAGAGGCACCGTCGCTTGAGCGCCTCCGACAGCTCGCGGGTGGCGTTCGAGGTGAGGAACACCAGCGGCCGCCGTACGGCGGTGATGGTTCCCAGCTCGGGGATGGTGACCTGGAAGTCGGACAGCACCTCGAGCAGCAGACCCTCGACCTCGACGTCGGCCTTGTCGGTCTCGTCGATCAGCAGGACCGTCGGGTTCTGGTTGCGGATGGCTTGCAGCAGCGGCCGGGCCATGAGGAACTCCTCGGCGAAGACGTCGTCATGGATCTCGTCCCACGCCGCGTCGTCGCTGGCCGCCTGGATGCGCAGCAGCTGCTTTTTGTAGTTCCACTCGTACAGCGCGCGGGCCTCGTCGAGGCCCTCGTAGCACTGCAGCCGGATGAGCTCGCTGCCCGTGGCGGTGGCGACCGCCTTGGCCAGCTCGGTCTTGCCGACACCCGCCGGACCCTCCACCAGCAGCGGCTTGCCGAGCCGGTCGGCGAGGAAGACGGTCGTCGCGATGGCCCGGTCGGTGAGGTAGCCGGCCGCGCCGAGCCGCTCCTGCACGTCGTCGACGGACGCGAACTGGGGGTGCAGCACGAACGCTCCTGGAGGTGAGACCGAACGCCATTCTGTCGCGGCCACCCTCGCAGCACGCCACCGCCCCACCCGACTACCTGCCAGGCACCATCCACGACAGCAGCGACGTGCTCTGCAGCACGACCAGGACGCACATGAACAGCAGGAAGCCGAGGCTCCACCCGAGGACCCGCCTGAACAGGTCACCCTCACGTCCCTCGAGGCCGACTGCCGCCGCGGCGATCGCGAGATTCTGCGGGCTGATCATCTTGCCCAGCACACCGCCCGAGGAGTTGGATGCAGCCATCAGGGTGGGCGACAGGCCGGCCTTGCCGGCCGCCGTCACCTGCAGGGCGCCGAACAGGGAGTTCGACGAGGTGTCCGAGCCGGTGACCGCCACACCGAGCCAGCCCAGGATCGGTGAGAGGAAGGCGAAGAACCCGCCGGCGCCGGCCATCCACAGGCCGAGCGTCTTGGTCTGCCCCGACTGGTTCATGACAAAGGCCAGGCCGAGCACGAGCAGCACCGTCAGGATGGCCAGCCGAAGCTGGACGAGCGTCCGACCGTAGGCCCGCGCCGCCGCGGCCGGCGTGACCCGCAGCACCAGGGCGGTGATGATGCCGGAGAGCAGCAGGAGCGTGCCGGCCGCTGACAGGTAGTTGAGCTTGAAGGTGGTGGCCACCGCCTTGCCCTTGTTGTTGAAGATGTGCAGGCCCGGCCAGTTGACGATGTGCGTGACCGACTCGAGCCCGGTCCCCGTCTGCCCGGGCTTGAGGGGGGCCTTCCCGGTGATGCCGGGGATCCGCGTCGCCAGGACGAACACCACGATGATGATCAGGTACGGGGCGTAGGCGCGGAGCGTCTCGGCGCGACTGTCCGTCACCTGCCGGCCCGCGTCGGCCCGCGCACGGGCGACGGCCACCGGGTCGGCGTCCTCGCTGCCGCCCGCGATGACCGGCGGAGTGCGGCGCGTGCCGCGTCGTACGGGCTCCGGCTCCCCGGACTCGACGTAGCCCTCCTTGGCGTGCCAGACGCGGGTGAAGGCCAGCAGGGCCAGGGCACTGGCGAGCGCGGCGATGATGTCGGTCAGCGGGACCGACCAGTAGTTGGACGCCAGGAACTGGAACAGCCCGAACACCACGCCGCACAGCAGCGCCGGCGGCCAGCACTGCCGCAGACCGCGGCGTCCGTCGACGAGGTAGACCAGCGCCAGCGGCACGAAAATCGCCAGCAGCGGGGTCTGTCTGCCGACCATCGCGCCGAGGTCGGAGACCGGCAGGTTGGCGATCGAGGGCCCGGCGAGCGTGATGATCGGGACAGCGAGGGCACCGAAGGCGACCGGGGCGGTGTTGGCGACCAGTGCAATGGTGGCGGCCTTCATCGGCCGGAAGCCCAGCGCCAGCAGCATGACCGAGCTGATGGCCACCGGCGTGCCGAACCCGGCGAGAGCCTCCATGAGGGCACCGAAGCAGAAGGCGATGATGATCGCCTGGATCCGCTGGTCGTCGCTGATGGAGGCGAACGACCGGCGCAGCACGTCGAAGTGCCCCGACTCGACGGTGAGGTTGTAGACCCAGATCGCGTTGATGACGATCCACATGATGGGGAAGAAGCCGAACGCCGCTCCCCACAGGCCGCTGTTCAGGGCGTCACCCACGGGCATGCCGTAGACGGCGATGGCGACGACCAGCGCCACGCCGAGGGCGATCAGGGAGGCGAGCCAGGCGCGCATGCGCAGCGCACCGAGCAGGACGAACAAGGTCAGCAGCGGCAGCACCGCAACCAGGCTCGACACCCCCAGCGAGCCGGCGAGCGGGTCATACGTCTGGTGGTAGTCGGCGAGCAGCATCGACGGCCTTTCTCGGCGTTGTCAGGACGGGGTGGTGGCGCTCCGGGTCAGGGAGGTCGTGCGCGAGATGACGGTTCCGGGGCCGTCGAGGGCCTGGGCCAGGAGCTGGTCGACGGGGACACCGCGGATCGAGGCATCCAGGACCTGGATCGTGTGGGCCACCGGCATCCGCTCGCCCATCGAGGCCAACGTCGTCGCCACCTGCATCCAGCAGCCGGGGTTGGCGGTGACCATCAGCCCGGCCCCGGTGCCGAGCACAGCGCGCGCCTTGCGCTGGCCGAGCTCGCGGGCCGGCTCCGGGTGCAGCAGGTTGTAGACACCGGCGCTGCCGCAGCAGATCTCGGCCTCGACGAGCTCGCGCAGCTCGATCCCGGGGATACCGGTCAGCAGCCGCCTCGGCTGGTCCCGCACCCCTTGGGCGTGAGCAAGGTGACAGGCGTCCTGGTAGGCCACCGCGACGGGCAGCGGATGCCGCTCAGCCACCGGCCCGAGCTCGTCCAGCAGCTCGCTGACGTCGCGCACCATTGCCGACAGCGCCGCCGCACGCCCGGCCCAGCCGGGCTCGTCCCGCAGCTGATGGGCGTAGTCCTTCATGTTCGACCCGCAGCCGGCGGCGTTGGCCACGACCGTGTCGACGCCGGCCCCTTCGAAGACCGAGACAAGTGCCTTGGCGAACGCCAGCGACTGCTCCTCTCTACCGCCGTGGGCCGACAGCGCGCCGCAGCAGCCCTGCGCCCGGGGGACGACGACCTCGCACCCCTCAGCAGCCAGCACCCGGACGGTGGCGGCGTTGACGTCCGGGAAGAAGGTGCCCTGCACGCAGCCGGTCAGCAGCCCGACTGTGCGCCGGCGGGCTCCGACGGCGGGGGTTCGGGAGGCGATCGCCTGCACCGGCCCCAGGCGGGGAGCGAGCGACTCCATCGCCTGCAGCGGCTGCGGCAGCCTGGCCAGCAGACCGGTCCGGGTCAGCAACCCGCCCAGGCCGCTGCGCTGGTAGGCCCGCAGCGGGCCCCGCAGGGCCCGCAACCGCTTCGGGTAGGGGAACAGGGCGTAGATCGCGGTGCGCAACGCCCGTTCGGCAGGGGTGCGGGTGGCTCCCCGCTCGAGCTGGCCGCGGGTGGCCTCGATCAGCTTGTCGTACTGCACGCCGGAGGGGCACGCCGTGACGCAGGCCATGCAGCCGAGGCACTGGTCGAGGTGCCGCTGCCCGTCCCCCGTCAACGGCTCCCCCTCGAGGGTGCCCTTCATGAGGTCGATACGGCCGCGCGGGCTGTCCATCTCCTCGCCCCACAGCACGTAGGTCGGGCAGGTGGGCAAGCAGAAACCGCAGTGGACGCAGTCGCTGATGAGGGCGGCATCCGGTGGGTGGTGCGCGTCGAACGCCATCGGCGGACCGATCTGTGGCAACCCCAGTCCCACAGTGGCCGCCCCCGCGCTGGGCGCGATCGGGCCGCCCTGGCCGAGGTCCAGTGGGCGCCGAGCACCGAGCACCTCGGCCGCCGCCTGCTCGGTCGCACGCAAGGCGCCGGTCGGCGTGCCCTCTGGCAGGTCCTGCGCCGATCCGCGTACCGGGGCGGTCATCGGGCGGTGCCGGTCGGGGTCACGGACGGCCCTTCGACGAAACGGCCCGGCGCCAGCAGCAGCGCGGGATCGAACCGACGCTTGACCCGCTGCATCAGCGGCAGTGCGTTGCCGAAGGGTCCCCAGTGGTCGAGCCCCGCGCGCAGCGCCAGGGGTGCGGCCAGGACGACCACCGTCCCGTCGTACGGCGTGATCGCCGCGCGCAGGTCCGGTAGGCCGGCGATCCCGTCGGCGGCGGAAAGGGCGGCGTAGGTGACGCCGGTGCAGGCCGAGGACGCGACCGCGGTGCCTGTGGGCAGGGCCGTCAGCACCGCCGTCAGCGCGCTCGGCAGGTGCGCGATCCGCAGCACCAGATCCCCGTCGCCCCCAGGTCGCTGCCCGAAAGCCGTCGGCACCTGCTGGACTACCTCGCCACCGAGCAGGTCACGGGCTGCCGCGCTCTGGTGCGCGACGGACTCGGCGATGGACTCGAACAGCACGACCAGTGACAGACCCCCGCCGGCCGTGCCGATCAGCTCGGCCGCACTAGGAGTCAGGCTGCTGCCGGCCAGGTCCAGCGCGAGCCGGCCCGCGGTCGCGGCATCGGCGACCGGTACGACGACGGCGCCCGACGCAGGAGGGACGGGGTGCAGCCGCCAGGTCGTGGACACCACGACACCGAGGCTGCCGTGCGCCCCGGTGTAGAGCTTGCCCAGGTCGTAGCCGGCGACGTTCTTGACGACCTTGCCGCCGGCCGACGCGGTGGTCCCGTCCGCCAGCACGACGGTGACGCCGATGAGCAGGTCGCGGACCGTGCCGTACCGCAGCCGGCGGGGGCCGGAGGCGTTGGCCGCCACGACCCCACCGAGCGTCGCCGCGGGCTCGGGCGGGTCGAGGGCGAGCAGCTGCCCGGCGGCGGCGACGTGCTGCTGCAGGTCGGCCAGCGCCACGCCGGCCTCCACTACGACGACGAGGTCACCCGCCGGATGCTCGATGATCCGGTCGAGGCCGCGGGTGTCCAGCAGCAGGTCGCAGCTGGACGGCGGGGGCGCCCAGCCGAGCTTGCTGCGGCCACCGGCGGGCACGACGGTGCGGTGGTCAGCCTGCGCCGCGCGCAGCACCTCGGCCACCTCGGCAATCGACGTCGGCCGCACCACCTCCCGCGGCACCATGCCGAGGACGGCGTCCGCCGCGGTACCTGCCTGGCGCTCCACCATCTGCACGCTCACGCTAGAAGACCTCGCCGAGTCCGGCCGCCTGCACCGGGTGCTCACCGGTGCGAGGGCCCGGGCGCTCACCGCACAGCCGCGGCGTGGGGAACAGCTTGCCCGGGTTGGCCAGGCCATCGGGGTCGAACGCACAGCGCAGCAGCTGCATGGTGTCTAGGTCCTCGGCGGTGAACTGGCTGGCCATCTTGCCCTTCTTCTCCACGCCGACACCGTGCTCACCGGTGATCGAGCCGCCGGAGGCGATGCACAGGTCGAGGATCGCGGTGGCCAGCTCTTCGGCATCGTGGCCCTGGCCGGGCACGGCGTCGTCGAACAGCACCAGCGGGTGCAGGTTGCCGTCACCGGCGTGGAAGACGTTGGCCACCCGCAACCCGACCGCATCCGCCATCCGCCCGATCTCGCCGAGCACCTGCGGCAGCATCGTGCGCGGGATGACGCCGTCCTGCACGAAGTACGCCGGGCTGATCCGGCCGACGGCCGCGAAGGCGGACTTGCGGCCCTTCCACATCAGCGCCCGCTCGGCGGCGTCGGCGGCGATCCGGGTCTCGAAGGCGTGCCGCGCCTGCACCAGCGCCGCCACCTGTGCGAATTGCGCCTCGACCTCGACCTGCGGACCGTCGAGCTCGATGACGAGCACGGCGGTGGCCCCTGCGGGGTAGCCGCAGGCGGTCGCGGCCTCGGCCGCCTCGATGGCCAAGGCGTCCATCATCTCCACGGCGGCCGGCAGGATGCCCGCTGCGATGATGTCGCTGACGGCGCCGGCCGCGTCCTCCACGGCGGAGAAGCCGACGAGCATCGTCTGCACGGCCTCCGGCACGCGCACGAGACGCAGCGTCACCTGGGTCGCGACGCCCAGCGTTCCTTCGCTGCCGACGAAGGCACCGAGCAGGTCGTAGCCGGGGTGCTCCGGCGCGGCTCCCCCGAGCTGCACGACCGACCCGTCGGACAGCACCACCTCGGCCCCCATGACGTGGTTGACGGTGAAGCCGTACTTCAGGCAGTGGGCGCCGCCGGAGTTCTCGGCGAGGTTGCCACCGATGGAGCACACCTGCTGCGAGGAGGGGTCGGGTGCGTAGGCCAAGCCGTGCGGCGCCGCCTCCCGGGTCACCCACAGGTTGACGACACCCGGCTCGACCACGCACCGCTGGTCGGCAGGGCTGGTGGACACGATGGCCCGCAGCCGGGACAAGACGATCAGCACACCGTCGGCGACGGGCAGCGCACCGCCGGACAGGCCGGTGCCCGACCCGCGGGCGACGTAGGGGACGCCCTCCCGCGCGCACAGCGTCACCGTGTCGACGACGTGCCGGCGGCTCTCGACCAGCACGACGATCCCGGGCCGGGCACGGAAGTTCGCCAAGCCGTCGCACTCGTAGGTGCGCAGCTGCGCCGGGTCGGTCAGGACCCGGTCAGCCCCGACCGCGTCCCGCAGGGCCAAGGCCAGGCCAAGGATGCGCGCCGTCGGCGCGGCGTCGAGGGTGGCGGTCACGGACTACACCCGCTCGTAGGCCGGCAGCGTCAGGAACTCCACGAACTCATCGGCCAGGGCAACCTGCTCGAACAGCTCGCGGGCCTCGGCGTACTTGCCCTTGGCGAACAGCTCCTCGCCGACCGCCGCCTCGACCTTGGCCAGCTCCTCTTCCTCGACCTGACGCACGACATCGGCCGTGATGAGCGTGCCCTCCGCTGTCGAGACGCCGTTGTGCACCCACTGCCACACCTGCGACCGGCTGATCTCAGCCGTCGCGGCATCCTCCATGAGGTTGAAGATCGCCACCGCTCCACCGCCCCGCAGCCAGGACTCCAGGTACTGGATTCCCACGCTCACGTTGTTGCGCAGGCCGGCGTCGGTGACGCTGCCCGGGGTGGCCGCCGCGTCGAGCAGCTGCGCGGGCGTGACCTCCACCTCGTCGCGGCGCCGGTCGAGCTGGTTGGGCCGGTCCTCGAGTTTGGCGTCGAAGACCTCGAGCGCGACCGGGACCAGATCCGGGTGGGCCACCCAGCTGCCGTCGAAGCCGTCGTCGGCCTCGCGGGTCTTGTCGGCGCGGACCGCCGCCAGCGCCGTGTCGTTGACCTCCGGGTCCTTCCGGTTGGGGATGAACGCGGCCATGCCGCCGATCGCGTGCGCCCCGCGGCGGTGGCAGGTCTTGACGAGCAGCTCGGTGTAGGACCGCATGAAGGGCACGGTCATCTTGACGTCGGCGCGGTCGGGCAGCGTGAAGTCGCTCCCGCGCGTCCGGAACTTCTTGATCATCGAGAAGATGTAGTCCCACCGCCCGGCGTTCATGCCCGAGGAGTGCTCCCGCAGCTCGTACAGGATCTCGTCCATCTCGAACGCGGCCAGGATGGTCTCGACGAGCACCGTGCCGCGGATGGTGCCGCGGGGGATGCCCAGTGCCTCCTGGGTGGTGATGAAGACGTCGTTCCACAGCCGCGCCTCGAGGTGGCTCTCCAGCTTGGGCAGGTAGAAGTACGGGCCCCAGCCCTTGTCAAGGGCGATGTGCGCGCTGGTGGTCATGTACAGGCAGAAGTCGAACAGGCTGCCCGACACCTGCTCACCGTCGATGAGCACATGCCGCTCCGGCAGGTGCCAGCCGCGGGGGCGTACGACGAAGGTGGCGACCTCGTCGTTCAGGGCGTAGTTCTTGCCCTCGGGGCTGGTGAAGTCGATCTGCCGCAGGTAGGCGTTGCGGATGTTGAGCTGGCCCGACACGAGGTTGTCGAAGGTCGGGGTGTTGCTGTCCTCGAAGTCGGCCATGAAGACCTTGGCCCCGGAGTTCAGGGCGTTGATGACCATCTTCTGGTCGGTGGGTCCGGTGATCTCCACCCGCCGGTCGACCAGGCCGGGCGCCGGAGGCGCGACCGTCCAGCCGCCCTCGCGGACTTCCCGCGTCTGCTCCAGGAAGCCGGGCAGCTCGCCCGCGGCCAGCCGGGCGTCGCGTTCGGCTCTCGCCTGCAGCAGCTCCAGCCGGCGCGGCCCGAACTCGCGGTGCAGCCGGGCGAGCAGCGCGAGCGCGTCCGCGGTGAGGACCTCGGCGTAGGCGTCCCGCCACGTCGCGGTGACCTGCACGCCTGGGACCTCTGGGGCAAGGGACAACGGGAGCTCCTGACGACGGTGGGCGTTCGCGCCACCTTGGGCCTTGGCGCCGCCCCGGGCAACCACCAAAGACCAGAGCTTTCCACTCAGTGGAAACGGCTAGCGACCCAATGAACCGGCCAGCGCCTGCGCCACCTCCTGCATGGCCGCGAGGAGCACCGGGTCCTCCCGCGCGACCCGGCTGGCCGGCCCGGAGACCGAGACGGCCGCGACGGCACTGGGGCCGGGTCCGACGGGAACGGCGACACAGCGGACGCCATCCTCCTCCTCCTCGTCGTCGACCGCGTAGCCCTGCGCGCGCACGACTTGGAGGGCGGACAGGAAGCTCGGCAGGTCGGTGAGGGTGTGCTCCGTGCGTCGCGGCAACCCGAGCCGGGCCACGACCCGGCGAACCTGGACCTCGTCCTGCCATGCCAGCAGCACCTTGCCGACCGCCGTGGAGTGCGGCAGCACCCGACGGCCGACCTCGGTGAACATCCGCACCCGGTGCCGCCCCGGTGCCTGGGCGAGGTAGACGATCCGGTCGTCTTCGAGCACCGCCAGGTTGCTGGTCTCACCGCTGGCCTCGACCAGCCGGGCCAGGTAGGGCTGGGCCCAAGACCCCAGCAGCCGCGTCGCCGCGTCACCTAGCGGCAGCAGCGCTGCCCCGAGCGCGTACCGCTTGTCAGCGTCCTGACGGACGTAGCCGGGGCCGGCCAGGGTCTGCAGCAACCGGTGTACGGTGCCGAGCGGCAGCCCTGACCGCTCAGCGAGGTCCGACAGCGGCAGCCGACCGCCGGCTCGCGCCAGCAGGTCGAGCAGCGCGAAGGCCCGCTCTACCGACTGGACGCCCGACCCCGCCACGTCAGCCAGTCTGACACCGGCCCTAGCCTGGCGGCATGCGCATCGCCTTCCTCGGCCTGGGCCGCATGGGCGTCCGGATGGCCGCCCACCTGCCCGCAGCCGGCCACCAGCTGGTCGTGTGGAACCGCACCCCTGGCCGGGCCGGTGACCTGGTCGCCGCGGGCGCGACGGGGGCCTGCTCCATCACCGAGGCCGTCCGCGGGGTGGATGCGGTCGTGCTCATGCTGTTCGGGCCCGACAGCGTGGCCGAGGTGCTGCCCGAGGTGCTCACCGCCGGCTCGGGTTGCCTCGTCCTGAACGCCACCACCGTGGGGCCGGCTGATGCCCGGGCCTACGCCGCTGCCTGCCGCGAGCAGGGCCTGCGCTACGTCGACGCCCCGGTCGCCGGGAGCACGGCGGCGGCGGCGGACGGGACGCTCGGCGTGTTCGCCGGTGGCAGCGACGACGACTACGCGCAAGCCGTGCCGCTGCTGCACCTGTGGGGCGACCCGGACAAGGTCCGCCGGGTCGGCGAGGTCGGTAGCGCCAGCGCTCTCAAGCTGTGTGTCAACCAGGGCCTCGGCGTGATGGCTGCCGGCGTCGGCGAGGCCCTGCGCCTCGGCCGCGACCTGGGCCTGGACCGCGACCTGCTGCTGGACGTCCTGGGCGCCGGCGGCTACGGCTGGTACCTCGGTCAGAAGCGGCCGATGGTGGAGTCCGGCGACTACGGCGTCACGGCCTTCTCGATCGATCTCATGGCCAAGGATCTGGACCTCGCCCTGCGGGCGGCAGACAGCGACCTGCCGGTGACGGCCGCCTGCCTCACGCAGGCCAGGCGGGCCGTGGACGCCGGGCACAGCGGCGAGGATTACGCCGCGATGACCGGGCACGCCGCGGACGAGGGCGAGGCTGGGTCGTACTGATGACTGCCTTCACCGCCACCGACCGCCGCATGTACACGGTCGTCAACAGCTGCACGGCGCCGTTGTGGCTGGCCATGATCATCGCGCCGCGGTCCGCCGTGACGGCCCGGTTCGTGCGCCTCGCGACCCCGCTCTACGCGGTCCTCGGCGCGTCCTACGTCGGGCTGCTGGCAGCCGGCTGGGGTGGTGAGCGGGTCGACTTCCGCGACCCGGAGACGGTGCGCGCTGGACTGCAGCAACCCAAGGGGTTCCTGGCGGGCTGGGCGCACTACATCGCCTTCGACCTGTTCGTCGGTCGCTGGGTGTGGGAGCAGGGCCTGGACCGAGGTCGCAGCACCCGCGCGGCGCTGCTGCTGACCTGGCTGGCCGGCCCGGCCGGCCTGACGACCTGGCTCGCCCAGTCCGCCGTACGACGGAGCTGACCGCTCAGCCGCCGCGCTGCACCAGGGCGCTCTCGACGCCTCGCACGGCGATCTCGAGCTCGGGCGCTGCAGTCGGCTCGTGGACCTCCGGGATGACCAGCACGTCCGACGGCACCGAGCCCAGCCACTCCACGACGGTGCCGCTCATCCGGCCGACCTCCACGCCGTCAGGACAGGCGCGCACGAGGACGTCACCGTCCTGCCCATGGCCGTCGGTGCCGGCAGGGACCACCCAGACGTTGCTCATGGCCGGCTCCCTACCCCCGTGCCCCCGCCCGACCCGCTGCCGGCACTAGACGCCGAGCTGCTCGGCGGCCAGCTTGCCGCCCTGCTCGCGGGCGGTGATCTTCTGGAAGGCGATGTCGCGGGCGAAGTCCGGCGATCCGTGCTTGGGCTCCAGGTCGACGCTGAACGGGCTGAAGCCGCAGTCGTCGGTCGCGCCCAACTGGTCGACCGGATGTGCTGGGCTGCCAGCACGAGGTCGGCGGCGACCTGCTCAGGCGTTTCGACCGATGCCTGGAGATCTCGCTCCCCCCGAGCGCTGTCCGGCCAAGGGCACCTCGGCCGGTCCACACTCCGAGCAGAACTACCGGCTCAGGGCCGGGTAATCGGTGTAGCCCTCAGCGCCGCCCCCGTAGAAGGTCGCCTGGTTCGGCTCGTTGAGCTCGGCGCCCGTACGCAGCCGCTCGACGAGGTCGGGGTTGGCGAGGAACGCCCGACCCATGCAGAACAGGTCGGCCTTGTCGGCGTCGACGGCCTCCTGCGCGGTGGCCAGGTCCGACGGGCCGGTGAAGCCGGTGTTGAGGACGAACACGCCCTGCCACTGCTTGCGCAGCTGCTCGGAGAAGGTGGTCTCCGGGCCTTCGGCGGCGTGCACGTACAGCAGCCCGAGTGGGTTCAGTCCGTCCAGCAGCGCCGAGTAGGTCGCCTCTGTCTCGGTCTCCGCGATGTCATTGAAGGTCCCGGCGGGGGATATCCGGATGCCCACCCGGTCGGCTCCGATGCCTGCCGCGACGGCCGTGGCGACCTCCACCACGAAGCGGGCGCGGGCCTGCGGGGATCCGCCGTAGCCGTCGGTGCGGGTGTTGGTGCTGTCGGACAGGAACTGGTGCAGCAGGTAGCCGTTCGCGGCGTGCAGCTCGATCCCATCCAGACCGGCCTCCATAGCCCGGCGGGCCGCGTCCACGAACTCGGCGATGACACCGGGCAGCTCGTCGGTCCCCAGGGCCCGCGGCGCGACGAAGTCCTCCATGCCCGTGCCGGTGAAGACCTGACCGGCGGGCTGGACGGCCGACGGCGCGACCGGCAGCTGGCCAATGATGCTCGGGTGGCTGATGCGGCCGGCGTGCATGAGCTGCGCGACGATCGTGCCGCCGCGGGCGTGCACCGCGTCCGTAACGAGACGCCAGCCGGCGACCTGCGCATCGGTGTGCAGTCCGGGGGTGTGCGGGTAGCCCTGGCCCACCGCGCTGGGCTGGGTGCCCTCCGTGATGATCAGCCCGGCGGTGGCGCGCTGTGCGTAGTACTCCGCGGCCAGCTCGGTCGGTGCCTCGCCGCCGCCCGCGCGGTTGCGCGTCAGGGGCGCCATCACCAGGCGGTTGGCCAGCTTCAGCGGGCCGAGGGAAAACGGTGCGAACAGGTCCGTGGTCATGGGTCCTCCAACAGGGCGACAAGTGCGTGCACCGGCAACAACCCGTCATGGGCGTACGACGCTTCCGGGTCTGCAGGTGACCAGCGGCACAGCCGGCCGGGGTCAGGCCGTCACAGCACGACCAGGTCATCGCGGTGGACGACCTCCCGCAGGCCGCTCCCGCGCGTCGACCGGCCGAGCAGGGCCGGCAGCTCGGCGGCGTCGTACGCGACCAGGCCCCGGGCGACCGGGGTCCCGTCGAGCCGGACCAGCTCGACGGGATCACCGGCACTGAAACCGCCTGCCACGGAAGCGATCCCGGCCGGCAGCAGGGACAGCCGCCGCTGGCATACCGCCGCCACAGCACCGTCGTCGAGCACCAGCTGGCCGAGCGGCGTGGTGGCATGCGCGAGCCACAGCAGCCGGGCGCTGGTCCGGACCCCGGTCGGCCAGAAGCAGGTGCCGCCGTGGCCGGCCAGCAGGTCGGCGGCAGCCGCGGCCGAGCCGAGCAGCACGGGGATGCCGGCAGAGGTGGCGACCCGGGCGGCGTCGACCTTGGACGTCATCCCACCGGTGCCCACGCCCGACCCACTGCCGCCGGCCGTGACGCCCACCAGGTCAGCGGTCGACCGGACCTCCGGCAGCAGCGCCGCGCCCGGACGACGCGGGTCGCCGTCGTACAGCCCGTCGACATCGGAGAGCAGGACGAGGGCGTCGGCGCGGACCAGGTGGGCGACCAGCGCAGCCAGCCGGTCGTTGTCGCCGAAGCGGATCTCGTCGGTGGCCACCGCGTCGTTCTCGTTGACCACCGGGACGACCCCGAGGTCGAGCAGCCGGTCCAACGTGACCCTCGCGTTGCGGTAGTGCGCCCGACGAACCACGTCGTCGGCCGTGAGCAAAACCTGACCGACGGTGCGGCGGTGCGCCCCGAAGGCCAGCGAGTACGCGTGGACCAGCTCGGCCTGACCGACCGACGCCGCGGCCTGCTGGGTCGCGAGGTCGCGGGGTCGCCGGTCCAGCCCCAGCGGGGCCAGCCCGGCGGCGATGGCGCCGGAAGAGACCAGGACGAGCCCCGGCCGGCCGGCCAGAGCTGCGACCAGGGCGTCTAGGCGGCCGGTGTCCAGTCCCCCTCCGGCTGTGGTCAGCGAGGAGCTGCCGACCTTGACGACGATCCGGGAGGCCGCCGCGACCGCCTCCCGGCTCACTCCGCGGCGTCCTCTTCGGGCACCTCGATGCCAAGCCGCTCGGCTCGGCGCAGGTCCTTGGCGTAGCGCCGCTCGTCGGCACGCACCCGGCTGGTGTTCTCGAACCGGGCGTCCTGACCGCGCATGCCGGAGGCGAACTGGTCGAGCAGCGTCGGGTGCCAGTCGAACACCACGGAGCCGATCTGCACGGCGGCGCCGGGCTCGGCGCCGGCCTCGGCGAGCGCCTTCTCCACCCCGAGCCGGGCCAGCCGGTCGCCGAGGTAGCCGACCGCCTCCTCGTTGCTGAAGTCGGTCTGGACGATCCACCGCTCGGGCTTGACTCCATGGACGACGAAGACGTCGTCGTCCTGCTCGACGGTGAAACCAGCATCGTCGACTGCGGTCGGCCGCAGCACGATCCGGGTGGCCACCTCGGCCGGCTGCGCTGCCCGGTCGGTCCGCACCAGCTCGGCCAGTGCGAAGGTCAGCTCCCGCAGCCCTTCGTGGCTGACCGCGGAGGTGGTGAAGACCCGCAGGCCGCGGCCCTCGAGATCTGGGGTCACCAGCTCGGCCAGCTCGCGGGCTTCCGACACGTCCGCCTTGTTCAACACGACAAGCCGCGGACGGTCCGACAGCGAGGTCTTGTACTGCTCAAGCTCGCCCTCGATGACGTCCAGGTCGCTCAGCGGGTCACGTCCGGCTTCGAAGGTGGCGCAGTCCAGGACGTGGACGAGCACCGAGCAGCGCTCCACGTGCCGGAGGAACTCAAGGCCCAGCCCCTTGCCCTGCGAGGCGCCGGGGATCAGCCCCGGAACGTCGGCGATCGTGAACGTCGTACCCCCCGCCTCGACGACGCCCAGGTTCGGGACCAGGGTGGTGAAGGGGTAGTCGGCGATCTTCGGCCGGGCCGCGGACAGCGCGGCGATCAGCGACGACTTACCGGCGCTGGGGAAGCCGACCAGGGCGGCGTCCGCGACGCTCTTGAGCTCCAGGACGACGTCCTTGACCTCGCCGGACTCGCCGAGCAACGCGAAGCCGGGGGCCTTGCGCTTGGTCGAGGCCAGCGAGGCGTTGCCCAGGCCGCCGCGACCACCTGCGGCGATGACGTAGCGGGTGCCCTCGCCGACCAGGTCTGCGATGACCGCGCCGTCCTCACCCATGACGACGGTGCCGTTGGGGACCGGCAGCTCCAGCGTGGTGCCGTAGGCGCCCTGCCGCATATCACCGGCGCCGGCCTTGCCGCTCGTTGCCCTCTGGTGCGGGTGGTAGTGGTAGTCCAGCAGGGTGGTGACGTTGTGGTCGACGTAGAGCACGACGTCGCCGCCGTGGCCGCCATCGGCGCCGTCCGGACCGCCGAGCGGCTTGAACTTTTCCCGGCGGACGCTGGCGCAGCCGTGGCCGCCGTCGCCGGCAGCGACGTGCAGCACGACGCGGTCGACGAAGGTGGTCACGGCCTGCTCCGTTCTAGGAAGCACGAAGGGCAGGCCGGAAGCTGTCCGGCCCGCCCTTGGAGAAGCTGTCGTGCTCGGACTAGCCGACGAGACTGTCGGCCGACGCCGGGATGATGCTGATGGTCTTGCGGCCACGCTTCTTGCCGAACAGCACCGCGCCGGGGGCGAGGGCGAACAGCGTGTCGTCGCCGCCTCGGCCGACGAGGTCGCCGGGGTGGAAGTGGGTGCCGCGCTGACGCACGATGATCTCGCCGGCCTTGACGACCTGACCACCGAAGCGCTTCACGCCGAGAAACTGGGCGTTGGAGTCACGGCCGTTGCGCGAGGAGCTCGCGCCCTTCTTGTGTGCCATGTCGTCAGCCCTTCGCGGTGGAGTCGGCCGAGATGCCGGAGATTCCGGTGACGCGGACCTGGGTCAGCTTCTGGCGATGACCGATGCGCTTTTTGTAGCCGGTCTTGTTCCTGTACTTCATCACGTTCAGCTTCGGCCCCTTGGTCTGGGCGACGACCTCGCCGCTGACCGTAAAGGCCGCCAGGGCGGCGGCGTCGCTGGTGACGTCCGCGCCGTCCACGACGAGCAGCGCCCGAAGGGCCACCGCCGCGCCGGGCAGTCCGATGACCTTCTCGACCTCGACGACGTCGCCGACGGCAACCTTGTACTGCTTGCCGCCGGTCTTGACGATGGCGTACACGGGAGTGCTCCTCGAGGCTCAGGGACCCGCGCTGGCCTGGGCGCGCGGGATGGTCGCTTGCAGGCACGCGACCCTTCGAATGTACCGGACTGCCCCACCGGCCTCCAACACACCAAGAGGTACGACGGGGCCAGCCCGGCTAGCCCGTGGGCGACCCTGCCGGGCGGCTGGCCGCGCGACGGCGACGAGGCTTGGCAGCGGCGCCCGCTGAGTCTCCCGTTCCGCCGGCCGACCCCCACGCGCCGCCCGTGCCGTGCACTCCGGCCGGAGCCGGGTGGTCGTCCTCGCTCAGCACGTCCTGCGGTTCCTGGACCGACTCGCCGGACCCCAGGGGGTCGGCGAGGCCGGGGGACGCCGGCAGCACGTCGGCATCGACCGGGTCGGCAGCGGGAGCGGCATCGACCGGATCGGCCTCGGGCTCGAAGCCGATCTCGGGCTCGAAACCGGCGGCAGCGTCCTGGATGGGGGCGGCGTACAGCTCGCCGACCGCGTCCGCGGCCACCTCGAGCTCGGCCGCGACGACCGGCTCGGTGAGCAGCTCGTCAAGCTCGGCAGCTGCGGTGACCGATCCGGCGGAGCCGGCGCCGCGGCCACCGCGGCGGCGGCGGGGACGCGGCGTGGCGGGCTCGCCCTCCGCTGTGTCCGCGGGTCCCGACGAACCAGCTGCGACCACGGCGGACCGGTCGATGATCGGGCCGCTCGGGCCCATCTTTGGCGCCTTTGGCGTGACGGTCGGGGTGCGCTCGCGCGGTCCTCGCTCGGGCCGGTCCGCCTTGTCGTCCACCGGGTCGGTGTGGACCAGCACGCCCCTCCCGTGGCAGTGCTCGCACGGCTCGCTGAAGCTCTCGAGCAGGCCCTGTCCGACGCGCTTGCGGGTCATCTGCACGAGTCCGAGCGAGGTCACCTCGGCAACTTGGTGCTTGGTGCGGTCCCGGCCGAGGCACTCCACGAGGCGTCGTACGACGAGGTCGCGGTTGGACTCCAGGACCATGTCGATGAAGTCCACGACGATGATCCCGCCGAGGTCGCGCAGCCGGAGCTGGCGAGCGATCTCCTCGGCGGCCTCGAGGTTGTTTCGGGTGACCGTCTCTTCTAGGTTGCCGCCCTTGCCGACGTACTTGCCGGTGTTGACGTCGATGACGACCATGGCCTCGGTCCGGTCGATGACCAGGGACCCCCCGGAAGGCAGGTGGACCTTGCGGTCGAGCGCCTTGGCCAGCTGCTCGTCGATGCGGTGCTCGGCGAACACGTCCTTCTCACTCGTCCAGCGGGACAGCCGGGGGGCGAGGTCGGGGGCGACGAACTCGACGTACTCCCGGACGGTGTCCCACTCGCTGTCGGCCGAGACCGTCAGCTGGGCGAAGTCCTCGTTGAAGATGTCGCGTACGACGCGCAGCAGCAGGTCGGGTTCGGCGTGCAGCAGGACGGGACCGCCGCCGCTCGCCGCCTTGCCGGAGATGACCTCCCACTGCGCCTGCAACCGGCGGACGTCCTTGGCGATCTCCTCCTCGGAGGCGCCCTCCGCGGCGGTCCGGATGATGACGCCGGCGCCCTCGGGCACGATCGCCTTGAGGATGTCCTTCAGCCGTGCCCGCTCGCTGTCGGGGAGCTTGCGGCTGATGCCGGTCATCGAGCCCTCGGGCACGTAGACCAGGTAGCGGCCGGGCAGCGTGATCTGGCTGGTCAGCCGCGCGCCCTTGTGCCCGATGGGGTCCTTGGTCACCTGGACCAGGACCTCCTGACCGGACTTGAGGACCGACTCGATCGACCGCGAGCGGCCGCCGGGCTGGCCGTCGTAGTTGACCTCCCCGGCGTACAGCACCGCGTTGCGGCCCTTGCCGACGTCCACGAACGCCGCCTCCATCGACGGCAGCACGTTCTGCACCTTGCCGAGGTAGACGTTCCCGGCGTACGACGTGGCGGAGGCCTTTGTGACGTAGTGCTCGACCAAAATCCCGTCCTCGAGCACGGCGATCTGGGTGCGGTCGCCCTTCTGGCGCACGACCATCTGCCGGTCGACCGACTCGCGGCGGGCCAGGAACTCGGCTTCGCTGACGATCGGGGCGCGCTTGCGACCGGTGTCCCGGCCCTCCTGCCGGCGGACCCGCTTGGCGGCCATCCGGGTGGAGCCGCTGATGCCGCGTACGCCGTCCTCGTCGGCCGCGCCACCGCCGTCGCGGACCCGGGCAGCGCGCTGGCGTGGCTCCCGCACATGCACGACGGTCGGAACCGCTGCGTCGTCGTCCTGCTCGTCAGCTCCTCCGGTGCCGGCGCCCCGACGCCGCCGGCGGCGACGGCGGGTCGCGCTGCCGGGGGCGCCGTCGCCCTGCTCCTCGTCGTCGTCCTCGTCGTCCTCGGTCGTCGCATCGGTCGCGGTGCCGGCGGCCGCGGCCGTCGTACCGGTCAGGGAGCCGACGGTCGTCTCGTCCTGGTCCTCGGCGCCGTCCTGGCCCTCGGGGCGGCGGCCGCGGCCGCGACGGCCACGACGACGGCGGCGCGGACCGTCGTCGTCCTCACCGGCGTCGCTGTCGCGCGGATCGGCGTCGATCCCCTCGGTGCCGGTGCGGTCATCTGCGGCGGGGACCGGCTCGATCATCGTGGGCAGCAGCGCGCCGGGCGTAAGGGCTCCGGCGGTCCCGGCACGGCGGCGGCGGCGGGGAGCCGCCTCGGCGTCAGGCGCCGGCTCGTCGGTACCCGCCGCCTCGGGCGCTCGACGTGGGGCGGCCGGTGCGTCGGGAGCCTGGAACGGCACGATGACGGCCGGCGCCCGGGTACGGCGACGGGCGGTTGGTGCCGCCTCCTGCTCGGCGGCGGCGGCGGCGGGGGAGCTATCGAGGTCCGGGGTGGTGGCCTGCTCGACGGCCGGTTCGTCCTCCACGGCGTCGACCACCGGCTCGGCCGGGCTCTGGAGGGCGAGCAGGACGGAAGCGTCCTGCGGCTGCTGCTCCGTCGTCGGGCCGAGGTCGGCAGGGTCGGACGAGGCGGCGCGCTTGCGGGGCGCGGCCTTCTTGGCCGGCGCACGCTTCACCGCCTTCTTGGCCGGCGCCGACACAACACCGTTGCCGGCTGCGGCATAGGTGCCTGGCGCGACCGGCGCGTTGGTCGGCATCGGGTCAGCGCCCGGCGCGGTGCCCGGCGTCGGGTCAGCGCCCGGCGCGGCTGGGTCACCGTGCGGCTCAGTACTGGCCGGTGCGCTGCTGGCCTTCGTGGCGCGCCGGCGGCGCGTGACCTTGGCCGGCGGCTCACTGCTGGCGGAGGTGCTGTCCGCGGAGGTGTTGAGGGTGGTGGTGGGCTTGTCGTCGTCGAGCATGGTGCTCCGTCCGGCCGCCGCGTGACGCTGCCGCGAGGGCCCGGTGGGTCGTACCGGGCCGGCCGGGTGGCCGACGCCGGGAAGGTCTGAGGTGCGCTCTTTCCCTAGGTCGGGACAGGTGCGCCGGCGACCTCGTCGACCTGTCGCGTTGCCCCGTTGACCGGCGCGCCGGGGGTGCCGGCGGCGACGCGGTCGGGTGCGAGCGGGTCGGCGACCTCGTGAGTCGCAGTGAGGGGACCTTGAGCGAGACGGGTGGCCGCAGGCGGTACCGGTGTCGCGAGGCCACCCACGGAGCGGAGCCCGGTGAGGACGTCGTCGGGTCGTACTGCAGGCGTCACGTGCCGAACGACCAAGGTGAGTATCGCACAGCCGTCTCCATCAGCAGCCGACATCGCGACCACGGCGGCCCGCGCGTCGAACGTGCGACGGCCGTTTTTGGTCATCCGCTCGACCTCGACCGACCCGGCGCCCAGGAAGAGCTCGACCGCCTCCTCGGCCCGCTCGAGCGGCACCTCAGGCAGCCGGATCGACCAGGCGCTGGCCTGCACCAGGTCGGGCAGCGAGCTGCCGGGGGTGGCCACAACCGCCTCGACGCAGTCGATCCCGTCCGGCAGCGCGGCGTCCAGAGCGGCCCGCAGCTGCTCGGGGTCGCAGCCGACCGCGAGCGCGATCTCGACGTACTCCGCCTCTGAGGCCACGCCGGTCGCGGCCGCCCCGACCCAGCTGATCCGGGGGTGCGGGCTGAAGCCGGCGCTGAACGCCATCGGCACCTGCGCACGCCGGAGCGCCCGCTCGAAGACGCGGGCGATGTCGCGATGGCTGGTGAAGCGCAGGCGACCGCGCTTGGTGTAGCGCAGGCGGACCCGCTGCACGACCGGCGGCGGCGGGGCTCCGGGGGGCTGCTTGGCCATCAGGTGGCCAGGCTACCGGCGGCCCTCTTCCCGACCAGCGCCTCCAAGGCGCGCGTGGCTGCCAACCCGGCGATCCGACCTGCCACGGGCGGGCGCGAGGCCGTACCCCTGCTCGACCACGATGGCGTCACCCCGCACGCCGCATGAGGGCTCCAGCAGCCGGTGAGGAAACCGGCCGAGGCTAGCCCGCGCGAACCGCTCAGACGACCGACAGCGGAAGCAGCTTCGCCCCGGTCGGTCCGACCTGGATCTCGGTACCCATCTGCGGACACACGCCGCAGTCGAAGCAGGGGATCCAGCGGCAGTCGTCGAGGTCGACTTCCGCCAGCGCCTCCTGCCAGTCCGACCAGAGCCACTCCTTGTCCAGCCCGGAATCCAGGTGGTCCCACGGCAAGACCTCGGTCTCGCCGCGCTCGCGCGTGGTGTACCAGGGCACGTCCACCCCGGTGGTCGCCGCGGCCGTCATCCAGCGCTCGTAGGAGAAGTGCTCGCTCCAGCCGTCGAAGATGCCGCCCTGCCGCCAGACCTCCTCGATCACCGCCCCGATCCGGCGATCACCCCTGGACAGCAGCCCCTCGACCTGGCCCGGCTGCCCGTCGTGGTAGCGGTAGCCGATGGCCTTGGCGGTGGACTTGTCGTCGCGGATCGCGTCTCGCAGCAGCCGCAGCCGCCGGTCGATGGTCTCCGGGTCGGCCTGCGCCGCCCACTGGAACGGCGTGTGCGGCTTGGGGACGAAGCCGCCGATGCTCACCGTGCACTTGACGTCGCGGGTACCGGTAGCGGCCCGGCCCGCGCGGATGACCTCGCGGGCCATCTCGGCGATCTCGAGCACGTCCTCGTCGGTCTCGGTCGGCAACCCGCACATGAAGTAGAGCTTGACCTGTCGCCAGCCCGCGCCGTACGCCGCTGTGACCGTATCGATGAGGTCCTGCTTGCTGACCCTCTTGTTGATGACGTTGCGCAGCCGCTCACTGCCGCCCTCCGGTGCGAAGGTCAGCCCGGAGCGGCGGCCGCTGCGGCTCAGCTCCTGGGCGAGGTCGATGTTGAAGGCGTCGACCCGCGTGCTCGGCAGCGACAGCGAGGTCTGGGTGCCTTCGTACCGGTCGGCGAGACCCTTGGCGATCTCGCCGATCTCGGAGTGGTCCGCGCTGGACAGGCTGAGCAGCCCGACCTCCTCATAGCCGGTCGCCTCGAGGCCGGCCTGCACCATCTCGCCGATGCCGGTGATGGAGCGCTCGCGGACCGGCCGGGTGATCATGCCGGCCTGGCAGAAGCGGCAGCCCCGCGTGCAGCCGCGGAAGATCTCCACGCTCATCCGTTCGTGGACCGTCTCGGCCAGGGGGACGAGCGGCTGCTTGGGGTACGGCCACTCGTCGAGGTCCATGACGGTGCGCTTGGCCACCCGCCACGGGACGTCCGGCCGGTTCGGGACGACCCGCTGGATCCGCCCGTCGGGCAGGTAGTCGACGTCGTAGAAGCGCGGGACGTAGACGCCGCCGGTGCGAGCGAGCGCCAGCAGCGTCTGCTCACGGTTCAGGCCGTTCCGCTTGGCCTGCTTGAGGATGTCGGTCATCTCGAGCACCGCCTGCTCGCCGTCACCGAGGACCGCCGCGTCGATGAAGCGCGCGATCGGCTCCGGGTTGAACGCCGCGTGGCCGCCGGCCAGCACGATCGGGTCGTCCTCGGTCCGGTCCGCCGCGTGCAGCGGGATGCCGGCCAGGTCCAGCGCCTCCAGCATGTTGGTGTAGCCGAGCTCGGTCGAGAAGCTGATCCCCAGCACGTCAAAAGCCTTGACCGGCCGGTGCGCATCGATGCTGAACGCCGGGACGCCGGTCTCCCGCATCAGCCTGGCGAGGTCCGGCCAGACGCTGTAGGTGCGCTCGCACAGCACGCCGGGCTGCTCGTTGAGCACCTCGTAGAGGATCATGACGCCCTGGTTCGGCAGCCCCACCTCGTAGGCGTCGGGATACATCAGGCACCACCGGACTGTCTCGTTCCCGGCCTCGTCCCAGTCCTTCACCTGGGAGTTCAGCTCACCGCCGACGTACTGGATCGGCTTGCTGACGAGCGGCAGCAGCGCCTCCAGGCGGGGGAACACGCTCTCGACCGGCATGAGGTAAAGGCTACGTCCGGCGAGGTCCCGGCCGATCTAGCCCCGTCAGGTCCGCCCCGCTGCTAACTTCTTGGAGTGCCGGTCGCCGGGATCTACGTCGCCTCCGCCGTGCTGCTCCTCGTGGCGGGCGCCCAGAAGGTCGTCGATCCGCGGCCGCTGGTGCGGGCTCTTGCCAGCGTGCGGCTGCCCGTGCCCGCCGTCGTCGTCCGGATCGGCGCAGCCGCTGAGGTCCTGCTCGGGCTGGCTGCGGTGGTCACCGGTTCCCGCGTGGCGGCCTCGGCCGTCGCTGTGTCCTACCTGGTGTTCACGACCCTGGTCCTGCTCGCGATCGCCCGGGGCGGCGTGCTGGCCTCCTGTGGGTGTTTCGGCAAGCGGGACGTGCCGCCTACGCGTACGCATGCGGCCGTGACCGCTGGTTTCGCCGCCGTCGCCCTGGTGATGTCGACGCGCAGCGCCGCCGGTGTGGTGACCGACCTCCCGCTGCTGTTGGCGGCCGCCGCCGTGGCCGCCACCGCCTACGCCGTCCTGGCCGTGTTGCCCTTGGTGCAGGCGCGATGACCGCCGTCGTGCTCGCTCTTGCGGTGGCGATCGGTCTCCTCACGGTCCTCGTCATCGGCCTGCTGCGCAGTCACGCCGAGATCCTCAAGGCGCTGCATGATCTCGGAGCCGGCCTGGAGCTAGACGCGGCGGCGGAGGCCACGAGAGCCGCGGTTCCGCTCACGATGGACGGGGTGGCCACACCACGCCGGACCGAGCCGGTGAGCACGCCCACGGAGGTCGTGGGCGAGAGCCTGACCGGTGAGGTGGTGTCGCTTTCCCTAGTCGGAGGTGAGGACACCCTGATCGCCTTCCTGTCGTCGGGATGCACGACCTGTCAGGAGTTCTGGAAGGCCTTCCGGCACGGCGTCACCGACGTCCCAGGCGGTGCCCGCGTGATCGTCATTACCCGGAGCCCGGACGAGGAGAGCGTGAGTGCCCTGCAGGACCGGGCCTCCGCTGCGGTTCCCGTGGTGCTGTCGAGCGCGGCCTGGGACGGCTTCGCGGTGCCTGGCTCGCCGTACTTCCTGTACGTCGACGCCACCGGACGGGTTCTCGGGGAAGGTAGCGGTGCCTCCTGGCCGCAGGTCGCCGATCTGCTGGGTCAGGCCCGGGCCGATGCGGCGTCGCGCGCCGCCGCGGCCATCCGGGGTGGCGGCGCCGTACGGCAGGACCGGGACGACCGGGCGCTCGCGGCCGCCGGCATCCGGCCCGGCGACCCGAGCCTGCACGCGGACGTTCCCAGCGCCGGCGCGCCGGCATGACCACCTTGTTCGCAGTCGGTCTCGCGGTCGCTCTCGTGGCGGCGCTGCGCGCGACCTGGTCCCCTTGAGGTGAGTCGATGCTGACCAGCATCAGCCCGCTAGGTGAGCGGGCCCGCGGCCATGACGCCCGGCTGTCCGTGGCCTACTACACGACGGCATCCGTCGCCGGCGGTCTGAGCACGGCTGCGGTGCTCGGTACGCTCGGAACGCAGCTACCGGACGGGCGAATGACGGACTGGGCCGCCGCTGCATGTGCGCTCGCCGCGCTGATGGACCTCCTCCGTCGGGTGCCGACCGGACGCCGCCAGGTCGACGAGGACTGGCTGAGCCGATACCGCCGATGGGTCTACACGACCGGCTTCGGCTGGCAACTCGGAACAGGAGTGACGACCGTGGTGACGAGTGCTGCGACCTATGCGTGGCTGGTACTGCTGCTGCTGCAGCGATCACTGCCGGCGGCGCTCGCCATCGGAGCGGCGTTCGGGCTCGTTCGCGCCGTACCCCTGGCCCTGTTGCGGGCGGACACGCCAACGGCTCTGCGATCTGCTGCCGCCGCCGTCGAGGCTCGGGCCGGCGCCGCCCGCCGGGTCACCGTGGCTGTCCTGCTTGCCGGCAGCGCCGCGCTGCTCACCGTATGACCAGGCTGGCCCCTGGCCTGCACCTCACGGCACCGGAAGGCTGGGAGGTGCGGTTGCGCAGGCAGACCGAAACGCACGGCCGACAGAACGTCGTGGTACACGCGGCCACCGTGCCGCTCGTGCCGGGCCGTGGTGACTTCGGCAGTGGGGTGGTCACCACGCTGGGCGTGGACGACCTGTTCGTGTGCCTGCTCGAGTACGACCTCGCCTCCGCAGCCACAGCGCTGTTCGCCGTGCAGGGGATACCGCGGCCGGCGCCGATCGAGTTCTCCCCCAACGCCATGCAACGCACGCTGCCGGGGCAGAGCGGTGGCCAGTGGTTCTTCACGGTCGCGGGTCGGCCCTGGTGCCTGCACGTCGTGCTCGGCAGCCACGCCCGGCGGGTTCCAGGAGCCGTGCGCGTGAATGCCCTGCTCGACGGCCTAACGATCGGAGCGACGTGAGAACCAGCGAAGCCCTGGCAGCAGTGGGCAGCAAGCAGGCCCCGGACGGTCCCTCCGTCCGTGCGGTAGAGGCCGTTGCCGGGTGGCTGTCCCGCAAGACGTCACGACGCGGCTTCCTGGTGCGCGCCGGCGTCCTGGGCAGTGCCCTGGCCGTTGACCCGACCGGCTACCTGCTCAGGCCAGGGAGCGCCTACGCGTCCGTGTGCGGGCCGGCCGCCTCCTGCAGCTCGGGCTGGACCGTCTTCTGCGCGACGATCAATGGAGGGGCGAACTCATGCCCCCCAGGCTCCATCGCTGCTGGCTGGTGGAAGTCCGACGGCGCCTCGTTGTGCGGCGGAAGGTCCCGCTACATCGTCGACTGCAATGCGACCTGCCACTGCAGCACCAGCTCCGGGCGGCCGGGCATCTGCGCCCCGTCGTGCTGGTCGTGCCGGTGCACCTGCGGCCCGGCAGGTCAGTGCGACCAGCGGCGCGTCTGCTGCAACGAGTTCCGATACGGCCAGTGCAACGAGCAGGTCCGGCAGGTCGGCTCCGTGCACTGCCGCGTCGTGTCCTGCACACCACCCTGGCGGTGGGAGAAGTGCAGCACCTCTCCGGCGACCGACAACGCCACCGTTGACCACAACTCCCCGATGCTCCCCTCGGCCTACACACCGATCACGGTCCGGTACATCGCTCTTGGCGAGAACGGCAGCCTGCTCCGGGGCACCGTCGGCCCCGAGTTCGCCGTCACCGGCGGCCGGGCGCAGCGCTACCAGCACGGACGGATGTCCTGGACGTCTGCGGGCGGCGCCCGCTACACCACGTTCGCCATCTCGAGTCGCTACCTGCAGCTCGGCGCTGAGGCCGGCGTCCTCGGCTTTCCGACCTCCGACCCGCTGGCCGTCACCGGCGGCGCTGCCTCGCAGTTCCGGCACGGCCGCATCTCCTGGCCGAGCGCCACCGGCGGCGCCCGCTACACCACGTTCGCCATCTCGAGTCGCTACGTGCAGCTCGGCGCTGAGGCCGGCGTCCTCGGCTTCCCGACCTCCGACCCGCTGGCCGTCACCGGCGGCGCTGCCTCGCAGTTCCGGCACGGCCGCATCTCCTGGCCGGGCGCCACCGGCGGCGCCCGCTACACCACGTTCGCCATCTCGAGTCGCTACGTGCAGCTCGGCGCTGAGGCCGGCGTCCTCGGCTTTCCGACCTCCGACCCGCTGGCCGTCACCGGCGGCGCTGCCTCGCAGTTCCAGCACGGTCGCATCTCCTGGTCCGCCGCCCACGGAGCCCATTACACCCGCGGACCCATCGCCGACCACTACCTCTCCTTCGGCGCCGAAGGCGGCAAATTCGGGATGCCCGTGAGCGATGAGGTGCATCAGGCGCCTGTCCGCCACAGTGACTTCGTCAACGGCTTCATCGAGTACAACGAGGTGACCCACGTCGTGATCGACAGCTTCGGCACTGGCTCGGGCTGATCTCCGCCGTGCTGCGGCTCTGTGGGCCCGACGCTGCCGTTAGCTGGCGTGGCTGGCGAACTCTGCACAAGAGGCCCTAGCCGCAGCGGTCAGAGCTCGCGGCTGCGCATATGGACGTTCTGCAGCAGCCCGATTGCCATCAGGTTGGCGAACATCGCGGACCCGCCGTAGCTCACGAACGGCAGCGGCAGGCCGGTGACCGGCATGATGCCGAGCGTCATGCCGATGTTGACGAAGCTCTGGAATGCGAACCACGAGACCACCCCGGCGGCCACCAGCCGCCCGAACGGGTCGGTCGCCAGCGAGGCGATCCGCAACCCCCGCCACAGCACCACGCCGAGCGCCAGGATGATCCCGGTCGAGCCGACGAGTCCCAGCTCCTCGCCCGCGACGGTGAACACGAAGTCTGTCTGCTGCTCGGGGATGAACCGGCCCTGGGTCTGCGAGCCGTGGAACAGCCCCTTGCCGAACACGCCTCCGGAGCCGATCGCGACCCGCGCCTGGCGGGTGTTGTAGCCGACGCCACGCGGGTCGGTTGAGGGGTTCGCGACGACCTTGAACCGGTTGAGCTGGTAGTCCTTCAGCAGGTGCGGGGCAACCCCGCCGCCGACGACCACACCGGCGACGAGCAGGCCGACGACCCACCGGCCCGGCGCGTTGGCGACCGACAGCACACCAAGGATCACGAAGATGAAGACCATCGTGGTACCGAAGTCCGGCTGCAGCATGATCAGCCCCATCGGCACGGCGCACAGCAGCAGCGCGGTCAGCACGTCGCCGTCGCGCGGGACGTCCTCCCCGTCGCGCTGCTCTCCGAGCAGCATGGCCATCCCTACCACGATCGCCAGCTTGGCGAACTCCGATGGCTGGATCTGGAACCCGGCCGGCAGCACGATCCACGAGTGGGCGCCGTTGATGGTCGAGCCCAGCGGTGACAGGACGGCCAGCAGCCCGAGGCAGGACAGCCCGTAGACGACCGGCGCGTAGGCCCGCAACGAGCGGTAGTCGACCAGCGCCGCGCAGGTGCCGAGGAACAGCCCGAGACCGGCGTTGAGCACGTGCTTTTTGAGGAACGCCTGCGGGTCGAGCCCGACCGCGATCATCCGCTGGCGGGTGGCTGACCAGATCAACAGGCCGCCGACCCCCACCAGCGCCACGACGGTGACGAGCAGGATCCAGTCGAGCTGTCGCAGCGGCGACGTCCGGTCCAACGCCCGCTCCCGCAGCGACACCTCGCGCGGCCGCAGTCGGATCGGCGAGACGCGGGGGGTGCTCCAGTCCGTCACGAGCCGTCCCGGATACGACGGGGCAGGTCGCTGAACGGCCGGGCCGGGACCCGCAGCGCACCGTTGCCCGGGGGCGGGGAGGGGTTCACGACGGGCGGGTCCGGGGCCGGCAGCGCACTGGTGCCCGAGGTCGGGGAGGGGTTCGCGACCGGCAGGGTCGGCGCCGGCAGCGCACTGGTGCCCGACGGCGGTGCCGGTAGCGCGGTCGTGGTGACCGGCGGGACGGGGACCTTCGTGCCGGGCGGGCCGACGGACCCGTCCGGCCGGACGACCGGCAGTGACGCCGGCAGCACGCCGCCCGGGCTCAGCACCGGCTTCGCGCCCTCGAGCCCGTACATCGCATCCCAGATCTTGCGCGCGATCGGCGCCGCGGACGTGCCGCCGGTGCCGCCCTCGGGGATCATGACGGTCACGACGTATTTGGGTGCGGCGGCCGGCGCCAGCGAGGCGAACCAGGAGGTCGGCTGCTTGCCGAAGACGTCGGCGGTTCCGGTCTTACCCGCCACCGCCAACTGCCCTTGGGGGAAACCGGCGAAGGCCTTGGCGGCGGTGCCTTCCTTGCCGGTGACCCCGGCCAGGGCGTCGCGGATGTAGGCCAGCGTCGTGGGCGAGGCGTCGACCTTCTGGTGCGCGACCGGCGGCAGCACCGTGCGGGTCCGGCCGTCCGCGGCCAGCAGGCCCTTGACCAGGCGCGGTTCGTACAAGGTGCCGCCGTTGGCCAACGCGCCGTACGCCATGGCCATCTGCAGCGGTGTGACGAGGGCGTCCCCTTGGCCGATCGCGAACAGCGCCGCGTCACCACCGTTGTAGATATAGCCGCTCTGGCAGAAGTCCTCGGCCAGCTTCTTCAGGTAGACCGCACGGGCCGGATCGGTCGTGGCCACCTCCGGGTAGCCGGTTCGGGCGCGCTTGCACTTGACCGCGCGCAGCTGCTGCCAGGCCCGCGTCTTGGACGCTCGATCGGTGATCGTCCCGCTGCGCTCGTCGGGCAGGTCGATGCCGGTCTTGCCGCCGAAGCCGAACGTCCGCGCCGTCTTGGTGAAGACCTCCCTCGCACTGGGTCGGTTGAGGGTGGCCCCGTCGGCCAGCCACTGGTCGTAGGCGGCCTTGTAGTAGACGGTGTCGCACGACTTGACCAGCGTCTTGGTCAGGTCGATCGTGCCGAAGGTCTCGCCCTCGAAGTTGTTGAACGTGTGGTTGCCGAGCATGATCGACGGCGGGCAGTCGTAACTGCCGTAGAGCGACCCCCCGGCCTTCACCAGCGCGGCCGTCGAGGACAGCTTGAACGTCGACCCAGGTGCGAACAGGCCCTGCGTGACGTTGCTGATCAGCGGGTGCCCCGGGGCCTTGGCCAACGCCTGGTATGTCGGCGTGCTGACCTTGCCGACGAACACCGCCGGGTCGTACGTCGGGTAGCTGGCCATGGCGACGAGCCGCCCGGTCGCGGCTTCGAGAACGATCGCGGCGCCGCCCGGTGCGGGGTACTTGCCGGTCTTGCGAGCGGCCGCGATCCCTTGTGCCAAGGCGTTCTCGGTCGCCGACTGGACGCCCGCGTCGATCGACAGGACGAGGTCGGACCCGGCTCGGGCAGCCGTCGTACCGACCGTGCCGGTGACCGTCGAGTCCTTGTCGACCAGCAGCCGCTGTACGCCGTCACGCCCGCGCAGCTGCGCGTCGTACTCCGCCTCGAGGCCGGTGCGGCCGATCAGGGAACCGGCCGCCAGCACCTTGTCGGCCGGCCTGGCCGCCAGGTCCTCGGCCGTGAGCGAGCCCAGGTAGCCGAGGACGTGCGCGGCCAGCGAGCCCTTCGGGTACTGCCGGACCGCCTGGTCGGTGACGGTCACCCCCGGGAAGTCCTCGGCGTGCTCCTGGACGGTCAGCACGCGCTGCTCATCGGCCGGCCGATCAGCGGCGTACTGGGCGACCGGCACCGGCTGGTAGGGCGAGCCGTTCCAGCAGTTCGGGCTGGTGGCAAGGGTGCCGTCCGGCAGCTTCTCACCGCACGGCGTGATGAGCAGGCTCAACCGCGGCGCGGGCAGGCCGATGACGGCCGACAGCCGGGCCAGCACGTCGGCACCGCGGTGCGGGGCCCGCCGCAGCTCCGTGCGGTTGACCGAGACCACCAGTGCTGTCCGGTTGCTCACCAGCGGCACGCCGCGGTCGTCGAGCAGCTCGCCGCGGGCAGCCAGGGTGACGACGTCGCGGATGCGGTTGTCGCTGGCCGCCTTGGCGTAGGCCGCGCCCTGCTCGACCTGCAGGTAGGCGAGCCGGCCGACCAGGGTCGCCAGAATCGTGACGACCAAGACGCGCAGGACGATCATCCGGAGCCTGGACCGCTCGCTCACGTGGACGTCCTCACACCAATCACAGCCGTCGCAGCGGGTCGGGATCGAGCCGGCGGACCAGCCCTGCCACCAGGGGTACGACGAACGGGGTCAAGACGACATCGTAGGGGACCGAGCTGATCGCCGACCTGATCACGGAGTGAATCCCGATGCGCACGTCACCCAGCAGGATCCCTTCGCCGGCGTAGGCGGCGAGGCCGGCGAGCGAGCCCAGGGCGACGGCGGTGAACGGCTGCACCGTCGAGCGCTCGGTGTCGTCCTGCAGCAGCCCGGTGACGTAACCGACGACGACGTAGGCGAGCGCGAGCCGACCCAGCTGATGATCGCTGACGGCGTCCGCCAGCAGCCCGGCGACGAAGCCGCTGACGACACCTGACAGCGGTCCCTCCGCCAGGGCGAACGCGACCACCACGACCAGCAGCAGGTCGGGAGCAGCGCCGGGCAGCGGCAACCGCCCGATCACGCCGAGCTGCAGCAGCAGCGCGGTGATGACCGTGACCGCTCCCAGCAGGAAGCGTTGCACGGTCATGAGCGCGTGGGCGCCGGTGGGACCGGTGCCTTTGTCGGACGGACCGGGCTCGTCGGTGTGGGGGCGGGCGTACTGCAGGCCGACGCCGGCGCCGTGGCGCTGGAACGAGTGGGCGCGAGGGGGGTGCGTGGCGCGGTGCGGCTCGTGTCGGTGATCACACCGACCATGTCCAGCGCGCCGGTGTCGACGAAGGGCGCGACCTCCGCGGCGCGGGTCAGGGCGTTCGCGTCCGCGGTCACTGCGGTGATCGTCCCAACCGGGATACCTGCCTGATACGTGGTCGAGCCCGCAGTGAACAGCACATCACCCGTGCGCAACGACGGCTGCTGGCCGTTCAGCTGGAAGAGGATCGGTCCGCGCTCGGTGCCGCGGGTGGTTCCTAGCGCCGCCGACGAGCCGAGCCGTACGCCGATCATGACCTGCGGGTCGGTCAGCAGCAGCACCGTCGAGGTGTACGGCGACACCTCCTTTGTGCGCCCGACCAGGCCGCGACCGGTCACCACGGTCATGTTCGGCCGCAGCCCGTCGCGGGACCCGGCGTCCAGCACCGCGGTGCGCTCGAAGCCAAAGGCCGAGCCGATGGAGGTGACGTGGGCGGGCAGTAGGCTGAACCGGCCGGCGCCCTGGAGCTTGAGCAGCCCGTCCCACTGGGCGGCGTGGCAGCGGAGCAGGTCGGTCTCGCGAAGCTGACCGCGCAGGGCGTCGTTCTCCCGCTGCAGGCGCCGGTTGTCGGCCTGGTAGGACCCGAGCCGGGGCAAGCCGCCCAGCGCCCGGCCGACCGACCCGGCAGCGCCGCCGACGGTGCGCTGCACGGGTCCGACGACGGTGTCTATGCCGCGCCGGAGCGCGGCGAGCGGCCCGGTGCCGGTCTGCGAGAAGTCCAGGGCGGTGAGGGTGAACGCGGTGAGCAGGAGCAGGACGAGCGCGAGCCGCAGCTGACGGGAGCCGCGCACGGCCCCCCGCTAGTGCCGCGGCTCGGAGATGAGGACCTGCTGGAGGGCCTCGAACTCCTCGACGCACTTGCCGGAGCCGATCGCCACGCTGTGCAGCGGGTTGTCGGTGATGTGGACCGGCATCCCGGTCTCGTGCTTGAGCCGCTCATCCAGGCCGCGCAGTAGCGCGCCCCCGCCGGTGAGCACGATGCCGCGGTCCATGATGTCGCCGGACAGCTCGGGCGGGCACTTGTCGAGGGTGTTCTTGACCGCGTCGACGATCTGGTTGACCGGCTCCTCGATCGCCTTGCGGATCTCCTCGGCGCTGACCACGATCGTCTTCGGCAGGCCGCTGACGAGGTCCCGGCCGCGGATCTCGGCGTGCGGCTCCTCGGGCATCGGGAACGCCGAGCCGATGGCCATCTTGATCTCCTCGGCGGTGCGCTCGCCGAGCATGAGGGAGTACTCCTTCTTGACGTAGCTGATGATCGAGCTGTCCAGCTCGTCGCCGCCCACCCGGATGCTCTGGCTGGTCACGATGCCGCCGAGGGAGATCACGGCGACCTCGGTGGTGCCGCCGCCGATGTCCACGACCATGTTGCCGGTCGGCTCGTGCACCGGCAGACCGGCACCGATCGCCGCCGCCATCGGCTCCTCGATGATGTAGACCTTGCGGGCGCCGGCCTGGTAGCCGGCGTCCTTGACGGCCCGCTGCTCGACCCCGGTGATGCCGGACGGGACGCAGATGACGATGCGCGGCTTGGCGAAGTGCCGGCGGCGGTGCACCTTCTGGATGAAGTAGCGCAGCATCCGCTCCGTCGTGTCGAAGTCTGCGATGACGCCGTCCTTCAGGGGACGGATCGCCACGATGTTCCCGGGCGTGCGGCCGATCATCCGCTTGGCCTCGGTGCCGACGGCCAGGATGCCCGTGGTGTTGGTGTTGATGGCCACCACGGACGGCTCGTTGAGGACGACGCCGCGACCGCGGACGTAGACCAGGGTGTTCGCCGTGCCGAGGTCGACGGCCATGTCCCGGCCGAGGAACGAGGCGCTGTTGGCCATGAGCGGGAGGGCCTTCCCTGTCGACTGCGTAGGTGGGTGCGTCCGCCGGTCAGCGACGGCTGAATGTGTGCACGGCGAAGATGCCACTGTAACGGCGATGTCCGGATCAGCCGAACGACCGTGAGCCTCCGGTGGAGGTCGACCCCAGCCGGCCGCTAGAGGTTCGGGAAGAAGATCCCGATCTCGCGGGCGGCGGACTGTGTGCTGTCCGACCCGTGGACGAGGTTCTGGCCGATCTCGAGGGCGTAGTCGCCGCGGATCGAGCCGGGAGTCGCCTCGACCGGGTTCGTCACGCCCATCATCCGCCGGGTGCCGGCGACGGCGTTCGGGCCCTCGACGACCAGCGCGACCAGCGGGCCACCGGTGATGAAGCTCACCAGCTCACCGAAGAACGGCCGTTCCCGGTGCTCCGCGTAGTGCTCCTCGGCGCTGGCCCGGTCCAGGGTCCGCAGCTGCATCGCGACCAGCGTCAGGCCTTTGTTCTCGAGCCGGCTGACGACCTCGCCGGCGAGGCCGCGCCGGACGCCGTCGGGCTTGACGAGGACGAGGGTGCGCTCGGTGGCCACGGGTGGAGCTCCTGGGATCAGTGCGTGCGACGCCGGTGTCGCGCGGTCGACGTCACGCTACCGGGCGCGCAGCAGCGTGCGGGCTTCGCCGACGGTCACCACCGAACCGGTGACCAGGACGCCGACCCCGCCGTACTCAGACTCGGCGTCGACGAGGGCGATGGCGGTGTCGAGGGCGTCGTCGAGGCGGTCCTCGACCTTGACCCGGTCCTCACCGAAGACGTCCTCGGCCAGGTCTCGCAGCTGGTCGATCGGCAGCGCGCGGGGTGAGCCGTTCTCGGTGACCACGATGCTGTCGACGGCTGGTTCGAGGACTTCCAGCATGGTGCGGACGTCCTTGTCGGCCAGGCAGGCGACGACGGCCACCAGGTGCGTGAAGGCGAAGCCGTCGGCCAGGGCGGCGACCGTAGCGGCCATCCCGTGCGCGTTGTGGGCCGCGTCGACCACCACGGTCGGCGAGCTGCGGACCACCTCGAGCCGGCCGGGCGAGGTGACCCGGGCGAAGCCCTCGCGCACGGCGTCGGCGTCGAGTGAGCCCTGGCCGCCACCCAGGAACGCCTCGACGGCGGCCAGCGCGGCAGCGGCGTTGCCGGCCTGGTGCTCACCGTGCAAGGGAAGGAAGAGCTCGTCGTAGCGCCCCGCCAGGCCCTGCAGCGACAGCACCTGGCCCCCGACCGCTGGGCGACGGTCGACGACCCCCCACTCCAGCCCCTCGCGGGCCACTGTGGCTCCGACCTCGGCGCACCGGCGCAGCAGCACCTCGGCCGCCTCCGGCTGCTGGGCGGACAGGACCACCGTCGCGCCCTCGTGCACGATGCCGGCCTTCTCCCGCGCGATCTCGGCGAGGGTGGTGCCCAGCAGCGGGACGTGGTCCAGCCCGATCGGCAGCACGACGCAGGTGGAGGCGTCGACCACGTTGGTGGCGTCCCACAGCCCGCCGAGGCCGACCTCGACGACGGCGACGTCCACGGGGGTGTCCGCGAACACCGCGAAGGCCATCCCGGTCAGCACCTCGAAGAACGTCATCGGGGTGCCGCGCTGGTCGACCAGGTCGATGTACGGCGCCAGCTCGTCGAAGACCTCCGTGAACAGCTCGTCGCCGATCGGCTGGCCGTCGATCGCGATGCGCTCTGTCACGCGGTCCAGGTGCGGGCTGGTGTAGCGGCCGGTGCGCAACCCGAACGCCTGCAGCAGCGAGTCGACCATCCGGGCGGTGCTCGTCTTGCCGTTGGTCCCGGTGAGGTGGATGGAGGGGTAGGCCCGGTTCGGCAGGCCGAGCAGGTCCACGAGAGCCCGGATCCGGTCGAGGTCGGGGACCATCCGGTCCTCGCTCGGGAACCGGCCGGCCAGCGCGGCCTGCACGCGTTCGAGGCTCAAGGTGCCGGGCTGACAGGAGCGGTCGAGGTGGCAGTCGAGGCGGCCTCGGTGGTGGCATCAGCGGTGGCAGTCGGAGTGGCAGTCGAGGCGGCCGAGGGGGAGGGCGGCGGCGTGGCCGGGGCCAGCTCGACCTCAACCGCGGGTTCTCCCTCCTGCCACACCAGCGCATCGACGACACCGGCGCCCCGCAGGTCGACCTCGGCCTGGCGCAGCAGAGCTAGGCGCTCGGCGGTGTCCCGCACGACCAACCGGCTGACCTGCGCTCGCATGCTGGTCTTGGCGGCCGACTTGGCCTTGCGGACCTGGCCCAGGACCTCGGCAGCTGCGGCCAGGACGGCCGGGTCGCCGGTCACTGGGGCGGGCGGCGGCCAGGCGGCGAGGTGGACCGAGCCCTCCTGCCACCACGACCACACCTCCTCCGTCGCGTAGGACAGCACCGGGGCGAGCAGCCGCAGCAGCGTCGACAGGGTGGCCCGCAGCGCGCGGCCGGCAGACTCAGCAGGCGGTCCCTCGCCGTACGCCCGGGACTTCACCAGCTCGATGTAGTCGTCGCAGAACGTCCAGAAGAAGGCCTCGGTCCGCTCGAGCGCCCGCGCGTAGTCCAGTTGCTCGAATGCCACGGTGGCCGTCTCGACGACCTGCGCGAGGTCGGCCAGCAGCGCCAGGTCGATCGGCTCGGTGACTGGACCGGCAGCCGCCTCGGGGAAGCCGAGCACGAACTTCGACGCGTTGAGCAGCTTGACCGCGAATCGCCGACCGACCTTGAGCTGGCCGGGATCGACAGCGGTGTCGGTGCCTGGCCGTCCACTGCAGGCCCAGTACCGGACGGCGTCGGAGCCGTACTCCTCCAGCAGAGGCGCAGGGGTGACCACGTTGCCCTTGGACTTGGCCATCTTCTTGCGGTCCGGGTCCAGCACCCAGCCGTTGATCGCGGTCTCGCGCCAGGGCAGCACGCCGTACTCGAGATGAGCGCGCACGACGGTCGCGAACAGCCAGGTGCGGATGATCTCCGGTCCCTGCGGACGCAGGTCCATCGGGAAGACGCGTCCGAACAGGTCCGGGTCGTCCTCCCAGCGGCCGGCGATCTGCGGCGACAGCGATGACGTGGCCCAGGTGTCCATGACGTCCGGGTCGCCGACGAAGCCACCCGGGACGCCGCGCCGGTCCTCGGTGAACCCTTGCGGTGGGTCGCTGCTCGGGTCGACCGGGAGCGCCTCCTCCGCGGGCACCAGCGGCTGCTCGTACTCCGGCTCGCCGGCGGCGTCGAGGCGGTACCACAGCGGGATCGGCACGCCGAAGAAGCGCTGCCGGCTGATCAGCCAGTCACCGGCCAGGCCCTGCACCCAGGTGTCGTAGCGGTTCTGCATGTGGCCGGGGTGCCACACCAGCTCGGCGCCGCGGTCCAGCAGGGCGGTCCGCACGTCGGCGTCCCGGCCGCCGTTGCGGATGTACCACTGGCGGCTGGTGACGACCTCGAGAGGCCGGTCGCCCTTCTCGAAGAACTTCACGGGGTGGGTGATCGGCTTGGGCTCACCGACCAGGTCGCCCGACTCGGCCAACAGCTCGACGATCCGCTGCTGCGCCTGCTTGGCGGTCTTGCCGGCCAGCTCGGCGTACGGGCCGGGAGCCACCCCATCAGGCGCGGTCGGCAGCAGCCGCCCGTCGCGACCCAGGACGCTGCGGACCGGCAGATCGAGCTCGCGCCACCAGACGACGTCGGTGGTGTCGCCGAACGTGCAGATCATGGCGATGCCGGAGCCCTTGCCGGGCTGGGCGAGCTCGTGGGCCCGGACGGGCACCTCGACCCCGAACAGCGGCGTCGTGACGGTCGTGCCGAACAACGGCCGGTAGCGCTCGTCCTCCGGGTGCGCGACCAGCGCGACGCAGGCCGGCAGCAGCTCGGGGCGGGTGGTCTCGATGACCACCTTGCTGCCGTCCGGTCGTTCGAACGCAATCCGGTGGTAGGCCGCTGCTACCTCCCGGTCCTCCAGCTCGGCCTGCGCGACGGCGGTCTTGAAGTCGACGTCCCACAGCGTCGGCGCTTCGGCGGCGTAGGCCTCACCGCGGGCCAGGTTGCGCAGGAAAGCCCGCTGGCTCGCGCGCTGGCTGACCGGTCCGATGGTCGTGTAGGTCTGCGACCAGTCAACACTCAACCCGAGGGTTCGCCACAGCTGCTCGAACGCCTTCTCATCCTCAGCGGTCAGGCGCAGGCACAGCTCCACGAAGCTGCGCCGGCTGATGCTGACCGGCTCCTTCGGAGGGCTTGGCGGCGGCTGGTACGACGCGTCGTACGGGAGCGACGGGTCGCAGCGGACGCCGTAGTGGTTCTGGACCCGGCGTTCGGTCGGCAGGCCGTTGTCGTCCCAGCCCATCGGGTAGAACAACATCTTGCCGCGCATCCGCTGGTACCGGGCGATGCTGTCAGTCTGCGCGTAGCCGAACACCGAGCCCATGTGCAGCGAGCCGCTGACGGTCGGCGGTGGGGTGTCGATCGAGTAGACGTCCTCGCGGGCAGCGGTGCGGTCGAACGCGTAGCTGCCTGTCGACTCCCAGAACGCGCCCCACTTGGCCTCGAGGCCGTCGAGGGTGGGCTTGTCCGGCATCCGGTTGGTCACCCGGCAAGTCTAGAGAGCGACGTCCTCTAGCCTGCCGCCGGTGGATCTCGAGCTGGACGACGCGTCAGGGGTGCCACCGGATCGTGCGGCGCAGCCGGACCGGGCACCGCGACCGGATGGGACCGTCCCGGACCTGCAGCTGGACCCCAGCTGGGCGGTTGGCGGCCGGCCGCACGGTGGGTACCTGCTGCGCAGGGTCGTCGAGCGGGTGCTGACCGCTGAGCACCCGCACCCGATGGCCGTCAGTGCCCACTTCGCCCGCTCACCCCTGGCGGCGGAACCCGTGGCGGTCGACGTCGAGCGGCTGCGGGTTGGCCGGCGGGTCGCGTCGTCCCGGGCGCGGCTGTCGCAGGCGGGCGAGCCGTGCGTCGAGGTGCTGATCTCGCACGGGACGCTCACTGCTGCGGAGCCGCGCTGGACCGACGGGGATCCTGGACCGGTCCTGCCGGCGGTCGAGGACTGCGTGACCGCGCCAGCCAATTCCGGGGCCGGGACCCGGATCGGCCACCTCGATCACGTCGACCTGCGGCTCGACCTGTCGTCGTACGACACCCCTGGGACCGAGGTACGGGCCTGGCTGCAGCGGGCCGACAGGGCGGCACCGTCGGTACTCGACCTGCTGGTGTTCGCCGACGCCATGCCACCCGTGACGTTCGGGCTGGGGATGGTCGGATGGGCACCGACGGTCGAACTGACGGTACTGCTGCGGTCGCTGCCGGCTGCGGGATGGCTGAAGGCGGTCCAGCGCGGCAGGCTGCTGCAGGACGGCTGGCTCGACGAGGACTGCGATCTCTACGACTCCACCGGTCGGCTGGTCGCCCAAGCTCGTCAGCTGGCCGGCTACCGCGAGAGCTGAACCCGTCTCTCCGGAAGATCGACAGGTGATTGATGCACGACCTGCGGGGCGTGTCGGACACTGATCGCCTGGTGATCACCCGAGAGGCAGGCCCAGAGCTAGGCCGACTTCTCGCGGCGCTCCCGGCGGACCGCCGTCGGCGAGGCGCTTGCGTCGCGCGGCACCAGGGTCGGCATGACGTGCTCGAGCACGACTTCCCGGGTGATGACGCAGGTGGCCACCTCGGACTGGCTGGGGATGTCGTACATGACCGAGAGCAGCACCTCCTCGAGGATGGCGCGCAGGCCACGGGCGCCGGTGCCCCGCTTGATGGCCTGGTCGGCGACGGCCTCCAGGGCGTCCTCGGTGAACTCGAGGTCCACGCCGTCGAGCTCGAACAGCCGGGCGTACTGCCGCACCAGTGCGTTCTTGGGCTCGGTGAGGATCCGAATCAAGGCGGTGCGGTCCAGGTTGTGCACGCTGGTCAGCACTGGCAGCCGGCCGATGAACTCAGGGATCATCCCGTACTTGAGCAGGTCCTCGGGCATGGCATCGCCGAAGACGTTGCCGGCGTCCACCTCGTGCTTGGAGTGCAGGGTCGCTCCGAAGCCGATCGAGTGCTTGCCGATCCGCTGCTCGATGACCTTGTCGAGGCCGGCGAACGCGCCCCCGACGATGAACAGCACGTTGGTGGTGTCGATCTGGATGAACTCCTGGTGGGGGTGCTTGCGACCCCCCTGCGGCGGCACGGATGCGGTCGTGCCCTCAAGGATCTTCAACAGCGCCTGCTGCACGCCCTCGCCGGACACGTCACGGGTGATCGACGGGTTCTCCGACTTGCGGGCGATCTTGTCGACCTCGTCGATGTAGATGATCCCGGTCTCGGCCTTTTTCACGTCGTAGTCAGCGGCCTGGATCAGCTTGAGCAGGATGTTCTCGACGTCCTCGCCGACATAGCCGGCCTCGGTCAGCGCCGTGGCATCCGCGATGGCGAACGGGACGTTGAGCATCTTGGCCAGGGTTTGCGCTAGCAGCGTCTTGCCGCAGCCGGTCGGGCCGAGCAGCAGGATGTTGCTCTTCTGCAGCTCTACCGGGTCCTTGTCGTGGGTGCCGGCCTGGATCCGCTTGTAGTGGTTGTAGACCGCGACGGCCAGCGTCCGCTTGGCGGTGTCCTGGCCGATGACGTAGCCGTCCAGGAAGTCGTAGATCTCCCTGGGCTTGGGCAGCTCGGACCAGCTGAGCTCCGAGCTCTCCGAGAGCTCCTCCTCGATGATCTCGTTGCACAGGTCGATGCACTCGTCGCAGATGTACACGCCGGGGCCGGCGATGAGCTTCTTCACCTGCTTCTGCGACTTGCCGCAGAAGGAGCACTTGAGCAAGTCACCGCCGTCACCGATGCGAGCCACCGCTACCTCGTCCCTGTCGTCCGGTCCCCAGCGCGCCGGGGGTCCGGGCTGCCACGCTCCCGACGGTACTGCCTAGGAGCTGCCTTCCGTACGAGAAACCGACCAGCCTTCCGGTGGGCACCGAGGCACCCATGACAGCCGGGGCGGAAGGTCAGGTCGAGCTGAGCTGGGCGGTCTTACGGGTGCTGACCACCTCGTCGATCAGGCCGTACTCCACCGACTCGCGGGCGGTGAGGATCTTGTCCCGCTCGATGTCCTTGCGGATCAGCTCGGCGTCCCGGCCGGTGTGGGAGGCGAGCATCTGCTCGAGCAGATCCCGCATCCGCAGGATCTCGCGGGCCTGGATCTCGATGTCGGAGGACTGGCCCTCACCGCCACCGGAGGGCTGGTGGATGAGCACCCGCGCGTGCTCGAGCGCGAGCCGCTTGCCCTTGGTCCCGGCAGCGAGCAGCACCGCGGCCGCCGAAGCGGCCTGGCCCATGCAGATGGTCTGGATCTCGGGCTTGACGAACTGCATGGTGTCGTAGATCGCCGTCAACGCGGTGAACGAGCCGCCGGGGCTGTTGATGTAAATTGAGATGTCCCGGTCCGGGTCCTCGGACTCGAGGTGCAGCAGCTGCGCCATGATCACGTTGGCGACGCCGTCGTCGATCGGGGTGCCGAGGAAGATGATGCGCTCCTTGAGCAACCGGCTGTAGATGTCGAAGGAGCGCTCCCCGCGGGAGGTCTGCTCGATGACGATCGGGATCGTGTAGTTGGTGGGATCGGAGAACGTCATGGTTCGTGGTCCTCTCAGGCCCGAGTGCCGGCGCCGGACGGGACGTCCTCGGCGGCGGTGATGACATGGTCGATGAAGCCGTACACCTTGGCCTCCTTCGCCGAGAACCAGCGGTCCCGGTCGGAGTCCTTCTCGATCTGTTCCTCGCTCTGGCCAGTGTGGAAGGCGATGCGCTCGGCCATCTGCTTCTTGACGTAGAGCATCTGCTCGGCCTGGATGGCGATGTCCGCCGCGGTGCCGCCGATCCCACCGGAGGGCTGGTGCATCATGATCCGGGCGTGCGGCGTGGCGTAGCGCTTGCCCTTGGCGCCGGCGCAGAGCAGGAACTGCCCCATTGAGGCGGCCAGGCCCAGGCCCACCGTCGCGACGTCGTTGGCGACGAACTGCATGGTGTCGTAGATCGCCATGCCGGCCGAGATCGAGCCGCCCGGGCTGTTGATGTAGAGGAAGATGTCGCGGTCGGGGTCCTCGGCTGCGAGCAGCAGCAGCTGGGCGCAGATGGCGTTGGCCATCGAGTCCTCAACCTGCGAGCCCATGAAGATGATGCGCTCCTTGAGCAGGCGGTTGAAGACCTGGTCGTCGAGGCCCATCCCGCCACCTGGAGAGCGCAGTGCGGGCGGTGCGGGCGCTGCGGATATCGTCGGGGTAGCGCTGCCGAGCGCTCCTGGGACGACGAGCCCGAAGTTCGTACGGGTCACGGCTGAAGCCTCCATGGGCGGTGGTGAGGTCACGCGACCCGGAGGTCAACGTCTGCGAGGACAGTAACCCCGGGGTACGACGCAGCAGTCCGGCTCAGCGCCCGTTTCGCTGGCGGCGCAACCAAGGTCGCCGCACGACTTGCGGCCGTACAGCGCTGCGCTAGGACCCGCCGTCCTCGTCGAGGTAGTGAACCTCCCCGTCACCATGCACGTGGTACGGCCGGCCCTGGTCGTCGACCTCGACCTCGGCCTCAGGACTACCCAGGTCGTCCTGCAGCTGTTCCAGGTCCACTGTGTCGCCGGAGGCGTCGGTGATGGTGGCCGCCTCCATGACGGTCGCGAGCGCCTTGCCGCGGCGGACCTCGGCGAGCAGCCCGGGGAGCTGACCGGCCTGCACGATGCGGTTCGCGAAGTCCTGCGGGGCGAGACCTGCGCGAGCAGCGCGTCGTACGACCTGGTCGGACAGCTCCGCGTCGGTGACCTCGAGCTGCTCAACGTCGGCCACGGTGTCCAGCACCAGTTGGGCCTTGACCGCGGTCTGGGCGCCCTCGAGCATCTCGGCGTCCCACTCCTCGGCGCTCTTGCCCTGCTCGAGCAGGAAGGCCGCCATCGAGCCGCCGGACTGGGTGAGCTGGTCCTCAGTCGTCTGCCGGCGCCAGGTGGTCTCGGCCTCCAGGACGCTCTCCGGCAGCGGCACCTCGATCTGGGCGAGCAGCGCCTCCAGGACCTTGTCGCGGGCGTCGACGCCCTGCTGCAGGCGCTTGACGCGATCCAGGCGGGTGCGGACGTCGCCCTTGAGCTCCTCGAGCGAACTGAAGCCGGCGGCGTCGGAGGCCCACTGGTCGTTTGCGTCGGGCAGCGTGCGCTCCTGCACGGCGCGCACTGTGGTGGCGACCTCGGCGGTCTTGCCCTCGAGCTCACCGGAGACCAGCACGGTGGGGAACGTCCGGGCGTCGCCAGCGGAGGCGCCGCGGACCGCGTCATCCACCCCGTCGAGCAGGCTGCCCGACCCCAGCTCGTACGACAGGCCCTGAGCCGTCCCGCCCGGGACCTCCTCGCCGTCGATGGTCGCGACCAGGTCGAGCGTGACGAAGTCACCATCGGCGGCGGCCCGCTCGACGGTCTCGAGGGACGCGAAGCGCTCGAGCAGGCCGGTGAGCTGCTCCTCGACCTCCTCGTCGGTGACCACGACGTCGTCGACCGTCACGGCCAGGGAGTCGTACGGCGGGAGGGTGAACTCCGGCCGGACATCGACCTCGGCGGTGAAGGCGAGCTTCTGGCCATCGTCGAGCGAGGTCACCTCGACCTCAGGGCGACCTACCGGCTTGACGTCGGCTGACTCGACAGCCTCGCCGTACAGGCGCGGGATGGCGTCGTTGACAGCCTCCTCGAGCACCACGCCGCGGCCGACACGCTGGTCGAGGATGCGCGGCGGGACCTTGCCCGGGCGAAAGCCCTGGACCTTCACCTGCGCACCGATCGTCTTGTACGCCTTGTCAAGCTCTGGCTTGAGCTCGTCGAAGCCGGCCTCGACGGTGAGCCGAACCCTCGTGGGGCTCAAGGTCTCGACGGAGCTCTGCACAGGGGTCGTCCTTTTCTCGGGGGCAGGAGGCGGTCAGCTGCGTGGTCGGGGCGGCGGGACTCGAACCCGCGGTCTCCTGCTCCCAAAGCAGGCGCGCTAGCCACTACGCTACGCCCCGCGGAACCACGCCCAACTACTACGGGTAGGGCTCCCGCGGGCGTAGCTCAATGGTAGAGCCTCAGTCTTCCAAACTGATGGTGCCGGTTCGATCCCGGTCGCCCGCTCTACAAAGCCGTAGGTCAGAGGGCGTTCGTAGCGCAAACGTTCTACCGGCTTCCTCAGACCAGGTCTGAGATGACGACCGATCGGCCGAACACCAAGCCACGACTGGGGCGTCGGCGTCCCCAGGTCGCACCTGGACCAGCTGCGGGCCAACCCGACCGTGTTCGCAGCTGTGAGGATGCTGCACCTGGTGCTCGAGGTGTTGGCCTACGCTGGCGACGAAGCCAGAATGTCACGCAGCGGACGATGCGTGGTTACCGCATCTCGCGGTGGTGCTGACGTGCTCGCTCCATGGCATTGCGCAGGTCGTGACCGCGCCGCAGCTGTTTCTCGGTGATGCCGCGACAGCCCGGCCCATCACGAGGAGCACCTACCGTCAGCTCGTGCCGTTCGAGCAGCTCGACGTCGCCGGCGCACCCCGTGAGCTGGTGGCCCTGGGTGGGGTCCTGAACGCCGCCACCCTCATCAGCGCCTACCGCAACGGCGCGTTCCCCTGGCCGCCGTCGGACCGTGACGCCGCTGCACACGAGCGGTCGGTCCGCCGCCTGGCCCGCCGCGGTGCGGTCCCGGTCCTGCCGACGCCGGCAGGCCAGCGACTGCTGCCATGGGTCTCACCGCACCCCCGAGCGGTGCTGCTTCCCCACCGGCTCTCAGTCCCCAGATCGCTGCGCCAGCAACTGCGTCGCTGCGGCTGGCAGGCCAGTGCCGACGCCGCCTTCGCCGAGGTGGTCGCGGGTTGCGCGGACCGGCCGGACACCTGGATCACGGGCCAGATGCGCGAGGCCTACGCCGAGCTGCACCGCCTCGGTGTCGCCCACAGCGTGGAGGTGTGGTCCGGCGAGCGGCTCGTCGGCGGCCTCTACGGCGTACTGATCGGCCGGGTGTTCTCCGGCGAGTCGATGTTCCACCGCCAGAGCGGTGCCTCGAAGGTGGCACTGGTGGATCTCTGCACCCGGCTGGTCGCCGCGGACGTTCCCTTGCTCGACACCCAGCAGGAGTCCGAGCACGTCACCGCAATGGGTCAAGTCCTGGTCTCCCGCCAGGAGTACGTCGAGGTCGTGCACGCCCTGCGCGACACCCCGGCCGTGCTGGGGACGACCCGCCGGCCGGTGGCTGAGCTCGCTTAGCGGGACCGCCAAAGCAGGACCAGCCCGCGGTCGTCGCTGCTGCCGTCGGCCACGCCGTCGACCAGCAGCCGGCCACCGCCGACGAAGCCGCGGGTCACGACGCGTTCAGCCATCCCCAGCAGCTTGTCGATCCCGACCGACAGGTCCCGACCGGGTACCTCCACCAACCCGTCGGTGTACAGCAGCAGGGCGTCCCCGACGTCCAGGGTGCCGGTGGTCCCGTCGTACGACGTGTCCGGCAGCAGTCCCAGAGCGGGTCCGCCTGCCTCGATCAGGCCCCAGCGGCCGCTGCCCGCGACGAAGTGCGCCACCGGTAGATGGCCGGCAGAGGTGATGCAGAACGTGCCCGAAGGCAGGTCCACGGTCACGTGCACGGCCGTGGCGAAGCCCTCGTCCCAGTCCTGGCGAATCAGGTAGGAGTTCGCCGCCTCGAGGAACTCACCCGGTGCCCTGGAGCCCAGCAGGCCGCCCATCGCGCCGGACAGCAACAGCGATCGGGTGCCGGCGTCAACTCCCTTGCCGGAGACGTCTACCAGGGCGACCTCGAAGCGCGCCTCGCCGGTCAGGGCCGAGACGACGAAGTCACCGGAGAACGGACCACCTCCGGCCGGGCTGACCACCGCCTCGCCCGACCATGGTGCCGGCAGCCGCGGCAGGGCGCCCTGCAGCTCCAGTCGGCGGCGGAGCTCGACGAGGACCGAGTCCCCGCGCGACCCACCTAGGCCGGTCTCGTCGCGGGACCGGGCGAACTCGTAGCCCACCAAAGCGGCGACGACGAGCACCAGCACCGAGCCGGGTGGCGTGCTGCGCGAGTCCTCGATCAAAAAGGTGAGCACCACGGCGATGGTCACTAAGGCCACCAGCTGCCGGAAGCCGCGACGGCCGAGCAGCAGACCGCCACCGAGCAGCGGCACGGCCTGGACGCTCGGCGGCAGCCACCGGTTGCCGATCCACACGGCGAGCAGCAGGAGCAGCAGCGACAGCGCGACCAGCCCCACCAGGGTGACCGGCTCCGGTGGCGGCTCGCGACGCAGGCGCGTCACGAAGGCGGTAACGGTGCCCATCAGCCGACGGGCCGGCGCGGTGACCGTGCGGTGTCGTGCCCGCGGGCTCGTCATGGTCGCCCAGCCTAGAGGTGAAACCAGGTGACGGGGGGGCGGCGTTGCACCACGATGCCCGCCATGGAGCAGCTGCGCACCCTGCGCGCCGAGGAGCTCCGCGCAGCGATCGCCGACGTGGAGCTGGCCTTCGGCGGCGCGCCGCACGAGCTCGACACCGCCTTGGACCTGTCGGTGCTCGATCCAGCGCGCTGCCTGGGGGTGCTCGAGGACGGTCACGCTGTCGCCACCGCTGCGTCCTTCGCCTTCTCGATGACGGTGCCGGGAGCGGTGCTGCCCGTGGCTGGGGTGACCTGGGTCAGCGTCGCCCCGACGCATCGGCGGCGCGGGCTGCTGACCAGCACGATGACCAGGCTGCTCGCCGATCTTCGCGTGGAGGGCACCGCGGTCGCGGCGCTGTGGGCGACCGAGGGTGCGATCTACCAGCGGTTCGGCTTCGGGCCGGCGGCCTGGCACACCGCCTTCGAGCTGCCGGCCAGGGCACCGTTCGGCCGCGAGGTGGACACCAGCGGGCTGCGGCTGGTCGAGGCAGCCGGGTCACTGCTCGCGACGTCGTACGACGAGGTCGCCGCACGCACCCCGGGTTGGTGGGTCCGCAACGACGCGTGGTGGGGTCACCGGCTGCACGACCCTGAACACCGGCGGGACGGCGCATCTCCGTTGCGCTGCGTGGTCGACGGGACCGACGGCTACGCGCTCTACGCGACGAAGGGGTCCTGGGGTGACGCGGGCCCGGACGGCACCGTCTTCGTGCGTGAGGTGGTCGCCCGGACGCCCGACGCCTCGGCGCGCCTCTGGCGATACCTGCTCGACCAGGACCTCATGAAGACGGTCCGGGCGTGGGGCCGGCCGGGGGACGAACCGCTGCTGCACCTGCTGGCCGAGCCGCGGTCGGCCCGGACGCGGATCAGCGACGGGCTGTGGGTGCGGCTGGTGTCGGTGCCCGACGCGCTGGCCGGCCGGCGGTACGCCTGCCCGGTCGACGTCGTGCTGGAGGTCGACGACGACCGCTGCCCGTGGAACGCAGGTCGTTGGCGCCTGGTCGGCGGCCCGGACGGCGCGACCTGCACCCGGACCGACGAGGATGCGGACCTGGTCATGGGGGTCCGCGAGCTCGGCGCGGTCTACCTCGGTGGGACGTCGCTGACGGCCCGCAGCCGCGCCGGCTGGGTGCGCGAGCTGGTGCCCGGAGCGCTTGCGACGGCCACCACGGCGTTCGGCTGGCCGGGGCCTGCGCCGTCCTCGCCGATGGTCTTCTAACGGCGGTGCTCTCGCCACGGTGTCCTGCCGGGAGTGTTCTGGCGGTGGTGTCTGGCGGTGTTGTCTGGCGGTGGTGTCTTGACGGAGGGGCCGGCGCGACGGTGCTCGCTCGGTCGTGGGGGTGGAGTCCGTGGGCCTAGGAGAGCTGGCACTGCGGGCACCAGAACAGGTTCCGGCCGGCCATGACCTGCGTGCGGATCTCGGTGCCGCACCGGCGGCACGGCAGCTCGGTGCGCCGGTAGACGTAGTGGGCGTCCCACCGGCCGACCCGGCCCGTGGGGCGCTCGCGGTCCTCGGCCAGTGTCGTGACGATCCGACCCGCCCGCACCCCGGCGCGCATGAGCAGCCGGGTGTCCTCCCACAGGGCGTCGAAGGTGGACCGATCCACTTCGCGCCCCGGCCGGAAGGGTGACAGGCCGGCCCGGAACAGCAGCTCGGCTCGATAGACGTTGCCGATGCCCGCCAGCACGCTCTGGTCCATCAGCAGCTGCCCGACGGGCGCCCGGCTGCGGCTCAGGCGCGTCCAGGCCAGCTCCGGCTGTGCGTCCTTGCGGAGCGGGTCAGGGCCGAGCCGGGCGAAGACCGCGTCGCGCTCGGCGGGGGTCACGACCTCGCAGGCCGTCGGGCCGCGCAGGTCCATCCAGGCGTCGTCGGCGGTCATCCGCAGCCGCAAGGCCCCCTTCGGCACCGGCGGCTCACCCACGCCGACCAGCCAGCTCCCGTAGAGCCCGAGGTGGACGTGCAGCAGCAGGTCGCCCTCGAAGGCGTAGAACAGGTGCTTGCCCCAGGCCTCGATGCGACGGCAGACCCGGCCGGTGAGCAGCTCGGCACCGGTGGCGAACCGCCCCTGCGGACTCGACATCGACACGGGGCGACCGACGAGCAGCGGGGTGTGGTTGCGGACCAGCCGGTGGATCGTGTGGCCCTCGGGCACTAGATGGCCCGCGTCTCCGGCAGCTGGTGTGCCTGCTCGTACGCGCTGAGCATGTCGATCCGGCGCTGGTGCCGCGGGTCACCGCTATACGGCTCGGCGACGAACGCCTCGACCAGCGCTAACGCGGTCGCCTCGTCGTGCATCCGGGCACCGACGCTGACGAGGTTGGCGTCGTTGTGCTCACGCGCGAGGGTGGCCGTCTCGACCGACCAAGCCAGCGCGCAGCGGACGCCCCGTACCTTGTTCGCGGCGATCTGCTCACCGTTGCCGCTGCCGCCGATGACGACGCCGAGGCTGCCGGGATCGTCCACGACCGCCTGCGCCGCCCGCAGGCAGAACGGCGGGTAGTCGTCGGCAGCGTCGTACGACCGCGCGCCGTGGTCGACGGGTTCGTGGCCGAGCTCGACCAGCCGAGCGCTGAGCACCGCCTTCAGCTCAAAGCCGGCGTGGTCGGAGCCCAGGTGCACGCGCATGGCTGACATCCTCGCGCAGTGGCTGTTCTTGGGGTCGACGGATGCCCGGGCGGGTGGGTCGGCGCCTTGGTCGGGTCGGGCGGCATCAGCTGGCACGCCGGTTCGCTCAGCGAACTGCTCACCCTGCCGGCCGCGGTGGTGGCGGTCGACATCCCGCTCGGGTTGCCCTCGGGTGCCGACCGGCGGACCTGTGACGTGTCAGCCGCCGCCCGGCTCGGCGTACAGCGGTCCTCGGTGTTCCCGGCTCCACCGCGTGCGGTGCTGGCCGCGCGGGACCACGTCGAAGCGTCCGTGCTGTCTCGCGCGGCCGGTTCGGTCGGGGTGTCGCTGCAGACCTGGAACATCGTCCCCAAGATCCGCGAGGCGGACGGGCTGCGTGACCCGCGGCTGCTGGAGGTGCATCCGGAGCTGTCGTTCCGCGAGCTGAGCGGGCAGGTGCTGCCGTGCAAGAAGCTGCTCGCCGGCCGACTGGCCAGGCAGGCCGCCTTGCAGGCCTGGCGGTCCGTCGAGCTGCCGTCCACCCGGCCGGGTCGGGCCGCGCCGGACGACTGCCTGGACGCACTGGCCTGCGCGTGGACGGCGCAGCGGTGGCTGCGGGGCGAGGCAGAGGTGCTCGGCGGCGAGAGGGACGGGACCGGCCAGGTCATGCGGATCGTCATCTGAGCAGGGACTGACCCCACCCGAGCCTCACGGGCCGTGCCCCTTCAGCCAGCGGTCAACCCGCGCGTGCTCGCCCGCTGGTCGGGCCAGGGCGGGCCGGTTCAGACCAGGGGCAGGCGGACTGCGAAGCAGGCCCCGCCCTCAGCCGCGTGCCCTGCCGTGGCGGTCCCGCCCAAGCGGCCGACCAGGCCACCGACCAGGGCCAGCCCCAGCCCTGTGCCGACCCGGCGGACCCCGCGGTAGCGCTGGTAGAGCACGGAGCGGTCGAAGGCGACTGCCAGGTCGTCGTCGGTCAGGCCCGGGCCGCCGTCCCGTACCTCCACCACGGCGTCCGGCCCCTCCCGGTGCAGCGCCAGCACGAGCGGCCGACCGGCGGGCGTGACACGCAGCGCGTTCTCGGCCAAACCGTCCACGACCTGCCGCAGCCGACCGGCGTCGGAGTGGACGACCAGCGCGGCGGCATCAGGCTGGAACGAGAACGGGACCCCCTCCGCCTGGCATCGGGCACTCCAGACCTGCGCGGCGTCGGCGAGCAGAGGTCCGAGGTCGACGTCCGCGAGCTCGAGCCGGAAGTCATCGGCGCCGAGCCGGGCCAGGTCGAGCAGGTCCGAGACGAGGCGCTGCAGGCGCTCGGCCTCCGAGCGGATGGTGCGTCCGGCCGCAACGGCCTCACCACCGGTCGCGACCTCGTCAGCGAGCGCCTCGGCATAGCCCCGGATCGCGGTCAGGGGTGTCCGCAGCTCATGGCTGATCGACAGCAGGAACTCCCGCTGCCGCCCTTCGCTGGTGGCCAGCGCAGCTGCCAGGTCGTTGAGCCCCCCGGCCAGCGCTGCAACCTCGACCGGCCCTTCCTCCGGCAGCCGCACCTCCCGCTCGCCGGCGGCGAGCCGGTGCGCTCCCTCGGCCACCCGCACCAGCGGCCGGGTCAGCCGGCGGGCCGCGACGACCCCCAGCAGGGTGGCGGCGGCGAGCCCCACGACCAGCGCCAGCGCCAGCCTGCGCAGCACCGAGCGGCTGACCGCACCGGCGTCCGATGCGCGCTGGATCAGCACGACTCCGCCGTCGCCCTCGACCGGCTGCACCTCCACGAACACGCGAGTGCCGGACAGCTGACGAACGGCTGACAGCTCCTGCCCAGCCGTGGCGGCGGCAACGGCGGCCGGGTCCACCGACGGACCGCTCACCCGCCCGTCAGCGTGGACCCGGGCGATCTGCACGCCGCCCGCCTTCAGCACGCGGGTCGCCGGCCGGCCGGAACGAAACGCCGGTGCCGACGCCTCGGCCCGAGTCGAGCCGGCGACGAGCACCGCCTCGCGGTGCAGGACGGCGCGGGCCTGAGCGTCGTAGGAGTGCCGGACCAGCCCCAGTGCGAGCAACCCGGAGGCCGCGACGGCCAGTGCGGCCGCCAGGCAGGTCGCCCGGGCCACCTGGGTGGCCATGCTGCTCACGGCGAAAGTACCGCCGAGGCGTAGCCGACACCGCGCACAGTGCGGATGACATCGGCGCCGGGGCCCAGCTTGGCCCGCAGCTGGGCCACGTGGACGTCGACGGTGCGCGTCCCGGCAGCCGCGGTGTAGCCCCACACCTGGGACAGCAGCTGCTCACGGGGCAGCACATGGCCCGGCCGGCGCAGCAGTGCGGCCAGCAGCTCGAATTCGGTCGCGGTGAGCGCGATGTCGACACCGGCAACGACCACCCGGCGGGTGTCGGGCTCCAGGCGCACCGGTCCGACGACCAGCACCGGCGCGGCGGTCGAGCCGGACGTGCGGCGCAGGACCGCCTTCACGCGGCTGACCAGCTCGCGCGGGCTGAACGGCTTGGTGAGGTAGTCGTCGGCCCCGAGCTCGAGGCCAAGCACCCGGTCGACCTCGTCGTCCCTGGCCGTCACGAACAGCACCGGCGTCCAGTCGCCGGACTCACGCAGAGCACGGCACACCGCGGTGCCGTCCATGCCGGGCAAGCCGACGTCAAGGATGATGGCGACCGGCCGCAGCCGCCGCGCAGCGGCCAGCCCCGCCTCGCCGTCCCGCTCCACGTGCACACCGAAGCCCTCGCGCGAGAGGTACATCCGCTCCAGGTCGGCGATGGCCGGCTCATCCTCGACGACCAGCACCAGTCCACGGGCCTGCATGCTGGTCATGATCGCCCCTGAGTCCGTGAGCCGCGAGGTCCTTGCACGATCCGTACACGATCCGGACCCCTCGGCGACGGCTGGCAGCGACACTGGACGCACCCCACGCCGAGGAGCTCCCCATGAAGTTCGCCCTTCGTCTTGCCGTCGCCGGCACCGCCGCCGCGGCCGTTACGGTCGCCGGCCTCTCGGTGACCTCAGCCGCCGCCAGTTCGTCGACCCCCACAGCTGCGCAGCACCAGCAGGGGCACGCCCGGCTGCTGACAGCCGAGCAGCGCAAGCAGCTGCGCAGCACCGGCCACGTCCACGGGGTACGGCACACCCGCAAGCACGGTGACGTGGCGTTCGACCTGCGGGCGGGCACGGCCACCGTCACGCCCAACGGGCTGAGCGTTCTGAGCAAGGATGGCTCGAGCGGCATCTTCCGCACCGACGCGGCCACCAAGGTGCGCTCGCACAAGCAGCCGACGACCGTGCACTCCGGCGACCGGGTTCTGGTCATCGCGACCGCGGACGGCCACGCGCGCCGGGTCGTCGTACGCCGGCCGGTCACGGCGAGCTCCTAGAGCTGCAGTGACTTGACCTCGAGGAACTCCTCGAGGCCGTACTCCCCGAGCTCGCGGCCGTTGCCGCTCTGCTTGTAGCCGCCGAACGGCGCCAGCGGGTTGAACCGCCCGCCGTTGATGTCCACCATGCCGGTGCGCATCCGGCGACCGACCCGGACCGCCCGTTCCTGGTCGCCGCCGAACACGCCGCCCGACAGCCCGTACGGCGTGCCGTTGGCGATCGCGACGGCGTCGTCCTCGTCGGCGTAGGGGATGACGGCCAGCACCGGGCCGAACACCTCCTCCTGCTCGACGCGGCTGCCCGGGACCACGTCACCCAGCACGGTGGGCCGCACGTAGTAGCCGGTCCCGAGCCCCTCGGGCGGCTGCGAGCCGCCGACGACAACGGACGCCCCGTCGGCGACGGCCTGGTCGATGTAGCCGATGACCTTCTGGTACTGGGTGGCGTTGGCCAGCGGCCCGACGCGAGTGCCCTCATCGGTCGGCGGTCCGACCGGGTACTTGCCGGCGGCCCCCCTGACCAGCTCCAGCACCTCGTCGTACCGCTCGGCCGGAACCAGCATCCGGGTCCAGGCGGTGCAGGTCTGGCCGCCGTTGATGAAGCAGTTCGCCACGCCGATCTTGACAGCCTTGGCGAGGTCGGCATCGTCCAGCACGATGAAGGCGCTCTTGCCGCCCAGCTCCAGCGCCACCTTCTTGACGGTGCCGGCCGCGACCGCCATGACGCGCTTGCCGGCCGCGGTACTGCCCGTGAACGACACCATGTCGACGTCGGGGTGCTCGGCGAGCCGCTCGCCGACGACCGGGCCGAGGCCGGTGACCAGGTTGAACACACCGGCCGGCAGGCCCACCTGGTCGAACAGCTCCGCGAGCGTGAAGGCGCTCAGCGGGGCCACCTCCGAGGGTTTGAGCACGACGGTGCAGCCGGCGGCCAGCGCAGCCGCGACCTTGGCGACGACCTGGTGCAGCGGGTAGTTCCACGGCGTGATGGCACCCACGACACCGATCGGCTCCTTGATGACCAGGGAGTTGCCGATCTGGGTGTCGAACTCGTAGCGGTCGAGCAGGTCGGCGTAGCTGCGCAGCACGCGCACCGGGTTGCCGACCTGGACCGCCTTGCTGAACGCCAGTGGCGTGCCCATCTCGCTCGAGATCTGCAGCGCCACCTCATCGGTGCGGATCTCCAAGGCGTCGGCCGTGGCTCGCAGCAGCGCCGCCCGGTCGGGGGCCGGTGTCGCGGCCCAGGCCGGGAACGCCGCCCGTGCCGCCGCGACCGCAGCGTCGACGTCCTCCGGCTGGCCGGCCGGCACCGACGCGACCGGTTGCTCGGTGGCGGGGTCGACGACCTCGATGGGGGCGCGTCCGGCCGCCAGCACCCATGCACCGCCGATGAAGAAGCTGTCCTTTGTGTTCATCGGCCGACCTTACGGTCAGTCGAAGACCGGGCCCTCGGTGCGGGTGCGCTTCAGCTCGTAGAACTGCGGGAAGCCGGCGAGCAACCGCGTACCGTCCCAGACCTGGCCGGCGTCCTCGCCACGCGGGATGCGCGACATCACCGGGCCGAAGAACGCGACGCCGTCGACATGGATCACCGGGGTGCCGACATCCATGCCGACGGGGTCCATGCCTCGGTGGTGCTCGGCCCGCAGCTGTTCGTCGTACGACGGGTCGGTGGCGGCCCGCGCCAGCTCGACCGGCAGGCCCACCTCCTCGAGGGCGCCGGTCATCAGGGTCGGGTCGTCGAGCTCGAGCTTCTCGTGATGGATGCGGTTGCCCAAGGCGGTGTACAGCGGGAGCAGGTCGTCGGTGTGCTGGCGGGCGGCGATGCAGACGCGCACCGGTCCCCACGCCTTCTTCATCATCTCGACGTAGTCCTCGCCCATGTCCCGGCCGTCGTTCAGCACGGCCAGGCTCATGACGTTCCAGGTCAGCTCGACATCCCGCACCTGCTGGACCTCGAGGACCCAACGGGACGTGATCCACGCCCAGGGGCACAGCGGGTCGAACCAGAAGTCAACGCTCGTCGGGGTGGTGTCCGTGCTCGTCGCCGCCATACCCCGACCGTACCCCCTGTCCTTGCGTCCGCAACCAGTACGCGGGGGTGCCGAGCGGTCTGGGAGGGTGGTGCCCGGACCCGCGACCGAGAGGCACCACCACTGTGAGCGAGAACAACCTGCACCGGAACGAGGCACGGGTCCGCGCCGACCTGCTGAGCGTCACGTCGTACGACGTGGAGCTGGACCTGACCGACGGCTCCGGCGAGAAGCCCGGGGACACGACGTTCAGCTCGCTCACGACGGTGCGCTTCGGCTGCCACACCCCCGGCGCCTCGACCTACCTGGACCTCACCGCTCCGCGGCTCTTGAGCGCCACCCTGAACGGTGAGCTGCTGCCGGACAGCGCTTTCGACGGCAACCGGCTGCAGCTGACGGGCCTGGCGGCAACCAATGAGCTCACGGTCGAGGCGGACTGCGCCTACATGCGCACCGGTGAGGGCCTGCACCGCTTCGTGGACCCGGTCGACGGCTCGATTTACCTCTACAGCCAGTTCGAGACGTTCGATGCCCACCGGATGTTCGGCTGCTTCGACCAGCCCGACCTCAAGGCGGTCTTCCGGTTCGTCGTGCGGGCCCCCCGCGACTGGGTGGTGGTGTCCAACGGCGCCGTCACCGACTCCCCCGCTGAGGGTGAGCCGGGCACCTGGCGCTTCGCCGAGACGCCGCGGATGTCGACGTACATCACGGCGCTCGTGGCCGGGCCCTACGCGCACGTCCATGACGAGCACGACGGCATCCCACTGGGCATCTACTGCCGCGCGTCGCTGGCCCAGCACCTCAAGCCCGAGGACCTGTTCACGGTCACCAAGCAGGGCTTCGACTTCTACCACCGGGTCTTCGACTCGCGGTACCCGTTCGGCAAGTACGACCAGCTGTTCGTGCCGGAGTTCAACGCCGGCGCGATGGAGAACGCCGGCGCCGTGACGTTCCTGGAGGACTACGTCTTCCGGTCCAAGGTGACCGACGCGGCCTACGAGCGGCGCGCCGAAACGGTGCTGCACGAGATGGCCCACATGTGGTTCGGCGACCTGGTCACCATGCGCTGGTGGGACGACCTGTGGCTCAACGAGTCCTTCGCGACCTACATGTCGGTGCTGTGCATGGTCTCGGCGACGCGTTACAAAAACGGCTGGACGACGTTCGCCAACAGCGAGAAGACCTGGGCCTACCGCCAGGACCAGCTGCCGTCGACGCACCCGATCGCAGCCGACATTGTCGACATCGAGGCCGTCAAGGTCAACTTCGACGGGATCACCTACGCCAAGGGTGCTTCGGTGCTCAAGCAGCTGGTCGCGTGGGTCGGCCAGGACGCCTTCCTCGAGGGCCTGCGGCGCTACTTCGTCACACATGCGTACGGCAACACCGAGCTGCGCGACCTGCTGGTCGAGCTGGAGGCGGCCAGCGGCCGGGAGCTGACCAGCTGGTCGGCGGAGTGGCTGGAGACGGCCGGCTGCAACACCCTGCGGGCGTCGTTCGAGACCGGGCCGGACGGTGCGTTCACCGCCTTCTCGGTGCTGCAGGAGGCGCCGTCGGACTGGCCGACGCTGCGCTCGCACCGGGTCGCCATCGGCCTGTACGACCTGGTCGACGGCACGCTGGTCCGCACCGCGCGCGAGGAGCTGGACGTCGTCGGCGCCAAGACCGAGGTGCCTTCGCTGGTCGGCCGGCGGCAGCCGGACCTGGTGCTGGTCAACGACGACGACCTCACCTTCGCCAAGATCCGCCTCGACGAGCGGTCGCTGGCGACGCTGGTCGCGCACGTCGGTGACTTCGCCGAGTCGCTGCCCCGTGCGCTGTGCTGGGCGGCCGCGTGGGACATGACCCGGGACGCCGAGCTCCCGGCCCGGGACTACCTCGCGCTGGTGCTCGCGGGGATCGGCGGGGAGAGCGACATCGGCGTGGTCCAGTCACTGCTGCGCCAGGCGCAGTCGGCCCTCACCCTGTTCGCCGACCCCGACTGGGCACCGACCGGCCGAGTCGCCCTTGCGAGTAAGGCATACGACGCTGTGCACAGCGCTCCGCCCGGCAGTGACCTGCAGCTGGCCTGGGCACGGGCGCTCGGGTCGACCGCCACCACCGAGGAGCAGCTGGACCTGGTGGCCGGTCTGCTCAGCGGGTCGGTCGCCGTGGAGGGGCTGGCGGTGGACGCCGACCTGCGCTGGCACCTCCTGCAGCGGTTGGTCGTGCTCGGCCGGGCCGGTGACGACCGGATCGAGGCCGAGCTCCGGCAGGATCCGACCGCCGCCGGGCAGCGGCACGCTGAGGCCCTGCGCGCAGCCCGGCCCACGGCCGAGGCCAAGGCGGCTGCCTGGGCGGCCGTCGTCGACAGTGACGAGCTGCCGAACGCCGTCCAGGCGGCCGTGATCGGCGGGTTCGTGCAGGCCGAGCAGACCGACCTGCTGGCGGTGTACGTCGAGCCGTACTTCGCCTCGATCGGGCAGCTGTGGGCGACGCGCACCAGCGAGATGGCGGCGAACATCGTGGTCGGGCTGTACCCGACGCTGCTGGTCTCCCCAGCGGTCGTGGAGCGGACGGACGCCTACCTGGCCGGTGCGGACGTGCCGGCCGCCCTGGCCCGGTTGCTGCTGGAGGCCCGGGACGGCGTACTGCGCGCGTTGCGAGCGAGGGCCCGCGACGCGGCGGGCTAGCTGTCCTGCCCTGCGGCCGTGCGACGTGCCCCGCGGCCGTGCGACGTGCCCCGCGGCCCCGGGCCTCCCGGCGACCGGCTCGCCAGCTGGCTGAGGGTCGGGACATCACCCACTCCGGCCGCCGCACCGGGTGACAACCCGACCCCCGGCCGCGGCGCCGCACCCCGAGCCGGGGGCGCCTCACGCTGGCTCGCCGGCTAGTGCTGGGCGGCTGAGCCTCGGACGGCGACGTCGCTCCGGGCCATCGACTCGGCGGGGCTCAGCGCCGCGCGCCGGCCGGCGGACTCGGCGATCTGGCGTAGCCCGTCGATGACGCCACCGGCTAGGTCACCGCCGGCGAAGGCGCTGGTCATCGACAAGATGGTCAGCGCGCAGACCCGGTCCGGCACCCGGCGGCGGACGCCCGGGCCGGTGACCAGCTCGACCCTGCGCTGGCCCGGGGCGACGACCAGCAGCACAGCGGCCGCGGTCCGCTCGCCCAGCGCCGCGTGCAACCGCTCCGCGGCCGAGCGGAACTGCGAGAGGTCCGGCAGGTCGAGGTCACCAACCAGGACCGAGACGTCCAGGCCGTTCTCACTGCGGCACAGCGAGACGGCATGCTCGATGCGCTCCTGCTGACGGGGTGTGAGCCCGTCGCGGGTCTGCGGGCTACCAGCTGCCACTTGCCCCACCTCTGACGAGGTCGTCTACCTGGGCGTCCTGGACGGCGGTGGCCGGCTCCGGCGGCCCGGCGAACCAGACCGGAGCGGCCTGCCAGCCGCGGGTCGGGCGGTAGCGCTTGGCCCGCAGGACGCCGGGCAGCCAGACCAGGGCGGCGATCAGCGTGATCAGGACGAGCGGCACGACGACGTACAGCAGCAGGGTGGCAGCGACTCCCAGGCCTCGACCGGGGTCCGCGCCCTCGCTGGGACCCAGCGGGTAGCCGTTGTCGGCGAGGGCCGGCGAGGCCACCAGCAGCGGGAGTGCGGCACCGGCCAGGCGAGCGGCGGCCCAGCGTCCCGGACGGGTCTTCGCGGCGCTCACGTGCTCCCTCGTCGGCTGGTGGGTCGGGCTGGTCAGGGCGATGCAGCGGCGTCGCAGTGGCAGCCCACGGTAGCGAAGCGGTCAGCGCACCTGCTGCAGCAGGGCGGTGAGCCGCCGTACGCCGGGTGCGGCGAGCAGCTGCTCGAGGCTCAGCGGCCGACCCTGTCCGTCGGCCACGGGCAGCCGCCAGTCGGGGTACTCATCGACCGTGCCGGGCAGGTTCGGCTGCCGCAGGTCACCCACGGCGTCGCCGTACGCCGCCAGGACGATGCGGCACGGCGAGGCCACCAGCGCGGCGTGCATGGCGAGCACCGGGTCGCCGGTGCCCGTCAGCAGGCCCTGCTCGGTCAGCATGGCCAGCAGGGCGGTCCGCTCCGCGCGGACCCGGGCCTGCTCGACCTCGACGGAGTGCCCGAGCAGGTCGAGCTCGGCGCGGACCCAGACGTGCTCCTCGGCCAGCAGGCCGGCGGCGGTCGGGAGGTCATGGGTGGTCACCGAGGCGAGTGCCTCGGACCGCCACCTCGCCGGCGGCACGAACGTGCCGTCCTGCTCGGTCTGGAACCACAGCACCGCGCTGCCGAGGATCCCGGTGCGGTCGAGCAGCTCCCGCACGCTCGGCTCGACCGTGCCCAGGTCCTCACCGATGACGACGGCACCCGCCCGCGACGCCTCGAGTGCGAGCACGCCGAGCATGGCGTCGGCGTTGTACGAGACGTAGGTGCCCTGGTCGGCGGTGCGCCCCGCAGGCACCCACCACAGCCGCGACAGCCCCATCACGTGGTCGACTCGGAGGCCGCCGGCGTGCCGCAGGACGCCGCGGACCATCTCACCCAGCGGCTCGTAGCCCAGCGCCCGCAGCCGGTCCGGGCGCCACGGCGGCAGCCCCCAGTCCTGGCCCTTCTGGTTGAAGGAGTCCGGCGGAGCACCGATCGTGGTCCCGAGGGCGAGCGCGTCCTGCATCGCCCAGGCGTCGGCTCCCCCGGCGTCGACGCCGACCGCCAGGTCGTGGATCACACCGACGGCCATGCCTTCGCCGGTGCCGACCAGCTGCTCGTCGACCAGCAGCTGCACCCAGCACCAGAAGGAGACCCGCTCGGGGTCGGCTGCCGGGGTCGTGGAGCCGGGGTCGCGCAGCTCCTCGGGCCATTCCTGCCACGGGACGCCGTAGACCTCGGCCAGCGCGCAGAACCGCGCGAACAGCTCGAGCGCCTCCCCGCGCTCGGCCCGCCAGGCAGCGAGCGCACCCGTGCGGTGGTGCGGCCAGAGCCGCTCCAGGGCGGCCAGCTTGGCCGACCAGGCAGCGTCCCGGTCGACCCGCTCCAGGTCGGTGGCCGGCCGCAGGTCCGACAGGTCGATGCCGTCGGCCTCCGGCACCTGCTCGAGCCGCAGGCCCAGCGGCGAACGGAACAGCCGCGAGGACGGCGAATACGGCGACGGCTGCACCGGCAGCACCGGCGACTCGGCGTGCAGCGGGTTGACCAGCACCGCCCCGGCACCGTCGGCCGCGGCGCTGTCGACGACGGTGCGCAGGTCGGCGTAGTCGCCGACGGCCCAGGACCCGGCCGACCTCAGCGCGTACAGCTGGACCTGCCAGCCCCAGTGCCGATCCGGCAGCGCGGGCAACCGCTCGGGTACGACGACCAGTCCGCAGCTCTCCTGTCCCAGCTCCAGCCGGTGCCACCCCAGCGGCAGCTCCGGGAGCGGCAGCTCCAGACGCACCAGCCCGTCGCGCCGGGCGAGCTCGACGGGCGTCCCGTCCACCACCAGCCGCCGGCCGTCCTCGCACAGCACCTCGAGGTGGGGCGGGCTGCCGGCCGGCACGTGCACCTGCACCTGCCAGGGGCCGTGCGGCAGGACCAGGGACGGCGGCAGCGCTGACCGCCATGGGGCCTCCTCGACCTCGGCCAGCGCGGCCGCCACCGCGTCGTCACCGGCGGCGTCCACGTCCAGAGCGGCCAGGGCCGCGACGACGGCCTCGACCGGCACCTCGACCAGACGACCGGACCAGTCGTCGTACGACGTCGCGACGCCATGGGCGGCGGCCAGCAGCGCGAGGGTCACCGGGCCACCCTGCCCCGCCTCAGCCGTCGACACGCAACCGGGAGTACGACACCAGGTCGTGCCACTGACCGAGCCGCCACTGGGCCTCGCGCAGCACTCCTTCCCGCCGGAAGCCGGCCCGCTCGAGCGAGCGCTGCTCAGCGACGTTGGTCGTGTCGGTCGACGCCTGCACCCGGTGCACGGTTGTCGTGGCGAACAACAACCGCGCCAGCATCTCCTGCGCGCGGCCGCCATGGCCCTGACCGCGGGCCAGCGGCCGCAGCGAGATGCCGATCTCCATCGCCTGCGAGCCCAGGTTGGGGCCGTACTGCACCGGCCGCCAGCTCACCGTCCCGATCGGCACGTCCTCGCCGTCGGTGACCAGCAGGTCTGTGCCGCCGGCCGGCAGGATCGGCGGCCCGGCAGCGACGCCCGGCGGCGGTGGCCCGCTCCAGTCGTCGTACGGCGACAGCACGTCGGCACGCCAGGCCGCCAGCTGGTCCGCTTCCCCATGCCGTGCTTCACGGAGCCGGGTGAGCAGCCGGCCCTCGGCGGCAGGCCCGCTGTGGCCGACGTCGGCGCTCACGCCGGGATCTGCGCTCACGCAGGCGTTCCCCAGACCTCGTCGGAACCGCCGTCGAGCCATGGGCGCCACCGCGGATCGACCCGGCGGGTGCCGACCACCCGCCAGGCCGCGCCGGTCGGCGCGCTGGGCTGGCAGCGCATCCGCCAGCCCAGCTCAGCGATGCAGCGATCAGCCTTCACGTGGTTGCAGCGACGGCAGGCAGAGACCACGTTGTCCCAGCTGTGCTGACCACCGCGGCTCTTCGGCACGACGTGGTCGAGGCTGGTCGCGGGCGCATCGCAGTAGACGCATCGACCGCCGTCACGGGCGAACACCGCCTTGCGGCTCAGCGGGACGGTCGGCCGGTAGGGGACCCGCACGAAGCGGGTCAGCCGCACGACCGCCGGCACCCGGACGACGGCGCGGGCGCTGTGCAGGACCGCTTCCCCCTCCGCGACGGGCAGCGCCTTGCCGGTGAGCAGCAGCACGACAGCACGACGACCGGAGACGACGCACAGGGGTTCGTAGCTCGCGTTCAGCACCAGCGCCTGGCCCGCCTGGGCGGGGGGTGTCCGAACGACCACGACGTCCTCCTCGCCGGCATCTTGCCCGACGGCTCCACCGGGCGCCACGCCGTTGCCCGCACTGCCCTTCTAGGGTCGTCCCCGTGACCTTCGCGCTGCACCTCAGCCACTCGAGCGCTGTGCTCGTCGGTCAGGCCGGGCGGCTGCTGCTCATCGTCGTACTGGCCGTGGTTGTGCGGTCGCTGCTGAACCGCGCAGTTCGCCGGCTGGTCCACACCGTGATCGAGGGGTCGGTGCCGGTCGTGCTCCAGCCCTTGACGGACCGGGTCCGCGGGACGGTGTTCGAGCCGACGGCGCTGCTGTTCGAGCGCCGCCGGCAGCGGGCCGAGACGTTGGGCTCGGTGCTGCGCAGCATCGTGACGGTGACCGTGTTCAGCGTGGCGGGGGCGATGGTGCTCTCCGAGCTCGGGCTGGACCTGACGCCGGTCGTCGCCAGCGCCGGGGTCGTCGGCCTCGCCGTCGGCTTCGGCGCCCAGAACGTCGTCAAGGACTTCCTCACCGGCATCTTCATGCTGCTGGAGGACCAGTACGGCGTCGGTGACGTCGTGGACGCTGGCCCGGCGACCGGCACCGTCGAGGGCGTCGGGCTGCGCACCACCCGGCTGCGCGACATTGAGGGCACCGTGTGGCACATCCGCAATGGCGAGATCGCCCGGGTCGGCAACAAGTCGCAGGGCTGGGCCCGGGTGCTGCTCGACATGCCGCTGCTGCTGAACAGCGACGTCCCGGCCGTCCGTGCGCTGGCGCTCGAGGTGTCGGAGGCGCTCTGGAACGACCCGGACTGGCAGGGCAAGGTCATCGAGCAGCCGGAGGTGTGGGGACTGGAGTCCATCAGCGCCGACGGCTTGCTGCTGCGGGTGGCGCTCAAGACGGCTCCCCTCGAGCAGTGGGCCGTCGCCCGTGAACTGCGGGAACGGCTGATGGCGGCCTTCGAGCAGGCGGGCGTCTCGATCGGTGCGCCGCAGCAGCAGGGTAAGGCGGCCGGTGACGTCCCGCCCGCCGCGACCGGCGCCTAGCCTTGCAGCCATGACCAGCTTGTACGACGCGGTCGGCGGTGAGCCGGTCTTCCGGCAGCTCGTGGACCACTTCTACGACGGCGTGGCCGGCGACCCGGTGCTGCGGCCGCTGTACGCCGACGAAGACCTGACGGCCGCCCGCGACCACCTGCGGCTGTTCCTGGAGCAGTACTGGGGCGGCCCCACCACCTACAGCGACCAGCGCGGCCACCCACGACTGCGGATGCGGCACGCGACCTGGGTGATCGGCGCTGCGGAGCGCGACGCCTGGATCGGCCACATGCGCTCGGCCGTCGAGTCGCTGGAGGTGTCCGACGAGTCCCGCGCGGCGATCTGGGAGCACCTGGAGCGGGCGGCCCACAGCTTGGTCAACGCCCCGCTGCGGTAGCGCGTCAGCCGGCGGGCAGCTGGCAGCGCCGTAGCAGCCCGAGCGGGTCAGCCGGCGTCGCCGTACCAGCCCGAGCGGTTCACCCGGTGAGCAGCCGGCGTCGCCGGACCAGCCCGAGCGGCAGAGCGGCGGCCAGCCCGGCGGTGTACGGCAAGGCGGGCAGCGCGAGCGAGCTGAACGTGGACGGCACCCTCAGCAGCCCGAAGCGACTGAACGGGTAGACCGTGATGACCGCGGGGCCGACGAGCTGGTCGATCGGGACCGTGCCGGAGTTGGCGTCATTGATGTGGAAGCGGGAGTCGGCGCTGTCGCCCCGATGGTCGCCCATCACCCACAGCCGTCCCTTCGGCACCAGCAGCCCCCTCGCCCCCGGCGGGCAGGCCCGCTGTCGCGAACCGCCACCTGCACGGATAACGGCTTCACAGAAGTACTTGGTGTCGGTGCTGTCGTTCTGGAAGACGTACGGTTCGGTCAGCGGCGCGGGGGTTCCCCCGGCGGGGGTGACCACCACGGAACCGGCGCTGTCGCAGCACATTACGCGGTCGCCAGGCAGTCCGATGACCCGCTTGATGTAGTCCTTCTCCGACGCCGTGCCGAAGCCGATCGCCGAGGTGACCTTGCGGAGGACCTTTTGCAGGCCGTTGCTGGCCGGGGCGATGACGATGCCGTCATCGAAGTTGTCGAGCCCGTTGAACACCACGATCTCACCGCGATGCGGGCCGCGCGTGTCGTAGACGACCTTGTTGACCAACACCCGGTCGCCTACGTCCAGCGTGTGCTCCATCGAGCCCGACGGGATGAAGAAGGGCTGGACCAGGAAGTGCTTGATGAGCAGAGCGAGCAGGAACGCCACGACGACCAGGAACGGCAGCTCACGGGTGAAGGAGCGGTGCGGACCGGCGTTGCCCGTGGTCTCGCCGACGGCGGTGCTCACGGCCTCGTCGGGTGCAGTCTCGCTCACCCGTGAACCCTAGCCCGCGGGCCGCGTGGCGCTCGCCCGTGAACCCAGCCCGTGGGCCGCGGCCATCTGCTCTGCGGGGAAGGACTGCGTGAGCGGGTCCAGCTCGCCCCTCGGCTGGCCGCCCTCAGTCGCGGGTCAGCTTGCGGTAGGTCACCCGGTGCGGGCGCGCGGCATCCTGGCCCATGCGGGCAACCTTGTTCTTCTCGTAGGACTCGAAGTTGCCCTCGAACCAGTACCAGCTGCCGGCGTCCTCGCTGTCGCCTTCCCAGGCGAGGATGTGGGTGGCGACCCGGTCGAGGAACCACCGATCGTGGGAGATGACCACGGCGCAGCCGGGGAACTCCAGCAGCGCGTTCTCCAGGGAGCCCAGCGTCTCGACGTCGAGGTCGTTGGTCGGCTCGTCGAGCAGGAGGACGTTGCCACCCTCCTTGAGGGTCATCGCCAGGTTCAGGCGGTTGCGCTCGCCGCCGGACAGCACTCCGGTCGGCTTCTGCTGGTCTGGGCCCTTGAAGCCGAACGCCCCGATGTAGGCCCGGCTCGGCATCTCCTGCTGACCGACCTGGATGTAGTCGTTGCCCTCGGACACCGCCTCCCAGACCGACTTCGCGGGGTCGAGCCCGCTGCGGTCCTGGTCGACATAGGACAGCTTGACCGTCTCGCCGACCCGTACATCCCCATTGTCGGGCTGCTCGAGACCGACGATGGTCTTGAATAGCGTGGTCTTGCCGACACCGTTGGGACCGATGATCCCGACGATGCCACCGCGCGGCATGGTGAACGACAGGTCCCTGATGAGCACCCGGTCACCGAAGCCCTTGGTGAGCTTCTCGGCGTCGATGACCACTGATCCCAGCCGCGGGCCGGCCGGGATTTGGATCTCCTCGAAGTCCAGCTTCCTGGTCTTCTCGGCCTCGGCGGCCATCTCCTCATAGCGCGCGAGCCGGCTCTTGCTCTTGGTCTGCCGGCCCTTGGCGTTCTGGCGCACCCAGTCGAGCTCGTCCTTGAGTCGCTTGGCGAGCTTGGCGTCCTTTTTGCCCTGGACGGCCAGTCGCTCGCCCTTCTTCTCCAGGTAGGTGGAGTAGTTCCCCTCGTAGGGGTAGGCGCGACCGCGGTCCAGCTCGAGGATCCACTGCGCCACATTGTCCAAGAAGTACCGGTCGTGCGTCACGGCCAGGACAGCGCCGGCGTAGCGGGCCAGGTGGTTCTCCAGCCACTCCACGCTCTCGGCGTCGAGGTGGTTGGTGGGCTCGTCGAGCAGTAGCAGGTCAGGAGCCTCCAGCAGCAGCTTGCACAACGCGACCCGGCGTCGCTCGCCGCCGGACAGGACGCCGACGTCCGCGTCGCCGGGAGGACAGCGCAGCGCGTCCATGGCCTGCTCGATGAGGCTGTCGACCTCCCAGCCGTTCTTGGCCTCGATGAGCGCGAGCATCGGCTCCTGGGCGGCCATGATCTTCTCGAAGTCTGCGTCCGGCTCGGCCATCTGCTCGTTGAGGGCGTTGTATGTCGCGAGCGTGTCGAGCAGCTCGCGGACACCGTCCTCGACGTTCTCCCGGACGGTGCGCGTCTCATCGAGCTTCGGCTCCTGCATGAGGATGCCCACGTTGAAGCCCGGGCTGAGCTTGGCGTCGCCGTTGGAGGGCTGGTCCAGACCGGCCATCATCTTCAGCACGGTGGACTTGCCGGCACCGTTGGGGCCGACCACACCGATCTTCGCGCCGGGGTAGAAGGCCAGCGTGACGTCGTCGAGGATCACCTTGTCCCCGACAGCCTTGCGGACCTTCTGCATCTGGTAGACGAACTCAGCCATGGTGCCAGCCTATCGGGGCTCCCGGCCGACCGGCAGCCGCGGAAAGCGGCCTTGGACCTGCCTGGCAGCGAAGGCGGCCGGAGTCCGACGTACCGCTTCAGGCCGCGACCTGCTCCTGCTCCGGGATGAGCGGGCCGGAGGAGCGCTCGAGCTGCACCTTGCCGTCTTCGTCCACCTCCCCAGTGCTGTTCCAGACGTCTTCGGCGGCCGTGGATCTGGTGGACCGCTCCACCGCGACCTTGGCGCGGTGCAGGTCGACGCCCAGCGAGCTGGCCTCGATCTCGTAGCTGCTGCGCTCGGCGCCGTCGTCACCGGTCCAGACGCGCATCGCCAGTCGACCGCTGACTACCACCCGGTCGCCCTTGCCGAGCGAGGCCGCGGCGTTCTCCGCCAGCGCCTTCCAGCAGGTCACGCCGAACCACAGGGTCTGGCCGTCGGTCCACTCGCCGGTGGTGCGGTCCTGTCGCCGGGGCGTGCAGGCCAACCGGAAGTCCGCGACTGAAGTGCCGCTGGCGACCGTGCGGAGCTTCGGTGCGAAGGCGACGTTGCCGGTGAGGGTGATCTGGGGCTCGTTCACGAGTGCCTCCGAGGTTGGGACCGACGGTCGTCCGTCGGTGCTGGCCCAGACGCTGCCGGTCGATGCCAGCCACCAGGGGTCTCCGGGGCGGGCTGTGGAGAAGGTGGACGCCTGTGGACGCATGAGTGCGGCGCCCATGCTCGCGTGCCGCTGGGGCACACTTTGGCGGTGGGCAAGCGCATCGAAGAGCTGGACTGGCGCGCGACGCCGATGGGCGAGATCAGTCTGCGTCGGCGGGTGGAGCCCTCGCTCGGCGTCGACGTCTTCGAGGTCAAGCTGGGCCAGGAGTTCTTGATGTCGAGCCTGTTCACAGTCGCCGAGAGCGAGCTCGCTCGCCTCGGGCTCGCGGCGCTTCCGGGAGCCGACCTCGACGTCGTCGTCGGTGGGCTCGGCCTCGGCTACACCGCTCGGGCCGCGCTGGCTGATCCCCGCGTGAGTTCCGTGCACGTCGTCGAGGCACTCGAGGCGGTCGTGTCCTGGCACCAGGATGACCTCCTGCCGCTGGCCCAGGAGCTGACGGCCGACCCGCGTTGCGCCATCCTGACGGCTGACTTCTTTGCGATGGTCGCCAGCGCGGAGGGCTTCGGGCCGACGGTGCCGCAACCGCTGCACGCCGTACTCCTGGACGTCGACCACACGCCCCGGCACGTTCTGCATCCCAGCCATGCGGGCTTCTACGAACCCGCCGGTCTGCAACGGGTGGCCGAGCGGCTGCACCCGGCCGGGGTGTTCGCGCTGTGGTCGGATGACCCGCCGGAAGATGACTTCCTCCGAGTGCTCGCGGACGTGTTCGCCACGGTCGACGCGCACGTCGTCCGCTTCACCAACCCCCTCACCGGTGGCGAGTCCTCGAACACCGTCTACGTCGCGACGACGCCCCCGCCCCCCGTGGCATGCCCGGCAGGCACGTGGGTACAACACCACGCACCACAGAGACGGGGATCGACATGACGCACGGACCGGACGACCAGGACAGCTCGGCCACGGACGCGGCGAACGCTGCCGACGAGGGGGACAGCTCGGGGAAGACGTTCGGGACACCGGACGTCAAGGGGAACCCGCCTTCGCTCGACGATGAGGAGAACGTCGTCGTCAGCGGTGGTGGCGTGGCGCGGCCCTCGGAGGACTCCGGCGCGTCATAGCCCAGTCCGTCGGTATGTGATTCACCGTTCGGGGGCGGTCGGCGGGCTGTCGGGTGCTCGCCCGTCTCTATGCTCGTGCCCATCCACGCGGCTGCCAGCGCGGGGCGCCCGTAGCTCAGTTGGACAGAGCAACCGCCTTCTAAGCGGTAGGTCGCAGGTTCGACCCCTGCCGGGCGCGCCCCTTGACGTGTCCTTGCTCGCCGCGTGTCGATCTTGAGCGCTCCTCGCGCGTAAGGTCGCTGCCGTGCCGGATGCCCTCTTCGCCGAGCGTCGGCTGGCCGAGATCTACGACGTGTTGGACGCCGACCGCAGTGACCTCGAGGTGTACGCGGCCTTGGTGGGCGAGCTGGGTGCTCGGTCGGTACTCGACGTCGGTTGCGGTACCGGCGTTTTCGCCTGCATGCTCGCCCGTCGCGGACTCGACGTTGTAGCTGTCGACCCTGCTGCTGCTTCCCTCGAGGTGGCTTGGCGCAAGCCGGACGCTGAGAGAGTGCGCTGGCTACACGGCGACGCGACAGCCCTTCCGACACTCCAGGTGGATCTGGTGGTGATGACCGGCAACGTTGCACAGGTCTTCACAACAGACGGGGAGTGGCAGACCGCCTTGCAGTGCGTGAGCGCCGCGATCCGACCCGGTGGCCACTTCGTCTTCGAGACCCGGGATCCGCGCAAGCAGGCATGGCGTCAGTGGACCTACGAACACACTTACCGGCGCCTCGACATCCCCGGCACCGGGGCGGTGTGCACATGGGTTGACGTAACGGATGTGAGCGCACAGCTCGTGTCGTTTCGCCACAGCTACCGGTTCGAGGCCGACGGGGCCTTACTCACGTCCGACTCGACGTTGCGCTTCCGGGACCCGGACCAGATTTCCGCCTCGCTTGCCGCCGCCGGGCTGGCTGTTCAGGAGGTCCGCGACGCACCGGATCGACCGGGGCTCGAGTTCGTTTTCATCGCAAAGGCTTGACCCGCAAGGGTGTGCGTAACGTGGCTGACCGTTCTGGTGGCCGTGGCTGCCGGGCTGGGCAGCGGACCAGAAACCGCGAGCGGAGCGCCCTGCCCGCAGACCAACCGACAAAGCGGCGGACACCGTCAACCCCGTTCGTCATTGACGGCGGCCACGCCGTGACGCAGCCTGCACGCATGACGTCGGCGCTGAAGACCCCAGGATGGTGGGTTGCCGACCAACGCGGCGAGGGTCGGGGGGTCCGGGTCTCTGCGCACGCGGAGGCCGGCTTCCTCGTGCTCAGCACCTGGAGGTTCGGCACCTGCTCCGGCACGGTGCGGTTACTCCCGGACGAGGCAGCCGACTTGGTGGCTGGACTTGCCGAGGCCTTGGCGCGCCTCGCCGCGGATCCTGCCTGCTTGGCACAGGAACCAGGCGGGCTCCCCTTACGACTGGTGCGCCCTGACGCGCCCCCGAACGTCGTCGAGCGCGACACCTAGGCGCTCCATCACCCGCGCTCCTGCAACGGCTCGACGAGGCCCTTCGCCTCACCTGCCCTCTGGCGCGGCGTGCCTTGCAGTGAGGACGCCGCTTGAGGGTGCGCTTCGCGACGTACCCCACGCTCAGGTGGTTGCCGCATCCCTGCCCACAGTCCGTGTTTGGTTGGGAAGACTGGGGTGGTGAGCTCCGTGCTGGCCATCTGGCGATACCCGTTGAAGAGTGCCTCGGGTGAGGAGCTCCATTCGGTCGACGTCGAGTCGGACGGCCTGCGTGCGGACCGGATGTGGGCGTGCCTGGACCCTGCGGACGGCACGGTGGGCAGCGCAAAGCACCCCGGGCGGTGGAGCCGGCTGCTCGAGGTTGACACCAGGGTCGACGGCCACCAGGCCGCGATCGGCATAGCGGGAACATGGTCGGTGGCAGGCAGCCCGCATGCGGAGGCCCTCCTCAGCGCCCATGTCGGGCGCCACGTGCGGATGACGCGGGTCGTGCCGGAGCGGGCCACGCTGCACCGGCAGCTTCCCGATGATGCGGGTTTGGTGCCGGACTGGATGACCGGTGCGGCTGGTTCGGAAATAGTCACCGACATCGCCGGCGCCCGACCGGGCGGGCGCTTCGTGGACTTCGGCGCCGTGCACCTGGTGACAAGCGGTGCGCTGGCGGCCCTTGCGAGTCAGCTCGGTCGCCCCGCTGTGGACGCGGCGCGCTTTCGGCCGAACCTCATACTCGACGCGGCGCGGGATCCGGCACCAGGGCAGGAGCTCCACATCGGTGAGGTCATCCTGCGGGTGGTGCTCCCCACTCCGCGGTGCGTCGTCCCCGGCCTCATTCCTGACGGTGTCTCCCCGGTCGACCGGCCGTTGCTGCGTGCGCTCGCGCAGCACCACCGCTCCCAGGTAGGCGATGTGGGACGGGCAGCCTGTTTCGGCGTGTATGCAGAGGTGCTGCGTCCCGGCCGCATCGCTGTCGGACAAAGGCTGTTATGAGGGCGACCGGTCAGCGTCGGCCGTGAACGACGCTGCCGCGCCGAATGTGGTAGCCGGCAGTGGCCGGTCACGCCTGCTTCGGCGGAGCGACGAAGATGCAGAAGGGGTGACCGGCAGGATCTGCGTAGACCCGCAGCGCCTCATCGGGATCGTCTGAGCGGTCGAGCAACAGGGCCGCACCGAGGTCGAGGGCTCGCTGGTGCGCGATGTCCAGGTCGGCGGTGCTCGGCACGGTCAGGTCGAGATGCAGCATCTGCGGCCGCTCCCCCTCCGGCCAGGTAGCGGCCGGCAGGTCCGGTACCTGCTGGAAGGCCAGCGAGCCCGCACCACCGCTCGCCCGCAGCACCAGCCAGTCCGCACCGTTCGGGTCGGGCTCACCCGCAGCAGGGGGCTCGTCCCCCGCGCGGTAATCAAGGTCCAGCAGCCGCCGGTAGAACTCGGCAAGGCCTCGGGCATCGCTGGTGTCCAGAACCACCTGCCGCACCACCGGTACGCCGCGCTTCTCACCGGTGACCACGTTCGCTCCTGTCGTGTACGTGGGTGACAGCATCCCCGAGCCTGCGTTCTCGCGACATGGGGCTGCCAGAGTGACGGCGTGCTCACCGTCGCGACTCCTGTGCTGACCGAACGACTCGTGCTGCGGTCGTTCGTACCCGGGGACCTCGACGCCCTGCATGCCATGCAGTCCGATCCTCAGGTCATTCGCTACATCCCCTGGCCGCTGCGCAGCCGGGAGCAGTCCGAGGCGTGGATAGCCGAACGCAGGCAGCACCACCGACTGGCGGCTGAGGGGGACTCGGTGGCCTGGGCGGTAGTGCGCCGCTCGGACGACCTACTGGTCGGCTCGGTCAACCTGTGGTGGCGCAGCGTGGAGCACGCGCAGGGCGAGATCGGGTTCGTCTTCACCCGGCAGGCTCAGGGTCACGGCTACGCGGGTGAGGCGACGGCGGCCCTGCTGGACGTGGCCTTCGAGGCGCTGGAGCTGCACCGCATCAGCGGCCGAGCAGATGCGCGCAACGGGCCGTCGTGCCGGCTGATGGCCCGGCTGGGGATGCGTCGGGAGGCGCACCTGCGCGAGAACGAGCTGTTCAAGGGCGAGTGGACGGACACCGTGGTCTACGCCGTCCTGCGCGCCGAGTGGGAAGGCCTTCGGCAGGCGCCGACAGCCTGAGGACGCATGCGGTCGTGAGCCGACGGCACTTCTGCGGCGCTGATTGGGAAGCAAACCCTGACCCGCCAGGAGAGCAGCGCCGCGGGCAGGGCAGCGGGTATCCGCAGCCCTGCAGATGGGAGTGCACGGACCCGCTGCTCCGGTTCACGACGAGCGGCCGCGAGACGGCGTCCGAGGCGTGCCCACGGTGTAACGCTCGCGCCGTACCGTCACCTTTCGTCCACGGATCAGCGTCTGCCTCAGCCCTGCGATGACCTCCTCGGCCGACTCCTCCGGCACCTCGACCAACGAGAACCGCTCCGACACGTCGATGGCCCCGACATCCCGGCCGGACAAACTTGACTCACCGGCGATGGCACCGACCAGATCCTGCGGACGCACACCTGCGGCGGACCCGAGGCCCACGAACAACTTCGTCATGCCGGGCCGGGACGGGCGTGCCGGCGGTCCCGCATGGCCGGCCTGCTCCGACAACCTGGGCCGCTCGATCCGCTCGATGGCCGGCGCTACAGGTGCCGTCGGGATCTCCTGCTCGTGCTGGCCCCCACCACCGGCCAGATGGGCGAGTTTGACTGCTGCCAGGGCGATGTCGGCGATGTCGTGGTCAGAGCCTAGCTCGTGGAGCACCGGCCGGAACAGTTCGAGGTCTCCTTCTGCTAGGGCCTCCAGCAGCGCTGTACGGGTCAGCCCGAGCCGGTGGGTTCGCAGGTCGGCGACCGTCGGCAGCGGCTGGAGCAGGATCTTCGATCCGGTGACCCGCTCGATGGTCTTGAGCATCCGCTGCTCCCGCGGCTCGGTCAGCGTGATGGCGGTGCCCTCTCGACCGGCCCGCCCGACCCGGCCGATGCGGTGCACGTAGGACTCGGTGGCCGACGGCAGCGCGTAGTTGACGACATGGGTGAGGTGCTCCACGTCCAGCCCGCGGGCGGCGACATCGGTGGCGATCAGCAGCTCGGAGGTGCCGCTTCGCAACCGGCCCATGACGCGATCGCGCTGCTCCTGGCTCATCCCGCCGTGCAGGGCATCCGCCCGGTAGCCACGGCCGTTCAGCGTCTCGGTCAGGGAGTCGACTTCCTCGCGCGTACGGCAGAAGACGAGCGTCGCCTCCGGCTGCTCGACGTCGAGCACCCGGGCCAGCGCCGTCGGCTTGTGCGCGCGCGGCACGACGTATGCGACCTGACGAATCCGCGGGGCCTCGCCCGCGCCGAATGTCTCCGGCTCGACCTGCACCCGCACCGGATCGCGCAGATGCCGTCGTGCGATCCGGTCGATGCGGCTCGGCAGGGTGGCGGAGAACAGCACCGTCTGCCGGTCCTGCGGCGCGGCGGCCAAGACCGCGTCGAGGTCCTCGGCGAAGCCCATGTCGAGCATCTCGTCGGCCTCGTCGAGGACCAGCACCTGCAGCTCGTCCAGCCGCAGCGTCCCTCGCTGTAGGTGGTCCACGGCCCGACCGGGTGTCGCGACGACGACGTCCACCCCACGCTGCAGGGCGGTCAGCTGCCGGCCGATGGGCTGACCGCCGTAGACGGGCAGGACGCGTACTCCCAGCTGGCGGCCGTACCGGTGGACGGCCTCGGAGACCTGCATGGCCAGCTCGCGGGTCGGTGCGAGCACGAGGGCCACGGGCAGGCGGCCGCGCTTCCCCACCGCGATCCGCTGTAGCAATGGCAAGGCGAACGCCGCCGTCTTCCCGGTTCCGGTCGCTGCCTGGCCGAGCAGATCACGGCCCTCGAGCAGCGGCGGGATCGTCGCCCGTTGCACCGGCGTCGGCTCTTCGTAGCCGAGCACCACGAGCGCCTGGACGAGCCTGTCGTCCAGACCCAGGTCGGCGAACCCGGCGTCGGGAGCAGTCATCGATCGACCCGGTCAGCGGCGACGGCGAGCACGGCGGCGCGGGGCGGTGCCGAACAGCTCGCGGGTGATCTCGCGGCCAGCGGTGGACGCGGCCGACCGAGCGAAGCTGCGGAACATGCTGGACCCGAACACGCCGGCGATCGCACCGCCGACGCCGGCCGCCGCCTCGCGGCCGCGGTCCTCCGGCTGGGGCGGCGCTAGCTGCTGGGGCTCCGGCTCAGGGGTCACCTTGATGAGCAGCTTCTCGTACGCCGACTCCCGGTCGATCGGCGTGCCGTACTCCGCCTGCAGCGAGCTGGCCGTCGTGATCGCCTGCTGCTGGGTCGGATCCAGCTGCGCCATCAAGGACGCTGGCGGGCGCATCCGGGTCCAGGCGACCGGTGTCGGGGCGCCGTTCTCGGACAGGATCGTCACGGCGGCCTCCCCGATGCCCATCGTCGTGAGCAGCTCGCCGAGGTCGTCGTAGACCTTGCTCTTGGGGAAGGTGCCTACCGTCGCCTTGAGCGACTTCGCGTCGTCGGGGGTGAATGCACGCAGGGCGTGTTGGACCCGGTTGCCGAGCTGCGCGAGGACGTCACCGGGCACGTCCTTGGGAGTCTGCGTGACGAAGAAGACGCCGACGCCCTTGGAGCGGATCAGCCGGACGGTCTGGGCCACTGCGTCCAGGAACGCCTTGCTGGCGCCGTCGAACAGCAGGTGCGCCTCGTCGAAGAAGAAGACCAGCTTGGGCTTGTCGACGTCGCCCATCTCGGGCAAGTCGTGGAACAGGTCGGCGAGCAGCCACATGAGGAAGGTGCTGAACAGCTGAGGGCTGGCCTGCAGCCCCTGCAGCTCGATGATCGACAAGATCCCCTTGCCGTCCGCGGTCGTGCGCAGCAGGTCGGCGCTGTCGAACTCCGGCTCACCGAAGAAGGCGTCGCCGCCGCCGTCCTCCAGCCCGATCAGCTCGCGCAGGATCACCCCCGCCGTCGCGCTGGACAGGCCGCCGAGCTGCTCGAGGTCGGCCTTGCCCTCATCGCTGGTGAGGTGGCTGATGACCGCGCGCAGGTCCTTGAGGTCGAGCAGTGGCAGCCCGGCCTTGTCGGCGAAGTGGAAGACCAGGCCGAGGCTGGACTCCTGCGTCTCGTTGAGCCCCAGCACCTTGCTCAACAACACCGGTCCGAAGCTGGTCATCGTGGCTCGGACAGGGACGCCGATGCCGCCGATGCCGCCCAGGTTGAGGAACTCGGCAGGAAACGCTTTCGGCGTCCAGTCGGTGGCGGTCTCCTGGGCCCGCTTGGTGATCCGGTCGCTCGCGGCGCCCGGCGCGGCCATGCCGGACACGTCGCCCTTGATGTCGGCCAGGAACACCGGTACGCCGGCGTCCGACAGCTGCTCGGCGAGCAGCTGCAGCGTCTTGGTCTTGCCGGTGCCGGTCGCACCCGCCACGAGTCCGTGCCGGTTGAGCATGGACAGCGGGATCCGGATGCGGGCGTCCGGATGCGCCTGTCCGTCGAGGACCAGCGCACCCAGCTCGAGGGCCGGTCCGTCGAACGCATAGGCCTTGCCGAGCTCGTCCGCTGCCGTCATGCCACGCACCCTAGTGTGGGACTGGTGACCGACCGGCTGGTGTGGATCGACTGCGAGATGACCGGGCTCGACCTCCGCACCGATCTACTCATCGAGGTCGCCGCCCTCGTCACCGACTCCGAGCTGAACGTCCTGGGGAGCGGCATCGACATCGTGATCGGTGCGACCGCGGTGCAGCTCGAGCGGATGCCGGAGGTAGTCCGCGAGATGCACGCCGGCTCTGGGCTCACCGACGAGGTGCTCGTCGCCTCGGTGACGGTCCGGGAGGCCGAGGAGCAGGTGCTGGCATTCCTGCAGGAGCAGGGCGTCGAGGCCAACAAGGCCCCGCTCTGCGGCAACTCCATCGCGACCGACCGGAGCTTCCTCACCCGCGACATGGCCGAGCTCGATGCCTTCTTGCACTACCGGATGGTGGATGTCAGCTCGGTCAAGGAGTTGGCCCGCCGCTGGTACCCGCGGGCCTACTACAACAGCCCGAAGAAGGCGGGCGGCCACCGGGCGCTTGCCGACATCCATGAGTCGGTCAAGGAGCTGCGCTACTACCGATCGACGGTCTTCGTGCCCGCACCCGGTCCCACCTCCGAACAGGCCGCCGCAGCAGCTGCCGGGCTCGGGTAGGCTCCGCGCTCGCACGTGGTGGGTGTAGCTCAGCTGGTAGAGCACCGGGTTGTGGTCCCGGTTGTCGCGGGTTCGAGCCCCGTCACTCACCCCAACGAAAGCCGGAGGTCAGGTGCCCTTACCGGGTTCCTAACCAGGTTTGCAGGACGCCCCGTTTCAAGATCATGGGGCAGCCATGGGGCAAGACTCCGTCGTTCTCGACAGCATGGAGCAGGTCTGGATCGACCGAGACCGTGCTGGACCGCATAGCACCGGTCGGCCGCTGTCTGGCCCTGCCCCGGCACATGGGGCGCTTTCGGGGCGCCCTGTGGGCACGGTCGCGTCATGAGCTGGGTGGAACGACTGGAGTCCGGGCGACATCGTGCGGTATACCGCGACCCGGACGACCGCAAGCGTTCCAAGACGATCGACAAAAAGGCCGACGCCAAGAAGTGGCTGGCCGAAAAAGTGCTCAGCGACGCAGTGGAAGAAGGCCTGCTGCTCGTCAACCCGTGCCGACGGACCAATGACGCACGGGGACTGGTTGAGACCTGCCTTGGGTGGGGCAGGGTGCTCCCAGGGCTGATAGAGGAGTTGCTATGCGTGCACTGACGGTGCGACCCAGTGTGAAGGACTCCCTGTCACTGGAGGACATCGCCGAGCCCGATCCCGGACAGGGAGCTGTCCTGGTGCAGACCCTGGCTGTGGGGTTGTGCGGGACCGACGGGGAGATCGTCTCGGGCCAGTACGGCACGGCGCCTCCCGGCGCGCAGGTGCTGGTCCTGGGTCACGAGAACCTGGGCAGGGTGCTGCAGGCACCGCCCGGGTTGGGGCTATCGCCGGGTGACCTCGTGGTCGGCATCGTGCGCCGCCCGGACCCGGTGCCGTGCCCGGCGTGCGCGCATGGGGAGTGGGACATGTGTCGCAACGGCCGATACACCGAGCACGGCATCAAGGAGCTGGATGGTTTCGCCCGCCAGCGGTGGCGTGCTGGGCCAGATGCGGTCGTGCGGCTGGACCCGGCGCTCGGGGACGTCGGGGTGCTGCTGGAACCCACCACGATCGTGGCCAAGGCCTGGGAGCAGATCGACCGGATCGGGGCGCGGGCGTTCTACCAGCCCAGGGTCGCGGTGGTGACGGGGGCGGGGCCGGTTGGCTTGCTCGCCGCGCTACTTGGCGTGCAGCGCGGCTTGGAGGTGCATGTGTACGACCAGGTCACCGACGGCCCGAAACCGCAGCTCGTCGCGGACTTGGGCGCGACCTACCACCACGACACGCTGCCGGCTTCTGGTGTCCGGCCTGACGTGCTGGTGGAGTGCACCGGTGTCAGTTCGGTGGTGCTCGACGCGTTGGCGTCCGGCGCCGCGGACGCGATCATCTGCCTGACCGGGGTGTCCAGTACCGGTCATAGCTCGATGGTCGACATCGGGGGGCTGAACCGTGAGGCCGTGCTCGGCAACCACGTCGTGTTCGGCAGCGTCAACGCCAACCGGCGGCACTACGACGCGGCCGCGACTGCGCTGGGCGCAGCGGACCGGTCCTGGTTGGGTCGCCTGATCACCCGCCGCGTTCCGCTGGAGCAGTACGCGCGGGCGTTCACCCACCAGGCTGGGGACGTGAAGGTCGTGCTGGACCTGGCGGAGGGCTAAGTGTCCAGGATCGAGGACTACGCGCTGATCGGGGACTTGCACACCGCGGCTCTGGTCGCGAAGGACGGCTCGATCGACTGGCTGTGCCTGCCGCACTTTGACTCTCCCGCGTGCTTCGCCGCGCTGCTCGGCACCCCCGACGCGGGCCGGTGGCAGCTGGCGCCGGTCGGAGCGCAGAGTTGCTCTGGCCGTCGCTACCGTCCCGGGACCTTGGTCCTGGAGACCGAGTGGCACACCGAGAACGGTTCGGTCCGCGTCATCGACTTCATGCCCCCGCGCGGGCAGGCCGCTGACCTGATCCGGATCGTGGAGGGCCTGAGCGGGTCGGTGCAGATGCGTGGCACCCTGAGCTTGCGCTTCGACTACGGCTCGATCGTGCCGTGGGTACGACGCGATGAGCGGGGGATCACCGCGGTGGCGGGGCCTGACGCGGCGTATCTGGAAACGGCCGCGCCGCTGGTCGGCGAAGGCGCCTCGACGGTGAGTGAGTTCACGGTCCGGGCTGGGCAGCGCCTGACCTTCGTCCTGAGCTGGGCACCGAGCTCGCACCGCCGGCCAGCCTGCGTCGATCCAGAGCGTGCCTTGGTCGAGACTGACGCTTTCTGGCAGGAGTGGAGTGGGCGCAGTCAGGTCACCGGTCCGTACCGGGACGCGGTCCAGCGCTCCCTGATCACCTTGAAGGGTCTGACGTTCACCCCGACCGGCGGGATCGTCGCGGCCGCCACCACCTCGCTACCGGAGCAGATAGGCGGCCCCCGCAATTGGGATTACCGCTACTGCTGGTTGCGGGACGCCAGCCTGACCCTGCAGTCGCTGCTGGCTGCCGGTTACACCCAGGAAGCCGCCGCGTGGCGGGAGTGGCTGCTGCGCGCAGTCGCCGGTGACCCCGGCAAGCTCCAGATCATGTACGGGCTGGATGGCACCAGGCGCCTGCCTGAGCAGCAACTCCCGTGGCTGAGCGGGTACGAAGGGTCCGGCCCGGTCCGGGTCGGCAACGCCGCCGCCGACCAGCTGCAGCTCGACGTGTGGGGCGAGGTGCTCGACGCGCTCGCACTGACCCGCAACGCCCTCGTGCACGGCGCGGACGACGCGTGGGACGTGCAGACCGCTCTGATGGAGCACCTGGAAGGAGCCTGGCAGCAACCCGACAACGGGCTGTGGGAGATGCGCGGTCCGCGCCGGCACTTCACCCACTCCAAAGTCATGGCCTGGGTCGCCGCAGACCGCATGTCCCAGGCGGTACGCCGATCCGGCCTGCCTGGCCCGGTCCAGCAGTGGGAAGCGCTTCGTGCCCAGATCCACCAGGACGTCTGCACACACGGTTACGACGCCGACCAGGGCACGTTCGTGCAGGCCTATGGGAGCAACCAGCTCGACGCCAGCCTGCTGCTGCTCGGCCGGGTCGGGTTCCTACCACCGGACGACCAGCGGATTCTCGGGACCATCCGAGCCATCCAAGACCGCCTCACCCAAGACGGACTGGTGCTGCGGTACCGCACAGAGACCAGCACCGACGGGCTGCCACCGGGCGAAGGCGTGTTCCTGGCCTGCTCGTTCTGGCTCGTTGACGCGCTGCACGGCGCCGGGCAGCGCGAGCAAGCCGTCGCGCTGTTCGAACGGCTGCTGTCGCTGCGCAACGACGTCGGACTGCTCAGCGAGGAGTGGGACCCAGCCGCCGGACGTCAACTCGGCAACACCCCACAAGCATTCAGCCACTTCCCCCTGGTCATGAGCGCCGTCCAACTCCACACCGGCCAACACACCCGCAGCGACACCCACATCCCAGCCCGACCGGCATGACCCGCCCCCACGTCGTCGTCATCGGCGGCGGCTTCGGCGGCCTGTACGCCACCCGCCGGCTCGCCCGAGGCCCCGTCGACGTCACCATCATGGACAGCACCGGCGTCCACACCTTCCAGCCCCTGCTTTACCAGTGCGCCACCGGCATGCTCTCTGAAGGCCAGATCACCGCACCGCTTCGTTCGCTGTTCCGCCGCCACCCCAGCGTCCGCGCGCTGCTCGCCCAAGCGGTCGACCTGGACAGCACCAACCAGAGGGTGCAGGCACTGCGCCCGGACGGCACCACCGTGCACGTCCCCTACGACCACCTGATCGTCGCTGTCGGCGTCCAGCAGTCCTACTTCTGGCACGACGACATCGCCCCGCACGCACCCGGCATGAAGACCATCGACGACGCCCTGACGATCCGCCGCCGGGTCCTAGACGCCTTCGAAATAGCCGAGTCCCTACCGACCGCTGAGCAGCGCCAGCCCTGGATGACCTTCGCCCTCATCGGAGCCGGACCGACCGGAGTCGAGCTCGCCGGTCAACTCCGAGAACTCGCAGCACACACTCTCAGTCAGCAATTCGGGTCTGCTGCTCGGTTGGTGGTGGCTGTGGGCGGGCGGGCGATCCGCGGACGTGAGCCCGCAAGACGCTGTCAGCCCGCTTGTGCTGCCGGCTTCGGCTGAGCGATGAGGTCGACGACGACGGCGATAGCGGAATGCCCGGCGGAAGCTGGGAGCTCCAGCAGCACGCGACTGCCCAGCGGCACTCCGCGCAGCTGCTCGAACGGATTCTGCGCGGCGCTCCGCCCGCTGAGCGTGAAGGCGGCCGGTGCTGATGAGTAGCTCGAGCCGGCGGCCACTCCGTTGTAGCGGGTGGCGACGTACTGCAGCACCAGCAGGCCGATGCTGACAGGCGTTCCGCTGCCCTTGGCCAGCACGACCAGCCGGGCCGACGTGGGTGGCTTGGCAGTCTTGCCGACCTTGACACTGGGCGCGGCACCGAGCGGGCCGCCGATGACGATGCCCGGAGTGGCCGCCGACTGAGGTGCCGCCTTCGGATCGCCGGCCGCGTCGTTGCCGTAGCTGGCCACGATGTCGACGACGAACTCCAAAGTCCGATGGGCCTTCGCGTCTTGGTTGCGCAGCCCCTTTGTGAGCCGAACCCGGCCGGCACCTCTCGCTGCGCCTGAAAAAGATCGCCTTGCGGGGGAGCCTCAGCTCCCGTTCAGGTCGCCCCTGAGTTTCGTTCCTGTAGTCCAGTGGAGATGAGCCGCCACCCCACGTCGAGGGCGTTCAGCTTGAGCAGGCTGTTGTTCTTGCGCTGCCAGGTGCCGTCCTCGAGGTCGACCCGCAGCTGGGTCATGCCGCGGGTGAGCACCTGCGGGTCAAGCAGCTGCAGGCCCGACATGCACTGCTGCACGGCCGGGTCCTGGTAGGCCTGCGGTCGTCGCCAGAACGCCGGCAGGAAGCCATCAGCACAGTCCCAGGGCACCGCCAGGGTGCGTACTTTCACGTCGTCTCCGAGTGCGGCGGCGACCTGCTGCACGCTCGGGATCTTCACCGAAAGCTCCGTGAGCTCCGGTAGGTAGTCCCGGACCAGCCAGAACTCGTCGTGCAGCGCAGGGTCGAAGTGCAGGACGACGACCCGGTCGGCGACGCGTTGCATCTCGCGTAGGCCGGCCGCCCAGTCACGCCAGTGGTGCAACGTCACGAGCGCCATCGCCACGTCGAACTGGCCGTCGGCCACAGGCAGCTGCTCGGCGGTCGCCTGCAGCACCGGCGCTGCCCCGGTGGGCCGCTGATCGATCATGGTCCGGGACGGCTCTACGGCGACCACGTAGCGGTCAACCGGCTCGTAGGAGCCGGTCCCGGCGCCTACGTTGAGCACGGTCCGGGCTGTGCCCAGGGCCGCATCCACCTCGCCCTGCCAACGAGGGTCCGGCCGCCGACCCCGTCCGTAGTGCACACCGATGCGGTCATACACGGCCTCAGGCACGCCGCATCGTTGCAGACCGGCGTCGACAACCACGAGACGCCAGGCGCCAACCGGCGGTTCCTACGTCTTCGTCCGGCAGAGGATCGGCAAACCAGGACGGCGATGTACGTGCGTTACTCGCCGACCTTGCCGTCGATGAGTTCGCGGACGACGTCGAGGTGTCCGGCGTGCCGCGCGTATTCCTGCAGGAGATGGAACAAGACTCGCTCGAGAGTCGGCGGGGCAGCGCCGTCCCAGCGCTCTCCTGGCCGCCCGATGTCGGACAGCTCGTGCGCCCGCACGACAGTCGAGGTGACGGCTCCCTGCGCCTGCAGAGCACGCACCAGATCCGGCCCGTCCTCCTTGTCGGAGACCTGCCAGCGACCGTCCTGTGAGTCCTGTGAATCAGCCCAAGGCCGCGCCACCGGCTGGCCTTCGAACCCCCACACGAGCCAACGCTGCTCGACGTGCATCAGGTGCTTCACCAACTCCAGGACCGTCCACCCCGACGGCAGCACACTGACCCGCAGTTGAGCGTCCGACAGCCCCTGGACCTTGCTCACCACCACCCAGCGGAAGTAGTCCAGATAGCCCAGCAGGACCTCGCCGCGGGGTGCGGGCGCGCCAGTCGGGGCCGGGAACGGCACGTTCACCCCAGGCAGGCTACGTGAACCGCCCCGGACCGGGGCCCTCGTGAACGGCTGCCAGCCGCCAATCTGCGCAGACCTAAGTTCGACGCCTCCGTTCGCGGCAGGGCGATGGGGCGCAACTCAGGTCGCCGGCGTCGATTCTGCACTGCCTTGCTGGTGGGGCGGGCGTGCAGCGTGCGGTCTTGACCTTCGAGTGGCTGTAAGGATCACACTCGCTGCCGTGACCCGGCCCCTGCTGACGATCGGCGAGTTCGCCCGCGCTGTGGACCTCGCTCCGAGCGCGTTGCGCTTCTACCACGAGGCGGGCCTGTTGCCGCCGATTGAGGTCGATCCTCACACCGGTTACCGCTACTACACCCGTGAACAGGAGCGACGCGCCGTGCTGCTGTCCCGGTTGCGCGCGGTCGGGGTGCCGATCGAGACGATGCGACAGGTGCTGGCCGGCTCGGCTGATCAGGCCGTGTTGCTGCTCGAGGCGCAGGCGGCCGCGGCGCGGACGAGCGCCGCCCGGACCGAGCAGGTCGTCTCTGAGCTGGTCGCGATGCTGCGCGCCGGTCAGGGTGATGCGCGAGTCGTCATTGACGTTGACGGTCCTGAGCTCGCCGCAGCCATGGGTGCCGCGGCCGGTTTCGCTTCGCACGAGACGCCGGGACTGGCCGTGGTCTTGTTCGACGTCCAAGACGGCGCCGTGCACGTCGTCGCGACCGATCGTTACCGGCTGCTGCGTTGGCAGGTGCGCGCGACCGGGGCGGCCAGGCAGGGCGAGCGCCGGGCGGCGGTGCCGGTCGAGCAGGTGCCCGCGCTGGTGGACTGGCTGGAACGACGTGCCGACGTCCAGCTCATCCTCGATGCCTCAACTGTGCTGGCTGATGGCAGCGAGCAGCTACCGATCGAGACCGCCGACGACCGGTTCCCCGCCTACCGCACGGTGCTGGCGGCGCTGCCCGCCCGGGTCGGGCGGGTGACGGTGGGGCGCGACGCGCTGCGCGCATCCCTGGATAAGGCGGCCGCGCAAACGGTGCGGCTGAGCACCGGCCACCAGCGGCTCGTCGTCGCCGCGGGCGAGCACGAGCTCGGTGCGCTGCCCGCGGTCGTGGTCGGGGCCCCGTTGGCGCTGGGCTTCGCGGCCTTGCTACTGGCCGATGTGCTGCAGCAAATGACGGCTACCCGCGTCGTACTGGCCTGGAGCGCGCCTGAGGAGGCCGTGCGGGTGCGTGCCCCCGAGCACAGCGAGCCGCTCGTGCTGGTGATGCCGACCCGGCTCAACCCGTGACCCGCGCTCAGGTCAGGTCATCGCCCGGGATCGCGCCCGGCCCCCCAAAGCTGTTGACGCGGGCGCTGACCACCTGGCTGACCGCGGCCAGCGTTGCGATGCTCGCGGACGGCCTGCTGTATTTCGCTCTGGGCTGGCAGGCTTCCCGCTTCGGCGGCCGAGCAGCCGCCCTGGTCCTCACCTTCGTCACGCTGCCCAGGATGCTGCTGCTGCTCACCGGCGGGACGACCGCCGACCGGTGGGGGCTTCGGCGCACCGTGCTCTGCTCCGACGCCGCGCTGTGCGTTCTACTCGTCGTCCTAATGCTGACCCTGCACAGCGCTGGGTCCAGCCTGCCGCTGCTGGCCCTGCTCGCCGGCACGCTAGGGGTCGTCAGCGCCTTCCGGATGCCGGCGGCCGGTGCGTTCCCTCGGCTGCTGGCCGACGGCCCGCAGCTCGCTCGCGCGATGGCGCTCAGCGGCACCGTGCTCACCACCGCTCGCTTGGCCGGCACCGCGCTCGGCGGGGTCGCGGTGGCGCTGCTCGCCCTACAGGGAGTGATTCTGGTCGCCGTGGTCGGCTACCTCGCGGTGCTGCTGCTGGTCTGGAGCGTCCGAGTCCCGGCGGCGCCCCCGCCCCAGAAGGCGGGTCGGCCGCAGCGAACCCTGGCCCTCGCGCGCCGGACGCCGGGCGTGCTGCCGCTGCTGCTTGCGGTCGGCTTGCTCGCCGGCAGCGTGCTGCCCGTGCTCAGCTTGCTGCTCCCACTCGCCGCCCGCGAACGCCACTGGACAGCAGGTCAGACCGGGCTGATCGAAGCAGCCTGGCTCGTCGGCACCCTGGCGGTCACCCTGCTCGTCACGCGCCTAGGCACCTGGCCCTCTACCGGCGGACCGCTCGTCGCCGGCCCGGCGATCAGCGCCGCGGGCACAGTGATGATCGCCTGGGCGCCCAGCCCGGTCATCGCGGTCGGGGGAGCCGTCGTGCTCGGCATCGGCACGGCGATGTTCACCAGTCACGCGATGCCGTTGCTCGTGCACCGCACTCCCCGCGACCGGCTCGCCCGCTTCCAAGCGCTGCTCGGCCTAGCCCAGGCCGCCGCAGTACTCACCGCGACCAACAGCCTCGGGCTGCTAGCCAGCCACCTCGGACCGACGGCATCGATCATCGCGGCCAGCGGCGCGTGCGCGCTGGCGGGTGTCGTCGTCCTGGCCACCCCATCGCTACGGGCCGCCGCACCGCCCCACATCGGGCGAGCCGAACATCAATCGGAGTAGCCGCTGGGTGTCCAGCGGTCGTGCCGGATGTCCCGGTAGAGCGGCCGGCGCATGGCGAGCGGGACCGCTCCGGTTGACCAAGCCGCCGGTGTTCCCGAAGCGACTCAAGGCGGCTATTGGGCCGTGAGTTGCGCGTCGATGTCGGCGCGGAGGGCGTCGAAGTCGATGCCCGCGTCGGCCATGACCTTGGCGGCCAGGCCGTTGCCTTCGCCTAACAGACCGAGCAGGAGGTGACCGTCGGCAATGCGCTCGGCCTGCAGGCGGAGCGCCTCACGCAATGACAGCTCGAGAACCTTTTTGGCCCGGGCGGTGAAGGGAGCGTGCCGGCCACTGATCAGGCGTCCCGTCCGGGTCCGGGCCGGTTCACGATCCAGCGCTCCGGGACCGAATGCTGCCTCGACTTTTTCCCTGATGGTCGACAGGTTGATGCCGATCGTCTCCAGTGCGGCAGCATCCAACTCGCCCGGGCCACAGTCGGCGGTTCCGAGTAGGCGCAGGATCGCCGCTTCGGCGCCGGGCCGATCGAGGCCGTGTTCGGCGAGCAGGCGGCCCGACAGAGCGTCGGGCTGATCCATCAGGCCCAGCAGGAGGTGCTCGGTGCCGATGTAGTTGTGGTGCAGCCGTCGGCCCTCCGCCTGGGCGGAGGTAACCGCCTCGCGAGCCTCCGGGCTGAATCGCTCGAACATGCCTACCTCTCCCCTCTCAAAAGACCCCGACCGCCCGCGTACTTCTTGTGAACCGCCTGTCTGGTCACGCCCAGGCAGACGGCGATCTCCTGCCAAGACCAGTTCTGGTCGCGGGCGTTGTCGACCTGCAGCCCTTCCAGGCGCTCGATGAGGACCCTCAACGCTCGCACTGCTCGAAGCCCGACGGCGGGGTCCTGACTACTCGCATCGGAGGCCAGTTGCGTCGTATCGCTCACGGCTGTCACCTTAGGTTGACAGAGTCGGTCTGTCAACCGCGGTTGACCACCCGGCATCGGCCGGTGACCCGCCGCCGATCGGCTCTCGGGACAGCACCCGTCTGGTTGGCGGTGCTCAGGCCTCGCCGCGCGCCGGGTAGTCCTTCTCGCGGACGAAGGCCAGGGCCTTAAGCAGGTCGTCCAGGCGCGGTCGGGCGAACGGCGTGGACTGCACGTGCGCGGAGTACAGGCTGGCGTCCGGGCGCACGAGGAACAGTCCCGGCTCGCTGAACAGGGCCGGCTCGCTGTCGGTTAGGCCCTTGCTGACGTACAGGCCCCAAGCGCGCATGGTGGCCTCGGCCATGCCGTACGCCACCCGCAGGTTGTTCAGCTCCCACTCGCGGACGGCCCGTTCAGCCCGCTCCCGGTCGTCGCCGCTGACCGCGACGACCTCGTCCACGCCGACGTCGCTCAGCTCGCCGAGCCGGCCGTCGAGCTCTGACAGCTGCTTGTTGCACTGCGGGCAGTGCAAGCCGCGGTAGGCTACGACGAGCGTGAACTGGTCGGGGGTGGCAGCGGCCAGCTCGAAGCGGTCGCCGCGGACGAGCGGCAGGTTGAGCGCGGGGGCGGGCTGGCGGGGCAGCGGCGCGGGCATGAGCTCTCCTCGGGACGGCCGGACTCGACCTGTCCGGTATCGCCGGTCCGACTGGGGGTGAAACGCTGGCGCCGCACGCGACACCCAGCGCATCGCCGAGCTGCAGCGTGGGCCGTGACACCAGCGATCAGCAGCGCCTACCGAGCGGTGTACGACGTCCCTCTACCGTTCGACCGTCGCTAGCCCGCCGCGCAGGACGTCTGCGCCTGGGCAGTCGAGGTGGGTGACGAAACGCCATCAAATTCGCCGAGGTCGCCCGTCAGTCCTACGGCCGGGGCAACCCATCCGGACTGGCATCGCTCGCGACCGCCGCCTGCCTCATCAACGCCCAACCCGACGACTGACTGCTGCGCGAGCGGTAGTCACCGCGATGATCGCGACCCACCGGGGCAGGTCGCGGAGCCAGCCAAGAAAGCTCATTGCCCGCCACCCTGCCCGCCTGAGAACCGACGGCCAGGTGTCTTTCCCAACACCTGGGATCGCCGAGCATCGAACGTTCTCAGGAGTTGGGCCGCAGTGACGTGGCGGCGGCCCTTGGCCGCTCAATGCGACAGTGGCATCCGCTTTGTAGTCCGGCCCGCATCAGCCGCGACCGTCCGCTCATCAGCGTGAGTCGTTTTGGTCAAGCTTTTGGTCGGTGCCTCGTCCGTCGTCGGTCCCTGCATAGCTGAATGGGGTTGGTCCCGGCAGCGTGTGATCGGGTTGGTTCGACGA
>JAABUT010000110.1_pt1 | contig 124711 bp, 122 predicted proteins | sample 5559281 | NCBI WGS metagenome assembly JAABUT01 (sample SAMN10711880, study PRJNA513359) | rock metagenome | isolation source: Antarctica rocks | place: Antarctica: Victoria Land, Ricker Hills nord | collected 2016-01-04 | reverse complement strand
GCAACCCGCCTGGTGCGCCGGAGACGATAGCAAGGAGCCGCACGTGGCCGACCCGTCGTTCGACATCGTCAGCAAGGTCGACCGCCAGGAGGTGGACAACGCCCTCAACCAGACGGCGAAGGAGGCCGCGACCCGGTACGACTTCAAGGGCACGGGCGCCGAGATCGCCTGGTCCGGCGAGGACGTGGTGCTCAGGGCAGGAAGTGAGGAGCGCACCAAGGCACTGCTCGAGGTCTTCAAGGAGAAGCTGGTCAAGCGCTCGATCTCGCTGAAGACCCTGGACGCCGGCGAGCCGCAGCAGTCCGGGAAGGACTACCGGCTCACGGCCAAGGTCACCGAGGGCATCACGCAGGAGGACGCCAAGAAGGTCGCCAAGCTCATCCGCGAACAAGGCCCGAAGGGCGTGCAGCCGCAGGTGCAGGGCGACCAGCTGCGGGTGTCGGCCAAGAAGAAGGACGACCTGCAGGCGGTCATCGCGCTGCTCAAGGGCAAGGACTTCGATTTCGCCCTGCAGTTCACGAACTATCGCTGATCCCGGCCCTGGATGCTTCCCCGAACCCGCTGTTCGTGCTGCACTGTCACCGCGTCCCGGGTCCCCGGGCGGATGGAGGTGGCACGGTGTCCCTGGCAGAGGATGTCCACGCGGTGCGGCGGGCCTTGGAGGCGCTGCAGCAGGCGTCGGTGTCGGTGAGCCGGCACTACGCCGAGAGCGTCGACGTCCGCCGGCTCCGGCTCGACGTGGGTCGAGTGGCGTCCGACCTCGACCTGCTCTGCGGCGAAGCGCCGGCGCCGGCCGTCGCCCCGCCACCGGCGCCGGCGCCGCACGTGCTGGAGGTCATCGACGACACGGCCTACGCCCACGACTTCTGGATGGACGCCGAGGACGAGGGCCTAGGCGTACCTGTGCATGACCGCCACTGAGACCACCCGGGCGGCCACCGGCGCTCCCGGCCGCGCCGCCATCGCCGCCCGGTCCCTGCGCACCGACCGGTGGTGGGTCCAGCCGGCCATCACGGTCGCCGTGCTGGTCGCCTTCATCATCTACTCGACGGTGCGCGCGTTCGAGAACGCCCACTACTGGTCGGCGCCGTACATCTCGCCGTTCTACTCGCCGTGCATCCTGGACAGCTGCGAGGGGAACAGCTTCCCGAAGCTGTTCCAGGGGCCGTCCTTTCTCAGCCCGGCGCTCTACATCCTGGTGGTGCCGCTGGGTTTCCGGCTCACCTGCTACTACTACCGCAAGGCGTACTACCGGTCGTTCTGGCTGTCGCCGCCGGCCTGCGCGGTCGCCGAGCCGCACAAGAGCTACACCGGCGAGACCCGTGCCCCCCTGATCGGCCAGAACATCCACCGGTACTTCTTCGCGGCCGGGCTGGTGTTCAACGTGATCCTGACCTACGACGCCGTGCTGGGCTTCCGAGACAGCCGCGACCACTGGGGTCACATGGGCCTGGGCACGCTGGTGCTGTGCGCCAATGCCGCGCTGCTGTGGCTGTACTCGGTGTCCTGCCACTCCTGCCGCCACATCATCGGCGGCCGGCTCACGCACTTCTCCAAGCACCCGGTGCGCTACCGGTTCTGGACCCTGGTCTCCCGGCTGAACACCAAGCACATGCAGTACGCGTGGGTCTCGCTGTTCGGCGTCGCGCTGAGCGACCTGTACGTGCGCCTGCTGGCTACCGGTGCCTTCTCCGACCCGCGCTTTTTCTAAGGACAGGTCTGCCGACAGATGGAGCTAAAGCGTCACTCCTACGACGTGCTCGTGATCGGGGCCGGCGGGGCCGGTCTGCGGGCTGCCATCGCGGCCCACGAGGCCGGTGCGAGGACCGCGGTGGTGTGCAAGTCCCTGCTGGGCAAGGCGCACACCGTCATGGCCGAGGGCGGGATCGCCGCGGCCATGGGCAACGTGTATGCCGAGGACAGCTGGCAGGTGCACTTTCGGGACACGATGCGCGGCGGCAAGATGCTCAACCACTGGCGGATGGCCCAGTTGCACGCCCAGGAGGCGCCCGACCGGGTCCGGGAGCTCGAGGACTGGGGGGCGCTGTTCGACCGGACGCCCGAGGGCCTCATCTCGCAACGGGACTTCGGCGGCCACCGGTTCGCCCGGTTGGCCCACGTCGGCGACCGGACGGGCCTGGAGCTGATCCGTACCCTGCAGCAGCGCGCCGTCGGGCTGGGCATCGAGGTGTTCATGGAGTCGACGGTCACGCGGCTGCTGACCGGCGACGACGGCGTACAGGGCGCGTTCGGCTACTGGCGCGAGTCCGGGCGCTTCATCGCCTGGCAGGCGCCGGCAGTGGTACTGGCCACCGGCGGGATCGGCAAGTCCTACAAGGTGACGTCCAACTCCTGGGAGTACACCGGCGACGGGCACTCCCTCGCGCTGCAGGCCGGTGCCGGCCTGGTCAACATGGAGTTCGTCCAGTTCCACCCGACCGGCATGGTCTGGCCGCCGTCGGTCCGCGGCATTCTGGTCACCGAGTCGGTCCGGGGCGACGGCGGCGTGCTCAAGAACTCCGATGGCACCCGCTTCATGTTCGACTACATCCCGGACTACTTCCGCAAGGAGACGGCCGAGACCATCGAGGAGGGCGACCGCTGGTACGACGACAAGAAGAACAACCGCCGCCCTCCCGAGCTGCTCCCGCGCGACGAGGTCGCGCGGGCCATCAACACCGAGGTCAAGGCCGGGCGTGGATCGCCGCACGGCGGGGTGTTCCTGGACATCGCCTCGCGCCGCTCGACCGAGTACATCCGCAAGCGCCTGCCGTCGATGTACCACCAGTTCATGGAGCTGGCCGAGGTCGACATCACCGCCGAGGCAATGGAGGTCGGCCCGACCTGCCATTACGTCATGGGCGGGGTCGAGGTGGACCCGGACACCGCGGCGGCCCGCGTCCCGGGGCTGTTCGCGGCCGGTGAGGTCGCCGGCGGCATGCACGGCTCCAACCGACTCGGCGGCAACTCGTTGTCGGACCTGCTGGTGTTCGGTCGGCGGGCCGGTGCGGCGGCCGCGGCGTACGGGCTCGCCCACAGCTCGGGAGGCGCGCTGGACGAACAGGCGCTGTCGGCCGGCGGGGCGGCCGCCCTCGCGCCGTTCGAGCGTGAGGGCGGCGAGAACCCGTACACGATCCAACACGACCTGCAGGAGACGATGAACGATCTGGTCGGCATCATCCGCACCGCGCCCGAGATCGAGGCCGCACTCGAGCGGATCGCCGCGCTCAAGCAGCGGGTGGGGGACCTGTCCGTCGAGGGCCACCGCCAGTACAACCCGGGCTGGCACCTGGCGCTGGACCTGCCCCATATGCTGCGGGTCTCGGAGTGCATCGCCCGGGCGGCGCTCGAGCGGCAGGAGAGCCGTGGCGGCCACACGCGCGATGACTTCCCGGGGCCGACCACCGAGTGGGGGGCGCTCAACGTCATCTGCTCAGAAGTCGACGGCGCCATCTGCCTGACCCGGCAACCGCTCCCGCAGATGCCCGCTGAACTCGCCACCCTGTTCGAGGAGAGCGCATGACCTACGACGTCCGGCTCCGCGTCTGGCGAGGGGACGCAAGCGCCGGCGAGCTGCGCGACTACACCGTCCCGGCGAACGACGGGGAAGTGGTCCTGGACGTCATCCACCGGCTGCAGGCGACCCAGGCCGGCGACCTGGCGGTCCGCTGGAACTGCAAGGCCGGCAAGTGCGGTTCGTGCAGCGCCGAGATCAACGGCCGCCCGCGGCTGATGTGCCTGACCAGGATGAGCACCTTCGGCGAGGGCGAGGTGCTCACGGTGACGCCGATGCGGACCTTCCCGGTCATCCGGGACCTGGTCACCGACGTGTCCTACAACTACGAGAAGGCCAGGCAGATCCGGCCGTTCACGCCGAAGCCGCGCGAGGCCGACGGCTCGCACCGCATGCAGCAGATGGACGTCGAGCGCTCGCAGGAGTTCCGCAAGTGCATCGAGTGCTTCCTGTGCCAGGACGTCTGCCACGTCATCCGGGACCACGAGGACAACAAGAGCGCCTACGCCGGCCCGAGGTACCTCATGCGGATCGCCGAGCTCGAGATGCACCCGCTGGACGACCTGGACCGGCGGCGGGACGCGCAAGACAGCTTCGGGCTGGGGATGTGCAACATCACCAAGTGCTGCACCGAGGTGTGCCCGGAGGGCATCCACATCACCGACAACGCCCTGATCCCGCTCAAGGAGCGGGTGGTGGACCGCAAGTACGACCCGCTCACCTGGCTGGGCGCGAAGATCGGGCGCCGGCCGCATCCCTAGTTTGCCCGCGGGCGTCCAGCAGCTCCTTCGCCGGAGCTGCCTGCGGGTCCAGCGGCGGCGGGACGGGCACGGTCCACATCCACTCGCGCAGCAGGTCGCGTTCGTGGGTGAGCCCGTCCAGCGTGGTGGTCGGCGGCGCCAGCTCCGGTGACCAGAACAGCGCATCGAAGGGGCACACCTCGACGCAGATGCCGCAGTACATGCACAGTGCGAAGTCGATCGCGAAGCGGTCCAGCACGTACTGCACCTTCGGCCGCGAGCCCGGCAGCACGACCGTCTCGGTGTGTGAGTCGATGTAGATGCACCAGTCCGGGCACTCGCGAGCGCACAGCATGCAGACGGTGCAGTTCTCCTCCAGCAGCCCGATCACACCCCGCGAGCGCGGCGGGGGGGCCGCCGGCTGCTGCAGGCTCGCCCGGACCATCGCCAACCCGTCGGCGAGGCTCACGAGGACGACCAGGGCGGTACGCCGGGCGGGCTCGGCCGCCGCCGGCGTACCGGAAGATCGGTGCCGGACTCCCCCGGCTCCTTGACGCCCGGCCACGGCGTGACTCCGCGTGCAGCGAGCGGGAAGTCCTTGCGCAGGGGATGCCCCTGGAAGCTGGCATCGAGCAGCAGCGGGCCCGGCGCCGGGTGGCCGTCGAAGGCGATGCCGAACATCTCCGTGGTCGCCCGCTCGTGCCAGCCGGCGCCGGCGAAGACCCCGACGAGTGAGGGGACGTGGGCGTCCTCCCACGGGCAGCGGGTGCGCAGCACCAGGCCCTCTCTCCTGGTCGGCGACCACAGCCGGAGCACCACCTCGAAGCCGTCCTGCTCCAGGTCCACGGCGGTCAGCACGTCGAAGAAGTCCAGCCCCAACTGCCCGAGGCAGGCGACGGCCGCGGCGACCCAGGCGCTGCGGTCCAGCTCCACCCCCAGCACGGCGTACGAGGTGGTGGTGGGGGTGGCGAGCACGGCCTCCACCTGCTCGGCCAGGCTCACAGCGGCCGCCGATGCTCGGCGGGATGTGGGAGTGAGGTGGCAGGTGAGAGTGGGGGGGCGGCGGCGTGCTGCTGCTGGAGCAGCTGGAGACCCTGGAGCAGGGCCTCGGGGCGGGGTGGGCAGCCCGGGACGTAGACGTCGACGGGCACGATCTGGTCGACGCCCTTGGTGACGACGTAGGAGTCCCAGTAGGGGCCACCGCAGTTGGCGCAGGCACCGAAGCTCAAGACGTAGCGGGGCTCGGCGAGCGCGTCATAGAGCTGGCGTACGGCGGGGGCGGTGCGGTCGGTCAGGGTGCCGCTCACGACCAGCACGTTCGCGTGAGCGGGAGTCGGTGCGAGCTGGGCCCCCACGCGAAGGAACGCACCCTCGGTGAGCGAGGCGGCCACGAACTCCACCGCGCAGCAGGCCAGGCCGAGATCCAGCAGGGACAGCGTCCAGCGAGGGCCCCAGTCCAGGACCACGCGGACCGGTTCGAGGGCCACGGTCAGCCGGTGCGGGCGAGCACGAAGTCGGTGAGCGCGAGCAGGGCGTCGCGCGCGGGGCTCGGCGGCAGCTCGCCGGCGATGGAACGGGCGGACTCGACGCAGCCGGCCAGCCGGGCCCGGGCCTGCTGGGTGGCCGGGTGCGCCCGGAGCAGCCGGAGCGCCTCTGCGAGCAGTGCGTCGTCGCTGAGATCACCACACAGCAGGGTCCGCAGTTGATCGCCGCCCGGGTCGTCGGCGGCGCGGACGAGCAGGACCGGCAGGGTCGCGACGCCCTCACGCAGGTCGGTGCCCGGCGTCTTGCCCGATTCCTCGGGGTCGCTAAGCACGTCGATCAGGTCGTCGGAGAGCTGGAAGGCGACCCCGATGGCCTCGCCGTACGCCGCGACGGTGTCGACGTGCCCGGCCGGGGCGCCCGACATCAGCGCGCCGAGCCGGGCGCTGGTGGCGATGAGCGAGCCGGTCTTGTCGGAGAGGACCTTGAGGTGGTGCTCGACGGGGTCGGCGCCGGCGAGCGGACCTGCTGTTTCGGCGATCTGGCCCTCGACGAGCCGGGCGAAGGTCCGTGCCTGCAGGTGCGTCGCCTCGGTGCCGAGGCCCGCGGTGAGGTCCGAGGCCCGGGCGAACAGGTAGTCGCCGGTGAGGATCGCGACGTTGTTGGTCCAGCGGGTGTTGGCGCTGGGTGCACCGCGCCGGACCTCGGCCTCGTCCATGACGTCGTCGTGGTAGAGCGTGGCCAGGTGGGTCAGCTCGACGACGACCGCGGCGTCCACGACGCCGGGGCGAGCGGGGTCGCCGAGGTGGGCGGCGAGCAGCGCGAGCAGCGGCCGCAGCCGCTTGCCCCCGGCGGCGAACAGGTGGCCGGCAGACTCCGACAGCAGCGGGTGACCGCTCGCCACAACCTCGCGCAGCCGGTCCTCCACCAGGGCCAGCGACCGGCGCACCTCGGCGGTCAGGGCCGGGTCGGCCGTGTCCAGGACCCCCGGGACGGCCGAGGCGGCGAGGCTCACCGGACGAACAGCGCGGCGCGGCCCGCCAGGTCCAGGACGGGCTGCGGCAGCACACCGAGCACGACGGTGACAGCGAGCCCCAGGCCGATGGCGACTGAGGTGTAGAGACTGGGCACGGCGACGGTCGGGCCGTCCAGGGCGGGCTCCTGGAAGAACATCAGCAGGACGACCTTGACGTAGAAGAACGCCGTGACGGCGCTGGCGACCACGCCCACGACCACCAGGACCGTTGCGCCGCCCTCGATGGCGGCCTTGAACACCGCGAACTTGGCCATGAAACCGCTGGTGAGCGGGATTCCGGCCAGGGCGAACAGCAAGAACGCGAACACCCCGGCGACCAGGGGGCTGCGCCGGCCCAGCCCGCGCCACTGCGACAGGTGGGTGGCCTCGCCGGCGCTGTCGCGCACGAGGCCGACGACCGCAAAGGAGGCGATCGTGGTGAAGCCGTAGGTCAGCAGGTAGAACAGCGAGCCCGACAGGCCGTCCTTGTTGATCGCGACCACCCCGACCAGGATGAACCCGGTATGGGCGATCGAGGAGTAGGCGAGCAGCCGCTTGACGTCGGTCTGGGTGACGGCGAGGACGGCGCCGACCACCATCGTGAGGATGGCGATGACCCACAGCATCGGGCGCCAGTCCCACTGGGTGCGCCCGAAGCCGACGTAGAACACGCGCAGCATAGCCCCGAACGCCGCGACCTTCGTACAGGCCGCCATCAGGGCCGTCACCGGGGTGGGCGAGCCCTGGTAGACGTCCGGCGTCCAGGCCTGGAACGGCACCGCCCCGATCTTGAACAGCAGGCCAACGCCGAGCATGGCGAGCCCAAGGTAGAGCAGGCCGTCGCTCTTGCCGGTCACGCCCGTGGCGTTGAAGATCGCGCCGAGGTCGACGCTGCCGGCGTAGCCGTAGAGCAGCGCCACGCCGTACAGGAAGAAGGCCGAGGCGAAGGCCCCGAGCAGGAAGTACTTGACGGCGGCCTCCTGCGAGAGCAGGCGGCGGCGCCGGGCCAGACCGGCCATCAGGTACAGCGGCAGGGACAGCACCTCGAGCGTCACGAACATCAGCAGCAGGTTGTTGCAGGCCGGGAACAGCAGCATCCCGCCGAGGGCGAACATTGCCAGCGGATACACCTCGGTCTGGATCCGGGAGCTCTCCGCCAGGCGCAGGTCGTCTCGGGTGCCGGGCAGCGAGGCGGCCTGCGAGACCACCTCGCCGCCGCTGGCATCCAGGCTCCGCTCGGAGAGCAGCAGCACGCTGCCGATCCCGAGCACGCACAGGGTGCCCTGCAGGAACAGGGTGGGACCGTCGATGGCGACCGCCGCCTCGGCCACCAGCCGGGTGGTGCCGGCGAGCAGGATCACCGCGACCAGCGCCGCGACCAGCCCGACGACCGCGACGACCACCTGCGTCGTACGCCGGGCGCCGTGCGGCACGACGGCCTCCACGAGCACGCCGAGCAAGGCCGCGACGAACACAATGAGGATCGGCGCGAGCGGTCCGTAGGCGATCGACGGCGCTTGGATGTCGGTGGGCATCGGTGCTACCTCCGGGCCGTGGCGGCCGTACGCGCGTCGGTCGGGGCCGGGTCGTGCGCACCGACGTCCTGCATGGTGAAGCCGATCGCCGGGTTGATGACGTCGGTCAGCGGCTTGGGGTAGAAGCCGAGCACGACCATGAGGGCGATCAAGGGGGCGAGTGCGACGACCTCGCGGAAGCGCAGGTCCCTCATCCGCTCGTGCGCGAGCGACAGCGCCCCCTGCATGGTGCGCTGGTAGAACACCAGGATGTACAGCGCGGCGAGCACGATGCCGATCGTGGCGAAGACCGCCGCGACCTTGTAGCGGGTGAAGGTGCCGACCAGGACGAGGAACTCGCTGACAAAGGTGGACAGGCCCGGCAGTGCCAGCGAGGACAGTCCGCTGACGAAGAACAGCGCGGCCAGGACTGGGGCGACCTTGGCGATGCCGGAGTAGTCGCTGGTGATGCGGCTGCGCCCGCGGGCCACCAGGAAGCCGATGACCATGAACAGCGCGCCCGTCGAGAGGCCGTGGTTGACCATGTACAGCACGGCGCCGGTCCCGGCCTGGGTGGTGAAAGCGAAGCAGCCCATGCCGATGAAGCCGAAGTGAGCGACCGAGGTGTAGCTCACCAGCCGCTTCATGTCCTTCTGCCCCATGGCGAGCAGGGCGCCGTACAGCACCCCGACCACCGACAGCGCGATGACGTACGGCGCGAGCGTGCGACTGGCGTAGGGGAACAGCGGCAGGCAGTACCGCAGGAAGCCGAACGTGCCGACCTTGTCCAGGACGCCCACGAGCAGCACGGCGGTGCCGGCGGGGGCCTCGGCGCCGGCGTCCGGCAGCCAGGTGTGGAACGGGAACAGCGGCGCCTTGATGGCGAAGGCGATGAAGAAGCCGCTGAACAGGGCGAGCTGCACCGGGTGGCTGATGTCCAGCCGGCTCAACGTGGTGAAGTCGAACGTGCCCGTGCCCTGGCCGGTGGACACGACGTACAGGCCGATGACCGCGGCGAGCATGAGCAGGCCGCCAAACAGGCTGTACAGCAGGAACTTCACCGCGGCGTAGGACCGGCGCGGGCCGCCGTAGGAGCCGATCAGGAAGTACATCGGGATGAGCATCGACTCGAAGAACACGTAGAACAAGAACACGTCGGTCGCCGCAAACACCCCGATCATCATGGTCTCGAGCACGAGCAGCAGGGCGAAGAAGGCCTTGGCGCTCTTGCGCTGCGCGACCGGTGCGTCCGAGCCCTCGAGCGCTTTGATGGGCTCCGCGTCGTCCCAGCTGGCCAGCAGGACCACCGGGACGAGCACCGCAATCAGGGCGATGAGCACCAGGGCAATGCCGTCGACGCCCACGGCGTAGCGCACGCCGAAAGCCGGGATCCAAGCGTGGCTCTCGGCGAACTGGAACCGGCCACCGCTGGGCCGGAACTGCGCCGACATGACGATGGTGAGGACGAGAACGACCAGCGACGTCAGCAGCGCGACCTGCTTGGCGAGCTGGGGCCGCCGGGCCGGGAGCAGCAGGACGATGACGGCCGCGCCGACCAGCGGCACGGCGCCGATCACAGTGAGCCAGGGGAAGGTGGTCACGAGCCGAGCCGCACGGCGAGCAGGGCCAGCACGACGAGCACAGCTCCTCCGAACATCGACAGGGCATAGGACCGCACGAAGCCGGTCTGGGCGCGGCGCAGGCGCCCGGACCCCCCGCCGACGCCGGCGGCCAGAGCGTTGACAGCCCCGTCGATCCCGCGGTTGTCGAAGAACACCAGCGCGCGGGCGAGGTACTGCCCGGGCCGCATGAGCAGCGACTCGTTGAGGGCGTCGAGGTAGAGGTTGCGCCGGGCCGCGACGGTCAGCGGCGTGACCGCGACCGGCGGGGTGGTCGGGACGGCCTTGCGCACGTACTGCAGGTAGGCGCCGAGCACGCCCCCTGCCACGACCAGCAGCGTGATCGCGGTCAGGACGACGCGGGAGATCGTGTGCACGCCGACCTCGACCGAGGGACCGAGCGAGGGCTCGAGCCAGTTCTGCAGCGCGCCCCCGAGGGTGAGCAGGAACCCGGAGGCCAGCGAGCCGACGGCCAGCAGCACCATGGGTCCGGTCATCGTGGCCGGCGACTCGTGCGGGTGGACCTGTCCGGTCCAGCGCTTCGGGCCCAGGAAGGTCATCACCATCAGCCGGCTCATGTAGTACGCCGTGAGGCCGGCGCCGAGCAGGGCGATGGTCCCGAGCAGGTATCCGCTCGTCCCGCCCTTGTCGTACGCCGCCTCGATGATCTTGTCCTTGGAGAAGAAGCCGGCGAACGGCGGCAGCCCGATGATGGCGAGGTAGCCGCTGAGGAAGCAGCCGAAGGTCAGCGGCATGACCTTGTACAACGCGCCGAAGCGCCGCATGTCCACCTGGTCGTCCATTGCGTGCATGACCGAGCCGGCCGACAGGAACATGCAGGCCTTGAAGAAGCCGTGGGTCAGCAGGTGCAGGATCGCGATCGCGCCAGCGCCCTTGATGCCGACGGCCAGGAACATGTAGCCGATCTGACTGACGGTGGAGTACGCCAGGACCTTCTTGATGTCGTCGTAGGCGCAGCCGATGACGCAGCCGATGACCAGCGTGACCGCGCCGATGATCGTGACGACCGTGCGGGCATCCGGCGAGGCGTCGAAGACCGGCGTCGAGCGGGCGATCAGGTAGACCCCGGCGGTGACCATGGTGGCGGCGTGGATCAGCGCCGACACCGGGGTCGGGCCCTCCATCGCATCGGGCAGCCAGGTCTGCAGCGGGAACTGCCCCGACTTGCCGCAGGCGCCGAGCAGCAGCAGCAGGCCGATCGCGGTGGCCGTGCCGGCGCCGAGCAGGCCGGCGCCGCCGAGCACCCCGGCGTAGGAGGTGGTGCCGAGCGCCGTGAACATGACCATGATCGCCAGGCTGAGGCCGACGTCGCCGACCCGGTTGACGATGAAGGCCTTCTTCGCCGCGGTGGCGGCGCTCGGCCGGGTGTACCAGAAGGCGATGAGCAGGTACGACGCGAGCCCGACGCCCTCCCAGCCGACGTAGAGCGCGAGGTAGCTGTCGCCCAGGACCAGCAGGAGCATCGCGGCGATGAACAGGTTCAGGTAGGCGAAGAAGGTCTTCTTGCGCGGGTCGTGCTCCATGTACCCCAGGGAGTACACGTGGATGAGGAACCCCACGCCGGTGATGAGCAGGACGAACGTCGCCGACAGCGGGTCGAACAGCAGGCCCGCGTCCACCTTGAAGCCCGCGACCGGGATCCAGGAGAACAGGTGCTGGTCGACCGAGCGCGCCCCCGTGGCCATGCCGCGCAGCGCGAAGAACTCGACCAAACCCAGGACAAAGGCCGCGCCGGTGGTCGCGCAGGCAAGGTAGGGGCCCCAGCCACGGGTACGGCTGCCACCGAGCAGCAGGACGGCCGCGCCGAGGGCGGGCAGCGCCACGAGCAGCGGCAGCAGGCTCAGGGCGCCGCTGGCCGGGACGTAGTGGACGCCGGTGACGGCGAGGACCGTGCTCACGCCGAGGCTGCTCGGGAGGTGGGGCGGTGCACGGGTCGTCGTCCTCGTCTCAGGCGGGGGGCGGGGGGCGGGGCGGTCGCTAGTACTTCAGCAGGTTGGCGTCGTCGACCGACGCCGAACGCCGGGTCCGGAAGATGCTCATGATGATGGCCAGACCCACCACAACCTCGGCGGCCGCGACCACCATCACGAAAAAGGCCATGATCTGACCGTCCAAGGTGCCGTTGACGCGGCTGAAGGTCACGAGCGTCAGGTTGACCGAGTTCAGCATCAGCTCGACGCACATGAACACCAGGATGGCGTTGCGGCGCAGCAGCACCCCCAGGGCGCCGATAGTGAACAGCAGGGCGGCGACGAACAGGTAGGAGTTCGGGTTCACGAGGATCGCACCGGGCCGCGGGCCGGGTCCTCGGCGCCGGACTCGTCCGACTCGCCCAACTCGCGAAGGGTCGGCGCGACGCTGTCCGGCGCGACCCTACCGTCGGGCAGGAGGGCGCCACTGGCGATCGAGTCGTGGGTGGCATACACGCCCGGGCCGGGCAACGGATAAGGGTGCGAGCCGGTGAAGCGGGCCCGCGACCGCTGCTTCTGGGTCTGGCGCGGCTCGTGGCGTTCCTTGTGGGCCAGCACCATCGCACCGAGCGCGGCGGTGATGAGCAGCGCACTCGTGACCTCGAAGGCGAAGACGTACCGGGTGAACAGCAGCCGGGCGATCCCGACGACATTGCCCTCGGCGTTCACCTGGGCCAGCCCTTGGGCCGGCGCGTCGCTGACCGCGCCCCCAATCTCCCCCACCAGCAGCCCGGCGAAGCCGAGCCCGAGCACGAAGGCCGCGACGCGCTGGCCGCGCAGGGTCTCCACGAGCGAGTCGGCCGAGTCGACGCCGACCAGCATGAGCACGAACAGGAACAGCATGAGGATCGCACCGGTGTAGACGATCACCTGTACGGCGGCCAGGAACGGGGCGTCCTGCAGGGCGTAGAGCCCCGCGAAGCTCAGCATCACGCCGGCCAGGAACAGCGCGGCGTGCACGGCGTTCTTGGCAAAGACCATCGCGGTGGCAGCAACTACGGCCAGCGGGGCAAGGATCCAGAAGCCGACCTGCTCGCCGGTCCCCGAGGTGGCGAGAATGCTGACGCTCACGCCGCGCCACCGGCGTTGTTCGTACCGACGTAGTAGTCCGTCTCGTTGCTGCCGAGCAGCATCGGGTGCGGCGGCTGCTGCATCCCGGGCAGCAGTGGGGCCAGCAGCTCGTCCTTGGTGAAGATCAGTCGCTGCCGACTGTCATCAGCCAGCTCGTAGTCGTTGGTCATAGTCAGCGAGCGGGTCGGGCAGGCCTCGATGCACAGGCCGCAGAAGATGCATCTCAGGTAGTTGATCTGATAGACGGCGGCGTAGCGCTCCCCGGGGGAGAACCGCGCCTGCTCGGTGTTGTCCGCGCCCTCGACGTAGATCGCGTCGGCCGGGCAGGCCCAGGCGCACAGCTCGCAACCGATGCACTTCTCCAGCCCATCGGGGTGCCGGTTGAGCAGGTGCCGGCCGTGGTAGCGCGGGGCCACCGGACGGACGAACTCCGGGTACTCCTCGGTCGTCGTCTTCTTGAACATCGTCGCGAAGGTGACCCCGAAGCCCTTCATCGGGTCCAGGAAGCTAGCCAAGAGGTGCCTCGTCTGTGGAGGAGCTGGGGATGGGCGTGAGGGGGATCGAGCCACCCGAGGGTACGTCGGTGCCGGACCGGGCCGGGATGGCGCCGGTCAGCTGCAGCGAGCGGGGGGAGGGCGGCACTACCAGGTCCAGCGGCGGGATCGGGAACCCGCCGTCGGCAACCTCGGCCAGCCCGTTGTCCTGCTCGATCTCCTGCTCGGTCTCGGGTTGCTTCTGCGGAAGGGCATAGAACAGCGCGAACAGCACGACCACGGCGATGCCGATGTACGTCAGTCGCTGCTGGGTCGAGCTGACCTGTGTGCTCAGCGTACGGATGGCGGCCACGAGCAGGATCCACACCAGGCTGACCGGGATCAGCACCTTCCAGCCCAGCTTCATGAACTGGTCGTACCGCATCCGCGGCAGCGTCCCGCGCAGCCACACGAAGAAGAAGATGAGCACCAAGACCTTGAGCAGGAACCACACGATCGGGAAGAAGCCGGTGCTGAGCACCTCGACCCGTGAGAACGGGAACGGTGCCCGCCAGCCGCCCAGGAACAGCGTGGTGCACAGCGCGGAGACGGTGACCATGTTGATGTACTCGGCCAGGAAGAACATCGCGAACTTCAGCGAGGTGTACTCGGTGTGGAACCCGCCGACGAGCTCACTCTCGGCCTCGGGCAGGTCGAACGGCGCCCGGTTGGTCTCCCCGACCATCGCGATGACGTAGATGGCGAACGAGACCGGCAGGGTGATGAAGAACCAGACGTGGGACTGCGCGGCGACGATCTCGCTGGTGGACAGCGACCCGGCATAGAGGAACACCGCGACGAACGACAGGCCCATCGCCACCTCGTAGGAGATGACCTGAGCGGCCGAGCGCAGGCCGCCCAGCAGCGGGTACGTCGACCCGCTCGACCAGCCGGCGAGCACGATCCCGAACACCCCGAGCGAGGAGCAGCACAGGATGAACAGCACGCCGACCGGCAGATCGGTGAGCTGCAGGGCGGTCTGGTGCCCGGCGATGGAGACCTTCGGGCCGAACGGGATGACCGAGAAGGCCAGGAAGGCCGGTACGGCGGACAGGATCGGCGCGAGGACGTACACCGGCTTGTCCGCCAGCTGCGGGATGATCTCCTCCTTCAGCGCCAGCTTGAGCCCGTCGGCCAGCGACTGCAGGTAGCCGCGCGGCCCGGTGCGGTTGGGCCCGGTGCGCTGCTGCATCCAGGAGACGACCTTGCGCTCGAACACGATGCTGAACAGCGTCATGACCACGAGCAGGACGAAGACGAAGACCGCCTTGCCCAGGGTCAGCCACCACGGCTCGTGGCCGAAGCTGGTGATCGGCAGCTGAGTGTTGTCGACCGTGGACAGGCTCAGGATCGGGCTCATGCAGCGCCCCCGGGTCGAAGTCGGACGAGGTCGCCGGAGACCGCCGCGAGGTCCCGGCGTACCGCGGCGTCCGGCGAGCGGGTCGGCAGCCAGACGACGCGGTCGGGCAGGTCGGCCACGACCAGCGGCAGCTCGACGCTGCCGCGTTCGGTGCTGACCTGCACGAGCTGGCCCTGGACGACGCCGACCTCGGCCGCCGTAGCGGCCGACAGGTGCAGCCGGACCTGCTTGGCGGTCCCGGCCAGGTGCGGCTCACCGTCCTGCAGCGAGCCGTCGTCGAGCAGCCAGTGCCAGGTCGACAGCACCGCTTCACCCGCCTGCGGCTGGACTCGCGCCCACCCGTCGTACGACGGGGTGGGGGGGTGGGTGGCAGCCACCCCGATGCGGGCGATCTCCGCCCGGGCCGAGGCCGTGTCCGGCAGGTGGATCGGTGTGTCGAGCTCGTCGGCGAGGGTGTGCAGGACCCGGCCGTCCGGCAGCGCCCCGGTGGTGCGCAGCACCAGGTCGAACGGTCGGGCGCGGCCCTCCCAGTCCAGGTAGGTGCCGCTCTTCTCGACGGCGGCGGCCACCGGGAGCACGACGTCGGCCCGGTCGGTGACCGGTGAGCGGCGCAGCTCCAGGCTGACCAGGAAGCCGACGGCGTCCAGCGCGTCCAGGGCCAGTTCCGGGTCGGGGCAGTCCGCGGGGTCCACACCACCGACGACCAGGGCATCGAGCTCGCCGGCGCGGGCGGCCTGCAGGATGGCCGTCAGGTCCCGGCCGGCGGCTGCCGGGACGGTGCCCCAGACCGCCTCGACCTCAGCGCGGGCGACCGGGTCGGTGACCAGGCGACCGCCGGGCAGCAAGGTCGGCAGGGCGCCGGCGTCCACAGCCCCACGCTCACCGGCGCGCCGGGGAACCCACGCCAGTCGGGCCCCCGAGGCGGTCGCGAGCCGGGCCGCCGCCGACAGCGCTCCGGGGACGGCCGCGAGGCGCTCGCCGACGAGCAGGACCGCGCCCGGGCGGCGCAAGGCCATCGCCGCGTCGTCGTCGGAGGAGACGAGCGCCCCGAGCACCCGCGCCTCCTCGCCCGGGACGGTCTGCAGCAGCGTCGCACCGGTCTTGACCGCGCCCGGGGAGCGGAACGGGGCGAGGGTGAAGATCCGGGTGCCGTGCCGCCGGGCCGCCTTGCGCAGGCGCAGGAACACGATCGGCGACTCCTCCTCCGGCTCGAAGCCGGCGAGCACCACCGCCGGTGCCTTCTCCAAGTCGTCGTAGGTCGTCTCGAGATAGCGGCCGGCGACCGAGCTGGCGAGGAAGGCGAGCTCCTCGTCACCGCCCGGCCGGGCCCTGCTGTCAATGTCGTTGGTCGCCAGCGCGACGCGGGCGAACTTGGCGTAGGCGTAGGCGTCCTCGACGGTCAGCCGCCCACCGGGCAGGACGCCGGCGCGCACGCCGCGCAGCCCACGCGCGGCGACCTCGAGCGCCTCGGTCCACGACGCCGGGCGCAGCCGGCCGTCCTCGCGGACCAGGGGTGTGGTGATGCGGTCGGCCTGGGTGGCGTAGGTGAACGCCCAGCGGCCCTTGTCGCAGTTCCACTCCTCGTTGACCTGCGGGTCGTCGCCGGACAACCGGCGCAGCACCTTGCCGCGACGGTGGTCGGTGCGCAGGGCGCACCCGGACGCGCAGTGCTCGCACATCATAGCAGTGGAGACCAGGTCGAAGGGCCGGGCCCGGAACCGGTACGCCGCGCCGGTAAGCGCACCGACCGGGCAGATCTGCACGGTGTTGCCCGAGAAGTAGCTCTCGAAGGGCTGGTCGGAGTAGATGGCGATCTGCTGCAGCGCACCGCGCTCGAACATCTCGATGAAGGGGTCGCCGGCGATCTGCTGTGAGAACCGGGTGCAGCGCGCGCACAGCACGCACCGCTCGCGGTCCAGCAGCACCTGGCTCGAGATGGCGATCGGCTTGGGGTAGGTGCGCTTGACGTCGCGGAAGCGCGACTCCCCCGGGCCGTTGCTCATCGTCTGGTTCTGCAGCGGGCACTCGCCGCCCTTGTCGCAGACGGGGCAGTCCAGCGGGTGGTTGATGAGCAGCATCTCCAGCACACCGCGCTGCGCCTTCTCGGCCATGGCGCTGGTGAGCTGGCTCTTGACCACCATGCCCTCGGTGACCGTGGTGGTGCAGGCCGTCAGCGGCTTGCGCTGGCCCTCGACGTCCACGATGCACTGGCGGCAGGCACCGACCGGATCCAGCAGCGGGTGGTCGCAGAAGCGCGGGATCTGGATCCCGACGAGCTCGGCGGCCCGGATGACCAGGGTGCCCTTGGGGACCTGCACCTCGAACCCGTCGATGGTCAGCGTGACCAGATCGGTGGCGATCGCCACGTCCTGCGTGGTGGTCATGCGAGCGTCCCTGCGGCGGCGAACACGGTGGAGGCGACCGGGTCGAACGGGCAACCGCCGGAGCTGAGGTGGGCGGTGAACTCCTCGCGAAACAGCGCCACGCCCGACACAATCGGACTGACCGCTCCGTCGGCGAGCGCGCAGAAGGCGCGGCCGAAGATGTTGTCGCAGGTGTCGAGCAGCGTGGTGATGTCGGCCTCGGTCGCGGTGCCGGCCTCGAGCCGCTGCAGGATCTGCACCATCCAGTAGGTGCCCTCCCGGCACGGTGTGCACTTGCCGCACGACTCGTGCGCGTAGAACTCCGTCCAGCGCAGGATCGCCCGTACGACGCAGGTGGTCTCGTCGAAGCACTGCAGCGCCTTGGTGCCGAGCATCGAGCCGGCGGCGGTCACGCCCTCGTAGTCCAGCGGCACGTCGAGGTGGGCATCGGTGAGCAACGGGGTGCTGGACCCGCCGGGGGTCCAGAACTTCAGCCGGTGCCCTTCGCGCATGCCGCCGGACAGCTCCAGCAGCTCGCGCAGCGTGACGCCGAGCGGGGCCTCGAACTGGCCCGGGTTCTGCACATGGCCCGACAGCGAGTACAGCGTGTAGCCCTTGCTCTTCTCGGTGCCCATCGAGGAGAACCACTCGGCGCCGTTGCGCACGATGCTCGGCACGCTGGCGATGGACTCGACGTTGTTGACGACGGTCGGCGAGGCGTACAGCCCGTGGGTGGCCGGGAAGGGCGGCCGCAGCCGGGGCTGTCCGCGAAGGCCCTCGAGCGAGTCCAGCAGGGCCGTCTCCTCGCCGCAGATGTAGGCGCCGGCCCCGGCGTGCACGACGACGTCGAGGGAGTAGCCGCTGCCGTGGATGTCCTGGCCGAGGTGGCCGGCCTCGTAGGCCTGCTCGACGGCGTCCCGCACACGGCGCAGCACGTGCACGATCTCGCCGCGAATGTAGATGAAGGCTGTGCCGGCCCGGATCGCGTACGAGGCGATGATGACGCCTTCGACCAGAGCGTGCGGGTTCGCCATCATGAGCGGGGTGTCCTTGCAGGTCCCCGGCTCGCTCTCGTCGGCGTTGACAACCAGGTAGTGCGGCTTGGCGCCCTGGCCCTCGGCGCCCTGCGGGATGAAGCCCCACTTCATCCCGGTGGGGAAACCCGCTCCCCCACGGCCGCGCAGGCCGGAGTCCTTGACGAGCTGGATCAGCGCGTCCGGCTCCATGGCCAGGGCCGTGGTGAGCGCCGCGTAGCCGTCGTGGCGGGTGTAGCCCTCGATGGTGAACGAGTCGGGCTCGTCCCAGTGGGCGGACAGCACGGGGGTGAGGACCATGTCACTGCTCCGGGTTGGTTGCGGGCGCGCGGTCGCCGCGCTGCCGGGCGAGCTGCAAGCCGGACACGGTGGGCGGACCGGCGCTGACGCCTTGCTGGCCCAGCCCGTCGGGGAAGCCGGCGAGGGTGCGCGCGACCTGGGTGAAGGTCGGCAGCCGGTCGGGACCGCGGGTCGGCGGCGGCGGCGTACCGGCCCGGCAGGCATCGACGAGTTCCCGGGCTGAGGACGGCGTCTGGTTGTCGTAGAACTCCCAGTTGACCATCATCACCGGCGCGTAGTCGCAGGCCGCGTTGCACTCCAGGTGCTCCAGGCTGACGGTGCCGTCGGCCAGCGTCTGGTTGTGGCCGAGTCCGAGGTGCTCCTTGAGGCTGGCGAAGATCTCGTCGCCGCCCAGGACCGCGCACAGCGTGTTGGTGCACACGCCCACGTGGTAGGTGCCGGCAGGACGCCGGCGGTACATCGTGTAGAACGTCGCGACCGCGCCGACCTCGGCCTTGGTCAGCCCGATCTGCTCGGCGCACAGCGTGATGCCGTCCGGGCTGACGTAGCCCTGGACCGACTGGACCAGGTGCAGCATCGGCAGCAGGGCCGAGCGCGCCTTGGGGTAGCGGGCCATGATCTCCCGGGCCTCGCGCCGCGTCTGCTCGGTGAGCGGCGGCACCGTACCGGAATCCACGGGGGCCTCGGCCGTCACCGGTCGACCCCACCCATCACGGGGTCGATCGAGGCGACAGCGGCGATGGCGTCGGCGATCAGCGCCCCCTCGCACATCGCGGACGTGGCCTGCAGGTTGACGAACGAGGGATCGCGCACATGCACGCGGAACGGCCTGGTGCCGCCGTCGCTGACGGCGTGCACGCCGAGCTCGCCCCGCGGGGACTCCACCGCGACGTAGGCCTGGCCGGCCGGGACGCGGAAGCCTTCGGTGACCAGCTTGAAGTGGTGGATCAGGGCCTCCATGGAGGTACCCATGATCTTCTTCACGTGGTCCAGGCTCTGGCCCATCCCGTCCGCGCCGAGGGCCAGCTGCGCGGGCCAGCCGATCTTCTTGTCCTCGACCATGACCGGCCCGGGCTGCAGCCGCTCCAGCGCCTGGTCGATGATCTTCAGCGACTCACGCATCTCCCGCAGGCGTACCCGGAACCGGCCCCACACGTCCGAGCCCGCCTCGGTCGGCACGTCGAAGTCGTAGGTCTCATACCCGCAGTACGGCTCGGTCTTGCGCAGGTCCCAGGCGAGACCGGCCGCGCGCAGGATGGGACCGGTGACCCCGAGGGCGATGCACCCCTGCAGGTCCAGGTAGGCCACCGACTGGGTGCGCTTCTGCCAGATCGGGTTGCCACTGAGCAGCGAGTCGTAGGAGTCGAACCGCTCGGGCAGCACGGTCAGCAAATCCCGGATCTTCTCCACAGCCCCGGGCGGCAGGTCCTGGGCCACTCCGCCGGGCCGGACGTAGGCGTGGTTCATCCGCAGCCCGGTGATGCTCTCGAGCACGTCCAGGACGAGCTCGCGCTCGCGGAAGGCGGCCGTCATGGCGGTCAGCGCACCGAGCTCGAGGCCGCCGGTCGCCAGCCACACCAGGTGGGAGGCGATGCGGTTGAGCTCCATGCACAGCACGCGCAGCGTGGTCGCCCGCTGCGGCGGCGTGATGCCCAGCAGGCGCTCGACCGCCAGGCAGTACGCGGTCTCGTTGAAGATCGGCGCCAGGTAGTCCATGCGGGTCACGAAGGTGACGCCCTGGGTCCACGTCCGGTACTCGAGGTTCTTCTCGATGCCGGTGTGCAGATAGCCGATGACGGTCCGCGCGCTGGTGACCGTCTCGCCTTCGAGCTCGAGCACGAGCCGGAGTACGCCATGGGTGGACGGGTGCTGCGGCCCCATGTTGATGACCATGCGCTGGTCGTCCGCGGCCCCGGCCTCGATGGAGTCCCAATCGCCACCGGTGACGGTGTAGACCCGGCCCTCGGTCGTGAGCCGCTCGCCGGCGGCGTACGGATCGGCGTCGGCGTCGGCGTCGATCCGGGTGCTGCCGTCTGAGGTGGTGGTCATGCGTACGCCCTGCGCTCGTCGGGGGGCGGGATCTGCGCGCCCTTGTACTCCACCGGCACCCCGCCCAGTGGGTAGTCCTTGCGCTGCGGGTGACCATCCCAGTCGTCCGGCATGAGGATCCTGGTCAGGGCGGGGTGGCCGGTGAACTCGATGCCGAACATGTCCCACGTCTCGCGCTCGTGGAAGTCCGCGGTCGGGTAGACGCCGGTCACGCTAGGCACCTGCGGGGCCTGCTCGGTGACCGACACCTCGAGCCGGATCCGGCGTCGGTAGGTCATCGAGGTGAGGTGGTAGACCGCGTGCAGCCGCTCGGGTTGCGCCGGGTAGTCCACGCCGGAGACGCTGGACAGCAGCTCGAAGCGCAGGTTCGGGTCGTCACGCAGCACCAGGCAGACCTCGGCGATCCGCTCGGTCCTGAGGTAGACGGTCAGCTCGCCGCGGTCGACCACGACCCGCAGCACCGCATCGCTGAAACCCGGGTAAGCGGCCTCAAGGCTGTCGAGGGTCTCATCGAACCAGCCGCCGTACGGCCGGGGGCTGGACAGCCGAGCGTCGGCGCGACCGACCAGCCCGCCGTACCCGCTGGTGTCGCCGCCGAAAGTGGCGCCGAACATGTCCTGCCCGCTGTGCGCGACCGCCTCGCCGGGGCTGACCGCCGAGGGGGGCAGGCTCGTGCCGCCGGTGTTGACGGCGCCGGTCGGGTCGTGCTCGCCGGACGGGGTGACGCTCACGCCTCGCTCCCGGTCCGCGCGGCCTTGCGGCCGTCCTTGGAGTAGCGCACCGAGCTGGCAACGAGCTCGCGCGGCTGGTAGCCCGGCAGCTCGCGGCGCTTGCTGTTGGCGCCCAACGGCATCTCGCTGATCTTGTCGTGCAGCTTCAGGATCGCGTCGAGCAGCATCTCCGGGCGAGGCGGGCAGCCCGGCAGGTAGATGTCGACCGGAACGATGTGGTCGACGCCCTGCACGATCGCGTAGTTGTTGAACATGCCGCCGCTGCTGGCGCACACACCCATCGCGATGACCCACTTGGGCTCGGGCATCTGGTCGTAGATCTGACGCAGGACGGGCGCCATCTTCTGCGACACGCGGCCCGCGACGATCATGAGGTCGGCCTGCCGTGGCGAGGCGCGGAAGACCTCCATGCCGAAGCGGGCGAGGTCGTAGCGCCCCGCGCCGGCCGACATCATCTCGATCGCACAGCAGGCCAGGCCGAAAGTGGCCGGCCACAGCGAAGACTTGCGCGACCAGTTGACCAGCTTCTCGACGCTGGTCAGCAGCACCCCGCTCGGAATCTTCTCCTCAAGGCCCATGGACTAGTCCCACTCCAGACCGCCGCGCCGCCAGACGTAGGCGTACGCGACGAAGACGGTGCCGATGAACAGGACCATCTCGACCAGTCCGAACACCCCGAGCCGGGAGAACGCGACGGCCCACGGGTAGAGGAAGATGATCTCGATGTCGAAGACGATGAACAGCATCGCCGTCAGGTAGAACTTGATCGGGAACCGGCCACCGCCCATCGGCTGCGGGGTCGGCTCGATCCCGCACTCGTAGGCGTCGTACTTCGCGCGGTTGTAGCGCTTGGGACCGGTGAAGGAGGCGGCGAAAACCGAACCGATCGCGAAGGCCGCCGCCAGGGCGAACAGCACCAGGATGGGCAGGTAGTTCTGGAGCACCGTGCTGTCCTCCTTCTGAGTCCGGGGGCTGTTGGCAGCCTACGTGAGGGTGATCGGTCAGGCCGCTGGGGCGAGCCTGGAGAGCCCGTTCACGACCCGGTCCAGCGCGTCGCCGCCACGGGCGTCGGTGAGGTTCGCGAGCAGCTTCAGGGTGAACTTCATGAGCAGCGGGCGCGGCAGACCGTACTTCGTTGCTAGTTGCATGACGTGCGGGTTGCCGATCAGGTGCACGAAGGCCCGACCGAGCGTGTAATAGCCGCCGTACGTGGCCTTCATCGCCGTGGCGTAGCCCTGCAGAGCCTGCTCACGGGCTGGACCCGCGGGCCGGGCAAGGGCCTGCAGCGTGACCTCGGCCGCCAGCCGGCCGCTCTCCATGGCGTACGCGATGCCCTCGCCGTTGAACGGGTTGACCGCACCGGCGGCGTCGCCGACCAGCATCAGGCCGCGGGTGTAGTGCGGCTGGCGGTTGAACCCCATCGGCAGCGCCCCACCGCGGACCGGGCCGGTCGCGTGGGCCTCGTCGAACTGCCACTCGCCGGGCATCGACCCGGTCCAGCGCGCCATCAGCTTCTTGTAGTCGGTGTCCTGGAAGGCCTGGGTCGTGTTGAGGATCCCGAGCCCGACGTTGCTGGTGCCGTCACCGACGCCGAACACCCAGCCGTAGCCGGGCAGCAGGTCGCCGTTCGGCGCGCGCAGTTCAAGCCACGACTCGAGCATGTCGTCGTCGTGCCGCGGGCTCTGGAAGTACCGGCGCACCGCGACGCCCATCGGGCGGTCGTCGCGCTTGGCGAGCCCGAGGCCGAGGGCCAGACGGGCACTCGAGCCGTCCGCCGCGATGGTCACCGGCGCGCGGTAGGTCGTCTCGGTCCGGTCCGGGCCGACCTTGGCGGTCACGCCGACGACCCGTCCGGCGTCGTCCAGCAGGGCCCCCGTGACGTTGCTCAGCTCCTGCAGCCGGGCGCCGGCCTTCTGCGCGGCGCCGGCGAGCAGCTCGTCGAAGTCCAGTCGCGGCCGTACGAGACCGTGAGCCGGGTAGTCCGCGAGCTCCGGCCAGGGCAGCTCCAAGCACAGTCCGCCGCCGATGATCCGCAGGCCGCGGTTGCGGATGAACCCGTTGGCCCCGGTCGTGTCGATCCCCATGTCGATCAGCGTCTTGACCGCCCGCGGGGTCAGCCCGTCGCCGCACACCTTCTCGCGCGGGAACGCGGACTTCTCCAGCAGCAACACGTCGAGCCCGGCCTGAGCGAGCGCGTGCGCTGCGGCGCTGCCCCCCGGTCCGGCGCCCACGACGATGACGTCGGCGTCCTGCTGCACGGCGTCGAAGCGGCCGGCCACCGGTTTGGCTGTACTCACCGGACCTCCCCGTACGACTGGACGGCACCGCTTGTGAATGCTTTCACGAGCGGACCTAAGTGTACGGCGGAGCGGTCCAGCCGGCACGGCAGACCACAACCGCCACCGCCTCCCCCGCCGCCTCCACCTGCGCCGAGTACCACCATCCCCGCCGATGGCAGAAGCGGAGAGGCGCGCGCGGAACCGGGGCGGTGGGCGTACGGGCGGCCGGGCCGCAGTGGGCCGGCCGCCGGGCGTATTGGCGGCCGTGGGCGGCCGCCTTTGCGCCGGCCAACTCAGCGGGGGCGGGTGCCTCGGTGCAGGGCGACGATGCCGCCGCTGAGGTTGCGCCAGGCGACGTCGGCCCACCCGGCCTGCTGCAGCTGCGCCACCAGCGCGGGCTGCGTCGGCCAGGCCCGGACCGACTCGGCCAGGTAAACGTACGCGGACGGGTCGCTGCTCACCCGACCGGCCACGACCGGCAGCGCGCGCATCAGGTAGTTGAGGTAGACCGCGCGAAACGGCGCCCAGGTCGGTGAGCTGAACTCGCACACGACCAAGCGGCCGCCAGGCCGGGTGACCCGCAGCAGCTCGGCGAGGGCCAGGCCGGCGTCGGCGGTGTTCCGCAGGCCGAAGGAGATCGTCACCGCGTCGAACGAGCCGTCCGCGAAGGGCAGCCGTAACGCGTCCCCGGCCACGAGGTCCACGCCGTCGTGTCCGGCTCGCCGACCGACCTGCAGCATGCCGAGGGAGAAGTCGCAGCCGACGACGTCCGCGCCGCTCCCGGCGAGTGCCGCGCTGCTGGTCGCGGTACCTGCAGCCAGGTCGAGGACCCGCTCGCCGGGCCGCAGGTCCAGCGCCTGGCGCACCGCCGTACGCCAACCGCGGTCCCGTCCGAGGCTGAGCACGGTGTTGGTGAGGTCGTAGCGGGCCGCCACCTCGTCGAACATGGCGGCGACCTCAGCCGGGTCCTTTTCGAGCGTCGCGCGGGTCATGCCCTTATGGTCCCGCGCCGCCGTCGCACCCGCTGTTCTGGTCCGCGCCGATCAAGGCGATCCGCCCATGATCAGCCGCGCGATCATGGGCCTTCTGCCTTGATCGGCGAGGCACAGCCGGACCTGGAACTACGATCGAGCGTGCTCACCGCGGCGACCGTCGGCCTGCTGCGGGTCAGCACGGTCGCGGTCACTGACCCGGGCCCGCTGCTGGACCTGCTGCCCGAGCAGGGCGGCGTGGCGTGGATCAGTGGTGGCGAGGGTCTCGTCGGCTGGGGGACCGCAGCGCGCGTCGAGCTCGACGGGCCGGAGCCCTTCGCGGACGCACAGCGCTGGTGGACCGCCGTCACCGGTACCGCCGTCGTGCAGGACGAGATCCGGCTGCCCGGCAGCGGACTGGTGGCCTTCGGCTCGTTCGCCTTCGATGCCGACGCCGCCACCTCGGTGCTCATCGTGCCCGAAGTCGTCGTCGGCCACCGGGACGGTGCCTGGTGGATCACGACGATCGGGGACGGCCCCGCTGCCCTGCTGCATCCAAGCCAGCCGCGGGCTTCCGGCGAGGTGAGCTTCGCCGACGGCTCGCGTACCCCGACCGAGTGGATGGCGGTGGTCGCCGACGCCGTGCGCCGGATCGGGGCCGGAGCGGTCGAGAAGGTCGTGCTGGCCCGGGATGTGGAGGTGCGCACATCGGAGCCGGTCGACGTGCGCTGGCCGCTGCGGCAGCTCGCCCGGGACTACGCGGGCTGCTGGACGTTCGCCGTCGACGGTCTGCTCGGCGCGACCCCGGAGATGCTGGTGCGCCTGCAGGACGGCGTCGCGACCTCGCGCGTGCTCGCAGGGACCCTGCGCCGTAGCGGTGACGCCAACCGGGACGTCCGCCAGGCCAGCGCCTTCGCCCGATCGATCAAGGACATCGAGGAGCACGGGTACGGCGTCGGCTCGGTCTCCGACGCCCTTGCGCTGCACTGCGCGTCGGTCGAGGTGCCCGCCGACCCCTTCGTGCTCGAGCTGCCCAACGTGATGCACCTGGCCAGTGACGTGCGCGGCGTCGTCGTCGACGGCTCGACCTCGCTCGGGCTGGTCGCCGACCTGCACCCGTCAGCAGCGGTCTGCGGCACACCGACCGCCGTCGCCCTGCAGCTCATCCGCGAGATCGAGGGCCTGGACCGCGGGCGGTACGCCGGGCCGGTCGGCTGGCTGGACGCCAGCGGCGACGGCGAGTGGGGCATCGCGTTGCGCTGCGGTGAGGTCGACCCGCAGGACCCGTGCCGCGTACGGCTGTTCTCCGGCTGCGGGATCGTGGCCGGCTCGCAGCCCGAGCGGGAGCTCGCCGAGTCCGTCGCCAAGCTCGTCCCGATGCGCGACGCCCTGCAGGGCTGACTCCCCGCGCCCATTCCTCAGCGGCCCGGCGCGAGGGCGCGGGCGACGGCGGCGTGCAGCTGCCGGTCGAGGGCGACGGCTGCGGTCCGGTCGGTGCGCACCTCCACGACCCGTACCCCCTGGACCACCGCGAACGCGGTCCGGAGCTCGTTCCGGGTTGACGCCAGGACATGCGGCGTACGCGTGGCCGCGCACAGGGCCGCGAGGTCGACACGGTGCGGGGTGCCGAAGACCCGCTCGAAAGCGGCCTCGTGTCCGGGGCCGCCCTGCTCGAGCAGTCCGAAGATGGCCCCGCCATCGTTGTTCACGACCACGACAGTGAGGTCGGGGCGCGGCTCCTCGGGTCCCAGAACAAGGCCGTTGGCGTCGTGCAGGAAGGTGAGGTCACCGAGCAGCGCGAGGGTCGGGCCAGCGTGCGCGAGCGCCGCGCCCATCGCCGTGGACACGGTCCCGTCGATGCCCGCGACCCCACGGTTGGCCAGCACCCGAAGACCGGGACGGGAGCCGGAGAGGAACAGGTCGCGCACCGGCTTGGAGGAGCCGACCACGAGCAGCGAGCCAGCAGCCGCCACGACCTCCTGCGCGATCACCGGCTCAGCGAGACCGGGCCCGGCGTCGAGCAGCTCATGCACAACGGTCATGACGACCTGCCCGGCCAACTGCCAGGCCGGCAGCCAGGAAGCGTCGACCTCGCCGGCGCCGTCGTCCGCAGGGACCGCGGGCAGCACCCGCGCCGCGAGCCGGGAGGCGTCCGACCAGTCCCCACCCTGGGCCACGACGTCCGCAGGAGCCGAGGCGACCAGGCGTCCCACGGCCCGGCTCAGGGTCGGCCGGCCCACCACGAGGACCCGGGCCGGGCGGTGCTCGTCGAGGAAACCCGGCGCATCCAGGACGAGCTCGGCCGCCGCGACAAGGGTCAGACCGGCGCCGGCGCTGGCTGACGGTTCGGCGATAACGGGCCAACCGCGCGCCTCGGCGAGGGCCAGGGCCGCGGCCGTCGCTGCGGGAACGGCGTCGCCCAGCACGACGACCGTGCGGGCCGGCAGGTCATCCGCCACGGCTGGCGTTGCCGCGGACCCGGCACCGGGCGCTGCGGTGCCATGATCTGGCGCAGGCGGCTGCACCCGCGCCGTCCACGGCTGCCCGTCCGGCCGACCGTCCAGCGACTCGAGCCAGTCGTCGTCCCCATCCGGCACGAGCGGCTCCCGCAGCCCGAGGTTGAGGTGTACCGGGCCGGGTGCTCCCCCCAGGTCGCCCAGCGCCGAGGCCAGCGCGCGACAGGTGAGCCCGCGCCAGTAGGCGTTCTGCCCGGGACGGGCCTCCGGCGTGCCGACGTCGACGAACAGGCGCACCGCCCCGCCGTACAGGCCGATCTGGTCGATGGTCTGGTTCGCGCCGGTGCCGCGCAGCTCCGGGGGCCGGTCGGCGGTGAGCACGATCATCGGCACGTGCGAGTGCGCGGCCTCCAGGACGGCGGGGTGCAGGTTCGCGGTCGCGGTCCCGGACGTCGTGACCACCGCGACCGGGCGGCCCGAGGCCTTTGCCAGGCCCAGGGCCAGGAACCCAGCGGAGCGCTCATCGATCCGCACGTGCAGCCGGAGCCGACCGGCGGCGTCCGCGGCGTGCAACGCGAAGGCCAGCGGCGCCGACCGCGAGCCCGGGGACAGCACGCACTCGGTGACGCCGCCACGCACCAACTCGTCGACCAGGACGCGAGCCAGGGCGGTGGAGGGGTTCACGGCGCGGATCCTCGCGCAAGCACTGCGGCGCAGCGGACCAGCCGGGCCAGCCACCAGTCCCGACGGTCCTCCGGCGCGGCGTATGCCAGCAGAAGCTCGGGATCGGGACACACGGGCCCCGCCGCGATCGAGCCGCCGTGGCCGTCGAGCGACGGGCGTACGACGTCGCCGGCCAGCAGCGAGGCGGTCGCGAGCCCGCAGGCGTACGGCAGGTCGGGCAGCGCGGCGGCAAGGGCGACGCCGGCGGCGATGCCGACGGAGGTGTCCAGGGCGCTGGAGACGACCACCGGCAGCCCGCACGCCTGGGCGACCTCCAGGGCCCGGTGCACCCCGCCGAGGGGCGCGACCTTCAGCACCACGAGATCGGCGGCTCCGGCAAGCGCGACCCGCAGCGGGTCGGCGGCCTTGCGGATGCTCTCGTCGGCGGCGATGAGCACGCCGCGGCCCCGCAGCGCGGCCAGGTCCTCCAGCGACGCGCAGGGCTGCTCGGCGTACTCGAGGTCGAAGGGGGCGAGGGCCTCGAGGGCGGCGCGGGCCTCGGCCAGCGTCCAGGCTGCGTTGGCGTCGACCCGGACGCGGCCGGTCGGCCCGAGGGCCGCGCGTACGGCCGCGACCCGCGCCACGTCGTCGGCGAGCACCTGCCCGGCCTGCGCCACCTTGACCTTGGCTGTGGTGCAGCCCGGGAAGCGGGCCAGGACCGCCGGCACGTCCGGTGCGGCGACCGCGGGCACGGTCGCATTGACCGGCACCGACGTGCGCACTGCCGCAGGCCTGCCGACCGTCGCGGACTCGACCGCCGAGGCGAGCCAGCGGGAGGCCTCGTCGTCGTCGTACTCCAGGAACGGGGAGAACTCCCCCCAGCCGGCCGGCCCCTGCAGCAGCAGCGCCTCGCGGTGCTTCACGCCGCGGAACGGCACGCGCATCGGGAGCGAGACCACGTGGACGTCCAGGCCGGCCAGGACGGGGCTGGACGACGCGGGCACCGGCCTAGTCTGGCGCGCGTGGCTGACAACGTTTCGGATCCGTTCGACCGGGCGCAGTGGCGGCCGGTGCCGGGCTTCGAGCTGACCGACGTCACCTACCACCGGCACGTCGCGCCTGGCCGGGAGGGTGGGGTCGTACGGATCGCCTTCGACCGGCCCGAGGTGCGCAACGCCTTTCGACCGGGGACGGTCGACGAGCTCTACCGCGTGCTCGACCACGCCCGAATGAGCCCCGACGTCGGCTGCGTGCTGCTGACCGGCAACGGGCCGTCGCCCAAGGACGGCGGGTGGGCGTTCTGCTCCGGCGGCGACCAGCGGATCCGCGGCCGTTCCGGCTACCAGTACGACGGTGTCCCCGATCCGGCGCGGGCCGGCCGGCTGCACATCCTGGAGGTGCAGCGCCTCATCCGCACCATGCCCAAAGTGGTCATCGCGGTCGTGCCCGGCTGGGCGGCCGGCGGCGGCCACAGCTTGCACGTGGTCTGCGACCTGACCCTCGCCAGCGCCGAGCACGCCCGGTTCAAGCAGACCGACGCGGACGTCGGCAGCTTCGACGGCGGGTACGGGAGCGCCTTCCTAGCCCGCCAGGTCGGGCAGAAGTTCGCCCGGCAGATCTTCTTCCTCGGCGCCGAGCACAGCGCGCAGGACGCCTACCGGATGGGGATGGTGAACGAGGTCGTGCCGCACGCCGAGCTGGAGGCGACGGCCATCGCGTGGGCGCAGACGATCGTGGGCAAGAGCCCGACCGCGCAGCGGATGCTGAAGTTCGCGTTCAACGCCGTCGACGACGGCCTGGCCGGCCAGCAGGTCTTCGCCGGCGAGGCCACCCGACTGGCGTACATGACCGACGAGGCCGTCGAGGGGCGGGATGCGTTCCTGGACAAGCGCGAGCCCGACTGGGCGCCGTATCCCTACTACTTCTGATGCGCCGGCTGCAGGCCGTGCCGGCCGGGCCCGGGCCGGCGCTGTCCGCCGCCTTGCTCGCGGCGCTGGACGGCAGCGGGCCCGCCGTTCTGCCCGTCCCGCCCGACCCGGCCGAGGCCGCCCGGGTGCTCGCCGCGCTACGCCCGGATGAGCCGCTCGAGGACGACTCGGTGGCGCTGGTGGTCCCGACCTCGGGCTCGACGGGCGAACCCAAGGGCGTGCTGCTCACCGCCGGCTGCCTGCACGCCTCAGCCGTCGCCGCGGAGCAGCGGCTGGGGGGTCCGGGCCGCTGGCTGCTGGCCTTGCCCGTCACCCACATCGGCGGCCTGCAGGTGCTGCTGCGCTCGCTCGCGGCCGGCCACGAGCCGGTCACCGACAGCCTGGTCGAGGGCACTCCCCGGCTCGGTGCCGGTCGCCGCTACTGCTCGCTGGTACCCACCCAGCTGCGCCGCGCCTTGGCCGATCCAGCGGCGGCCGCCTCGCTCACGTCGTACGACGCGGTGCTCGTCGGTGCGTCCGCGACCCCGCTGCCGCTGCTGCAGCAGGCGCGCGACGCCGGGATCCAGGTGGTGACGACCTACGGCATGAGCGAGACCAGCGGCGGCTGCGTGTACGACGGGGTGCCGCTGCCGGGGGTCGACGCGACGCTCGACGCCCGCGGCCGGATCGCGCTGACCGGAGACGTCGTGGCCTTGGGTTATCGGCTCCGGCCGGAGCTCACTGCGGCCTCGTTCGCCGGCCGGACCTACACCACCAACGACCTCGGGCGGTACGACGACGGGCGGCTCACGGTGCTCGGCCGGGACGACGACGTAATCGTCAGCGGGGGCGAGAAGGTCTCCCCGGCCGCGGTCGAGGCGGCGCTCGCGGATCACCCGTCCGTCGCCGACGTCGCGGTGGTCGGGGTGCCCGACGCGGAGTGGGGGGCGCGCGTCGTAGCGGTCGCGGTGCTGCATCCGGGCGCGACGCTGACCCTCGAGCAGGCCCGCGCCCAGGTCGCCGCAATCGTGTCGCGCGTCGCCGCCCCGCGCGAGCTGCGCCTCACCCGCGCCCTGCCGCTGCTTCCCAGCGGCAAGATCGACCGCGGGGCCTTACCGTTGACGCCGCAATGACGACGGCGGCACAGTGGGTCGAGGGCGCCCGCCCCCGCACCCTGCCGGCCGCGCTGACGCCGGTCCTGATCGGCACTGGCGCCGCGGTCGCCGCCGGCGGCTTCCGGCCGGCCCGGGGCCTGCTGGCACTGGTCGTCGCGCTCGGCCTGCAGGTCGGCGTGAACTACGCGAACGACTACAGCGACGGGATCCGGGGCACCGACGCCCAGCGGGTCGGCCCGCTGCGACTGGTCGGCTCCGGGGTCGCCCGACCGGCCGCCGTCCGGGCCGCAGCTCTCGCTGCCTTTGCCATCGCGGCCGTTGCGGGGCTCGTGCTCGCCCTGCTCACCACACTGCTCCTGCTCATCGTCGGTGCGCTCGCTATCGCCGCTGCATGGGGCTACACCGGCGGCACGAACCCGTATGGCTACCGCGGGCTCGGCGAGATCTCGGTCTTCGTCTTCTTCGGCCTCGTCGGCGTGCTCGGCACGACCTATGTCCAGCTCGAGCGTCTCACCCTGCTCGCCCTGGCCGGCGGCGTGGCGAGCGGGTCGCTGGCCTGCGCGATCCTGGTCACCAACAACCTGCGCGACATCCCTACCGACCGCGCGGTCGGCAAGCAGACGCTGGCGGTGCGCCTGGGCGATCCACGCAGCCGCCTGCTGTACTCAGCTCTGCTGGCCGCACCCTTCGTCCTCGCCGTCGCACTGGCGGCTGCCCGGCCCGGCGCGCTGCTGTCCCTGCTGGCGCTCCCGCTGGTGATCGGCCCGCTGCGCCTGGTCCGCAGCGGGGCCCTGGGTCGCGACCTCGTCCCCGTACTGCAGCAAACCGGCCGGCTCCAACTCGTGTACGGCGTCCTGCTCGCGCTCGGGCTCGCCCTGCTCTGAGGGCGCCGCTCGCGCTCGGGATCGGCGTGGGCTGAGGGCGCCGCTCGCGCTCGGGATCGGAGTGGACTGAGAGCGCCGCTCGCGCTCCGGATCGCTGTGCTCGGAGGGGACCGCCGTCGAGGGTCGGGACACGCCCCGCTCCGCCAAGCGCGGTGGGGCGGTTCCCGACCCTCGCGCGCGCGCAACGGCCGAGACCGGCAGACTGCGCCGAACAGCCCGACAGACCGGCCGGGAACGGGCATAGTGCTGGCCAGGCCCGGTCGAGAATCCGACGAGCGAGGAGCGCGAACGTGCTGCAGGGGTTCGACCAGTCCTGGAGACGCGCGTTGCCGGCGACGATCGGCGTCTCGCTGGCCGCGACACTGACCGTGGCTGGCGCTGCCGTGCTGGGCCCGGCCCGGCATCACCCGGCGTACGCCGCCAGCGCGCCCGTACCTGCCGCCGAGAAGTTCAGCGCTCCGCAGGCCGCGGCACTGTCTGGGCCGCCCACGCAGCAGCCCCGTCCACCCTCCCCTACTCCGAGCGTGGCCGCCCGAGTTCCTGCTCCGACACCGGCACAGGTGCACCCGGCGCAGCCCACCTTCACCTTCCCGTCCACCACCGTCCCGTCGGAGTCGTCCACGCACGGCGCCTTGCCGCCGGTGACCCATCCTCAGGACGACCGGCTCGGTTCGACCATCTGCTCGCACGAGCACTGCGACCCGCCCCCGGCGGCGGCCGTAGACGGCCTGGGTGGGTCGCGGTCCGACTCAGCACCCGCCTCAGCGACGCCCACGCCGACCACGAGTGTCGCGCCGAAGCCCAGTGCCACGCACTCCCCCGCCCCCACGGTCCAACCGACAACACCCAGGCCCACGGCGACGCGTCCCGCTGCACCGCCATACACCGCTCCTGCGCCGCCCGAGGGCGGGCCGGCACCGAAGGGCATGGACGTCAGCTCCTACCAGGGCTCGGTGGACTGGCCGGCGGCCTACCACCGCGGCGCCCGCTTCGCCTACATCAAGGCCACCGAGAACACCCGCTACACCAACCCCTACTTCTCCCAGCAGTACGACGGCGCGCGCCGCGCTGGCCTGGTCCGAGGCGCTTACCACTTCGCGCTGCCCGACCGCTCCAGTGGCGGCACGCAGGGCGCCTTCTTCGTCGCTCACGGCGGCGGCTGGTCCCGGGATGGCGTCACCCTGCCGCCGATGCTCGACATCGAGTACAACCCTTACGGACCGACCTGCTACGGCCTGACCGGGACACAGATGAACCGCTGGGTCCACGACTTCTCGACCGCCGTACATGCCCGGACCGGTCGTTTCCCGATCATCTACACCACCCGCGACTGGTGGAGCTACTGCACCGCCAGCCCGAACATCAACGCCACCAACCCGCTGTTCATCGCCTGCTACTGCAGGAGCCCAGGAAGGATGCCGGACGGCTGGCAGCGTCAGACGATCTGGCAGTACAACGACAGCGGCGTGCTGCCCGGCGACCAGGACTTGTTCAACGGCTCGTACGCCGACCTGCGCCGCTTCGCACTCGGAATCTGACGCAGGGCGGCTCCATCGCTCAACCGCTGTGAAAGAGGCGCCGAGCCGAGGTCTAGCGTGACGGCGTGACGGCCTACCGGTTCCTGAACGGCATGGGTGATGTCGTCGCGACGGGTGAGTTCGCCGACCACCCGGCCGCTCTCGCCTGGGCGGCCACGGACGAGCTCGACGACGACGTGCAGCGGGTGGAGTACTTGGGCCCGCACGGCGACTGGCGCTGGGCCGGTCCACTCCAGGACTGACGAGGCGGCAGGGCATCTGAACGAGACACAGCTTATGGCCGTCGTTCTCGTCATCTACAGGTGCCCCGAATGACTCATGTCAATGTGCGCGCCTAGCTCTTCGCATCGGACCAGCGGGCCACCACCGCGACGTCGGCCACGAAGCGCACCCCGCTGCCCGCCGCCCAGCGGAAAGCGGTCTCCCGCAGGGCCTGGTGCAGCAGAGCCATTGCCGCCTGGGCCTGCGGCACGGGCACCTGCAGGAGCAGTTCGTCGTGCAGGCACAGCACGACCCGCCCCTGCGCCAGGCCGTTGCGGACCGAAGCGGCCCAGGCCTTGAACAGCTCCGCGGCAGCGCCCTGCACCACGGCGTTGCGGGCGTACCGGCCGTTGCCTCCCAGCCCGACCTGCACCAGACGGCCGCCGTACGTGCGCACGTCGACGCCGCTGCGTCCGCACTCTTCAGCCTGCCGTAGGTAGGCCAGCGCGGCCGGATAGGTGTGCTCCATCGACGCCAGAGCCCGACCGGCGGCGCCGCTGGTCTGCCCGTACATCGCCGCCAGCACCGCCACTTTGGCCGTCGGACGGTCGCACCGCAGCTGCTCGGCCACCGGCGTGTACATGTCGTCCGCCCTGGCCGCCTCGGCCAGCCCGCGGTCACCGGACACCGCGGCGAGCACCCGCGGCTCGACCTGTCCCAGGTCGGCCCGCACCAGGACCTGTCCCGGCTCGGCCACCACCGCCGGCCGCAGCTCCGCAGGCAGGTTGTGCAACCCTGCCTGGGCGGTCATCCGCCCGGCGCCCCCGTCGGACGCCGACCAGCGGCCGCGCAGCCTGCCGTCCACTCCGACGTGCGCGTCGAGCCACCCGAAGCCGTACGTCGTCGCGGTGCGCTCGGCCTTGCGCCAGGCGAGCAGAGCGGCGACCGCGGGGTGCGCGCTCCGGTACGGCTCGAGCCGCCAGGACCGGGTGTCCGGCACGTCGATCCCGAGCCGCAGCAGGGCCTGTCGTACCTGCAGGGGGTTGCGCAGGTCCGCCTGCAGGTGCCGAAGCACGGGCGCGTCACGGACCAGCCGCGAGTTCCCCGGACGGGGCCCGATCAGGCCGGCGATCAGCTGCTCAGCGACGGCCCGGTCCAGGGGCAGACCGTCCTGCTCGAGTTCGACGGCCAGCAGCGAGGCCGCGGACTCGGCGTACGCCGTGAGCAGCGCCAGCGGCGGCTCGGACGGGTCCGGCCGCGGATCGGTCTGCGCCCGCAGCTGCTGCTCCTGCAACGCCTGCACCTGCAAGGCCAGCCCCGCCCACCTGCCCAGGTCGGCCCCGTGCCCGGCGGCCCACTCCGGGTGCAGGCCGCCGTCGGGCTGGACCGGTTCCCCGGGGTCACCGGCAGCGCGGCCCGCCAGGTCGAACAGCGCGAGGTCGCCGCGCACCGCGGGCGGCGGCGGCAGGCCCTGAACGGCCGCCCAGACCGCGGCCGGGTCCTCGCGCCGGCCACCGTGCAGCACCCGGTGCACCGCGCCGAGGTCCCAGCAGGCGGTCGGTCGCAGTTCGAGTGGGACCAGGCGGGTGGTGGCCGCCTGCCACCACACCCACCGGGGCCACGTGGAAGCGAGCTCGGCCAGCGCGGAGAGCGGCGCGGTCCAGCAGCGTTCGTCGGTGGCCAGCCCGCACCGGTCAAGGCCGACCGCGACCCCGAGCAGCCCGCCGCGGGTCAGGCGCCGTCGTCCTCGGCGAGCCGCCGGCGCAGGTCGGAGTCCCGCTGGACCCGGCCTTCGCGACGGGCCATCAGCGCTGCCGACAGGTCGTCGCGCTGGCGGCTCAGCAGGAACAACCCGAGCACTCCGCTGCCGAGCACGGCGACGAGCAGCAGCGGCAGGCCGTTCACCCCGGTGGCCAGGTTGACCAGCAGCACCAGCAGGAGGAACAGGGCGATCCGGCTCGTGCTGTACAGGACCAGTGCGCGGGGCAGCGCGGGCGTGGGCCGCCCCGTCCGCTGCTTCTGCATGCTCTCAGCGTACGGCGCCACGCGCGGGCCGTCCTGGCTCGAGGTCATCGGGCGGCTCCGGCCCCGACTCGTGCGGCGGTACCCGGCGACGGTTCTCGAACCGGGTCGAGAGCACCACCGTGGTTCGGGTCCGGCTCACCCCCGGGATGCGACGCAGCGCGCCGAGGGTGTGCTCCAGTGCGTCCACGTCCGTGACCCGCACCTTGACCACGAACGCCTCGTCCCCGGCCACGAACCAGCAGTCCTCGACCTCGGGCAGCTCCTCCAGGCCGGCGGCGAGGTCGTCCTGCTCGACCCCCTCGCGCTGCTGCACACCGACCAGCGCGCTGACCGACAGGCCCACGGCCTTGGGGTCGACGTCCGCCGCGTAGCCCCGCAAGGTCCCGTCCCGCTCGAGCCTGCGGACCCGGTCGTGGACGCTCGGACCGGACAGGCCCACGCCCCTGGCGAGGTCGGCGTAGGACGCCCGGGCGTCGCGTTGCAGCGCGCCCAGCAACGCCCGGTCGATGTCGTCCATCTCACCCTTCCTTAGGTCATCTTCTCTGGTAGCCTACGAAACGTAGGGACAGGACCGCCCTGACCCCACGCTACCCCGGAGAGTCTCGTGTACATGTTGCAGAACGCCCAAGCCGCTGCCTACCACGCCGACATGCTGAGGACGCAGGCGCAGCGCGACGCCAACGCCCGGCTGACCGGCAGCCGCACCACCCCCGGCCGCGGGCTGTCGCGCCGGCTCCGCCGCGCCCGCTGACCGCGGTCGCCTCCGAGCGGCGCGCTCCTGCCACGTCAGCCCGAGCGGGTCAGCGACCACAACAGCACGCGAGTGGAGCAGCAGGGGGCCGTCGATCGACCTGTCGAGCGTGCCCGGAGCCGTGGCACTGCCCGCTCTCGTGCAGTTGTGGTCGCGCCGCTACGGTGAGCGCCGACAACAGGGGGCGTTGTGCTGTTCGCGGACGGGACCATCGGGGTGGTCCTGCTGGTGCTCTGGGTGTTCTGCGTCTTCGACTGCATCACTAGCGACGAGGCGCGGGTCCGGTCACTCCCGAAGCTGGTGTGGCTCCTGATCGTGCTGCTGCTGCCCGACATAGGCAGCATCTTGTGGCTGGTCGCCGGTCGGCCCAGCAGTGCGGCCCGCTCGCTGCCGTACAAGGGAAACACCGGGAGCCGGGCCGGGTCCGGCCGACCGAGCCGCGCGATGGCTGTGCACGCGGACGACGACGAGGCCTTCCTGCGTGGGCTGCGCGCCCGCACCGAGCAGCAGCGCCGGGCTGCTGAGCAGCAGCGCCGGGCCACGGACCCCGACACGCCGCCACTGAACTAAGCCCCTTCCATCGCGGTCCCCCCGTCGCCCCCGCGCCGATCAAGGCAGAAGAGGGGGCGGCCGTACCGGTCAGGCGTAGGAGTGCAGGCCCACCACGAAGATGTTCACGACGTAGTAGTCCACGATCAGCGCGCCGGCGGCGGCCACCGCGACCCAGGCGGCCTTGGTGCCTTTCCAGCCGGCGGTCGCCCGCGCGTGCAGGTAGCCGGCGTAGAGGACCCAGGTGATGAACGACCAGGTCTCCTTGGGATCCCAGCCCCAGTACCGGCCCCACGCGGACTCGGCCCAGATCGCGCCCGCGATAATCGCGAACGTCCAGACCGGGAAGGCGAACGCGATGATCGAGTACGAGACCCGGTCCAGTGAGGGCGCGGGCGGCAGGGCCGAACCGATGGACAGCGGGAAGCGCGCCACCCGTCCTGCGGCGAGCCGGGCGTCGTACCGGGATCGGGTGAGGTAGAGCGAGGCGACCACGCCGGACAGCAGGAACGCACCGGAGGACATGACGGCCGCCGCCACGTGGATCTTGATCCAGTAGCTGTTGAGCGCCGGTACGAGCGGGCCGGCGGCGGTGTAGAGCACGGTGCCGGCGAGCCCGAGGTAGAGCACGACCGGCAGCATCACAAAGGCGCCGAGCGAGCGGTCGATCCGCCGGCGCGCGACCAGGACGAGAAACACCGTGACCGCCGAAAGCGCTGCCGCGCTGGAGAACTCGTACATGTTGCCCCACGGCACCCGGTGTGCCGCGAAGCCGCGGGAGACCAGGGAGCTGACGTGCAGTCCCCAGCCGAGCAGCGTCAGCGCCAACGCGACCAGACCGGCACGGGACCGGGGGGAGCCGGGCAGGAGTGGCTCAACGGGCGGCGCCGGGGTCCGTGTCGGCACCGGCGGCCCCCCGGAGCCAACCAGGACGCGATCGCGGGCGCTCACGGCCGCGGGGACGGAGGCGACCGCCCGGCGGGCCCGACGCGCGGCCTGCTCGCCGGCAAACCCCAGCATGGCCAGCGCGTAGACGACGACGGCCGCGAACAGCAGCGTGTCGCTGACCTGACTCAGGCCCTGGTTGGGCACTCTCACTCCTCGATGGCAGGCGGTGCAGCGGCAGGCGGTGCAGCGGTAGCGGTGCGCAGGCGCTCGCACAGCTCGGCGAACTCCGCCGCGAACGCCTCCGGATCGGTACGGGCGAGTCCGCCGACCTCGACCACGGTACGTCCGGGTGCCTGCGGGCCGCCTGCCGGACAGGCCCGGACCCAGACCCGGCGACGGCGTACGAACAGCGAGAGCAGCAGGCCGCCGACCATGCCGATGGCGGCGACCAGCGCGACGCCCTTGCCCGGGTCCTGCGTGAGCTGGAAGGTCGCCCACTCCTTGGTCCCGACGTAGGTCAGCGACCCTCCGCCGGGCAGCCGCAGCACGTCACCAGGGCGCAACGCATGGGCGCGACCACTGTCCAGGGCCGTCATGCGGGTGGTGTCGAGCTCGTACACCGACTGCGGGATCCCGGCATCGAGTTGCAGATCCCCTGAGTAGGCGACCAGCGTCAGGGCGGGGTCGGCCGCGGCGGGACCGGCGGATCCCACGCGGCCGGTCGGGCCGAGCACGGTCGTCGGCGTGAACACGCCCTGGAACCCGAGTTGGTCGGGCAGCGCGTCCGGCACCTTCAGGACGCAGTTGGACAGGAACTGCGGCGTCTGCGGCAGGCACGGCACCGTGTACGGGATCACGTTGCCCTTGCCGTCGCGGACGACGACCTGCGGCGCGTAACCGTGCCCGACGAGGTACACCTTCGCCGCGCCAACATGCAGCGGGTGGTTCACCTGGACGTCGTACGGCGTCATCGGGCCGCCCGGGCGGGAGGCCCAGCGGACGTGGGCGTCGAAGGTCAGGGCCTTGCCGTCCTTGCCGTAGGTGCCCACGAAGTCCTCGAGCCGGAAGGCCAGCGGCACCAGCGAGGAGGCGTCGAAGCGGCGGCCCGGGTTGATGTCGTCGTAGCTGGCGATGGTGTTGGCGAAGCCGTCGCCCTCCTTGACCAGCACCGTGCCCTTGAAGCCCTGGAACGCGCCGACCGCGATCCCCACGAGCAGGACGACCAGCGACACGTGGAACACCAGGTTGCCGGTCTCGCGCAGGTAGCCCTTCTCGGCCGACAGGGCCCCGTCGCGACGTACGACCCGCCAGCCGCGCAGGGCCCGGTGCGCCGCGGCGAGCGGGTCGTCGGCGGATGCCTCCCAGCGCTGCGAGACAGGTAGCCGGGACAGGGTGGCCGGTGCCTTTGGCGGGGTGCTGCGCAGGGCCCGGGCGTGCAGCCGGATCCGCGGGCCGAGACACCCGACCAGGGAGACGAACAGCAGCAGGTAGACAGCGGAGAACCACGACGAGCCGAACACGTCGTACAGGGAGAGCTTGTCGAACAGCGGCCCCAGGGTCTTGTGGTCGCTGAGGTACTGCGTCACGCGGATGGGGTTGATCCGGCGCTGCGGGAGGAAGCCACCCGGCACCGCCGCGAGCGCGAGCAGGAACAGCAGTAGCAACGCTGTCCGCATGCTCGTCAGCTGCCGCCAGGCCCGTCGCACCGGCGCCAGCGGCTGCCGGGGCGCACCCTTGCGTACCGGCCCGGGCGCCTCGACAGCGCGCGGCTGGGTGGACAGGCGGGTGGCGTCGTCCTCGAGGGGGCCGGCCGTCGGTGTGGTGGTCACAGCGAGGTGGAGGAGCCGGAGACGACGATGCGCAGCGAGATCATGAGCTGCTCCCAGAGGCCGCTGACCAGCAGCAGGCCGACGACCACCAGGAGCACGCCACCCACCCGCATGACGACCGCGTAGTGCCGCTTGACGACGGCGAAGGCGCCGAGCGCCCGGCGGAAGGCCAGCCCCGTGAGCACGAACGGCACCCCGAGGCCCAGGCAGTACGCCGCAGTCAGGAGCGCGCCGCGACCGGCGCTGGCCTGGGTGTAGGCCAGGGTCTGCACGGCGCCGAGCGTCGGGCCCAGGCAGGGCGTCCAGCCGACGCCGAACAGCACCCCTAGCAGCGGGGCCCCGGCCAACCCGGCCGCCGGCAGCCGGTGAATCCGTACCTCGCGCTGCAGCCCGGGGATGAGCCCCAGGAAGGCCAGCCCGAGTACGACCGTGAAGGCGCCGAGCAGCCGGTCGATGATGTCCCGGTGCTGCAGCAGGGCGCCGCCGAGGCCGCCGAACAACGCGCCCTCGCTGACGAACACCGCGCTGAAGCCCAGGACGAACAGGGCGCTGCCCAGTAGGACGCGGCCGCGCTGCCGCCCGGTCCCATTGTCGCTGCGTAGGTCGAGGTCGGGCGCGGCGACCAGCACGTTCCCGCCGGTGGCCGGCGCGTTGCTGTCGGCGACCAGCAGGGCGCTACTGACCGTTGGCGGCGCAGCGCTGCGGGCCGCGACCGGTCCGGCCAGGTCCACACCCGTGAGACCGGTGACGTAGGACAGGTAGCCGGGTACCAGTGGCAGCACGCACGGGGACAGGAACGACACCAGCCCGGCCACGGCCGCGACGGGCAGCGCGAACAACAGCGGCCCGTCGGTGACGGTCGCGACGAAGGTGTCGGCAACGCTCATGATCAGGCGGGCTCGCGCGCGAGGACCTGCACGGGACCGGACAGCTCGGCTTCGGTGACGGCCGAGCCGTAGAAAGCGGCGGCCACCCGGCCGCGGCGGTCCAGGACCAGCGTGGTCGGGGGGCTCTGCGGCGCCTGCCCGCTGAATTTCAGCAGCAGCAGGCCGGCCTGGTCCGACAGCGACGGGTAGCGCACCTGCTTGGCCCGGGCGAACGCCCGCGCCGCGGCGTCGTCGTCCTTGATGTCGATCCCGACGAACTCGACGCCCGCGGAGGCGTTGTCGGCGTACACCTTGTTCAGGTTCGTGGCCTCGGCCCGGCAGGGCGCGCACCATGAGGCCCAGAAGTTGACGACGACGACCCTGCCGCGCATCGAGGCGACATCCAGCCGGCGCCCGTCGATCGTCCTACCGGCCAGGTCGGGGGCGACGCGGCGCGATCCGGGTGCGAAGACCCCTGACTGCAGGCTGCCGAGCGTCTTGAGCTGGGGTCCGGCGTCGCTGTTGCTAGCTGTACCGGCCGATCCCGTGCAGGCCGAGACGGCGCACAACAGCGCCGCGGCGAGCGGGCGGGCACGGCGCTTCACCCCTTCAGTGTCGGGCATCGGCGGCCGGGCTGCCTACCAGCCGGGCGTCCCCCGCCTGGTCCCTCGACAGCCACCTCCTGGGCGCGATCTTGACGCTACGGCCGCCTCCCAGCGCGATCTTGACGTTATGGCGTTCCCTACGGCGTGTCGCGCGCCGCACCGTCAAGATCGCGCGGGTGGGGGGGCGAGGCGGGTGGGGGGGCGCGGGTGGGGGGGCGCGGGTGGGGGGGCGCGGGTGGGGGGGGAGGGGCGGTCAGGCGCCTTTGCCGGGGCGGCGTGCGGATTCGCCGGCGGGTTCGGTGTAGGTGACGCTGACCAGCTCATCGTCGTCCCAGGTCAGGGACGTGAGCGAGGCGAGCCCGCACTGCCGGCGGTCCGGGCGGTGCCACAGCCGGCGCCCCTCGACGAAGCGCCGCACCGTCCAGATTGGCAGCTGGTGGCTCACGCAGACGGCCTCGTGGCCGCGCGCGCGGTCCCGGGCGGCCGTCGCGGCGGCGAGCATCCGGACCGCGACCTGCGTGTAGGGCTCGCCCCAGCTCGGCGTGAACGGGTCCACGAGGTGCCGCCAGTTCCTCGGGTCCTTCAGCACCCCGTCGCCGACGCCCATCCGGGCGCCTTCGAAGACGTTCGTGCTCTCCAGCAGCCGCTCGTCGGTCCTGACCGGTACGTCGAACGCCGCCGCGATCGGCGCAGCGGTCTCCTGCGCCCGTTGGAGCGGCGAGGCGACCACCGCCACGACGTCGCGACTGCGCAGCGCCTCGGCTGCTGCGTGCGCCATCCGCAGGCCGTCCTCGGAGAGCCCGAACCCGGGCAGCCGGCCGTACAGGACCCGGTTCGGGTTGTGCACCTCGCCGTGCCGGAGCAGGTGCACGGTCGTCCTCATGCGCGGTCCTGCGCGGTTGAGGGGGCGAGCACCTCGGGCGCGCGCACCTCGGCAGCGGCTCGAGCCGCAACCGGCAGCGCGGCGGCGATCCGGCCGAGGGCCGCGTCGTCGTGGGCGGCGCTGACGAACCACGCCTCGTACGCCGACGGCGGCAGGTAGACGCCCTCCCGGAGCATGGCGTGGAAGAAGGCGGCGTACCGGTGGGCCGCTTGGCGCGAAGCCGTCGCGTAGTCCACGACCGCGTGGTCGCAGAAGAAGACGCTGAACAGGCTGCCCGCAGTGTTCACGCGGTGCTCCACCCCCTCGGCGAACAGCGCCTCGGAGGTCAGCCGGGCGATGGTCGCCGCAGTCGCGTCGACGTGCTCGTAGACCTCGGGCGTGCAGTGCCGCAGCGTGGTCAGTCCGGCGCCCACCGCGAGCGGGTTCCCGGACAGGGTGCCCGCCTGGTAGACCGGACCGGCCGGAGCGAGCCGGCCCATGACGTCGGCCCGGCCGCCGAAGGCCGCCGCCGGCAGGCCACCGCCCATGACCTTGCCGAAGGTGAACAGGTCGGCGGTGACGCCCTCCAGGCCGTACCAGCCGGACCGACCGACCCGGAACCCGGTCATGACCTCGTCACTGATGAGCAGCGCGCCGTACCGAGTGCACAGCTCGCGCAGGCCCTGGTTGAAGCCCGGCAGCGGCGCGACCACCCCCATGTTGGCCGCGGCCGCCTCGGTGATGACGCAGGCGATCTCATCCCCGAGCTCCTCGAAGGCCATCCGCACGGCGTCGAGGTCGTTGTAGGGCAGCACGACCGTGTCCGCGGTCGTCGCGCCGGTGACCCCTGGCGTGTCCGGGAGCCCGAAGGTCACCACTCCCGAGCCGGCGCTGGCGAGCAGCGCGTCGACGTGCCCGTGGTAGCAGCCGGCGAACTTCACGACCTTGCTTCGGCCGGTGAATCCGCGGGCTAGCCGCACCGCGCTCATCGTCGCCTCGGTGCCAGAGTTGACCAGCCGCACCTGCTCGACCGGCCCGACCCGGGACACGATCTCCTCGGCCAGCTCGACCTCGCCCGGCGACGGGGTGCCGTACGACGTGCCGCGCGTCGCCGCCGCCTGCAGCGCCTCGACGACCGCGGGGTGCGCGTGCCCCAGGACCAGCGGGCCCCACGAGCAGACGAGGTCGACGTACTCCCGGCCGTCGGCGTCGGTGAGGTAGGGGCCGGTCCCGCTCACCATGAAGCGGGGGGTCCCGCCCACCGCCCGGAACGCCCGGACGGGGGAGTTCACGCCGCCCGGGATCACGGCCTGGGCCCGGTCGAACAACGCCTGCGAGACGGGCACCTCGTCGTCGTAGCTCATGCGGTCATCCAACCCTGCACCCGGTATGCCGGCGCGGCCAGCCCCGTCGGGCTAGCGTCGCGCCATGGACCTCCCGCTCGCCATCCGTGGCAGCAGCGGTCGCCAGGGCGTCTTCCTGACCGGCAAGCCGCAGCAGCTCATCTTCTTCCCCGACGGGATCGTCGTGGTCAGCGCCAAGGTGGCCCTCGGGCTGGTGGCGACCGGTGCCGGCGCAGGACTGGCCCTGGACACCAACACGGCGCGCAAGACCCGTGGCCTGCAGTCGACTGGGCAGGAGTACGCCGAGAGGACCAAGCGAGCGCGCTTCTGGCCGTACGACGCCGTCGTGGACGTGCACCTGGGCAAGGGCTTTCCTGGACGAAAGCTCACTTACGTCATCGACGGTCGCAAGCACCTGCACGCCTACGGCCCGCGGGCGGCCACGGACGAGGCCTTCGTGCCGCTGCTGGAGCAGGTGTTCGCCGACCGCTTCCACGACGACCGGCCGCAGTAGCCCTCAGCCCTCGGTGAGCCAGCCGGCCGCCTCCGTGGCCCAGTAGGTGAGCACCATGCCAGCTCCGGCCCGGCGGATCCCGGTGATCGTCTCCAGCACGGTGCGCCGCCGGTCGATCCAGCCGTGCGCCGCTGCCGCCTCGACCATCGCGTACTCCCCGGACACCTGGTACGCCGCGACCGGCACGTCGACCGCGTCTGCGACGGCCCGCACGACGTCGAGGTAGGCCTGGGCCGGCTTGACCATCACGGCGTCCGCGCCCTCGGCGATGTCGAGCAGCGCCTCGCGTACGCCCTCGCTGGTGGGCCGGGCGGCGTCCTGCTGGTAGGCCGATCGGTCGCCGAACTGCGGTGCGCACTCGGCGGCATCGCGGAACGGGCCGTAAAAGGCGCTGGCGTACTTGGCGGAGTAGGCCAGGATCGGCACCTCGGTGAATCCGTCGCCGTCCAGTGCGGCGCGGATCGCGGCGACCTGGCCGTCCATCATCCCGCTGGGCGCGACGACCTGGGAGCCGGCCCGCGCCTGCGCCACCGCCGCGCTCGCATAGCGCGCGAGGGTGCTGTCGTTGTCGACCTCTCCGTCGGGGGTCAGCAGCCCGCAGTGCCCGTGGTCGGTGTACTCGTCCAGGCACAGGTCGGTCATGACGACGAGCTCCGAGCCGACCTCGCGCACCAGGTCCGCGACCGCAAGCTGCACGACACCTTCCGGGTCGTCCGCGCCCGACCCGCGGGCGTCCTTCACCGACGGAATCCCGAATACGACCAGCCCGCCGATGCCGGCCCCGGCCGCCTCGGCAGCGGCCCGCAGCACCGAGTCCCGCGAGTGCTGCACGACCCCGGGCATGGAGACGATCGCGGCCGGCGCAGTCAGCCCTTCCTTGACGAACACGGGCAGCACCAGGTCGGCGGGCGATACCCGCACGTCGGCCACGAGGCGCCGCAGCGCCGGCGTACGACGCAGGCGCCGCGGGCGCACGACCAGGCTCATCGCTTTGCGGGAGCCTTCGCCGCTGCCTTCGCGACCTTCTTGCGGCGGGCCGCGGACGGCAGCTCCCCGCTCGCCCGAACGGTCGCCGCGTGCTCGGCCAGGGCCTCGACGAGCGAGGCGACGTCGGGCTTGGCGGCAACGACATCCACGCGCAGGCCGAGCTCGCCGGCCGTCTTGACCGTCTGCGGGCCGATGCACGCCAGCACGGTTGAGTCGTGCGGCTTGCCGGCGATGCCGACCAGGTTGCGCACGGTCGAGGACGAGGTGAACAGGACCGCGTCGAACCCGCCGCCCTTGAGCGCCTCACGGGTCTCTGCAGGCGGCGGCGCGGCCCGTACGGTGCGGTAGGCGGTGATGTCGTCCACCGCCCAGCCGCGCTCCTTCAGGCCGGCCACCAGGGTGTCGGTGGCGATGTCGGCCCTGGGCAGGAACACCCGGTCGATCGGGTCGAAGACGTCGTCGTGCGGCGCCCAGTCCTGCAGCAGGCCCTCGGACGACTGCTCGCCGGACGGCACCAGCTCCGGGCGTATCCCGAACTCGCGTAGCGCCTGGGCCGTCGCGTCGCCGACGGCCGCCACCTTGACGCCGGCGAAGGCCCGCGCGTCCAGACCGAACTCCTCGAGCTTCTCGCGCACCGCCTTCACCGCGTTCGTGGAGGTGAACACCACCCACATGTACCGGCCGCTGACCAGGCCCTTGACGGCGCGCTCCATCGGGGCGGGGGTGCGGGGCGGCTCGACAGCGATCGTCGGGACCTCGACCGGGATGGCGCCGTAGGAGCGCAGCGCCGCCGACAGCGCGCCGGCCTGGTCCCGGGTCCGGGGCACCAGGACGCGCCAGCCGTATAGCGCCCGCGACTCATACCAGCCCAGCTTGTCGGCCTTCTTGACGGCGTTGCCGACCACGACGACCGCCTCGCCGGCCAGTCCTGCTGAGGACACGTCGGTCTCAGCCGCGTCCAGGGTCGTGAGCACGGTCCGCTGCTCGGCGGTGGTGCCACCGACGGTCACCGACACGGCCGTGTCGGGGCGCCGCCCGTGCTCGACCAGGGCCGCTGCGGACTTCGCGACCTCGGCCGCCGCGCACAGCAGCACCAGCGCGCCGGGCGTGCCCGCCACGCCGCGCCAGTCCAGTCCGTCCCCGACCCGCGCGACGGTCTGCGGCAGGCCCACCGCCACCCCGGCGTACGCCGGGACCGCGACCGACGCGGGCAGGCCCGGCACGACCTCCAGGCGCTGCTTGGCCTTCAGGACCGCCTCGGCCTCCCGGGCGCCGTCCTCGGCCAGGAACGGGTCGCCGGGCAGCAGCCGTACGACGGCCCGGCCCTCCCTGGCGGCAGCGACCAGCACCGCCCCCTGCAGCTCGCCGGCCGCAGTTCGCGCGAGCTCGGCCCCGGAGCGGGCGAGGGCCAGCACGGCGTCGGAGCAGCGCTCGTCGGCGACCACGAGGTCGGCGGCGGCCAGCAGCTCGGTGGCGCGGACGGCCAGCAGCCCCGGGTCACCGGTGCCGGCTCCGACGAGGGCCACCTGTCCGGAGGGCTTCTTGGCGCGGGTCGGGCTCATCGTGATTCTCCCATCAGGTCCGCCGCACCCAGGTCGAGCAGCTCGGCGGCGAGCCGGCGTCCCACCCCCGGCGCGTCGGACGTCGGACCGGTCGCCGAGAGGCGGACCGCGTCTGTTCCGTCGAGGGCGGCCACCAGGCCGCGCAGGAAGACTTCGTCGCCGTCCTCGCCCTCGGCGACCTCCGCCAGGGCGCCGACCGGCGCGGTGCACCCGGCCTCCAGGAAGGCGAGCAGGGCGCGCTCGGCTGCCACCGTTGTCCGGCTGTCGGTGTGGTCCAGGACCGCGAGCTCGGCGACCAGCGCGCCGGTGCGGCACTCGACCGCCAGGGCGCCCTGGGCCGGTGCGGGCAGGACCTGCAGGGGGTCGAGCACCTCGGTGACCTCGGCCAGGCGGTGCAGCCGGGCCAGGCCGGCCCGCGCGAGCACGACCGCGTCCAGCTCGCCCGCCGCGACCTTGCGGACCCGGGTGTCCACATTGCCGCGGACCGGCACGACCGCAAGCCCCAGACCGAGGGCCCGCAGCTGGGCCGTACGGCGGGGGGAGCCCGTGCCGACCGTCGACCCGGACGGCAGCTCGCCGAGGGTCAGACCGTCGCGGGCCACCAGCACGTCCCGCGCGTCCTGGCGGGGCGGTACGGCGGCGATGACCAGCCCGTCGGCCTCGGCGGTCGGCAGGTCCTTGTAGGAGTGCACGGCCAGGTCGACCTCGCCGGCGAGCAGCGCGTCGCGCAGGGCGGTCACGAACACCCCAGTCCCACCCAGCTGGCTGATCGCCGCCGCGGACGCATCGCCCCTGGTGGTGATGTGCACGAGCTCGACGTCGTGCCCCCGCGCTCGCAGGGCGTCCGCGACGTGTCCGGACTGGGCCAGGGCGAGGGCGCTGGCGCGGGTCCCGAGCCGCAGCGCGCTCACGTCTCCTCCAGCGACACGGGCGTGGCCGTGACGGCGGCGGGGGCGTTGCGGTCCAGCCCGAACAGCTCCCGCAGCGCGTCGGCGTACGACAGGCCCTCGGGCGCGTCGGTGAGCTCCTTCACCCGTACGGTCGGGGTGTGCAGCAACGTCTGCACCACCCGGCGTACGGCCTGCTCGACCTCGGCCCGCTCACGGTCACCGAGCCGGGGCAGCCGCCCGGACAGGCGGGTCAGCTCGGCGGCGACGACCTCCTCGGCCCGACTGCGCAGCGCCACGACCGTGGGAGCCACCCGGCTCGCCTGCTGGGAGGCCAGGAACTCCCCGACCTCCTCGGTCACGATGACCCGCGCCGCCTCGACCCCCGCGCCGGCCCGGGTGCTGGCCAGAACCTCTTGCAGGGAGGCCAGGTCGACAAGCGTGACGCCCGGCAGCGCGCGCACGACCGGGTCGACGTCGCGCGGCAGAGCCAGGTCCAGAAACGCCAGCGGGCGGCCGCCGCGCCGGGCCACGGCCGCCTCGACGACCTCGAAGCTGATCACGGTGCCGGTCGCGCCCGTGCTGCTGACCACGACGTCGGCGTGCTGGAGCGCGTCCTCGAGCCCGTCCAGGCCGACGCCCCGGCCGTCCAGGCTGGTGGCCAGACGGGCCGCGTTCGCCGCGGTCCGGTTGGCCACGACGACCTCGCCGACGCCGGCCCGGCGCAGCGTCGCGCCGGCCAGCGCACCCATCGACCCGGCGCCGACGAGCAGTACGTGGCGGCCCGGCAGGGGCCCGACCGCGGCGACGGCGTGCTCGAGCCCGACGCTGACCAGCGACTGTCCTGCCTCGTCCAGACCGGTCTCGGAGTGCGCCCGCTTGCCCACGTGCAGCGCCCGCTGGAACAGCTCGTGCAGCACCCTTCCGACGCCGGCGCCGGCCGCTGCGTAGGACCTGCGGAGCTGGCCGAGGATCTGCGACTCGCCCACGACCATCGAGTCCAGCCCGCACGCCACCTCGAACAGGTGCAGGACCGCCTGGCCTTCCCAGTGCACGTACAGGTGCTTGGACAGCTCCTCCAGCGGTACGCCGGAGCGCCGGCTCAGCAGGTCCGACACCGCGTCCACGCCGGCGTGGAAGCCGCTGGTGTCGGCGTAGACCTCGACCCGGTTGCAGGTCGCCAGCACGACTGCCTCGGCTACCGCACCGGTGGTGAGCTCGGTCAACACCCCGGTGGTGTCGCCGATGCCGACGGTGACCTGTTCGAGCAGGGTCACCGGCGCACTGCGGTGGCTCACACCTACCACCAGGACGCTCACCGGTCGGCCCTCATGCCCGGGCCTTGCGGTGCTCGTGGAAGGACAGGATCTGCAGCTCGACGGACAGGTCGACCTGCCGCACGTCGACGGTGCGGGGGACGCTGAGCACGGTCGGCGCGAAGTTGAGCACGCTGGTGACACCGGCGGCGACGAGCTGGTCGCACACCTGCTGCGCGGCCGCGGCCGGGGTGGTGATGACCCCGATGCTCGCGCCGGTCCCGTCCACCACGGCGCCGAGCTCGTCCACGTGCCGCACCGGCAGACCGCCGACGACCTCACCGACCAGGCGCGGGTCGGCGTCGAGCAGGGCTACGACCGACAGCCCGCGGGAGGCGAACCCGGCGTACCCGGCCAGCGCCCGGCCCAGGTTGCCGACGCCCACGAGCACCACGCACCAGCGCTGGGTCAGGCCCAGCTCCCGGCTGACCTGCACGATCAGGTGGTCCACGTCGTACCCGACGCCCCGGGTGCCGTAGCTGCCGAGGGTGGACAGGTCTTTGCGCAGGGTCGCGCTGTTCACGCCGGCGGCCAGCGCCAGCGCCGCGGAGCTGACCGTACGCCGGCCGCTCTCGGCGACGGCGTGCAGCGCCCGCAGGTAGAGCGGGAGCCGGGCGACCGTGGCCTCCGGGATCGCCGTGCGGCGCCGGATCGGTGGGGTCGGGACAGTCACCGTCCGGGTGCTGCCCTGGTCCACGAGAACTCCTGCCACAGTGCGAGGAAGCACCACGTTACGCGCTTGTGAACGCGCGCACAAAGTCGGTCAACCTCGAAGGGCCACCTGCAGCGCCCGCTCGTCGATGGACCAGTACGCGTGCTCCACGCCGTCCAGCAGGACCACCGGCACCTTGTCGGAGTAGCCCGCCAGCGCCGCGTCGGCGTCGACGTCGCGCACCTCGAGCGCGATCCCAGCCCTGGCAGCCACTTGCGCGACCAGCGGCGCGGCCTGCGCGCACAGGTGGCACCCGTCCCGCGTCACGAACGTGACCAGCGACGGTGGCGTCCGACGTCGCAGCAGCCCCACCCCCCGACCGTACGCCGGCTCAGGCGCCGGCGGCGGCCTCGCGCAGCCGGCCCTTGCTGACCTTGCCGGTGGCCGAGTGCGGCAGCGAGGCCACGATCTCCACGACGGTCGGGCACTTGAAGCGGGCGAGGGAGCGAGCGCTGTGCGCGATGACCTGTTCGGAGCTGAGCTGGGCTCCGGGCCGCAGGACGACCAGGGCCCGCACCGACTCCCCCGTGTACGGGTGCGCGATGCCGAGAACGGCCGCCTCGTCGATGTCCGGGTGCTCGACCAGCACCTGTTCGACCTCGCGCGGGTAGACGTTGAAGCCGCTGACCAGGATGAGCTCGCGCCGCCGGTCCACCAGATGCAGGTCACCGTCCTGATCGACGTACGCGACGTCGCCGGTGGGGAACCAGCCGCCGGCGTCCGGGCCGTCCGCACCGTCCGGCCAGTACCCGGAGAACAGGTTCGCGCCGCGAACCACGATCTCGCCGGGGTCCCCCTCCTCGACCGGGTTGCCGGTCTCGTCCAGCAGCTGCAGCTCGACCCCCGGGACCGGCCGGCCGATCGAGCCCGCCTTGGCCGCCTGGCTGCGCAGCGTGGTGGTCAGCACCGGAGCGGTCTCGGTCAGCCCGTACCCCTCGAAGATGTGGTGGCCGGTGGTGTCGAGGACCCGGTGGAGCACGGCCGGCGGCAGCGGCGCCGCGCCGGACAGCGCGAGGCGCACGGAGGTGAAGGCGTCCCCGACATCCGGCAGCATCGACCAGGCGACGTACATCGGCGGCGCCCCGACCAGGTTGGTCACCTCGTGCCGGCGCAGCTGTTCGAGGGTCTCGACCGGGTCGAAGCGCTCGACCAGGACGCCGGTCGCACCGTGCCAGGCGATCGCGCCGAGCGCGGCGTTGAGCCCGTAGATGTGGAACAGCGGGAGGACCAGGAGTACGACGTCGTCGGCTGAGGTCACCGGCGGCTCGATCCGGGAGCACTGGTCCAGGTTGGACAGCAGCGCCCGGTGGCTCAGCATCGCGCCCTTGGGCCGGCCGCTGGTGCCCGAGGTGTAGAGCACGACAGCGATGTCCTCGCCGGCTCCGGTCGAGGCCCCGTCGCCGGACCTCAGCAGCGCGTCCAGGGTGGTGGCGGGGGCTGGCGCGGTCGCCACGCCGGCCACGACGACGTGCTCGAGCCCCTCGATCGTCTCGCGCAGGGCCAGCGCCGTCTGGACAGTGTCCGACGAACCGACCAGGACCCGCGCACCGCTGTCGCTGAGCAGGTGGCGTACCTCCTCGCGGGTGTAGCCGGTGTTGACCGGCACGGCCGTCAGCCCGGCCCGCAGCACGCCGAAGTACACGGCCGGGAAGTCGGGGGTATTGCCGAGCTGGAGCGCGACGCGATCACCGGGGACCAGTCCGAGAGCTGTCAGCCCGGCCGCGATCTCGCTGACCCGGACCTCGAGCTCGGTCCAGGTCGTCGGGTGGCCGCGGAACAGCAGGGCCGGCTTGGCCCCGTACGCCTGGGCCGCGTCGCGGACCAGATCCGCGACGTTGCCCGAGGTGCGGGACTCCGGGCCGGTCGGGCCCGCACTGTCACGGTCGGGGTGCGGCACTGCCAGCCTCCTGCGCTCGGCCTGCCAGGGGGGACAGGTGCAGCGGCCCGGCAGTGTTGCACAACGGCAGCCAGCTCATCGGCCCTCAGCGGGGCGGGGGAGAGGGCCCTCGCACCGGCTGCGGCAGACCGGTCCGGCGTGGCGCAGGTGTCGAGCTGGCCCGGACGGGCGGGCCGGGCCCTGCCGGGCCGGTCGTGCCGCTGGCCACGGGACGGGGGCTGGCGAAGCGCCGACGGCGGTACGTGGGGGGCGTAAAGGTCTGCGGCACGAAGCCCTGGGGCGCATAGGTCGGCGGCGCGAAGCTCTGGGGCACGACCGGCGAGAACGCGGGTGTCGGCGAGGGGCTGGCGCCGGCCGGAGACGCCGCGGCCGCGCGGTCGGTGGCAAGGGTGCGCAGGATCTCCTGGCTGCGGGCGAAGATCTTGGCCGGCAACGTTCCCCCGAAGACCTGGGGGACGCCGTGGACCCCCCGCATCCCGCCGCAGGCTCGGCCGACGACGTGCACGCCCGAGCTCTGCGTCGGGCAGGACGTCTTCTCGTAGCCCATCCAGGTGGCCACGCAGATGTTCTGCTGCGGCACGCAGGCGGTGAACCAGGCATCGGTGCTGCCGTCAGTCGTCCCGGTCTTGCCGAACACCGGGAAGGGTTGCGCGGCGGCGGTTCCGGTGCCGGAGGTGACGACGTCGGTCATGGCCGACACCACGTCGCCGGCCACCCCGGGCGGCAGCACCCGGGCGCCGGGAGCGGGCGCGAGGTCCGCGACCACCTGACCCGGGTCGGTCCCGTGCCCGCCGGTGCGGATCTGGGTGTAGTAGCGGGGAGCCACGTGCACACCGTCGTTCGCGAACGTGCCGTACGCGCTCGCCTCAGCCAGCGGGGTCACCTCGACACCGGCCCCGATCCCGAAGCTGAGGTTGGTGGGGTCGATCTTGCCGCTGAGACCGGCCCGCTTGGCCAGCGCCGCCACCTTGGCCCGGCCGACCTCCTTGGCCAGCGGCAGGTAGACCGTGTTCACCGAGTGCGCGAGCGCGCTGCGCAGCGTGTACGTGCCCGCCTCGCTCGGCTCGGAGTTGCAGAAGTGGTAGGGATTCGGTCGCCCCCCCGGGTTGTCCAGGTCCAGGCAACCGGGCGCGTACCGCGAGGTCGTGAGGGACTGCCCGTCGATCAGCGCCTGAGCGAGGGTGAACGGCTTGATCGTCGAGCCGCTTGAGCGTTGGGCGAGAGTAGCCACGTTGTAAGCGTTCTGCCCGTAGTCCGTAACCGCCTCGGTGAGAGTCTTGCCGGAGGAGTCGGCGGTGGCCGGGACGCGGCGCAACGTGCTCATCGCCTTCACGTCGCCGGTGCGGTAGTCCACGGCGACGACGGCCGCCTGCGGGTCCTGCGGGTCCGGCAGCACCTCGTGCAGTGCCTGGGTCACCGCGTTCTGCAGGTCCAGGTCCAGCGTGGTGCGGACCCGTAGGCCGCCCCGGAAGAACGCGTCCTCGTCCCCGGCGTACTTGCTACGCAGCTGGGCCTTCACGATGTCGGTGTACTCCGGCGCCGCAGAAGGCACCGTGGGCGGGGTGAGCTTGAGGGGACGGACGTCCTTCTGGAACGCCGCGCTGACCTCCTGCGGGGTGGCGAAGCCGCCGACCACCATCCGGTTGAGCGTGTACTGCTGCCGGGCGCGGGCGGTCTTGAAGTCTCGGACGGGGTTCCAGGCCGAGGGCGCGGGGGCGAGGCCGGCCATGATCGTGGCCCGGGCCAGGCCGAGCTCCCGGTCCCGTACGTGGTGCACGGTGTCCAGGTCCAGGTCCCTCACCGGCACCCCGAAGTAGTACTTCGAAGCCGCCTGCACGCCGTAGAGCCCGTTGCCGAGGTAGAGGGCGTTGAGGTAGCTGGTGAGGATCTGCTGCTTGCTGAACTTCTGCTCCAGGCGCACCGCGAGCGCCGCCTCCCGCACCTTGCGCAGCGCGGTCCGCTCGTTGCCGACGTACACGTTCTTCACGTACTGCTGGGTCAGGGTCGAGCCGCCCTGCGAGGTGCCGCCGGTCAGGTCGCGGGCGGCTGCGCGCAGCGTGGCGAGCGGGTCGATCCCCTTGTGCTTGAGGAAGCGCTCGTCCTCGGCGGAGATGATGGCCTGCCGCATGACCTCGGGGATCTGGTCGGAAGGCACGACCTCGCGGCGCTCCGGCGGCGTGATCGTGGCGATCTGCCGGCCATCTGCGGCGAGCAGCAGGACCGAGGTCGCCGGAGCCGGCACCGCGAAGTCGATCGGAGCTGCCAGCAGGCCACCGACGAACGTGCCTCCGCCTATGAGTAGGGCCAGTACCCCGACGAGCATCGTGCGCAGGACCAGACGCCGAACCCGGCGTCGGCGGGTCGGCCGTCGGACCGTTCCGCTGGGAACCGGCAGCTGACACCGGGCCAGCGTACGTCGCAGGCGAGTGCTGCCGGGCCGCGACAGGCAGTCCGCCGCACGCCCTTGGTGGTTGCGCCTTATCATGCTCGGGTGAGCCGCCCACGCGTGCGCCCGGACGCCGCGGGCCTGTGCGCGCTGCGGGCCGCGATGGCCCAGGCGCGCCGGGAAGAACTAGGCCGCAGCGCGCGGGCCGCTCGGGTCGGCCACGACCTGCTGGAGGGCGGCCGCCCGCCGGCGTACCGCGTGGTCACGCCGTCCCGGGTCGGCGTCGGCCCGGCTGTGGTGCCCGGGCCCGCGCCCGTACCGGCGGGCGAGGTCATCGACCTCGCGCCACCCGAGGGCGAGGTCGCCCTGTCGTTCGCCCTGGTCCAACGCGCCCAGGCCGGCGACGCCGAGGCGTTCGGCCAGCTCTACGACCGCTACCTCGATCAGGTCTTCCGCTACGTCTACTACCGGGTCGGCACCCAGCAGGTGGCCGAGGACCTCACCAGCGAGACCTTCCTGCGCGCGCTGCGCCGGATCGGCTCGTTCACCTGGCAGGGCCGCGACGTGGGCGCGTGGTTCGTGACCATCGCCCGCAACCTGATTGCCGACCACTACAAGAGCGGGCGCTACCGGCTCGAGCTGACCACCGAGGACGTGACCGGGTCCGGCCCGGCGCCGGCGGTGGCCGGCCCGGAGTCCGAGGTCCTGGAGACGATGCAGAACGAGGTCCTGCTCAGTGCGGTGAAGCAGCTCGGCGCCGAGCAGCAGGAGTGCATCGTGCTGCGCTTCCTGCAGGGCCTGTCCGTGGCCGAGACCGCGCAGGCCATGGACAAGAATGAGGGTGCGGTCAAAGCCCTGCAGTACCGCGCGACCCGGGCCCTGGGTCGTCTGCTCCCCGACGGGCTCGAGCTGTGACGGGCCAGGGTCGCTCCTGGGTGACCGGCCGGCCATACCCGGCCATACCGGGGACTTCTGCTCGGGGACCCGTGTCCTGGGCCGGGCCCGGCTCGTTGCACAGCACGACAGCCGGTCACTTACGTGGGCCGGCGCGGGAGGTGCGGCGATGACGCTGCTGGGCGTGCGCTCCTCGGCTGACGCGTTTGCCCGTCTGCTCGACGCGCCGGACGGCGCCGAGGCCGTGCCCGTCGTACACCGGCTGCAGTCCGCCCGGCCCGCCCTGGAGGCCGCCACCGCACCACGCGCGGAGTTCCGTAGCGCCCTGCGCACCCGACTGCTTGCGGTCGCGGCGGTGCAGGCGGACGCCCCCGTCACGACGCCGGTCCGGTCTCCCGTGCTGGGCAGCGCGACGGCCGGCTCCCGCAGCAGGCAGCGGCGCGTGGGGATCACCGCGGGGGTGATGGCGAGCGTCGTGGCGTTAGTCGGCGTGGGCATCGCGAGTTCCCGTTCGCTGCCGGGCGACCCGTTCTACGGCCTCAAGCGCAGCGCCGAAGGGGTCCAGCTGAGCCTGGCCAGTGGCGCCGTCGACCGGGGTGCGGCGCACTTGCACTTCGCGGCGACCCGCCTGCGGGAGGTCAAGGGCCTGACGTACGGCCGCCAGGTGCTCTCGCTCGGCCCGATCGGGTCCGCGCACGTCATGGCCGCCTCTGGCGCGGGTAGCGCCCTGACACGCCGGGTCGAGTCCGCCTTGGGCGCGATGGACACCGAGACGCACAGCGGGCGGGGCCTACTCGAGGGTGCCTACCGGTCCTCGCACCGGCAGGAACCGCTGCGCCTGCTCATGACGTTCAGCGCGGAGCAGGACGCCGGGCTCAGCCAGGTGATGTCGGCGCTGCCGATGGATGCGCGGCTCCACGCGCAGCGCTCCCTGGCGTTCGTGCGGACGGTCGGCACCGACGCGGCAGCGCTGCTGGCGCTCGCCCCATGCACCGGCGCCTGCAGTCCGGGAGCTCCCGGGCTCGGCACGCCCGCTCCCGGCGGCCCCGGTGTCCCTCGCGGCTCCGGCGCCCCGAGTGGCCCCGCCGCAGGTGTCCCGAACGGCCCTGGCGGACCGGGTGCCCGCTCCCCCGGTCCAGCGCCCCACGCCGGACCGGTCGTTCCAGGTGGCCCGGGCCGGCCGACGGCGCCGACCGGCGGGGCGTCCCTGCCCGGCCCCGGCGACGTCCCCTCGCCGGGCGGCGCGGTGCAACAGCCGCCTGCTCCCCCGCCCGTCGCGACACCGATGCCGGTTCCGGTACCCGTGCCGACGCTGTCGCCGCTGCACTCGGCTCCGCTGGGACCGGTTGCCCCTGGGCCGACGCTGGTTACCGGCCTTCCGACACCACACCTGCACCCGGTCGCTCCCTGAGCCAGGTCTGCGGCGCAGGCTCATCGGACTAGGCTCGGCCGCGTCGTACGACGCCGTCCGGGGAGGTGCTGTGGCCAGGTCGCTCCGCCGGCACGGGCGCAGGGACGACGGGATCAGCGCGGTCCTCGCGGGCGCAGCATCCGCCGCTGCGGCCGAGGTCGAGGCGTCGCTGACGGTCGGCGCCGACCCCACCGCAGCCGCCTTCTTCGACTGCGACAACACGATGATCCGCGGCGCGTCGATCTACTTCTTCGGTAAGGGGATGGCCGGGCGCGGGCTGGTCACGACCGGGGACCTCATGCGGTTCGGCTGGCAGCAGCTGCGCTTCCGGGTCCGCGGCCAGGAGGACCTCGTCGCGGTCGCGGAGGCGCGCGAGAAGGCCCTCAGCCTGGTCGCCGGCAAGAGCGTCGCGCAGATCGTCGCGTACGGCGAACAGATCTACGACGAGCTGATGGCCCAGCGCATCTGGTCGGGCACCCGCGCGCTCGCCGAGCAGCACCTCGAGGCCGGGCAGCGGGTCTTCCTGGTGACCGCTACACCCGTCGAGCTGGCTCGCATCATCGCCCGCCGGCTCGGTCTGACCGGCGCGCTCGGGACCGTCGCCGAGGTCGAGGACGGCCTGTACACCGGGCGGCTCGTGGGCGAGCCCCTGCACGGACCGTCCAAGGCCGAGGCGGTCCGCGCCCTCGCCGAGCGCGAGGGGCTGGACCTGCGCCGGTGCACCGCCTACAGCGACAGCTCGAACGACATCCCGATGCTCACCGCGGTCGGGCACGCCGTGGCGGTCAACCCGGACTCAGGCCTGCGCGCCGCCGCACGCGAGCACGGATGGGAGGTGCGCGACTTCCGGACCGGCCGTAAGGCCGCCAAGGTCGGCGTCCCCGCTGCCGCCGGGACCGGGGCCCTGGTCGGCGGGGTGGTCGCCGGCCTCGCCCTTCGACGCCGCCGCACCGTTAGCCCCTCGCGCCGGTTGCTCGCCGTCGTACGCCGCTGAGCGCTCGGCTCCTCCCGGGAGCGGCGGTCAGAAGAAGACCGAGCGGCGCTGCATCAGTAGCGTGTAGAGCGTCGACTGGATGGTCTCGCGTACCTGATCGGTGAGGTTGAACACCAGCATCGGGTCCTCGGCTGCGGCGACGCCACCCATCTGGGCCGTCTCGATCGGCTCGCCGAACTCGATGATCCACTTGCTGGGGAGGGGGATGAGGCCCAGCAGGCCGAGCCACGGGAACAGGGGCGTGATCGGGACGTACGGCACGCCGAGCACGCGGGCAAGGGTCTTGGCGTTGCCGAGCAGCGGGTAGATCTCCTCGGCGCCGATGATCGAGCACGGGATGATCGGCTTGCCGGTACGCAGGGCCGCCGAGACGAACCCGCCCCGGCCGAAGCGCTGCAGCTTGTACCGCTCGGTGAACGGCTTGCCGATGCCCTTGAACCCCTCCGGGAACACCCCGACGAGCTCGTCGGCCGTCAGCAGCCGCTCGGCGTCCGCGGAGCAGGCGAGGGTGTTGCCGCTCTTGCGGGCCAGCGGGGCGACGACGGGCAGGGTGAACACCAGGTCGGCGCCGAGCAGGCGCAGGTTGCGGTGGGCCGGGTGCTTGTCCAGCAGGGCGAGCGAGGTCATCGCCGCGTCGAGCGGCAGGGTGCCGGAGTGGTTGCCCACGATGAGCGCGCCGCCATCGTCCGGCACGTTGTCCAGGCCGCGGGTCTCGACCCGGAACCACCTGTCGTACAGCGGGCGCAGCGGCGGCAGGAGCAGGTGCTCGGTGAGGTCGGGGTCGAAGCCGAAGTCATCGACCTCGTAGTCACCGGTGATCCGGCGGCGCAGGAAGGCCAGGCCGCCGGCGAGCTTGCGCTCCCAGTCGGAGGGTTCGGCGACCGGCCCGGGGTCGGGCGGTGGCGTCGGCTGCGGCGCGGGTGCTGCCCGGCGCGCGTCCCGGCCCTCCCGGGGTTCCAGCGGGATGACCCTGGCCTCAGGCACGGACGACTCCCTCCTCCGCTGGCTGACCGACCAGGCGTACCGGACGCCGACGGGCGAGCAGGTCCAGGACCTTCTGCTCGGCCATCGCGGCGGACTCGGCGGTCACCAGGCGGCTCCCCACCCGGCTGGTGACAAAATCGTCGAACGCCTCGCTCGTCGGCCGAGGACTCCACCCCAGCAGAGCAGCCAGGCGGCTGACGTCGGCCACCCGGCCGTGCTCGAGGTAGCGCATCTGCTCGGGGGAGAAGTCCACCAAGCCCCCCCTGCGAAACAGCTGCGCGACGATGTTCACTGCGGGAGAGGGCACCGGGAACGACGGCCGGCCGACCTTACGGATGGCTTGGGACAGCAGCAGTACGCCTTCGCCGCCGACGTTGAAGATGCCCGGATGCTCCTCGGTCGCGCAGCGGCGCAGCACCTCGACTCCGTCGTCCTCGTGACAGAGCTGGATGCGCGGGTCGAAGCCGAGCACGGTCGGGACGACGGGCAGCGAGAAGTAGCGGGTCAGCGGGGTCTCGATGCAGGGACCCATGAAGTTGGTGAAGCGCAGCAGCGACAGCGTCACGTCCGGGCGCCGACGGCCGAACCCCCGCACGTAGCCCTCGACCTCGACGGCGTCCTTGGCGTACCCGGTTTTCGGCAGCGAGCGGGGCTCGACGTCCTCGGTGAACAGCGCCGGGTCGCGGGGCGAGGAGCCGTAAACGGCCGTCGTGCTCTTCACGACCAGCCGGCGCATTGCCGGCGCCTTCTGGCAGGCAGCGAGCAGCTGCATCGTGCCGATGACGTTGATCTCCTTCATCGCCGATCGGCCACCGGCACCCAGCGGGGTGGCGATGACGTTCATGTGGACCACCGTGTCGACCTCGGCGGACGCGATCACCTTGGCAATGAGCGGGTTGCGGATGTCGGCGCGGACGAACTCGGTGCGCCCGAGCTGGCGCAGCACCTCGGGTCGCGGGGGCACGGTGTCCACGCCGATGACCCGCTCGATGCCCGGGTCGGCGGCCAGGGTGCTGGCCAGCCGCGTCCCGAGGTAGCGACTGACTCCCGTGACCAGGACGACGCGTGGTCGCACGAGCGGACTCCCTCCGATGGCGGGTCAGGCCGTCGCGGTGGACGGCGGGGAGTCGTACAGACCGATCGGGCCGGTCGCGACGGGCGCGAGCAGCTGCACCCGGCTCAGCACGACCGGGTCGCCGCGGCGGGCGCGCAGCGTCTGGGCAGCGCTGCCGGAGTTGACCGCGACGGTGACGGTACGGAAGGAGTCCTCGCACACGGCCAGCTGGCCCCGGCCGACCTCGCCGTAGGTGAGCGCGAACGGCACGCTGCGGGAGCGGCCGCCGCAGCGCAGCTCGACCTGGTCGCCGAGCTGGACGCCGGCCGCCTCGAGGTCGCTGCGGTGCAGGTTCAGGGTGAGGTTGCCGAAGTGGTCGACCTGCACGACCTCGCCGTGCACGTGGTCGTCCTCGACGGTGGGTGCCCGCAGGACGAGCCGCTCGAGCTCCGCGACGTCGATACCGGTCCCGACCTGCTCCACGGGCAGGCCGGCGGCCAGCTGGGCGGCAACCGGCGCGTACACGTCGCGGGCCCGGAAGGTCCGGGCTGGTGTCGGCAGCCACCGGCTCGGGTCGTCCAGGACGTACGCCGACACCGGGCCGCCGCAGGCCGCCCAGGCGGTGCTGGTGAGCCCGTTGTCGGGAGCCACGAATGTCGAGCCGTCCGCGGTCCGGACGGCGACACCGCGGGTGGGCTGCGGGCGGAACGGGTCGACCAGCGCCAGGTGGACCGCCGGGCACGGCAAGTACGGCACGGCGCTGGCCAGCACCGCAGCCCCCTGCTCGACGTCCTGCGGGCTGACCAGGTGCAGCACGTCCAGGACCCGAACGTCGGGCGAGGTGCGGGCGATCACCCCTTTGCACACCCCGAGGAAGGCGTCCTCGACGCCGAAGTCGGACAGGAAGGTCAGCCACACAGCGGGTCTCCTTCCTCGCGCCCCGGAACTACTTCTTGTTGCGACGCTGGACGCGGGTCTTCTTGAGCAGCTTGCGGTGCTTCTTCTTGGCCATCCGCTTGCGGCGCTTCTTGATGACGGAACCCACGTGTGACCTCTGCTCGCCGGGACGTGCTGGACTGGGTGCCGCAGCCTACCCGGCCTCGGTGAACGCTCCCCGAAGATAGTCGTGCACCGCCCGCTCGGGCACCCGGAAGGACCGCCCGACCCGGGCACTGGCCAGCTCGCCGGAGTGCACCAGGCGGTAGACGGTCATCCGCGAGACACGCATCAGCGCGGCCACCTCGGCAACGGTGAGGAACCGGATCTCGGACAGGTCAGCCACGCGAGTCACACCACCGTCGGCACGCGTCGCGGTCAGCGGCTTCCCCACCGTCGACGTCGGACACGCACGTGCTCCGCGATCCTACCGGGCTGGCGGCACGGCGACGACGGATCCGCTACCAGGAGGTCAAGAACTGCGAGAGCGGGTCGTAGAGGTGGGGACGCACGTTGTCGTCCAGCGGCACGGTGATGATGGCGAGCCCCTCGGCCTCGGCCACGAACAGCGCCGGGTCGTTGCAGTCGGCGAAGGCCAGCACCTCGTGGCCGGCCGCGGCGGCCGCTCCGGCGAAGCCGTGGTCGGCGACCACCAGGTCGGGCGGGTCCGAAGCGCACGCGTCGAACAGCACCCGGCCCGGCTCGGGGGCGTGGGTGTGCAGGAGCTCACCGCCGGCGGCCAGGACGTGCACGCCGCCGAAGGCCCGCAGGTGCCTGGGCCGGCTGCGGGCCCACTGGGTGTCGTGCTCCCAGGGCCACCACCAGTTGTCCACGTCCGGGCGCAGCACCGCAGCGCCCGCACCGGTCAACGCGGCCGACATGGCCAGGTGCATGGCGAACGTCCCCGTCGGGTGACCGGTCGCCACCAGGACCCGCTCGTGGCGGGCGGCGGCCAGCGCGAGGCGGTCGCGCAGCCGGCCGAGCGCCGCCACGCACAGCTCGGCCGAGATGGTGTCCTGCCCCTCGTCGTACGCCGGGTCGGGGTTGATGCCGCACAGCCGGGCCATCACCTCGAGCACGCCGTCGCGGCTCCAGGCGGGATCGGGCGTCAGCCCGAAGTGGTAGCCCTCGCGCCCTTGCAGCATCCGCCCGATGTTGCGCAGGTTCTCCTCGCGGGAGGTGGCGACGTCGCCGCAGATTCCGCTGTCCAGCAGGTGCTGCCGCAGCTGCTTGGTCGCAGCCTCAGCCACGGGCGACCAGGGGGGAAAGGCCCAGGTGCGGGAACACCGCCTCGCGGGTCTCCAGCACGGCCCGGTCCACGGCCGAGTCGGGGTCGCCGTAGCCGCCCTCCCAGGGCGTGAACTCCGGTACGACGCCGTCGGTCAGCGAGGTCGGCGCGAGCTCACCGCCCTGCTCGCCGGCGCTGTCGCGCCAGTCGTTCGGCGTGGCGCCGTCGACCTGGTCGCCCGTCACCTCCGCCAGCAGGTGGGTCCAGGCCCGCGGCACCACCTGCACCGGCTCGTACCCGCCACCGCCCAGCACGACCCAGCGGCCGACGCACACCTCGTGGGCCAGGTGGTGCAGCGAGCGGTACGCCGACCGCTGGCCGTCCACGCTCATCATCAGGTGCGCGAGCGGATCCAGCGCGTGGGTGTCGCAGCCGTGCTGGGTGACGAGCACCTGCGGGGCGAAGGCGCGCACGACCGGTGGGACGACGGCGTCGAACGCCCGAAGCCAGCCGGCGTCGCCCGTGCCGACCGGGAAGCCCACGTTGACGCTTGTGCCCAGGGCGTGCTCGCCGCCGATCTGGTCCGGCCAGCCGCCGCCGGGAAACAGCGTGCGGCCACTTTCATGCAGGGACACCGTGAGCACGCGCGGGTCGTCGTAGAAGGCCGCCTGCACGCCGTCGCCGTGATGGACGTCCACGTCGACGTAGGCGACCCGGGTTGCCCCCTGCGAGAGCAGCCAAGCGATCGCGACGGCCGGGTCGTCGTACACGCAGAAGCCGCTGGCCCGGTCGCGCATGGCGTGGTGCAGGCCGCCGGAGATGTTCACCGCGTGCTGGTGGGTGCCGTCCCAGACCGCCCTGGCCGCATCTACCGATGCGCCGGTGACCAGAGCAGCCGCCTCGTGCATCTGCGGGAAGACCGGGTTGTCGCCGGTGCCGAGGCCCCAGCGCAGGGACAGCCGGCCCAGCAGGTCGTCCGGCGCGCGCCGTACCGAGGCGACGTAGAGCGGGTCGTGGACCAGCTCCAGCAGGTCGTCGCCGGCCGCGTGCGGGGCGCGGACGTCGACACCGGGCCGGTCGAGCACGCCGAGCTGCCGGGACAGCGCCATGGTCAGCTCCAGGCGCAGCGGCCGCAGCGGATGGGTGGGCCCGAAGTCGTACTTGCTGAACACGTCGTCCCACACGACCAGGGTGCTATCACTCATCGCCCGCTCATTCCAGCCATGCCCCATCGTACGGACGGCGGACGGTGTTGGCCCGGTGCAGCTGTCTTGCCCGGTGTGCACGTGTCTGATCCCGTTGCGCGTTCGTCGCCCTGCCCAGGCGTGCTCCGGAGCGGCGCGCCGCCGCGCCAGAAGACTCGTTCCCACGCGAGAAGACACGCGCCCGTAGCGCGCCCGGCCGCCCTGCCGATCGGTATTGCGTTTCCGGGCCGCTCCGGACCCCCATCGCGCGCAACACGGATCGGTACGGGGTCCGCAGCGCCGCTCAGCCGCCGGCGAGCTCGCGGCTGCGTACGTGGGCCGCTTCGACGGCGGCGAGCAGGGCCGAGCGCACGGCCCGATCCTCCAGCACGCGGATCGCTGCGATCGTGGTGCCGCCGGGCGAGGTCACCGCCTCACGCAGGACGACGGGGTGCTCGCCGGAGTCGCGCAGCATCTTGGCCGAGCCGACGGCGGTCTGCACCACCAGCTGGGCGGCCACGGCGCGCGGCAGGCCCAGCAGGATGCCCGCGTCGATCATCGCCTCGACCATGAGGAAGAAGTACGCCGGACCGCTGCCCGACAGCGCCGTGACCGCGTCCAGCTGCGACTCCGGGACGCGCACGACCTTGCCGACCGGGCCGAGCAGTCCCTCCACGAGCTCCAGGTGCTCGGGCAGCGCGTGCGAACCGCCGCTGATCGCTGACATGGCCTCGTCGACGAACACGCCGGTGTTGGTCATCACCCGCACCACCCGGGTGCCGTCCGGCAGCAGTTCCTCGACCAGCGAGGTGGGGATGCCGGCGGCCATCGACACGACCAGCGTGTTCGGGCGCAGGACCCCCGCGATCTCGACCAGCAGGGCCCGCATGTCTTGCGGCTTGACCACCAGCAGCACGACCTCGGCCCGCCCGGCAGCCTCGACCGGGTCCAGGGTCGGTACGCCGTACCGCTGGGCGATCTCGGTTGCCCGCTCGGCGTGGCGCTCGGCGGCCAGCAGCGAACCCGGCTGCCGGCCGGCCCTCAGCAGACCCGAGAGCAGCGCCTCGCCGAGCTTGCCCACACCTAGGATCGCGATAGCCACCATAAAGCGACGCTAGCGGTCAGGATCGGGAGACCAGCGCCCGCAGGAAGAAGCCGAGGTTCGCGGGACGCTCGGCCAGTCGGCGCATCAGATAGCCGTACCACTGGTCGCCGTAGGGCACGTACACCCGGACCGTCTGCCCCTCGCCGGCCAGCCGGAGCTGCTCGGCGGGGCGGACGCCGTACAGCAGCTGGTGCTCGTAGGTGCCGGGAGCGCGGCCGAAGGTGCCGGCGAGCGCGATCAGGGCCGGGTCGTGCGTGGCGACCATCGGGTAGCCGGGACCCTGCATCAACACCTGCAGACACCGCACGTACGACGCGTCGACCTCCGCCGCACTCTGGAACGCCACGGACGCCGGCTCGCGGTAGGCCCCCTTGCACAGCCGCACCCGCGAGCCCTCGACCGCCAGCGCGCGGCAGTCGTCCTCGGTCCGCCGCAGGTAGGACTGCACAACCGCGCCCGTGGAGGGGAACTGGACCCGCAGCTGCTGCAGCGCCGCCAGGGTGGCGTCGGTGGTGGTGTGGTCCTCCATGTCGAGGGTCACCGTCGTACCGGCTGCGCCGGCCGATGCACAGATGGTCCGCACGTTGTCCAGGGCCAGCGCAGGGTCGATCGTCTGGCCGACGGCGGTGAGCTTGACCGACACCTCGCACCGGCCGTCGCCGGTAAGCCCGGCCTCGGCGAGCCGGTCCAGCAGGAGCAGGTACGCCCGGACCGTGGCCTCGGCCTGGCCGGCGTCCCGGGTGTCCTCGCCCAGGTGGTCCAGGCTGACGACCAGCCCGCCGGCCTGCAGCTCGCGGGTCGTGCGCACGGCGTCCTCGACCGCCTCCCCGGCGACGAAGCGCCGCACGACCCCGCGGCTGACCGGCGCACCGGCCACCACGGTCTTGACTCGGTCGTTGCCGGCGGCACTGAGGATGACCTGTCGGAGCACGTCGGTCAGGCTAGTGCGGTGCAGCGTTGGCAGGTCCTGATCAGCGGGTGCGGGCCGGTGGGCGCCGTCCTGGCCGCCCGGCTCGGCGCCCTTGGCGTCCACACGCTGATCCTCGAGCGGGACCCGGCGCCCTACCCGCTCCCTCGCGCGGTGGCGGCCGACGACGAGGTGCAGCTGCTGCTGTCGCGCACGGCGCCCGGACTGCTCGACGGCGCGCTCGGCGACCAGCAGGTGCGGTTGCTCGACGCCCGTCGGCGCCTGCTCGGTGAGATCGCCTTCCCCCGCTCGGAACAGGGCTTCTCGGGGCTCGCGTTCTTCCACCAGCCGACCCTCGAGCAGCGCCTGCGCGCCCACCTCGCGACGCTGCCGACCGTCGAGGTGCGATTGGGCGCCGAGCTTGCCGGCTTCTCCCAGGACGGCACGACGGTGACCGCGGCGCTGGCGGACAGCACCACGGTGACTGCGGACTGGCTCGTCGGCTGCGACGGGGCTTCCTCCGCCGTACGGCGGGGTGCGGGCCTGGCCTGGCGCGGGCGGGACCTCGCGCCACGCTGGCTGGTGGCCGACGTCCGCGGTTCGGTAGCCGACCGGCAGCGCTTCACCTACACCTGCGACCCGGTGCGGCCGCAGGTCGACCTGCCCGTGCCGGGCGGCCACCGGTGGGAGTGGCTGCTCCGCTCCGACCCGGTGGCCGGCGGGCGCGACCCGGACCCGCTGGAGCTGATCCGCCGCGACACCGTCGCGCCGGTGGAGGTCGTACGCGCCGTCACCTACCGCTTCGGGGCCCGCCGGGCCGAGCACTGGAGCGCCGGGCGGGTCCTGCTGGCGGGCGACGCAGCACACACGATGCCACCGTTCGCCGGGCAGGGGCTCGGCGCCGGGATCCGGGACGCCTGGTCGCTCGCGTGGCGTCTGGCCGCCGACGACCCGTCCGGGTACGAGGCCGAGCGCGCCCCCCACGTACGGCAGATGACCCGGCTGTCGCTGCTACTTGGGGCCGTGCTGCAGGCCTCGCACGGGGCGCCGGCGCGAGACGCGCTGCTACGTGGGGCGTTCGCAGCACCGGGGCTCGGCCCGTGGCTGGCCCGCGGCGGCCCGCGCAGCTCGGTCAGCGGCGTGCTGACGTCCCCATCCGGCTGAAGATCGACATGTCGACCAGGATTACTGCCCGTCGACGCGACGCCGAGGAGCCATGGTCACGTCCGGCTCCGTGCCACCAACCGGGCGAGTCGGCGGGCGCTCTCGCGTTCGGTCAAGGCGTGGACCCAGTCCGCGACGACGCCGGCGAGCTCGGGGCCGCGGTCCTCCTGCAGGAAGTGGCCCGCGCCGGCGAGGGTCGTGTGCGGCTGCCCGGCCGCGCCCGGGATCTTGCCGATCAGCATCCGGTCACCGCCACCGGTGATCGGGTCGCCGTCGGAGAACGCGCACAGAAACGGCTTGTCGAAGCGCTCCAGCACCCGCCAGGCCGCCTGGTTCGCCGGGGTCGCCGGATCGTCCTCGGTCTGCGGGATGAGGTCCGGGAAGGCCTTGGCCCCCGCCTTGTACGACGCGTCCGGGAACGGCGCCTCGTACGCCGCGACGACCGCCGGTGGCAGCGAGGACAGGCAGCCGGAGGAGACCAGGAAGCCGATCGGCAGGTCCTCGGTGCGCACCACGAAGTCGCGGAACTTCCACCAGGCGTCCGGCAGCCGGCGCCGCCCGTCCGGCAGCCCGGTGTTGGCGGCGCAGACCCGCGCGAACCGGGAGGGGTGCTCGGCGACCAGCCGCAGCCCGAGCAGGCCGCCCCAGTCCTGACACACAAGCGTGACGTCGGTCAGGTCCAGCCGGTCGAACAGCACCGAGCGCAGCCACTCCAGGTGCCGGGCGTAGCTGTAGTCCTCGACGGCGGCGGGCTTGTCCGAGCGGCCGAACCCGATCAGGTCCGGCACCACGACGCGGAACCCCTCGGCGACCAGCACCGGGATCATCGTGCGGTAGAGGTAGCTCCACGACGGCTCGCCGTGCAGCAGCAGGACGACCGGACCGGTGCCCTCGTCGACGTACGCCATGCGCAGCCCGTCGGAGGTCTCGGCGTACGACGGTGCGAACGGGAAGTCGGGCAGGTCGGTGAAGCGCGCATCCGGGGTGCGCAGGACATCCATCCGCCGACCCTAGGACCGCTCGAGCCGGGCCACGAGCAGGCGGACGCGGAACGGCTCCACAATGCGCCCGTCCGGGAAGGCGGCGCCCATCGAGGCCCGCTCGGCGGCGAGGAAGGCCTCAGTGTCGGGCAGCGCGGCGACGTAGGACTTGCTGCGCAGCCAGCGCTCGTAGAGCTCCCACGACAGCGTCCGGTTCCAGGTGCCCGACCACTCGTGCACCGAGGAGAAGACTTCCCGTAGCGGTGGCGTGTAGTCGGTGGTCCGGTACTCCCGGCGGTAGCCGGTGACCGAGGCGGCCTCGAGCCGGTCCTGCTGCGCGTCGTACCAGGGCTCGCCGTCAGCAGCGACGTCGTTCCACCACAGCGCGAGCCAGCCACCGGGCCGGAGCACCCGCGCGACCTCGCGGGCGGCGACGGGGGCATCCACCCAGTGCCACATCTGCGCGCCGCAGACGCCGTCGAAACAACCGGCCGTGAACGGCAGCTGCTCGGCGCGGGCGACCGCGACCGGCACGTCGGGGAAGGAGCGGTTCAGTCGGCCCAGCATGTTCGGACCGCGGTCGGTGGAGACGATCCGGGCGCCGCGCGCCAGCAGCCCCGGCAGCTGCTTTCCGGTGCCGGCGCCGAGCTCGAGGACGCGCGCGCCGGACAGGGGCGGCAGGGCGTCGTACAGGGAGTCGGGGTAACTCGGCCGGGCGGCGTCGTAGTCCTCGACGAGCGCCTCGAAGGCGACGGCCTGCTCGCTCACCGGCGGTATGCCGTCGTGTCCGACACCGGGGCGGCCAGGTTCAGTCGGGTGAACGCGAGCGCCTCGGCGAGGTCGGCCTCGCGCTCGGCCCGGTCCTCGGCCTTGCGGGTGCTGACCTCGCAGACGACCAGGCCGCCGAAGCCCGAGCCGGCCAGGCCCTCGAGCAGCTCCACGCACGGCTGCGTCCCCCGGCCGGGGACGAGGTGCTCGTCGCGGGCCGTGCCGTTGCCGTCGGCGATGTGCACGTGCGCGAGCCGGTCGTCCATCACGGCGCGCAGCGCGAGCGCGTCGGACTGCGACACCGAGGTGTGCGACAGGTCAAGCGTGAAGTGCGGGAAGTCCTCCTTGGTCGGGTCCCAGTCGGGGGCGTACGGCGTGACCTCCCGGCCGCGGGCCCGCAGCGGGAACATGTTCTCGACCGCGAACACGACGTCGGACTCCTGCGCCATCTGCTGGATGCCGCCGAGGAACTGGCGGGCGTACTCGCGCTGCCACCGGAACGGCGGGTGCACCACCACGGTCTGCGCGCCGAGCTGTTCCGCGACGTCCTTGGCCTGCACCAGCTTGGCCCACGGGTCGGTGCCCCAGACGCGCTGCGTGATCACCAGGCAGGGCGCGTGCAGGGCCAGGATCGGGATCTGGTGATAGTCCGAGAGCCGGCGCAGCGCGGTCGGGTCCTGGCTCACCGGATCGGTCCACACCATGACCTCGACGCCGTCGTAGCCGAGCCGGGCCGCGATCTCGAACGCGTTGGCCGTGGACTCCGGGTAGACGCTCGCGGTAGCGAGCGCCACGCGGGCCGACGGGACGGCGACGGCCGGCGGGCTCGGGCTGCGGGAGCTCGGGCTGCGGGAGCTCGGGCTGCGGGGCATGGCCTGGCGAGCCTACGTCTGCCTCGCTGCGACCGTGGACGCCGTACGCTCGCCTGCGATGACGCCGCCCGCCTCGGACACCTCGCTCGCTGCCAAGCAGCCGGCTGTCGACCCGGACGTACGAGACCGGGCGCTGCTGGCCGCGGGGCTGTCGTTCACCGTTTGCGACCCCCGGCAGCCCGACTGCCCGCTCATCTTCGTCAACCCGGCCTTCGAGCGCACGACCGGTTACAGCTGGCAGGACGCCGTCGGTCGCAACTGCCGCTTGCTGCAGGGGGCGGACACCGACCCGGCCGACGTGCTGCGGGTGCGCCGGCTGCTCGAGCGCCGGGAGCACGGCGTGGTCACCCTGCTCAACTACCGCAAGGACGGGACGGCGTTCTGGAACGAGCTGTCGCTGTCCCCCGCGTACGACGGGGCGGGCGAGCTCACACATGTCGTCGGCATCCAGGCCGACGTCACGGCGCGGGTGCTCATCGAGCAGGAGCGCGGGCGGAACCTGGCCTCCGAGCAGGCGGCCCGCACGGTCGCCGAGCGCTCCCAGCGCCGCCTGGCACTGCTCGCCGAGGCCACCTCGATGCTTGCCGCCACCCTCGACGTCGAGCAGTCCCTGACCCGGCTGACCCGCCTCGTCGTGCCGCTGATGGCCGACTGGTGCACCGTCGACCTTCTGGTGGACGCCGACGGCGGGATGCGCCGACTGGCCTCGCGGCACGCCAACCCCGAACTCGCACCGCTGCTGGACGTGCTCGCCGAGCGCCAGCCGACCTCGCTTGGAGAGCACTCGCTGACCCGCCAGGTCCTCGAGGGTGGCCCCCCGGTGCTGATCGAGAGCGTCAACGCTGCTCACCTGGCGGCGGCCACCGACGACCTCGAGCTGCGCGAGGCCTACCGGCAGCTCGCCACCGGCTCGGCGATCGTCGTACCACTGGAGGCCCGGCGGCAGGTGCTGGGCGCCCTGTCGATGTTCACCAGCGACTCTGGCCGCACCTATGACGCGGATGACCTGAGCATGGCCGCGGACCTGGCCCGACGGGCGGCGCTGACGGTCGACAACGCCCGGCTCTACCAGCGCGAGCACGACGTCGCCGAGGCGCTGCAGCGCAGCCTGCTCCCGACCCTGCCGGAGGTGGCCGGGCTGGACCGGGCCGCGCGCTACCTGCCGAGCCGCATGGCCGGGCAGGTCGGCGGCGACTGGTATGACCTGCTCCCCCTGCCCGACGGCACGATCGGCGTGGCCATCGGCGACGTCATGGGCCACGACCTCACCGCGGCGGCCGCGATGGGGCAGCTCAGGTCGGTGCTGCGGTCCTACGCCTGGCAGGGCGGCGGACCCGCCGAGGTGCTCGACCACCTCGACGAGCTGGTGCAGGGCCTGGGGATGGCGCAGCTCGCGACCACCGTGTACGGCCGGCTGCACCTGCCGTCCCCCGACGGACCCGGCATGCTGCGGTACTCCAACGCCGGCCACCTCCCCCCGGCGCTGCGCACCCCCGACGGCAGCGTGCGCTTCCTGACCGGCGGGCAGTCCCTGCTGGTCGGCGCCGCCCTGGGCACCCCGCGGACCGAGGCGCAGGAAGTCATCGAGGCCGGTTCGGTGCTCGTGCTCTACACCGACGGCCTGGTGGAGGACCGCGACGTCGACATCGACGACGGCCTCGCGGCGCTCGCGGCGACCCTGACTGCCGCGAGCGGCAGCGACGCGGAGTCGATCGCCGACGTGCTGACCGACGCCCTGACCAACGGCGAGCGCAACGACGACGTGGCGATCCTTGTCGTGAAGGTGCTGTGACGAGGACCGATCTCGGGCTGCCTGCGGTGCGCGAAGTCGGGCCGGACGCGCCCCGGGACCTCGTGGAGTTCGTGGACCCGAGCGACGCCACCCAGGTGGTCCGGGCCGACCTGACCTGGCTGCTGTCGTCCTGGACCTGCATCTTCGGCGCCGGCTGCCACGGCGTAGTGACGGGCCGGCCGGATGACGGCTGCTGCAGCCACGGGGCCTTTTTCTCCGACGACGAGGACGAGCAGCGCGTTGCGGCTTTCGCCGGGCAGCTCACCGCAGAGCACTGGCAGTACGCCGGTACCGGGCGCGAGCTCGGGACCGGCGAGGCCGACGAGCTCGAGGGCGAGCCGGCCCGGCGTACCAGGACCGTGGACGGCGCGTGCGTCTTCCTCAACCGCCCGGGCTTTGCCGGTGGCAACGGCTGCGCGCTGCACTCCCTGGCCCTGCGCACCGGGCGGCACCCCCTGGAGACCAAGCCCGACGTCTGCTGGCAGCTCCCGGTCCGCCGTACGCAGGAGGAGCTCGTGCGCCCGGACGAGACCACGGTGCTGGTCACCACCCTCGGCGAGTTCGACCGGCGCGGCTGGGGAACCGGCGGCGCCGACCTGCACTGGTGGTGCACCAGCTCGCCCGAGGCGCACGTCGGCGCCGACCCGGTCGTGCTGTCGTACGGGCCCGAGCTGACCGAGCTGATCGGCCCGGCGGCGTACGCCGAGCTGGTGCGGCTGTGCGCCCTGCGCGAGGCCGGCGGCGTGCTCGCGCACCCGGCGACCGAAGCAGCTCAGGCCTCGAACTTGTAGCCCAGGCCGCGGACGGTCACCAGGTGCCGCGGATCCCCAGGGTCGGGCTCGACCTTGGCGCGCAGCCGCTTGACGTGCACGTCCAGGGTCTTTGTGTCGCCCACATAGTCGGCGCCCCAGACCCGGTCGATCAGCTGCCCGCGCGTCATCACCCGACCGGAGTTGCGCAGCAGCACCTCGAGCAGCTCGAACTCCTTGAGCGGCAGCGAGATCTGCTCACCGGCGACGGTCACCACGTGCCGCTCGACATCCATCCGTACCGGCCCGTGCTCCAGCGCCCCCGGCGAGAGCTCCTCCGGCTCGCTCCCGCGCCGCAGCACCGCGCGGACCCGGGCGACGAGCTCGCGCCCGGAGTAGGGCTTCGTGACGTAGTCGTCGGCCCCGAGCTCCAGGCCCACGACCTTGTCCACCTCGCCGTCCTTGGCCGTCAGCATGATGACCGGGACGGAGGACCGGGTGCGCAGCTGGCGGCAGACCTCGGTCCCGGACAGCCCGGGCAGCATGAGGTCGAGCAGCACGATGTCCGCGCCGCGCCGGTCGAACTCCGCCAGCGCCTCCGGCCCGGAAGCGGCCACCGCCACCTCGAAACCCTCCTGCTGCAGCAGGTAGGTCAGCGCCTCGGAGAACGACTCCTCGTCCTCGACCACCAGCACACGCGTCACGTCGAGTCCCTTCCTGGTACGGGTACGGGCGCGGCGGGCAGCCGCAGGGTGAACGTCGAACCCGACCCCTCGACGCTCCAGACCAGCACCTCGCCACCGTGGTTGGTGGCGACGTGCTTGACGATGGCGAGCCCCAGCCCGGTGCCACCGGTCGCGCGGCTGCGCGCCGGGTCGGACCGGTAGAACCGCTCGAAGACCCGCTCGAGGTCCTTCTCGGCGATGCCGATGCCCTGGTCGGTCACGCTGACCTCGACCTGGGCCCCCGCCGGCCGCACCGCCAGGGCGACCCTCGTGTGGTCCGGGCTGTAGGCCACCGCGTTCTCCACCAGGTTGCCGACGGCGGTCACCAGCTGGCTCTCCGAACCGAGCACCCACTGGCCCCCCAGACCGCCGCGCACCACATCGATCCCGCGGGCGGCGGCTGTCGTACGGCTGCGGTCGACAGCTTCGGCGAGCACCTCGTCCAACGCCACCGGCTCGGGATCGGGCAGGGGGTCGGCGCCCTGCAGCCGCGAGAGGTCCAGCAGCTCCTGCACCAGCCGCCCGAGCCGGCCGGCCTCGTGGTGCACCCGGTCGGCGAACCGGCGTACCGCCTGGGGCTCCTCGCTCGCGCCCAGCAGCGCCTCGGCGAGCAGCTGCATCGCTCCGACGGGGGTCTTGAGCTCGTGCGAGACGTTGGCCACGAAGTCCCGGCGGACCGCCTCGACCCGCCTGGCCTCGGTGACGTCCTCGACCACCAGGGCCACGTGGCCGTCCCGCAACGGCGCGAACCGGACGCGTACGTCGGAGTGCACCCCCCGCAACGCGATGTCGGCCTCACGCGGGACGCCCGTACGACGGGTCTCCCGCACCAGCGCGCGCAGCTCGGCCACCGGCAGCCCGTTGTCACCGAGCACCCCGAGAGCGGCGGCCACCGGGTTGACGAGCACCGCCTCGTCGGCTGGATCCAGGACGACGACCGCGACCGGCAGCGCCGCGATCAGCGCCCGGGCCGGAGGCAGCGCGTCGGCCGGGACCGACGCCTGGGCCGGCGGCAACGGATCCGCATCGGCGGCGGGCTGCGCGGGATGGCCGCCGTGCCCGGGGCGCAGGGCGAGCACACCGCCGGCCCCCGCGACGGCGCCGGCCGCCACCGCCGCCACCACCCCTGTCAGGTCCACTCCCCTGAGGGTAGGCGCGGGCCGCAAGCACCTCCCTGCACGCCGGGCGTGTTCACCCGCCGGATACCGAGGGTTCATCCGGGCAGGGTCTGCGGGGGCCGTACGCGACTAACATGCGCTCATGCGCGACGCCTACCACGACGAACTGGACGCCATCTCCGCCTCCTTGGTGGAGATGACGAACCTTGTCGGGTCCGCGATGAGCCGGGCGACCACCGCCCTGCTGGACGCCGACCTGGGCCTGGCCGAGACCGTGATCACGGCGGACGACGCGGTCGACGCTATCTACCACGACATCGAGGAGCGCTGCTTCGACCTGCTGGCCCGCCAGCAGCCCGTGGCCTCGGACCTTCGGGTGCTCGTGACGTCGCTGCGGATGGTCGCGGACCTCGAGCGGATGGGCGACCACGCCCGGCACGTCGCGAAGATCGCCCGCCGCCGCTACCCGTCCTCGGCGGTCCCGCCGGAGCTGCGCTCCACAATGCTCGAGATGGGCCACACCGCCGAGGAGATCGTCGCCAAGGCCGGCAGCGTCATCGCCCGGCGCGACCTCGACATGGCCGCCGAGCTCGAGCGCGACGACGACGTGATGGACGAGCTGCACAAGACCCTGTTCACCGCGCTGCTGGCCGAGAGCTTCCCGCACGGCACCGAGGCCGCCATCGACATCACCCTGGCCGGGCGGTACTACGAGCGGTTCGCCGACCACGCCGTCTCGGTCGCCCGCCGGGTGGTCTACCTGGTCACCGGTGAACGCGCCCCCGCCCTCAACTAGCTTTCCCGCCCGGCCCCGGTCCGCCGGGCCCCGCTCGCGCCCGCCCCGCCTGCCCCGCCTCGTCGCACGAGTCGCCCCAGCGTGGCCGCCCGGTCCGCACCGCGCCTGCCCGGCCCGCTGAGCCCCGCCCGCCCGGTTCCACCCAGCCGGGGGCCATGCCCCGCGTACTTGTCTTCTCCCACACGAACTTGTCTTCTGGCATACCACCTGAGCGCCCCATTTGTCCCTGTCTGCCGCCCTTGGCCCGAACACCGGAGCAGACAGGTTCATGCGGGAGCAGAGAGGTTCGTACGGGAGCAGACAGGCTCGCGCATGCGCTCCCAAGCCGGGACCGTGCGGGAGCCCGCCCGCTACCGGCCCTGGGCGGCGACGGCCTCAGCGGCGGTCGCGGCGGCCTCCGGGTCCAGGTACTGGCCGCCGAGCACCTCGGGCCGCAGGTCGTCGTCCAGCTCGTAGCGCAACGGGATCCCGGTGGGGATGTTCAGCCCCACGACCTGCTGTTCGGTGAGCCCGTCGAGGTGCTTGATCAACGCCCGCAGCGAGTTGCCGTGCGCCACCACCAGGACGGCATGGCCGGCGCGCAGGTCGGGCACGATCGCGTCGTACCAGTAGGGCAGCAGTCGTACGACGACGTCGGCCAAGCACTCGGTCCGTGGCACCAGCTCGGGGGCCAGGCCGGCGTAGCGCGGGTCGGTCGCCACGTCCCACGGCGAGCCCGGCTCCAGGGGTGGCGGCGGCTCGTCGTAGGAGCGGCGCCAACGCATGAACTGCTCCTCGCCGTACTGCTCCCGGACGCCCTTCTTGTCCTTGCCCTGAAGGTCGCCGTAGTGGCGCTCGTTGAGCCGCCAGTGCCGGGTGACGGGGATCCAGGGGCGCTCCGCCGCGTCGAGGGCAAGGTTGGCTGTGCGGATCGCCCGCCGCAGCACGGAGGTGTGCACGAGGGTCGGCAGGAGACCGGCGCGGGCCAACAGGTCCCCGCCGCGGACGGCCTGCCCCTCCCCCTTTTCCGTCAGGTCGACGTCGACCCAGCCGGTGAACTGGTTGGTGGCGTTCCAGGTGCTCTCACCGTGGCGGAGCAGGACAAGCGTCGACATGGGCAGGGATCCTCGCTCATCCCGCGGCCGGGGTTCGCACTGGGGGTGAGCCACGGGCCGGGCGTCAGCGGCAGGCGCCGCTGCTGGTGCCGGCACCGACGCCGCCCGCCGGTGCAGGTGCCGGCCGCGGCGCCAGCCCAACAGCAGGGTGGCGGCGGCGGGGCCTGCGGCCGCACGCTCGCTCGGGCGCCGGCCTGATCCAGAACGGACCGCCGACCTGCTGTCGTGCAGGTCGACGCGATGGCACCGGCCGTAGTGGAGCGGGCGGTCACCGAGCGCACGGTCAGCGACGGGGGTCGGGAGCCCCATCGGGGTGTCCCGGCCGAGTCGGGGCCGGCGCCGGGCTCGGCGCAGCTCAACAGCGCCGGAGTGTCAGCGGTCGGGGTCGGCGAAGCGGGCGAAGGCGGCGAGGTTGGCGGTGGACTCGCCGTTCTTCTGCCGCCAGGCCCACTCGCGCCGGATCGAGCTGACGAAGCCGATCTCGAGCAGCCGGTCGAAGGACTCGTCGGCGTACTGCAGGACGCTGCCGAGCAGGCGGTCCACCTCGTCGGGCGTGACCGCGTGCAGGGGCAGGCGGCCGACGAGGTAGACGTCACCGGCCTTGTCGAGGCAGAACGCGACCGCGTACATGCGGGCGTTGCGCCGCAGCAGGAAGCGCATGAACTCCTCGTGCTGCTCGTCGGGCTTGCGGCAGACAAAGGCCTCGACGAGCAGCGCGTGCTGGCCCAGGACGAGCCAGCAGGAGGTGGCGAGCTTGTGCTGGCCGGGGAGCCGCACGAAGAACTGGCCGGGGCCGGGGCTCTCGTACTCCAGCTGCGCCTCGTCGAGTGCGGCGCGGATGATGTCGGCCGGCGCGGTCATCGGGCGGCCGCCAGGCGTTGCACCTGGGCACCGCTCAGCGCATCGCGGTAGGTGGCCAGCAGGCCGTCGGCGGTGGCGCCCCAGGAGAACTGCCGGGCGTGGGCGACGGCCCCGGCCGACAGCTCGGGGCGCAGGGACAGCCCGCGGGCCAGCGCGGACGCCCACGCCGAGGGGTCGTGCCCAGGGACGAGCAGCCCGCTGACGCCGTCCTGCACGGTGGTACGCAGCCCACCCACGTCGGTGGCGATGACGGGGGTGCCGCAGGCCTGGGCCTCCAGGGCCACCAGGCCGAAGGACTCGTTGTGGGAGGGGACGGCGACCAGATCGGCCGCGAGGTACCAGTCGCGAAGGCGCTGCGGGTCGCACGGCGGCTCGAACCGCACCGGGAGGTCGAGCTCCCCCGCCAGGCGTTGCAGGGCCGCGGGCTCACTGAGCCCGGTGCCGCTCGGGCCACCGACCACGGCGACCACCAGCCGCGAGCGCAGCTCGGGCGAGCGCTCCAGCAGCCGCGCCGCGGCCGCCAGGAGCACGTCGGGGGCCTTGAGCGGCTGGATCCGCCCGACGTACAGCAGCAGGACGGCATCGGGCGGTACGCCGAGGCGGGTGCGCGCACCGCTGGCCTCTCCCGGCCGGAAGTGCTCGAGATCCACGCCGGGGGCGACGGTCACCACCCGCGAGGGATCGGCGTCGTACAGGTCGATGAGCTCGCGGGCCTCATCGGCTGTGTTGGTGACCAGCCGGTCGGCAGCCTGCACGACCTGCTGCTCGCCGACGACCCGGCGCAGCGGCTCGGGGGCGTCGCCGGACGCCAGCGCGAGGTTCTTGACCTTGGCGAGCGTGTGCGCGGTGTGCACGAGCGGTACACCCCAACGCTCGCTGGCGAGCCAGCCGACCTGGCCGGACAGCCAGTAGTGGGAGTGCACGACGTCGTACCAGCCGGGCTCGTGCTGGGCCTCGGCGCGCAGCACTCCGGACGTAAGCGCGCACAGCTGGGACGGCAGGTCGTCCTTGCCGAGCCCCTCGAACGGCCCGGCGATCAGGTGCCGGACGGTGACGCCCGGCGCCAGCTCGACGACCGGCGGCAGGTCGCCGGAGGTCGCGCGGGTGAAGACCTCGACCTCCAGGCCGGCCCGGGCCAGGCGCTTGCTGGTCTCCACGACATAGACGTTGAGGCCCCCGGCGTCGCCGGTCCCGGGCTGCTCGAGCGGCGAGGTGTGGACCGACAGCACCGCGACCCGCCGGGGCCGGATCGCGCTGAGCTTCATCGCCTGCACCACCTTCTGCCGCACCTGTCCACGAGTGCATCCTGCCCCTTGCAGCCCAACCCGCCACCGGGAGGCAGACTTCCCGCGTGACCAGCGGACGTACGGCAGTGGTGACCGGGGCGAGCAGCGGGATCGGCGCGGCAACCGCTCTGCGGCTCGCGCAGGACGGCTGGCAGGTGGTTGCCGCCGCGCGGCGGCTGGACCGGCTGGGCGAGCTGGCCGCGCAGCACCGGTCGATCCGCCCGTGCGCGCTGGATGTCACCGACCCGCGTTCGGTCGAGGCGCTGGGCGAGGCGGCACCGGTCTGCGACGTGCTCGTGGCGAACGCCGGCGGCGCCTTCGACCTGGCGCCGCTCGCCGAGGCCGACGTCGAGGTCTGGGCCCGGATGTACGACGTGAACGTGCTCGGCCTGGTCCGTTGTGTGCAGGCCCTGCTGCCGGCCCTGACCGCCTCCTCGACCGGGCACGTCGTGATGACCGGCTCGACGGCGGGCCACTGGGTCTACGAGGGCGGCGGGGGATATGTCGCGGCCAAGCACGCCGTCGCCGCGCTGCGCGAGACGCTGCGGCTCGAGATCGCCGACCAGGCGGTACGGGTCAGCGAGGTCGCGCCAGGAATGGTCGCGACGCAGGAGTTCTCCACGCTCCGCTTCGCCGGCGACACCGCCAAGGCCGCGGCCGTTTACCAGGGGGTGGAGGCGTTGACGGCGGACGACATCGCCGAGGTCATCGCCTGGGTGGCCTCCCGTCCGGCGCACGTCAACATCGACCTCGTGCAGGTGACCCCACGCCAGCAGGCCGGCGTCGGCAAGGTCCTGCGCTCCTGACCCGGGCGCTGGACGTAGAGCGGTCTCAGCGCTCGGCGAGGTAGCTGCGGCCGATGTCCCGCAGCCGGTCGTGCACGCCCGCGAGCGGGCCGCCGCGCTCGGGCAGCCACTGCTTGCGGAGCTTCGCGAGGCAGGTGTAGTTCGTGTCGCAGACGTTGGCCAGCGGGGACTCGACCGCCTGGGAGACCAGCTGGTAGGCGTCCATCAGCGACAGCCCGTGATCCCCGGCGACCCACTGCACCAGGTCGGCCTGGGCGATCCGGAAAGCGTCCTCCAGCGGACGGGCCGAGCCGGTGGACATCACGTGGGTGTCGGACTCGATCCGGGGCCAGGGCGTCGGGCGACCCTTGACCAGGTCCAGCACGACGACGGTGTTCATCGCGCACTCGACTGCCACACCGCAGGTCTCGCCCTCACCCTGCCGCGCGTGGCCGTCACCGAGGGAGAACAGCGCGCCCTCGACGTTGACCCCCAGGAAGCAGGTGGTGCCGGCCCGCATCTCCGGGGTGTCCAGGTTGCCGCCGTGGGCGTCCGGTACCAGAGCGCTGCGGACCTCCAGGTTCGCCGGCGCGACCCCGACGGTGCCGTGCATCGGGTCCATCGGCAGGTCGACGACAAAGCCGCTGTCCCGCGCGGTGAAGCGGGCCGTGCGCGCGGCCCGGTCCAGCTGCCACATCCACACCAGCTCGGGCAGCGGCGGCTGCAGCGTCGCGGTCAAGTGGGTAGAGGTCAGCGCCCCGAACAGCGGCACCGTCGTGGACGCAGCCCAGTCGCGGCTGGGCTCGATCGACACGAAGTGCACGGCCAGGGTGTCGCCCGGCTCTGCGCCCTGGACGAAGAACGGGCCGGTCTGCGGGTTGAGGAACGGGAAGTCACAGACGACCGAGACCAGGTCGTCGCGGCTGCGTACCCGGCCCGCGAAGCAGTCCTCGGTCCACAGCTCCAGCACGGTGCCGGGCCGTACGGTGCGCACCGGCGCCGCCCCGCCGAACGTCCAGGCGTACTCGGCCGGCTCCGGCCGGTAGGTCAGCACCTCCAGCTCGCTCATCCCGCGACCGCCCTCTCGTGCTCATCCAGCTCGTCGACCAGATGCACCTGTGACATCTGCCGGACCCGCGCGGGGTGCCGAAGCGTCAGGTACACCAGGTAAAGCACACCGATCCCCAGCCAGACGAACACGACCGGCCCGGCGTAGGAGACCGGCGCGGTCAGCGGCGCCACGAAGCTGAAGATCTTGATCCCACCGGCGGTGAACAGGGCCGGCACGAAGGCAACGACGCCCAGCAACGGCACGACCACGTGCAGGACCGGGTTGAGCTGCTCGCGCCGCTTGCGCACGAAGAAGCCGATACAGGCCAGGTTGCACAGGATGTAGACCAGCACCACGACCAGCACGATGACGGTCGCGACGAGCAGGAACGCCGTGACCGGGCCGTAGGCGAAGCCCAGCCCGAGGGTCACGGCCACGCCGATGACAAACTGCGCCAGTACCGCGAGATAGGGCGATCGGTAGGTCGGGTGCAGCACGGTGACCATCCGCGGCAGCAGCCGGATGCGACCGAGCGCGTACGCGGTGCGGGTCGACACGTTCGCCCCGGCGTTGGCGTTGGCGATGGTCGAGTTGACGATCGCCAGGAACACCAGCACCCAGAACAGCCCGTACGATGCGCGCGCGATGCCCTGCCAGGAGTCCTTGCCGGAGGTCATGAACGTGCCGAAGCGGTCCGGGCCGAAGGCGACATCGACGGCGTAGGTGGTGAAGACGTACAGCAGGCCGATGCCGAGGGTGGCGCCGACGATGGCCCGACGGATGGTGCGCTTGGGGTCGCGCGCCTCCTCGGCGAGCGGCGCGGCGGCCTCGAAGCCGCTGAAGGCCAGCACCGTGTAGACGCTGCCGGCGACCACCCCGACCAGGCCCTTGTGGTCGGCGGGAGTGTGGCTGGTGGTGAACACCGACAAGGTGTTGTGCGACCCCGCCTTGACCACGAGCAGCACGGCCAGCACGAGGAAGACCACGATCTCGAACGCGCCGAGGATCGTCCCGAGCCGGGCGCTGGCGGTGATGCCGCGGTAGCCGGCGAGCAGCACGATGACGGCCCCGACCAGGGCCCACGGCCACCACAGGTCGGCGGCGAACGACGAGCTCTCCTGGTTCAGCGTCGCGGCGGTCGTGAAGCCCAGCTGCAGGAACAGCAACGGCGGTACCAGCAGCTCCACGAACACGTACGCCCAGCCGACCAGGAAACCGACGCCGGGGTGCAGGCCCTGCGCGGTGTAGGTCGCGACCGAGCCGGAGGACGGCAGGTGCCGGGCGAGCTCGCCGATGGCCAGGGCGGTGAACAGGCAGGCGATGAGGGCGACGACGACGGCCAGCGGCAGCGCGCCACCGGCGAAGCCGGCGCCGCCCGGGATGGACGCGGCGATCGCGGCGCCGGGGGCCATCGCGGTGATGCTCTGGAAGAGCACCTCGCGCAGCCCGATGGCGTCCCGCCGCAGCCCGTCTGGTGCGGTCGCAGCGGCCGTGGTCATGCGGCGCCTCCAGGTGCGTCGAGCCGGCGCGCGCAGCGGGGGGTGGCGCGGCAGTGGGGCACCAGGGTAGTGGCCAGCGCGCTCCTGATGAAGTGCGTGGAGTCCGAGGGTGTCATCGGATCCGAGGTGGGGTGAGGGTGGCCGCAGCTTCCAGGAGCATCCAGGCCGAGAGCTGGACGGACAGGTCCGCCGGTGGTTCGGCGACGTGGGACCAGTCGGCGCCGAAGCGCGACACGCCACCGCGCTGGGTGCGGTGGTCCCAGGCGGCTCGCGCGGAACTGCACACGAGCTCGGCTGCGGTCGCTCTGGCCTGCCGCGATTGCGCTGAGCTGCCGGGAAGGTCGTTAGCGACGACGGCGAGGTAGCGGGCGGTGATGCCCGCGAACAGCCCGCCGTCGCCGGTTCCGCAGCCGGCCAGTACCCCGTCGGGGGCCAGCTGCTCCGCGACGGCCCTGGTCAGCCGGCACACTCGGCTCGTGTGACGCGGATGGCCGGTGCGGTTCGCCAGCTCGGTCTCGAGGCCAAGCACCACGCCCTGGCAGTAGCTGTAGATCGCCCGTTCCGGTGGGTGGCCGTCGCGGACCCCGTCCAGGACCAGACCGCTACCGGCATCCAGGAGCTCGGTATGGACCCAATCGGCCAGTGTCTGCGCCCGCGGCAGATCGCCCAGCCGCGCCAGGAGAAGGCCGGTCGGGCCGTTGGCGGGGGTGTTGCGATAGTTGTCGCCGCGCCGCCAGATGATGCCGCTGCCGACCGCTGCGTCCGTAGCCGCCGACAACGCACCGGCCAAGGCGGCCACCGCGGGCCGTCGGTCAACCCCGACGCCGGTGGCCCGCAGCAACGACAGCCCGAGCCACGCCATGTCGTCGTGGTAGCTGTTGGTCCATCCCCCGCCGTTGCGCAGCCGGAGACCGCGGATCAGCGCGGTGATCTGCCGTCGCCGGAGCGCACTGGGCGACCGGCGCTGGGCATCGACCAGACAGTCGAGCAGCTGCGCCTGCCACCAGTAGCTCCACCGTACGAACAGCCGGTCCGCCGGGCCGGCGGGCCAGCCGACAACGCCCAGCGCGGTCCTCGGCGCCCCCCACACCGGGCGGACGTGCTGACTCACCACGGCGTACTCGGCAGCCGCCGCGCGCGCGTCCTCACTACCGGTCACGAACCGGTCATGTCAGCTGGACGCTTCGCTTTCGAGTCGGTCGGCCTGGGTGCGGAACAGCGGCGGTGAGCTGGTCTTAGTGGGTGGGACGGTTACGCGTCTCGCCAGGTCCGGCGGTCGAGGGGGCGGGCGGCTGGGCGGCCCTGGGGGCGATGGGATCGACCTGCACGATGTCGATCTCTGTCACGTCTACCTCGACAACGTCCAGCTCGACCGGGCTGGGGTGGGCAGCGGCCCGGCGCCGGCTGGCCAGCAGACCCAGGCCGACGGCCACCACCAGTGCGGCGGCCGGCACCGGAGGCACCCGGCCGGGCAGCAGGCGCTGTACCCGGCCCTTGGCTGCCTCGCTGGCCCGCTGCTGCTGGCTCTGCCAGTCACTCAGGGCGATCAGAGCCAGGCCGACCGCTGGGTTGAGCCACTGCACCAGCTTGAGCTGGCGCAGCGTACGGGCGACCTTTGGCGGTGTGCTCGACGCGGCTTCGGTGGCTCCGGTGACCGGGACGGCCCCGGCCTTGGCCATCTTGCGGTTCAGCAGCGAGCTCCACGCCGCGACACCCAGCGCGGCGCCGGTCGCGACGGTCTTGATCGCGCTGCTCTTGGCGACGCCCTGCTGGTTGCGGACCCGGGGCCAGTCGGTGACCAGCAGACCGGCCGCGCCCACCAGGTGCGACCCGATGGCGGCCGCGTTCACCGGCGCCCACCGGCTCCAGCCGGCGGTCGCCGCGCGGGAACGCTGCGCCGGGTCGTCCAGGGCTGAGGCTGCGCCGTTCAGGCCGATGGCTCCCATCAGGGACCCCCCGGTCCACGCCGCCAACCCCATGTTGTGCAGGCTGCGAATCACGGGATGAGTGGACATTGCAGACCTCCGGGCGAATGCGGCGCCGCACAGCCGTCCGGCTGCGCTGGAGCTAGGGCTGTCCCCGCTCCAGCCGTGACCGAACCGTCTCTCATCCAGCGGTTGGCCCGCCCAGATCTCCGGAGTGCCACGGCCCCGGTACCTCGGCCTCCCCCCCGGCCGTACGGCCCGAGATCAGGCCTCTTCCGACGGCCTATCGTCGAGGCGTGACCGAGCCGAGCGCCGCCGCCGCCGCCGATGCCGACCGGGTCGAGGACGGCCATACGCACCGCGTGAACAACGGCAAGCGCGACCTGACGATCGACGAGCTCGCCCAGCAGCAGCCCGGGATGGACCGGTTGATGGCCGAGGTCGGGCCACGCCTGCACCGCGCCTACTACGCCGCGCGGGCCGGTAACTGGCCGCTCGCCGCGTACTTCTCCAAGAGTGCGGTCAAGCAGCTCGCGTTGTCGGCGCAGAGCCGCCCGAAGTACGAGCCGGAGATGACGGCGTACCTGCGCGAGGACTACGCGCCGGTCACCGAGGCCATCAGGGCGCGGGACCTGCCGGCGTTCGAGAAGGCATGGACCTCGATGGTCGCCCGCGCGAACGCGCTGCACGGCGTGTTCGGCAAGCCCTTCATCGGCTGGAGGACGCCCGATCAGCCGCCGGACGACTTGGACCTCACCGCGGGGATGGACCGATGACGTACGACGCGCTGCAGGTCCTCGCGCAGGAGAGCGCCACCTTCGCCCGGGTCGCCGGCCAGCGGCTCGACGCCCATGTCCCGAGCTGCCCGGAGTGGGACATGACGGGCCTGGTACAGCATCTCGGCGTCGTGCAGCGCTCGCACGCCGCGCACGTGACCCGCGGCGTCAGCGACCCGCCGACCGGCGAGCGGCCGGTGCCGCCGGACACCGGCGTGCTGGCCTGGTTCGAGCAGGGCACACAGGTGCTGCTGGGCGCGCTGCAGGAGCTGCCGCCCGACGCCCCGGCCTGGAACTGGGCGACGCATACGCCACAGGTCGTCGGCTTCTGGCCACGCCGGATGGCGCTGGAGGCCGCGGTGCACCGCTGGGACGCCGAGAACGCTTGCGGGGCGGCCGGCGGGTTCGACCTGCCCGTGGCCGTGGACGGCATCGACGAGGTGCTGACCGTGTTCCGGCCGGCTCGGCTGCGTTACCGGGCCGGTTCCGCCTCGGGTGTCGTACGCATCGTTTTGACTGACAGCGAGGCGAGCTGGACGCTGGAGCTGACCCCGACCGACCTCACGCCCACCCAGCAGACGCCGGACGCCGTCCTGACCGGCAGCTCGGCCCAGGTCCTGCTCGCCCTATGGTGCCGGGTGCCGCTGAGGACGCTGTCGCTAGCCGGTGAGCAGTCACTGGTCGAGGCGCTCCCAGTCGGCTGACCTTCAGTCTCGGCCGGACATCAGGCCCTGAGCAGCATCGAGAGCTCGGCGTCGAGATCGACTGCCTCGCCCTCGAGACCGGTTGGTACGGCAAGGTAGGTCTGCTGCAGGAACTCCACCAGGTCGTTGTGATCGAGCTCGAACAGCGCCGACCCGGACGGCGAGGCGATCGCCAGGTTGACGACCCGCTCGGCGCCGTGGAACGCCGGCCAGACGCGGATGTCGCCCTCGCCCACCGCCCCGGCAATCCCGTCGCTCAGCAGCTGCCGGGCGAACAGCCATTCGATCACCCCGTCGCCCTCACCACCGGTGTGGAAGGTCACGCGGACCGCCCACGGGTCCGCCGCCTCGTACCGCATTCCGGCGAGGACGGGCAGACAGGGACCACCGGGTACGACCAGGCGCAGCTCGAGCTCGGTCTGGACGGAGGCGATGTGCGTCAAGGGGGCTCTCCTGCGGTTCGGCGGTGCGGCGACATCTCGACAACGACGCACGTGCGGACCGGGACACGGCGGATGTCCAACTCGTCGCGCAGAACAGGACAGATCCGGACAGCAAGGAACCAGCAGCACCGCAACGACGCGTCGCCCGTCCGCCTGCGGGGTAGGCGTGCCGCATGGCAGAGGAGCTGGTGGTGCTGCGCGGCGGGAGCCGCGACGGGGAGTCGACGTCGGTGCAGGAGGGGGTACGGCGGCTGCTCGCCGCGAGCGATGCGCCCGGCCTGGTCGAGGTCTACGAGGCGGACGGGACGACCGCGCACGTACCGGGCAATCAGGAGCAGGCGCTGGTGTTCATCCACGTGGGCCAGGAGCCGGCCGGCGAAACGCCTCCGGAGCTGCAGCAGGCCGCGGGTGGGAGCTGATCAGCTCCCCAACCCTCAGCCCCACGGCCCACCCAGGCGGGTGCCACGCAGGGCGGGACGCACGTCCGCGAGGTAGACAGCCGCGGCGATGACCCCGAGCAGGCCGAGAATGTTCAGCACGCCCGTCAACGACAGCAGCACCGCGAGCAGCAGGATTGCCACCCAGGCGGGCTTGGTGAGCTTGCCGTTGAGTACATACGCCGGGGCGGGGCGCACGCAGGCATCGATGAGGGCCCAGAGCTTCAAAGCCGCGACACCCACGCCCAGCACCAGCAGCAAGAGGTTGGACGGGTCCAGGAGCATGGCCTCATCCTCCCTCACGCATCGGACAGCGCGCGACCCCCGGGCCAGGAGCACCGGGGGTCGCGACGGTCAGCGATCGCCGGCAGCCGCTGCAGTCGGGCTCGGGCGGGCTGTCTCGGCCGGGGGCGTGGGCGCGCGCTTGGGTCGCGTGCGCTTGGGTGTCGGAGCTTCGGCCACGGGGGCGGCGGCGGGCACGTCATCCACCGCCGGCACGTCATCCACCGCTGCCGCGGCGCGAGCAACCAGCGCGGCCGCGGCGTTCTCCTTGCAGAAGCTGTCGTAAATCTCGACCAGCACCTGCTTCTGCCGCTCGGTGAGCACCTCGTCGGACAGCACCGCATCGACCACCACGCCGCCGGCCTCACGCTGCTCCAGGATGCCGGCCTGCACGTACAGCACCTCGGCGGAGATGCGCAGACCCTTGGCGATCTGCTGCAGGATCTCGGCGCTGGGCTTGCGCAGTCCCCGCTCGATCTGGCTGAGGTAGGGGTTGCTCACCCCAGCGAGCTTGGCGAGCTGACGCAGGCTGATCTGAGAGGTGGCCCGCTGCTCGCGGATGTAGTCCCCGAGGTGACGGACGTCGATGCTGGGCATTTCCGCGCCTCCGAGGCTGTCGTGTCAAACACCCACCACGGTACGCGGGGGTGCTAGCTCCTGCAAGCGCTGCCGTGAGCAGGGGACGTGACGTGCCACACACGGCGGGTACGCCGGGGTAGGGGAGCAAGATCTTCAGCGGTTGGCCAAGCCCACGGCCGGGCAGGGAGCGCGGCCGTACCGAGGGCAGGCAGCGCGCGACCGTTTCGTCTGGAACGCCCGCTTCGCTAGGTTCGGGAGGACGGCGCCGACGGCGCCACGTGCCCGTCAGCCGGGGTACGACCGAAGCTCCCGGCACGCCGCCGGGAAGCCGATGAGAGCGAGGCCGCACATGTCAGCTGCGCTGCCCCGAGACCTGCCCACCGCCCCGACCGAGCCACACTGGCGCGTCCTGCACGTTTCCGGCCAGCTCGACGCCCACGAGGCGCCGCAGCTGCGTCAGCAGTTCCTGGATGCCCTGGCCGAGGGCTCGACCCACTTGATCCTGGACATGTCCAGCGTCGAGTTCATCGACTCGACCGGCCTCGGCGTACTGGTCGCCGGCCTCAAGCGCGCCCGCTCCGTCGGCGGCGAACTGCGGCTGGGCGCCCCCAGCCGCACGGTGGTCAAGGTGCTGCGCATCACCGGGCTGAGCACCATCTTCGAGATCGTGGAACAGCCCGGCGCGTCGGCAGCCTGACTTGCCGTAGCGCGCCATCGACTGCTCCGGCCCGCCGGCGTCGACGATCACACCGCCGCACGTGACCGTCTGCCTGCGCTGCCCGCAATGGCAGCGGCGCGACGCCGGAGCGGCCCGTCGAGCTCGAGGGCCTCGGCGTGCCATCGCTCAGCGCACCTCCCGGTGATAGCGGGCGTAAGCGCCCTGAGAACTCCGGCCTGCTAGGCGCAGACGCGGACCTGGCCGACGACCGCACCGCCGCCGAGCACGGGGACGGTCGCGAGTTCCCGCAGCACCGGCGCGTCGACGCCGAGCGCACGCAGCGCCGCGACGAGCACCGGCGTACGCGCCCGGGCAGCGCCGTCCTCGATCTTGAGCGCGACCGCGGCGCCGTCGGGCAGGCCGACCGCATAGACCCCCTCGGCGCCGTCCTTGGCCACCAGACCGGGTACGCCGGACAGCAGCGCGGTGACGTCGCGGCCAGTGCCGCCGACCAGGAACGGGTGCTCGCGCATGGCGTCGGCGACCCGGCGCTCGGGGCCGTCCACGGCCGAGGCCAGCCGGGCAAAGGCGCGCGCGAGGCCGGGCAGGGTGAGCGCGTGCTGAGGCGCGCCGCAGCCGTCGACGGCGATGTGCCGGACGCGTTCGGCCGCGAGCCGCTCGAGGCCGGCCGCGATTGCCACCTGCACCGGGTGGTCGGGGTCGAGGTAGTCCGCCAGCGACCAGCCGCGCGCCACGCAGGTCGCCAGCATCGCGGCGTGCTTGCCCGAGCAGTTCATGGTCAGCGGGGTCGCGACGCCGCCCGAGGCGAGCAGCGCGTGCGCGGCGGCTTCGGACAGCGGAAGCATGGCCGGGCAGCCCAGGGCGCCGACACCGGGCCGTGCGGGCTCGCCGGGCCGTCCAGGCTCGCTGGGCCGTCCGGGCTCGCCGAGGATTCCGGGCTCGCCGAGCATCCGCCGTACGACCTCCAGGTGCTCCGGCTCGCCGCTGTGCGAGGCGGCCGCCAGGGCCAGCTCGCGGCTGTCCCGGGGCGACCAGCCGGCCTCGAGCAGGGCGACCGCCTGCAGCGGCTTGTTCGACGAGCGGGGGAAGACCGGGCGCTCGAGGTCGCCGGAGGCGAGGGCGACGGAGCCGTCGGCGCGCAGGGCAACCACGCTGCCGGTGTGGGTTCCCTCGACGTAGCCCGAGCGCACGACCTCGGCCAGGACGGGCAGGATCACGTCCCGGGCGGGGCCGGCTGCTCGGCGAGCAGCTGCGCGACGTCGGCCTCGCCGTCGCGGTAGCGCCGCGTGATCTCCGCGCTGCACTCGTCCATGACGGCCTGCACCTCCCGGCGCTTGCCCGACAGGACCTGCTCCTGCTCGGCGAGGATCCGGGTGGTGTGGGCGAGCTGGTCATTGGTACGGGCGGCGGTGTCGGACAGGTCGACGTCGGCGATGAGGGTCTCGACGTACCGCCGGTGGCCGTCGACCCGGGTCGGCTCGATGCTGGTGTGCCGGCCCAGGCCGCGGGCGGGTGCGCGCGGCTCGTCGGCCAAGGTGTGCGCCAGGCCCTCGACGAGGGTGCCGCTCCCGCCGTGGCCGTCGCGCCGGTTGAGCTCGGCCCGCACGATGTCCATCCGGCCCTGGATGAGCCGGCGGGTGTAGGAGAGGTCGACCTCCTCCTGCTCGGCCTCGTCGCGCAACGACCGGACGTCCTCCAGCGGCGCGCTCCCCAGTCCGGCGAGGTAGTCCTCGGCCAGCACCCGGTCGATGCGGCGCGAGCCCTGCGGGGATGGCCCCTCGGCAGTCACGGCGGTTCCTCTGCAGCACAGGGCCACCGGCGGTCGGTGGGCTCCGTCATGGTGCCAGAGATCGGGGACAGGAGGTACGGCGTGCACCGTACGGCTCGACGTGGCCTCGCGACCCGGCTCAACGTGGCCGCGCGACCTGCCGAAGGCTCATGCGTCGGGGTCGGGCTGCGGAGGTGGGTGGTGCTCAAGGGCGACCTCGCGACGACGGGCCCTGCTGCGATGCTCCGCCAGCTCGCCGCCGGCGCCGGCACCGGATGCCTGCACCTGGCCGGAGCAGCCGGGAAGCAGGCTCAGATATACCTGCGCGGCGGCCAGGTCTACGCCGTGCACACCGCCGACCGGCGGCCGCGACAGATCCCACAGCAGATCCCACAGCAGGTCCCGCGGCTGGTCTCCAGCGCCGCGCTCGCTCCCGAGGCCCTCGCCCGGCGGCAGCTGCAGGACTCTCTGGCGGACCTGCTGGACTGGTCGAGCGGGCAGTGGACGTTCCGCGTCAACGAGCGGGCCCGCGAGCACCTCGCGCCGCCCACGCCCGTCGGGGCGATGCTCGCCGAGCTCGCGCACCCAGCCGACACCTGGCGACCGGATGCCAAGACCGGGCCCGGATCGGCCGCCGTACCCGCCTTGCCGACCAGGGGGCGCGGCGACGAGGACGACGATATCGATGTAGCCGTCCGCCGTGTCTCGGCCGCGCTGGCAGCCATCCTCGGCCCCCTGCCGGTGGTGGAGGACCTTTTCGCGCCTCGCCCGCGCTGCCCCGAGCCCCCCGTCCCCGAGCCCACCGTCCCCGAGCCCACCGTGCCCGAGCCCACAGCTAGCGAGCCCACTGCCGGCGTGTCCACCGTCCCCGAGCCCCCCATCCCCGATCTGGAGGGCGACCGCCGGGCTGCCGCCCGTCGTGACGAGGAGCACGCCGAGGCGCGGGTCCAGAACACTCGTGCCTTCGCAGAGTTGAGCGCGACCGCCGGGTGGTCGCCGGACGCCGTGCCGCATGTCGTTCCGGCCGTAGCGCCGCCCCCTGGCGAGCCGGCGGACCAGGGGGCGGAGGAGGTGGTCCAGCCGAAGCAGCGTGCGGTCGACGACGATCCGCCGGTGCGCTCCTATGGCGACCAGGACACCGACATGGCCGCCCTGCTACGCGAACTCGCCTCGCTGGGGCTAGACGACGACGTACGGCCGCCGAGCGATCCGGCACCGCAGGGCCAGCCGGTACGGCCGCGGCCGGCGGCCGCACCAGGGCCCGCGGCTACAGCAGCGGCAGCAAAACGAAGCAAGGGGCTGTTCGGCCGCGGTTGACCCTAGCGGGTCAGCACTGCCCGGACAGCACTGGACAGCACTGGACAGCACGCATCGGCACAGCACTGGTCGGGACTACCGGGGGAGACGCAGCAGCCCGGCTCGCGCATCGGCCGCAGCCCGCGCCGAGGACGGCCGTGGCTCCAGGGCCACCGCGGCGTCGATGGCGGCCGTCACCCCGCCGGCCAGGAGCTCGGCGTCGTCAGGGACCTGGCGCTTGACCAGCGCGAGCGCGATCGGCCCGAGCTCATGGTGGCGTACGGCGGTGCCGACCCGCCCCACCTCGCGCTCACCCAGCAGCACCGGCTCGCCGACGGCCGGCAGCTCGCTGTCGGAACCGTCCAGGTGCAGCAGCACGAGCCGGCGCGGCGGCCGCCCCAGGTTGTGCACCCGCGCGACGGTCTCCTGCCCGCGGTAGCAGCCCTTGTCCAGGTGCACCGCGCTGGTCAGCCAGCCGACCTCGTGCGGCAGGGTCCGGTGGTCGGTGTCCAGACCGAGCCGGGGGCGCAGGGCCGCGACCCGCAGCGCCTCGTAGGCCAGAACGCCTGCTGGCGAGCCGATCTCGAAGCCCGCACGCGGTACGAGGTGGGTGCCCTCGGCCGTACCCACCACTGCCCAGTCCGCGGTCGCGTCGCTGACCTCCACCCGCAGCATGAACCGCATCCGCTCCAGGAACTCGATCAACGCCGCCGCCGTACCCGGCTCGACGTGCGCGAGCACCTGCTCGCCGTCGTCGATGAGCTGCAGGTGGTGCTCGACGTGCCCCTGCGGACTGAGCACCAGCGCCTGCGCCGGCACGCCGGGCGGCAACGCGCTCAGGTGCTGGCTGGTCAGGCTGTGCAGCCAGCTCAACCGATCCGGCCCCGCGACGCGTATGACCGGCCGGTGCGACAGGTCGACCTGCGCGCGCCCCGCCTGCAGGTCGCGCTGCTCGCGGTACGGGTCGCCGTAGTGCGCCGCGACCCCGCGGTCGGGCGGGTCGGCGGGAACGGCGCCGGGGCGGTCGAGCAGTGCGTCGGTCACGTCCGGTGCAGCCACCCGCCCGACACCGGTGTTCCCGAGGCGCCGCGGCCGGTGTCGGTCAAGGCAGCGGTGCCAGGGCCTCGGCGCACGGCCCGCACTGGCCGAACAGCGAGAAGTGCCCCACATCGACGGTGAAGCCGCGCTCGTCCGCTAGCCGCGTCACGACGCCCGCGACCAGGTCCACTGTCGCCTCCTCGACGCGGCCGCAGTCCCGACACACCAGGTGCACGTGGTCGTGGTCGCTCGCGACGGAGTACGTCGAGGCGCCGTGCCCCAGGTGCGTGTGCTGGATCAGCCCGAGCTCCTCGAGCAGCTCGAGGTTCCGGTAGACCGTCGAGATGTTCACCCCCGAGGCGGTGCGGTGTACGGCGGTGACGATCTCCTCTGGGGTGGCGTGCCCGAGCTGACCGACGGCCTCCAGGACGAGCTGGCGCTGCGGCGTCAGCCGGTAGCCCCGGGCGCGCAGTTCGGCCTGCCACTCCGCCCCGGTCTCCAAGCTTCGACCCATGGGCAAGGCTAACCCGCCGCGAGCGGGTCTGAACTGATAGCGGCAGGCAGGCGGGGAGCAGCGGGGCAGCGGCCGGTCAGCTGCGACACGACGACAGCGGCGGCCAGCAGGTGCTTGTCCGTTCAGCTCATGCAGGAGCAGGTCCTCGCTGTGCGGGCCGCACAGCAGGTCGAGCAGCAGCGAGAGCGGGATACCGCTCTGCAGCAAGACAAACGGTGAGGCCTTCGCGGTCATGACAGATGTCTCGACACAGGCCCTGCGCCACCCGAGAGCTCAACGGGTGAGGCCACCGCTGCTCCGTACGCTCGGTTCATGCCTGCCCGCGGCCGTCCTCGGTGCGTCGCGCTCGTCGTTTCGGTACAGGCACTGGTCGTCGTGCTGGTCCTTGCCTGGTTTGAGACTGGTCACGCCAGCGCGCCGGACGGGAGGTTGCAGCAGCTCGACATCCTCGTGGTGCACGAGCAGGTGCCGGGTCTCACGCCAGTGGGTGCCCCCCCGCGATCGTGTTCACCGGCGGCCGGTACCCGCAACCGGGCCGGCTCGCGGTCGCCCGGCGCAACGAGCCGGAGCACCTCGGACCGATGCCTCCCGGCCGCGCGATCTTGACGGTATAGCGCCTCGCACGGCGTGTCGCGCGCACGACCGTCAAGATCGCCCAAGTGGGCCGGCGGGAATTGGCCACAGGCGGGCCGCCGCGGGTAGGCCGCAAGTCGGCCGCCGCGGGTAGGTCGCCGTCCTGCGGTCAGGCGGAGGGAGACGCGGGCGGACTGGCGAGGGCGATGCTGTGCTCGTCCCGGACCCCGCTGGTCGGCTGACCCGCGCGCTCGCCCTGGACCACTCGCTGACTCGCTGCAAGCGGCTTACGCACTGCTCGACAGCGCTCGGGCTGGGTCGCGGCGGCGTACCGGCATCGGCTGCTCGCCACGCCCTGGCGGTCGCCGTGCTGGTGCTGCTGCTGGTCGCCTGCTTCGTCGCCCCGCCCGCTGCCGGCCCGGCTCGCCGACTTCCCTCGCACCACAGCCCAGCTCGGCGCCTCCCACTGATGCTGGTGCGCCTCAACCGCACCGGACCGGGCCGGCTTGAGCGGGTCACCAGCACAACAGCAGGTCGGCGGCCGCGGCGGCGCGGACCGCGAGCGCGGCGGGCGGCTCCAGCCGCACTACGCCCTCCGCCATCCTGCTGTTGTGCGGGTGCTCCCGCCGGAAGGACCGCGCGACCTGACCCGGACACTCCCCAGCAGCCCCGCGCAGCCCCGCGCAGCCGCGCCGCGCCCGCGCACGACCGCGGCCGCGCCACGTCCGTGCCGGCGAACGACCGCGTCAGCGCAGGCTCACGACCACAACAGCACGAGCAAGCAGGCTCACGACCACAACAGCACGAGCAAGCAGCTCACGACCACAACAGCACACGAGCAAGGCGGCGCCCACGACGGCTGAGCGTGCTGCAGAGCCCACGAGCGCTGTTTCTCGCCCGCTCTGGTGCTGTTGTGGTTGTCGACCGTGCGGAACCGCCGCTCGCAAGGTGCTCAGGTCCGACGCTGACGGACCCAGTCGTCGAGCATCGGGTCGACCAGCCGGTAGCGGCGGCCGCCGCGTGGCCCGGGCGCCGGATCGCTCTCGACGAGCCCCCGGCGCAGCAGCAGGGTCGCGGCGCTCTGCCGGCTCCCCTTGGACACGGCGGGGTCGGCCTCCACAACTGTCGGGCTGGCGTGCAGGACCACCGACCGCAGCGCCGCCCGCTGCACCGGGGTCAGCGACTCCCAGATCGCCTGCGCCTCATCGCTGGTGAGCGTCCGAGCCTGACTGAGGGCGCGCTGCCACTGTTCGGCGCCGGCAGCCGCGCGCCGGGTGGTGGCGTCCCACAGCAGGTGCGCGAGCAGCATGGCGCGTTGCGGATGACCGGCCACGAGCTGCACCAGCGGGCCGAGGGCGGTGCCGCTGTCCTTATCGGTACGCGCGAACGCCCGCGCGATGCCCAGAGACAGGTCGCGGTCGGCGAGCCGGCCCAGCGGCAGCTGCAGGACCTGCTGGTAGTAGGCGCGGCCCTGGTCGGCGAACGCCGCCTCGAGTAGTGACGGTTCGCTGCCTGCGAACGCGTAGGCCACCTTGCCCGCCTGCTCCGGCGACTGCGAGTGCGACCGTAGGACCCCCTCGCCTTCCGGCCAGACGCCGTGCAGTGCCTGGAACTCGTCCAGCACCACGAGCACCGGTCGGCCCGCCTCCCCGGGCAGGTCCAGCAGGGCGTGTACGACGGAAAGCACGCCCGCGCGCTCGCGCCGACTGACCTGGACCCCGGAGCCGAGCAGCGTCACCCCGAAGGACCCGAGCCCGCCCACGAGCCGCTCCAGCTCGCGCCGCAGGTGCCGGTCGCCGTGGACCGCCCGGCGCCAGGCGGTGCCGAACCGGGCCGCGAAGTCGTCCGGACCGGCGAGCCCCAGCAGATCCACGTGGACGACCACGAAGCCGTCCCGCTCCTGCAGCCGACCGCCGGCAGCGCGCAGCAGCGAGGTCTTGCCGTACCGACGCGGGGCCGCGACGCTGACGATGCGTCGCTCCTTCGCATAGGTGACGAGCTGGGCGATCTCGTTGTCTCGACCGATGAGCGCGGACGGGTCCAGCGGGGTCTCGAAGCGAAACGGATTCACCGAGAGAGTATGCCACGACCATACGTCGCGATATCCTGGGAACTTATCTGCTGGACGACAGCGTGAGCGCGTCGTACGCTCTCGGAACACGTGAGAGGAGGTGGTCCAGAAACTTGTGTACTTCTGGGACTCGTGAGGTGGCTGTCCGCTAGGACGCCGTTGCAAGGACGTCAGCTGGTTCCACCGCTCGCCATGTGACGGCGTTCGGCGAATCCACGACAGGCACCAGACCCGCGGGCGCCGACCCTCGTCCAGTCGGCTCTCGTACTGCCGGTCCAACCCCCGGAGTACGAGGAAGAGCCCGGGGGTTCGCCATGTCCGGACGCCGGCGGTCGGGTCAGGCGGACGAGCGGCCGTGCGCCACCTGCTCGACCGCCTCGTGCATGCGCTGCCGGAACACCTGCCGTGAGAAGCCCTCGGCATGGCGGCGAATCGTCGCCGGGTCGTAGCGCGTCGGGTCGAAACTGCGCAGGGCCTCGGTCCACTCCTCGTTGAGGTCCCCCCGCCTGCCCTCGACGTGCTCACCGGTCGTTCCGCGGATGACGGAATCCAGCGCTCCCCCCAGGCCCGTGGCCAGGACGGGCGTGCCGCACGCCTGGGCCTCGACGGGCACGATGCCGAAGTCCTCCACGCCCGGCATGAGCAGGGCGCTGCACCGGCGGAACAGCGATCGGAGTTCCTCATCCGAGACCCGTCCGAGAAACACCGTTCCCGTTCCGCCGAGCTGCTCGCACTCAGCCCGCATCCGGCCGTCGCCGACCACGACCAGCCGCCGTCCCGCGCGCTGCGCCGCCTGGATCGCGACGCCGGGCTGCTTGTACGGCACCAGCCGTCCGGCCAGCAGCAGGAAATCCTCGCGCCGGACGGCGGCGTCGGGCGTGTAGAAGCCGGTGTCGACCGGGGGGTGCACGACGGTGGACGGCTGTCCCCACCAGTCGCGGATCCGCCCGGCGACTGCTGAGGAGTTGGCGACGATGCTGTGGAGCTGGCGGGCCGCCTGCCGGTCGAAGGGCCGGTAGGCCCCGGCGAAGCTCGACAGGGCCATTGCACCGAACCGGCCGCCCGCCTCGCCGGCCCGCATCGCGGGGTCCCAGATCCAGCGGGCCGGACTGTGGACGTACGCCACGACTGGCGCGTCGGTGGCGTGGACGACCTGGCTGGCGAACGCGTGGTGGCTGGCGACCACGACGTCCGGTGCGCCCAGGCGCAGGTGCCGCATGGCCAGCGGCAGGGCCGGGAGCAGGTGGGCGTAGCCGCCGCCGGGGCGGACGAACCGGCTCAGGGCCGTGCCCTGCACCCGGTCCTGCAGCTCGGGCGGGAAGCCGACCGGCCGCGCGATCGGCGCGAGGACGGGGGCACCCGGCCAGATGCGGGCGAGCTGGGCGACGACCTGCTCGGACCCGGCGAACTCGGTGAAACGCTCGTGGACCAGCGCGACGCGGACGCTCATCTGGCCGCCGTGACGGAGGCGCCGGCGGCAGTGACGTCCTCGAGGACGACTGCGGAGGAGGGCGCGTTGCCCTGGTAGGGCGTCGGGGAGGCGGCAAGGCGCAGGCCCGTGAAGCGGATGTCGGACACGGGGTCCTGCTGGTCGCTCACGGTCCCGATCTGGCGACTCGCGCCGGCCCGGGTGCCGCTGATCTCAAGGTCGGAGATGCGTACGTCGGTGACGTCGCCCTCGCGCCGCCCGGCATAGACCAGGACCGCACCGTGGTCGATGCTCCCGTTGCTGTTGGCATGGGTGATCCGTCCGCCGGCGACCCGTACGTGCTCGCTCGGGAAGGTCACCGAGTCACCCCCCTCGCAGGCCACGTAGACCGCCGCCGCGCTGCTGGCATCGATGTCGATGTCCCGATAGGTGATGTGCTGGCCCCCGACGACGCTGATGCCACGGCCACCGGTGGTCGTCCGGACCCGTGGGCTCAGAACCGTGATGTTCCGGCAGGGCTGGTGGTCGTCGAGGTAGGACACCACCGCGACTCCGTCGTCGCCGCTGCGCGTGATGCGCGGTGACAGCACCCGCCCGTCCTTCGCGCCCCCGGTCATGTGAATACCGTCGGCGCGGGTGTCGAACACCTGCACCCCCTGCAGCGTGAACGAGTAGGTGCCGAGGCAGAACAGACCGGTTGCGGCGGACCCGAGGATGGTGACGTCGCGCACAGTGATTCCTTCGTACGCGCCGAGTACGAGCTTGTGCTGGTCAGGGGTCGACCACCGCCGCGTCGTGCCGACGACCGCCAGGCGCAGGTCCCGCACCGTCACGTGCGCCGCCTGGACCTGGAGGGCTGAGCTCTCCTCGTGGACGGCAAGCAGCGTGCCGGGCCCGACGAGCCGGACGCCTGGAGTGGTGACCTTCAGCACAACGCTGTGCCGGAAGACGCGGCCCGCGCCCAGGCGCAGCGTCTCGCCGGGCTTGAGCGCAGCGAGCCCGCGCTGCAGTGCGGCGGTGTCGTCCGCTCGCCCGTCGCCGACAGCGCCGAACGAGGTAACCTCAAGGACAGGCCCTGTTGTCTCCTCCGTGCCTGAGCAGGCGGCCGCGCCGGTGAGCAGGACGGCCAGGCCCGCTGCGCGCAGCACCCCACGCCGTGACAGCGTGAAGGGCGGTGGGGGCCGATCAGGACAAGTCCCCATCCGCCCACGCTATGGCAACGAACAATGACAGGTGCAGCTCGATCGGCTCCGGGCATGGCGACGGGGCGGCGACAGGTCACCGGACCGGACGTCGCCGTGACCGCTCTTGCGCTCGGCGATCGCTCCTACCGGCCGCGCACGGTGCGACCTTCGACGGCAACGCGGTGGAATGAGTCCGAACATGGTGTGGTCCTTGAAAGACAACGGCTTGTCCGCGGAGCTGCTGACGGCAGTTGATGCTGGGCCGCTGGCTGCGGATGTGATGGGTCCTCGGCAGACGCGCGACCAGCATTCGGTTCACCACCGCTCGGAGAGCGAGTCCCGGTCGCTGACCGACGCGCGCGCTGTCATCGACGTCGCCGCGTTCACGCGGGTGCGCCACGCTCGCCGCACCGCCGTCGGGGTGCCCCTGGCCATGCTGGGCAGCGACCTGCTGGCGCTTCTGCTCGAGTCCGTGATTGTCCGCCGTGGGACCTACGACGCCGTGCTGTTCGCGGCGTTGGTGCTCCTGGCCAGGGCGACCGTCCGGCAGTACCGCCCGCGGCTGCACCTGTCCTCCCTCGATGACGTCCCGCGTTCGGTGGCGAGCGTTTTCGCGGCGGTGGGGCTCGTCACCGTGACGTTGGCCGGCGGGGGCGTCTCGACGGTCGCCGGGGAGCTGCTCAGGCGGGCCGGCTGGTTCCTGCTCCTGTCCTTTGTGTTGCAGGGGATCACCATGGGCCTGCTCCGGCGGGCCCGGCGCCATGGGTCCTCGGGGCGCCGCACGCTCGTCGTCGGGGCCGGCCGGGTCGGAACCAGAATCGGGGAGGCCCTGCTGAGCCACCCAGAACTGGGGTTGCGGCCCGTCGGTTTCGTCGACCCCGACGCCCTGACGGCGCACGAGGACCTGCCCCTTCCCCTGCTGTCGACGGACCTGGCGAACCTGGCGTCCACGATCACCAGGCACCAGATCGACACCACCGTGCTGGCCTTCAGCGGCACCCGTGAGGCGCAGGTCGTCGACGCCGTGATCATGGCCAACCAGACCGGCTCGGCCCTCATGGTCGTGCCTCGGATGTTCGAGCTGCACCACGACGGGCTCGACGTGGAACGGGTGCGCGGCATCCCCCTGCTCCGGCTGTACCCGGACCCCACGCTGCGCCCCTCGTGGTGGATCAAGCGATCTGTGGATGTCGGGATCGCGCTCGTCAGCCTGCTGCTCCTGGCCCTGCCGCTCGCGCTGATCGCCGCATTAGTGTTGATCGGCGACGGCCGGCCGGTCCTGTTCTGGCAGGAACGCATCGGCCTGGACGGCAAGACGTTCCGGCTGTGCAAGTTCCGTAGCCTGCCGCTTCGCCCGGAGAGCGAGTCGCAGACGACGTGGAGCGTGGCGCGCGACCCGCAGGTGGGAAGGGTCGGTAAAGTTTTGCGGCGTACTTCCTTCGACGAGCTGCCGCAGCTGTGGAACATCCTGCGCGGCCAGATGAGCGTCGTCGGGCCCCGTCCGGAACGGCCCACCTTTGCCCGTAAGTTCGCCAGCGAGCATGAGCGGTACTGGGCCCGGCACCGCGTCCCCGTCGGGCTGACCGGCCTGGCGCAGGTCAGCGGACTGCGGGGGGACACCTCGATCCGGGAACGGGCCCGCTACGACAACTACTACATCGTGAACTGGTCGCTCTGGTTGGATGCCAAGATCGTGCTGCTGACCGTCCGAGAGGTCTTCGGCGGTAAGGGCCGGTGACCGGGCCGGTGACAGTGCGGAGCAGACCGTGCAGGAGGGGGAACCCGGCGTGAGCACCCAGGTGACGCGCGTGGGTGACCCGCGGGGCGTCGATGGCGACCGGCTGGACGGCGGCTGGCGCCCGTGGCGACCGGTCGCGGCCGTACTGCTGGCTGGTGTCGTGCTGGGCGGGGCGGTCGGTGCGCTGTATGGCGGTAGCCGTCCGGCCAGTTATCAGGCGCAGACGTCGTTGTCGGTGTTGCCCGACTCGGCGGTCACCAGCCAGGTACCGGGCACGCCGGTCGGGGCCCCGGCGCAGGACGCGACGTCGTTCATCCAGAGCCAGCTCGTGGTGCTCAACGGCGAGCCGCTACGCCGTCAGGTGCAGCAGACGCTGCGGCTGCCCTCGTCCCCGCAGCTGTCCTCCACCCAGGTCGCGCAGACCTACGTGGTGCAGGTCGCCGCGACCGCGCCCAAGCGGGCGACGGCCATCGCCGCCACGATGGCTGCGAGCGAGGCCTACACCGCGCTACGACGCAAGCAGCTGGGCGCCGATGTAGATGCCGCGGTCGGCTCGGTACGACAGCAGGTGGCTACGGTTCGTGACAGCCTCGCCAGGGCGCAGCTCGGCGACGTCAACACCGCCACGCCGGGACCGGAGAGCACGGCGCTGCGCGATGAGTACGAGCGGTTGCTGGCCGTCAGCAGCTCCCTGGAGCTGTCCCGGGGCCAGGTCGGCCGCGCGGTGACGACGATCACGCCGGCGAACGTGACCTCCGCCGGTTCCCTGTCCAGGGTGGCCAAGGACGGCGTCGCCGGGGCGCTGCTGGGGGTGCTGCTCGGCCTGGGGGCCTTGACGCTGGCCCGCCGGGCCCTGCCCCGCATCCGCTCGGTCGCGGACGTGACGGCCCTTGGGCTACCCGTCCTGCTACCGGTCCTGCCCCGGCGCTCACCGTTGAGTATGCGCCGCTCCCCGGCTGGGCGCTCCCGCCAGGGTCGGCTGCTGGCTAGCCGCCTGGCCGGCGGGGACCCCTCCGCTCTCGCCCCGATCGTGGTGTTCGGCGCCACCCGGTCGGTCGGCGCCAGCTACGTGGCCCGCACGCTCGCCGCCCACCTGGTCGAGCGGGCCCAGGTGCTGATCGTGCTCGCCGACGGCGACGTCCCGCCCGTACCCGTCGGGAACTGGGACGTGGACAGCGCGCTGGGCCGTGCGGTGGCCTCTCCAACGCCGGGTGTGTCGACGCTTGCGGTAGCGGGGGAGCACGGGGAGGCTGCCCTCCGGCTGCGCGCGCTGCTGGCCTCCGGCCTGCTGCCGGCCGCTGCCGCGCGCGGATGGATCGTCGTCGTGGACGCCCCGCCGCTGAGCGAGTCCGACCTGGGGCTGGATTTCGCCCGGGCCGCTGGCGGCGCGGCGCTGGTCGCCGGACGGTCGGTCTCGCGACCCGCCGACCTGCTGGGGGCAGCAGAGCTGTTCGACACCCAGGGTCAGCAGCTGATCGGCGTCGTGATCAACGACGTGCCGCGCCTGCAACGCCTGCGCCGCAAGCTCACGCCCCAGCCGGAGCCCGTCGCGGACGCCGAGGCCGCCAACCAGCAGCCGGAGCGCACGCCCTCACCGGAGCACGCCCCGCAACCGGAGCACGCCCACCAGCCGGAGCACGCCCCGCAACCGGAAAACGCCCACCAGCCGGAGCACGCCCCGCAATCGGAAAACGCCCGCCAGCCGGAGCACAGCTCCCCGCCGGAGGCAGACCATCGGTCCGCACCCGAGCCAGACCATCGGCCAGCGCAGGAGGATGCCTCCGTGCTCGCTTCGCCGCCTGGGGACGCCCGACCGTGACCGCACCACGACTTGCCGTCGTGGTGAGCACCATCGGTCGGCAGGCGGAGTTCCGTCGCCTGATGCAGTCCGTCGAGCAGAGCCCCCGCCCCGCCGAGATCGAGCTGGTAGTCGTGGACCAGAGCGACGACGGCCGATGCGCGGCGGTCCTGGGCGAGCAGGACTGGTCGTTCTCAGCACGAGCCGCCACCTCGGGCCGTGGCGCCTCAGTGGGGCGCAACGCCGGTCTGCTGCTGACCAGCGCCCCGGTGGTCGCGTTCCCCGATGACGACGCCTGGTACCCGGCGGGCGTTCTGGACCGCATCGTTGAGGCCTTCGACCTGGATCCGGAATTGGCTGGTCTGTGCGGGCGGCAGATCACCGCGGACGGGCGATCGTCCATGCTGCGCTGGCAACCCCAGCCCGGCCCGGTCACCAGCCGCAACTTCCTGCGTACCAGCATCATGAGCACGATGGTTTTCCGCCGCTCCTGGCTGGACCGGGTCGGGGAGTTCGACGAGAACATGGGGGTCGGTTCACCCTCCTGGTACGGCGCCTGCGAGGAGTCCGACCTGCTGCTGCGGGTGCTCGAACAGGGCGGCGCCATCTCCTACGACCCGGCTCTGCTCGTCCACCAGGAGGAGCCACGCGATGAGCCCGATGAGCAGTTCGTGGCCAAGATGCTCAGCTACGGCTGCGGGCAGGGCCACCTGTGGCGCAAGCGTGGGCTGCCGCGCGCCCAGCTGAGCTACTTCCTGGCCCGCAAGCTGGTTGCGGCGACCGTACGGGCCGCCAGGGGTCAGCGGGTGCTCGCTCGGGCCGATCTGGCCTGGCTGCGCGGCAACCTCGCCGGCCTACGCGACGTGCCCCCCCGATCGCTGTCGCACAGCTCTCCCGCTCCGTGATCGTCCGGCCGGCGACGCGCGGACTGTGGTGGGTCTCCCCGATGGGGAGCCTGCTGTTCGTCGTGCCGCTGTCGCTGGTCGTGGCGCTGCGCATACCCGACGCCGACTACCGCTTCTTCTACAAGGAGCCGAACGTCATCTCGGCCGGTCAGGCCCAGATGTTCCTGCTGGCCGCCGGAGTGCTGGCGCTGGGCTCGTTGCTGGCCGTGACGGTTCGACCGGTCCGCATCCCGCCGGCCTGGCCGGCCCTGTCGCCGACCCACCTGCCGGTGCTGCGGGCCGCCGAACGAATCGCGTTCGCCTTGACCCTGTTCGGCTACGCGGTGCTGCTTGCCCTGGGCGTCGCGCGGGGTGCGAGCCCCTCGCTGCTGCTGAGCTCACTGACCTCCCAGAGCAACTACACCGGTCAGCTCAAGGTGCTGTTCGCGCCTGTTGCCGGGGTGTCGAGCTTCACCCAGATCGGCATCGCGTACGTGGTGGTGGCCGGGCTCCTGCTGTGCCAGGGCCGCCAGGCCAGGCTGGTACGCCGCCTCGCGGTGGTGCTGGTCCTGGGCCTGCTGCGCGCCTTTTTGCTGACCGAGCGGCTCGCCGTCCTGGAGCTGATCGTCCCGCTGCTGGCCATCGGGGGGTTGTGGCTGCGGCAGCGGCCCCGGCGCAGCGGCTGGCTGCCGGCGGCGCCCCTGCTCGCCCTGCCGCTGCTGCTGGTGGTCTTCGGGGCCTTTGAGTACTCCCGCAGCTGGGTGTTCTACCGGTCCCGTACGACCCTGACGTTCCCGGCCTTTGTGGTGAACCGGCTGGCTGGGTACTACGCGACGTCCTACAACAACGGGGCGCTGCAGCTGGATGCGCCCAAAAGCCCCGGACGGCTGCCGTACAGCAGCTTGGAAGGGCTGTGGACAGCGCCCGGCATCTCCCAGCTGCACCTCTACGAACGGCTCAGCGGTCAGGCCGGACCGGACGCGCTCAACACCGCCCTCGCCCAGCACGGCAACCCCGAGTTCAACAATCCGGGCGGTCTCGCGGTGCCGCTGTTCGACTTCGGCACGCTGGGCGGTCTGCTGTTCTTCCTGATCGCCGGCCTGCTCATCGGCCTGGCCTACCGCTCCTGGCGCTCGGCCAGCCCGGTCGGTCTCCTGCTCTACCCGGTGCTGTTCACCGGGCTGCTCGAGCTGCCCAGGTACCTGTACTGGACGCAGGGCCGGGTCCTGCCTCCGCTGGTGTTCCTGCTGGCCGTCGCCGGCCTCATGGTCCGGCGACAGCGCAGCCAGGTGAGCCGAGCAGCACCCGGATGAGACCGCTGCAGTGGACGGTGCTGGCCACGCACGTACCTGCCGGCGGGAGCCTGGGCGGGGTCGTGCGCTACACCACCGAACTGATCCGCGCGTTGAGCCGTCGCGACGACGTCGTGGTCACCGCCGTGACCACCCGGGCCGCCGCCCCGACGGTCCAGGGCCTGCTGAGCGAGGGCAGCCGGGTGCGCAGCATCCCCGGAGCGCCCGCCGCCCTCCTGTCCGTCGCCGAGCGCTGGGCGCCGCTGCCCGGTCTGCGATCCGGCGCCGACGTCGTGCTGGGGACCAAGCATCTGCTGCCGAGCCGGTCCAGCGCACTGCGAGTGCTCACGATCCACGATCTGCTCCTGCTGGACCGCCCCGAGGACTTCGGGACGCCCAAACGACAGCTGCTGCCGCGCGCCTATCTCGGTTCGATCCGGGACGCCGATCTGCTGCTCTGCGTGAGTGATGCCACGAGGCAACGGCTGCAGGCGCATGCCGCTGACGCCGCCCGGCGCGCCGCCGTGGTGCACCTGGCCACCTCCAGCTCGCTCGTCGCGGCGCAGCCTGCGGCGCTCCCGTCGCTGGCCGGCCGCCGGTTCGCCCTGGTCGTCGGAGACTCCTCACCACGCAAGAACCTGCAGACCGTGGTCGCGGCCATGGCTGCCGTCCGGGCCGCCGTGCCCGACGCCGTACTGGCGATGGTGGGGCCGCCGAGCTGGGGGCGCACGGAGGTCGGGGACACCTACGACCAGCTCGTCGCCGACGGCGCGATCGTCGCGGTGGGCTACGTCAACGACGCGGCGCTGCGCTGGGCGTACGAGCACGCCGAGGTCGTGCTGTGCCCGAGCCTGGCCGAGGGCTTCGGGCTACCGGCCGCCGAGGCGCTCGCCTTCGGCGCCCCGGTGATCATCTCGCAGGACGCGGCATTGCGGGAGGTGTGCGCCGGCCGGGAGCTCGCGGCGCTGCCGGCCCTGGCCACGCAGCAGTGGGCGACGCAGACGGTTGCCGCGCTGAAGGCTGGGCGACAGCCCGCGGGGGCGATCGTCAGACGCAGTTGGGACGACGTCGCGGACGACAGCATGGTCGCGGTCCGCACGGCGCTACAACGTCGTAGCGGCGAACGAACCGCGGGCTGAGCCTACGGATGCACGGCATCCCAGGACTGGCGTGCATAGACAAGCGTGTGCATCCAGGCCGACACCCGGGCCCCTACGACCGGTGGTCCCGGCAGAACGATGCTGGCCAAGCACAAACCGACACCCGCGAGGACACGGGCGACGGTACGGGTGTCGCGACGCCGTACCGCTGTCGGGAGCTGGCGTAGGTGCTCCCGGGCCTGACGCACCTGCAGCCAGCGCCAGGCCCGGTGGATGCTGCGCCGCTGCGCCGCGGTGTTGTCGCGGGAGACCCACGCCTTGTGCCACATCCGGTCCTGGTGGAAGGCGTGCTGCGTCGACGCGACCGTGGCATTGCTGTCATGCCTGCGGTAGTCCACCAGGGTGTGCGGGACGAAAGCGAACGGCCCGCGCCGGCTCAGCCGCAGGTAGAGCTCCCAGTCCTCCTGGACCTGGAAGGACGGGTCAGCGCCGCCCAACGCCAGCAGGTCGCCCCTTCGCAGGAGCGCCACGGCAGCCGGCCAGATCGCGTTGCTGACGATCAGCGAGTCAAAGGCCAGGTCCACCTCCGCGTCCGCGCTCACCACGCGGCGACCGACCACGCGCCGGCGGTCGCGCTGTACCGCCTCATGACGACCGACCAGGATGGGAACGCCCTCCGCGTCGACGTACCGGGCAAGGCAGTAGGCGCCCACGGCCTCCGGTCTGGCGTCGAGCGTCGCACGCAGAAGGCCGAGCGCGGCCGGCTCGTAGCGATCGTCGGCGTCCAGGAAGGCGACGAACCGAATGCCCTCCGCCAGCTGGGCCAGCCCGACGTTCCGGGCCACCGCGACACCGGCGTTCGGCTGGGACACGACCCGGAACCGCGTGTCCCCGGCGGTTATCTCCTGCGCCAGGCGGAGCGTGTCGTCGGTGGAGCCGTCGTCGACGACCACCGCCTCCCAGTCGGCCAGCGTCTGCTCCTGGAGGGACTCAAGGGCAGCGCGGAGCCAGCGTTCGCCGTTGTAGACGGGGACGACGACTCCGAGGTCGGGACGTTGGACAGTCACGTCGTCGCCCTGCCCCACGGCGGGAGGCCGAAGCCGAGCAGGGCCGTCGTTGGCCGTAGGCTCGGGCGGTGACCGACCGCCGGCCGGCCCGGAAGGACCCTTCGCGGCCGGCGGAGACGCAGCAGGACGCACCCCCGCCCCGTCCGCCGCCGTCCGGCGGCTCGACCGAGATGTCCGCTCCGCTTTCCAGTCCCCCCACCGAAGCCGCAGTTGACGGGTCCGAATCTCAGACCAAGGTCAGTCGTCTGGCCATCGTCCGCGGCGGTTTGTGGGGAGCGGCAGCTCAGCTCCTGCCCGCAGCGGGTGTAGCCGTGCTCTCCGTCGTCACCGCCCGCGTCCTGGGTACCAACGCTCTCGGCCGGCAAAGCCTGATCGCCTTTGTCAACGCGGCGGCCGCGGCAACGTTCGTGACGGGGCTCAGCGGCGCCGCCCTGCAGGTCATGGGCCGTCTGCAGGGAACAGGTGACAGCCGGCTGGACGAGCTGGGCGCCTGGATGGTTCGCGCCCACGTCGTCACCGGCGTCGTGCTGTGCGCAGGGCTGGCCGGCATCGGGCTGGTGCTGCACCAGGACCGGCTGGCGTGGCTCATCATCGGCTTGGTCACCGTCGTAGATGCAGCGGTCAGCGGACTGGGGGCGCGGGTCGCCGTACGGCAGGGCTGGGTCGAGGTCGGGCGGCTGAACCTGGTTGCGCAGCTGTTCGGAGCTCCGCTGGGGATCGCCGCGCTGGCGGTCGGGTTCGGGATCCCGGGGATCTTCGCCGGGGACGGCGTGGCCGCGGTCGGCCTGCTCGTTGCCATGATCATCCGGTTCGCCTTCACCTTCCCCAAGCGGCGGTATCCCTGGCGGCTGCGTCCCCCCGTTCCCATCGCCCGGCCGTGGTGCCTATTCGTGCTGAGCAACTTCCTGTCCCAGGTCGTCGGGCGACGCGTGGAGTTCCTGGCCCTGGCGGTCTTCTCGACCAACCAGCAGATCGCGTACTACTCGGTGGCTTTCACCCTGGTGAGCCTGTTGGCGAGCGTCCCGACTGCTGTTGCAGGGGCGGCGCTACCGGTCATCGCCGCCGCGGAAGGCCGCGGCGAGATGGCGGTGGCAACCGGGCACATGCGCAGTGCGGTACGGGTCGGCAGCCTGCTGTCCGTGCCACTGGTGGGGTTCGCCGCGGCACTGGGACCGGTCCTGGTCGAGCTGGTCTACGGGAGCAGGTACCACGAAGCGGCGGCCCTGGTGCCGCTGTCCTCACTGGTGCTGCTCGTCGCCGTCGTCGGCGGCGTGCTCGGCCAGTACTGGGCCGGACGGGGCGATGTCGGGGTCACGCTCGTCATCGGGAGCATCGCGGGCGTGCTGGATCTGGGGCTCGCTTTCGCGCTCGTGCCCAGCCTGGGGGCTCGCGGCGCCGTCGTCGCGAACCTGGTCGGCCAGCTGGTCTTGGCCGGGGGGCTGCTCTACGTCACCGTGCGACGCACCGGGAGCATGGGGACGCTGGGGACTGCGGGCGTCCGGATGCTGGTCGCGAGCGCTGTCGGTGCTGTCATCGCCTGGCGGGTCAGTGTTCTGGTGATCGACCACGTGGGGGGCGCACGCATCGTGGTCGACCTGCTTGCCGTCGTTGCCGGCGGTGCCGCGGGCGTCCCGATCACGATTGTGCTCGCCATTCTGATCAAGGTCATGCGCCCGGCGGACGCGGACTGGCTACGGCCGCTGCTACCGCGTCGGCTCGCGCCGCTGCTGAGGTCAGTGACCAGCCGACCGGCGGCCAGCACCTGAACGGCTTGGGTCAGAAACCGGAGCGCCGGCGCATCGCCCACTCGCCCCGAAGTCGTACCGGGATCCTGGGCAGCCGACGCGCCAGTCGCCGACCGCTTTGCGCTCCCCGAAGAAGGGACCGCCACGGCTGGGGGCTGACCGCGATGGTTCCCGCCAACCAGTAGGTGGGCTCCCGCCACGCGGGACTGCCGACGCCGAGCCGGGTGAGCATCCGGCGGGCCGTCACCGGTGTGGCCAGCGGGTGGGTGGCCCGGTTGCCGAAGTCCTCGCCGTAGGGCTGCGCCCCCCACGCCTCCGCCTCGGCCCGGCTCGGAAGCCGCCAGAAGCTCAAGATCTGCCGCCACACCAGTGCCCGCAGGTCGATGCTCGTATCGGGCACCGGCCCGTCCAGGAACGCCTCGAGCGCCTGGGCCAGCGCCCGGCGGAACTCCTCGAGCCCCCAGCGCAGCGCGGCCGGGTTGTCCTTCGTGACCAGGTGCGGCACCACCCGGTCGCCCTCCAGCGCGTAGCCGACCGTGTGGCCTTCTCTGCCCATGGCGAAGCTCTCGATGAGCATGACGGGGTCCTCGGCCTCGGTCCGGCTGCCACGACCACGGGCCTCGTCGAGCAGCCAACCCAGGGACCGTTCGTGGAGCTCGGCCCCCATCCGAGCCGGAGCCGTACCCAGCAGTCCCAGGAACAGGTGCACGGCCGGAAGGGGGCGTTCGGCGTCCAGCAGGACATCCTCGAGCGATCGAGCAGCGCGACCGGTCCAGCCGACGTCGACCAGACCCACGCGGCCCGGCGCCGTCACCTCCTCCTGATCGAGATAGCGCACCATCAGGTCGCGGCGGGTCCGAGCGCGCTGGTGAATCTCCTCCACCATCGGCCCGGCTGCCAGGAGCGGTTGCAGCTGAGCCCACCCGTCGGCGCCGAGCCTGTCGTCGGCCCTGTCGGCAGTGAACATCGGCAGTCCCGTCACCGCGTAGGCATCCGCTGGGGACAGATCGACGAGCGCGAGCAGAGCGCGCATGGACACGGACTCGGCCGACTCCTCGTCCGGGAACCACAGCTCAGGATGACGGGCGTACGCCGAGGTGCCCGTGCTCGCCAGCTGCCAGGCCATCCGCGACCCGTAGAGGTACCGGCAGTCGATCCCGTAGCCGGCCTGTGCGGCCAGTTGCCGGGTGACCTCGCGGAAGACCTCGCCGTCGCGGGCGACGAAGTACAGCCGGTCGAGTTCGAGCAGCTGGGCTTGCCGGAGCACCCACAGCCCGAAGCCGGCGAGCAACGGAAGTGCCACCCCGCCGGCGATCCCGGCCAGGCCGGCGTCGCCTCCTTCCGCCTCCAAGGCCCGCAAGCGACCCATCCGGCTGGCCGCAGCCAGCCGCGGGCCCAGCCCGTCCGTCGCGACGGCGTCCTGATCCAGGCGACGCTCGTGGGCAGTGAAGTGCGCACGCGTGTCCAGCTCTGCGTTCCACCCGTGGATCCGGGCGTGCGCGAGGTCGGACCACCGGTCGTCGCCGACATGCGCGATCTCCGCCGGGACCACACCGAGATCGGCGGCGACCACGTCGAACAGTGCACCCTCCTGCTTCGAGGCGCCGCACCCGGCCGAGGTGTAGAGGCGGTCGCCGTCCCGGAACAGGCCTTCCCGCACCAGCAGCTCGCGCAGAAAGGCCTCCGGCAAGGGCGTGTCGGAGATGTGGGCCACGCCGCGGCCGGTGTCCTGCCGTGCCTTTTCGACTCGCGCCGCCGCGCCTGGGACGGCTCGGCATACCTCGCGCTCGGTGTCGAGCTCGGCCTCCAGCAAGCTCGTGGACTGCGCTTGCGCCAACCCGAGCCGGGCAGCGAGCTCGCCGGCGATGCGGTCCAGCGGCGGGTGCAGGGCATTGTCCGGTGTGAGGTCCCAACCGGCTTGTTCGCGGGCCGCGGCGTAGGCCTCGGCCTCGATGCTCACCAGACCGGCTCGGTGAAGGCGTCTCCCGGTCGCCACGAACACCTGCCGTGAGCCGCCGATCGAGCGGGTCAGCAGCGTGTCGAAGACGTCAAAGGACGCGACCCGGATCACTGCGAGCCCCCTGATCAGCGGTATCGGCACCTCGGACTCGGCCCCACCCGTAGTCTGCTGGACGGCAGGCTACCGCCGCACCTGCGTCAGGTGGCCCGCACACCAGGCCGGCCCGCGATGATCCGAGAGGCACACCCAGTGGTTGACGCCGGCGCGCTGGCTGCCCTGCCGGACGTCCTCCTTCGCCAGGGGGATCTCCCGGTCGACCGCCGGCCCCGGCTCGTCGCTACCGGGTACGGCGGCTCGGTCCGGACCTCGTTCAGCGGCTCCAGCGGCTTCCTCGCCGACGCCGGCATCGACGACGGCTCCCTCGACGGTGCGTTCACCCTGTTCTCGGCGCAGAAGCCGGACCGGGCCCTGCAGGCCCGCGGTGCTTTGTGGAAGGCTCAGCGCTTGCTCCGCCGGGAGAGCAGCAGCGGGTTCAAGTTCTCCGGGGAGTTCAGTGCCCACCTGTGGCGCCGTCATCTGCCCGCGCTGGCCGGCACCGACATCATCAGCAACTTCCAACTGCTTTCCGAGCACTTCTTCCGGCGGCGCACCGAATACGGGGTGCGCGTGTTTTTCTACCTCGACGGAACGCTGCACGACTACCTGACGGGCTACCGGGAGTACGACGTCGCGGCCATCGATCCGTCGACGGCCGCGCGAGCGATCGAGCTCGAACGGCAGGGCTACCACGAAGCGGACGGCGTCGCCGTGATGAGTGAGCATGCCGCCCGGACACTGGTGTCGGAGTACGGCCTGTCCCGCGACCGCATCATCGTGGTACTGCCAGGCGCAAACCTCAGCGACGACATGGCCGAGCAGGTCGTCGCCCTGCGGCGGGCTCGGGCGGCGACCGATGAGTTTACGGTCGGTTTCGTCGGCGTCTACCCCAAGCGCAAGGGCCTGCCGAAGCTGGCCGCAGCCATCGCCCTGCTGCGACAGCAGGGCGTGCCGGTCCGGCTCCAGGTTGTCGGGCGCTGCCCGGACCAGATCGCCGCCATGGATGGTGTCGACGCGCTCGGCGTCATCAGCAAGGACACGGACCCGAACCGCTTTGTGCAGGCCCTGTCGCGGGTGGATCTCGGCTGTCAGCTGTCGACGGTGGAGCTGTCCGGCATCGCCGTCTTTGAGTTCCTCCGCTGCGGCATCCCCGTGCTGGCCACGGAGGTCGGTGGGGCCGTGGACATCCTGCAAGGCGGCGGCGGCATCGGCGTCCCGGGCGATGTCGCCGTCGAAACGGTCGCCGCCGCCATCAGGCGGTTCATCGACGACGAGGCCGAGCGAGCCCGGCTCGTGGCGGAGGCATCCGGACGCAGCGACTGGGCGCGGTGGCAGCGGACTGCGGCGGCCCTGGGCGCAATGGTGGTGGACCACGGCAACCCCTGACCGGGCCGGCATGGCTGAGCACCGCCCCCGGGTACTCATGACGCTGGCCGACGTCGCCTTCCCCGCCGATGCCGGCAAGCGGCTGCGGGCGGCCTCCATGGTGCAGGCGCTGGCGCCGCGTTGCGAGCTCCACGTCGTCGTCCTGTTCGCTGACGCCGACCCGAGTCTGCGACCGCTCCCGCCCGGGGTGCAGGCGAGTTGGCACGTCGTGCCGCCGAACCTGCTCCCGCAGGCCCGCGCGGCGGCGGAAGCGGTCGTACGCCGGTTGCCGTGGCAGGTCGCCGTACAGGACTGGTCCGGTGCCCGACGCTCATTGTCGGCCCGCGACGGGGCGTACGACCTGGTGTGGTTCGGGGCCCTGGACCACTTCGCCCGACTACGCGGCACAGTGCGGGCTGAACGCGTGATCGTCGATGTCGACGACGTGGAGACCGAGAAGCTGGCGCGCGCGCTGTCGTTGTCCTCGAGCCCGGCCCTCCCGCGGCTGGACCGGCTGCAGCGACGCATCGAGTTGCCGCTGTGGGGACGGCTCCAGCGAGAGGTCGTACGCGGCGCAGACGCGGTCCTGGTCTGCAGCGAGCTGGACCGGCAGCGCCTGGCCCTGCGGGCGGCGCCCGGCGACGGTGCGGCAGCCGCACGCATCGTGAGCGTCCCGAACACCTACACGGACCCGGGCTCCGTGCCACCCCGCAACCCGGAGGGCAGCTGCACCGTCGTCGTGGTGGCGAACTACGGCACGGACCAGAACCTGGACGCGGCGACGTTCGCGGTCCACGAGGTGCTGCCGGCGTTGCGAGCCGCAGTGCCCGGAGCCCGGCTTCGGCTCGTGGGCAGGCGGCCCGACCGGCTCGCGGCGCTCGTCGGCGCCGAGGGCCTGGACGTCGTCGGCTGCGTCGAGTCGGTCGCGGAGGAGCTCTCCCGGGCGCATGCCGTCCTGGTACCGATCCGCTTCGGGGGTGGCACCCGCCTGAAGATCCTGGAGGCGCTGGCGTACCGCGTGCCCATCGTGTCGACCACAGCGGGGGCGGAGGGCATCGCTGCCGTCCCCGGCGAGCACCTGCTGATCGGTGACAGCCCGGACGAGATCGTTGCCGCGGTACGGCGGTTGCTGGTGGAAGGCGGTCTCGAGCAGCGGCTGACCGCGGCGGGCAGGCGGCTCTACGAGAGCCGCTACCAGCCGAGCGCCGCGGCGGCAACGGTCGCCGCGACCCTCACGCGGGTGCTGGCGAAGCGCTAACCCTGATCGGGGAGTTGCACGCCGTTCTGCACCCATCGGCGGGTCCGGAAGCTGCTGCTCGGCGTGTTTCCCTGGTAGGCGCTGCGCGGACCCCCGCTGATGGTCATGTCGTCGAGCTCGACGTTCACCGGGGCGGTGCCGTAGGTGATGACGCCGATGTCACGGGTGGCGCTGGCGCGGGTGGCGCTGATCGCCAGCCCACGGATCGTGATGTCGGTCGGCGAGGGGCCGTTTGCGCCGCCCAGCACCAGCACCGCGCCATGGTCGACTCCGGCATCGGTGTTGGCGCCGACGATGACGCCCCCGTCGACCGTGACGTCCTGCGGCGCCGCGGTGAACCACGGGCTGCCCTCGGCGCCGACGTACACGGCCGCCGCCGAGCTGCGCTCGACCCGGATGTCGGTCTCCCGGATACGGGTTCCGCCGACCACCGATAGTCCACGCCCCCACATCGTGCCGAGCACGCGTGGTGAGGTGACGGTGATGTCGTGGCACGGAAGTCCATCGGCGCTGTAGGAGACGACGGCGACGCCGTCGTCTCCGGTGTTCACCGTGGTCGGGGCGATGACTCGGCCGTCGTGCGCGCCCCCGGTCATGTGGATGCCGTCCGCCCGGCTGTCTCGTACGATGTCGTGGTCCAGCACGAACCCGCCCGCGTGGTCTCCCACGTAGATGCCGGCGGCGGCCGCGCCCACGACGGTCACGCCGCGCAGGACGATGCCCTGGTGACCCAGGACGCGCACGCCCATCTGCTCCCAGGCCCCCCAGCGCGTCGAGGTGTGCGCCGTCGCGATGGTCAGTGCGCCGTCGAGCAGCACGTTGTCGGCCTCAATCCACACCGAGGAGCGGGACTCCTGGGTGGCCAACAGGGTGCCGGTGCCGGCGACGTGCAGGCCTGCCTTGCGTAGATGTAGCACGTCGGAGTGGGCGTAGGTCCCTGACAGCAGCACGGTCGATCCGTCGGGCGCCGAGTCGAACGCCCGCTGCAGGGCGGCCGTGTCGTCGCTCACGCCGTTGCCGCCGGCGCCGTACTGCTCCGGGCTGGTGATCACAGCCGCCGGTGCCGGCGGTGCTGGCGGCGGAGTCGGGGGCAGGACCGGTGCCGGCGGTGCTGGCGGCGGAGTCGGGGGCAGGACCGGTGCCGGCGGTACGACCGCCACTGGGTTCTTGGCGACGACCCGCAGGCTGGTGACCTTGGCGTTGTCGACGATGTTGGTGAAGTCCAGGTTGAGCGTCTTGTCGGTGACCGGGACGTCGAAGCTGAGCTGGTAGGCCTTGTCGCGCCCGACCCGGGAGAAGATGTCCACCCGGTCCGCGACGGTCCGACCCTCGGCGGCCACCGAGAACACGCGCTGACCGCTTGCGGTCCAGTAGGACTCGGCCTCGTTCACGGTCACGGTGTAGGTCCCGGCGGCCGGCAGCGGGATCGCGTAGCCCTGCACGCCGAAGCGCTCGGTCGCGTACAAGGCGCTGTCCAGAGTTCCGGTCACTGCACGGGGACTGGTCCAGAGGGACCCACCGCGGGCGTACGGCGAGTCCGGCGCCCAGCTGTGGCCCTCATGATCGACGACGGCCTGGGTGCCGGCGACCATCCGCACGTCGGTACCCACCGCACTCGGGACCGGGCCGATCGGCGCCGGCGGAGGCGGGACGACGACCGGGGTCTTGGCGACGATTCTCAGGCTGGCGATCTTGGCATTGTTGACGATGTTGGTGAAGTCCAGGTTGAGCGTCTTGTCGGTGACCGTGACGTCGAAGGTGAGCTGGTAGGCCTTGTCGCGCCCGACCCGGGAGAAGATGTCCACCCGGTTCGCGACGGTCCGGCCCTCGGCGGCCACGGAGAACAGGCGCTGATTGCTCTTGGTCCAGTAGGTCTCGGCCTCGTTCAGAGTGACGCTGTAGGTCCCCGACGCCGGCAGCGGGATGGCGTAGCCGTGCATGCCAAAGCGCTCGGTCTGGTATAGAGCGCTGTCCGTGGTCCCGGTGACGGCGCGGGCGCTGGTCCAGACTCTTCCGCCGCTGGCATACGGCGAGTCCGGCGCCCAGCTGTGGCCCTCATGATCGACGACCGCCTTGGTGCCGGCAATCAGTCGCAGATCGGTGCCCGCCGTGCTCGGGGCCGCGCTGACCGGTGCGGCCGCGAGGGCCGCGCCGGTGGACAGGACAGTGCAGCCGACCACGATGAGACTCACTGCGGTGCGGGTAGTGGGACGAGCCACGACGATCCTCCAGGTACTTGCGCGTACCTGGGGTATCGGTGGGGCTCCGGCGGGGCTGGTTGGACCATTCGGGTAAGGGACACGACCCGCTGGATGAAGACGATCTTCTACTCGCGCCGCAGGTGTTCGACACGCCCGCGTGTCGCACCCGCTTCAGCTCTCCTGGATCCGCTGGCTTGCCCAGGTGCTACGACGACCAGGCCGGCGGCCTGAGCTGACCTGGCGAGCCGTTGGTCGTAGGCGATGAATGCCGTCAGGGCTTCGCCGAGCAGGAGCGCCGAGGCCAGGTGCAGCGCGTCGAAGGTAGGCAGCAGCGAGTCCCCGATGTCGCAAGCGACGTCCTGCACCGCGCGGTCCAGCGGCACCAGGTCTAGGTCACCGACCACAGCGCGGGCCTCGGCCAGGGCCCCGTCGCCCGGCCCGCCGGGCCGCCCGCAGGACCTCGATCCGTCCTAGTTCGCTGGAGACGACTGCTTGCTCATGGCGCACCTCCAGCCATTCGACCAGCGCCGCGGTCTCCTGTTCACGTCGTACCAGCTTCATGAGCGCTGACGAGTCTAGGTAGATCACAGCCGCTCCTCGCGCTGTGCGTCGAGCAGTTCCTGGTTGCTCGGATCGCTGGTCGTGACGGGCACAGGGCGGGGTGATCGCAGGCGCCCGGAAGGGTTGGGTGCGGGGACGATCCTTCCGGCGGCGACCAGCCGATCCCTCGTGCTGCGGGACCCTCCGGGCGGCGCAAGCAGGGCGATGAGCTCTCCCCGCTCGGTCACTTCCACGGTCTCGCCCGCCTGCTCGAAAGCAGCGGAGACCCTGCTCAGTCGGCACGACCGCGCCGGAGCGAGCACTGCCGCCACGCACCGCACCCGGACGGGCTAATCAGCGCGGCACCCGAAGCGGTCGATGTGGTCCCTGTGATGGAACAGGCTGCAGGCACCACCGAGCGACGTACGTTCCTGCGCGCCGCCGTCGTGGCCACGAGCGCAGCTGCAGCAGCCGTCCTCGGCGCTGCGCCCGCTGAGGCCTCGGCACCTCTCCACCTGCTCCCGAGCACGCGACGACCCCGCCCGCGGTGGTACCAGCTCCCGCCCGTCCCCCGACCCCCAGCACCCCCAGCCCCGCCAGCACCCGGCACCGGCCCAGCCGCACTCCCGACGAGCACCGCTTTCGCGTTGCACCTGCTGCGGCGTACGACGTACGGCCTCACCCAAAGCCTGGTCCAGCAGATCACGCACGCGACGCCGCAGGCCTGGCTGGACCAGCAGCTCGCCCCGCAGACGATCGAGGACCGGGCCTGCGATGCCGCGCTGACCCGCTTCCCGCTCGCGGCCGCGGACCCGCCGGCGGTGTACGCGGCTGGTCCGAACGGCCACTGGGACTCGATGGTGCAGGTGGTCCGAGCGACGTTCGTGCGGCAGGCCTGGTCCAACCGGCAGCTGCAGGAAGTGATGGTGGAGTTCTGGTCCAACCACCTCAACATCACCTGCCCCAGCAGCGAGCCGTGGGCGACCAAGGCGCTGGATGACCGCACCGTCATCCGGGCGCACGCCCTCGGCCGGTACGACGACATGCTCGCCGCCTCGGTGCGCTCGCCGGCGATGCTGCTCTACCTCAGCAACAGCGAGAGCCGCGGCACCGGGCCGAACGAGAACTACGGGCGCGAGCTGCTGGAGCTGCACACAGTCGGCGTCGACGCCGGGTACGACCACGACGGCGTCCTGGCCGCCGCGCGGGCGCTGACCGGGCTGACCGTGTGGAACCCGTGGAACGGCGGGACCCCGGCGAACTTCGGGACCTTCCGCTACCGCGCCGACTGGCACGCCACCGGCCCGCTGCAGCTGCTCGGCTGGACGCACCCCAACGCCGACCGGAACGCCGGCGAGGCCGTCGCGGACAGCCTTGTCCGCTACCTCGCGCGGCACCCGGCCACCGCGGCCCGCATCGCCCGCAAGCTCGCGGTCCGGTTCGTCTCCGACAACCCGCCGCAGGCCCTGGTGGACCGCCTCGCCCAGGTCTACCTCGCGAACGGCACCGCAGTGGTCCCGGTCCTGCGCGCCCTGTTCGCCAGCCCCGAGTTCGCGGCCAGCGCCGGCGCGAAGTACCGCCGCCCCGCCGAGGACCTGCTGGCCTCGGTACGCGCCCTGGGCATCACGGTCGACCCGGCCGGCGGCACCGGCGCCGTCGCGGACCTGTGCTGGGCGCTGCAGGACCTCGGCAACGCCCCGCTGGGCTGGCACCCGCCGAACGGCTACCCCGACGTCGCACCGGCGTGGGCCGGGGCAGGTACGACGCTTGGCCGGTGGAACCTGCATGTTGCGCTGGGCCAGCGGTGGTGGAAGGACGGGCTGAGCTACCCGGCCGACACCGCGACGTACCTGCTCGGGACCGTGCCGGCGACCCGCTCGGCCCTCGTGCAGGCGCTGTGCACCGTGCTACTGCCCGGCCTGGACGTGTCGGCTACCCACAAGGCCGCGCTGGTGGTCTTTCTCGGCCCGGACGGCCCGTTGCGCGACGGCGACGTGACGTGGCTGTTCCCGATCCTGCTCGCCCTGGTCCTGGACAGCCCGTACTGGTCGGTCCGATGAGCACGCCTTCGTGCGGCTGCCCGGAGCAGCGCGGGCTGAGCCGCCGCCGCTTCCTGCAGGGCCTCGGCGTGGCCGCCGGCGCGGTGGCCGCCGCACCCCTGGTGTCCTCCCGCGCCGCGTACGCCGCTGGGTACTCGGGCAACGTCCTGGTCATCCTGAGCCTGCGCGGTGGCTTCGACGGGCTGTCCGCCGTCGCTCCGGTCGGCGACCCGGACTACGCGCGCACTCGGCCGGGCATCGCCGTACCCGCATCACTCGCGCTGCCGACCGGCGACCGCCGCTTCGGGCTGCACCCCGCACTCGCACCGCTGCTGCCCCTGTGGCAGGCCGGGACGATGGCGGCCGTGCACGCGGTCGGGACGCCGGACCTGTCCCGCAGCCACTTCAGCGCGACCGAGGAGCTCTAACGGGCCGCGCCCGGAACCAGCCTGCGCACCGGCTGGCTGGACCGCGTCCTCGGCGCCAACGGCAGCGGGACGGTCTTTGAGGCCGTCCAGCTCGGCTCCGGGACGCCCGCACCACTGCTCGCCGGCCCGTCCCCGGCGCTGGCCGCCCGCAGCCTGAAAGACTTCTCCCTCGCCTCCCGTGACTGGGTCGGCCCGCGGATGACCGACACTCTTCGGGCCCTGCACACCGGTACGACCCTGCCGGCCGTCCCCGCCGCCCTGACCACGCTCGCCGCCCTGGACGCGACGGCCGCCGCGGTCAAGGCCGACGCGGGGCCGGGGGGCGGCGCGGTCTACCCGCCGCGCAATGACCTCGCCGCTGCCCTGCAGGACGCCGCCGTGCTCATTCGGGCGAACGTCGGGCTGCAGGCCCTCACCCTGGACGTCGGCGACTGGGACCTGCACTCCGATCTCGGCGCAGCCGGCGGCGGGACGATGGCCACCAAGCTCGCCGACCTTGCTGCGGCGCTGGCCGCGTTCGTCAAGGATCTCGGGCCGTTGTTCGCCAAGGTCAACGTCGTGACGGTCAGCGAGTTCGGTCGTCGGGTCGCCGAGAACGGCTCCGGCGGCGTCGATCACGGCCACGGCAACGCCGTACTGCTGCTCGGCGGCGGCCTGCGTGGCGGCCAGGTCCACGGCCGCTGGCCCGGCCTAACCGACCCAGCCCTGGACGCCGGTGACCTGGCCGGCACCACCGACTACCGCGACGTCCTGGCCGAAGCACTCCTGCGCCGCGGTGGCCTGCCCCCGGCCGCCCTGTCCGCCGTGTTCCCCGGGCTCAGCCCGCAGCCCGTCGGCGCGTTCGCGTAGCGCCAAGCAGCTCCGACGCTCGAGGCAGCAGTGGCCGGTGCCCGAGCCGCTCGCCGGGCCAGGTTTCGATGTCCTCGATCACCTGGACTTCCTGGGTGCGGTCGAGCTGCCCGCGCAGGTGCTCCCGTCGCACGACGCCGAATACCTCTACGTCCACGATGTGGGGGGGGGCTTGGTCGGCGTCGCTGGCCATGCGGCGGCGGATCGCCTCGGCGCTGGACCCAGCGAGCAGCACCTCGCACAGGCACGAGGCGTCAACGACCAGCATCAGGCCAGGCGCCACGCTGCTCGTCGAGGGCGGCCAGGACCTCGATGCGCCCGAGTGGCGCGGGCTGCCTTCGGGTACGGCTCAGCCAAGCGTCAACGCTGGGCCGGGCTGCCAGTCGGACGGCCTCGGCACGCAACAGCTCGGGCACGCTGACGCCGGTTTCGGCAGCCCGATGAACGAGCGCCGCGTACACCTCGTCGTCCAGGTTCCGGATCTGCACGGTCTTGGGCACCGGCGGACGCTAGAGGCGCGTCCGCACCTTGTCACGCGCGCACGCACCGGTCACGGAGGCGTACGACGAAGCCGGTCGCCCGTGATCTTGTGAGTGCCGCAGTACCGGGGCGGCGCGCCGGCGTGTCATCCCGGCGACGCGGTACTCAATTGATCAGGTCCGACACCGGCGCTGAGCTGGCGAGCCTGCTCACCCCTGGGTAGACAACAGCCCGAGCTTCCTCCCGACCAGATCCGTGCGTATCGGCTGTGATCAGGCGGTGGGTATGGCCAGCCGGATCTCACAGCGGAGATCACCTGTGCGCATGAGTCGAGCGTCGGCAGTCACCAGGGGGCAACCGTTGGTTTCGGCGGCGGCGGCGAAGGCGGCGTCGTAGCCGCCGACGTTCTCGCGCAGCTGCCACATCCGGGCAGCAGAGGCCTGGTGCTCAGCAACTCGATGGTTGCGGTAACCAGAGCATCGAGGGCATCTAGCGCCCGCGGTCTGCTGATCTTGCTTCCGAGGTGCCGACCCCGGACCGCGGAGAACGTCTCGACCAGAACGTGCTCAGGGCAGCCCAGTACGCGTCCTGGGCCAGTTCGGCTTGGCTCCTCCGGCCGACTGGGCCATCGTCGGTGAGCGCATTGGCGAGCGTGGACGCATCGATGACGATCAAAGGTCAGTACCGTCCCAGACCGGCCGCGACAGCTGGGCATCTCGGTCGGCACGCGCACTGTCCAGCGCTTCGGTGACCTCGCCTGCTGAGAGTCGGGATCCGTCGTCACGCTCGACGAAGCGATCCAACAGAGCCAGATTGGCTGAGCGTCGCGCTTCGTCCTCCACCAGTGCCAACAGGAAGGCCTGCAGCGACTGCCCGCGGGCGCGGGCGCTCTGGGCCAGCCGCTGCCGTACATCGTCCGAAACATCTCGAATCTGCAGAGCAACCATGCATGCAATTTACATGTTTGCGGTCGGTGTAGTCGTCTCGCCGGCCGACCGGTCAGCGGTCGGATCTGCTCCGGGCAGAAAAGTGGTAGACCCGGGCGCCCTATATCACGGCCGTTCAGGCGTCCGAGTGCAGCCATGTCCGGCATGGAGCAGGTGAGCGTCCTGGACCTCCGGGAGGACTTCAGCGCCGTGTTGCGAAGCGTGCAGGCCGGGGCGGCATTCACAGTGACCGATCACGGTTCCCCGGTCGCCTTGCTGGTCCCAGTACCCGCACCCTCCGACGACCGGCTCGCCGACCTGGTCGCCGCAGGACACGTGCTGCCGGCGGCGGGGAACGTCCTCCCGGCCCCAGCCGAGGCGCGCATGGACCGTCCGTCCGCGACCGAGGCGTTGCTGGCCGACCGCGGTGCCGACCAGCGGTGAGCTGACGGGTCTGCTTCCTCGACTCCTTGGCCGCGGCTCAGTAGATCAGGACGAGGGATCTTGTGAGTGCCGCGGTACCAGGGGCAACGCCCGGCGTGTCACCCTGGCCCGGCGGCACTCGGTTGATCAGGTCCGGAGGCCGAGCGCTGAGCAGGAAGAGCTGCTTACTCGGCACGACGTCCCACATTCGGGCCCGGCCCCCGCCGCGTACGTCACCACTGACTCTTGCCCGAGTGGTTCGGCTCAACGAGGGCGGTAGACGTCCGCGCGGTGCTCCACATGAACGAGGTCGACCCGCAGCGCCTCGTCGTCGACGCGGTACAGCAACCCGTAGGGGCCACGGCGTGCCCCGTAGAGCCAAATGAGTTCACGTGTGAGCGGCTTGCCCTACGCGGTGGAGGTGGCGGCCCGGATCGCGTCCTCGCCCTGGGTACGTCCGGCCGCGATGTCGTCGTCAGCTTCGATGAGCACGGCGGCGTTGCGCTGTCGTCATGGAGCGCCACGCCGGAGCTGTTTCGTGTCTCACCTGACATCTCAACAGAGCACTGGGCCGGCCGAGGGGGTGCTCGGGCTGGTCCAGCTCCGGTACACAGCAGCCAAGGTCAGGTTGCTGTAGGTGACCCCGTTGGTGATCGCGTAGGTCACGGTCGTCGTCGTCCCGCCAGTGATCGTTCGAGGGGTCCCGTTGCTGCCGTTGCTCGTGTAGCTCAGCAAATAGCTGGCGGCGAAGGCGGACGTCGTTGCCGTCCATCTCAGCGTCACGCTGGAGCTCGTGCCGCACGTCTTGGTGGCCGTCAGGCCGGTCGGGGCCTGCAGGGTGGCGCTGGCGTAGCTCGCCGTCGCCGTCGCCTTAACCGATGTTGCAGCCAACGCCGGAGTGCTGTGGAAAACGAGCGCGGCAGTCGGCAGCAGCAGGAGCAGCGACACCTTGACGCCGGGCACGGTCAGGCCGCGGCCGGGTCGGCCGGAGTCGGTCGGCGCCAGATCTTGACCAGCCCGTCGGCGGCGAGCAGCAGCAGGCTCACCAGCACGAGCCGCATCAGGTTCGGCCCACGCAGCAGCCCGATGAGCGACCCGAGCCGGGGGATGACCTTGCGTACCTGCCAGACCTGCTGGCCCTGCAGCTGCGCAGTCCACTGGTCGGGGCTGGCGTTGGCGTCCCCCTTGGTACGCACACTGGTCACGCCCGCCGGCGTGCGGGTGACGGCGATGATCCGGTGGCTGACGACGCGGTGGTCGCCGGTAGGCACCTGGTAGGTGATGATCTGCCCGGGACGCAGGGCGGTCACGGGCAGCAGCGTGTCGACAATGACGTCCCCGGGGCGGATCCCCGGGCTCATGCTGCCGCTGAGCATGGTGATGGTCCGGTAGCCCAGCACGTGCGGGCCGACCGCGAGGGCGGCGAACAGCAGCACGGCGGCGTACAGCAGCAGGCTCGTGACCACGCGCACGGCCTTGGTCAGGGGCCGTACGACGCGGCGGCCGGTAGGCCTCTCGGGGGGCAGGACCGCCGTCGGCGGGGGGAGGGTCAGCGTGGTCATGGCTGGGTCCGTGGGCTCGAAGGTGAGCTGGCTGGCCGGGTCGATCGGGCTCGCCCCGGCCAGCCAGTCGGTCGCTACTTGGCGGTGCCGGCCCGCTGGGTGCCGGTGAAGGTGAAGGCAATGTTGCTGGTCAGGGTCTGCAGGCTGTTGCCGGCCACAGTTGGGAACGTCTCGGTGAACAGCAGGTTGTCGGCGCCGCCGGCGGCCAGGGAGTTCAGCCCGGCCAGGGTGACGGCGCTGCCGGACGGGATGCTTACCGGCCGAGAGGCCATTACGGTCGTCGCCGTGCCGGTGCAGGTGTAGGTGTAGGCGGGGGCGGTGCCGGCCTCGGTCCAGGCTGTGGGGCAGGACTGGACCATCAGCTGCAGCCCGTTGGTGCCGTCGGTGGAGAGCAGACTGGGAGTGCTGTCCAGGTTCGACAGGGTGATCGAGGAGAGGCCCTGGTTCCCGGCTGCGTTGGTGAGCTGGACGGCACGGGCGACGGTGTCGCCGGGCACTAGGCCCGTGGCGGCGACTGTCAGCCGGTTCGTGGCACTGCCCGCAGCGCCGATGGCGATCGCGACGGTGCCGCTGACCACCTGCTGGTTGGCGGGGGTGGTGCTGGACGTGAATGAGCCGAACGTCCCGAGGCCGGCGACGGCAGCGACGCTGCCGACCAGAGCGACGGAGGCGAGGGCCTTACTGCGCAGGGACAGGGCAGTGAGCGACATGACGGTTCCCAAAGGGTTCATAACGGGAGCGCCGGTTTCGCCTCTAGCTCCTTGCCGGGCCATGGCGACCAAAGTCGCCCAGCAGATCAACGCCTCGCTCAGGTCCTGATGATCAGTACCTGATTCATTGATCGACGGACCGGAACCGACCCTAATCGGCCATTCGGAGCAACTTTGGTTCGGGCAGGTCCAAGCGCTACGGCGCGCCGTGGTGCAGCACGAACTCCTCGTGCGACTGCACCGTGAACGCACCCTTTGCGTCCCGCACGATCCAGTTCCCCAGCTCAGCGGGAGCCGGCCCGGACACCGTCGGCACGGTGATCGTGTGCCCTACCAGGCCCCTGCCGCACCACTGCGCCAGCTCGGCGCCCGCAGCCGGCTCGTCGTAGTGCAGCGCGAGGACCTCGTCCTCGTCCAGCTTCTCCAGGCTCACCCCGCCATCATGCACCGGCGTTCACCTGCCCGCTCTTTCGCCGCCGGAGGCCCGCGCCGTACTGTGCGGCTGTGTCTGCAGCAGGACGCCGCCTTGAAGGGGCGCTGATGACACGCCAGAAGAAGTCGCTGGGTCGAGCTGAGTTTGCCTGTGCCGAATGCGGCGGTACCCGATGGTTCCGGCTCACCGAATCGTGGACCGCGCGGCCGCACCTGCTCATCCCCGGCGCGCGGGGGGAGGTCTGGCGCAAGCGCACCTGCGAGAGCTGCGGCAGCCGCTACTCCCTCGGACCAGCCCATACCTGACCGACCCTGCCGCTCACGCTCGCTCCCTGCCTCCAGCCGTACGGGCGGCCGACCCCTCGCAACGCTGCGAGGCAGGCCGCACCACTCGTCGATGAGTCAGCAGAGCCGCAATTCTGCACGGCGGGGGTGCCGAGTTCGCTGTTGTGTCCGCGGCCGTCCTCCCAACAGAGTTCGACCAGACCGATACCCCGAGTCGCCAACCGTCGCCCAGTACGCGGCATCCGGGCGAGACCACATGCAGGAGGCAAGCCGTCGTGACCCGCGTTGGTTTCATCGGACTGGGAAAGATGGGTGGCCCCATGGCCGCCAACCTGGCCTCAGCTGAGCATGAGGTGGCCGGGTACGACGTCGTTCCGGAGGCGCTCGCAGCAGCAGCCGCGAACGGGCTGACGGTCGCAGGTTCCGCGGTCGAGGCTGTCGCCGACGCGGAGGTGGTGGTGACGATGCTCACCCGCGGCGACGTCGTACGCTCAGTGCTGCTCGGATCGGACGGCGTCCTGGACCACCTGCGGCCGGGAACCATCATCGTGGACTCGTCCTCGATCGACGTGGCAACCACTCGTGAGCTGCACGAGCAGGCGTCCTCGCGCTCCGTCGGTTACCTCGACGCTCCCGTGTCCGGAGGCGTCTCGGGCGCCCAGCGCGGGACGCTCACGTTCATGGTCGGCGGTGACGCCGAGACGCTGGAGCGGGTGCGACCTGTCTTGGACGTCATGGGCAGCAAGGTGGTGCACGCGGGCCCGCCCGGGTCAGGCCAGGGCGTCAAGGCCGTCAACCAGATGCTGTTCGGCTCGACCCTGGTGGCCGTTGCCGAGGCGTTCACGCTGGCCGACCGCCTGGGCCTGGACCCGAGCGTCCTCTACGACGTCGTGACGAGCGCCTCCGGTGATTGCTGGGCGATTCGCAACTTCTGCCCGTGGCCTGGCGTGGTGCCGGGATCTGCGGCGGGCGCCGGGTACGAGTCCCGCTTCGCCGCCCGGCTGATGAGCAAGGACTTGAACCTCGCTGCCAGTGCCGCCGCCGACGTCGGGCAGCACCTGCCGGTCGCTGCTGTGGTCACGGCCCTCTACGAGCAGCTCATCAACCTCCGCCAGGACGATATCGACTCCTCAGCGGTCATCCAGGTACTCCCCCGCCCGAGTCGTCTCGATCCCCGCTCGTCAGCCGCAACCGCCGAAGGAGCCTGAACAACCATGGCCGGTACCGCTCAGACCACCACCCCTGCTGTGACGGACAACGGCTCACGCCCTGCACTCGATCCCGGGATGCTCGTGGGCGGAGAGTGGGTGGACGCCGCGAACGGGGAGTGGATCGACGTCGAGAGCCCCCGCGACAAGACGATCTGCGGTCGGGTGCCTCGCGGCAACAAGACCGACGTCGATCGAGCGGTTGCCGCCGCCCGCAAGGCGTTCCCGGCCTGGCGTGACCTCGCACCTCGAGAGCGCGGCCGGCTGCTGCAGCAGGTCGCCGACGCACTGGAACCGGAGGTCGAGAACATCGCGCGGCTCATCTCCTTGGAGAACGGCAACGCGATCCGGACCCAGTCCAGGGGTGAAAGCGCCTACGCCGTCAACATCTTCCGCTACTTCGGCAGCGTCGCCGGCGAGAGCAAGGGCCAGACCATCCCCCTCGGCCCCGACGTGCTCGACTACAGCCGCCTGGAACCGTACGGCGTCGTCGGGGCCGTAGTGCCGTGGAACGCCCCGATCCAGCTGAGTGCGATGAAGATCGCCCCCGCGCTGATGACGGGAAACACCATCGTCCTCAAGGCCGCGGAGGCGGCTCCGCTCGCCGTTCACGCCATGGCGCGCGTGGCTCAGCAGATCCTGCCACCGGGCGTCCTTAATGTGTTGTCCGGTTACGGCCAGGAGGCTGGCGAGGCGCTGATTACCCACCCTGATGTCGACAAGTTGTCGTTCACCGGCTCGACCGCCGTGGGCGTACGAGTGATGCAGGCTGCGGCTGACCGGATCGTCCCGGTGTCACTGGAGCTGGGCGGCAAGAACCCGCAGATCGTGTTCCCCGACGCCGACGAGGACTGGGTGGCGAACGGCGTGGTCTCGGCCATGCGCTTCACTCGCCAGGGCCAGTCGTGCACCGCAGGGTCGCGGTTGTACCTCCATCGCCGGATCTTCGACTCGTTCATGAGCAAGTTCGTCGGGAAGCTGGAGGCCCTGAAGCTGGGCGACCCCCTGGATGAGTCGACCGACATCGGGGCCATCGTCAACGCGAAGCAGTTCGACCGGGTCTGCGGCTACATCGAGGAGGGCCTGTCTCACCAGGGGTCAGAGGTGGCCATCGGTGGCCGACCGCCCAGCGACGGCCCGCTGTCCCAGGGCTACTACGTCACGCCGACTGTGTTCACGCACGCCAGCAACGAGTGGCGCATGGCTCAGGAGGAGATCTTCGGCCCCGTCGTCACAGCCATCCCCTGGGACGACGAGGACGACGTAGTGCGCATGGCCAACGACACCCACTACGGGCTGTCGGCTTTCGTGTGGACAAACGACCTGGGCGCGGCCTTGCGGGTGGCGCACGCGGTGGAGGCCGGCTGGGTGCAGGTCAACCAAGGTGGCGGCCAGGTACTCGGCCAGTCCTACGGGGGCTACAAGCAGAGCGGGATCGGCCGCGAGTTCTCCCTCGAGGGTGCCCTCGAGAGCTACACCCAGCGCAAGCACGTTTCGGTGCGGCTCCGGCACTGACCTACAGCACCGCCCTGGCCTCGCGCACCGCTCTTAGGAGAACTCATGGAACGTTTCAGCGTCATCGGTTTCGTCGGCCTGGGCACGATGGGGCTGCCTATGGCGGCCAACTTTGTCAAGGCCGGCTTGGAGGTGCGGGGCTTCGACGTGGACAAAGATGCCGAAGCTGCATTCCGTGAGCGCGGGGGGACTGCAGGCTTCGGCAGTGCCGCTGAGGCCTGCCGGGGTGTGGACGCAGCGTTCACGTCCCTGCCGAACACCCAGCATGTGCAGGCCGCCCTGGCAGGCACTGACGGTGTCCTGTCGGTCCTGGAGCCCGGCAGCTACGTCGTCGATGTCAGCACCATCTCCCCGACCGCGACGAAGGAGCTCGCCGAACAGGCACAGGAGCACGACGTGCCGTTCGCCGATGCGCCGGTGAGCGGGTCGAGCATCGGCGCCGAGACGGCGACCCTGACGATGATGGTTGGGGCGAGTGGCTCGGTCTTCTCAGAGCTGCAACCGCTCCTGCAGGTCCTCGGCTCGAACATCTTCCACGTGGGCGATGTCGGCGCCGGTGAGTCGATCAAGCTGATCAATAACCTGCTCGTCGCCATCAACACGGCCGCCCTGGCCGAGGCCTATGCCATCGCGTCGAAGACCAGCATCGAGCCGCAGGTCCTGTACGACGTGGTGAGCAAGTCGACGGGCGACTCCTGGGTATGGCGCAATCGCATCCCGGTCAAAGGAATCGTGCCAGGTAGCCCGGTCGAGAACGACTTCAGCCCCGGCTTTGCCGCATCGCTGTTGCGCAAGGACCTCGACCTCGCGCGGGAGTTCGCCGGCGAGCTGGGCACGCCGATATTGCTGGGATCCCTGGTACGGGAGCTGCTCAGCAGCGTCATGGCGCAGGGCTGGGGCGGAAAGGACTACTCCATCCTGACCAAGTTCTACGACCTGGTCGGCAAGCACGAGAGTGAGTAGACCAGTCCACACCCACACCGGAGACGAGCCATGGCTGTTGTACAGCGATCCGTTGTCATCACAGGTGTTGCCGCCGAACGAGGCATCGCGCGGGCGAGCGCCCACCGCTTTGCCCATGACGGCTGGGCCGTCGCCGGGCTCGACCTGGATGGACAGGCAGCCCGCGCCCTCGCCGACGAGCTGTCCGACCGTTACTCCGTACCGGCTTTTGGCGGAGCGGTAGACGTCTCGGACGAGGGCTCAGTGACCGCCGCGCGCGATGCGGTCCTCGCCTGCGACCTGCCGCCGGTCGGGGCTGTCCTGAACATCGCGGGAATCACCTCGCCCATACCGTTTATGGAGACGACTGCGGAGCTGTGGAACCGCATTATGGCGGTGAACGCAACCGGGACGTTCCTGGTGACCAGGGCGTTCGTCCCGGACATGACCCAGGGCGGTTACGGCCGCGTGGTGAACCTGTCGTCGATCTCCGCTCAGCGTAACTAGTCAGGTGGTTTGTGGGCTTGGTAGCCATGGGTGCCCGGCGGCGAGCTGGGTGAGCGCCTGGTAGAGGTTGATGTTTTGCTTGCCGGCGGTGCCGGTGTAGGAGCGGATAGCGGCGAA